>Ga0310811_10000047_pt1 | contig 203783 bp, 175 predicted proteins | sample YCmetagenome_FD_207642 | JGI IMG/M metagenome (GOLD analysis project Ga0310811, IMG submission 207642) | Soil microbial communities from experimental microcosm in Duke University, North Carolina, United States - YC | ecosystem: Engineered > Artificial ecosystem > Soil microcosm > Unclassified... | reverse complement strand
CCAGAACCGCATGCAACATAACGGGGCCGCTCCCAGAACCGCATGCAACATAACGGGGCCGCTCCCAGAACCGCATGCAACATAACGGGGCCGCTCCCAGAACCGCATGCAACATAACCGGAATTATGTTGACTGCCCGCCGGAGGGTTCCCGGAGGCCAGTTTTCGGTTATTGCCGTATTGGCGTTATCGGTAATGCAGTAATGGTGGGTGGGGGTGCGAGTCCTAGGGAGGCGGGGGCACTGGCAGGAGTTCTCGGGTGGGCGCAGGGTGGAGGCATGACGACGACATTGATCACTGGGGCTAACAAGGGCATCGGGTACGAGACGGCGCGGCAGTTGGTGGCGGCGGGGCACACGGTGTGGATCGGGAGCAGGGACGCGGAGCGGGGGCGGCGGGCCGCGGACGAACTGGGGGCGCGGCTGGTGGTGTTGGATGTGACGGACGACGAGTCGGTGGCGCAGGCGGTGCGGACGATCTCGGACGCGGGCGGCGGGCTGGACGTGCTGGTGAACAACGCGGGGGTCGAGGGGCGCGGGCCGGGGAACGCGGTGATCGGGCCGGCGGACGTGACCGCGGACGAGATGCGGAGCGTGTTCGAGACGAACGTGTTCGGCACGGTGCGGGTCACGCACGCGTTCCTGCCGCTGCTCGAGCGTTCGGCTGCTCCGGTGATCGTGAATCTGAGCAGCGGGCTCGCGTCGCTGACCGGGCTGAGCACGCCGGGCAGCCCGACGCACTTCTACCCGGGCGTGTCCTACCCGGCCTCGAAGACGGCGGTGAACGTGGTGACGGTGCAGTTCGCGAAGGCGTTCCCGCGGATGCGGATCAACGCGGTCGAGCCCGGGTTCACCAAGACCGACCTGAACGGCAACACCGGCACGCAGACGGTCGAGGAGGGCGCCCGGATCGTGGTGCGGATGGCCACGGCGGGCACGGACGGGCCGACCGGCGGGTACCTCAGCGCGGACGGGGAGATCAGCTGGTGAGGCGTTTGCGCTGGTCGTGAGGCTGAGGTGGGCAGGGTGGGCGGGTGTCGGCGGGCGCGGTTAGCATCGAAGGCACGGACGGGCCCAGCGGTGAGGAGCGCGCATGGCGGCGTATCGGGGCAGCGAGGTGACGCTGCGGATCATCGGGACGGATCTTCCCGGGCTCAGTTGCCCGCCGGGCGGTGACTTCCCCGGATACGACAACATCCATGTCGCGGTACAGCGCAAGGACACCCCCTCCGAACTGCTCGACGTGCAGCCGGGCGACGCCGAACGCGTCTCCTGGTCGCTGCCGTGCACGGCGGCGACCAGCAAGGAGGAGGGCCTGGTGCTCAACGGGCCCTACATCCAGAACCGGCTCGGCGGACGCTTCGTCTACCTGTCCTGGGTCAGCCTCGGCACCGACGGCAAGCCGACGATGTTCCGGCGCGGCAAGCTGATGCTGAGCGAAGTCACCCCGCACATGCTGGCCGAGGCGGTCGAGCGCGGGCAGTTGCGGGCCCGGCTGACGATGACGGACGAGAAGGGGCACCCGGTGTGCGCACGCCTGGTGCCCCCGCACGTGCAGTGGAACGCGGAGACCAAGGGATAAGAGGCAGGGATGGAGCCCCGCCGGGTCAGGTCGGTCAGGCGGGGTCGGGGATCGCGGCGGTGGCCGCGGTGGCCAGTGCGGTGATCGCGAACAGCGCGACGGCGAGTACGTGCACGACGGTGCACCACAGGCAGATCGCGTCGATCTCGAACAGTTCCGCGTAGACCAGGCGTGCGACGAAGCAGACCCCGAGGATGGACAGTGCCAGGCGGGCCGTGCGCAGCCAGGGTGCCCGGGCGCGCCACGTGGCGGGCAGGCCGAGGGCGGTCATCGCGGCGAAGAACGCGAGGCCGAGCACGGCCACGGGGATGCCGAGGAGCATCGATTCCGGGCTGGTGGTGACCTTCTGGCAGTCGACGACGCCGGTCGCGGGGCAGGCCAAGGTGACGGACTGCGTGTAGTGCGCGATCGTCAGGTAGACGGAGACGGCCAGGCCCGCCGCGGCGGTGACCAGGGTGGCGGGGGCGGCCCAGGTCGGGAGCGAGGAAGGGCGGACGGGGGCGGAGGCGGCACCGGCGGCGGGGGACGTCGTGGCCGCCGCGGGGGTGCGTGGGGTGCGGGTGCGGGGGGTCACTTGGTCGCCTCCAGGGTCTTGATCTCGGTGGCTTGGCAGACGGCGGCGGGCTGGTTGTGCGTCAGGCCGCAGAGCTGGGCGGTGATCCGGTTCGCGGTGCCGACGATGGCCTGCGCGGCGGGGCTGCTGGTGTCGGTGAGCGCGGTGGCGATCTGGGTCCAGGTCATGCCGCCGAGGACCTGCGGGCTGTAGCCGGAGCTGCGCAGCATCGTCGTGCCGCCGAGGTCGATGAACGGGATGCCACCCTGGCCGTCGGTCTCGAGCAGCTGCTGTTCGGCGGCGGTCGGGGTTTGCAGGGGGTTGCCCGCGCGGTCGGAGATCTCGACGGGGTGGAACGCGAGGTACGGGCTCGTGTAGGTGGCGTTGAGGAACGTGAAGGTGTTCGTGTTCGCGTACACGTCGGAGGAGCTGGACTCGGTGAGGCCGAGGCCGGTGAACGTGCCGAAGCGGCTGAGGGCGAGCACGAGCGGCCAGCGTTGCGCGGCGCAGTACGGGCAGTATTCGGCGCCGAGGTAGAGGACTTCGGGCTTGCCGCCGATGGTCAGGGCGGTGCCGCCGGGGACGGGTTCGGCCTGGGCGGTGGTGCCGCCGGTGCCGATGCTCGCGAACACGGACGCGGGCACGCCGGTGGCGCGCTTGACGACGTCGGTGGTGGCGGCCGCGCTCGTCGTGGTGGTCGACGCGGTGCTGCTCGAGTGGTTGTCGGTGGCGGCCTTGGTGAGGACGAGGGCCGCGAACAGGGCGATGACCAGGCCGATGCTGAGGAACGCGGCGCGGCGCTGACGGTTGCGCTTGGCGGTGACGGCCTGCTGGTAGGCGACGCGGCGGGCCGCGGTCGAACCGCGTCTGGGCGCGGTGGAATGCGAACTGTTCATGGAGGGACGTGCTCCTGACTGCGCGTGAGATATGGAAAGGGGGAAGGCGGTCAGGCCTTCCGACGGCCTAACCGAGCGCGGTGCAGGAGGTCAGGGGCGGTCCGCGGCGCACGACGGCATGCCGCAGGACGGGGTACTTCGGGCGGATCCGGGTCGTCGCCCAGGGCGCGGCGCACAGGCGGGACGGGGCGGCCGGGGCGACCAGGCGGGTGAGCGCGAGGGCCAGGGCGGGCCACCAGCGGCGCAGCGCCTCGGCGAAGGCGGCCAGGCCGGTGAGGCACTGGCGCAGCGTCAGTTGCGCGTGCTCGCCGCCGTTCAGGCAGATCGCGCTGATCAACGCCACGACGAGCTGCGCGGCCAGCAGGGCGAGGCCGACGTGCAGGGCGCCGTCGGTGTCGAGGGCGGCCGGGGCGGGGCTCGCGGTGCGGGCGCAGCGCAGGGTCTCCCCCATCGCGGGCACGGCCTTGATCACGCCGCAGCCGGTGAGCACGGACTGGTCGACCTGCGCGAGCGAGAACCAGTAGTCGAGGCCGATCTGCACGACGACGGTGACCGCGCCGATCCCGGCGAGGCTGCGCGCGCGTCCGCTGCCGAGCCAGGCGAGCGGGTAGACCGCGGCGAGGGCGGCGAGCACCGCCCACAGCGGGGCCGAGCCGCGGCCGACGACGGCGAAGGTGACCGCGGACAGCAGGACGCACGCCGCGGCGAACACGGCGGCGCGCAGCGCGCGGGGACACAGGCCTTCGTCGGTCATGGCCGTTTCATCGTGTCACGCCGGCGGGTCGGACGCTGGCGGATCGCGGTTCTTTCTGGGAATTCTCAGCATCGCGCGGGCTCGCGGGTGGTCTTTCCGCGCGTCGGCCGCTGGAACACGCGTACGAACCCTGCCACGCGGTGTGGTACCACAGATCCGCTGGCCACGGCTGGCGGACGCCCGCGTATCGGGGGCGCCCGGCCGGTTCCGGTTCATTCTTCCAGGGCCCGTAACGCCCGGTCAGGGGCGCGTTCGGCGGGCGCGCGCTGTCTTGCTGGGCATGCTCGCGGACTGAGATAACTCGCTCCGTGCCGCCGCGAGGGGAGAGGGAGACGAGGCATGGACAAACGGTACGAGGCCTATTGCCTGACCGATCCGCTCTTCTACGACCATCCGGCCGGACGGCTGGACGCGGCCGGCGTGTACGAGCACGTCGACCGTCCGGCGCCGCGCGGCTGGAGCGCGGCCGCGTCCGGCGACTGGTGGCACCTGCTGCCCGATGACCACCGGCTGCCGGAGCAGGGCTGGAAGATCCACGTGTCCGCGACGCCCGAGTCGGCCGCGGCCGTGCTCGACGCGCTGTGGGAGCACTGCGTGGGCGCGCGGCTGGCGTTCAAGTTCCTGCGCTCGCCCGCCTCGCTGTTCCTGCGCAACTCCAAGTACGCCGAGCGCGGCTCGTCCGGCAAGTTCGCGACGGTCTACCCCGCGGACGAGGACGAGCTCGAACGCACCCTCAAGCAGCTCGACGACGTGCTCGCCGGGCAGCCGGGACCGTACATCCTCAGTGATCTGCGGTACGCCGACGGCCCGCTGTACGTGCGCTACGGGGCGTTCACGGCGCGCCGCTGCCAGGACGCGTCGTCCGGGGAGTCGGTGCCGGCGATCGCGGATCCGAGCGGGCGGCTGGTGCCCGACCAACGCGGGCCGGCGTTCTCTCCCCCGGCGTGGGCGACGCTGCCCGGTTTCCTGGCCCCGCATCTCGAGGCCCGGCACGCCGCGAGCCTGGCCGGGCTGCCGTACGCGATCGAGAAGGCGCTGCACTTCTCCAACGGCGGCGGCGTGTACCAGGGCACGGACAAGCGCACCGGCCGCAAGGTCGTGCTCAAGGAGGCCCGGCCGCACGCGGGGCTGATCGGGGACGGCCGGGACGCGGTCGCCCGCCTGGAGCGCGAACGCGACGTGCTGCGGCTGGTCGCGGGCTGCGGCGCCGGGCCGGAGGTGCTGGACTGGTTCGAGCTCGGCGAGCACCGGTTCCTGGTGCTCGAGTTCGTCGAGGGCCGCACCCTGAACACGATGTTCAGCGAACGCTTCCCGCTGATCGGCCGCAGCCCGGATCCGGGGGCGGTGCGCGCGTACACGGCGTGGGCGCTCGGGATCCAGGTGAAGGTGGAGAAGGCGATCGCCGCGCTGCACGAGCGCGGGGTGGTGTTCAACGACCTGCACCTGTTCAACATCATGGTGCGCCCGGACGACTCGGTGACCCTGATCGACTTCGAGGTCGCGGCGCCGGTCGCGCAGGCCGGGCGGCAGGCCTTGGCCGCGCGCGGGTTCCAGGCGCCGCGCGGGCTCGCCGGTCCCGCCGTGGACGACTATGCCCTCGCGTGCCTGCGCCTGGCGCTGTTCCTGCCGCTCACGGGGCTGCTGGCGCTGGACCGGGGCCGGGCGCGGGCGCTGTCGGACGCGATCCGGGGCGAGTTCCCGGGGATACCGTCGGAGTTCCTGGACGACGCGGTGCGCCGGATCACGACGGCCGACCCGAACGGGCAGCGCACGCCGGCCGCGTTGGACGAGCCGCTGACCGGCGGCGACTGGCCCGGCGTGCGCGACTCGATCAGCGCGGGGATCGCCGCGATGGCCACGCCCGAGCGCGCCGACCGGCTCTTCCCCGGCGACATCCGGCAGTTCGCGCACGCCGGGGCCGGGCTCGGGATCGCGCACGGGGCGGCCGGGGTGCTCTACGCCCTGCACGCGACCGGCGCCGAGGTCCCCGACGCGTACGCGCAGTGGCTGCTGCGACGCACCTACGACCCGCCGAAGGACACCCGGCTCGGCTTCTACGACGGCGTGCACGGGATCGCGTACGTGCTCGACCTGCTCGGGCACCGGGACGCGGCGCTGCGGCTGGTGGATGCGGCGCTGGCGGAGCGCTGGCAGCGGCTCGGCCCGGATCTGACGGAGGGTCTGGCCGGGATCGGGCTGAATCTGCTGTACTTCGCCGCGCGCACCGGGGACCGCGGGCTGTACGGCGCGGCGATCGAGGCGGGCCGGCTGGCGACCGAACTACTGGCGCAGCAGGACGCGGCACGGACCGGGGGCGGTTCCGGCACGCGGGTTTCCGGACCGGCGGGCCGCGCCGGCCTGCTGCGCGGGGCCAGCGGCCCGGCGCTGCTGTTCCTGCACCTCTACGAGCGCACCGGCGAGCGGGACTGGCTGGTGCGGGCCCGGTCCGCGCTGCGCATGGACCTCGCGTGCTGCACGCTCTCGGAACGCGACCGGTCGATGCGGGTGAACGAGGGCTGGCGGGCGCTGCCGTATCTCGCCGAGGGCAGCGCCGGGATCGGGTTCGTGCTGCGCCGGTATCTGACGCACCGTGACGACGAGCGGTTCCGGGCGGCGGCGGGCGCGATCCGGCGGGCGTCGGCGTCCCGGTTCTACGCGCAGTCGGGGCTGTTCGCCGGGCGCGCCGGGCTGGCGCTGGCGCTCGCGGACGAGCAGGCGTGGTCGGCGGCCCGGATCGCGGCGGGCGAACAGTTGTTGACCGACGAGGACGGCTGCGGCGCGCAGGCGTTCGACCAGGCGCGGCGGTTGGCGTGGCACGCGGTCGGGCACCGCGGACGGCTCGCGTTCCCGGGCGACCAGCTGCACCGGCTCTCGGCGGACCTGGCGACCGGCGGCGCGGGGGTGCTGCTGGCGATCGGCGCGGTGCTCGGCGAGCCGGGCGCGCACCTGCCGTTCCTGGGGCCGCGCGCCGCCGCGTGACCACACAGACTCCCCCGGGCCTCGCGCCCGGGGGCGGGGAAACGCAGTATCCGGATACACACCACAGGAGGAACCATGTCCCTGCTCGACCTGCAGACCCTGGAGACCGTGAGCGAGTCCTGCGACTGCGGCCACGGCGGGCACGGCGGCGAGGGCGGCAGCGAGCTCAGCCTGTTGCTGTGCGACAGCGCGCTGAGCGTCACGCTCTGTCTGTAGCCGTCGGTACGGCCTAGCACCGGTACGAACCGCGGTCGGTCTGTGAACCTCCTACGCTCACAGGCCGGCCGCGGCTTGCGTGTCAGCCTACGACCATCCGGCGCCGCCCGCTTGAACAGAGATTCGCGTTCATGTTTTTGCCGTGAGCAGGGCTGCGCTTGGCAGACACTTGACCTTACCCGGCAGTAAGTTGACGGATCGCCAGGCTCCCGTAACTTCCCGTGCACTCCCACATGCCCCGGGAGGGATAAACAGTGCGCTCCTTCCGCTCCCCATCCCCGCGAACCGGCGGAGGCAGACGCGTGCGCCTGCTCGCCGCCGCGGCCGCCGCCGCCCTCGCCGCGTCGACCGCGACCGGGGTGGCCACCGCCGCCCCGAACCCCCAGGCCAAGGCCCTCTCGGTCGTCGACGACTGCGGCGGCCGGTGCTACGACATCCTGCCGCCCGGCGAGAACGGCAACGAGACCCTCGCCCAGATCCTGCTGTTCAAGGTGTTCGGCACCTACCCGTCGAACAGCGACGACCAGCTCGGCCCGTACCAGAACCTGGTGACCGCCGCGACCGGCCTGACCGACTCGCAGATCAACCAGTTCTACAACTCCTCCGCGCTCGGAGTCCCCTCGGCCGACGTGCAGTCCACCGAGTCCCCGGAGACCGGCGTCACCATCGTGTTCGACGACTCCGGGATCCCGCACATCACCGGCACCACCCGCGCCGAGGCCGAGTACGGCGCCGGATACGCCGGGGCCCAGGAGCGGCTGTGGGTCATGGACCTGCTGCGCCACCTCGGCCGCGGCGAGCTGACCTCGTTCGCCGGCGGCAACACCGGCAACCAGGCGCTCGAGCAGAACCTGTGGCGCGGCGCCCCCTACACCGAGGCCGACCTGCAGGCGCAGGTCACCGAACTCGCCGGGGACGGCAGCAACGGCGCGCAGGTCAAGTCCGACATCGACAACTACCTCGCGGGCATCAACGCGTACATCGCCGCCACCGGACCCTCCGCGGCCGACGACTTCCCCGGCGAGTACGACCTGACCGGCCAGTCGATGTCGCCGTTCACCGAGACGGACCTGATCGCGATCGCGGACGTCATCGGCGCGCTGTTCGGCAACGGCGGCGGCGAGCAGCTGCAGGCCGCGCTCGTGAAGCAGGCCGCCGAGGCCGAGTACGGCACCACGGCCGGCGACGCGTTGTTCAACGGGCTGCGCGAGCAGAACGACCCGGAGGCGACGACCACCATCCACGACGGCACCACCTTCCCGTACGGCGAGGCGACCGGCGAGAACGGTCTCGCGATGCCGGACGCGGGCTCGGTGCAGGCGGTGAACATCGTGCAGAACGCCTCCGGCACGGGAGTCAACGCGTCGGTGGTCAAGTCGGCAGCGAAGACCGCGAGCAGCGCGCAGGAGGCCGTGAAGGTCGCCGCGTTGCAGAAGAAGCTCCCGGCGTCGTTGCGCGCCAACGCGTCGAAGCTGGTCGGGATGTACAACAAGGGCGCGATGCCCGGCGTCGAGGTTCCGGCGCCCGGCCAGCAGCACCCCGGCATGTCGAACGCGCTGGTCGTGTCCGGCAAGGACACCGCCTCCGGGAACCCGGTGGCCGTGTTCGGACCGCAGACCGGCTACTTCGCCCCGCAGCTGCTGATGCTCGAAGAGGTCGAGGGCCCGGGCCTGAGCGCGCGCGGCGCCTCGTTCGCGGGCCTGAACATGTACGTGGAGCTGGGGCGCGGCCCGAGCTACGCGTGGTCCGCGACCTCCGGTGAGCAGGGCACGTCCGACACGTTCGCCGTGCAGCTGTGCAACACCGACGGCTCGGCCGCGACGACGAGTTCGACCGCGTACCTCGACAACGGCGTGTGCACGGCGATGACGAAGCTGACCCGCACGGACTCCTGGAGCCCGACGGTCGCCGACAGCACCGCCGCCGGGTCCTACACGCTCACGATGTACCGGACGAACTACGGCCTGGTCGAGGACACGGCCACGATCGGCGGCAAACCGGTCGCGTACACGGTGCAGAGATCGCAGTACATGCACGAGGCGGACTCGGCGATCGGGTTCATGCTGTTCAACAACCCGACCCTGATGTCCACCGCGGCCGGGTTCGAGTCGGCCGCCTCGAACGTGAACTTCGACTTCAACTGGTTCTACGTCAACTCCGCGCATACCGCCTACTACAACTCCGGGCAGAACCCGGTGCGCGCCGCCGGCACGGACCCGAACCTGCCGTTGTGGGGCAACAGCGCGGACGAGTGGGTGAACTGGAACCCGGCCACGTACACCGAGTCGGACACGGCCACCTCCGCGCATCCGAACTCGATCGACCAGGACTACTACGTCAGCTGGAACAACAAACAAGCCCTCGACTACAGCGCGGCCGACGGCGACTTCAGCTGGGGCCCGGTCCAGCGCGTGGACCTGCTCAACACCGGCATCCAGAGCTACCTCGCGACCGGCTCGAAGTTCACCGAATCCGCCCTGATCAAGGTCATGGAGACGGCGGCGACCACCGACCTGCGCGGCAAAGAGGTGCTGCCGCTGCTGCTGGACGTGATCAACTCCTCGACGGTGACGAACTCCACCCAGGCGTCGCTGGTGGCGGAGCTGACCACGTGGATGAACGCGGGAAGCAGGATCCTGCCGACCTCCTCCGGCGCGCAGACCTTCCAGAACGCGGCGGCGATCCAGCTGATGGACGCCTGGTGGCCGCTGCTGATCCAGGCCGAGTTCCAGTCCGGGATGGGCACGGGCCTGTTCGACGCGACCATCGCGGACATGCAGGTCAACGAGTCCCCGTCCGGCGGGCAGCAGATCGCGGTGTCCGGCGGCGCGTCGTCCTCGAACGAGGCGCAGCCGCACAAGGGATCCGCGTTCCAGTTCGGCTGGTGGGGCTACGTCAGCAAGGACCTGCGCAGCGTCCTCGGGCAGTCCGTGACCGATCCGCTGCCGGTGCAGTACTGCGGCTCCGGCAGCCTCAGCGCCTGCCGCACCGCGCTGCTGAACTCGCTGGTCGCGGCGTCGCAGGAGTCGGCGGCCACGGTCTACCCGGCGGACTCGTACTGCTCGGCGGGCAACCAGTGGTGCGCGGACAGCATCATCCAGGACCCGCTCGGCGGTATCACGCACGCCGAGACGACCTGGCAGAACCGGCCGACCTACCAGCAGGTGGTGTCCTTCACCTCCGGCGGCTGACGGTCGGCGGCTGACGGTCAGTCGAGTGGGAGCGCCCGGGCGATCACGTACGCCTGGGCGCTCTTCTCCTCCCCGACGCGGGCCCGCGTCATCCGCGCGACCGGCTCCAGCCCGGCGGCGGCCAGGTCCTGCTCGACGCGGTCGGGGTGCAGGCGGTAGGCGTGGTAGGACAGGCCGCTGTGCCCGTACGCGTCGGTGATCACGCGGCGTTCGTCGGCGCCGATGTGGAACGCGAGCAGCACGTGCCCGCCAGGCTTGACGGCGCGGCGGAATCCCGCGTACACGGCCGGATGACCGGGCGGCGGGACGTGGATGACCGAGTACCAGGCGACGAGCCCGTCGAGCTGATGCTCCGGCAGGTCAAGCGCCGTCATCGACCCGACGGTGAACGTCAGGTCCGGGTGGCGGCGCGTCGCCTCGGCGACCATGCCCGGGGACAGGTCGATCCCGGCGGCGTCGAGCCCGAGCCCGGCCAGGTGCGCGGTGATCCGGCCCGGGCCGCAGCCGACCTCCGTGACGCGCGGGATCCGCCCCGGGGACGCGGCGTGTACGAGTTCGGCGTACAGGCCGAGGACGGCGCGGTCGTACGGCTGCTGCGCGAGGTGGTCGGCGAGCAGGTCCGCGTAGCTGGCGGCGACGGTGTCGTAGGCGGTGCGCGTGGCGGCCAGGAACTCCGGGTCGGCGAGCTCAGACACGCCAGGCCCCGTCGCGCATCAGGGTCCTGCCCTTGAGTTCGTTCTCCTCCCGCCACGCCTGGATGCGCACCGGCGTGACCTCGAAGAACGCGTACGCGCCGCTCGAACTGGTGTCGCCGCGCGGATCCCACGTGTGCTTCGCCGCGAACGGGTCGGCGACCTCGGCCGGGACCTGCTCGCTGCTGAACGTGCGCACCCGCCCGTCGATCATCACCACGTCCCGGGTGCCGCCGAGCGCGATCCGCACCGTGCCGCTCCCGGCGAGGTTGCGGCCGGTCGGGCTGCCGTCCGGGGTCGCGAGCACGAGTACGCTGCCGGTCCACGCGAACGACAGCGGCACCAGCGCCGGTTCCCCGGCCGGGCTGGCCGTGGCGACCCACACGTCCTGTTCGGACTCGAGCAGGTGCAGGACGTGCTGCTTGCGGTCGGCGGCGCTGCGCGGCGGCGGAATCGTCATGCCGATCACGCTAGCAGCGGCCCCCGACACCGGACGCGGCAAAACAACTTGCCTGATCACGGGGCGGTTTGCTGCACTGAGGAGCATGCTGACCGACACGATGCGGCGCACGTTCCGCGAGCAGGGTTACGTCGTGGTCCCCAGCGTGCTGACGGACGCTCAGCTCGGCCGCGGCCTCGCGCTCGTCGAGGAACTGCTCGCCGCCGATCCCCCGCCGCCCGGGCACGTCGGCCAGCTCGCCCGCTGGCCGCGCTTCACCGAGACCGGGGACAACCCGCTGCTCGACTTCTACCGGGAGGTCGGGGTGGCCGAACTCGCCGCGCAGCTCGTGCGGGAGGACCTGCCGTTGCAGGACCCGGACTTCGCGCAGCTCGCCGTCACCGTCCCGCCGTGGCCGCACCGCCCGGGCGGCCCGCACGTCGACGGGATCACCCCGACCCTGCCCGACGGCACTCCCGGCACGTTCACGCTGCTCGCGGGCGTGTGGCTGAGCGACCAGACCGCGCCGTACACCGGAAACCTGTGGGTGTGGCCGGGCACGCACCTGCGCGCGGGCGCCTACTTCGCCGAGCACGGCGCGGACGCCCTGGCCCGTGCCGACGAGCTGCGGCCGGGCCCGTTCCCGGACGTCGAGTGGGGCGAGCCGGTGCAGGCCGCGTGCCCGACCGGGAGCGTGCTGTTCGCGCACTACCTGCTCGGGCACAACTTCGGGGGGCACGACGGGCCGGCCGACGCGGCGTGGCGCCGCACGCTCTACTACCGGGTCCGTACCGTCGGGCACAGGCAGCGCTGGCGCACGGTCGTGACCGAGCCGCTGCACGAGTTCCAGTGAAGGAGAGCCGCGGATGCTGCAGGACGAGCTGATCGAACGGGTCCGCGCCGTGTGCCAGGCCGATCAGGGCCTGGACGCGGCGCTGATGTACGGCTCGTTCACGAAAGGCGAGGCGGACCGGCACAGCGACATCGAGTTCTGGCTCTTCTTCACCCCCGCCGCGCGCGACCGGCTCGACCCGGCCGAGTGGTGCGCGCGGATCGCGCCGGTCACGTACCTGATCCGCAACGAGTTCGGCACGCACGTCGCGATCTTCCCGCAGCTGATCCGCGGCGAGTTCCACTTCGCGACCGTCAACCACTACGGCGTGCTCACACAGTGGCCCGAGCGCGGCGCACCCCCCGAGAAGATGATCTTCGTGGACCGGTCCGGCAGGCTGGAGCGGCTGCTGAAGGCGCTGCCGGAGCGGATGGCCAAGCCCGCGGAGCCGAAAGTCGCCGTCACCGAGTACTGCGACCGGTACGTCAACCGGCTCACCCGCGCCGTCCACCTGGTCGAACGCGGCGAATACCTGCGCGCCTGGGACACGCTCGTGCACGTGCAGCGCTACCTGACCTGGATGGCGCGCATGGCCGAGAACTCGACCGCGCACTGGCTCACCCCGTCGCAGGCCGCGGAGAAGGAACTCACCCCGCGCACGGTCGCGGGCCTGGTGGCGGCGACCTCCGCCGCGGACGAGGCGGGACTGCGCCGCGCGCTGCGGGCCGCGCTCGACGAGGGCCGCCGGCACTGGGAGGCGATCGGCGGGCCGGTGCCGCACGCGTTATTCCAGGAGCTTTCCGCGGCCGTCGATGCCTATCATCAGTGACCATGTCAGCACCGTCACGCACGTTCGAGGACCTGCTCGCCGAGGCCGAAGCCGTCTCCGTGGACGGCTGGGACTTCTCCTGGCTGGACGGGCGCGCCACCGAGCAGCGCCCCACCTGGGGATACCAGCGCCTGATGGCCGAACGCCTGGCCACCGCCCGCGCCGCGCTCGACATCCAGACCGGCGGCGGGGAGGTGCTCGCCGGAGCGGAGAGACTGCCGCCGGTGATGGCCGCCACCGAGTCGTGGCCGCCGAACATCGCCAAGGCCACCCGGCTGCTGCGCCCGCGCGGCGTCGTCGTGGTCGCCGACCCGGACGAGCCGCCGCTGCCGTTCGCCGACGAGGCCTTCGACCTGGTCACCAGCCGCCACCCGGTCAGCGCGTACTGGACCGAGATCGCCCGCGTCCTCGAACCCGGCGGCACCTACCTCTCCCAGGAGGTCGGGCCGCGCAGCGTCGCCGAGGTCACCGAGTACTTCATGGGCCCGCAGTCCGAGGAGGACCTCGACTCCCGGCACCCCGACTTCGCCCGCGCCGACGCCGAGAAGGCCGGGCTCGACGTCGTCGACCTGCGCTACGAGGAACTGCGCACCGAGTTCCACGACGTCGGCGCCATGGTCTACTTCCTGCGCAAGGTCATCTGGATCGTCCCCGGCTTCACCGTCGACACCTACCGCGACCGGCTGCGCGAACTGCACGAACAGATCCAGGCCGACGGACCCTTCACCGCCACCACCACCCGCTTCCTGATCGAGGCCCGCAAGCCGTGACCGAACCCGCCCTGCTGGCCCAAGGCCGCGACGCCGACGTCTACGCCCTCGACGACACCCGCGTCCTGCGCCGCTACCGCGACCCCTCCCACAGCAACACGCTGATGGAGGCGAAGATCATGGAGTACGTCGCCTCCCACGGCTACCCCGTCCCCCGCGTGTACGACGCCACCGACAGCGACATGGTCATGGACCGGCTCGACGGCCCCACCCTCATGCAGGCCTTCGAAGCCAAGCCCTGGCGCCTCGGCCGCTACGCCCGCGAACTCGCCGCCCTGCACGACCGGCTCGGCGCCATCCCCGCCCCCGACTGGCTTCCCGCGCCGCGCACCTGCCCCGACCTCGACGGCGACCGCGTCATGCACCTCGACCTGCACCCGCTCAACGTGATCCTCACCCCCGACCGCGGCCCCATGGTCATCGACTGGACCAACGCCGCCACCGGCGACCCGGCCTTCGACCTCGCCTACACGATCGTCACCACCGCCACCGCCGACCTGCCGCCCAGCCCCGCCGTCGCCGCACGCCGGCTGTTCCTGCGCACCCTGCGCCGCGCCTCGACCTCCGACTCCGGACCCCGCATGGCCGACGCCGCCCGCGCGAAACTCGGCGACCCCAACCACACCGCGTCCGAGGCCGCCCGGCTGCGCGCGATCATCGACCGCGCGCAGCCGGGACGCTGACCTGATCCTCGGTCAGAACGCGGACACCGACTCCGGGGCCCGCTCCGCACGCGAGAGGGCCCGCAGCACCGGCACCGCACCGTGCCGCCTGACCGCGAGCGGCGCCAGCAGCCCGATCACCCGCGCATACGCCGAATCCGACGCCTGCGGAGTCTCCACACCGACGCTCACCGCGAGATCGTCGGTGTGGATCAGCAGCTCCAGCACCCGCGTCGCCAGCACGTCACCGGCCGCCATCGCCCGCCCCTCGATCCACGGCATCGCGATCACGTCCTCCGGCGCGAGCGAGGCGAACTGCGCGGACAGGTACTCCCGCGCCTCACGCGTGAGCCGCAGCACCTCCGCCGCCCCGGCCTCCGCGCGCTTCTCGCCGGTGTCCCGGATGCCCGCGTTCACCGGCGCGTCCAGATCCGCACCGATCCACGCCGCCTGCTCGTAGTGCGACAGCAGAGCCGTGACGGCCGCACCCGGCTCCGGACGCCCGCTCTCCACGGCCCAGCGCGCCGACTGCACCTGCCAACCCAGATGCGCGGCCAACCCGCCCACCGTGAACCCCTCGCACGCGCTCGGCTCCGCCCAACGCCCCGTCACCTCGGCCGACGCCAGCAAGACGATCGCCGCGTCCGACGCCGCCAGGAAATCATCGAAGATCTTCGCCATGCGCAGGAGACTACGCGCACGAACATTTGTACGCTATAAAACCGCAACCGCCCCACGGCGCGCCCCCGGACCGGTATCCTCGCACCCACGATGCCCCTCCCGCCGCGCCGCCCCGACGAGGAGATCCACGCGTGACCACCGGACTGCGCACCTGGTTCGACAAGGCCGGGCCCCTCGCCCAGTCGCTCACGATCCTCGCCGCCGTCATCGCCGTACTCGCCGTCGCCGTACTGCTCTGGCGCGGCTCGCGCTCCGCCCTGCGCGGCAAGAAGGCGGCCGACACCCTCACCGTCGTCGCCGCCGCCATGGCCTCCTCCGTCGCCGCGACCGGCATGTGGCACTTCTTCAGCCGCACCATGCACCTGCCGACCTGGATCCAGGCCGTGCTGTTCGCGTTCATGGAGATCAGCGTCCTGGCCTCCGCGCTGCGCGCCCGCGCCAACGTCGCCCGCGACGGCAACGCCGGCGCCGACGGACTCGCCGTCTGGGTCCTGACCTGCGCCTCCGGCCTGATGTCCGCATCCGAGGCGTCCAGCCTGCAGGAAGCGCTCGTCCGGCTCGGCGCCCCGCTGGTCGCGGCGTGGCTCTGGGAACGCAGCATGGTCCCCGAACGCCGCGCCCAGAAGGTCAAACAGGGCACCGCCGAATCCGTCCGCTGGCTCTTCTCCGTCAAACGCGTCGCCGTACGCCTCGGCCTCGCCACAGCGCTCGGCGCCGACCTGGAGACCGAGGACGCCAACCGCCGCATCGACCGCTTCGTCCGCGCCGACAACCGCGCCCAGCGAGCCAGCTTCCTGACCCGCCGGCACGCCGGACGCCGCCGCGACCGCGCCCACGCCCGGCTCATGGAACAGGCCCGCATGCAGGCCGACCCGCGCGCCCTCTACGCCCACCTCGGCCGCCAGGCCATCCTCGACGTCCTGGCCCGCCTCGGCGGCGACGACGCCGTCATAGACCGCGAGCGCGCCCGGCAGATGCAGCACATCCTCGCCGACGCCGCCGGCACCGCCCCCGAGACCGCACCGGCCCCCGCCACCGGCCGCAGAAGGGCCGCCACGGCAGCCGCACAGGCCCCCGCGCCCGAGCCGATGGCCGCCGCCGTCCCCGTCCCGCAGCAGCAGCCGTTCACGCCGCCGCAGCCCGAACCCCCGCAGCCGCCGCCCGCCGCCCCCCTGCCGGAACCCGAGCCCGAGCCGGAGTTCACGCCGCGTCAGGACGAACTCCCGATGCAACTGCCCCCGCAGCCGATGCCCCTGCTCGAGACCGCCAACGGCTTCCACGGCGTCCCAGCCCCCCGCCAGCCCGTCGCGGCCCCGACCAACGGCCACACCAACGGGCACGCGGTCACCTTCGTCGCCCCGACGCTGCCCGACCCGGAACCGGAACCCGAACCGGTCTACGCGTACTACGAGCCGGAACCGGACTACGAGCCCGAACCCGAGCCCGTCGCGCCGCCGCCCCCGCCGCCGCCGGTCCGCATCGAGGACCAGCAGCTCGTGAACCGGATCATGAAGGCCATGGCCAACTCGCGCAGCACCAACCCGAACATGCTCAAGCTCGCCAGCGAGGTCGGGATAAGCATCGTCGAGATGCAGGACGTCATAGAGAAGCTCGGCGGCTTCAACGTGCTCTGGAACAAGGTCCGCCAGGACCAGGAGGCCGAGAGCACCGGCAGCGACCTCGAGTACTACCCCGCGTAACCCGAACCCGGCTCCGGCCGCCTGCGCACCCACACCAGCAGCAGCACACTGACCACCGCCGCGTACGCGCACCACGTCGAGGCGAACTCCACCTGCCACGCGATCGCGCACCCCACCGCCCCGACGAACGCCACGAGCCCGAACCAGCGCACGAACCGGTCCGGGCTCAGCAGCGGCGCCCCCAGCGTCGCCAGCAGGTAACCCCCGATCAGGAACCAGCCCGCGGTGATCCCGAGCCCGTAGTCCAGCACGTGCCCGTGCGCCCTCGCCGTCACCCCGTGCGCGGCCACGTCGAACCCCAGGACCGACGAGACGACGGCCCCGACCGCGAGCGTCGCCGTGAGCCGTGCCGCGTCACGGGGCCACGCTGACACCAGGACACCGAGCGGAACCAGCGTCGGCAGCACCACGAACGCGATCACGCCCCACACCGTCACCGCCGCCCGGCCCGCACCCGCCGACACCCGACCCTGCGTATCCAGCCAGACCACCGACTCCACCAACTGATGCACCCCCAGCACCAGCGGCAGCGCACCCAGAACCCGATCCCGGCCACGGCGCGCCCCCACCAGCGTCACCACCCCCAACGCCCCGATGACCCCACCGGCCACCGCGTCGGCCGTCGGACTCCAGCACATCCCGAACCCCTTCCCCCGGAAATGTCGCCGCCCGGCACTACGATGCCGCCGTGACGGATCTTCAGCTCGCCCACGCCACCGTACCCGCGCCGCACCAGCCGACCACCACCGACCGGCTGGCCGAGGCGACCGCGGCCTGGCTCGCCGCGAAGAAACCGACCACCCGCGACGCCTACCGCCGCGACCTGCAGTCCTGGGCCGCCTTCTGCGACCAGCGCGGCCAACACCCGCTGCTCGCCCGCAAACCCGACGCCGACCTCTTCGGCGCCTGGCTCCAGGACCCGTCCGGAACGCGCCTCACGGCCACCTCCGCCGCCCGCCGGATGGCCGCCGTCTCCTCCTGGTACCGCTACCTCGTCGCCTGCGACCTGCACGACCGCAACCCCTTCGGCGCCGCCGAACGCCCCCGCGTCGACCGCGACTACAGCGCCACCGCCTTCCTCGACGAACCCTCGGCCCGCCGCCTCATCCAGGCCGCCGAGCACCACCGCGGCGTCACCGGCCTGCGCGACGCCGCCATGATCCGCCTCATGCTCCAACTCGGCGTCCGCGTCACCGAGGTCTGCGCCCTGACCACCGAATCCCTCGGCACCACCGCCGGCCAACGCACCGTCACCATCCACGGCAAGGGCGGCAAACGCGTCGTGCGCGCCCTGCCCCCCTCCGCCGGCGAGGCCCTCGACCGCTACCTCGCCGCCCGCGACGCCGTGCAGCCCGGGGACGGGACACGGCACCTGTTCACCACCGACACCGGCCGCGCCGTCGACCGCACCCACCTGTTCAAACTCGTCCGCCGCCTCGCCCGCGAGGCCGGCCTCCCGCACCCCGACTCCATCACCCCGCACTCGCTGCGCCACACCTTCGCCACCCTCGCCACCGAACGCGGCGCAGACCTCGACGACCTGCAGGACGCCATGGGCCACGCCGACCCCCGCACCACCCGCCGCTACCAGCGCTCCGCCCGCCGCCTCGACCGCGACCCCGCCCACCTCGTCGCCGCCGCCCTCGGCTGAACCGGGCCCCCGCTGGAGCCGCGCCACCCATACGCCACAGTCCGCCATGAGCCGAATGGGCGACCGTGATCATGCACACATCGACGAAAGGGGGGAATCTAAGAACAAATACTCCCACACGGGAAGAAGCACGACATTGACCCTCTCCCTTCCGGTGGTCCTCCTCTTCGGCGTCCTGATGATCCTGCTCGTCCGCAAGGGCGGCATGAAGATCTCGCACGCCATCGTCGCCGCCTTCTTCGGCTTCTACCTGGCCTCCACCACCCTCGCCACCCAGATCAACTCCCTGGACTCCACCATCGCCCACCTCGTAGACTCCGTGCATCCGTAGCTGCACGTGCATCCGGGGCGCGCCGGGCGGCCGAAAGGGCGCCCCCCTACGCGCCACCACGCCGCTCCGCAGTTGCCAAACCACCGGTAAAGTAGAAGTCTGCGACAGATCCGACACTCGAGGACACTGCCGACCAAACGGCGCCGACACCGTCGAGAAGGGGACGAGCGTGCCGACCATCCCCGAAGCAACCCTCCCCGTTGCCCTCACCGCCGTACGCCACGGCCAGTCCACCGCCAACGCGGCCTTCGCCGAAGCCAACGCCACCGGCGCCCTCACCGTCCCCATCACCGAACGCGACGCCGACCTCCCGCTCACCGACCTCGGCCGCGCCCAGGCCGCCGACCTCGGCCGCCGCCTCGCCGCCGACCCACCGCGCCTGGTTTACTGCTCCCCCTACCTGCGCGCCCGCGAAACGATGCAGATCGCCCTCGCCGCCGCCCACGAACACGGCGCCCCGCACCCCGCGCAGATCCCCGTCCGGTACGACGAACGCCTCAGAGACCGCGAGACCGGCGCCTGGGAGATGCTCACCGACGCCGCCCTGCGCCGCAAATACCCCGAGGACATCGCCCGCCGCGAACACGTCGGCCGCTACTACTTCCGACCCCCCTGCGGCGAGAACTTCCCCGACGTCCAGCTCCGCGTCCGCTCCGTCCTCACCGAGGCCCTCGCCGCCGGCGCCGGACGCCACCTGCTCATCGTCGCCCACGACGCCGTCGTCCTCATGCTCCGCATGATCCTCGACCCCCTCGACGAAGCCGCCCTGCTCGACCTGCTCAGCCGGCACGGCGCCGTCACCAACTGCGCCGTCACCCGCTGGGACCTCGACCGCGGCACCGCAGGCCTCCGCCTCACCCAGGCCAACGACGCCACCCACCTCACCCCCGACCGCCACACCTCCTGAACGCACGGACACCAAGGGCCCGGGACGAATCGTCCCGGGCCCTTTTCGCCGCGTCCGTCACACGTCCGCGGGCCGCTCGTTGTAGACCCCCGTGTACTCCTGCCCCGACAGCTTCCCGATCTCCGCCAGCACCGCGTCCGCCACCGCACGCCGCGCCCGCGAGTTCGTCTCCACGGCCTCCCCCGGGAAACCCACCTCCGACGCCGCGATCGGCTCCCCGAACCGCACCACGATCTTCCGCATCCGCGGGAACTTCGCCCCCACCGGCAGCACCTCGTTCGTCCCGATCACCCCGACCGGCACGATCGGCGCCTTCGACTTCAACGCCAACCAGCCCACCCCGACCCGCGCCCGGTAAAGACGCCCGTCCCGCGACCGCGTCCCCTCCGGATAGATCCCGAACGCCACCCCCGACGCCAACACGTCATACGCCGTGTCCAAGGACGCCTGCGCCGCCTTGTGATCCCCCCGCCGCACCGGCACCGCCCCGATCCCGGTGAAGAAGCCCTTCATGAACCGCCCCTTGAACCCCGGCGACGTCCAGTACTCCTCCTTCGCCAGGAACGCCACCCGCCGCGGACAGATCATCGGGATCAGGATCGAGTCGATGAACGACAGATGGTTCGACGCCACGATCACCGGACCGGACTTCGGCAGGTTCTCCAGGCCCTCCACCTGAGGCCGCCAGATCGCCAGGGTCAACCGGGTCACCAGGACCTTCAGCACCGCGTAGAACACGCTTCGCCTCTCTCACATACCCGAAACAGCCCGCCGCCCCTTCGCGGACGCGACGGTAACGAACAATACGGGGTCGACTCGATCGGGTGGCAACCGGGCGACACGATGCGGACACGCCCCGCCCCCCGCCGTGGCCTGCTGCACTACCCCCATGCGACCCACCCGCTGGCGCGACCCGCACCTCGCCGCCGCCTACGCCACCCGCCGCTACAGCCTCGACCGCGCCGCCGCCTGGCCGCGGCTGACCGAGCTGCTCACCAGCCCGGACCCGCGCCACGGCCTCGGCCGGCCCGACGCGACCGTGCTCGACCTCGGCAGCGGACCCGGCCGCTACGCGCACCACCTCGCCGAACACCACTGGACCGCCACCTACGCCGTCGACATCTCACCGGCCGCCCACCGCCACGGAGACCGCAGCCTCCGCGACGCCTGGGTGCACCGCATCCTCCCCGCTCGTGACGGTAGTCTCCCGCTGCGCGACTGCCAATGCACCGGAGCCGTCGCGCACCTGCTGATCTGCCACCTGCCGCATCCCGCCGAGATCCTCGCCCTGCTCACCGAGACCCGCCGGGTGCTGCGCCCGGACGCCCCGCTGGCCCTGGTCGAACCCGGCGACCACGGCCACGACTTCCACACCCTGCGCTACGGCCGCCCCGACTGCCCGGCCGGCGGCCTGGCCCCCGGCGAGGCCTACCCCGTCGACTACACCCTCGCCGACGGCACCCGGCTGCGCACGACCGCCTACCACCACCCGCCGGACGTGCTGGCCGACCTCGTCACCCGGGCCCGCTTCCGGCTCGACCCCGGCGCCCCGGAGCGGCTCCACGCCCCCGACCACGGAGCCGCCCCTTTCCTGCTGTGGACCGCGCGCGCCTGCTGAGCCGCCGGCCGTCCCTAGCCCTGCGGCCCCTGCGGCCGCGCCGTCAGGACGCAGAACTCGTTGCCCTCCGGGTCCGCCAGCACCACCCAGCGCACCTCGCCCTGCCCGACGTCCACCCGGCGGGCACCGAGCGCCTCGAGCCGCGCCACCTCGGCCGCCTGGTCGTCCGGGTTGAGGTCGATGTGCAGCCGGTTCTTCACGGTCTTGCCGTCCGGCACCCGCACGAAGCACAGCCCCGGGAACCGCGGCTCCTCCTTCGTGCCGCCGATGATCGCGACCTCGTCGTCCGCCTCGTAGACCACCGTGTGCCCGAGCGCCTCCGCCCACCAGTACGCCTGCGCCCGAGGGTCCAGGCAGTCCACCACGACACTCCACCACTGACTCGCCATGAGCCGCGCTCCGTTCTTGTTGAGTCGTAGGCCTTCTTGTTTGAACCGCAAGAGTTACAGCTTGATCATCGACCCTTGAGACCGCCTATTGCTTTAGGGCCTGTTATCTTTGAAAAAGAAGCTCAACGAGCGTGGCAGTCGACGAGATGATCGTTGACCAGGCCGCACGCCTGCATCAGCGCGTACGCGGTCGTCGGCCCCACGAACGCGAACCCCGACTTCTTCAGCGTCTTCGCCAGCGCCACGGACTCGGCCGTCGTCGCCGGGATCTCCTTCGTGCTCCGCGGACGCGGCTGCTTCGCCGGGGCATGCGACCAGATCAGCTCGGTCAGGCCCCCGTCCAGCGCCAGCGCGGCCTTCGCGTTGGCGATCGCGGCGTGCACCTTCGCCTTGTTGCGCACGATCCCCTCGTCCGCCAGGAGCCGGGCCACGTCCGCCTCCCCGAACTCGGCGACCTTCGCGATCTCGAAGCCCGCGAAGGCGGCCCGGAAGTTCTCCCGCTTGCGCAGGATCGTGATCCAGGCCAGCCCGGACTGGAACGCCTCGAGACAGACGCGTTCATAGAGTTCGTTCTCGCCACGCAGCGGCCTGCCCCACTCCGCGTCGTGGTAACCGAGGTAGAGCGGATCGGAGCCCGCCCAGGGGCAGCGGGCCAGCCCGTCCGCCCCGATCGTCACGCCGTGATCGTCCATTCCGGCATCATGACACCGAGGGCTGACAATCCGGGACGCCGCGCAGCCCCCGGCGCAGCAGCAGCGCCAGCACGAGCGCGGCCACCGCTCCCCCGGTGCTCAGCAGATACGCGTGCTGCGCCCCGACGTCGTCGATCAGCGGCCCGCCGACCGACCCGCCCAGCGTCACCCCGAGCGCCAGGCCGGTGGTGCCCACGGTCAGCCCCTCCGTCAGCAGGTCCGCCGGGACGAGCTCCTCGAGCAGCGCGAACGCCGTGATGAGCGTCGGGGCGATGGTGAACCCGGCGAGCAGCAGGAACGCCGCGAGCAGCCAGAGACTGTCCGCGAGCGGCAGCAGCGCGGCGGTCACGGCCATCGTCGAGAGCAGGATCAGCAGCTTGCGCGGCAGCGGCGTCGACAGGTGGATCGCACCGAAGCCGATGCCCGCGACCATCGAGCCGAGCGCGTAGACGGCCAGCAGCAGGCCCGCGGACGACTCGTGGCCGTGCTCCTGCGCGAACGCGACCGTGATCACCTCGACCGAGCCGAACAGCGTGCCCGTGCCGATGAACACGAGCAGCAGCACCCTGACGACCGGCACCGCGATCGCCCCGAAGCCCTGCTTGCCGCGCGTCGGCACCGGATCCGGCTGGGTGCCGCGCTGCACGCACAGCGCGAGCGTGCCGAAGGCCAGGAACGCGGCCACCGCGCTCAGGCCGCTGGACGGCGCGACGGACGTGGTCAGGAACGTGACGAGCACCGGCCCGATCAGGAACACGACCTCGTCGATCACCGATTCGAGCGCGTAGGCCGTGTGCAGCGTCGCGGTGCCCGAGTAGATCCGCGCCCAGCGGGCCCGCACCATCGAGCCGATACCCGGCATCAGCGCGCCCGCGAGCGCCGCGAAGATGTAGAACGACCAGGTCGGGGCGTGGAAGCGGACCGCGAGGATCAGCCCGACCAGGGACGCCGCGCTGGCGGTGGCCACCGGGATCGCGATCTTGTCCTGGCCGTGCCGGTCGATCAGCCGGGAGGTGATCGGGGAGCCGATGGCCTGCACGAACGCGGCGGTGGCCGAGACCGTGCCGGCGATCGCGTAGCTGCCGGTCTCCCGCTGGACCAGCAGCACGCTGCCGATGCCGATCATGGACAGCGGCATCCGGGCGACGAAGGCCGCGCCCGAGAAGCCCTTCGCGCCGGGCGTGCGCAGCAGCCGCAGGTAGCTGCCCAGGCCGCCGTGCCCGCTCTGAACGCCCTCGTCCGTCATCGGCTCTGTGGTCACGGGACGATTATTCGCCCTCGGGGATGTACGAGAGCTGGTAGACCTTCCGGAGCGTCTCGTGCACGGTCCAGCGGGTCACGGCGCCCTCCGGCAGCACGGCCGCGTCGCCGGGGCCCACCTCGAGGGTCGGGCCGTCCTGGATCTCGATCGTGGCCCGGCCGCTGAGCACCACGAACAGCTCGTCCGCCTCGACGTCGGTGACCACGCCCGGGGTGATCTCCCAGACGCCGCGCTCGACCGCGCGTCCGCCGGGAGCAGTGGCGGGCTGCTCGTGCAGCACGAGGCTGGCGGTGCGCGGATCGCCGGCGACGATCGTGGCCGGGTCGAGCTCGTCCGGGGTGAGCACGGCGTCGGCCACGGCGAGGGAGAACGGCGGCAGCGGGGAGAGGTCCATGAATCCGATCTTGCCCGAATGGCCCACCGGCGCGCACCTGGCACCGTGTAAGGGCTGAGAGTGGTGCCATGGACGTGGTGCGGCACGGGGTCTTGAACCGCTTCGGCGAGCAGTGGACGGTGCGGTTCGGGCGCGAACTCGGCCAGCCGCCGGAGCGCGTGTGGTCCGCGCTGACCCGGCCCGCCGAGCTCGCCGCCTGGTTCCCCACCCGCGTCGAGGGCGACTGGTCGATCGGCGCGCACCTGGAGTTCCCGTTCGCCGAGGTCTCGCTGCCGACGATGCACGGCACGGTGCTGCAGGTGCGCGAGCCGCGCGTGCTGGAGTACACGTGGGGCCCGGACACGCTGCTCTACCGGCTGTCGGCGGGCGGCACCGGCACGCACCTGGACTTCGTGGTCACGCTGGAGGAACTCGGCACCGCCGCGCGGGACGGCGCGGGCTGGCACGAGGCGCTGGACCTGCTCGAGACCTCCCTCGACGGGGACGAGCTGTGGCCGCTCGGCGAGCGGTGGGCCGAGCTCGTCCCCATGTACCAGGCAGCCTTCGGTCCGGCCGCGTCCACGATCGGTCCGCCCGAGGAACTCCGGGGCCAGGGCTAGCGCAGGATCTGCAGTTCCCGGCTGGTGCGGTTGAGCCGGTCGCCGCCGGTCTCGGTGCAGACGCAGATGTCCTCGATGCGCGCGCCGTGCCGGTCCGGCAGGTAGATCCCGGGCTCGACGGAGAACGCCATGCCGGGTTCGAGCCGACGGCTGGAACCGCCGACGATGTACGGCTCCTCGTGCGTCTCGAGGCCGATGCCGTGGCCGGTGCGGTGCACGAAGTACTCCCCGTATCCGGCCTCGGCGATCAGGTCGCGGCCGACGGCGTCGAGCTGCTCGGCGGTGATGCCGGGGCGCACGGCGTCGGTCTGGGCGCGCTGGGCGGCGAGCAGCACCGCGTAGTACTCGGCGTATTCGGCGGGCGGGTCGCCGAGCACGTAGTTGCGGGTGGAGTCGGAGCAGTAGCCGTCGGGCATGGTGCCGCCGATGTCGACGACGACCGGTTCGCCGCGTTCGATGACCCGGTCGGAGACCTCGGCGTGCGGGCTGGCTCCGTTCGGTCCGGAGGCGACGATGACGAAGTCGACCTTCTCGTGGCCCTCGGCGAGGATCGCGTCGGCGATGTCCTGGCCGACCTGACGCTCCGTCCGCCCGGCCCGCAGCCACTCACCCATTCGGGCGTGCACGCGGTCGATCGCGTCCCCCGCGCGGCGCAGCGCCTCCGCCTCGGCCGGGGTCTTGCGCATCCGCAGGTCGCCGAGGACCGCGCCGGCGAGTTCCTGGCGTACGCCGGGCATCGCGTCGCGGAAGCCGACGAGCTTCTCCGCCCACATGTGGTTGTCCACGCCGACCACGCCGAGGTCCTTGGGCAGGCGTCCGGCGGCGAACTCGTACGCGTTCTGCGTCTCCTGCCATCCGGCGATCTCGATGCCCAGCTTCCCGGCCGGGGACGCGTGCGCGGCGGGCACCTCGAGTTGAGGGGCGATCAGCAGCGGGTCGCCGTGCACGGGCAGCAGCAGGCAGGTGAGCCGCTCCATCGGCAGCGCGTTGTATCCGGTGAGGTAACGCAGGTCCGCGCCGGGGGTGACGATCAGGGCGTCGAGTCCGGCCGCGGCGGCCGCCGCGCGGGCCCGCTCGAGGCGGTCGGTGGAGAACAGGGCGTCGGTCACGGGATCAGGGTATGGCCACCCGCCGAATACCGGCGACCGGTACGCTGCGGCCGTGGATCAGAGTGACACGAAGCAGGGTCCTACGCGGGGTCAGCAGGTCGCGACGGCGGGGGTCATCGGGGCGATCGCCGGGGCGGCGCTCGGCAGCCGCGGGGGTCTGCGGGGCGTCGCACGCGGCGCGGCGGCCGGGGCGGTCGGTCTCGGGGCGGTCGAGGCGGTGGCGCGGGCCCGGCAGAGGCCCGGTCGGATTCCGGCGCGCTGGGCCCGGATCGCGGCGAGCGGCGCGCTGGCGGCACCGGCCGGCTGGCTCGGCGGGAAGCTGACCGGCTCGGGCCCGATCGCGGTGGGCGCGGCGTCCGGCGCGGTCGCGGGCGGCATGGGGCTGCGTCCGCAGAAGGTGGCGCTCGGCCCGGTGTTCGGCGCGGCGGTCGGGGCCGGGTTCGCGGCGTTCGACCGGGACGCGAATCCGGCGCTGGTGGCCACGACGGCGGTCGCCGGGTTCCGCGTCGCGTCGGCGGTGATCTTCCCGGACGAGCAGATCAGCATGCTGGCCGAGCGCGTCTCCCCCGAGGAGCTGCCGTTCGTGCTGCCGCTGGCCGCGCATTCGCGGTACATCGGCATGGGCTACGTCGAGGAGTTGGCCGAGCGCCTGGAGCGCGAGTACGTGCGCGACACCCGGGACGTCGGCATCATCGGCTCCCTCGACGAGCTCGAGGGCGCGCAGTTCGAGCCGTCGCTCGTGCAGCCGCTGGTGCGGGAGTTCTACGAGCACACGACGCGCTTCAAGCTCGATATCGTCCCGAAGTGGCGCACGTGGGTGCGTCCCGGCTACCTCGTGTACCGCACGCTGCTGGCCCGGCCGCTCGGGCAGGCGAACGTGCCGATGAACCAGCGTGAGGCGCTGCGCGGCGTGCACAGCCGGATCGACACGATCCTGCCCGGCAAGGACGACGAGCCGCTGCTGCGCGGCTGGCTGCGCTCGTTCGCGGACGACGACGAGCCGATCTACGTGGGCGTGTACACGACGTACCGGCACGAGGATCGCGGCTACGTGCGGGTGGGCTTCCCGCTGCCGGAGATGAACTTCACCGCGACGCTGATCCCGCTGCACCGCAACGACGGCGGCCTCACACTCACCAGCACGAGCACGCTGTCGGACCAGCCGGGCCACTACCTGACGTACATCAACCGGGAGAACGGCGAGCTGACCACGGCGGCCGTGCACGGGTTCGCCGAGCAGCTCGAGGTCTACGTGCGCGACGGGCGGCTGCGGGCGGAGCACTCGTTCAAGGTCTTCGGCCTGCCGTTCCTGGTCCTGCACTACGAGATCGCCCGGAAGTAGACGCGACATATCGCGTTTTCCAAGAAACGGGGCTAGACTCCGGTTCATGCCTGCAGAACTGCCCGCGCGCGGCGCGGAGGACCTCGAGCAGCGCGCCGCCGACCGCGACCGGGACGAGGTCGCCGTCATCCTGGGGGAAGCGCTCGCCACCGGACGGCTCACCAGCGAGGAGCACGCCGAGCGCCTGGAGGCCGTGTACGCGGCCCGCACCTACGGGGAACTGGAACCGATCACCCGCGACCTGCCGCGCGAACGCACCCGCGGCGTGGTGCTGCCGGAGTCGACGGTGCGTCAGGAGGTGTCCGCGACCCTCAGCAAGGTGCACCGCGGCGGCCGCTGGGTGCCCGGCCGGCACACCGAACTGCGCGCGAACTTCGGCGCCCTGATCGTGGACATGTCCGAGGCCGTGCTGCCCGGCCGGGAGATCACCGTCGACGTGAACTCGCTGTTCGGCAAGATCATCCTGCGCGTGCCACAGAACGCCCGGGTCATCGACGAGGGCGGCGCCCTGTGCGGCAAGTGGGCCGTGCACCACCGCCGCCGCGCCGACAACGAGACCGTGGGCGTCGAGGAGGGCCCGCTGATCCGCATCACCGGCCGCGCCCGCTTCGGCAAGGTCGCCATCGTGCGCGCCGGCTCGGACGTGAACGTGCTCGGCCACCTGTTCGAAACCCTCTGGGGCCCCAACACCCGATGAGCGACGTCTACACCCGAACCCAGGACGCCTACGCGCGGGTCGCCGGGAACTACGCCGACCGCTGGGACCGGGCCGCGACCTCCTGGGTGCACGAGCAGACCGACCGGTTCGTCGCCGCGCTTCCGGCCGGGGCCCTGGTCGCGGATGTCGGCTGCGGACCGGGGAACGACACCGTGCGGCTGCGCGAACGAGGGCTGCGGGCGCACGGCTTCGACCTGTCGCACGCGATGCTCACCGCCCGCGCCGTCCCCGGCCAGGTGCGCGCCGACCTGCGCGTTCTCCCGCTACGGGACGGTGCGCTCGACGGCCTGTGGTGCATCGCCGTACTGCTGCACCTGCCGCGTGAGGCCGTTCCGGCGGCGCTCGCCGAGTTCCACCGCGTGCTGCGGCCGGGCGGACGCGCCGTCATCTCCATCGCCGAGGGGGACGGCGAGGGCTGGGAACCCTATCCGCACCAACCCGACGAGGACTCCGGCGGCGGGCCGATCGAGCGGTATTTCGTGTACCACTCCCGCGACGCGTTCACCGGGCTGCTGGCCGCCGCGGGGTTCGAGATTCTGTGGACTGCCTGTGCAAGCACGCATCGGGACTGGCTGTCCCTACACGTGCGGCGCATACCGGGAGTACATTGAGGAAAAGGCGGGCGTAACGCGCGCATTCGTCGTCCCGGGAGGAACGGACAATGGCCCAGTCCAGGTTCCGGACGGACCGTCAGTTGTCGGCCCGCATGGTCACGGTCATGGGGACGCTCGTCCTCGCGTACGCCGGCGCCGTGACCGTACTGACTTTCGTACTCGGCAAATACTGGCCGCTCGGCGTCGCGGCGATCGTCGGGTTCCTGGCCTTCCAGATGCTGGCGAGCGACAAGGTCGCGCTCAAGGCGGTCGGCGCGCACGAGGTGAGCGCCGAGCAGGAGCCTGAGCTGCACGCGATCATGGACCGGCTGTGCGCGCTCGCGGACATGCCGAAGCCGACGATCGCGGTGGCCGAGTCCGCGGTGCCCAACGCGTTCGCCGCCGGCCGCAAGCGCAGCGGCATCGTGCTGTGCGTGACCCGCGGCATGCTCAACAAGCTCGACGAGCAGGAGCTCGAGGGCGTCATGGCGCACGAGCTCTCGCACGTCGCGCACGGGGACGCGATCGTGATGACCGTCGCCTCGTTCATCGGCGTCCTCGCCGGGCTCACCGCCCGCGTCGGGGCGCAGCTGATGTTCTACGCGGGCCGGATGCGCGGGCTGTGGCAGTTCCTCGTCGTCGCGCTCGCGGTGACGGCACTGTCCGCGGCCACGTGGCTGATCTCGGTGGTACTGATCCGCGCGCTCTCCCGGTACCGCGAGTTCGCCGCCGACCACGCCGCGGCCGAGCTGACCGGCAACCCGGCCGCGCTCTCCTCCGCGCTGCAGAAGGTCGCCGACCACAGGGGCCTGATCCCCGCGAAGGACCTGCGCCGGGCCACCGCCGTCAACGCCTTCGCGTTCTGCCCGGTGACCACGAACAAGCAGGCCGCCTCGCAGCTGCTGTCCACGCACCCGACCGTGGCCGCCCGGATCGAGCGGCTCGAGCAGGTCGCCCGGCGGCTCGGCTGAGAGAAAACGGCCGCAGCCGGAGAAAGTGCTGAGATGCTGCTGAGATTCCGTCGCGGGACCCGCAGTCCAGACCGTCGTCCGGGTTAGCCTGGGGTATGGACGAGAACAAGGCGTTGAGAGTGGTGGACGCGCTGCGTGACCAGGGCGTGAACGCCCACCTCGCCCGGGAGGGCGTCTATCAGTTCGGGGTGCGGATCATGCTCGGCGACGGGCGCGAGGCCGTGTGGGACACCGACGACACCCCCGGGCTCGAGGCCCAGGTCATGCGGGACGGCATGCTGGTCGGCTTCGTGCCGCAGATCCCCGGCTCGGAGGCCTTCGACGTGCCGCAGGTGGTCGACGCCATCGCGCGCACCGACTACGACCAGCCGGTCGCCACCCGCAGCGCGACCGCTCCCCGACCCAGCGCGCCGCTCCCCCGCGAGGGCGGCGTGTTCCGTCGTTTTCTCGGTGGATTCCGGGAAAGGTAGAAGTCCAGTCCTCGACGCGGCGCAGGAGAGGAGGCGGAGGGCCCCATGGTCGTGGCCGAATCCGTCGAACCCGCCCGGCTGCTCGTGGCGGCCCTGATCACCGGATGGGGGCTGCTCGCGATCGGCATGGGATCGATCATCTGGACGAACTTCGGGGGCGTCGCCGACTTCAGCGCCCGGCACCTGTCCCGGCTCGCCCGGGCGCGGCTGGAGGAGACGCACCGCCGCAACACGGTGCGCGCCTACCGCAGGCACGGCGGCTTCTGGATGGCGCTCGGCGCCGGCGCGGTGCTCTGCGGTCTGCTCGCGTTCCTGTGGGCGGTCGGCTGAGCCGCGCGCTCAGCCCAGCTCGCTCGACAGCGGCTCGCCGGTCTCCAGCAGGGTCTTGAGGCTCGCGACGACCTGCGGCCAGCCCTGGCTGACCATCGCGGCGACGGTCGAGCCGGGCTGGAAGCCGTCGTGCACCACGGTGAGCTTGACCCCCTGCTCGTTCGGCTCGATCTCGAAGGTCGCCTTGGAGCGGGGCTCGGCGGCGAGCCGGTCGCGCAGCTCGTCGTCCCAGCCGAAGCGCTCGGCGAGCTCCGGGGTGATGGCGTGCCAGGTGTAGGAGAGCCGGGTGTAGGGCTCGGCCTCCAGCACGACCTGCTCCTTGTCGCTGATCAGCACGCCGTGGTTGTCCCAGGTCATCGGCGAGCCGACGGACCAGTCGGTGGTGAACGCCGTGGCCCAGTAGCGGCGGGTGAACGCGGGGTCGGTCAGCGCCTGCCACAGCTTCTCGGGCGTGGTGCGGATGTAGGTGGTGTACACGAAGGTCGGGGCGTCCATCGGGGTCTCCTCCAAGGCGAGTTTCAGGTCGGCCAGGGCTTGCACCCGGGCCCGGTCGTACCGGCTGATCCAGCGGTGCGCGATCTCGTGCACCGGCGCGGCGTTGAGGTAGTGCAGTTTCTCCCGGCCGCGCCGCACGGTGGTGACGAGGCCGGCCTCCTCCAGCACGGCGAGGTGCTTGCTCACGGACTGCCTGGCCATCGCGAGCTCCGCGCACAGGTCGCGCAGCGTCTGTCCGTTGCGTGCATTGAGGCTGTCCAGCAGCGTGCGCCGACTGGGGTCGGCCAGCGCCTTGAACACCTCGTCCAGGCCGTCCACGCCCGCCTCCGTCCCTATATGCAGCCGTGCGGCTGCCTTTCAATTTAGGCAGCTGCACGGCTGCATGTCAAGGAAAACCGAGGTGGCCTCCGCTCCGCGCGGCTACCATGTTCGAATGCGGGAGCTGATCATCCTCGGCACGGCCTCGCAGGTGCCGACGCGCACACGGAACCACAACGGCTACTTCCTGCGCTGGGACCAGGACGCGTTCCTGTTCGACCCCGGCGAGGGGACGCAGCGTCAGATGACGCTGGCCGGGGTCGCCGCGTCGGACATCACCCGGATCTGCGTAAGCCATTTCCACGGCGACCACTGCTTCGGGCTGCCCGGTGTGTTCTCCCGGCTCGCGCTCGACCAGGTCACCCATCCCGTGCACTGCCACTTCCCCGGTTCCGGCGCGCCGCTGTTCAACCGGCTGTGCTGGATGTGGCCCGAGTACCGCCGCCAGATCCTGCGCGAGGAGCCCGCGTTCGGCGACCGCGTCCTGCTCACGCAGGAGGCTTCGTTCGGCCGCCTCGAGGCCGTGCGCCTCTCGCACGGCGTCGATTCGTACGGCTACCGGATCACCGAGCCGGACGGCCGGCGCATGCTGCCCGGGAAGCTGGCCGAGGCGAACGTGCGCGGCCCGCGTATCAGCGAGCTGCAACGCGAGGGCCGGGTCACGACCGAGACCGGCGACGTGGTCACGCTCGACGACGTCAGCGTCCCGAGGCCGGGCCAGGTGTTCGCGTTCGTGATGGACACGCGGGTGTGCGCGGGAGTGTACGAGCTGGCCGCCAACGCCGACATGCTCGTGATCGAGTCGACGTTCCTGACCTCCGAGGCCGCGCTCGCCGCCGAGCACGGGCACATGACGGCGCGTCAGGCGGCCACCGTGGCCGAGGAATCCGGCGTGCGCACGCTGGTCCTCACGCACTTCTCGCAGCGCTACACCGACCTCGGCCGCTTCGAGCACGAGGCCCGCGAGGTGTTCACCGGCGAACTGTACGTCGCGGAGGACCTGATGCGGATTCCGTTCCCCAAGCGGGCGGCCGAATAGCGCTACCATCACACCGGGTACACCGCGCGTTACGGGGCAAGGGGTCGAGGTGGAGTTCGGTAGTCGGTTCCGCTATGTCTACCAACCGCTCAGTCCCGGGGGCGACACGCCTTGGCTCGGCCACGAAGCGGAGGTCGAGGCGCTGCGCGAGCGGATCGCGCACTCGGACGGGGGCACGTTCCTGGTCGCGGGCTTCCGCGGCGTCGGCAAGACCACCGTCGTCCAGCGCGCCCTGCACGAGCTGAGCCGCCCGGACGCGAGCGGCCGCGTGCTCGTCCCGGTGCATCTCAGCCTCGCGCGACCGGTCAAGCCCGAGCAGTTGCTGTTCGCGATCATCCGCCGGACCGTGGACGCGCTGGAGGATCAGGGCCTGCTCGACTGCCTGCCGTCGCAGGCGCTCAAACAGCTGCTGCTCGCCTACGCGCGCACGTCGATGTCGCTGACCAGGCACGACGAAAGCAGCCATCAGTCGTCCCGGAACCTCGCGTTCGGCGGCGCGACCGGCGCGGCACCGTTCCTCCTCAACTCCCTGCTGCCGAAGCTCGAACTCGGCTCGTCGTCCGGCCGCAGCCTCGCGATGGAGGCGTCCTTCCTCGGCTACTCCGACACCGACGTCGAACACGACTTCCTCCGCGTCGTCGGACTGCTGAAATCCGCACCGTCGAGCACGCCGCCGCCGCGCCCCTGGTACCGCCGCCGCAAGCAGGGGCCGGACGAACCGCAGCAGCCCGCGCCGCGGCCGTCCGGTCTGGTCGTGGTCCTCGACGAACTCGACAAGCTCACGGCCGTGCCCGGCGGCATCGCGGCGTTCGAGGAGATCCTCAGCGCGCTCAAGAACATCCTCAGCTGCGACGGCCTGCACGTGATCCTCGTCGGCGGGCCGGATCTGCACGAACGCGTGCTGCTGGACGTCGAACGCGGCGAAGGCCTGTACGAGGGCGTGATCGGCTGGCAGTTGTACGTGCCCTGCCTCTGGGACAGCGCCGCACGCCTGCTCGACCGCTATCAGAACCCGACGTTCGAACCCGACGAACGCACCCAGCTCGCCGGATACCTGCGCTTCGCCGCCCGCGGACTGCCCCGACGGCTCTTCCAGGAGATCGGCTCGCTCGTCTCCTTCCAGGGCGACTCGGCGCACCTGACGCTCACCACCGTCGACAGGCACCGCATCGCGCTCTACGACACGGTGCAGGGCGTGCTCGCCGACTTCCTCGGCGACGTGGACCCCGAGCGGCACTCGACCCTCGACGAGGACCGGTTCCGGATGGCCGCGCACCAGATCATGAGCCGGATCCTGCGCAGCGAGGGCGCGGTGTTCTGCGCGGACGACATCCTGCGCGCCGAGCAGGACGAGCAGCCGCGGCCGTCCTGGATCTCGAGCGAGTCCGTGGAGCAGCTGCTGCGGCACCTGGCGTGGGCGCGGTTGCTGGAGAGTGTCGGCGGGGAGGAGCGGACGCTGGTGGGTCGCGAGCTGCGGCCCCCGGAGTTCTACCGGCTCCCCGAGATGATGCGCGCGCAGCTCGCACTGCTGGCCCGCAGCAGCGAACGCGATCGGGCCCGGCTGTTCGCGTCGGTCGGCTCGAAGGAGAGGCCGGCGTGGCGGCGAATCAGAGTGGCACCTTCGCGCCTCATCGATGACCGCACCGAGCCCACGATGGACGAGGCGTACCGCACGACGCCGGTGCCGCAGGAGGAGCTCTCGGGCCAGTACGTGTACGTGGCGGAGAGTCCTGAAGACGTGCCACGGCTGATGACGCGTCGGGAGGTCGAGGCCCTGGACCGGCTCGTCCCGCGCGCGTTGAACTTCATCGGCGGCGGCCGGTACGAAGTGGTCGATCTCCTCGGCGTCGGCGGCATGGGCAGCGTCTACAAGGCCAGGGATACCCAGACCGACCGGTTCGTCGCGATCAAGGTGCTCGAATCGGCCACGCTGCGGCAGCGCAGTGAGATCAGGCGCCGATTCTTCCGGGAGATCGAGATCGGCCTGGCCATCACCGCGCGCGGCACCGCGCGCATCCTCGCCGGACCCTTCCAGGACTCCGAGGGGCGAGTCGCGTTCGTCATGGAGTTCATCGAGGGCACCAACCTGCACCGGCTCGTCGCCGAGACCGGCCCGCTGTCCCCGGCCGTCGCCGCACGACACGCCCGAGAGATCGCGCTCAGCGTCCACCAACTGCACCGCATGGGCATCGTCCGGCTCGACGTGAAGCCTTCCAACGTCATCATCTCGCCGGCCGGCGAGCCCGTGATCATCGACCTCGGGATCGCCCGGATCGCGGCGGTGAGCGACATCACCGAACCCGGCGTACTCGTCGGAACCCCGACGTACATGGCTCCCGAGCAGGTCTCGGGCGGGCCGTTGACCGTCGCGTCGGACGTGTGCTCGATCGGCCTGGTGCTGTGGTTCATGATCAGCGGGCAGCCGCCGCGTGGCGACTACGCGGAGCCGGCCGCGCTGTTCCACCGCATCGTCAACGAGGAGCTCGACCCCTCCGGGCTGCCGTGCTCCGCGTACTTGCGCGAGGTCATCCGCGAGGCGACGCGGATCAACCCGGCCGAGCGGTTCATCAGCGCCCAGGGGATGGCGCTGGCCCTGGACCGGGCCCCGGAGATACGGCAGCGGCCGCCCACGCGCTAGGCGCGGACGGCCGCGGGTGCGGGGGAACCCGCGTCACCTCACTGGTTGATCTTCTTGAACGTCAGCGCCACGAGCACGGTCAGCGCCGCGACGATGGCCGAGCCGGTCAGCGCGGCGGTGGTGCTGCTGATCACGGCGGTGGCCGGGTGGCTGCGGGCGGCGTTCCCGGCGACCGTCACCAGGACGGCGATGCCGAGGCTGACGCCGGTCTGCTGCAGGGTCTGCATCGTGCCGCCCGCCGCGCCCGCGTCCTCCGGGCGCACCGAGTGCATGATCAGCACCATCAGCGGGCTGAACGCCATGCCCATGCCGAGGCCCATCACGACCATCGGCCAGAACAGGCCCGGGAAGTACGCGGTGTGCTCGCCGATCCGGGTGAAGCCGATCAGGCCGGTGACCAGCAGGACCGTGCCGATGATGGTCAGCGGCTTCGGGCCGAAGCGCGGCAGCATCCGCGGGATCAGCCGGGACATGGTGAACACCAGCGTGGCCATCGGCAGGAACGCGAAGCCGGTGCGCACCGGGCTGTAGTGCAGCACGTCCTGCAGGTACTGGGTCAGGAAGAAGAAGCTGGAGAAGCCGGCGGCCGGGCCCAGCAGGTAGTTGGCGTACGCGGCGGCGCGGTTGCGGTCGCGGAACAGGTGCAGCGGGAGCAGCGGGTGCTCGGCGTTGCCCTGCAGGATGATGAACGTGGCGGTCAGCGCGAGGCCGATGGCGATCGGGGCGATGGTCAGGGTCTCGCCCCAGCCGTTGGACGCGGCGTGGATCAGGCCGTAGACCAGCGAGCCGACGCCGAGGGTGGCGGCGACCGCGCCGGAGACGTCGAGCTTGGTCTCGTGCCGCGGCGGCTGCTTGAGGAAGCGCGGCGCGAGCACCGCGGCGACCAGGCCGAAGGGCACGTTGATGAACAGCACCCAGCGCCAGGAGGCGGCCTCGGTGAGCACGCCGCCGAGGATCAGGCCGATCGCGAAGCCCGCGGAGGACATGCCGGCGAACAGCGACAGCGCGCGCACCCGGGCCTTGGCCTCGGTGAAGGTGCTGTTGAGCAGCGCGATCGCGCTCGGTCCGGCCGCGGCGGCGCCGACGCCCTGGGCGACCCGGGCGGCGAGCAGCCAGGCGGCGGAGGTGGCGAACCCGCCGGCCAGCGAGGCGACCGTGAACAGCACGATGCCCCAGGTGAACAGCCTGCGGCGGCCGTAGAGGTCGCCGAGCCGCCCGCCGAGCAGCAGCAGGCCGCCGAAGGTGAGGGTGTAGGCGTCCAGTACCCAGGCGAGCGAGGACGGGCTGAAGTGCAGGCCGGACTCGATGCGGGGCAGCGCCACGTTCATCACCGTGGCGTCCACCATCAGCATCAGCTGACAGGTGAGGATGATCGCCAGGGACAACCCTGGCCTCGACCTCGGTTCCGGGCGTGGCCTGGAGTCGCGGCCGATCTCGGTCGCGGCGACGGGCAGGACGGGCTTTTGCAGGGTGCCTTCGGACACGACGTGCTCCAGGTAGCGGAAGAGGGGGAAGTGGAGGTACTCTCCACTTAGCGATGGTTCAGACTATACGGAGACCCTCTCCGGTTAGTCAAGCGAAAACGGAGACAATCTCCGGCTGCTGTGAGGAGTCCAGGATGCGTGCGGACGCGCGACGCAACTACGAGGCGCTGATGGTCGCCGCCCGTGAACTGTTCCAGGAGCAGGGCCCGGACGCGCCGCTCGACGAGGTGGCCAAGCGGGCCGGCGTCGGCGCGGGCACGCTCTACCGGCACTTCCCGTCGCGCAACGACCTGGTCGCCGCCGTCTACGTCGCCGACATCGAGTCCATGTGCGACAGCGCCGAGAAGATCGTCGCCGAGGAGGGCCCGGCGGCCGCGCTCAGCGACTACATGGACCTGCACCTCGAGTTCACGCTGCGCAACACCGGCATCAAGAAGGCGATCAAGGAGATGCTCGCGGACGGCGACACCCGCCCCGGCCTGACGCTGTGCAAGTCGCGGATGACCGACATCGCCGGCGACACGCTCGCGCACGCCCAGCAGGCGGGCCTGGCGCGCAAGGACGTGGACACCACCATGTTCCTGCGCATGCTGCACGGCATCGCGCTGGCCTGCGAGGAGAACCCGGAGATGGCCCCGGCGATGCTGCAGGTGATGAAGAGCGGGCTGTTCACCGCGTAACGCGCCGGACCCTCGGCGAGGCGTCGGATCCTGGGCGACGTGTCGCGCGGCGTCCTCCGTTCGGCACACCCGACATGCCCGGCGCGGCCACGTCCGTAGCCTGAAAGAGTGAGGTCGGAAGAGCTGCTGGGACCCCTGTTCGAACAGGTCCCGGTCGGCCTGCTCGCGGTGCGCCCGGACGGCACCGTGCTGCTGGCGAACCAGTGGATGCTGGAGTTCTTCGAGCCCTTCGCCGTCGACCCGGAGTCCCGGCTGATGCGGGTGGACTGGCGGCGCATCTCGCTGCCGGACGGCCGCCCCGTGCCGCCGGGCACCCTGCCGCTCGAGCGCGCGCTCGCCGAGGGACGGCAGGTCGGGCGGCAGGAGTACCTCTACCACGGCAACGCGGGCGACCGCTCGATCTCCGTGGACGCCGTCCCGGTCCTGGACGCGGACGGCGCGGTCGTCGCGTACGCCTCCACCGTCGTCGACGAGACCTCGAACCGGCGCTTCCTGGACCAGCTCGGCGAGATCCAGCAGGAGCTCGACACGCACGTCAGGGAACTGAGCCGGGTGCACCGGCTGATCGAACGCCTCTCCAGCCGGTCCGAGCTGCCCGAACTGCTGACCGAGACCGCGGAGGTCGTCGCCGAACTCGACGGCGCGGACCTCGTCGGGATCTTCCTGGAGCACAACGGCGATCTGCGGCTGGCGGCGAGCTGCGGCATGACCCCCGAGCAGATCCGCATCGTCAACGCCGTCGAGGCCAAGGACCTCTACACCTCGCGCCGCTCCCTGCTCGGCCTGCCGACCACGCTCGTCGACATCCACACCGAACCGGGTCTGCCGCCCGCGTACCGGCAGGCCCTGCTGGCGCTGGAGGCCGTGTCCGTCTACAGCATCCCGCTGCCCTCCCCCGACGGCAGCGCCCTCGGCTCCGTCGTCTCCGTCTTCCGCTCCGTGCGCATGCCCAGCCCGCACCAGCGGCAACTCGTCGAGACCTGCGGCCGCATCGTCGCCCAGCTGATCATCAACGCGAGGGTGCGGGCCCGGGACCGCGACGTGGCCGTATCCCTGCAGCGCAGCATGATGCAGGCCAAGCTCCCCGACGTGGCCTGGGGCGAACTCGCCACCTTCTACCGCGCGGCCTCCACCGGCATGTTCGTCGGCGGCGACTGGTTCCACGCCTCCGCGCTCACCGACGGCCGCCTCAACCTCGTCATCGGCGACGTCGTGGGCCACGGCATCGACGCAGTGGGCACCATGGGCCGCATGCGCTCCGCCGTCCGCGCCTACACCCTCCCCGCCGAAGGCACCGCTCCCCCCGACCCGCTCGAACTCGCCACGCTGCTGGACCACTGGTGCGTGGAGACCGACTACGGCCTGGCCTCCACCGCCTGCTTCGCCGACATCGACCCCGTAACCCGCCGCTGCACCCTGGCCAGCGCCGGCCACCTGCCGCCCCTGCTCGTCGACCCACGAGCCGTCCCCCGCTTCACCCACACCGACGCCCTCGGCGCGCCGCTGGGCATGCTCGCCGAAGGAGCTCAGCCCACTGAGATCACCTTCCACCTCCCGCCCGGCGCCACCCTCCTGCTCTACACCGACGGCCTCGTGGAACGCCGCGGCGAGGACATCGCCGACGGCCTAGCCCGCCTGGCCGAAGTCTCCATGCGCGAACTCCGCGCCCCCGGCAACGACGATCTGGCCGCCACCTGCGCCCGCATCGCCCAGGCCTGCGCCCCCGACAACACCACCGCCGACGACGTGGCCATGATGGCGTTCCGGATGAAGGGCTAGGCCCGCCGGCGTCACAAAACCTCCGCGCAGCTCGTCATAGTCGTGAGACGAGGTGCGATCGACGAGGGGACGGAAGAATGGTGGCCACGCGACTCGAGGCGGATGAGGCTCGGATTAGGGGGCTGGTGGCGGAAATCGTCGCGGGAATCCGGGACAGGGATCTCAACGCTCTGCGGCCGGTCTACGCGTCGGACGTCGTGTCCTTCGACGTCGAGCCGCCGCTTCGGCATGTCGGCGTCGAGGCGAAGTTGGAGAACTGGGCGCGGGTGTTCGCGGTCTTCCGCTCCGTGGAGTACGACGTTCGTGACCTGACGGTCGTGGTGGGCGGCGATGTCGCGTTCGGGTACTGCTTCGGTCGGCTGCACGGGACGCTGATGAGCGGGGCGGCGACGGACGGGATGTGGGTGCGGGTCACGCTGTGCTTCCGGCGGATCGACGGCGACTGGCTGGTCGTGCACGATCAGGCGTCGGTGCCGTTCGACATCGTCAGCGGCCGGGGCGTCGCGGATCTCGAGCCGTAGCCGTCCCGTGCGACACGGCGATGATGGCGCTTGCGATGGTGAGCGGCTAGGATCTGGCGGGTCTTGAGAAGCGATTAACGTCGCATCAATACATCCTTTGTACCCTATGACCAGCCGATAAATTCTTAACCAACCTCGAAATCCGCTGGCAGGACGTAGATGACTCCTGAAATGTCGCTGAACCGTATCGCCCCGCTGGCTCCGAACGCCTGGTTGCGCTACGACGTGGTCCACCGCATGATCCCGCCGGGCGTGACCGATGTGCTGGAGGTCGGTTGCGGGCAGGGCGCCTTCGGGGCGCGGCTGTCCGCGCAGTACCAGTACGTCGGACTGGAGCCGGACCCGGAGTCGTTCGCCGTGGCGCAGGGCCGGTTCGCGCAGCTCTCCGGCGGACAGGTGCGCAACGTGCCGCTGGCGTCGCTGGGCCCGGACGAGCAGTTCGACCTGGTGTGCGCGTTCGAGGTGCTCGAGCACATCGAGGACGACGAGACGGCGCTGGCGCAGTGGATCGAGCACCTGCGGCCGGGCGGCTGGCTGCTGCTGTCGGTTCCGGCGCACCAGCACCGGTTCGCCGCGTGGGACGAGGCGGTCGGGCACTTCCGGCGCTACGACCCGGAGCAGTTGGCGGCGCTGGCGGGGAAGATCGGGCTCGCGGAGGTCGAGGTCCGTGAATACGGCGCGCCGCTCGGCTACGTGCTGGAGATCGGCCGCAACGCGGTGGCCGGCCGGAAGCTGAAGGCCATGAGCGAGGCGAGCATGGAGGAGCGCACGGGCGCCTCCGGCCGGACGTTCCAGCCCGCGAATCCGGCGGTGTCGGCGCTGACGCACTACGGGACGGCGCCGTTCCGGTACCTGCAGCGGAGTTTCGCGCACGGAACCGGCGCGGTGATGCGGGCCAGGAAGCCGGAGTAGAACTCAGGGCGCGGGGTCTTCGGCGGGCCAGTCGGGGCTGATGACGCCGCCGTGCTCGCGCAGCAGGGTGCGCGCCGTCTCCAGCGGCACGGGGCGGGCGAACAGGAAGCCCTGGCCGTACCGGCAGCCCGCCTCGGCCAGCAGGGCGCGCTGCTGATCGGATTCGAGTCCCTCGGCCACCACGTACAGGCCGAGGGAGTCGGCGATCCGGATGATGCCGCGCACCAGGTCCATCCGGCGCGGGGACACGGTGATCTCGTCGATGAACGACTTGTCGATCTTCAGCGCGTCGAACGGCAGGTCGTGCAGGTAGCTCAGTGACGAGTAGCCGGTGCCGAAGTCGTCGATCGCCAGGCCCACGCCGAGCCCCTTGAGGGCGTTGAGGTCGTGCGGGCCGTCCTCGTCGGCGTGCCGCATCAGGGCGCTCTCGGTCAGTTCCACGATCAGGGCGTCGGGGCCGATCCCGGCGTCGGCCAGGCCCGCGGCGATGTCGGCGGTCAGGCCGGGGACGGAGAACTGCCGGGCGGAGACGTTGACGGCCACGCGCACGTCCCCGGCTCTCGGTTCGGCGCGCAGTTCGGCGGCGGCCTGGGCGGCGCTGGCGATGATCCAGCGGCCGAGCGGGACGATCAGGCCGGTCTCCTCGGCGAGCGGGATGAACTTGTCCGGGGTGATCAGGCCGCGTTCGGGGTGCGGCCAGCGCACCAGGGCCTCGAAGGACGCGATGCGGCCGGTGGCGAGTTCGACGACGGGCTGGTAGCGCAGTTCGAGCATGCCGCTGGTGATGGCGTCCTGCAGGTCGCTGTGCAGTTGGGCGTGCTCGAGCCGGGCCCGCAGCATCTCGGGGGCGTAGCAGCGGATCGCGTCGCGGCCGGCGGCCTTGGCGGCCTCCAGGGCGAGCCGGGCGTTGCGGATCACGTCCTCCGGCCGGGTCTCGCCGTACCCGGGGGCGACGCCGACGCAGCTGGTGAGCCGGACCTGTCCGGCGGGCAGGTTGAAGGGTTCCGCGACGACGGCGGCGATCTTCTCCGCGACGTCGAGGCAGGCGGCGGGCGAGGCGTCGGGCAGTTCGAACAGGACCGCGTACGCGTCGGACTCGAAGCGGGCGGCCTCCAGCACGCCGGGCGCCTGGGCGAGCCGGTTGCCGGTGGTGATCAGGATCAGGTCGCCGAACTCGCGGCCGTGCACCTCGTTGAGTTCGCGGAAGTTGTCGAGGTCCAGCTGCACGACGGCGAGGACGGGGCCGTTGGCGCGGGTGGTGGCCATGGCCAGTTCGACGCGGCGGCTGAACTTCAGCCGGTTTCCCATGCCGGTGAGCCGGTCGTGGTACGCGTGGTGGCGCAGGTCGCGTTCGAGCCGGCGGCGGGCGGTCACGTCCCGCAGGGTGAGCACGAGCGCCTGCACGGTGGGGTCGGCGCGCAGGTCGGAGCAGGCGACCTCGAGTTCCAGGCGTCCGGCGCCGGGCCGGTCCAGGGCCCAGTCGACGCGGCTGGCCGAGCCGCCGTGGCCGGGCGGTTCGCCGAGGGCCTTGGCAACCCACGCGGCGTTCGAGGCGCCGAGCAGGTCGGTGAGGTCGAGCGCGGCCGGGTCGGGTTCGCGGAACAGGTCGACGGCCGAGGGGCTGGCGTAGCGGACGTGGCCGGTCTGGTCGACGAGCACGATCGCGTCGGACGCGTCGTCGACGAGGGCGCGGAAGTAGGCCTCGTTGTCGCGGCGGCTGATCTCGCGGGTCAGCCCGAGCCTGCTGAGGGCGAGCGAGGCCTGCGAGGCGAGGATGCGCAGCTGGCCGAGCCGTTCGCCGAGCCCGACGGGTCCCTGCGCGACACCGAGGGCGAGCGCGGCGGGGGCGGCGGTGTCCTCGGCGGTGTGGCCGAGGGTGGCGTGCGGCCGGTCGCCGAAGTTCTCGTCGATCCACTCCTCGGGGTCGGTGGCCTCGACGCGTCGGGCGCGGCGTGCGTCGTTGTCGAGGGTGAGCAGTTCGTCGTCCGCGGCGACGGCGGCGACGGCGATGCGCGGTTCGCCGGGTCCGGCCAGGACGGTGGCGGCGTCCAGGACGGTGCCGAGGATCTCGCCGGTGTCGTTGGCGGCGACGAGCCGGTCGGCGGCCGCGCCGAGGGTCTGTTCGGCGCGCAGCCGGGCGTCGGCCTGGGCGAGCGCGAGGCTGAGCCGGGCGACGAGCAGCAGCGCGATGACGGTGCCGAACACGGCGATGACCCCGCCCTCGTCGTGCCGGTCGATGGCGGCGGCGAGCATGACGGCGACGGCCGGGGCGATCGCGGCCAGGGCGAGCAGCGCGGAGCGGCGCGGCGGCGGGGTCCGCGGGGGCGTGGTGATCGGCTGCACGATCGCGGCGGCGGACGGGCTGAGCGCGGCACCGCCCCAGCAGACCAGGCCGGCGGTCCACACCGTGGTCTGCGCGATGCCGAGCGCCGAGTCGCGGTCGATGTGGATCGCGGCGAGCTCGACGAGGCTGAACAGTACGTCCGCGCCGAGCATCATCGCCGTGCCGACGAGCAGCATCCACACCGCGGCCGGGGCGCGGCGCGGGTCCGGGTAGAGCAGCCGGCCGAGGATGACGAGGATGAACGCGTCGCCGAGCGCGAAGGTGACGGCGTAGGCGCGCACGGCGGTGGACGGCAGCGCGTTCCCGGCCAGCGGCACGACCAGCAGCGTCCAGGTGAACAGGCTCAGCCCGGCGAGCACGATGAGGGTGTCGACCAGCCGGGCCCACAGCGCGAGCGGGCTGCCGCGCATCGCGATCACCAGCACGGCGATCGCGGCCAGCGGGAAGGCGCCGCAGGCGAGGAAGTCGACCGTGGACGGGACGGTGATGCCGCCGTCGCCGCGCATGTCGTCGCCGAGCACGATGTAGTTGCTGGCGAGCAGCAGCAGCCCGGCGAAGGCGAGCAGCCGCCAGGCGGGCAGCCGGTCGAGCCGGGCGAGCATCGGCCCGGCGGACAGCGCGCCGACCGCCGCCACCCCGACCACGAGCCAGATCACGGACCGGCCGAGCGGCGGCAGCAGCGGGCAGACGAGCAGCAGGCAGGCCTCGGAGGCCAGGTACCAGCTGAGCGCGGGCCGGGCACGCATGCCTCCAGCTTGCGCCCTGACCGCTGATCGCACGAGTGGGGCGGCCCGGATGGGCGCGGCCTAGACGGTTGGTTCGGGGGTATGCCGGGGCGAAACGGCTGATCGGCGGCGCCTGGACGCACGCCGCGACCCTCCACAGACGACCGAGTATGCGCCGGGCCGCGGCGCGCGCCCAGGCTTGCCGCTGAGCCTTTTCGCCGTGCACGATGACTTTCGCGGATCGGCGTGAGCCCCAGCTCGTCCGGCTTTCCGGCCTACCCCCGAACCAACCGTCTAGTCATTAGCTCTGCTTTGGATTTACCCTGGTGCCATGGAAGACCCCAAGGCCCTGGCCGGAGAGCTCTCCGCCTCGTTGTCCGGGCTGCATCGCACGATCCGGCGGCATGTGCGCTCCCGGCTCGCCCTCGAACCGCTGGCCGGGGCGCAGGGCGACCTGCTGCGCCTGGTCGTCGAACGTCCGGGGATCAGCGTCTCGGCCGCCGCGAAGGAGCTGCGGCTGGCCGGGAACTCGGTCTCCACGCAGGTCCAGCAGCTGGCGCGGCTGGGCTATCTCACGCGGGAGACCTCCCCCACCGACCGGCGCGGCGCGGTGCTGCGCGCCACCCCGGCCGGCGAGGAGCGGCTCGCGCGCTGGGCCGACGAGCGCGCGGAACTGTTCGAGCGTCAGCTGCACCGGCTCACCGAGCAGGACGTGACCGCGCTCGCCGCCGCGCTGCCCGCCCTGCGCGCCCTGACGGATCTGATCGGCACGGATCGGGAAGTGTGATGACCACGGACAACGCCGAGCACGACATACCCGCCCTCGAAGTCACCGGCCTCGTCTACGCCTACAAGCAGAACCGCGCCGTCGACGGCATCGACCTGACCGTCGCCCCGGGATCGGTGTACGGGCTGCTCGGTCCGAACGGCGCGGGCAAGACCACCGCGATCCGCGCCGTCACGACCCTGCTTCCCATCCCCGCCGGCATGGTGAAGGTCTTCGGCCGCGACCCGGCGAAGGACCAGATGGGCGTGCGCCGCTCGCTCGGCTACGTGCCGCAGCAGCTGTCCGCCGACCAGGGGCTGACCGGCCGGGAGAACGTCGCCAACTTCGCAAGGCTCTTCGACGTGCCGCGGTCGGTGCGCGCCGAGAAGGTGGAGCGCGCCCTCGACGCGGTCGGGCTGCTGGACGTCGCCGACCGGATGGCCTCCGCGTACTCCGGCGGCATGGTGCGCCGGCTCGAGCTCGCGCAGGCGCTGGTCTCCTCCCCCAGGCTGCTGATCCTCGACGAGCCGACGATCGGCCTGGACCCGATCGCGCGCGACTCGGTGTGGAAGCACATCGCCGAGGTGCGCGCCGCGACCGGGATGACCGTGCTGGTGACGACCCATTACATGGACGAGGCCGAAGAGCACTGCGACCGGATCTCGCTGATGCACAAGGGGCGGATCCAGGCGGTCGGCAGCCCCACGGAGCTGATCGCGTCGCTGCCCGACGCGCACCGGGACAACGCGTCGCTGGAGACCGTGTTCCGGTACTACTCGGGCGGCGCCGGGCTCGACGAGGCGATCGAGGGAGGGATCCGCGATGTCCGTAGTACCCGCACCACGGCGAACCGCGTCCGCTGAGGGCGGCGCACTGCTGACGGCGGCTCACCCGGTGCGCACCGGCTGGAGCGTGCTGCCCGCGCGCATGGCCGCGCTGTGCATCGTCGAGCTGCAGAAGATCCGGCACGACCGCTCCGAGATCTACTCGCGGGCGGTCCAGCCGCTGCTGTGGCTCGCCGTGTACGGCGAGACCTTCACGAAGATCCACGCGATCCCGACCGGTTCGACCCCTTATCTGGACTATCTCGCGCCGGGCATCATCGCGCAGTCGGCGATGTTCATCGCGATCTTCTACGGCATCCAGATCATCTGGGAGCGCGACGCGGGCGTGCTCACGAAGCTGATGGTCACCCCGACCCCGCGGGCCGCCCTGGTGGCGGCGAAGGCGTTCGCCTCGGGCGCCAAAGCCGTGATCCAGGCGGTCGTGGTGCTGGTCATGGCGGCGCTGCTCGGGGTGGGGATGACCTGGAACCCGCTGAAGCTGCTGGCCGTGCTGCTGATCGTGGTGCTCGGCTCGGGCTTCTTCGCCTGCCTGTCGATGTCGATCGCCGGGATCGTGCTGACCCGGGACCGGCTGATGGGCATCGGCCAGGCGATCACCATGCCGCTGTTCTTCACCTCCTCCGCGCTGTATCCGGTCTCGGTGATGCCGGGCTGGCTGCAGCCGATCTCGCGGATCAACCCGCTGACGTACGAAGTGGACGGGCTGCGCGCGCTGCTGATCGGCGCGCCCACCGATCTGTGGCTCGACCTGGGCGTTCTGGCCGGATCCGCGGTGCTGATGGTGACCGTGGCCTCGATGCTGCTGCCGCGGCTGGCGAAGGGCTGAGACGGCCCGGCCCCTGGACTCGCGCGCGCGGCGCGATAACCTACCCGGTACACCGACATCGGAACCGTCCTTCTCCCCGGCGGATTCGGCAGCGGTCGCGCTCGGAACGACGAGGGCACGCCGTACCGCGGCGTGTCCCTCAGTCGATCTCGGCGAGGACTGGATCTAGGCTGGGGTTTGACGTCAACGGAAGGATCGGGCATGGCGTACCGCGTCACGTTCGTGTGCACCGGCAACATCTGCCGGTCCCCCATGGCCGAGCACGTGCTGCGCGGCCACCTCGGGCGCGAGGGGCTGGGGGCGCGGGTGGACGTGGACAGCTCCGGCACCGGCGGCTGGCACGTCGGGGACCCGGCGGACCACCGGACCGTGCGGGTGCTGCGCCGGCACGGCTACACCTCGGCGCACCGGGCCCGCCGGTTCCGGCCGGAGTGGTTCGACGGCTACGACCTGATCCTGGCGCTGGACACCGGGCACCTGCAGCAGCTGCGCAAGCTCGCCCGCGGCCCGCAGGACCTGGCCAAGCTCAGGCTGCTGCGGTCCTATGATCCGGCCGCGGGCACCCGGCTGGACGTGCCGGACCCGTACTACGGCAACGACACCGACTTCGAGCACGTGCTCGACCTGTGCGAGGCCGCCATGCCGCGGCTGATCCGGGACATCCGGACCGCGCTCGCCGAGCAGCCCGAGGACGAGTCCGACGAACTGCTCGACGAGGACGCCGAGGCCGAGGTGGACGACCGCTCGCTGCGGCGGTGACGCACGGTCCGCCGACGCGCTGACGCAGAGGTCTGCGACGGCCCGTCGGCGGGCGGCGCTGACGCGGCGTCAGACGGTCAGCGGGCGGCGAGGCGGTCGATGGCGTCCTTGATGGCCTCGCCGAAGGCCTTGCTGCCGGTGTGCCCGGAGTCCTCGACGATGACGAGTTCGCTGCCGGGCCAGGCCTGGTGGAGGTCCCACGCGGTCTTGACGGTGCAGCCGAGGTCCATGCGTCCCTGCACGAAGATCGCGGGGATGTGCGCGAGCTTGGCGGCGTCGCGCAGCAGTCGGCCGTCCTCGAGGAACGCGGTGTTGGAGAAGTAGTGCGCGCAGATGCGCACGAAGGCGAGCCGGGCGTCGTCCACGCGGGCGCTGTAGCTGCCGGGCGTCCCGTTGGCCTCCTGCGAGATGACGGCGTCCTCCCAGGCCATCCACTCCGCGGCGGTGCGGGCGCGGACTTCGGGGTCGGGGTGGGCCATCAGCCTGCCGTAGGCGGCGAGCAGGTCGAAGACGTCCTTGCCGCGCTCGTCCTCGGGGATGTACGTGCGGAAGCGTTCGTGGGCCTCGGGGAAGATGCGGCCGACGCCCTCGTAGAGCCAGGCCACGCCGTCACTGTCGCTGGTGGTCACGGCCGGGATGAGCGCGTGGGTGACACGGTCGGGGTGGGCTTCGGCGTAGGCGATGATGAGGGTGGAGCCCCAGGAGCCGCCGTACAGCATCCACTTCTCGACCCCCACGTGCTCGCGCAGCAGTTCCATGTCGGCGATCAGGTTCTGCGTGGTGTTGGCGGTCAGGTCGGTGGCCGGGTCGCTGGCGTGCGGGAGGCTGCGGCCGCAGTTGCGCTGGTCGAACAGGATCGTGCGGTAGCGCTCGGGGTCGAAGGCGCCGCGCTGGTTGAGGTTGCATCCGGCGCCGGGGCCGCCGTGCACGACCGCCACCGGGACGCCCTCGGGGTTGCCGACCTGCTCGTAGTACATCCGGTTGCCGTCGCCGACCTCGAGCAGGCCGGAGTCGAAGGGGTCTGAGACAGGGAATCGAGGCATAGCGACCCACCCTAGCCCCTTACCCCTCGCTGATCACGGAATTATGATCGGGCCCATGGCGCCCACGGATGCATTCACCACCCGCCCGGAGCTCGCCGGGACCTTCGGCATGGTCGCGAGCACGCACTATCTGGCGACGGCCGCGGGGATGGCGGTGCTCGAACGCGGCGGGAACGCGTTCGACGCGGCCGCCGCAGTGGCGTTCACGCTGCACGTGGTCGAGCCGCATCTCAACGGTCCGGGCGGGGACGTCCCGATCATCCTGGCGACGGCCGCCGATCCGGTGCCGCGCGTGCTGTGCGGCCAGGGCCCGGCGCCGTCCGCGACCGGCATCGGGCATTTCGAGGGGCTCGGCCTGACGCTGATCCCGGGCAGCGGGCAGCTCGCGACGGTGGTGCCCGGTGCGGTCGGCGCGTGGCTGACGCTGCTGCGCGATCACGGGACGCTGCCGTTGCGCGACGTGCTCGACTACGCGATCGGATACGCCGAGCACGGGCATCCGCTGGTCGCGGGCGTCGTCGGCACGCTGAACTCGGTGGCGGAGCTGTTCCGCACGCGCTGGCCCGACTCGGCGGCGCAGTGGCTGCCGGGCGGGCGCGTCCCGCGGCGGCACGACATGGTGCGGCTGCCCGCGCTGGCCGCGACGTATCGCAGGCTGCTCGCCGAGGCGGAGGCGGCGGGCGCGGATCGCGAGGCGCAGTTGGATGCCGCGTACCGCGCCTGGTACGAGGGTTTCGTCGCGGAGGCGGTGGACGCGTTCGCGGCGCGGGAGGTGCTCGACGAGACCGGGCGTGCGCATCGCGGCCTGCTGTCGGGCGCTGACATGGCCGCTTGGCGCCCGTCGTATGAGCCGACGGTCTCGCTGGACTGGCGCGGGGTGACGGTGCACAAGGCGGGGCCGTGGTCGCAGGGTCCTGTGCTGTTGCAGCAGCTCGGGATGCTCGATGCGCTCGGCGAGCTGCCGCCGCACGGCAGCGCGGAGAGGATCCACCGCGTCGTGGAGGTGGCGAAGCTGGCGTTCGCGGACCGGGAGGCGTTCTACGGGGACGATCCGGAGGCGTACGCGGCGCTGCCGGACCTGCTCGACCCGGACTATCTCAAGGCGCGAGCTTCATTGGTCGGCGACGTGGCGTCCACGGAGCTGCGGCCGGGCTCGCCGGGCGGGCGCACGCCGCGGCTGCCCGGTTTCCTGGCCACGCCCGAGGCGTTCGCGGACAGCGGCGAGCTCACGGACGCGATGGCGCAGGTCGAGCAGGTCGACGAGGCCGGGCGCACGCGCGGCGACACCTGTCACATCGACGTCGTGGACCGCTGGGGGAACCTGGTCTCGGCGACGCCCTCGGGCGGCTGGCTGCAGTCGAACCCGACGATCCCGGAGCTCGGGTTCTGTCTCGGCACCCGCGGCCAGATGTTCTGGCTGGAGCCGGGGCTGGCGAACAGTCTCGCGCCCGGCAAGCGTCCCCGCACGACCCTGACTCCCTCGATGCTGACGCGCGACGGGGTCCCGGTGACGGCGTTCGGCACGCCGGGCGGGGACCAGCAGGACCAGTGGCAGCTGCTGTTCCTGCTCAACCACGTCGGCGACGGGCTGAACCTGCAGGCGGCGATCGACGCGCCGGCCTGGCACAGCAGCGCGATGCCCGCCTCGTTCGCCCCGCGTAAGCGCGCGCCGCGGGAGATCGTCGTCGAGGACAGATTCGGCGAGGAGGTCTTCGCGGCGCTGACCGCGCGCGGGCATCAGCCGGTGCGTTCGGGGGCGTGGTCGCTCGGCCGGCTCTCGGCGGTGACCCGGGATCCGGCGACCGGGGTGCTGCGGGCCGGGGCGAACCCCCGCGCGATGCAGGGGTACGCGGCCGGGCGCTGAGTCCGCGGACTGATCAGGCCGGGCGGCGGCGGGGCGCCGCCCGGTGCAGCAGCAGGTAGACCTCGCAGCCGAGGCAGTAGTCGAACGCTGCGTTCAGGAACGCGGCGGCCAGCGCGAGGCCGGTGGCGATCATCGCGGCGACGGTCCAGCCGGCCAGGTAGGAGAACGCGCCGACGAGCGCGAAGCCGAGCCCGACGAACTGCGCGAAGATCGGCGGCGCCGGGTTCTCCAGCTCGGTCGGCGCAGCGAGGCGCGGGCGGACGAAGCGGCGGTAGATCCAGCCGTACGGCGCGTACCTGAGGTCGGAGAACGCGCTGACCGCGAACACGAGGGCCTGGGCCGCGAGCAGCCAGCCCCAGCCGGTGCCGAGCACGACGATCAGCACGACGGTGGTGATCGCGGCGCCGAAGCGGGGTCCGCGCGGGTCGATGAACGGCTTGAGCGGCGGCGCGGACGGGTCGGCGGGCTGGGTGGCCATGGCGGGGGTCCTTCGTGGGGAGAGGGAGGGAAGCCTGTGGGGTGGGCCGCGGGCGGGTCAGGCGGCGGCGCTGACGGCGGCGAGGACCTGCTCGCGGCGCGGGACGCCGCCGGCGCGGGCGGTCTCCCGGCCGGCGGGGTCGAGCACGAGCGTGGTCGGGGTGCGCAGGATGCCGAGTTCGCGCACGAGGTCGAGGTGCGCCTCGGCGTCGATGTCGTAGTGCGCGACGCCGTCCACGTCCTCGGCGACCTTCGCGAGCACGACGCGCGCGGCCCGGCAGGGGGCGCAGAACGCGGAGCTGAACTGCACGAGCGTGGCCCGCTCGCCGAGGGGTCCGCCGAGCGTGTCGGTCAGCGGCCCGGCGGCCTGCCCGTCCTCACGGGCGCGCATGACGCCGTCCGTGCGCCTGCGCCACAGGCCGAAGGCGCTCGCGGCGAGCAGCACGAGCACGGCGATGATCAGACCGGGATTCACGGTGTCCGTCCAGGGAGGATGCAGTCGGCGGGGAGGGTGGTGTGGGCACGATCGTGCGCATGGTTATCGGCAGGACGGACAGGAGGCCGAGCACGCTAGGTCGCCGTCCGTGTTCGTGCGCGGACAGGACATGGACCACACCAGGCCGTAGTCGATGTGCTCACGGCGCACCAGCGCCACGGCACCACTACGGTTCGACTGCATACCGCCGATGATAACCCCTGGTCACCGTGCGCTCCAAGGTCGTCCCATCATCTGAGTATTCGCACGGACGGGTGCGGGCCGGGCGTGGCGTGCGGACGGGGGCCGCGGCGTGCCCGTTATGTATCTGGCATGAAGATCAAGTTCATCTCGCGCCGCCTCGCCACCCTCTCGCTCGCCGTCGCCGCCGTGCCGGGCGTCGCCCCGCTGACCGCCCCCGGCCACGCGCCGGTGCCGACGCCGGTGCCGATGATCCCGGCGCCCGCGCCCGGGGGCTGGACCCGGCAGAACCCCGGCGCCCCGGGCGTGCGGCAGGCGGCGACGTTCGCGGACACCGCGCTCGGCCAGGAGTTCGGCCACCCGTACGTGGTCGTGCGCATCTCGCGGGCCGACTCGCAGGTCGTGTCCGGGGTCAACTACCGGCTGAAGATGCGGATCGCCGAGGTGGACAACGCGATCCTCGGCCAGCGCAAGGACTGCACCGTCGTGGTCTGGTCCCGGCCGTGGCTCAAGCCCGCGGACGTGCTGACCTCCTTCGACTGCCAGACCGAGGACAGCTTCGACCTGACGAACCTGAACCTCGCCGAGTAGCGCCGCACCGCTTGCCCGCTCCCCCCAGTTAGTTATACGGTATTAATAGTTCTAGTAGCGAAACTAACTAAGCACCTGGGGGGTGCCTGATGCCGGATCTCTCTCCGCGGCGGCGGAACCTCGTCCTCGCGATCTGCTGCATGAGCCTGTTCATCGTCGGCCTGGACGTCACGATCGTGAACGTCGCGCTGCCGACGATCAAGGGCGACTTCCACGCGCAGCTCGCCGACCTGCAGTGGATCATGGACGCGTACACCCTGGTGCTGGCCTCGTTCCTGATCCTGGCCGGGTCGACCGCGGACCGGCTCGGGCGGCGGCGGATATTCCGGATCGGGCTGCTGCTGTTCACCGCCGGGTCGCTGATGTGCTCGCTGGCGCCCTCGCTCGGCTGGCTGGTCGCGGCGCGCGTCGTGCAGGCGCTCGGCGGCAGCATGCTCAACCCGGTCGCCCTGTCCATCGTGACCAACACGATCACCGACGCGAAGGAGCGGGCGCGCGCGATCGGCGTGTGGGGCGCGGTGTTCGGCCTGTCGATGGCGCTCGGCCCGGTGGTCGGCGGCGCGCTGGTCTCCGCGGTCGGCTGGCGCTCGATCTTCTGGGTGAACGTGCCGGTCGGCATCGCGGCGCTCGTGCTGACCACGGTGTTCGTGCCCGAGTCGAAGGCGCCGCGGGCCCGCCGGGTCGACCCCGTGGGCCAGGCGCTGGTGATCGTGACGCTCGCCAGCGCGACCTCCGCGATCATCGAGGGCCCGCGGCACGGCTGGGGCAGCGGGCTGATCATCGGACTGTTCGCGGTCGCGGTCCTCGCCGTCGCCGGACTCGTCGCCTACGAGAACCGGCGCGAGGAGCCGCTGATCGACCCGCGCTTCTTCCGCTCCATGCCGTTCTCCGGCGCCACGGTCATCGCCGTGTCCGCGTTCCTGTGCCTGTCCGGCTTCCTGTTCCTCAACGCCCTGTACCTGCAGGACGTGCGCGGCTTCTCCGCCGTGCGCACGGGTCTGATGACGCTTCCGATGGCGGCCGCCAACATGGTCCTGTCCCCCATATCCGGGCGCATCGTCGGTTCCCGCGGCCCGCGCCTGCCGCTGATGTGCGCCTCCGTCTTCCTCGCGCTCGCCGCCCTGCTGATGACCACGTTCACCCCGACGACGTCGCTGTACGTGGTCACGGTCGCGTACGTGCTGATGGGGCTCGGATTCGGGTTCGTCAACGCCCCGATCACCAACACCGCCGTGTCCGGGATGCCGCGCTCGCAGGCCGGGGTCGCGGCCGCGGTCGCCTCGACGAGCCGTCAGGCGGGCAGCTCCCTCGGCGTCGCGATCTTCGGTTCGATCCTGGCGTCCGGCGCGTTCACCCACGCGAGCCACGTGTGCTGGTGGGTGGCCTTCGGCTGCGCCGTACTGATCGGCGTCCTCGGTATCATCACCACGGGCCGCGCGGCCAAGGAGAGCGCCGCGCGCACGGCGGCGATCTTCACGGCGCCGGACGGGGCGGCACGGGTGACGGTGGGGCAGGCGGCATCATGAGCACGAGCACGGACACCGGCGTGGCGGTCGGGCGCGACCAGGACCTGCGGCTGGTCTGGGACCGGATGCGCACCATGGTCTACGACGACAACCGGCGCGCGGAGGTCTCGGCGGCCGTCGGCCTCAGCTTCGTGAAGATCAAGGCGCTGCGACGGCTGCTGATCCGGCCGATGCCGATGCGGGACCTCGCGGCGATGCTGGTGGTGGACAAGCCGTACATGACGCAGGTCGTCGACGCGCTCGAGGAACGCGGCCTGGTGGTGCGCACCGTGGACGAGCGGGACCGGCGCTGCCGGATCGTGTCGCTGACCGACGAGGGCCGCGCGACGGCGCAGCGTTCTGAGGAGATCCTCACGCGCCCGCCCGCGATCCTCGCGCAGCTCCCGGACGAGGACCTGGCCGAACTGACCCGGATCCTGGCGAAGCTGCCGACCACCGGGGACGGCGAACCCTCCTGACCACCGCCCGCGCGCCGGGCCGGCGGGCCGCCGTCAGTTGCGGCGCCGGTGCCGGATGCGCGCGATGCTGACGGGCACGATCGCGACCACGAACACGACCAGCACGGTGCTCATCCGCTTGAACGGCGCCGTGTGGAACGTCTGCGCCGCCGGCACGATCAGCGCCGGGGACGAACCGACCGGCTTCGGCGTGGTGGGCGTCGGGGTCGGTGTCGGGGTCGGTGACGGCGGCGCGGGGACGGCCTGCGGCGCGTTCCGCGGGCTCGGTTTCGCGCTGGTGGACAGCACGATCCGCGGCGCGGGCGTGCTCGGCGGCGGTGTCGAGGGCGGCGGGGGCAGCGTGCAGATCACCGGTCCCGACCACGTCGGGGACGCGCTCGCTGTGGGGGTCGCGGTCTGACCCTCCGTCGGGGTCGGGGTGGGGGTCGGGCAGTCGTCGCCGGGCAGGCCGATCCCGACGACCGAGGTGCCGCCGAGGGTGACGGTCAGGCCGTCGCCGCAGTCCGTGACCGTGACGATCGACGCGGGGGCCGGGCCCGCGTCGGCCTCGGCCAGCCCGATCGGGACCGCGACGACCGCCGCGCACACCCCGGCCAGCGCGACCGCGCGCCGTCCCGCGACGTGCCCGGGCGCCATCAGTTCGATCCCGGGGCGGCGAGGAACTGGTGCAGCGGCGTCGCGTCCGTGTGGATCAGCCCGTGGTACAGCGACTCGAGGTCGAGCACGAACCAGAACGACAGGCACACCAGCAGCGTCGACACGGCCAGCCCCGCGAACGCGAGCGCGGAGGCCCGCAGCCCGAGCGTGAGCGGCGTCAGGATCGTGATGAAGCTCAGCACGCCGAGCGCGACGAGCAGCGCCGGGGAGGTCTCCGAGTTCGAGGCGGCGAGCCGGTCCGCGCGGGCGGCCGCGACCGCCTGGTACTCCCCGATCGCCTGGTCCTCGATCGTGCCCAGCGACGTGTCGTCCGCGACCGGGTGCGTGACGGCGGCCTGGCCGGTGTTCAGGGCCTTCGCGGCCGCGTCGTCCACGGCGTCCGACGGGGGCGGCCACTCGTGCGCCAGCACGGCGTTCGCGTAGTCGATCGCGGAGGCGCGTACGACCGCGCCCTCCCCCGCTGGCATCCGCTGCGCCGTCTGCACCAGCGCCGTCAGCGCCGTGGACTCGGTGCGCACGTCCGCGTTGATCTGGTCCACGTTCTGCCACTGCACCACGACCACCAGCGCCAGAAGGACCATATAGAGCGTCGAGATGAAAGTGTTGACGTAGTCGAGGGCTGACGCGTCCGCCCGTTCCGGTTTGTGTTCCTTACGCACCTTTTCGGTGAGTACCAATGCCGCTGTCGCGGCCAACACGAGAATGATCAGCACCGCGATGGCCATGCCGCAATCCCCTCCCACCAAGCCCTGAACGACTCGGATTCTCGAACGGACATCCCCGCCGCATTCAGCCGGAATCCACCGGTACGAGGGATTTACAAGGGCCGCGGAATCCCGTTTTCGCGCCGTGCGCCGGATACGCATCCGTACACGCGGTCTTGGCGACCTGTTCGCTTCACTGTGATGTGACGTCAGTTCTCCGGGAGCAGAGTCGATCTTTGTTCCGGGGGCACTCACCCCCCGGGGAAAAGGGGACATCCACCATGCCCGAGAACCGTTACACCAGGCGGCGCGTGCTGGGCACCGCCGCGGGCGTCGCCGGCGGCGCCGCGGCCCTGAGCATGCTGCCCGGCTCCGTGCAGCAGGCGCTCGCCGCCCAGCGCCCGGCCGGCGGCTTCGAGTCCATCGAGCACGTCGTCCTGCTGATGCAGGAGAACCGCTCCTTCGACCACTACTTCGGCACCATGCCCGGCGTGCGCGGCTTCAACGACCCGCAGGCGCTGCGGCTGTCCACCGGAAAATCCGTGTTCTACCAGCCGGACGCCGAGAACCCGGACGGCTACACCCTGCCGTTCCACCTCGACACCAAGACCACCAGCGCGCAGGCGATCCCGTCCACCAGCCACGCCTGGGCCGTGCAGCACCAGGCCTGGAACAACGGCAGGATGGACCAGTGGCTGCCCGCCCACCGCGCGGCCGACGGAGCCAACGGCCCGTACGTCATGGGCTACTACGAGCGCGAGGACATCCCGTTCCAGTTCGCGCTCGCCGACGCGTTCACCGTCTGCGACGCCTCGTTCTGCTCCGTGCAGGGCCCGACCTGGCCGAACCGGCTGTACTGGATGACCGGCACGATCGACCCGGACGGCCTGCACGGCGGCCCGATCACCTCGAACTCGCTGCCGAACGGCCCGTACACCTGGACCACCTACGCCGAGCGGCTGCAGGCGGCCGGGGTCTCCTGGAAGGTCTACCAGGAGGAGGACAACTACGGCTGCAACATGCTGGAGAACTTCGCCGCGTTCCAGGACGCGCAGCCCGGAGACCCCCTGTACGACAACGGGATGGCCCGGCAGGCCGCCGGCACCTTCGAGGACGACGCCCGCAACGACAACCTGCCGCGGGTCTCCTGGATCATCCCCACCTCCACGCAGTCCGAGCACCCGGACTACCTTCCGGCCGCCGGCGCCGACTTCGTCGCCAGCAAGATCGAGGCGATCGCGTCGAACCCGAAGGTGTGGGCGAAGACCGTGTTCATCCTCACCTACGACGAGAACGACGGCCTGTTCGACCACGTGCCGCCGCCCACCCCGCGCGCGGGCACCGCAGAGGAGTTCATCGGCGGCCTGCCGATCGGCGGCGGCTTCCGCGTCCCGACGATCATCATCAGCCCGTGGACCGCGGGCGGCTGGGTGTGCACCGAGCGCTTCGACCACACCTCGACGCTGCGGTTCCTGGAGAAGTTCACCGGCGTGCGCGAGCCGAACATCAGCGACTGGCGCCGCCGCACCTTCGGCGACTTCACCTCCGCGTTCCGCTTCGGCTCCGAGGACCTCGGGTTCCCGCGCCTGCCGGACACGACGGCGCTGCTGGCCGCGGCGGAGCAGGAGGTCGCCGACAACCCGGCCCCCACCCTGCCCGGCGCCGACCAGACCCCGCCGAAGCAGCAGCGGGGCTGGAAGCCGACCATCTGACGCCGCGACACCCGCGGCGGGGCCGGGCGGTTCCACAGGCGGCCCGGCCCCGTCCGCGGGTGGCGGGTCGCGGGATAAGTAGGTGCCGCGGAGTTGACGCGCCGATTACGATCACGGCATGCCGACTACTGATTCCCCGTTCCCGCCGTCCGCCTACCCGGCCGCGGAGCGCCTCGACCTGGTCGAGGACCTGCACGGACACCGCGTCGCCGACCCGTACCGCTGGCTCGAGGACCCGGCGGCCGCGCAGACCGTCGCGTGGTCGGCCGCGCAGGACGAGCTGTTCGCCGCGTTCCAGGCCGCGCTGCCCGACGGCGGCGCGCAGCGGGCGGCGTTCCGGGCGCGGGTCGGCGAACTCGCCGACGCGGGCGCCGTGACCGCCCCGGTGTGGCGCGGGCAGCGGTGCTTCTTCACCCGCCGCGCCCCGGGCCAGGACCACCCCGTGCTGCTGACGGCCGGTCAGGACGGGGCCGAACGCGTGCTGATCGACCCGTCCGCGATCGACCCGAGCGGCGCGACCACCCTCGACCTGTGGTTCCCCTCCCGCGACGGCGCGCTGCTGGTGTACCAGCTGTCCGAGGGCGGCACCGAGGAGTCGCTGCTGCGGGTGATGGACGTCGCGACCGGGGACCTCGTGGACGGCCCGATCGACCGGACCCGCTACGCGCCGGTCGCCTGGCTGCCGGACGACTCCGCGTTCTACTACACCCGCCGCCTCGCGCCCGACCAGGTGCCCGAGGGCGAATCCCAGTACTACCGGCGCGTCTACCTGCACCGGCTCGGCACCGACCCGGCCGAGGACGTACTCGTGTTCGGCGAAGGCCTGGACAAGACCAACTTCTACGGCATCACCGTCTCGCGCGACGGCCGCTGGATCGGCATCACCACCTACCGCGGCACCTCACGGGCCAACGACCTGCACGTCGCCGACCTCACCGAGTCCGGCCCGGACAAGCCGCGCTGGATCGCCGTGCAGCAGGACGTGGACGCCGGCACCGACATCTCCTTCGGCCGCGACGGCCGCTTCTACCTGCGCACCGACCGCGACGCCCCGAACGCGCGGCTGTGCGTCGTCGACCCGGACCGATCGCCGGACTCGCTGCCGGACGCCCTCGGCTACGGGCAGTGGCGCGACGTGCTGCCGGAGAACCCGAAGGCCGTCCTCGAGGACTACGTCATCCTCGAGGACACCGTGCTCGCGCTCTACTCCTGGCACGGCGTCAGCGAGCTGAACCTGTTCGACCTCGCCACCGGCGAACTGCTCACGCAGGTCGCGACGCCGAACGCGGGCAGCATCCCCGCCCTGCACGCCCACCAGGACGGCGGCACCCAGGCGTGGTTCGGCTACCTCGACCACGTCACCCCGGTCAAGGTCCTCGCCTTCGACGCGCGCACCCGCGAACTGACCACCTGGGCCGACACGCCGGGCACCATCGAACTCGGCGACGTGCACGTCACGAGGCTGATGTACCCGTCGAAGGACGGCACCGCGATCCCGATGACGATCCTCGCGCCCGCCGCCGAACCCGACCGGCCGCGCCCGACGATCCTCTATGGCTACGGCGGCTTCACCCTCACCATCACCCCCGACTTCAACGCGCTGCGCCTGGCCTGGGTCGAGGCGGGCGGGGTGTTCGCGATCGCGAACCTGCGCGGCGGCAACGAGGAGGGCGAGGACTGGCACCGCGCCGGGCGCCTGGACAAGAAGCAGAACGTGTTCGACGACTTCCACGCCGCGGGCGACCACCTGACCGCGACCGGCTGGACCACCCGCGAGCAGCTCGGCGTCTTCGGCGGCTCCAACGGCGGCCTGCTCGTCGGCGCCGCGCTCACCCAGCGCCCCGACGCGTACGCCGCCGTCGTCTGCTCCGCCCCGCTGCTCGACATGATCCGCTACGAGCGGTTCGGCCTCGGCGCGCTCTGGAACGTCGAGTACGGCTCGGCCTCGGTGCCGGAGGAGTTCGAGTGGCTGCTCGGCTACTCGCCCTACCACCACGTGCACGAGGGCACCGCGTACCCGGCGACCCTGTTCACGATCTTCGAGAGCGACTCGCGCGTCGACACCCTGCACGCCCGCAAACTCGCCGCCGCGCTCCAGCACGCCACGTCCGGCCCGATCGCCGACCGACCGATCCTGGTGCGCCGTGAGCACAACGTCGGGCACAGCACCCGGTCGATCTCACGCTCGCTCACCCTCTGGGCCGACCAGCTCTCGTTCTTCGCGCACCAGTTGGGCCTCTAGTCAGGTTCTCTCCCCGCTGTCCGCGGTGGGTTCGGGCAAGGCCATCGCGCCCGCGGGCGGGGTGCCTCGGGGGCGGCGCGGCTCACGCACGCCGCCCCACCCGTCGCCCTCGTCCGTGCCGGGCGACCAACTGCCGGGCGGGCCGCCGCCGAAGCCGCGGCGCGCGCCGGGTCTGACGCGCACGGCGCGCATGGTGTGGCCGAGCCATCTGATCGGTGCCGTGAGTGTCGCCATGATTGCTCAACGTTTCGACCGTTTCGCCGGGTTCCCATCGCGTCCTGCCGATCTCTGTCGGTGGGGCAGTGCACACTTGTTCGTATGAGATGGGCTGTGTACGCGGACGAAGACGGCGGGGGCCGGCTGGCCCTGCTCGCCGAACCGTCCGCGGATACCGGCACCGTCGCCACCGCCATCGCCGAGGTCCGCACCGTGCCCGACCTCGCCCCGGTCATCCGCGAGCTCGAATCCGCCCACGAACCGCGCTGGATCTGGGCCGACACCGCACGGCTCTACCCGGACCTGCTGCGCGGCGGAATCCGGATCGCGCGCTGCCACGACGTGGTCCTCGTCGACGAGATCCTCGCCGCGCGGGCGGGAAAGTTCGGGGCGCCGCGCACTCTCGGCGCCGCCTACGCCCGGCTGCACGACCTGCCGATCCCGGACGTGGGCCGGATGGCCGCCGCCACCGAGGCCGTCGGCGGCAACGGGCCGCAGCAGGACGCGCTCTTCTCCCCCGACGACACCGGACTGCCGCCCGAGGTCGACCCGCTGTCCGCGCTCGTCGAGGTCTACCAGGCGCAACTGGCCGAACTCGACGCCGCCGGGCGCGAGGTGCGGCTGCTCGCGGCGGCCGAATCAGCGGGCGGACTCGCCGCCGCCGAGATGACGCACGCCGGGCTCCCCCTCGACCCGCGACTGCACTCGGCGAACCTCACCGAAGCGCTCGGCCCGATGCCCGCGTTCGGCGGCCCCACCGCACGTCCAGCGAAACTCCAGGCGCTCGTCGAACGCGTCGCCGAGGCCTTCCACACCCCCGCGCTCAACCCCGACTCCCCGTCGCAGCTCCTCAAAGCCCTGTCGACCAACGGCCTGCCCGCGCACACCACCCGCGCCTGGGAACTGCGCGAGTTCGACCATCCCGGCGTGCCGCTGCTGCTGGAATACAAGGAACTCGCGCGCCTGTACTCGGCGAACGGCTGGACCTGGCTGCGCGCCTGGGTGCGCGACGGCCGGTTCCGTCCCGAATACGTGGTCGGCGGCGTCGTCACCGGACGCTGGGCCAGTCGCGGCGGCGGCGCCCTGCAACTGCCCGCGATGGTCCGCCGCGCCGTCGTGGCCGATCCCGGCTGGACCTTCGTCGTCGCCGACGCCGGGCAGCTCGAGCCGCGCGTGCTGGCCGCGATCTCCGGCGACCGCGGCCTGGCCACCGCCGCCCAGGCCGAGGACCTCTACACCGAACTCGGCGACGTCTTCGGCGGCGACCGCGCCAAGGCGAAACTCGGCATGCTCGGCGCCATGTACGGCCAGACCAGCGGCGAGGTCGGCCCGCTGCTCGCCACCCTGCGCCGCCGCTTCCCCCGCGCCATCGCCCTCGTCGACGACGCCGCCAAGTCAGGCATCGAAGGCCGCGTCGTCCACACCCGCCTCGGCCGCGCCTGCCCCCCGCCGTCACCGAGATGGCAACGCCTGGTCTCCGGCGCCGAGGGTGAGGCCAAGGCCGACCAGGTCCGGCACGACCGCGGCCGCTTCACCCGCAACTTCGTCGTCCAGGGCAGCGCCGCCGAATGGGCCCTGGCCCTGATAGCGACCCTGCGCCGGAAACTCGCCGACTCCAGCGCCGAACTCGTCTTCTACCTCCACGACGAGGTGGTCCTGCACTGCCCCGAGTCGGAGGCCGACCGCGTCCGCACCGCCGTCACCGAATCCGCCCAGGAAGCCGCCGACCTCGTCTTCGGCCCCACGCCCGTCCGCTTTCCCCTCCACGTGGCCACAGTCCCCTGCTACGCCGACGCGAAATGAGGGGTCTGCGCTAGCTGGAGCCGGCGGCCCAGCCGATGATCAGCGAGGCGTTGGTCCACGGACCGGTGTCGAGGGCCAGCGCCGTGCCGGAGTCGAGGTTGACGACGGTGAGCTGCATGTTGACGATGTCGGCGAGCGTGTCGGTGTGCGCCGGACCCCAGATGAACTGGTCCTGGCCGGGCGAGGGCGAGCCGGTGATGTCCGCGAACGGCAGGTGCCAGGTCTTGCCGGCGTGACCGGTCTGCGGGTCGATCACCGCGACCTCGTCGTTCGCACTGTTGCTCTCGGGCTTGATGAGGATGGGCTGGCAGGTGCCGGTGCGGAAGAGCGAGGCGGTGGTGGAGTTGTCGGCGATCTTCGCGTGCGCGGGCGTGGCTTCGGCGGCGGTGACGGCGCCGGTCAGCCCGGGGACGACGTAGAGGCCGATTCCGCTGTCGGTCGTCAGGGCGACGGTGCCGCAGGAGGCGACGAGCGACCACTGCGTCGGTTCGTTGACGGTGCGCGGCGCGGCGCCGGTACGGAGGGTGGCGACGGTCGTGGTGTCGGCGGCCAGGGTGTTTCCGCTGTTCTCCGAGATGCTCGCGGGGAACGGGCCGCTCTGCTGGAAGACCAGTTCGCTCTGGTTGAGCCAGGTTCCGCAGGTGAAGCTGGAGTAGACGTACGACGGGACGCCCACCGTGCCGACCGGTCCCGCGGTGTACGCCTGGCTGCTGACGGTGTAGAGGCTCGTCATGTGCCCGGCCGCGTCGGACAGGTAGAGCGCGTCAGCGGTACCGACGGCGAGGTGCTTGCCGTCGGGCGCCCAGTTCACGCAGGCGATCTTGGTGGTGTCCGGCGGGGTGAGCGTCTGATCGGTGCCGGTCTCGAGGTTCCGCAGCACGAGGCCCTTGCCGGAGCCGTAGGCGAGCGTGGTCCCGTCCGGGGAGAGCGCGGCCGCGACGTACGGCGGGCTCCCCGCGGGCTGCGGGCTCGGCGCGGCGAGGATCCGCCGGTAGGCGGCCTTGCCGTGCGCGTCGAAGGTGAGCTGGCCGATCTCGCCGCTGAGGCTCTCGACGACCAGCCTTCCGGTGAACTGCGGTCCGCTCGAAGCCGCGGCGGCGGGATGGCTCGCCGCCGTGCACGCGGTGGCGACGGCCAGCACGCACGCGGCGAGCAGGCCGGTGACGCCGGCGCGGTGGGGTCCGTTCGTCATACCCGCATTAAATCAGTCCCCTGAGCTCGGCGGTACGACACGCGGACAACCCAGGGTTGTCAGATCGACCGAGACAACCTAAGGTTGTCTCATGGATAACTCGCCGAGCCCGCTCAACGCGCTCATCGCCCAAGTCCGCGACGCACACCCCGACGCCGACCCGCTCGCCCGCGTGGCCGCGGCCTGCCAGACCGCGGCCGACCTCGAACAGGTCGCCGACCACCTCGTCGGCCACTTCGTCGACGAAGCCCGCGCCGCCGGGTTCACCTGGACCCAGATCGGGGAGCACATCGGCGTCACGAAGCAGGCCGCCCGCAAGCGCTTCGCCCCGCCGGACGTCCCGCAGCAGGTCACCGACGCGGCCGCCCGCGGCAACGTCTTCGGCCGGTACACGGACCGCGCCCGGCACGTCGTCGTCCTCGCCCAGGAGAACGCCCGGCAGCACGGACATCCGCTGATCAGCACCGAGCACCTGCTGCTCGGCATCTGCCAGGAGGACAGCGACATCGGCGCCCGAGCCGTCGAGGCAAGCGGCGTGCCCGTCGCCGACCTCCAAGCCGCCGTCACCGCCCGCCTCGCACCCGCCTCCACCGAACTCCACGGCCACATCCCCTTCAGCCAGGAGGGAAAGAAGACCCTTGAGCTGGCCGCCCGGTCGAGCCTCCGCCTGGGCCACGAGCAGGTCGGCACCGGGCACCTACTGCTGGCGCTCATCGAGGAAGGCACCGGCCTCGCCGCCGAGGTGCTCACCGAGACGGGAATCACCGCGGAGCGCGCTCAGACGGAGGTCGTCCGGCTGGTCGGCGCCGCCTGACGCAGAAGCACGAGTCAGGCGAGACGGCCGATGACGGTGCGCAACTCGTCGTAGGACTCTGCGAGGTCGAGGCCCAGGCGGAAGCGTTCCAGGCGGACGGCGGCCACGTTCCTGGCTTCGTAGAGGGTGCGGCGCCAGGCGGCGTGGGGGGCGGGGTCGAGGGGGCCGTAGCCGGTCCAGAAGGCGTCGCGTTCGGTGCCGGGGCGGCCGGCGGCGCGGTAGATCGCCCAGTCGGATTCGGGGTCGCCCCAGATGACGCGGTCGCAGTCGAACAGGCCGGTGACGGTGGGTTCGGGGGCGTGTTCCGCGAGCATCACGTTGATGGTCCACAGGTCGCCGTGCAGCAGGCTGGGCGTCTCGATCTCGTCGAGGACGTCCTTGCCCTGCACGGCGATCGCCAGCACCTCGCGGACGTCGTCGGCGGGGATCTCGGCGTCGTCGAGGTCGGCGATGATGTCACCCAGCATGGCGTGCACGGCGTCGCTCCACGTGGCGTGTGCCGGGCGGCCGAGGGGGCTGAGCGGGCCGAAGTGGTCGCCGTGCACGGCGTGGATCCGCCTGCTGATCTCGCCGAGCTGCCGGAAGAACGGGCCCCACTCCTCGCGCGGGTAGTTCTGCAGGCCGATGCGGGCCGGGATGCCGGGCACGATGGTCTGGAACATGTAGTCGCGGCCGACGACCTGGTGGGTGAAGTCGACGCCGAGGGTGCGCGGTAGCAGCGCGGCGATCGGAGCGAAGTACGGGGCGGCGGCGTGCTCGCTGCGCATGAAGCCGCGTTCGCTGCGGTACTGGCGGGCGGGTTCGGGGGCCACGCGCAGGATGCAGGCCGGGACATCGCCACGTCCGAGCTCGACGCGGTAGGTGGTGTTGTAGGTGCCGTCGCCTAGTTCTACGGCCGCCGTGACCTCGACGTCACCGAGCAGCCGGTCCGCCATGGCCTGGATCTGCTGCTCGGTGAGCGGGCGCTGATACGCCTCGGGAGTGCGTGCTACGGATTCCAGGCGCATGGAGCAAGATTAGAGGTCGACGACGCGGGCCGGTTCCAGTACGACGCGGCCGCCGACCTCGGACCAACCCGGTGTCTCGGCGGGGCGGACGTGCAGCACGGAGCCGCGGCCCTGGCGGATCGTCACCTCCCGGCCCAGACGCTGGGCCTGGCGCAGGGCGGCCGCGCCGGTGGCCTCGTCCTCGGGGATGCCGATGCGGCCGACGAACGTGCGGGCGCGCAGGATCCCGGCGGGCTCGTCGATCCACGCCCAATGCTGGTGATGGGCCTGCTCCTCGATCGGCGGGACCTCCAGGCCGTCGATGCACGCGGGCGTGTTGTGCTGCACGAAGTCGAAGTCGGGGGCGTACACGGTGTTGGCGCGGATCCACGTCACCCGGTCCGGACCCTCGCCCTCGGCCCACGTGTCGACCGGGTCGGCGAGCCTCGGCAGCAGCCGGGCGGGCTGGGTACCGGTGGCCTCGGCGAGCACGCGGGAGGTGCCGACGAGCGGGTGCCCGGCGAGCTTCATCTCGGCGGTCGGGTTGAAGATGCGCACGTGCGCGCCGTCGTCGTCGATCCGGTCGACGAACACGGTCTCGCTGAACCCGAGGTGCGCGGTCAGCTTCGGGCCGAGGCCGCTGTCCAGGGCCGCCGTGTCCAGCACCACACCGAGCTCGTTGCCGTAGCGGCCGCCCTCGTCCGCGAAAACCCGCACCACCAGCACATTCATCGTCATGTCCGGTAGCCTACGGCCCGTCATCCGCAACGCACGAGGGCCAGGGGCCGCGAAGTGATGACTCCGCGGCCGCGACCTGCCGAAACCGGAAGGTAGCATGATCGTATGACTGACACACCGGTGGCGTTCGTGATCGCGATGATGGAGGAGGCCGAGGGCATCTTCGATCTGCCCGCGTGGACCGAGCTCAGCCTCGCGCCCTTCCCCGTCTACCGGCGCGGCGACGACACCGCGCAGGCCGTGGTCGTGGTCAGCGGGATCGGCACCACCAACGCGGCCGCCGCCACCCAGCACGTGATCGACCGCTTCGCCCCGGACCGCGTGATCAACATGGGCCTGGTCGGCTGCCTGACCCACTCCATCGAGATCGGCGCCGTGCACGCCGTCTCCACCTGCGCGTTCTTCGACGTCGACGCCACCGCGTTCGGCTACAAGATCGGCCAGATCCCGCAGACCGAGATCCACGAGTACCCGCTGACCGGCAACACCCCGGTCCCGCTGCCCACCGCGCGGCTGCTGTCCGGCGACACGTTCGTCACCGGCCGCGACGGCTTCCACCCCGAACTCGCGGGCTTCGACGCCGACTTCGTCGACATGGAGCTCACCGCGATCGCGCACGTGCTGCTGCGCAACGGACGCCTCGAGCAGCTGGAAAGCTACAAGGCCCCGTCCGACTACTGCGACGGCGACTCCCCCGACGCGTTCGAGGAGAACCTGCCCTACGCGCTCGGCAAGCTCGCCGTCGTCGCCGAACAGATCCTGCGCGCCCGCTGCGCCGCCGCGGCGACCGCCGCCGCCGAACCGACCGGAGTCGCCCAGTGAGCACCACGCCCGCCGTCCGCGTCGAACTGCTCGCCAAGCACTCCTCCGGCAAGGACCACATCGCCATGACCGGCGGCACCCTCGGCGCCGACAAGCGCGTCACCGCCGCCGAGCCGCTGCGCCTGCAGCACGACTTCTTCCCCGTCACGACCGTGGACCCGGCCGCGCCCGGCACCGCGCGCGACCGGCTGTTCGCGGGCGTCCACTCGATCGAGCACGCCCTCGCCTCCCCCGACGGCGGCGACCTGCGTGCCCGGCTCGCCGAGGCCGCCGGGCACGGACCGGGGTTCGCCGCCCGGCTCATCGATATGAGCCCTTATATTCCAGGTCTGCTGAACGCGGCGGACCCGGCCGGCCTGCCGCTGGGATTCCGCTCCACGTTCGTACTGACCGGCGACGCGGAAAGCGACCTGCCGACCGAACGGCTGCTGGCCGCCTACCGGGCCGCGCTCGCCGTGATCCGCGAGAAGTTCCAGGCGGGCGAACCGGTCCCGTTCTCCACTCCCGAGGCGTGCGGCCAGTACGACCTGCACTCCGCCGACGCCGCCCTCGAACTGATCGAACTCGCGCTCACCGCCGCCGCGTCCCCGAATCAGGTGACCGAGACGTACGCGGCGACCGGCGCGACCGAGCTGTACGTGTGCGACCTGCGCCTGGTCAAGCCGCGCCTGCCCGAGGCCCACGACCAGCAGGTCCTCGACCTGCTCGGCGGCCACCTGCTCTCCCAGCGCATCGAGCACGACGGCGCCAACCTCACCGCCGGCAACTTCGGCTGCAGCACCGGCGAATACCTCATGGTCGCCAACCCCGAACACCTCGCCCAGGACGCGCTGCTGCTGCGGGCACACCGCGAGGTCGCGGGCACCCTCGCCGAATCCGGCTCGTACACGGGCACTGATCCGGTACGGCACGCGGCCGCCGTCGACGCCCGCTTCAGCCTGGAGCACATCGAGAAGTACAGCCCGGAAGCACTCGCGAGCTGAACAGCCGACCAGCTGAGCCGCAGAGCACTGACACCCCGGAACGGCGAGGCCGCGGACCGAATCCGTGACCTCGCCGTGACCATACCGGTGAGTGCGGATTCAGTGCGGCTAAACGATTTCCGAGATTCCGCTGAGTCTCCCTAAGAATTCCCCCCGACCCACGCTCAACAGGCCATACCGCCCGGGTGCCGCTTCCCCGAAACAGGATTCAGCCCACCCTCCACTGTGGAAGACTGGCCGCGTGAGCAAAGACTCCCCCGAGGGCGAGGCGGCCGACCGGCTCCGCCGCCCCGCGCGGATCGTGCGACGCGCCCGCCGCGGCCCCGCACACCCCGAACCCGCGCCGCCCGAGGAGACCACGCCCCGACCCCGCGCGCTCGGCCTCGACCCCGCGGACCTCGCCGGAGCCCTGCTGGCCGACCTCGCCGAGATCGCCGACCAGGACGACCCGTTCGAGTTCGAGATGATGGTCTCCAGCTTCTGCGGCATCCTCGACATGGCCCAGACCGCCGCCCTCGTCGGCTCACTGCCCCCCGACGTCGTCCCCACCCTCGTCCACCAGTTCGAACAACGCCGCGACGGCCTGTCCCTCGCCGTCCTCGCCAGCCTCGCCCTGCTCGCCGACGGCGAAGCCGCCGCCGCGGCCGCCCGCGGCGCCGCCCGCATGTGGCGCGCCGGCATCCTGCCGCCCGGCTGGTTCGACGAACTCGACCGCGCCCTGCACCCCGACGAATGCGTCTGCGTCCGCCGCGAACTCGACGGCGACCTGCTGCACCTGCTCTCCTTCCGCCGCGCCGGCCGCCGCCACGCCTTCGCCGTCGTCGTCCGCGACGAACAGGACGGACCCGCCGAGGCCATCGCCCCGCTGCCCGCCGAAGTCCTGCCCGAACGCCTCGCCGACATCGTCACCGAACTCGTCCCCCGCGACGAACTCGACACCGTCACCATCACCCACCTCGACCCGAGCGAAGCCCGCCGCCTGCTCGAGACCGCCGTCCGCACCCGCGCCCTGCAGGACGCCCGCCTCGACCTCGACGCCCGCTTCGCCCAGTGGGACGAGTCCGCCACCCCCGGCGTCCTCGGCGCACCCCCCTACCCCACCATGATCGCCGCGCTGCGCAACCGCCTCGACTCCCTCCCCCCGCCCCCGCGCGACCACGACTTCGACCCGTGGAGCGAACCGGCCCCCGACGGCTTCGACTACGACGTCGACCTCGCCTTCCCCGAATTCCCCGCAGCGTTCGGCGCCGCCGTCTTCGTCGCCGACCACCCGCACCGCGACGTCCCGCCCCCCGGCCCCGGCCTCACCCGCATCACCCCGCCGCTGCGCCGCCTCCCCCTCGACGGCCCCGCCCCGATCTACCGGCTGCGCATCGACCTCAAGGGCGCCAAACCCCCCATCTGGCGCCGCGTCGAGATCCCCGGCGACCTCACCCTCGCCGCCCTGCACGACGTCATCCAGACCGTGTTCGAATGGGAGGGCTACCACCTGCACGTCTTCGAAACCGCCTACGGCGACTTCGGCGACGGCGACGTGGACCTCGGACACGGCCTCGACGGCGAGGTGACGATCGAACAGATCCTCACCGGCCCCGGGGCCAAACTCACCTACGTCTACGACTACGGCGACTACTGGGAACACGTCGTCCGCGTCGAACGCACCTACCAGGGCGACCCCGACGTCCACTACCCCCGCTGCATCGGCGGCCGCCGCGCCGCACCGCCCGAGGACTGCGGCGGCCTGTGGGAGTACCAGGAATCCCTGCGCGAACACGGCGACGCCGGAGCCGACGTCTTCGACCGCGACGAACTCAACCGCCGCCTCGACGAAGGGCGCTGGCACGGCGGCCACTGGGACTGACCCCGGGACACGTCTCGGGACCCGGCACGAACATCCGCACCGGGCCCCGAACGAGGAAATCCGCCCTCTTACATCTGTGGCGAAGCTGTGACAGTGACTACGGCAGCTGAGCCTGGATCCAGTCGTTCAGCGCCGGGCTCGACTCGAAGCTCGCGATCAGCGCGTACCGCGTGTGCGTCCCCGAGTGCGCCCCGCCGTGCCACAGCCGCTCCGAGTCCACCACCGCCTGCTGACCGGCCGGCAGCGGGATCTGGTACTCGGTCTTCTTGTTGAACCGCTCGGAACGCACCAGCAGCCGCGACGTGGCGTCGTTGGTGAACTCGTGCCACACCCGCACGATCCAGCCGTTCGAGTCCGGGTTCTTCAGGTTGTTGTTGTCCTGGTGCAGGCCCCACCGGCACTCGCGGATCGTGTTCGGCGACATGCGCAGCAGCTGCACCCGGCCGTAGCGGGCGCCCACCGAGTCCAGCCACGCCATGATCGTCGGGCACTTCTCGGCGTTCGGCGTCGGCACGCACTCGAGCTCCTCCTTGCCCACCTCGTTCGCGCCGATCATCTCGATCTTGCCGGTCGGCGACGTGATCGGGGCGAAGAAGGTGAAGGGGTCCGACTTGTACGTCGTGTACTCCAGCGACTCCCACTCCGAGGCGGGGATCTCCGGGCCCGAGTACTTCTGCAGCTGCACGTAGCCGCCGCCGGCCTCCACCAGCGGGGCACGGTAGTGCTTGGTGTTCAAGTCCGGGACGAACGGCGGCTTGCGCACACCGGTGAGGTCCAGCAGCTTCCCGGTGTATTCGTTCTTCAGAACGTCGGCGAGACCTGACATTCCTTCGCTCCCCATCTCCTCGGCTCACAGGGCCTGTCCGGGGCCCCATGCGCCCGCGCGGTCACCTGATGATGTGCACATTCGGTCAGCGTACGAGGTGCATGTTAACGCCTCCTCGGCGAACTCTGAATCCGGCCTCAGCGCTCACCCACGGGCGATTTGCCCCGGAAAAACGGCCTCACTCACCCTATCGACCGAATGGCTGTCCTTCATATGGACGAGTCATCAGACCGAACGGTTGAGCGAGGCCGTCAAAAACTCAGCAGACGTTCACCCGCCACTCACAGCCGCGGGTCCACCGGCTCCGACTCCAGCGCCAGCACCGCGAACACCGCCTCGTGCACCCGGTACAACGGCTCCCCCGCCACGAACCGGTCGAGCGCCTCGAGCCCCAGCGCGTACTCCCGCAACGCCAGCGACTGCTTGCGCCCCAGCGAACGCCGCCGCAGCCGATCCAGGTTCCGCGGCTCCAGGTACTCCGGACCGTAGATGATCCGCAGGTACTCCGGACCACGGCACTTCACCCCCGGCTGCACGATCCGCCGGCCGTCCCGCACCAGCGCCTCGAACGGCTTGACCACCATCCCCTCGCCGCCGGCCCCGGTCAGCTCCTCCCACCACGCCGTCGCCGCGCCGACCGCCGACTCGTCACCGAGATCGACCACATGCCGCCGCGTGACCTGGAACAACTCCGAATCCGCCGCACACAGCCGGTCGAGCACGCCCAGGTGCCAACCGTGATCCCGCACGGCATGCACCGAACCCTCGGCCGCCAACACCTGGAACGGCGCCAACCGCACCCCGTCCAGACCCGACGTCGGCCAGCAGTACCGGCCGTACGCAGCCGTGAACGCCTCAGCCGCCGCACGACGCCCGGACTGAGCGTCCAGCAACCCGCCGACCTCCAGCCCACGAGCCGACGCCTGCTCCAGCACCGCGATCGTCGCGCCCAGACCCGCACGCGCCGCCGCACCGACCGCCGCGTACTGATCACGCAACAGCCCCATCGCCTTCGCCGACCACGGCAGCAGCTCACAGTCCAGCAGCAGCCAGTCCGTACCCAGCTCGTCCCAGAGCCCCGCCCTCCCGACGGCGGCCCGGACCCGGCCGAGCAACACCTCCGTCGTCTCCGCCGAGTCGAAGAACGGCCGGCCCGTACGCGTCACCACGACCCCGGTCGAACCGTCCTCCACACCGAACCGCTTCGCCGCGGCCACGCCCGCGTCGTCCCGCGTCACCAACACGACCGCGCGCGAACCCATGTGCTTCTCCTCGCACACGACCCGCGACACACTCGCCGACGCGAAATACCCGAACGCCTCCGCCGGAGCCTCCAGCAGACCCGGCTCCGACGACGTCGCCACCGGAGCCATCGTCGGCGGCAGGTACACCAGCCAGCGCGGATCCACCGCGAACCGGCTCATCACCTCCAGCGCCGCCGCCGCGTTCTCCTCGCGCACCGCCAGATTGCCCATCAGCCGCGTCTCCACGACCCGGCGCCCCAGCACGTCACCGATGTCCAACACCACCGGATCCCGCGTCGCACGCACCGGACCGAGCGGCTTCACCGGCTCGTACCAGACCTGCTCGGCGGGCACGGCCACCAGCTCACGCTCCGGGTAACGCAGAGCCGTGAGCCGACCGCCGAACACGCAGCCGGTGTCCAGGCAGAGCGTGTTGTTCACCCACTCCGGCTCCACGATCGGCGTGTGCCCGTACAGCACCGTCGCCGAACCCCGGTACTCCTGCGCCCACGGGTAACGCACCGGCAGGCCGTACTCGTCGGTCTCCCCGGTCGTCTCGCCGTACATCGCGAACGACCGCACCCGACCCGACGCACGACCCTGGTACACCTCCTTGAGCCCCGCGTGCGCCACGACCAGGCGACCGCCGTCCAGCACGTAGTGGCTGACGAGCCCTCGACAGAACTCGACGACCCGCGTCCGGAACTCCTCCGACTCCTCCGCCAACTGCTCCAGCGACTCGGCGAGACCGTGCTTGACCTGCACCTTCCGACCGGTCAGCGCCCGCGTGAGCTTGTTCTCGTGGTTGCCCGGGACACACAGCGCGTGCCCGGCCTCGACCATGCCCATCACCAGCCGCAGCACGCCCGGAGTGTCCGGCCCCCGGTCCACCAGGTCGCCCACGAACACGGCCGTACGCGACTCCGGCGGCACCGCGTCCACCGCACGCCCCTCCGCATCACGTATCAGGCCGTACCCGAGCTCCGTCAGCAGCGTCTCCAACTCCGAACGGCAGCCGTGGATGTCGCCGATCACGTCGAACGGCCCGGTCAGGTCACGCTTGTCGTTGTACGCCTTCTCGAACTCGATGACCGCGCCGTCCACCTCCTCGACGCCGCGCAGAATGTGCACCTTCCGGAAGCCCTCGCGCTCGAGGTTGCGCAGATTCGACCGCAACTCCCGCCGCTGACGCGCGATCACGTGCACCCCCATCTCCCGATCGGGCCGCACCGCGTTCCGCTCCCGGCACACCTCCTCCGGCACGTCCAAGACGATCGCCACCGGCAGCACGTCGTGCGCCCGGGCCACGTCCACCAGCGCCGCCCGCGACTTCGGCTGCACGTTCGTCGCGTCGATCACCGTCAGCAGCCCACGCCGCAGCCGCACCCCCGCGATGTGGTGCAGCAGCGCGAACGCGTCAGCACTCGCCGACTGGTCGTTCTCGTCGTCGCTGACCAGCCCGCGGCAGTAGTCCGACGACAGCACCTGCGTGGGCTTGAAGTGCCGCCCGGCGAACGTCGACTTCCCGGCACCCGTCGTGCCGACGAGCACCACGAGCGAGAGTTCAGGAACAGTCAGGGTACGCGTCGTCATGGTCTACTCCACCCCCTTTGGGCCTGTTATCTCTGTGAACACCGCCAGCTGCGTCGCCGGCCCGAGCTCCGGATCGACGTCGCCGACCGGCCGGTACTCGACCGCGTATCCGCGCCGCCCGGCCACCGCCTCGGCCCACGCCGCGAACTCGGCCCGGGTCCACTCGAACCGGTGGTCGCGGTGCCGCATCCGCCCCGCCTCCAGCGTCTCGTAGCGCACGTTGTACTCGGCGTTCGGCGTCGTCACCACGACCGCGCGCGGCTTGGCCGCCCCGAACACCGCGTGCTCCAGCGAGGCCAGCCGCGGCGGATCGACGTGCTCGATGACCTCCATCAGCACGGCCGCGTCGTAGCCCTTGAGCGACGTGTCGGTGTACGTCAGCGAACCCTGCTTCAGGGTCAGCCGCTCGGCCACCTGCGCGGGCTGCCGGTCGAGGTGCAGCTTGCGCGCGGCGTACTGCAGCGCCCGCGCCGACACGTCCACGCCGACGATCTCGGTGAAGTACCGTTCGTGCAGCAGCGCCCTGAGCAGCGCGCCACCGCCGCAGCCGAGGTCGAGCACGCGCCGTCCGCCGACGTCCTTGAGCGCGGCGATCACGGCGTCGCGCCGGTGTGTGGCGAGGGAGACGTGCGGGGTCTCCTCCTCCACCACTTCAGGTTCGGCTTCGATCGCGTTGTCGAGCTCCGACTCGGGCACCTCGTCGGACTCGGCGAGGCGGGCCAGGGCGCTGCGCACCAGTGTGGGGCGGCGGCCGAGGTAGCGGCGCGTGATCAGCTCGCGGTCCGGGTGGCCGGGCAGCCAGGCCTCGCCCGCGCGCAGCAGCTTCTCGACCTCGCTCGGGTCGATCCAGTAGTGCTTCGACCCGTCGAGGACCGGCAGCAGCACGTACAGCTGGCTGAGCGCGTCCGACACCCGCTGCACGCCGGTGAGCGTGACATCGCAGTACCGTGACTCGCCCCACTCGGGGAACGCCGGGTCCAGCGGCAGCGGCACGGCCTCGACGGTCCAGCCGAGCGGCTCGAACAGCCGCGTCACGAAGGCCTCCCCCGCCGGGACGACCGGCAGGTGCAGGGTGAGCGGCAGCGCGGCGGCGGCGAGCTCGGGCCGGTCCTTCGACGTACCGCGGATCGCAGTGCGGAAGACCTGCCCGATGGCGCCCGCGAGCAGCGAGGTCGCGGCGTACGGCCGGTCGTTGACGTACTGCGAGAGCGAGAAGTCGGCCGAGTCGAGGTTGCGGCTCTTGATCAGGCCGATCGGGTCGATCTCCAGGTAGAGCGCCGCCGTGCACTGCTCCTCGTCCGCCTCGGGATAGAAGACCCGCGAGCGGCCGAAGCCGTGCGAGAAGTCCTGCACGGCGGCCGGGTTCTTGGCCAGCAGGTATCCGAGGTCGGTCGCGGGCCAGTCCGCTCCGGGCGGCCGCGTGGCGGTGATCGTCACAAGCATGCGCAGCAGTGTCCCGGACGTACGCGGCCGAAGGGAACCGGTTTAGCTGCGCGGACGGGTCCCGGCGCCCACCTCGCCGTTTGCCAAATCTGCTCGATCATGCGACCGTTCGAGCAGTATCGCGCATCCAGTGCGCAGTATCGATCATTCGGGACACGCGAGGGAGGTCCGGCCGTGCGGCATGTCACCGCGGAGATCGCGAGCCAGCCGGAGTGCTGGGAGCGGGCGGCGGCGCTCGCACCGGGAGCGAGGGGATTGCCCGCTCCGGGTGAGCGGGTGGCGGTCGTCGGCTGCGGGACGTCGTGGTTCATGGCCGCGAGCTACGCCGCGCTGCGCGAGGCCGCCGGCCAGGGCGAGACCGATGCGTTCGCGGCGTCCGAGTTCCCGGTGGATCGGCGCTATGACAGGGTGCTGGCGATCACCCGCTCGGGGACGACGAGCGAGGTTCTGGACCTGCTCGAGAAGCTGCGCGGGAGCGTGCCGACGACGGCGATCACCGGGGATCCGAGCACGCCGGTGATGCAGGCCGCCGACGAGCTCGTCATGCTCGACTTCGCCGACGAGAAGTCCGTGGTCCAGACCCGCTTCGCGACCACGACCCTGGCTGTCCTCCGCGCGCACCTCGGCGAGGACCTGAGCGCGGCGATCGCGGATGCGCGCACGGCAGTCGAGAGCGCGCTCGCTCCGGAACTCGTGGCCGCCGAGCAGTTCACGTTCCTGGGCACCGGCTGGACGATCGGGCTCGCGGCCGAGGCGGCGCTGAAGATGCGCGAGGCCGCGGGCGCGTGGACCGAGTCGTACCCGGCGATGGAGTACCGGCACGGGCCGATCAGCATCACCGGGCCGAACCGCGTGGCCTGGGCGTTCGGAGCGCTGCCGGACGGACTGGCCGCGCAGATCGGCGCGACCGGGGGCCGGTGCGAGCAGGGCCCCGAGTCGGATCCGATGGCCGAGCTGATCCGGGTTCAGCGGCTCGCCGTCGCGATCGCCGAGTCGCGCGGCCTGGACCCGGACCAGCCGCGTCACCTCACCCGCTCCGTCATCTTGGCAGGACAGTCATGACCCTGGTTCCGACCGGCTCCCTGCTGGCCGCAGCGCGCACCGAGAAGCGGGCGGTCGCGGCGTTCAACGTCATCACGCTCGAACACGCCGAGGGGATCGTCGCGGGCGCCGAGCGTGCCGGGCGGCCGGTGATCCTGCAGATCAGCGAGAACGCGGTCAAGTTCCACGACGGCCGCGTCCTGCCGATCGCGCTGGCTACGCGGGCGCTGGCCGAGGCGGCGAACGTGCCGGTGTCGCTGCACCTGGACCACGTCGAGGACGACGCGCTGCTGCATCAGGCTGCTGACGCCGGTTTCAGCTCGGTCATGTTCGATGCCTCGCACGCGTCGTACGCGGAGAACGTCGAGCGCACGCGCCGGGCCGCCGATTGGGCGCACGCGAACGGTCTGCTGATCGAGTCCGAGCTCGGGCAGGTCGGCGGCAAGGACGGCGTGCATCTCAGCGCGCACGAGCCGGGCGCGCGCACGGACCCCGACGAGGCGGCCGCGTACGTCGCGGCGACTGGCGTGGACGCGCTGGCCGTGGCGGTCGGCAGCTCGCACGCGATGACCGAGCGCACGGCGGGCCTCGACTTCGCGTTGATCGAGCGGTTGCGCGACGCGGTTCCGGTGCCGCTGGTGCTGCACGGTTCCTCGGGCGTACCGGACGACACGTTGGCGAAGGGCGTGCGCGCGGGCATCGTGAAGGTCAACATCGGCACCGCGTTGAACATCGCCTACACCGGCGCCGTCCGGTCCTTCCTGGCGGGCGACGCGAAGGCGGTCGATCCGCGGAAGTACCTCAAGCCCGCGCGCCTGGCCCTCGCGGAGACGGTGGCGCAGCTGATCGGCGTCATCGCGTAGGTGCTCGCTCTTGGCAGGACCGCTGTCATGTGACATTTTACTGTCGTGGACCTGCCGAAAGAGTGCGACCTCGTGGTCATCGGCGCCGGGATGACCGGCGCCGCGTGCACCTGGTACGCGGCACGGGCCGGGCTGCGGGTCGCCGTGCTGGACCGGGGCGCGGTCGCGGGCGGCACGACGGGCGCGGGCGAGGGGAACCTGCTCGTCTCCGACAAGGAGCCGGGCCCGGAGCTCGACCTGGCGCTGCTCTCGACGCGGCTGTGGCGTGAGCTGGCAGACGGGTTCGGCGGCGGGATCGAGTACGAGGCGAAGGGCGGGCTCGTCGTCGCGGCGCGGCCTGAGGGGTTCGCGGCGCTGGAGGCGTTCGCGGACGAGCAGCGGCGGTCGGGGGTCGTCGCTGAGTCGGTCGGCGCGGATGATCTCTCAGGGCTGGAGCCGCACCTCGCGGACGGTCTCGCGGGCGGCATCCACTATCCGCAGGACGCGCAGGTTCAGCCCGCTCGCGCCGCGGCGCTGCTGATCCGGGACGCGACTCGGGGCCACGGAGCTTCGCTGCATACGAACACGACCGTCACGGCCCTGACACGCGGCGCGGACGGGACCGTGACCGGCGTCGTGACCGATCGCGGCACAGTGCATGCTTCGTGGGTCCTGAACGCGGCGGGCACGTGGGGCGGGGAGGTCGCGCGGCTCGCGGACGTGCATCTGCCGGTGCTGCCGAGACGCGGATTCGTGCTGGTCACGGAGCCGTTGCCGCGCCTGATCCGGCATAAGGTGTACGCGGCGGACTACGTCGCGGACGTGGCGAGCAGCTCGGCCGCGCTCCAGGCGTCGGCGGTGGTCGAGGGGACGGCTGCCGGGCCGGTGCTGATCGGGGCGAGCCGGGAGCGGGTCGGGTTCGATCGGCGTTTCTCGCTGGAGGTCGCGCGGCTGCTCGCGCGGCAGGCGATCGACCTCTTCCCCGCATTGGCGCAGGTCAAGGCGATGCGGAGCTACGTCGGCTTTCGACCGTACATGCCGGACCATCTCCCTGCCATCGGCCCGGATCCGCGCGCACCGGGACTGCTGCACGCGTGCGGCCACGAGGGTGCGGGCATCGGCCTGGCACCCGCGACGGGTCATCTCATTGCCCAGATACTGACCGATGAGACCCCTGATCTGGATCTGACTCCGTTCCGGCCCGAGCGATTCAACGACACTGGCGGTGAGGAGGCATGAGACGCAATCCCCTGATGCTCGTCGAGGCCCAGCCGGAACCGGCGTTCCAGGTGACCTTCGATGGCGCGACGCTCGACGCACTGCCTGGTCAGACGATCGCGGCCGTGCTCTGGTCGGCGGGAATCACCGCGTGGCGGCGGACGCGGGTGGACGACCGTCCGCGCGGCGTGTTCTGCGGCATCGGCGTGTGCTTCGACTGCCTGGTGACGGTGAACGACATGCCGAATCAGCGTGCGTGTTTGCTGCCCGCACAGCCCGGCGACGTGATCACGACTCAGCGGGGTGACGGCCATGGCGCGGCATGAGCTCGCAGTGATCGGTGCGGGACCGGCCGGTCTCGCGGCGGCGATCGCGGCAGCGGACGCGGGCCTGCGCGTCGCGCTGATCGATGGCGCGGCGGACGCGGGCGGACAGTTCTACCGGCAGACGGCGCGGCAACTCCACGCACGACGGCCCGAGCGGCTGTATCACGGCTGGTCGGAGTGGGAGTCGCTGCGGGACCGGCTTGCTGCACACCGGGAGTCGGAGCGGATCACGTTCCTGGCCGAGCGGCACGTGTGGCACGTGGAGCCAGCCGACGGGGACGGGTTCGTCGTTCACGCGCAGGTCGGGCCGGAGCAGCAGCGATCTGAGTCGGTGGCGGCCGGTGGGCTGGTGCTCGCAGTCGGGGGTTACGAGCGGGTGCTGCCGTTTCCCGGATGGACGCTGCCTGGTGTGCTGACGGCCGGTGGAGCGCAGGCGATGCTCAAGGCGGGGCTTGTGCTGCCGGGCAGGCGTGTGGTCGTCGCTGGCGCCGGGCCGTTGTTGCTGCCGGTCGCTGGCGGGTTGGCTGCGGCGGGTGCTGAGGTCGCGGGGGTGTTCGACTCGTCCGATCCGCGTGCGTTCGGTCGGCATGTGCGGGCGCTCGCTCAGAATCCGGAGAAGCTCGCGGAGGGTGTCGGTTACGCGGCTCGGCTGGCGTGGCACGGGCTTCGGGTGCGGTTCCGGTACTCGGTGATCGCGGTGCACGGAGACGAGCGGGTTGAGGCGGTCACCGTCGCAGGGCCCGATGGAAGTCGCGGGCGGCGGATCGAGTGCGATGCGCTGGCCGTGAGCCACGGGATGCTCCCGCACACGGAGATCGCGCAGACCCTCGGCGCGCGGATCGGCATCAGAGGCGCTGTCGCGGTCGATACGGAGCAGCGCACGGACGTCGCGAACCTGTGGGCGGCGGGCGAGACGACCGGGATCGGTGGCGCTGCGTTGTCGCTGGTCGAGGGCGAGATCGCGGGACGGTCGGCGGCGGCGAGGCTGCGTGGTGACATGCCGAGAGACCTTGCGGCGAGTCAGCGGACGCGGCGTCGGCTGGCGGCGTTCGCGGAAGCGTTGGAGGACGCTTACTCGGCCCCGGCGGGATGGGCGGATCGCGTGACCGACGAGACAGTCCTCTGTCGGTGCGAGGAGGTCACGGCGGCCTCGGTCCGTGAAGCAGTGTCCGAACTCGGCGCGACCGATCTGCGGACCATCAAACTACTGACGCGCGCCGGCATGGGCTGGTGTCAGGGACGGATCTGCGGGCCGGGAGTCGCGGGCGTCGCCGGATGCCCGCTCACGCCCGCGAACACGCCGTTCGCCCGGCCGGTGCCGCTCGGCGTACTGGCGGAAATCGACGACAACGGAGGCTCAGAGTGAACGACTCGATCGAGACCCGCGTACCGTGGCACGGCGTGCTCGTGGCCACCGCGCTCCCCCTGCGCGAGGACCTGAGCGTGGACTACGACGCGTACGCCGCGCACTGTGCGTGGCTCGTCGCCGAGGGCTGCGACCAGGTCGTGCCGAACGGGTCGCTCGGCGAGTACCAGACGCTCGCGCCCGAGGAGCGCGCCCGGGTCGTGCAGACGGCTGCGGACGCGATCGGCGCGGACCGCGTGATCCCGGGCGTCGCGGCGTACGGTTCGGCCGAGGCGCGGCGCTGGGCGGAGCAGGCGGCGGACGCGGGGTGCCCGGCCGTGCTGCTGCTCCCGCCGAACGCGTACCGCGCCGATCATTCGACCGTGCGCGCGCACTATGCCGAGGTCGCGAAGGCCGGGCTGCCGATCGTGGCCTACAACAACCCGTTCGACACCAAGGTGGACCTCGTCCCCGAACTGCTCGCAGAGCTCTACCACGCCGGACACATCGTCGCGGTGAAGGAGTTCAGCGGGGACGTGCGGCGGCCGTATCAGCTCGCTGAGCTGGCGCCCGGCCTCGACCTGCTGATCGGTGCGGACGACGTGCTGCTCGAACTGGCCATCGCCGGGGCTAAGGGCTGGGTCGCGGGCTACCCGAACGCGCTTCCCGCGGCGACCGTGAAGCTCTACCGCGCCGCCGTCGCCGGGGACCTGCAGACCGCGCTCCCCCTCTACCGTGAACTACACTCGCTGCTGCGCTGGGACTCGCGGACCGAGTTCGTGCAGGCCATCAAGCTGTCGATGGACATCGTCGGGCGGTACGGCGGTCCGTGCCGGGCCCCGCGCAGCCCGCTGACCGCCGAGCAGGAGAAGGCCGTGCGCGAGGCGACCGAGCGGTTCGTTGCTCAGGCAGGAGTCTGATTCATGCGCAGCAAACTGGTCCTGCACGCGGTGGATTCGCACACCGAGGGCATGCCGACGCGCGTCATCACCGGCGGCGTGGGCGTGATCCCGGGCGCGACGATGTCCGAGCGGCGCGTGCACTTCATGGAGCACCTCGACCACCTTCGCACGTTCCTGATGTACGAGCCGCGTGGCCACGCGTCGATGAGCGGCGCGATCCTGCAGCCGCCGACCCGCCCCGACGCCGACTACGGAGTGCTGTTCATCGAGGTCTCCGGCTGCCTGCCGATGTGCGGGCACGGCACGATCGGCGTGGCGACGGTGCTGGTCGAGACGGGGATGGTGCCGGTCGTCGAGCCGGTCACGACCGTGCGGCTGGACACTCCGGCCGGCCTGGTCACGGCCGAGGTGCACGTGGAGGACGGCGCGGCCACGGCGGTCACGCTCGCGAACGTGCCCGCGTACAGCGTCGCGCTCGACCGCAAGATCACGCTCCCGAGCGGCCGCAGCGTGACCTACGACCTGGCGTACGGCGGCAACTACTACGCGATCCTGCCGCTGGAGCAGTTCGACCTGCCCTTCGACCGCGCGCGCAAGAACGAGATCCTGGCGGCCGGGCTGGAACTGATGGACGCGATCAACAGCGAGGACGAGCCCTTACACCCGCTGGACGCGTCCGTGCACGGCTGCCATCACGTCCAGTTCCTAGCCCCGGACGCCACGCCCGAGCACTCTCGGCACGCGATGGCGATCCACCCGGGCTGGTTCGACCGCTCCCCCTGCGGCACCGGCACCTCCGCGCGGATGGCGCAGCTGCACGCGCGCGGCCAGCTGGAGATCGGGCGCGAGTTCGTCAACGAGTCGTTCATCGGCACGCGCTTCACCGGCCGGCTGCTCGGCGAGACGACGATCGGCGACGTGCCCGCCGTGCTGCCCTCGATCACCGGCCGCGCATGGATCACCGGGACGGCGCAGTACATGCTCGACCCGACCGACCCGTTCCCGGCCGGGTTCCTGCTGTGACGGCCGACGGTTCGGCGCTCACCTCGCTCGGCGCGCACCGCCGCCTGCGGGACCAGGTCGCGGACGCGCTGCGGGCCGCGCTGATCGCCGGCGAGCTCAAGCCCGGTGCGGTGTACTCGGCCCCCGGCCTGGCCGCGCGCTTCGGCGTCTCGGCCACGCCGGTACGTGAGGCGATGCTCGATCTCGTGCGCGAGGGTCTCGTGGAGACGATGCCCAACAAGGGATTCCGCGTCACAGAGGTCTCAGAACGGCAGTTGGACGAGTACACACAGATCAGAGAGCTGATCGAGATACCGATCATCGTCGGACTCGCACGGACCGCCGACCGCGCACGGCTGGAGGCACTGCGTCCGCAGGCCGAGCTGATCGTGGACGCGGCGGTCGCCGGCGACCTGATCGGCTACCTGGAGGCGGACCGTCGGCTGCACCTCGCGTTGCTCGCGATGGCCGGGAACGAGCACCTCGTGGCGGTCGTCGAGGACCTGCGGAAGCGCTCGCGGCTCTTCGGCCTGCAGGAACTCGCCGACGCCGGGAAGTTGGAGTCCTCGGCACGCGAACACCTCGAGTTGCTCGACGCCCTGATCGCGGGCGACGAGGAGGCGGTGCGCGCGTGCATGGCGCACCACCTCTCGCACGTCAGGACCCTGTGGGCGAAGTAGCCCGCCGGCGGCCTAGTACGGGTTCGCGATGACGGTGACCGTGCGGTCCTGCACGCCCCAGTTGCTCGCCTGGACGCCGGGCAGCCACACGTCCACGGTGTCGTTCTGAATCCACGCGCCGATGTCCGCCGCGTAGCAGGTGCCGTAGCCGGGGACCGTGAAGTACGTGCCCCACGGGATGACGCGCGGGTCGGTCGCGCACACGCCGAGCTGCGAGTTCAGGCCGGAGGCGGTCTGGCCGACGTCGTTGTACGAGGTCACCATCACCGGGATCTGCGTGCCGACCGGGACGTCGCCGGGGCCGGCCGCGAGGGTGCCGTTGCTGCCGAGCCAGTACGGCACGGAGATCTGGCCGAGCGAGGCGTCCGACTCGCTCGTGTCGTACATGGCCACGACGTCGTAGTACGCACCCTGACAGGGCGAGGTGTCGGTGACGGTCAGCGGGCCGGTCTGGCCCCAGTAGCTGATGTAGCCGACCGCAACGCCGTCCCGCCACACGCGGTAGGCCACGGCGTTCGGCACCGGGCTGACGGTGATGGTGACCGAGCCGTTCGAGAGCGAGCCGCTGAGCGTCGGGGCGGCCGGGCGGTTGGAGAAGTTCACGGCCGCCGCGGTCTGCGAAGGCGGCGTCCACGGTGAGACGGTGCGGGTGGGCGGGGTGACCCCGGCGTCCCAGAACGGACACGCGGGCAGCGAGCTGGCCGCGTGCGACTTGGTGGCGGGCGCCGAGGAGCCGGTGGCGGCCTGCGCGGCGGCGATCGGGGTGAGGACGGTGGCGCCGACCGCTATGGCCGCGGTGCCGGTGGCGAGCAGCCACGGCCGGATCCGGGCAGCGCGAAACAGGGCGTGCATGAGTGGCTGATTCCTCCATGACCAGGAGCGAGAGCCGCGGTGTGGGCGACCGCGGGTGAAGCAGCATTCGTAGTCAAGCGCCGGGTCCGGCACCCGTCAAGGGTCTAGACCACTTTTCGCCGCGGCGGTGTCGGCGGCCCCGGTTAGGATCGAGCCATGAAGCTGAGCACCGTGATCCTGCCGGTCTTCCCGTGGCGCGAGGGGCGCGCGGTGTGGCGCCGCGCCGAGGAGCTGGGTCTGCACGCCGCCTACACCTACGACCACCTGACCTGGCAGTCCTTCCGCGGCACGCCGTGGCACGGCACGGTGCCGACGCTGGCCGCGGCCGCCGCGGTGACCGAGCGGATCAGGCTGGGCACGATGGTGGCCTCGCCGAACTTCCGGCACCCGGTTCCCTTCGCCAAGGAGCTGATGACCCTCGACGAGCTGTCCGGTGGACGCTTCACGCTCGGCATCGGCGCCGGTGGCGAGGGCTTCGACGCGACTGTACTGAACGAGGAGCGCTGGTCGGCCAAGGAGCGCGGATACCGCTTCGCCGAGTTCACCCGGTTGCTCGACAGGCTGCTGAGCGAGGACGAGACCACCGAGACCGCGGGCGCGTACTACCGGGCCTTCGAGGCGGAGATGCTGCCGGGCAGCACGCAGCGGCCGCGGATGCCGTTCCACGTCGCCGCGATCGGCCCGCGCGCGATGCGGCTGACCGCCGAGCTGGGCCAGGGCTGGATCACCTTCGGCGCCTCCGAGGACGGCCCGAAGGTGGTCGCCGAGCAGATCGGGCGGCTCCGCGAGGCATGCGCCGAGCAGGGCCGGGACGGTGTGGCCGGGCTCGAACTCACGCTGCTCAACATGGGCCGCAGCGAGACCGAGCGGCCGCTCGCGTCCTTCGAGGCCTTCGTGGACTGGGCCGGGCGCTACCGGGAGGTCGGCATCACCGAGCTCGTGCTGCACTGGCCGATCCCGGACACCGAGTTCGCCGCCGACCTCGAGGTCTTCGAGCGGATCGCCACCGAGGGGCTCGCGCATGTTGACGGCTGAGCAGCTCAAGGCAGTCTGCCTGGAGCAGCCGGCCGCCGAGGAGACCTTCCCGTTCTCGGCCGAGCTGTCCGTGTTCAAGGTCGGGGGCAAGGTGTTCGCGCTGACCGCCCTGGACGAGGCGCCGCTGCGGATCAGCCTGAAGTGCGTGCCCGAGGTCGCGGTGAAGCTGCGCATCGAGTACCCGGCCGTCACCGCCGGATACCACCTGAACAAGCAGCACTGGAACACCGTGCTGATCGACGGCTCGGTGCCCGACCACCTCGTCCGTGAGATGGTCGAGGACTCGTACGACCTGGTCCGCTCGAAGCTGCCCAAGGCCGTCCGGATCACTTTGGGCGACGTGGCCCCCGGGAAGTAAGGTCTCAGCCATGCGTGACATCGTGCTGATGGCGGATCCCCGGGTGGGGCGGATACCCGTCGTGGACAACGGCGAGCCGCTCGTGGACCTCGCCGACGCGGGCTTCCTGGTGGACATCCGCCAGGAGGACCCGCTGGGGGCGTCCCGGCAGTTCCGGGCGGGCGCGGCCGAGCGGCTGGCGCGGGCGGAATCGCTGCTCCCGCCGGGCCTGCGGCTGCTGGTCGTGGAGGCGTACCGGCCGCTCGAGCTGCAGCGGAAGTACTTCGAGGGCTACCGCGAGGAGCTGGCCCAGCTGAACCCGGACTACACGGCCGAGCAGCTGCGCACGGCCGCGAGCCGCTTCGTCTCCCCGCCCGAACTGGCCCCGCACACCGCGGGCGCGGCGATCGACCTCACGCTGTGCGACGCCGAGGGCCGCGAGCTGGACATGGGCACGATCCTGGACGCCACGCCCGAGCAGTCCGAGGGCCGCTGCTACACCGAGGCCCCGGGGCTGCCGGCGGGGGCCGCGGCCAACCGCGCGATCCTGGTCGAGGCGATGCACTCGGCCGGATTCGTCAACTATCCGACCGAGTGGTGGCACTTCTCCTACGGGGACCGCTACTGGGCGCTGATGTCGCAACGCGCCGAGGGGATCTACGGGCCGGTCGAGTACCGCGGCCCGCTCGACGACTAACGTCTTCCCAGGTCAGCCGCGTACGCCGAGGGCGAAGATGCGGCGGAACGGCAGCAGTTGCACGGTGCGCCCGGCGATGGTGGTCGGCGGGTACGCCTCGCGGAGCAGCGCCTTGTACTCGTCGCAGAACTCGATGGCGGCCGGGGAGTCCGGTCCGCCGAGTTCGACGAGCACGGGGCGCAGGCCGGTCGAGCTGACGAAGTCGAAAACGCCGTCCTCGCCGTCGACGACGTAGAGGTACGTGGTCTCCCAGGCCTCGGCGGCGAGCCCGGCCGCGTCGAGCGCGCGCAGGTAGACCTCGGGCTCCGGGACGTTGGGGCGCACCTCGAGCCCGGTCAGCCGACTCGCCCAGCGCGGCTCGCGCTGCAGCTCGCCGAACAGCGTGTGCGAGGGCGAGTCGAAGTTGCCCGGCACGCCGAGTGCGAACGTACCGCCGGGCGCGAGCAGCCCGGCGAAGTGCGGGATCAGGTCGAGGTGGCCGGGGACCCACTGCAGCGTGGCATTCGTGATCAGCACGTCCACCGGCCCGCCGACCTGCTCGGCCGTCACCTCGCGCACGTCCCCGAGCCGGAACTCCAGGCGGCCGGGCATAGCGCGGGCCTGCGCGGCGTCGATCATCTCGGCGGAGTTGTCGATGCCGAGCACGTGCGCGCCGGGCCAGCACCGCACGAGTAGTTCGGTCGCGTTGCCGGGCCCGCAGCCAAGGTCGACCACGCGCGTCGGCTCCGACTCGTCATCGGCGCGGACGCGGGCGAGCAGGTCGCGGAACGGCTGAGCCCGCTGGGCGGCGAAGCGGAGGTAGTGCTGCGGGTTCCAGGTGGTGCTCTGCGTCGACATGGACGGCTCCCCGACTCGTGCAAATTATCTTGACATCGAGATACCCTGCCAGGAATCTATCTCGACGTCAAGATAGATGCGGCTCACCAGCCCGCGAACGCCCGGTCGCTCGGCACGATCTTCATCCCGAGCGGCATCAGCGAGATCGGGATCAGCTTGAGGTTCGCCCAGGCGAAGGGGATGCCGACGATGGTCAGCGCGAGCGCGATGCTGGTCACGACGTGCCCGATCGCCAGCCAGATCCCCGCCACGACCAGCCAGATCACATTGCCCACGCAGGACGCGGCCCCGGCGTCCTCGCGCGGCACGGCGGTGCGGCCGAACGGCCAGATCACGAAGGAGGCGATGCGCAGCGAGGCTATCCCGAAGGGGATGGTCACGATCAGCACGAAGCAGATCAACGCGGCGATCGTGTACCCGATCGCGAGCCAGAGGCCGCACAGGAAGAACCAGATGACGTTCAGGATGAGATTGAGGACTTCGCGCATACCCCCAGCCTCGCAAACCCGCGGCTCCCGCGCCTCCGGGGAAGTCCCTGCCAACGACCCTGATATCTTCCGGACATGGCTCGGATCTCCGCGGTGGTCTTCGACATGTACGGAACCCTGACGCCGAGCTGGCCGCGCGACGTCTGGGACGAGCAGAAACGGGCCTGCGCCGCACCGCTCGGGCTCACCGAGAGCGTCTGGCTCGCGGCCCTCGACGCCTCCTGGGACGAGCGGCTGACCGGCGTGCTCGGCTCGATCACCGAGACCTTCCGGACCGTCGCGACCCGAGCCGGAAACGCGCCGTCCGACGAGCAGTTGGCCGCGGCCGTGGCGCTGCGCTACGCGGGCTACCGCAAGGTGCACGAGCTGCGCCCGGACGCCCTCGACGTGCTCGGCGCCCTGCGCGCGGACGGATACAAGATCGCCCTCGTCAGCGACTGCACACCGGAACTCGCCGACCAGTGGGATGTGCTCGGGCTCGCGGACTTCTTCGACGCGACCGTCTTCTCCTGCAACGAGGGCACCCGCAAGCCGGATCCCGTGCTGTTCCACGCGGCCGCCGAGCGCCTGGGCGTGCAGCCGGACGAGTGCCTGTACGTGGGCGACGGCGGCGGCGACGAGCTGGCCGGTTCCGCGGGCGTCGGCATGCACCCGGTCCTGCTCGCCGGCGCCGACTGGACCGCGCACCACGCCCCCGGCCGCCCGACCGCGGAGTGGACCGGCCACCGCGCCGAGACCCTCTCCGAGATCCCCGCCATACTCGCCGGGTATCGGATCGACTAGCCGAACTTGAGGTCGAAGCGCTGCTCCCGCGTCTCGATCCCCCACTTGCTCACCGGCTCGTCGCCGGTCAGCTCGAACCCGGCCTGCCGGTACAGGTGATGCGCGGCATCGAGCCCTGAGATCGTCGTCAGGAACACGCCGGGGAAGCCGCGGCCCCGCGCGTAGTCCATCGAGGTCTCGACCAGCTTGCGCCCCGCTCCCCTGCCCCGCAGGTCCGGGTGCAGCAGCAGCCAGCGCAGCCGCCCCATCCCCTCCTCCGCGAGCATCGCGATCGAGCCGAGGATGCGGCCGTCGTCCTCGGCCACCCACATCTCGCCGACCTGCTCGCCCCGCTCCAGCCGGTCGAGCGCGAAGCGGCAGATGCCCGCGCCGCAGTACGCCTCCATCGACTGGTCCATCGCGTACTCCTCGGCGTACAGGCGGCCGTGCAGCGCGACGACCTCGCCCAGGTCGCCCGGCCGCGTCGCCAAACGGATGATCACTGTCCCTGCCTCCGTTCTCCACTGAAACGCTTGTTTCAGTGGCTCCCATGGGCAAAGATAGCGGCATGAACGGATCAGTGGAAGCCCCGGCGACCCCGGAGGCGCCGGCGGGATCGCCGCGGCGCGCGGAACTGCTGGAACGCACCCTCGAGTACGCGATGCGCACGAATCTCTCGGAGCTCTCGCTGCGTCCGCTCGCCGCCGAGATCGGGTCGAGCCCGCGGGTGCTGATCTACCTGTTCGGCTCGAAGGACGGCCTGCTGCGTGAAGTGCTGGCCGCCTCGCGCGTGCGGCAGTTGGCCGTCGTGACGCGCGCGCTGGAGGAGTCCGCCGAACCCGGCGAGGTGCTCGGGCGCCTGTGGGCGTGGATGCGCGAACCCGAACACGCGGGCCTCGGCCGGTTGTTCTTCGAGAGCTACAGCCGCTCACTCGGCGGCGGCGAGCCCTGGACCACGTTCGCGGTGGACTCGGTGCGCGACTGGGAGCCGCCGCTGCGCCGCATGCTCACGCCGCGCGACGGCACCCCGCCCGCGGAGGCCGAGGTCACGCTCGCCCTCGCGGTACTGCGCGGCCTGTTCCTGGACCTGCTGGCCACCGGCGAGGCCGAACGCGTCGACCTCGCCTGGCGCAGATATGTCGAGCTCAGCTGGCCTTCGATACCGACGACATATTGAAGTCGGCGACGCGCAGCGCGGGCATCGACGTGCGCGTGAAGTAGTCGTTCCACTCGCGGGGCAGGGTGATCTCCGGACGCCCGGCCTCGGAGATCCGGCTCAGCATGTCCACCGGGGACTCGTTGAAGCGGAAGTTGTTCACGACGCCGACGACCTCGCCGCCCTCGACCTTGTAGACGCCGTCCCGGGTCAGGCCGGTGAGCAGCAGCGACTGCGGGTCCACCTCGCGGATGTACCACAGGCAGGTCAGCAGCAGGCCGTCCTCGGTCGCTCGGGTCAGCTCCTCCAGGCTCGCCGTGCCACCCGACACCTCCAGCAGCAGGTTGTCGATCGGCGGCGCGACCGGCAGGCCGGTCTCCTGCGCGGAGTGACGCGTCGTCATCAGCCGCTCCAGCACGCCGTCGCGCACCCAGTCGGTCGGGCCGAGCGGCAGGCCGTTGTCGAACACCGAGGCCTGCGCGGAGGAGGCGGGGGCGATGGCGAAGTTCGCCGCCTCCAGACCGGCGGCGGCCGGGTCGGACCACAGCCGCAGTCCCGGCACGCCGATCCGCTGGCCCACCTTCGTCGCGCCGTTGCCGCCGGGCGCGGAGAAGACCGTGCGGCCGTCCGCGGCGTCCCGGGCCGCGGCGGTCCAGTACGTGTAGATCATCAGGTCGGCGACGGCGGACGGCGGCAGCAGCGTCTCGTAGCGCCCGGCGGGCAGGTCGATCCGGCGCTTCTGCCAGTCCAGCCGCTGCCCGAGCCCGGACGCGAGGTCGACGACGTCCACGTCGGTGAAGTCCCGGGTCTGCGCGCCGCCCCAGGCCGAGCGCACGAAGTCGGGGCTCTTCGCGTTGAGCTCCACCTTGCCGGTCGGCTGGTCGTGCCGCAGCCGCAGACCGGTGCTGGTGGCCAGGTACGTGGTCACGGCGGCGTGCTCGGCGAAGCCGAACAGCAGCTGGCCGGCCGAGCGCGCCGCCTCGAAGGCCTGGCCGAGCGCCGGGGCGAGGCCGGCGAAGACCTCGATGTCGGTGCCGACCGCCGCGTCCTCCCACCGCACGCCCTGCAACGCCGGGGCGTCGCCGGGGCCGAGCAGCGGACGGGCGTCCGGGGCCGGGCTGGCGGCGCGCGCGGCGGCCTCGTTCGCGCGGACGAGCTCCTCGATGGTGTCCTCGGTCACGCCCGTCTTGCGCATGGACGCCGTCGAGACGCCGTCCCCGCTCCGCAGCGTGGAGACGACGGTGACCCGGCGGTTGGCCGCCACGCCGTTCGTCGTCAGGGTGTTGTTGGCCCAGCGCAGGTTCGCGGTGGCGGACTCCTCGACCAGCACGACGGTGCCGTCCGCCTTCGCGGCCGCGAGGGCCCGCTCCGCCAGCTGCTGGGGACTGATCAGCCCGCTCACTTGCCCGCCTCCTGCACCGTGTTGAGGATCCTGATTCCGCGGAACAGCGCGGTCGGGCAGCCGTGCGAGACCGGGGCGACCTGCCCCGGCTGGCCCTTGCCGCAGTTGAACGCGCCGCCGAGCACGTAGGTCTCGGGGCCGCCGACCGCCTCCATCGCGCCCCAGAAGTCGGTCGTCGTCGCCTGGTAGGCGAAGTCCTTGACCTGCCCGGCGAGCTTGCCGTCCTTGATCAGGTAGGCGCGCTGGCCGGTGAACTGGAAGTTGTAGCGCTGCATGTCGATCGACCAGGACTTGTCGCCCTGGATGTAGAGGCCGTGCTTGACCTTCCCGATCAGCTCCGCGGCCGACGGTCCGTCCGCGGCGGGCTGCAGCGAGACGTTGGCCATCCGCTGGATCGGGGCGTGGCCCGGCGAGTCGGCGAAGCCGCAGCCGTTGGAGCGGCCGCCGTTCAGCCCCTTGAGCCGGGCGATCCGGCGGTCGAGCTGATAGCCCGTCAGTATCCCGTCCTTGACCAGATCCCACTGCTGGGTCTGCACGCCCTCGTCGTCGAAGCCGACGGTGGACAGGCCGTGCTCCACCGTGCGGTCCCCGGTCACGTGCATCACCGGCGAGCCGTACTTGAGCGAGCCGAGCTTGTCGAGGGTGGCGAAGGAGGTGCCCGCGTACGCCGCCTCGTAGCCGAGCGCGCGGTCCAGCTCGGTCGCGTGGCCGATCGACTCGTGGATGGTCAGCCACAGGTTCGAGGGCTCGATGACCAGGTCGTACTCCCCCGCCTCGACCGAGGGCGCGGCCAGCTTCTCGGCGAGCAGCCCGGGCAGCGCGGCGAGCTCGGACTCCCAGTCCCAGCCCTCGCCGCGCAGGAACTCCCAGCCGCGGCCGACCGGCGGCGCGAGCGTGCGCATGGTCTCGAACGCGCCGGTCGCCTCGTCGATCGCGACCGCCTCGACCGCCGCGTGCATCCGGACCCGCTGCTGCGTGGTCACGGTGCCGTTGGTGTCGGCGTAGAACTTGTTCTCCTTGACCGCCATCACGAACGCGTCCACGTGCGAGACCGCGTCGTGCGCCAGCAGCCCGCGGGACCAGCCGCCGAGCAGCGCGATCTTCTCGTCGTCCGGCACCTCGAAGGGGTCGACCTCGTACGCGGAGATCCACTCCTGCTCCCCGTGCGAGGGCTCGGGCGCGAGCACCACCGGCTCGGTGTTCACCGGCGCGGAGACCTCGGCCACCCGGACCGCCTGCTCCACCAGCCGCACGGCCGCCTCGGGCGTCTGCACGGTCCCGGCGGCGAAGCCCCAGGTGCCGCGGTGCACCACCCGGACGGCGAGACCGCTGTCCACGGACTCGTTCACGCCGTCCAGTTCGGCGTCGCGCAGACGGATGGTCTGCTCACGGATGCGTTCGGAGCGCAGGTCGGCGTGATCGACGCCGAGCTCTCGGGCCTTGGCCAGTGCGGCCTCGGCCAGTTCCCGCAACGGCAGTGCGGCGAAAGTCGGATCAAGACTAGGCATAGGACCGAAACTACTACGCGCCCCTGACTTCGCGCAGCAATCAATTGACGGTCTGGGAAGATCGTGCCCGGTAGATTTTGTGTGCTTATGACCGGACTCAGCGGCCGCCCGGGGTCGCCTCCGGGTCCGGTCCGGCCGCGGCCTCCGCGACGCTGTAGATGTCCGGTTCGAGGTAGATCACCCGGGCCACCGGATACGCCTCGCGCACGCGCGCCTCGGCCTTGTTGATGGCGCTCGCGATGTCGACGGCGGTGGCGTCCGGGCGCACGGCGATCTTCGCGGCCACGAGCAGCTCCTCGGGGCCGAGGTGCAGCGTGCGCATGTGGATCACCCGGGTCACCAGGTCGCCGTCGACGAGGGACTTCCTTATCCCGGCGACGACGGTGGGCGCGGCGGCCTCGCCGAGCAGCAGCGACTTCGTCTCGACGGCCAGCACTATCGCGACGCCGACCAGCAGCACGCCGATCGCGAGGGTTCCGGCGCCGTCCCACACCCCGTCATGCGTGACGACGGACAGCACGACGCCGAGCAGCGCGAGCGCCAGGCCGATCAGCGCGCCGAAGTCCTCGAACAGCACGACCGGCAGTTCGGGGGCCTTCGCCGTGCGGATGAACCCGACCCAGCTCTGCCCGCCCTTCGCGAGCCGCGACTCCCCCACGGCGGTCCGGAAGGAGAAGCCCTCGGCGCAGACCGCGAACAGCAGGACGCCGAGCGGCCAGTACCAGTCGTCGAGCGGGTGCGGGTGGGAGATCTTCTCAACACCCTCATAGACGGCGAACAGTCCGCCGATCGTGAACAGCACCATGGAGACGAGGAACCCGAAGATGTAGCGCTCGCGCCCGTAGCCGAAGGGGTGCTCCTCGTCCGCCTCGCGCTGCGCCTTGCGGCCGCCGACCAGCAGCAGGACCTGGTTGCCCGAGTCGGCCAGCGAGTGCACCCCCTCCGCCAGCATGGACGAGGAACCGCTGATGCCCCAGGCCACGAATTTGGCCACGGCGATCGCCACGTTCGCGCCGAGCGCGGCGGCGACGGCCTTACTGCCTCCCGATGTGCTCACCGGAGAGATCGTACTCGAAAACACTGTGGCCCCCTCTTCAGTGAGAGGGGGCCACAGTGCTTGTTCATATTCTGTTGTACTCCGGATGGCGGCGCCGTTGCCGCTACGCGTCAGGCGTGGATGGCCGGGGCGGCGTCGGGGTCGGCCGGGTCCGGCTTGCCCGCCTTCAGGATCAGGCCGCAGATGATCGCGCCCGCGGCGAAGATCGCGGCGGCCCACCAGAAGGCGACGATGTAGCTGTGGATCGCCGCGTTCGCCTGGACGACCTGGCTCGCCTTGTTCTTGCCGACCAGGTAGTTGGCCGCAGCGGTGGTGGCGAGGGAGTTGAGCAGCGCCGTGCCGATCGAGCCGCCGATCTGCTGGGCGGTGTTGACCATCGCGGAGGCGACACCGGCGTCGTGCGTCTCGACCCCGGAGGTGGCCGCGTTCATCGCCGGGGCGAAGACCGCGCCCATGCCGACGCCGATGACCAGCAGCGGGCCGAGGATGTTGGTGGCGTAGCTGGACGTGAGGCTGATGCCGGTGAGCCAGGCCATGCCGCCGCCGGCCATCAGCATGCCGACGAACACCAGCGGCTTGGCGCCAAGGCGCGGGTAGAGCTGCGTGGTGCTGATCGTCGCGGTGAACATCAGCGCGGCGACCATCGGCAGGAACGCCACGCCGGTCATGACCGGCGAGTAGCGCAGGATCTCCTGCAGGTAGTAGTTCAGGAACAGGAACACGCCGAACATGCCGATACCGGTCAGGAACATCGCCAGGTACGAGCCGCCGCGGTTGCGCTCGAGCACGACGCGCAGCGGGAGCAGCGGGTGCTTGGTGCGGGTCTGCCAGAGCACGAAGGCCGCGACCAGGACCAGGCCGCCGACCAGGAAGCCCCAGGTGCCCGGAGCGCTCCACGGGTGCGACTCGGCGTTGGCGAAGCCGTACACGATGCCGAACAGGCCGAGGGAGACCAGCACCGTGCCGACGATGTCGAGCGAGGGGCGGTCGGCGTCGCGCGGGTGGCGCGGGATCAGGGTGAACGCGCCGGCGATCGCGACGACCGCGATGGCGACGTTGACGTAGAGGGTGAACCGCCAGTTGAGGTACTCGGTGAGCACGCCGCCGAGCAGCATGCCGATCGCGGCGCCGGAACCGGCGATGCCGCCGAACACGGCGAACGCGGTGGCGCGCTCCTTGGCCTCGGTGAAGGTGGTCGACAGCAGCGAGAGCGCGGCCGGGGCGAGCATGGCGCCCGCGACACCCTGCAGGGCGCGCGCGGTGACCAGCACCTCGAAGTTCGGCGAGGCGCCGCCGAGCGCGGAGGCCGCGGCGAAGCCGATTAGGCCGATCAGGAACATCGCGCGGCGGCCGATCACGTCCGAGACGCGGCCGAACAGCAGCAGCAGGCTGCCGAAGGCGAGCGAGTAGGCCGTGACGATCCACTGCCGGTCGCCGTTCGAGAAGCCCAGGGCCTTCTGCGCGTCGGGCAGCGCGATGTTCACGATGGTGACGTCGAGCACGATCATCAGCTGGGCCAGGCCGATGACGGCCAGGATCAGCCAACGCTTGGAGTGGTGCTCGTCGTGGTGCGACTCGGTGCCGGCGTCCGCTATCCGCGAGCCGGCTCCCGTCGTCTGGATTTCAGCCATGGATCTTGTCCCATGCATCCGGAGGAGATCGTTCCGTTTCTTAGAATCGACTGTATCATGGAAGTGGAGGACTTGCCTCCACATGGAGCCAGGTGTTCCATTTGGAGGCGACGAGGGTTCACCCGGGTGGTCCCCGGGTACCCGGCGACGAAGGCAGGAGCAGTGCAGATGAACGCGAAGTCCGAGGTGGCGGCGCCGCGCAAGGCCGCGACGGTGCCCGCGAGCCGTCCGCTGCGCCGGGACGCCGAGCGCAACCGGCGGCTGATCCTCGACGCGGCCCGCAGCGTCTTCGCCCAACGCGGCCTGGACGCCTCGCTCGACGAGGTCGCGGCCGAGGCGGGCCTCGGCGTGGGCACCGTCTACCGCCGCTTCCCCAACCGCGACGCCCTCATCGACGCCCTCTTCGACGAGATGGTCCTGGCGATCCAGTCCATCGTCGACGAGTCCGCCGCCGTACCGCGCGCCTGGGACGGCCTGGTGCACTTCATCACAAACATGCTGGAGAAGCAGGGAAGGGACAAGGGCCTGCGCGACGTGCTGCTCTCCCGCCAGCCGCACCCCGGCCCCTGCGAAGTCGCGCACGACGACGTGGTGCGCGAGAAGGTGCAGCCGCTGCTCTACGACCTGATCGACCGCGCCCAACGGGAAGGCGACCTGCGCCCCGACGTCACCCCCACCGACTTCGGCGTCATCCTCGTCGCCTCCGTCAGCATGGTCGACTTCACCGCCCCCGTCGACCCCGACGTCTGGCACCGCCAGCTCTCCATCATCCTCGACGGCCTCCGCGCCCGCCCCGACGGCACCACCACCCCCCTCACCCTCGCCCCCCTGGACGACGACCAGATCGACGTCTGCATGACCGGCTGGAAGTACGGCACCCGCGAAACCCCACGCCAACGCCCCAAGCCGTCCTGAACTGCACGTTCACCCGCCGTCCACAAGTGATTGGCCAGCCCGCCCCGGCGACTGCTACTGTTTTCCACGTCCCGGGCGATTAGCTCAGCGGGAGAGCGCTTCGTTCACACCGAAGAGGTCACTGGTTCGATCCCAGTATCGCCCACAGCGAAAGATGCTGGTCAAGCCCATGATTTCCGAAACGGAAGTCATGGGCTTGATGCTTTCCGCTCCCAAAAGGCTGAGCCCACTTCGCCGGAGCCCGCCGGCCGCTGCCCGGCGCCGAAGCGGTTCTCGAGCTCCGTGCCCTGATTGCCGACGGAGACTTCGAGCCCTACTACGCCTGGCACCTCCGCCGCGAACGCCAGCGCACCCACCAAGCCCGCTACCAGGACAAACTCAGCCTCGCAGCGTGACCGCGCCTGTCACGCAGCGCGAGCCGCACCCATCGGCAGACGGCGTTCGACACTATGCCAGTGGGCTGGTACTTGGGTAGTCTGCTGCCTGGATCACCCGAATGGGCCGGGCGTGGTGACCGGGGACGGCAGTGCGGACGACGGGCCGGCTAATCCGCGCAAGACGCTGAAAGGTACTTCACGTTCATGCAGCGAATGCCTGTGATTGAATCCGGGGGGCTCGATCATAGATCGGGGGGCAGGTATCTCCTGGCGCTCATGGCACGCCAGAAGGCGAGCATGATCTGGGCGGTCTTCACGTCCGGGGTCTGGAACACGAGCCAGGTGGTCATTCCGGTCGCGATCGGGCGGGCGCTGGACCACGGCATCGCGAAGCGCGACGGCGGCGAGCTCATCCTCTGGTCGGTCGTCATCCTTCTGCTCGGCGTGCTCAGGGCGCTTTCCGGAACGGCGTTCTACCAGCAGTCGGTGATCACCGCCACGCTGTCCGGGTGCCTGACCATGCAACTGGTCACCCGGCACGTCACAGCGCTGGGCGCATCGCTCTCGCGCGGGTACGACATCGGCGACCTGACGGCGACCTGTACCTCGGACGTCACAACCATCGGCAACGGGATGCGCCACGTCGGCCGGGTGCTGGGCTCGGTCATCGCCGTAGTGGTCATCATGGTGCTGATGTTCATGATCACGTTCCCGCTGGGACTGGTGGTCCTGGCGACGGTGCCCGCCGTCGTCCTGCTCGGGGGCTATCTGCTGCGTCCGCTGCACCGGCACCAGGGTGACTACCGGTCCCAGCAGAGCCGGCTGGCCGGCCGGGCCGTCGACATCGCCTCGGGGCTGCGGGTGCTGCGCGGGATCGGCGGTGAGCGGCAGTTCGCGAAGGCGTTCCACGCCGACTCGGCGACGCTGCGGACCGCGGACGCCCGGGTGGCGCGCGCCGAGGCGAATCTCAGCGCGACGGACGTCCTCATGCCGGGCCTGATCGCCGTGATCGTCACGTACGCGGCGGCCCGCTTCGTGCTCGACGGGCATGTGACGATCGGCCAGTTGGTCCAGTTCTACGCGTTCGCGGTCTTCCTCACCCTGCCGCTGCACGACATCATGGAGGGCGCCAACCAGCTGACCCGGGCGCTGGTCTCCGCCGGCCGGGTGACGGCTTTGCTGAACACGCCGGTGCCCGACCGGACCGGCTCGGCCTGGACCGGCGGGGACCGGGGCGCGGTGCACCTGGTCGACGCGGAATCCGGACTGGACCTGGCCCCGTCGACGCTGACGGCGGTCGCCTGCGCCCGTTCCGGGGACGCGGACGTGCTGGCCCGCCGGCTGGCCCGCTTCGAGGACTCCGACAAGGTCATGCTGGGTGACCAGCCGTTGTCGTCGCTGCCGATCGCGGACGTGCGTTCCCGGGTCCTGCTGGCCCGGAACAACGACCGGTTCTTCGCCGGCCCGATCCGCCACGAACTCGCGCCATCGGGAACCGCCGCGCCCGAGAAGGTGGCCGACACCCTGCGGATCGCCAGTGCAACGGACATCATCGACGCGCTCCCCGACGGTCTGGACACGCCGATGGCCGGGCGCGGCAAGACCTTCTCGGGCGGTCAGCTGCAGCGGCTGAGACTCACCAGGGCACTTCTCATGGATACGGACTTCACGTTGCTCGTCGAGCCGACGAACGCCCTCGACGCCTACACGGAGCACGCCATCGCGACGAATCTGGCCCGCTACCACGAGTCGGCGTCCGGCCGGCGCGGCACGGTGGTATTCACCGTCAGCCCACTGATGCTCATGCAAGCACAGGCAGTCGCCTTCGTGGTCGACGGCCGCGTGGTGGCGACGGGGTCCCACCAAGAACTCCTGGATCGGCATCCGGGTTACCGGAACCTGCTGGCGCGCGACGAAGTGGTGGAGGTCTCGCAGTGAGCACCCGATTGTTGCCCGTGGCCGACGGACGCGCGATCCGCCGCTTCCTTTCGACTGCCGCGCGCCACCACAGGCGGGAGCTGTCCTGGACTCTGCTGCTGTACGCGATGGCCTCGGCCTGTGGTCTGGTCGGTCCCCGGTTGCTGGGGTCCATGGTGCAGGGCATCCAGAGCGGAACGACGACTGCGGGCCACGTGACCGTGCTCGCGGCCACGATCGGCGCGTTCATCCTGCTGCAGACGTTCCTCATCCGTTACGCGTTCCGGGCCGCCGGAGCGCTGGCCGCGACCGTGCTGGCCGACATCCGCGAGAGATTCGTCGACGACACGCTCGCGCTCTCGCAGGATGTGGTCGAAAGCTCCGACGAGGGCGACCTCGTCACCCGGGCTTCGGGCGACACGGACCGGCTGCGGCGCAGCGCGCAGCAGGCCGTGCCCTCGGTCACCGAGGCATTGGTGTACATCGTGCTCAGCATCGGCGCGCTCGCGCTGGTGTCATGGCTGCTGCTGCTCGCGATCCTGGTCCTCGTGCCGCCGCTGGCGCTGGCCACCAAGTGGTATCTGGGCCGGGCGTATCCCTCTTATCTCCGCGAGGCCGAGGCCTCCGCCGGCCTCACCGAGGGCCTGACGGCGACCATCCAGGGGGCCGCCACCGTCGAGGCGTTCGGGCTGGAGGCGGACCGGGTACGCCGGGCCGAACTCGACGCCGAGGCGTGGTACGCCGCGGTCCGCAACAGGATGCGGATCCGGACGGTGCTGTACACCACCGAGGAGTTCCTGTTCGTCCTGCCGCTGGCCCCGATCCTGCTCCTCGGCGGATACGCCTACACCCGGGGCTGGGTCGACCTCGGCCAGGTCACCGCGGCCACCGTATACACGCTGCAGATGATGATCCCGCTGGAGACCCTGCTCGATTGGGTCGGGACGCTCCAGATGGGCAGGGCGTCGCTGGCGCGCATCCTCGGCGTCTCGGACTCGGGGGCCGAGCGGGCGCTGCCGGAGCACGGCGAGATCAGCTCGGCGGACCTGTCCGTGCGGGACGTCCGGTTCGCCTACGGGAACGGACCGGAAGTCCTGCACGGGATCGACCTGTCGGTGCGGACCGGCGAGCGCATCGCGATCGTCGGACAGACCGGGAGCGGCAAGTCGACGCTGGCCCGGCTGCTGTCCGGGGTCTACCATCCAGGCGCGGGCAGCGTCGACATCTCCGGGGTGGCGCTCCAGGAGATGGCGCCGCACGAACTGCGCAAGCACGTGGTGCTGGTGACTCAGGAGCAGTACATCTTCGGGGGCTCGCTGCGGGAGAACCTCGAACTGTCCGCCGCCTACGCGGATCGGGAACCGCAGGCGACCGAGGACCTCGCGCTGTGGGACGCGTTGAAGGCGGTCGGTGCCGACGAGTGGGTGACCGGCCTTCCGGAGCGGTTGGACACCACGGTCGGCGCGGGCGCGGAAGAGCTCACCGACGCGCAGGCGCAGCAGATCGCCCTGGCCCGGCTGCTCCTGGCCGATCCGCCGGTGCTGATCCTCGACGAGGCCACCTCCCAGATGGATCCGGGATCGGCGCGGCATCTGGAACGGGCGCTGGCGACGGTCCTGGAGGGACGGACCGTCATCGCGATCGCGCACCGCCTGCACACGGCACAGGACGCGGATCGGATCGTGGTCATGGAGAACGGCCGCATCGCCGAGGTCGGATCCCACCAGGTTCTGCTCGACAAGCAGGGCGCCTACGCCCGGCTGTGGTCGGCCGGCGCGGACCCGGTGCCCTCCTGCTGACCGTTCCAGTGGTCCACGAACGCTTCGACCGTCGGGAACTCGAGCCACGTCACGATGCTCGTCTCCACCCCCAGCGCCGCCTTCAGTGCGTCGACGAGGGTGATCATCAGCAGCGAGTTCCCGCCGAGGTCGAAGAAGTTCGTCTCCACGTCCACCTCGGAGACGTCGATCCCGATCACCTCGGCCACGACCTGCGAGACCTTCTCCTGCGACACCAGCATGGCCGGCGACCTCCTGTGCGTAGTTCTTCCGTCGCCGGCGTCCGCCGGCCGGGCTCAGAGTTCTGGTACGGCGGCACCCCGGGCCTCAGGGCCCGTCGATGCCGTACAGCTATCACCGGTCGACAGGCCGGTACGAGGGGAGCGTAGAGGAAGTTGCCAACCGATCGACTGCTCCAGGTGATCTTCGGGCCGACGAAGGGGCCGCTCGTGTTCGCCATCCCGCCGTCGGGTTCGGGCCCGTCGCTGTTCCGGCGGTGGCTTCCGGACCGGCCGGCCGGGCTGGAACTGGTCGCGATCCACGCACCCGGCCGCGAGAGCCGTTTCGCGGAACCCGCGGTCTCCTCCCGCACGACTCTGGTGGACGAGATCGCCGCCGCGATCGATGAATACGCGGAACGCCCATACGTCATCTTCGGGCACAGCGCCGGAGCGCTTCTCGCCCGCGAGGTCGCCTGGCGGCTGCGGCAGAAGTCGCGGCCGGTGTCCCTGCTCGTCGCCGCCGGTTCCGCCGCGCCGGACGTCGTGTTCGACACCACGCTGGCCGATGCCGACGACGCGACCGTCATCGGCGCGATGCGCGCTTGGGGTGCGATCCCGGACGACATGCTGGACGAGGACGTGGCCGAGGTGATCCTGCCGGTGATGCGCGCCGACATGGCCGTGGCCGAAGCCTGCCGCGTCGGCCGCCCGCCCACGGACGAGGACCGTCTGGACATACCGATCATCGCGATCACCGGCGAGGACGATCCCGCGGCCGAGATCCATGTCCGGAGCTGGGCCGCGTGGACGGACGCGGGCCACGCCGCGCATGTGGTGCCCGGAGGCCATTTCTTCCCCTTCGAGCACCCGGCGGCGGTCCTGGAGATCCTGGCCCGCGGTGCCGGCCGGCCGGGCGGGCCCGGGGGGACGGCCGACTGAGGCTCCTCGACGCGAACGTATCGTGTCCTCGTCCGATCCGGTACGGGCGAGGACACGATACGTTCGCGTCGGGGCGGCGGCCGGGATCACCGGCGTCAGCCGACGTGGTTCACGAAACCCGCGTCGACCGGGAGGTTCGTGCCGGTGATGTACCGGGACTCGTCGGAGCACAGGAACGCGACGGTGTTGCTGATGTCACCGGGCTCCAGCAGCTCGACCGGCATCGCGTTCTGCGAGTGGAATCCTTCCGCGACCTGCGAGGCCAGCCACGCCTGCATTCCGTCATTGGTGGCCATGAGGGTGTTGACCGCGGTCGGGTGGATGACGTTCACCCGGATGAAGTCCGCGGCCAGTTCCTCGGCCAGGCCGCGCATGATGCCCACGACGCCGTGCTTCGCCGTCGTGTACGGACCCGCCCCCACGCCGCGCAGCCCCGCGGTCGAGCCGATGAGGATGATCGATCCGCCCCGGTTTCCGGCGAGCAGGTAGGGGATGGCCGCCTGGCAGGTGTGCCAGACCCCGCTCAGATTCACGTCGATGGTGTCGTTCCAGGCCTGGATGTCCTCTTCCAGCGTCGTCATCTTGAACTGGGCGGTGCTGATGCCGGCGTTGGCGACGACGAAGTCCAGGCGGCCCAGTTCCTCGACGCCCTCCTGCAGGGCGCCGCGCAGGCCCACCACATCCCGCACATCCGCGACCCGGGTGACGATGCGCCGGCCGAGCTTCTCGACCTGCCGCGCCGTTTCGGCCATGTCCTCTTCCGTGGACATCGGGTAGGGAACGGAATCGTAATTCCGGCAGATGTCGATCCCGATGATGTCCGCGCCTTCCTCGGCCAGCCGAACGGCATGGCTGCGGCCTTGTCCGCGACCGATTCCGGTGATGAATGCGACCCTGCCTTCAAGACGTGACACAAGCTCTCCCACTGGGTTCTTTGAATTCGGTGTGTATGCGAAATGAGCGATCTGCCATGCTCGGCCGCTAATCGGCCGGAGGCGCACTCGGAACCAGACCCCTGCGACTCGCCTTGCCCGATTCCGTCTGGGGCAGGCTCGAAACCAGCTCGATGTGCTGCGGGACCATGTACCGGGGAAGCTTCGCGGCCAGCGCCTGTCGGATCTGGCGGATCGCGCGGCCCGCCGCTCTCGGGTCCGACGGCTCAGGGCTCTGCTCCGCGCCGTCAGCGGGCGGATCGGGGACGACGTGGGCGAGCAGGCTCGGAGCCCGGCCCGGCGTGGTGTGCAGCACGACGGCGGCGGCGGATACACCGGGACAGGCCCGCAGACAGGCCTCGACCTCACCCAGTTCGATGCGGTGGCCGTTCACCTTGACCTGGTCGTCGATGCGCCCGTGGTAGACGTAGCTTCCGGTCTCCTCGTCCCACCTGGCGGTGTCGCCGGTGCGGAAGCAGCGCACCGGCGATCCGTCCGCCGAAGCCAGCTCGACGAAGCGCTCCCGGTTGAGTTCAGGCCGTCCCAGGTAGCCGTCGGTCACGCCCACGCCGTCCAGCAGGATCTCGCCGATCTCGCCTTTCTCGACCGGCCGCAGTCGCGAGTCCACCAGCCGCATCCGAGCGTGCGCGAGCGCCGTGCCGATCAACGTGCCCGGCTCCGTCCTGGTGAAGTCGGTCTCCGTCATCTCCCGAAGCGTCACGTGGACGGTCGATTCGGTGATCCCGTACATGTTCAGGGCCGTAGCGCGCCGCCCGGCTGGCCGGTCCGCCAGCCACCGCGAGGCCGAGACCGGGTCGACGGCTTCGCCGGCGAAGATGACCTGCCGCACCGCCAGTTCGTCCTGCGGTCCGGCGCCCGAGGCGACGAGTTGCCGGAAGACCGTCGGAACCATGCTCAGCACGGTGACCCCGGCGGCCCGGAGGAACTCGACGCAGGCGGCCGGATCCACCCGGGCGTGCTGCGGCACGGTGGCGATGCGGGCACCGGTGAGCAGGGACCCCCACATCTCGTACACCGAGACGTCGAAGGAGAACGAGTGGAACAGGGACCAGACGTCGCTGGGCTGGTACCGCAGCCGGGTGTTGGCCGCCTGAACGAGGCCGAGCACGCTCCGGTGCCGGATCGGCACGCCCTTCGGCCGGCCGCTCGATCCGGACGTGTAGATGACGTACGCCAACGAGTCCGGGCCCAGCGGCGGGCGGGAGGTCGGCCGCCGCCGGGCCCGGGCGCCCGGCATGTCCACGCGCAGGGGGCTGGACGGCAGATCGGGGCCCGCCGGATCGCCGAGGATCAGCTTCAACCCCGCGTCGTCCATCATCAGCGCGAGGCGTTCGGCCGGATACAGCGGATCTAAAGGCACGTATCCGCAGCCCGCCTTCAGCACGCCGAGGATGGCCGGGATCCATCGGGAATCGCGGGGCAGCAGAACACCGACGAGGCCGCCCGGGACCGCGCCGGCGGCGATCAGATCGGCGCAGACGGCGTCTGACCACTGGTCGAGCTGCGCGTACGTGGTGAGCTCGCCCTCGTCGTCGAACGCGACCGCGTCCGGCGTCGATCGTGCCTGTCGCTCGAACTGCGAAACCAACGACATGAGACCGTTCATGGCCCCCCCATCCGTCGGAACGATCTTTCAGAGTACGGACGACTCACGCCGGCGAGTCAGACGACGGCGTGAGCCGGCAGCGGCTCCGCGCGTCCGGTCGGCGGCAGGAATCGGTAGATTTGAATCATCCCCCCGAGCACTCCGCTCAGCCTGGGCAGCGACGCGTACTCCGGGTCCCGCGCCAGGATCGCGTCGATCTCGCGCAGCCGCCACATCGGCGCCCTGGGGAACAGATGGTGGGCTAGATGGAAGCCCTCGCCGTCGGTCTCGCCGAACAGAAAGCGGGTCGCGAACCCGTACTCCCGGTTCCAGGACATGTAGAGGTCGATGCGCGGCGCGTTCTCGATGAGCGGGAAGTGCTCCATCAGTTCGGCGACCGCGCCGATCCAGACCTGCGTCGTGGCCAGCGGCACGAACCAGAGCAGGACCAGCCACAGCCACCAGCCGGCGAGCACCGACCAGGCGAGCACGGCCGCGATCAGGGCTATGCGCACCACGCGCTCGGCGGGCGCCTCGCTCTTGGAGTAGATCCGGTGCCTGACCAGATAGACGATGTACGCGGCGGTGTGGCGGGGCCCCACCACCTTGCGCAGGTAGCGGTTCAGCGCCGAACGCCCCAGGTTCTCGCCGCACAGACCGTTGTCCTTGTACTGCCGGTAGTCGGGATCCCGGTCCGGGTCGCCGAGGCTGCCGTGGTGTTCACCGAGGTGCGAAGCCCGGTACGCGGTGAAGCTTTGCAGCACCGGATAACCGCCGAAGACGGCGCCGAGAATGCTTTCCAGGCGGTGGTGGGCCATGAAAGCGCGATGCGTGGACATATGCAGCACACCCGCCAGGGCGCGCTGACGTCCGCCGATGAAGAAGACGGCGATGAGATACACCGGAATCGAGGCCCAGAGCGGCCATTCATCGAATGCGAACACCGCCGAAGCGGACCAGAATGCGATCCAGAACCAGTGCCGAACGAGCTCGAGCGGTCCGTGCCAATCGTCGAGGCGTGAAGCCTGACGAACACTGTCCAATATCTCTGGCGAGAACCGATGCCGAGTCCCTCGACCCCCCGTTTTGGAGCCAGTGACGTCTTGCGACATATAAGCAAACGTACCGAGCGCCGGACGCCGAGTCAATGATCTGCGGCAACCGCGCAGCTGTTCGGCGTGCGTGACGGCAGGCCATCGCGCGGGCCTTTCATCGCCTACGCAGGGTACTGTGACGCTGGTCAGGGGCATGCGCCGACGCCTCCTGGACGCGGCGCGGCTCACCGCGAGCCGCGCCCGGGAGACTATGCCGGAGCCGTTCGTCGCCGGAGGTGTGGATCAGCAGGGGCGTGAGGCCGCGCGGTTCGCGGCGTCCGGGTCGAGATGGAGTTGGGGTCGGCTGCGGTGCAGGAACCCGAGCATCGCGGGCACCGGGCTGACGATGCGCGGCTGCGCGTCGAGCCGGTTCTGCTGCCGTGCTCTGACATCCGGCATCGAGGACCAGTGCGAGCTGGGACTGAGGTGGTGCTCCTGGTGGAATCCGTCGTTGAACGTGAAGAAGTTGTAGATCCGGCTGTAGTGGCTCACCGAATCCGCCGCGCGCGCGTCCGGGTTCGCCCCGAAGTGGCGGTAGTAGTTCTGCACGTTGACCAGGGTCAGCGCCGCGAAGAACGCGGGGAGATAGCAGAACAGGGTCCACTGCCACGAGATCGCCGCGAACAGCGCGAGGAAGACGGTCAACACCGCCCGGTCGGCCTGGACCTGGCGCAGTTCGCGACTCCTGCCCTGCTCTCTGCGCGAGGCCAGGGACAGCAGTCTCTCCTCCGTGCTCCCGACCTTCCACAGGCGCACGACGGCGGCCGTGTCCTTCAGCCGCGTGTACAAGGAGTCGACGGCGCCGCCGACCGCATAGGGCGGCAGCGGCCGGTGCCGGCCGTTCTTCCCCTTGTAGTACGTTGACGTACTGTCGAGGGTGGTGCCGTCCGGGCCAGGCCGGTCGTTGTTGAACCGGTGGTGGTTGCGGACGTGGGTCAACTGGTACGCCTGCACCGACTGGCCGATGTTCACGGAGTTCACCAGCGATACCAGGGCATTGAGCCGCGGGCTCACGAACCAGGGCATGTGCGTGAACAGGTGGGAGACCACGATGATGTTGTACGTCATCATCAAGGTCAGCAGCACTCCCCCGGCCGCTCGGGCCGCGGGTGAGGCGCCCGCCCAGCTCAGGGCCAGGACCAGCGTGACGGCGAACTGTGCCGCGCTGATCGCCGCAAGGAGGGAGTCCTTGCGGGAGGTTCTCCATATCTGCACGGTCCGCTCCCCGCTCTAGAAGTACGACTCGAGAGTGCCGCGCCGCCGCACGTCGAGCGTCGCGCAGTGGAAGGACCCGCCGAAGCTGTTGAAGTTCCGGAAGTCGCACGGGATCGGGGTGAACCCGAACTTGCGCACCGCCTCGATCATCGGCTCGTCCTGGCGCTCGACGACCACCCGCGTCTCGTCAAGCATCAGTATATTCATGTTCAGCCACTTGCTCGTCATGTACAGGGGGTGCCCGTCCGGGATGGACGGCTCCGGCGCGGCCAGCACGTCCCAGCCCTTGAACAGCTCCGGAACCTCGGGGACCCGTTCGGGGTGGATCAGCAGTTTGCCCGGGGCCATCGGCACCAGGGTGGCGTCGATGTGCATGGGGTGGGAGTCCTTGAACTCGAACACGTGGACACGGTACTCGTCGCCCAACTGGCGGCGGAGCCATTCGATGCCGAACTCGTTGGTGACGTTGCTCTTCTGGGCGATGATGTCGCGGCCGCACCGGGTGAAGTCGGCCGCGTCGAAGGTGGGCTCGAACTCGGTGACGACCAGCCGCTGCGGATCGCCCTCGCCGGGCTCGGTCCAGGTCTGGTCGAACTGCGCGTCGGTGAGCTCCGGCTTGGGGCCCGCGCTCCACTTGGCCCCGCCCCGGAAGTACTCCTTGAGCAGCGGCCGGTACGCGAGCGACTCGTAGTACCGCGACCGCCACGCCATCGGGCACTCGATGATCTCGGTGCCGACGACCAGCAGCGCGTCCCTGGGCATCGCCGCGTACAGCCCCGTGCTGGCCCAGTCCAAGGTGCTGTACACCTGCCGCTGCGCGATGGGCTCCGGCCGCCGGACCGTCACCCCCTCGCCCTCGAGGATCCGGACGAACTCCTCGAGTTCGCGGCGAGCGGCCTCGACCTGGTGCGGCGGAAACGGACGCCCGGCCTGGCCGCGGAAGGTCTCGACCTGGTCCTCGGGCAGCACCGAAGGCAGCGACATATGCCAGGTCGGGAAGCTGGCGTCGTCGATGATCCCGACGATCACCTCCTCCAGCGGATCCCACTCGTTGTACGAACAGACGGGGCTGTCCGACGGGGTCGTCTCACCGATGGATGCCGCCTCGCGGCGGTAGGGTGTCGACATTTTATCCCTTTCCATTCCATCTCAATGGCTCGCATGGCGCGGCGGATCACCGCGGCGCGCCGATTCGGCCGTTGTCGTCGTGCGGTTGGTCGGGTTGCGCGGACGCCGGCCCGTCAGCGTCCGCGGTGGAAGGAGCCGCAGTACCCCGTCGTCTCCCCGCCGGGCTCAGCGGCGGCGTTCACGGCTGTGGCAGGATCTGGCGCGGGAACGCCGGCTCCACGGGCCACCGCCGTTGCGATCTCTCCCTGGGATAGCCGAGCGAGACCTCGTCGCACCTGACCCCGTCATGCCAGGTGGTGCGCGGAATGTGCAGGTGGCCGTAGACCACCGAGACGGCCCTGAACCTGCGGTGCCAGTCTTCGGTCCGGGTCGTGCCGCACCACTGGGCGAATTCCGGGTGGTGGAGAATCTCGGTCGGGTGGCGAGTCAGTGGATAGTGGTTGACAAGGACGGTCGGCAGTTGCGGATCGCAGGCCGCCAGCCGGTCCTCGGTGGCCGCGAGCCTCGCCTCGCACCACGCCTGCCGGCTCGGGTAGGGGTCGGGATGCAGGAAGTACTCGTCCGCGCACACCGCGCCGACCTCACGAGCCGTCGCAATACCCTCCTGCGGCGTCGTGGCCCCGGGAGGGAGGAACGAGTAGTCGTAGAGCACGAACAGCGGGGCCACCGTGACCGGGCCGCCGTCCCCGGTCCAGACCGGGTACGGGTCCTCCGGAGTCAGCACCCCGATACCGCGGCAGTACTCCACGATGAGCTCGTAGCGCGCCACGCCGCGCAGCGTGACCGGATCCGTGGGGTGGGTCCACAGCTCGTGGTTGCCGGGCGCCCACACCACGCGGGCGAACCGGGAGCTCAGAACCTTGAGAACCCATTCGACATCGGCGAGGCGTTCGGCCGCGTCCCCCGCGAGGATCAGCCAGTCGTCGTCGTGCCCGGGGACCAGATCCTCGACGAGGCGCCGGTTGTCCGGGTGAGCGACGTGCAGATCGCTGACCGCCAGCAGGCGCCCGGCCCGCGGTGCGCCAGCGGTCACCGTCGTCGTCGGCGGGCATGGGTGGACCCGGTGTCCCCGGGGTCCGGCCCGAGTGCTTCCATCAGGCTCGAGATGATGCTCTGGGTGTCCGTGAACAGCCCCGCCCGCCGGTCGGCGAGTCGGACCCCGTTGGTGCTCACGAAGGGCATGCGCAGCTCCTCTGCTGTCGGACCTTCGCCTACCACCATGCCACCGGTCGGCTGAATTCGCTATCAGGGTACGGATTCAGTGGCCGGGGCGGGATCTCGGTGACGACGCCGACCGTGTGGCGTATGGTGAGTCGGAGCCGGGTCGCGGCGCTGACGGGTGATGAGGCGAACGACCGGACACGGGGGGATCGAGAAGGCCCTCGCGCGTCCCAGCGCGACCGGCGCGGCCTGGCGATACCTAGATCAGAAGTCTGCTTGTGTGATAGGAACGCCGGGGCGGTTGCAGTACTCCGGGGAAGCTGAATGAAGGGGAAGCACCGTGAGGGAAGCCCGGGAATCGTTCACTGATACCAGCTACGAGGAGCCGCGGGGTTCCCTGGAAGCGGCGATCGCGGAGATCCAGGCGGAGATCCTCGACGTCGACCGGGTGGGGCGGTCGGACAGTTTCTACGATCTGGGCGGCACCTCGCTGCAAGCCATGCGGATCTGCGCCCGGCTGGAACGCGACCTCGGTGTCCAGGCCCTGCCGGTCTGGCTGTTCGACGCCGACGTGCTCTCCGATTTCGCCGAGCGGGTGGCGGCCGAGGGAAAGACGGCGGATGCCTGACGGACGCACCATCCACGCGGCCGTCTCCGGTCACGCCGCCCGGCAGCCGGATGCCACCGCGCTGTTCGCCGATGGCCGTCCCATCAGCTTCGCGGTGCTGGACCGGGCCTCCGACGGCTACGCCGCCGAACTGGCGGAGTCGGGCGTACGGGCCGGCCAGGTGGTACCGACCGTCCTGCCGCGCTCCGCCCTCTTGGCCGCGTTGCAGCTGGCCATCCTCAAATGCGGCGCGGCCTACACGGGTATCGATCCGCGATGGCCGGCCGACCGGGTGCGCATGCTGGTCGAGCAGACCGGTTCGCCCCTCGTGGTCGGCGATCCGTCGCGGGCGACCGCGGGCCTGCGGACCTACCGGCCCGAGACCGAGGACCTGGCGGCGGCCGCCGAGCGCGGTGGCGGATTCACCGGGCCGGCGGTGGACGCCTCCGAACCGGCTACCGTCTTCTTCACCTCGGGGACGACGGGCCGGCCGAAGGGCGTGGTGGCCCCGCACCGGGCGGTGACCCGTATGTTCACCCCGGGAGGCCTGGCCGGGTTCGGCCCGGGACACGCGACGCCGCAGGCTGCTCCACTGCCGTGGGACATGTACGCCTTCGAACTGTGGGGCCAGACGGTCGCCGGCGGGACCTCGGTGCTCGTCGACGGCGACCATCTGATGCCGGGCATGCTGCGCGAGCTGATCGGCGGGCGCGGCGTGGACACGCTCTGGCTCACCACCTCCTTGTTCAACCTGTTCATCGACGAGGACGAGGACTGCTTCGCCGGGCTCGACCGGGTCTATACCGGCGGTGAGAAGCTCTCCCCGCATCATGTGCGGCGCTTCGTGAGGCGGTATCCGGAGCTCCCGCTCCACAACGGCTACGGTCCGGCCGAGAACTGCATGCTCACCACGACCTGGCAGCTGTCCGAGGCGGACTGCGACCTGCCCGGCGGGGTCCCGGTCGGCCGCGCGGTGCCGGGCACCGAGGTCGTTCTGCTGGGACCGGACGGCAAGCCCTGCGCGCCGGGCGAGAGCGGGGAGATCTGCGCCGCCGGGGACGGTCTGGCCGTCGGCTATCTCGGCGACCCCGAGCTGACGGCGGAGAAGTTCCCCACCGTCGAGGTGGCGGGAACCCCGGTGCGCGTCTACCGGACGGGCGATGTCGGGGTGACCGACGCCGCCGGGGTGCTGCACTTCCGGGGCCGCGTCGACCGGCAGGTCAAGATCAGCGGGCATCGGATCGAGCTGGGCGAGATCGAGGCCGCGGCGCGCGCGCTGCACGGTCTGCGGTCCTGCGCGGCCATCGCGGTGCCGGGGCCGGACGGAAGCGCCGAGGGCCTGGCCCTGTTCTACGTGCCCGACGGCCCTGCCGAGGCCGACGGCGGGGATCCGCTCCTGATCCGCAAGCAACTCGCCGATGAGCTGCCCTCCTACCTCGTGCCCGCCGTCGTACGCTCCATCGGCCGGCTCCCGGTGACCGGCAACGGCAAGCTGGACCACGCGGCGCTGACCGAACTCGCCCGCCGGCCCCGGCGCAGAGGCCGGCCGTGAGTGGCCCGAAGGTCTACCCCATGACCTTCGAGCAGGAGTCGGTCTGGCTGGACGAGCACTTCTCCGGCGAGCCGTCCCGCTACCTCGAGTCGTGGGCCTATCGGCTCCGCGGCGCGGTGGACGCGGACGCCGTGCAGTGGGCGCTGAGCCGGATCGTCGATCGGCACGAGTGTCTTCGCAGCAAGCTGATCATGCTGGACGAGCGCCTGGTCCAGGTCGTGGAATCGGCCGGTGAGACCGCGCTGGAGCAGGTGAATGCGGGTACGAACGAGCTGCCCGGGATCGACCTGGACGAGGAGTTGCGCCGCCTCGCCCGACGGCCCTTGGACCTGGAAGTCTCGCCGCTGCGGGCCAGCCTGGTTCGGCTCTCGCCGGCGGAGGCGGTGCTGCTCGTCCAGGTCCACCACGCCGTGGTGGACCGGTGGTCCTTCGAAATCCTCGACTCGGAGTTCTCCCGCTTGTACTCGGAGCGGGTCACGGGCCGACCGGCGGAACTGGCGCCGGTCTCGCCGCAGTTGGGCGAGTACGCGCTGACGCAGCGCGCGGTGGACCTCGACCCCGTCGCCGTGGACTACTGGCGCGACCGCCTACACGACCTCCCGGTGCCGCTGGCCCCGCTCGCCGACCGGCCCCGGCCGGTGGCGCCCGGTTCGCTCAGCGGCGTCCACCGCTTCGCGATCGCGCCGGACCTGGGGCGAGCGATCCACGGCCTGGCCCGAACCGCGCGCACCACTCCGTTCACCGTGTTCACCGCGGCGCTCGCCGCGTTGTGCTGCGGCTATCTCGGCGCCGAGGAGACGGTCATCGGCACGCCGCTCTCGCGCCGCTCAGACGGCAACCTGGACGCCACGATCGGCTGCCTCACCGACCTGGTCCCGCTGCGGTGCCCGGTGCCGGCGCGGCAGGGATTCGCCGGCCTGGTCGCCGAAACCCGGACGACCGTACTGGGCGCGATGACCCACGGCTCGCTGTCCTATGCGCAGATCGTGGCCCACAGCGGCGTTCGCAGGCGGCTGCGCCAAGCGCCGCTGTGCCCGACCGTGCTCGGCCTGGACGACGATCGGGTGGGCCGGCTGGACCTGCCCGAAGTGAGCGCGGAACCGATCGAGGTCTACTCGCGCGGCAAGGGCGCCCTGCAGCTGAACCTGACCGTCGGCCGCGACGGCGGCTACGACGCTGTCCTGGAATACGACCACGACCGCTACGACCCGCCGACCGTGGGCCGTATCGCCGACGGCCTCTGCGCCGTGCTGGACACGGCGGTCGCGCATCCGGACTGGGAGACGGCGAAGATTCTATCGAGCAACGGAGTGAACTGATGCCGGAGGTATCCAAGAGCCCATGGCTGCCGTTCGCGGTGCCTTCGGGTGCTCAGGTCGCGCTGCTGTGCCTGCCCCATGCGGGCGCGGGCGCGGGATCGTACCGGGCGTGGGGGGCCGGGCTGGCCCCGCGCATCGGGGCCTATCCGGTCCAGCCGCCCGGCCGGGAGAAGCGGCGCAACGAGGCTCCGATCCGCGACGTCACCGAGTACGTCCGCGAACTCGCGCCGGAGATCACCGCACGACTGCAGGGGCCGTACGCCGTGTTCGGGCACAGCACCGGCGCCCTCTGCGCGTTCGAGCTCGTCAGAGAGCTGCGTCGGCTCGGCTGGGCGATGCCGGAGCGGCTGTTCGTGGCGGGCCGCCGAGCCCCGCACCTGCCGATGCCGCGCCACCGGCTGGAGGACTTGCCGATCGAGGAGTTCGCCGAGTACCTGGGCGCGCTGGGCGGCACTCCGCCGGAGTTGTTGGCCGACCATCTGCTGCTCAAGCAGCGTCAGCCGCTGATGGGCGCCGACTTCCAGGTCAACGAGGACTATCCGTACCGGGTCGAGGAGCCGCTTCCGGTGCCGATCACGGTTTTCGCCGCGACGGAGGACGAGTGGGGCGACCCCGACCTGATGAAGGGTTGGGTCGAGCACACCAGCGTCGACTTCGAGATGTGCACGCTCGCCGGCGGCCACTTCGCGATCTTCGAGCAGTCGGATACGGTGCACGGAGTGATCACCGCCAGTCTGGCGGACCTGCCGCGAACGCCGCTGCCGGAGCCGGAGTCATGAGTCCCCTGACGGGCCGGTCGGCGATCGGCCCGCTCCAGGAGGACATGTGGCTGTTCTGGAGTCGGCACCGCGCGAGTTCGGTGTACACGATGCCGGAGGTGTTCCACTACGACGGCGCCTTCGATGTGGCGGCGGCGCAGTTCGCACTCGACGCGACGGTCCGGCGGCACGAGGCGCTGCGCACGGTGTTCCGCGAGACGGACACGGGCGTCGTTCCGGTGATCCAGGACCCTGATTCGGTGCCCGTCGAGGTGCTCGACCTGCGGGATTCGACCGAGGAGGCACGGCCGGACCTGCTGCGGGCCGCCATCGACACGGTGTCCGCCAGGCCTTTCGACCTGACGGCCGGTCCGCCGATCAGGCTCGCCGCCATCCCGGTCTCCGCGGAACGGACGTGGCTGGTCCTCGTGGTCCACCAGATCGCGTGCGACGGGGAGTCGATGGTCGTCGTGCTGGAGGAGTTCGGCGAGCTGTACCGCTCGGCACGCCGGGGAACCGCGCCCGATCTCGGGCCGGACGCACCGGGCTACGGGGTCTTCGTGCGCGAGCAGTTGACGGCGCTGGCCGACGGCGGCCTCGAGGAGGAGGCGAAATTCTGGAGGGAACGCCTGGCGGGGATGTCCGGCAGTGTTCTGCCGGGGACGGACCAGGCCGCCGAGCGGAACTCGGCCGTGTCGGGCACGACCATGCTGCCGACCACGCTCCCGAACGAGCTCTCGGACGCGGTGCGGGCGTTCGCGCGCCGCGCCAGCGTGACGCCGTTCGGCGTCCTGCTCTGCGCGATGGACGTCATGATCGCCGCCGCCACCGGTGACGGCGACGTGACTCTCGGGACGATGACCAGCGTCCGCCCGCCGCGGTTCGCGCGGACCGTGGGCATGCTCACGAACATGGTGGTTCAGCGGTCGCGGATCGACCTGTCGCGTTCGTTCGCCGACGTGTTGGGAGACGTGTCCCTCGACCTGATGGATTCCATCGACTACCAGGAGCTGCCGTTCACCCGGGCCGTCGCCGGCCTGCGGGAGCCCGGCGACGGGCTGATCCGGACGACGTTCTCCGCGGGGGCCGTCGGCGGGCTCACGCTCGACGGGGGAAGCGTGTCGGACGTGGTGACCGCGGCGGCCGACGGACTGTACGATCTCGCGGCTGTCTGCGAGATCACTCCGGCGCACATCGCGGTGGACTGGAAGTTCGCCCGGTGCACGTACTCGCCGGAGGCCGCGCACGGCTACTGCGCCGCATACCAGGAGATCCTGGCGGCGGCGCTGGACCGGCCCGAAGCGGCGATGGATTCGCTGGGTCTGAGCGGGATCGCGGCCCGAGCCGTCGCGACCGGACCGGAGCGGGCCCCTGAAGCGGTGCCAAGCCATTCTCCTCGCGCGGAAGACGACCGGTGACCATGGCCATTCAACCCACACGTGCCGAGGTGCTCGAAGCCTACGGATCCCTGCCGCCGCGTTCGGACGGGCCCGCCGCGGACCTCTCCCGTGACGTGATCGCGTGCGGTGACGACGGCGTGCGCGAGGCGGCGCTGGCTCTGGGCCGCGATCTCGGCCGCCCGGTGGTGGACGCCGACGTCGCCGCCGGCTGGCTGCCGGAGACGCCGACGCCGAATTCGGTACTGCTCATGGCCAGCCGCCGGACGATGGTGGCCGAGACCGTGCGCGTGTGGGTGTCCTCCGCGGCGCGGCACGACGTGCCGCTGGGCTTCGTGCTCGCCGCCGATCTCGCCGAAGCCGAGTTCCAGGTGTCGAAGATCAGGCTCGCGCACGCGCACGTCCCGGCGGGCGAGGACGTCCTCATCGACGCGGTCAACGGGGTGTGCGGTCCGCCCGGCGGCCTCAAGGTGGCCCGCCCCGAACGGCTGAAGGAGATCCTGGACGCGCCGTCGCGGCTGCTGGCCGTCTGCGGTCACTCCGACCTCGGCCATCTGGGTCTGGGTTCGCTCACCCTGTGCGGTGCCACCGGTCCCGAACGGGTCGACGGAAGGCTGCTGGCCGACGGCTGTGATCCCGACACCGGACGTTGCCGGAGCACGACGAAGCTGCTGCGCACCGCCGTGCCGACGGCCGGCCTGCGGTCCGCCGTGGTGGCGCTGCTCGGCTGCGGGTGCTTCGATCTGGCCGCGGGCGAGTATCCGACCACGAACAGTCTGTTCGTCAGCCTTCTGGGCGGCTGGGCCCTCGCCGCCATCGGCACGCTGGGCCAGCTGAACGCCGAGTTCGACGCCGTCGGCCTGCTGGCCGCGCACCTCGCCGAGGGACTGAGCCTCGGCGAAGCGGTCCGGCGTCTGAACCACGCGCATCGCATTCCCACCGGGTACGGCATAGCCCTGGCGGGCGATCCGGCCCTGCGGCTGCCCGCCCGCCCGCCGGCCGCTGCCGCCGAGAGCGCCGCCGCCGGCGCCGATCGCCGCCAGAGTCCCGAGCAGGCGCTCGACCTGTATCAGGAGGTGATCGACCGCACCAAGGCGGCGGAACGGGTCCGGCACGCCCTGCTCGCGGTCTGCGAGAACTCGCTGAACGAGGACCTGGAGGATCGCCTGGAGGAGCTGGGCGGCATGTCCCAGCAGGTGCAAGGCGCCGCCTGGGACGGCGTCGGCCGGATCCGCGAGGCCTTCGACCTCGCGTCGTGGCGTCCGGCCGACGGCGTCGCGACGAGGCTGGACCGGGCGGTACGGCGCTGGGACAGGGCGTTCGCCGCCACGGCGATGGCGGCCGGCGGCAACGACATGTATGCGGCCCTGCACGCCTACCACCGGCTGAGCGACGTCCGCGCCGAGGGGACGTGCGCACGGTGCGGGTCACGGCTCCAGGTCTTCGCGTATGAGGACCCGGAGTCGGCCGGCCGGCGGCGGGTCGCGGCCGAGTGCTGGCTGTGCGGTCCGGTACGGGAGTCGGCCGGCACGGGGCCCGAGCTCGCGATCGCGGTGGACGGCCTGTACGCGCCGGGCAGCGTGGTGCGCCCGATGTTGTCGACACGCTCCGGGCCGAGTCCGTCCGCGGAACCGGACAGGACCGGACACCTGGCCGTGATCCTCAACGACCGGCTCACCGACGAGGTCGTGACGACGTTCCACGCCGAGGGCACCCTCGCCGACCTGCCCGAGCCGGAGCTGACCATCCCCGACGACGTCCGCAGTGACCTGCACGCGCTGTGGGCCGTGTGGGTCGACCGGGTCGGCGTCGTGTTCGCGGGGACCAGGCTGGGCGTCGTCCGGACCGTCGACCAGGCATGAGATCGGCACTCCTGTAGCGCAACTCGAGCGAGAGGAAACATCCATGGGGGGCTTGTCCAAGGTCGGAACGCAGATGTCGCGCATGTCCGGGCTCAGGAGCCTGATGGAGGACGTCGCGAGTGCGATGGCGAGCACCGCCGGCGCCAAGTGGCTCAACCTGAGCATCGGCAACCCCGCGGCGATCCCCGAGGTCACCCAGATGTGGCGGGACGCGGCGAGCCGGGCGATCACGGACGACTTCTCCGACGCCGTCGCGTACGGGCCGTCGCGGGGCGCGCCCGCGCTCGTCAAGGCCATCGCCGACTACTTCCGCCGGCACCTGGGGTGGAACATCGGCCCGGAGAACATCGTCGTCGGCCCGGGCAGTCAGATGCTCTGCTTCGCCGCCGCCGCGCTCTACGCCGGGGAGGACGGCAGCGGCGCGCGCCGCGTCGGACTTCCATCGATCCCGGACTACACCGGCTATCAGGCCATTTGCATGGTTCCCGGCGGAGTCGCCGGGGTCGAGTCCGGATGGCGGGCGGGCGAGGGACGCACGTTCCACTACGAGCTCGATCTGGACGCGATGGCCCGGCGGACGGACGTCGGCATGATGCTGCTGTCCAGCCCGTGCAACCCGACCGGGCGCAGCCTGCGCGTCGACGAGCAGGAGGCCCTGATCGCGATCGCCGAGCGGATGGACGTGCCGTTGTTCCTCGACCACGCCTACGGCCGGCCGTTCCCCCGGATCGGCCCGACGTTCGCACTTCCGGTGCTGGATCCGCACGTGGTCAACTGCTTCAGCCTGTCCAAGGCCGGGATGCCCGGCGAGCGCGTCGGCTTCGCCGTCGGCCCCGAGCAGTACATCACGCCGCTGGTGTCCTTCCTGTCCAACTCGGTGCTGCACGCCTCGGGGCTGGCGCAGGCCATGGCGGCCCGGGCCCTGTCCTCCGGCGCGCTCGACGAAGTGGTCGCCTCGGCCATCCAGCCGTTCTACGCCGAACGCCGTACCCTCACCGAGCAGCTGCTCCTCGACGCGATGCCGGCGGACGTCAACTGGCGCCTGCACGCGAACGAGGGGGGCATGTTCGGCTGGCTGTGGATCGACGAGGCGTGGTTCAACGACGTCGACCTCTACGACGAACTCAAGAAGCGCAACGTCTTCATCGCACCAGGACGGAGTTTCTTCTCGGCACCGTCCGAAGCCGACCGCCATTCCACCCAGTGCTTCCGGATCACGCTCACCGTGCACGAGGAGGACCTGCGCGAGGGCATCAGGCGCATCGGCGCGGCCGTCGCGGAGGCGAAGGCCGCGGCGCGCGGATTCACGGGCACCCGGCCTGCGCTGAGCCGATAGCGGGCCGACCGGCGGCCGGCTCCGGCTGATCACCCGCTCGTCCTGATCAGCCGGTCCGGCCATGGCCCGCCGCGTTCTACGCGCCCACCGGCGGCAAGCCGTCGACGCGCTCGTCGGGATCGGACAGGACGGCCGCGAGCAGCGCTTGCAGGGACTGCTGCCACTGCCGCGCCGAGGACTCGCCGAAGCGGTCGGCGGCGTATTCGACCTCGCCGGTCCACCCGGCGGCGGTCTGCCGTGCGGCCCAGCTCAGTTCGACCTTCGCGGTACCCGAGTGGACGAAAACCTCGGAGATTTCCAATCCCTCGATGCCGGCGCTCTCGTCCAGCGGGGTGGACTGCAGCGAGAAGATCGCCTGGAACAGCGGATTCCGGCCGGCGTCCGCGCCGCGCCCGGCGCCTTCGACGGCGTCGGCGAACGGCAGTTCCTGGTGGGTCAGCGCCTCGGCCAGAACCTCGTCCGTGCGGGCGACCAGTTCGCGGAAGCTCATGCCCTCGGTGAAGCGCATCCGCAGCGCGACCGTGTTGACCAGGTAGCCGATCAGATCCTCGGTACCCGGCCGGTTCCGGCACGCGACCGGTACGCCGACGACCACCTCCGGCGCCCCGGAACTCCGGTGCAGGGCCGTGAAGAAGGCCGCGAGCAGCACGGCGAACGCCGTGGTCCGGCACGAGCGGGCCAACCGGTCCAGGGCGACCGGGTCGACGCAGTCGGCGGGCAGCGGCAGGGCGAAGCCGTCGGTGCCGATCCGTCCGGCACCGGCGCCCTCGCGGCGGGAGCCCACCTCGGCGGCCGCCGGGGCTCCGGCGAGCCGGGCCCGCCAGGAGGAACGCTGCTCCTGCGCCTCGGCTCCGCGCAGCCAGCGCTCCTGCCAGACCACGTAGTCGCTGTACTGGACTGCCGGCTCGCCCAACGGCTGCCCGGTGTACAGGGCGGCCAACTCCCGCCAGAACACCGCGAGCGACCAGGCATCGAACACCGCGTGATGCACGTTGAGCAGCCACAGGTGCTCCTGCGCGCCAACGCGGTAACAGGTCGAGCGCAGCAGCGGTCCCCGGGCCAGATCGAACGGGCGCCGGGCCTCGAGTCGCGCACGGCTGGCCGCCTCGTCGAGGTCGGCGACCTCGCACACCTCGACGTGCACCGCTGCCGGGGGCCGGATCCGTTGCCAGACCTTGCCGTCGCCGACCTCGAACACCGTGCGCAGCGCCTCGTGCCTGCCGACGACCGCGGTCACCGCGGTTTCCAGTCGCCGTATGTCGAGCGGGCCCCGGATCCGGTAGGCGACCGGGATCGCATAGGTCGGCGCTCCCCCGTGCACCTGGTCCAGGAACCACAACGCCTGTTGCCCGCGCGCGGCGGGACGGCGCTCGCCGCGCTGCCCCGACGGCACGACCGAGGCGACGCTCGACGCGCCGCGCTCGTGCTCGCCCTTGACCAGGGCCGCGACCCCGGCGACGGTGGCGGCGGCTCGCAACTGCGCGAACGACAACGCCACGCCGGTCACCTCGGCCACCCGGCTGAGCAGCTGCAGGCCCCGCAGGGAGTCGCCGCCGGCGGTGAAGAAGTCGTCGTCCGGCGCAAGCGGCGCGGTGCCGAGCACATCTCCGCCGAGGGCGCCCAGGACGCGCTCCAGCGTCGTCGTCCGCGGTCCGTCCGTGCGTGCGGACGTGGCAGGCGCGGCGGGGACCGGCGGGAGTGCGGAGCGAGCCACCTTGCCGTTGAGCGGCGAGCGCGGGATGCGGTCCATCATCACGAACGTCTGCGGCATCATCGCCGCGTTGAGCCGGCCGGCCAGCTCGGCGCGGATCGCCGCCTCGGACCCGCCGTCCTCGGCTTCGACGTACGCGACCAGGCGCGAGCCGAACGGCGGGTCGTCGACGGCGATGACGACCGCGTCCCGGACTCCGGCGCAGCGCATGACCGCGCTCTCCACGTGGCCGGGCTCGACGCGGTATCCGCGGATCTTGACCTGCCGGTCGGAACGCCCGAGGAAGACGAACGTCCCGTCGGGCCGGCGGCTGCCCCTGTCACCGGTCCGGTACATGCGCGAACCCGGCGCGCCCTGCGGATCGGGGAGGTAGCGCTCGGCCGTGACGACCGGGTTGCCGTGGTATCCGCGGGACACCGGCGGGCCGCCTACCCACAGATCTCCCGGCTCGCCGTCCGGCACCGGATCCAGGTCGTCGTCGAGGATGTAGATCGCGCTGCTCGCGAAGGAGTACCCGATCGGGACGAGCGCATAGTCGTCGGAACCGCCGTCGGAGGCCTTCTCGGCCGGGGTCGGCCGGTGCAGCAGGACACTGATGGTGGTTTCCGTCGGCCCGTAGTCCGAGACCCAGTCCACCGCTTCCGCCCCGGGCACCCGGTACCACGCGCGGAGCTTGTCGACGAAGATCTTGTCGCCGCCGATGAACACGATGCGCAGACTCGGGGGCAGCCTGACCAGACCGCTCGTCAGATCGTCCACCCACTGGTGCCAGTAGGCGCTGGGCAGACTCACCATCGTCACGGCCAGCCGGTCGATCAGATCCGTGAACTCCACGCTGGTGAACTGGCGCTTGTCCGGCACGACGACCGCGCCGCCGGCGACCCACGCGGGCAGGATCTCCTCCAGCGCGGCGTCGAAGGCGATCGCCGTGGACTGCAGCACCCGGTCGGCCGCACCGATCTTGAGTTCGTCCCGGAGGGACACGGCGTGGTTGGCGAAGCTCGCGTGCTGCACGGCGACCAGCTTGGGCTTGCCGGTCGAGCCGGAGGTGAACACGCAGTACGCGAGGTTGGCCGGTTCGACCGCCACGGCCGGGGAGCCGGCCGGCCGGCCGGCCAGGTCGAGCGTGTCCACGTCCACCACGGGCACGCCGCCCGGCGCCGCTTGCGCATGCGCGTCGCGGACGAGCATGACGACACCGGCGTCGGTGAGCATCGTCTCGGCGACGCCGCTCGGCAGTGAGGGATCGACGGGCACGTACACACCGCCGGCCTTCCAGATCCCCAGCATCGCGACGAACAGCAGAGGCGACGGCTCCATGATGACGCCGACCAGGCGCTCAGGCCGTACACCGGCGCCTACGAGCAGGTGGGCGAACCGGTTCGCCTGCTCGTCGAGTTCACGGAAGGTCAGGGTGCCGTTGTCCCAGACCACGGCTACGGCATCGGGCGTCAGCGCGGCTTGCGCCTCGTACAAGTGGTGAATGCAGGGACCGGCCATCAGTCATCACTCCAGATCGAGTACTAGTCCACGTGATAACGCACGACGCGGCAGAGGTCTTAGGTCTGCGCATGGAAACGTCCGTCCTCCCCCGTGGGCGATCCGACGGACCGTCAGAACCCCGTATCCGCCGCCGCCCGCCGTCGATCCCACCTCATCAAGGTCACGGAGGCGGTGTCAATAGTCGACAGCCCGCCTGCGCCGCCTTCGGCGCCCCGGGCCAGGCCAGACGCTTGATCCGGATTCGAGCCCGTCTCCCCCTTTCCTGGAGCACTGTATGCCATTAGCCTCGAAGAAGCCCGTGGCACAGGAGGAAATCATGGACGAACAGGCCGATATCGCAGAGCCCGTCGATCTCGCGCTCGAGCAGGACCCGGCCGACGATCTCGTCGAAGCCGACGACCTCATCGAAGAGGTCTCCATCGACGGGATGTGCGGCGTCTACTAGAGGCGCCGCAGCATGCCCACCACTTCGGATTTCGACCTGGACCGCGCATGGGACCTGCACCCACAGGTGTCGGTGCGGCCTGAGCCCTTCGGCGCACTGCTCTACCACTTCGGCACCCGGCAGCTGTCCTTCCTGAAGGACCGCGGACTGCTCCGCGTGGTCCAGGCGCTCGCGACCGCGCCCACCGCACGCGTCGCCTGCCGGACCTCCGGCGTCGGCGAGGACGACGTCCTCCGGTACACGAGAGCGCTGGCGGTGCTCGCACAATCCAGCATGCTGATCGAGAGGCAACCGAGTTCATGACGGGGAAGACCGGCCGCCTGGTGGATCTGTTCGAGCTCGGCCTCGACGCCCCGATCTGCCTGACCTGGGAGCTGACGTACGCCTGCAACCTGTCCTGCACGCACTGCCTGTCCAGCTCGGGTCGGCGCGACCCGCGAGAGCTGAGCACCGCTGAGGCGAAATCAGTCATCGACGAGTTGGAAGCCATGCAGGTCTTCTACGTCAACATCGGCGGCGGCGAGCCCACCGTGCGCCCCGACTTCTGGGAACTGCTCGACTACGCCACCGCCCACCACGTCGGTGTGAAGTTCTCCACCAACGGCGTGCGGATCACCCCGGAGGCCGCCCGGCGCCTGGCCGCCGACGACTACGTCGACGTGCAGATCTCGCTGGACGGCGCGACCCCGGAGGTCAACGACGCGGTCCGCGGGCACGGCTCGTATGACACGGCCCTGCGCGCCATGGCCAACCTGGCCGACGCGGGCATGAAGAACTTCAAGCTGTCGGTGGTGTGCACCCGCCACAACATCCCGCAACTGGACGCCTTCCGGGAGATCGCCGACCGCTACGGCGCCCAGCTTCGGCTGACCCGGCTGCGCCCCTCCGGCCGCGGCGCGGACGTCTGGGACGACCTGCACCCGCTGCCCGAGCAGCAGCGTGAGCTCTACGACTGGCTGGTGGCCCACGGCGAGACCGTGCTCACCGGCGACTCCTTCTTCCACCTGTCCGCGTTCGGCGGCAAGCTTGCGGGACTCAACCTGTGCGGTGCGGGCCGCGTGGTGTGCCTGATCGACCCGGTCGGCGACGTGTACGCCTGCCCCTTCGCCATCCACGACGAGTTCCTCGCCGGAAACGTCCGGGACGAAGGCGGATTCGCCGAGGTCTGGCGGGAGTCGGAGCTGTTCGTCCGGCTGCGCGAACCACAGCAGGGCGGAGCCTGCGCTTCGTGCTCGTTCTACGACACCTGCAAGGGCGGATGCATGGCCGCCAAGTTCTTCACCGGCCTGCCCCTGGACGGGCCGGACCCCGAGTGCGTGCAAGGCCACGGCGAGTCGCTTCTCGCGGGCCGGCGCGAGGTCCCCGCGCCCTCCGGCGACCACTCGCACCGCGGCGCCGCCTCGCACCCGGTGCCGATCGTCATCGGGTCGCGCCCGCCGGTGAGTGCGTGCGAACAGTCGCCGCTGGCCGGGGCGCGGGTGCGTTGATGTTCCGCAATCCGTGGTTCGAGACGGTCGCCGAGGCGCAGCGCCGGGCCAGAAGACATCTTCCGCACTCGGTGTACGGCGCGCTGCTGGCCGGATCCGAGCGTGGCAGCACCCTGACGGACAACGTCCGGGCCTTCGGCGAGCTCGGCTTCGCGCCCCGGGTGGTCGGCCATCACGCCGTGCGCGAGCTGAGCACGACGGTGCTGGGGATGACGACGGCGATGCCGGTCCTGATCTCGCCGGTCGGCGCGCAGGCCGTGCATCCCGACGGGGAGACCGCGGTGGCCCGCGCCGCCGCCGGCCGCGGGGTGATCATGGGCTTGAGCTCGTTCGCCTCCATCGGCGTCGAAGAGGTCGCCGCGGCCAATCCGAACACCGCGTTCCAGATCTACTGGAGCGGCGATCGCGACACGATCGTGCAGCGGATGGAGCGGGCCCGGGCCGCCGGGTGCAAGGCGCTCATCGCGACGCTCGACTGGTCGTTCTCGCAAGGCCGCGACTGGGGCAGCCCGATGATCCCGGAGCGGCTCGATCCAAGGACCCTGCTGAAGCTGGCCCCCGACGTGCTCGCACACCCGGGCTGGCTGTGGCGGATCGCGCGGGCCGGCAAGGTTCCCGACCTGACCACCCCGAACATGCGCCGGGCCGACGGCGCGGTGCCGACGTTCTTCGGCGCGTACGGCGAATGGATGCAGACCCCTCCGCCGACCTGGGAGGACATCGGCTGGCTCGCGAAGGAGTGGGGCGGGCCGCTGCTGCTGAAGGGGGTGAGCCGGGTCGATGACGCCCGGCGCGCGGTCGACGCCGGCGTCACCGCGCTCTCGGTCTCGAACCACGGCGGCAACAACCTGGACACCACGCCGGCGACGGTCCGGCTGCTGCCGGCGATCGCCGAGGCGGTGGGCGAGCAGATCGAGGTGCTGCTCGACGGCGGGATCCGGCGCGGCGGCGACGTGGCCAAGGCCCTGGCGCTCGGAGCCCGGGCGGTGCTGATCGGCCGGGCGTACCTGTGGGGCCTGGCCGCGAACGGCGAGGCCGGCGTCGCGAACGTCTTGGACATCATGCGCAGCGGCCTCGACTCGGCGGTCCTGGGCCTGGGCCACGCCTCGGTCGGCGAGTTGGGCCCGGACGATCTGGTGGTCCCGGAGGGTTTCGCGCTCTCGCTGGGCGGCGGGCGTTGAGCACCTCGCTCAGCCGCGCCGTGTGGCCGGAGGTGCCGACCGCCGACGCCCTGGTGCTGGTGCCGGTCGGATCCACCGAACAGCACGGCCCGCACCTGCCGCTCACGACCGACACGGTCATCGCCCGCGCGGTCGCCGAACGGGTGGCGGCACGCCTGCCCGGGCGGACCCTGGTCGCACCGGCGATGGCCTACGGCAACAGCGGCGAGCACGCGCACTTCCCCGGGACGATCTCCATCGGGCACCAGGCGCTGCGGACGGTGCTCATCGAACTGGTCCGTTCGCTGGCGCTGTGGGCGTGGCGGGTGGTGTTCGTCAACGGCCACGGCGGGAACGAGCGCACCCTGGACGACGCCGTTCCGATGCTGCTGGCGGAAGGCCACCACGTCGCCTGGACGCCCTGCGCGTTCCCCGGCGACGCACACGCCGGCCGGTCGGAAACCTCTGTGATGCTGCACCTGGCTCCGCATGAGGTCCGCTTGCCGGCCGCCGCCGCCGGCGACACGCGTCCGCTGGCGGTGTTGATGCCGCAACTGGTCGAGAGCGGGGTCCGGTCCGTCGCGCCGAACGGCGTGCTCGGCGATCCCGCGGGCGCCGGCGAGCAGGAGGGCCGGGCTCTGCTGGACGCGCTGGTCGAGGACACGGTCCGCCGGGTCACCGCCTTCGCGCCGGACGGCCGGGGACGCCTGGGCGGGGCCGCGTGACCCTGCCCGAAGGATTCGTCGTCGTCCTGGACCGCAAGACCCGCGTCGTCGACGGCGGCCGCGCCCTGCTCGGCGGCGCGCCGACCACCCGCCTGATCCGGCTGTCGCCGCGGGCCCTGAGCCTGTTCGAAGGCCGTACCCTGCGGGTGCGCGACGCGGCGAGCGCCGCGCTCGCCGATCGGCTGCTGGAGACGTCGATCGCGCATCCGCACATCGATGAGCTCGCGCCGCATCCGGACCCGCGCTGCACCTATGTCATCCCGGTGCGCGACCGGCCGCGGCAGCTTGACCGGCTGTTGGCGCACATCGGCCCGGGCGAGGAGGTCATCGTCGTGGACGACGCCTCCGCCGACCGGGACGGGATCCGCGAAGTCGCGGACCGGCACAGCGCTCGGCTGGTCGTCCTGCCGTGCAACGTCGGCCCGGCCGGGGCCCGGAACGCCGGCCTGCGGCTGGTGCGCACGCCGTTCGTCGTGTTCGCGGACTCCGACATCGTGTTCGGCAAGGACACGGTGCCGACGCTGCTCAAGCTCTTCAACGATCCGCGGACGGCGGCGGCGGTGCCCCGGATCGCCGGGCTGCGCACGGAGTCCTCGCAGACCTGGATCGGGCGCTACGAGAACGTGCGCGGCTCGCTGGACCTGGGTGCCAGGCCCGCGGCGGCACAGCCGGGATCGTACGTGTCCTGGGTTTCCTCGGCTTGTCTGGTCGCGCGGGTCGACGCGATCGGCGACGGGTTCGACGAGAGCATGCGGATCGGCGAGGACGTCGACTTCGCGTGGCGGCTGGCCGCCGGCGGCTGGTCGGTGCGGTTCGAGCCGACGGTCGTCGCGGAGCACGAACACCGCGCGCGGTTCGGCGACTGGTTCGTGCGCAAGCTCGAGTACGGCACCGGTGCGCATCCGCTGGCCGTGCGGCATCCCCGGTCGGTCGCGCCGGCGGTCCTGGCGCCGTGGGGCGTGGCGCTGACGATCGCCGTGCTCGCGCAGCGCCGCTGGTCGGTGTCGGCGGCGGCGGCCGTCTGCGCGGTGACCGCGGCGCGGATCTCCGGCAAGCTCGACGTCGAGGGATCGGCCGGCCTCGGCGTGCGGCTCGTGGCCGGCGGCGCGGTCGGCACACTGCTGCAGACCGGCGCCCTGATCACCCGGCACTGGTGGCCGGCCACCGCCGTCGGCTGCCTGGTCTCCCGGCGAGTGCGCCGCGCCGCCGCGGTCGCCGCCGTCGCGGACGTGGTGCTGGAGTATGCGACCAGCCCGAGGGACCTGGACTTCCCCAGGTACTGGCTCGCGCACCGTCTCGACGATGTCGCCTACGGGAGCGGGGTGTGGCTTTCGGCGCTGCGGGGACGGTCGGCCGCGGCCCTGCGTCCTCGGTTGCGGAGGCCGTCGTCGGGCCGCGGCTCGTAGAACCGGTCCGTCAGCGCATCGTCACAGTGGATTCCGGAGGCAGGTGATCCGCCAGCTTCACGGGATCACCCATCGCCACCACGATTTCCCGGGGACCGGAGTAGGGATCGCGGCCGTGGGAGGACAGCGTGTTGTCGATGAGAAGAAGGTCTCCCCGGGTCCACGGCCGCCGTCGGGTCATCCGCTCGTAGGCCGAGTTGATCTCGGCTACGTCGGATTCGGTCAGCTCGGTGCCGTCGCCGTAGGACGTGGCGTAGGGCAGACCCTCGCGGCCGTACTCGTCTATCAGCACTTCGCGGATCGCCGGCTCCAGCGACCACTCGCTCCAGAACGCGGCATGGTTGAACCACGAATACTCGCCGCTGGCCGGGTGCCGGACAATGCCGGGGCGGATCTGCTCGGTTCGCAGAACGCCGTCGGTCCACGCGCATCTCATGGCGTTGCGCGCACAGTAGTCCGCCACCTCCGTCTCGCTGTCGGTGTCGAAAGCGGTCGTCCACGGCAGTCCCACGGCCGGATGGTAGTTGCGGATCAGACACCAGCCGGCCTCCGCCATGCGGCCGCTGATGTGCTCTGGGAGCGCGGCGAGAACCGAGCGCACGTCGGCCACGGTGGTCGCACCGCCGGAGACGGGCGCGCTGAGGCAGCCGAACAGCAGCTTGCCGGGAGGGCTGAGCGTGTAGTCGTTCTCGGTGTGCTGTCTGATGCCCTGCGACGCCGGCAGGTCGGTGGAGGAGTAGACCCCTGATCCGAAGTCGGTGCGCGGTGTGGAATTCTCCCGGTACGGCGCTTCCTCGCCGAACACGATGTCCCGGACGGCGGCGAAGGCCTCGCGGTCCGCGATGCGGGCCCCCGCGAAATACAGCGCGCCCTGCTCGGTCAGCGCGGCGCCGATCTCGGATCTGTGCGCGGCCATCCAGTCCGTGGTCGCCCGGACTCCGCCGCGGGAAACCGCCTCGAGGTCGACCGTCGGCGGCTCCGTGCCGTCGAGCCGGACACGCAGAGTCTCATTCATCGCTGCCATCCCCATCGAAGCTCCCGTTCGACGCCCTCGGCTTGCGAAGCAGGTAGATCCGGGGCTCCAGCTTCCCGATCATCTGGTACACGCCCCACAGGGCGTTGCCGAGTTCAACGCGGTAATCGGACTCGCCCAGCTCGGCTCGGAGCACCGCGGACCGGCGCAGCAGGCGCGCGGCGTACAGGAGTTGGCGGGATGTCTGACTGGTGCCGTCCTCCTCCCACGCCTCGCGCACCTCGGAGCCGACGACGTCGATCACGTCGACGGTGAAGCCGGCCTCCGATACCCGCTTCTCGAAGTCGGCCGTCTCCATGCGCTCGGGGACGACCGCCATGTCGGCGTAGAGGCGGGCGCGTTCCCCCGGCTCCAGCAGATGAGTCGCGAACGACTGGTAGAAAAGCGCGTGCCCACCAGGTCTGAGGACGCGGTGGGTCTCGGCCAGCGCCCGGTCGGCATCCACGACGTGGAAGAACATGTCGCGGCTGAATACCAGGGCGAACTCACCGTCGGAGCCGGGGATGTCCTCCATCACGCCGGGCCTGATCGACACCCGCGATCCCAGGGGATGCGCCGCCACCGCCGCCCGCGCCCGATCGTTGTTGCCGTCGACCGGGTCCACCGAGACGGCGCGACATCCGAACGCCTCGACCACCGCCAGCGAATGCGACGCCTCACGTCCGCCGATGTCGAGCACGACATCGGCGGGCCCGATGTCGAGATCGGCGAGGGCGGCGAACGCCGGATCGCCGCGTCGTGGTTGGCAGCTTCGGTTGAGCGCCCGAGCCACCGCCCCGGCACGATCGCGGCCGTACATCTCATCGAGGGTGATCCCCTGCGTTTCCCCCATGGGCCATCACGGTACTCTCCCTTCGCGATCTCCGCCAGAGGCGTATCAATGTTTTAATTTACAGAGAATCGGTGTACGGATACTCGGTCTTGAGACATTCGCCACCACGACCTAGGCTGGGATCGATCAACCGTCGCAGAACACACGAGGGGTGAGCCGTGAACGAGGATGCTGAGGGCAACGGGGCGTACTCGGTCGTAGCCAACGACGAGGAGCAGTACTCGATCTGGGCCGCCGGCAGGTCGCTGCCGGCCGGCTGGCACGAGGTCGGCAAGACGGGGAGCAAGAGCGAGTGCCTGGACTACATCGGCGAGGTCTGGACCGACATGCGGCCCAAGAGCCTGCGAGCCTCGATGGACGTTCGCTAGGCGCGCGCCGCCGGCCGGAATGCCGAAAAGTGGAACGGTGACACGTCGGCGTCGAAGGACTCGTACGTGCCACCGCGGTGGATCGGGGGATCGGGCGGCCCCGACCATCATATCAGGACTCTGTTTTGAACGACGGCGGACGCCGTGGCCGCGTCCGCGCCAGGGGCCACGGGCGGAATCGACTTGACTTGATCATCAACCCTCGTTAATGGTTACGAAGGTAACGAGGGGACAACGGGGAGGCAGTTCGGATATCCGCGAAAGTCGTGCCCGCATGTGCCCGGGCCAGCCGAGAAGGCGATGGTCCGCGTGCTTCCCACTAAGGACATAACTCGAAGCTGGAGAGGTCTGCCCTCGTGACTGAATTCGTGCTCGAACGTATCAAGGACATCGCCGCCCGCGAGCCGGCCCGGCCCGCGGTGCGCGCCGGCGAGAACTCCCTGGACTACGGCGGTCTGGTTGCGGCCGCGGCCGGTCTGTGCGATCTCCTGCGCGCGCAGGGGGTCGGCCGGGAAGACGTGGTGGCCACGGTGGTGCCGCGCGGCGGCAATCAGGTTATTGCGATACTCGCGATCTGGATGTCCGGAGCGGCGTACCTGCCCCTGGACCCGATGTGGCCCGAGCGCAGGCGCGAGCGCATCCTGGCCGAATCGGCCGCCTTCGTGCTGGAGGAGTCGGCCGCGGCCGGCCGGCACGCCGCCATGCCGGGTGAGTCCGGACTCCGGGTCCGGCGGCCGGCCGAAGCCCGCGAGCACGCACCCCGGGACGGTTCGAGCGAGCACGACCTCGCGTACGTCATCTCCACCTCCGGATCCACGGGAACGCCGCTGGCCGTCGGCGTCGAGTCCGCCGCGGTGGACAACTACGCGCGGTATCTCCTCGGGCTGGTGACGCAGCCGGAACTGCCGGGCGAGGCCGACCTGCGGGTACTGCTGTCGGCCGACTTCTCGTTCGACGCCTCGCTCCGACCCGTGCTCCTGCTCGCGGCGGGCGCCGAACTCGTCATCGCGCCGAACCTGCTGGAAGGTTCGTGGCAGGACCACATCGACTGCATCGCGGACCGGTCCATCACCGTGCTGAGCGGCGTGCCCTCCTGGTACTCGGGCATCATCGGCGCCGGGTTCGTGCCGGCCGACTCCTCCGTGCGGCTCGCCTTCATCGGCGGCGAGGCCGTGCCCAACGGCATCGTCCGCAAGCTCGCCTCGGACCGCTGTGCCGTGGTGGTGCAGTACGGCCCGACGGAGACGACGATCGCGGCCACCGGAGGGCGGCTGCTCAGCGACGAGTTCCTCGAACCGCCGATCGGCCAGGCCCTGCCGGGAGTCGCGGTCCATCTCTACCGGAACACCGACCTCGACCCGGCGGTCGACGGCGAGCCGGCGCAGCTGTACGTGAGCGGGCCCGGCGTCGCACGCGGATACCTGAACGACCCGAAGCGGACCGCCGAGCGGTTCGTCCCGAACCCGTCCGGTCCGCCCGGGTCGCGGATGTTCCGGACCGGCGACCTGGCGAAGGCGCTGCCGCAGGGCGGATACAGCTTCCGGGGACGCAGGGACGACCAGGTCAAGCTCAACGGCCGCCGGATCGAGCTGACCGAGATCTCCTCGGTGCTCAACCGCCACCCCGCCGTGTCGCAGTCGGTCGCCTTCATCCACCCGGATTCCGCCCATCCGCTCTTGGCCGCCTGCTACGTCGGAGCCGGCGGCGAGGAGGAGGCGGCGGTCGAGGCGAGCGTGCGGGAGCACCTCGCGGGAGAACTGCCGAGCTACGCGGTGCCGGTCCTGCTCAAGCGGTTGGACGCGCTGCCGGTGACCGAACGCGGCAAGGTCGACGTCGCGGCGCTCGCGCTGCTCGTGCGGCCCACGCAGGCCCCCACTGCGGAGGTGGGCGACGAGAGCGCGCTGACCGACGTCGAAAGGGCGGTGATGGCCATCGTGCGCAAGACCCTCGACGTCCAGTGCTCGATCGACGACGAACTGTTCGCTCTCGGCCTCACGTCCCTGGACTCGCTGAAGATCCTGGCGCAGATCCGCGAAGAGCTCGGCGTGCGGGTGCGGCTGCGCGACTTCTTCCAGGCGCGCACCGCACGCAATGTGTCCAGGCTCATCGGAACCGTCAACTGACCGATCGTCACGGGCGGCCCCGCGGCGCATGAGACGTGCGCCCGGCGCCGACACGGTCCGAACGAAAGTGGGAGCTGATGCGTGAGTCGCTGGCCATCGTCGGCATGGCGTTTCGAGGTCCTGGAGCAGCCGACTACCGCGCGCTCTGGGCCAACGTCGAGGCCGGCTCGACCGGCATGGTCACGGTCGGCGAGCACGATCGGCAGCGGGAGGGGATCAGCCTCCCGGCGGAGGTGAGAAACCCTTACGTACCGGTCGCCGCCCCGCTGGAGGAGTACGACGAGTTCGACAGCGCCGCCTTCGGCATCCCCCCCGGGGAGGCGGACGTCATCAACGTCAACCACCGCGTGATGATGGAAGTCGTCCTCGAGGCGCTCGAGGACGCCGGCTGCGACCCGCTGCGCCATCCCGGCCGCATCGGGTTGTTCGCCGCCGGCGGGGCCGCGTCGCCGATCACGGTCCTCAAGCACCTCGACGACGCGCGGTTCGGCGCCGCCGGCCGGCCGTTGAAGTCCTCTGAGGCGGTCAACTGGGTATCGCTGCTGGACCACGACTACCTGACCACCCGGATCGCCTACGCGCTCGACCTGCGCGGTCCGTCGATGACGGTTCAGACCGCGTGCTCCAGTTCGCTGGTCGCCCTGCACCTGGCCTGCCAAAGCGTGCTCTCCGGTGACTGCGACGTGGCCTTGGCCGGCGGGGTGAACGTCGAGGCGCCGCACCGCGCGGGCTACTACCACCAGCCGGGCAGCATCTGGTCTGCCGACGGCGCCTGCCGGCCGTTCGACGAGTCCTCCAACGGCACCCTCACCGCCAGCGGGGCGGGCGCGGTGGTGATCAAGCGCCTCGCCGCCGCGCTGGAGGCCGGCGACGCGATCCACGCCGTCATCCGCGGCAGCGCCGTCAACAACGACGGGAAGCGGAAGGCCGGGTTCACCGCGCCCAGTGTGAACCAGCAGAGCCTGGTCATCACCGAGGCGCTGGCCGCCGCGGGCGTGGACAGGCGCGACATCGGATACGTGGAGGCGCACGGGACCGCGACCGAGGTCGGGGACGCCGTCGAATGGCAGGCGCTGGAACGCGCGCTCGGCCCCGAGGGGGCGCGGTGCGCGATCGGCGCGGTCAAGGCGAACGTCGGCCACCTGGGCGCCGCGTCCGGCATTGCGGGGCTGATCAAGGCCGCGCTGGTCGTCAGCAGCGGGCGGATTCCCCCGGTGGCGAACTTCGTGCGGCTCAATCCGCGGATCACGCCGGTCGGCAACCGGTTCTTCGTGCCCGACGACGCGAGCGCGTGGGAGGACGAGCGGCGCCCGCGCCGAGCCGGGGTGAGCTCGATGGGCGTCGGCGGAACCAACGCGCACGTCGTCCTGGAACAGGCGCCGACGGTCCGGACGGCGGACGGTCCGCGGGACGGCGTCTTCGTCATCCCGGTCAGCGCCGCCTCGGCACGCAGCGCCGAGGCCACCGCCGACCGGTTGGTGCGGTTCGCCGCGGCGAACCCGGAGAGCCTGGGCCGTCTCGCCCACACGATGAACACCGGCCGGCGGCTTCTCGCGCACCGGGAGGCGCTCGTCCTCGTCAAGCGCGGCGAGCAGGTCGGCACGTGGCGGACCGGGACCCGCCGTGCGAAGCGCGGGCAGGAGAGCGCTTTCGTCTTCCCGGGCCAGGGCAGTGCGCTCGGCGACCTGAGCACGGCGTCGGCTCAGATCGACGGATTCGCCGAGGTGTTCGCCGAGGCGTTGTCGAGCCTGCCGATCGACGACCGGCAGGCGGTGGAGGCCGAGCTCACCGGGCGGCCCGCGGCCGAGTCCATACCGCGGATCTCCGAACTCGCGATGCTCGTCCGATCCGTGACCGTCGCGAGGTCGCTGCTCGCCGACGGCGTCCAGCCCCGGTCGCTCTGCGGTTACAGCCTGGGTGAGGTCGCGGCGGGCGTCATCGGCGGCGTGCTCACCCTGGCCGAGGCCGCCGAGGCCATCAGCGAGCGCGCCCGCATCCTGGCCGCGGCGCCCGCGGGCGCGATGATCCGGGCTCGGCTGCCCGAAGCCTCGGCCGGGCGGTTCCTCGGCGCCGGCGTGTCACTGGCGATCGTGCCCAGTGCCAAGGACTGCATGTTCAGCGGCGAGACGGCCGCGATCGAGGCGCTCGCCGCCGATCTGCGCGCCGCCGGCATCGCCTCGGTCCGGGTTCCCGTGCCGTATCCGTTCCACAGCACGGTCCTCGAGCCCTTCGTCGAGCAGTACGCCGCGACGTGGGCCAAGATCGACCTGCGGCCCCCGGCACTGCCGCTGCTGTCACCGACGAGCGGCGACTGGCTCGACGAGGAGACCGCTCGGGATCCCGCTTTCTGGGCGAGCCACCTGGTGAGGACGGTTCGTTTCGGCGACGCCGTCGCGGCGCTTCGCGAGAACGGCACGGCCCTGGCATACGTGCTGGATTCGAGTGCGGGCGTCACCAGGTTCGCCGGAGAGGTGTTCGGCGCGGATGCCCTGGCCATGACCACCGCGGGACAGGCCGGCTACGACGCGGTCTCCCGCGCTCGGCTGCTGGCGACGGCGTGGACGGTCGAGCAGGAACGCGTCCTGGCGGACGAGTCCGCGATCGGCGCGTCCGACACGTCCGGCGACGGCGACGGCGCGGCCACGGTCATCGTGCACGCCCCCACCTACGCGTTCGATCGAAGTACCAGGGAGCAGCTCCAGCCGATGCAGACCGCGACACACCTGTCGGCGGAGCCGGCGGACCTGACCGCGGCCCCGGTCGCATCGCCGACCCCGAGCGCGTCGCCGACTCCGCCCACGGCGCCGGCCGCGGGCCCGCCTGTGCCGTCAGCCGACCGGGCCGGTATCGAGGCGCGCGTGCGCCAGATCGTCGCGCAACTGGTGGGAGGCAGTCCGCAGGATGTGAAGCCCGCATCATCCTTCATCGACCTCGGGTACGACTCGTTCCTGCTGATCCAGCTCGCCGACGCCTTGTCGACCGAATTCCAGGCCGACATCAACCAACAGTTGCTGTACTTCGAAAGGGACTCGTGCGAGAGCCTGTCCGAGTATCTGGCAGGTATCGCGCCGTCGGCCGCGGGGCCCGGGTTGGTCCGGGCGGCCGCGAACCCGAGTCCGACGCGGGTCACCGCCCCCGTCCCGCCGCCGCCCACGCCCCGGCAGCCCGCCCCGGCGGCCGCCCTCGTCCAGGCCGCACCGCGGCACTCGGCGGAGGAGCTCGAGTGGGCCCGCCGGACCCCGGTGTCCAGGCGGGTCACCGAGGAAGACCGCTTCACCCTGGCGGACCAGCGGAACCTGGTGTTCTCGCTGCGCACCGGCCGCCGCGAGGTGAGCTATCCGGTGGTCGGGGTCCGCGGTGAAGGCTCGCACTTCTTCGACGTGGACGGCCGCGAATATCTCGACCTGTGCATGGGCTTCGGCGTCACCATGCTCGGACACGCGTCCGATCCGGTCAAAGACGCGCTGCGCACGTTCGAGGCCTCCGACCTGTTGCTCGGCCCGCAGTCCTCGACCGCCGGCGACGTCGCCCGCGGCATCGCGGCGTTGACCGGGGTCGACCGGGTCGCCTTCGCCACCTCGGGGACCGAGGCGGTCATGGGCGCCGTGCGCGCGGCTCGCGCGAAGACCGGCAGAGACCTAATAGCGGTGTTCGCCGGTTCTTTCCACGGCACGTTCGACGGCGTGCTGGTGGCCCCGCGCGCGGGCGCGCTACGGGGCGAGGCGACGATCCTCGGCCGGGGTACGCCGGCCGGCATGGCGCAGGACGTCATCATCCTGCCGTACGACGAGACCGCGATCCCCGTCCTGGAGTCCTACGGCGACCAGTTGGCGGCGGTGCTGGTCGAGCCGGTGCAGAGCCGGCGCCCCGGGTATCAGCCCGCTGAGCTGCTGCGGCGGCTTCGCACCCTGACCAGCGCGCAGGGCGCCGTGCTGATCTTCGACGAGATCATCACGGGGTTCCGCTGCCACCCCGCGGGCGCGGCCGGGTATTTCGGCGTCCATCCGGACCTGGCGACGTACGGCAAGATCATCGGCGGCGGCATGCCCATCGGGGTCATCGCCGGCGACGCGGAGTTCATGGCGCCGATCGACGGCGGGCGCTGGCGGCAGGGCGACGCCGGGTTGCCGCAACGGCCGAGCATGGTGTTCTCCGGGACGTTCAGCAAGCAGCCGATGGCCATGGCCGTGGCGCAGCACATGATCGGATACCTGAGGAAGGAGTCGCCCCGACTGCAGAACACCCTCACCGAGCGGACCGCCGCCTTGGCCGGGGAGATCAACCTGCACGCCGCGGCGAACGGCTATCCGATCGAGGTCGAGCACTTCTCGTCGCTGTTCCGGATCAACGTCAACGGCTCCGAGCGGTCGGAGAACGTGTTCTTCCTGGGCCTGCTCAGTCGGGGCGTGTACGTATGGGAGGGGCGCACCTGCTTCCTCAGCGCGGCCCACGACGAGGCGGATCGCACACGGATCATGGAGGCCGTCGCCGATACCGCGGCCGAAGTGGCCGCGCAGGGACTGTGGTCGCAAGGCACGCCGACGACCGCCGCCGCGGGCGTCCCGCAGCCGGCGGCTCCGCTCGTGCAGGCACCGGCCGTCGGTCGATCGCCGGAATCCGCCGGCGAGTCACCGATCGTCGGCCGGGCTCCGCTCACCGACGGCCAGAAGCTGCTCTGGATGAGCAGTGAACTGGGCGGCGATCGTGCCGCGTCCTACGGGATGTCCGACGTGCGCCGAGTCGAGTGCGTCATCGACGCGGACCGGCTGACGGCCGCCATCGATCAGGTCGCGCAACGTCACGAGGCGATGCGGATCGGCTTCGAGGAGGACGGGACCGCCCAGAACTGCGTCGAACGCGCCGTTCCGATGCTCTCCACCATCACTCTGTACGATGCCGCGCCCGGCGAGGTCGAGGCGCTGCTGTCCCGGTTCGCGAAGCGGCCCGTGGACATGGCGTCCCCGTCGCTGTTCCGGTTCCAGCTCGTGCAGGCCGGTGAGACCGCCTACCTCCAGGCCACCGCACCGCACGCGGTCGTCGACGGCTGGTCGTTCGAGATCTTGTGGGAGGAACTGTCGTCCTTCTACCTGGACGGTGAGCGGGGCGGCGCGGTGCTCGAGCCGGCCGGCTTCCTGGACTTCGCTCGTTCGAAGCGCCGCGAGGAGGACGCACGGCTCGAGGCGAACGAAGCGCTGTGGCGGCCGAGGTTGGACCGGGTCTGGCACTCGTCCGGCCCCATGGTCGACGGCAGCAAGCCCTTCACCCCGGTCACCCGCTTCGACAGCCTTCCCGAGAGCTGCCTGGCGGACCTGCGCGCTCTGTCGCGCTCCAGCAGGTCCACGATGCACACGGCGGCGCTGGCGGCGGTGGCCGTGGCCTCATCGCTGCTCATGGACGCCCCGCGGGCGATCATCATGGCCCACCGGACCGGACAGCCGTTCCACCAGCCCAAGAAGTCGCTCATCGGCTTCTGCGTGGACATGCTGCCGGTGATCGCGGAACTCCCCGACGGCAGCACCCTCGACGACGTGGCCAAGGACGTCCAGCAGCAACTGGTGGCCGGCGCCGAAACCGTCTCCGGCCTGTACCAGGTGATGCAACACCGCCGGTATCGAGAACGCCCGGCCATCTTCCTCGTCTTCGACTACGCCGTCGAAAGGCAAGGCACGTTGTTCGGCGCGCCGGCCGCCCCGATGTCGATGCCGCGCGAGCGCATGCCGAACCCGGCGCTGCTGACCATCGAGGAACACGGAGACGGGATCGAACTCATCTCTGAGATCTCCGAACAGTGTGCCCTCGCGCCGCACGGAGCGGACCTGGCCGACCGGGTCCGGCAGATCCTCGCCGAGCCCACCGTGCCGCTGGGCGAACTGCGTCGGCGGTGACTCCGGCGCTTCGTCCGCGGCCGGCGCCGGAGCGCCGCCCCGACGTCCTGATCGTCGGCGGCGGCGCGGCAGGCGCGGTGCTGGCCGCGCGGTTGAGCGAGGACCCCGGGCGCGACGTCCTGCTTCTGGAGGCCGGTCCGGTTCCGCGGTCCGCCGCGGACTTCGGGGCCGACCTGCTCGACGCCCGGCTCGTGCCGGGCGCGCGGCCCGGCCGGCCCGGCACCGTGCTGTACGACGTGCGCCTGACCCCCGAGCGGCCGTGGGCGGTGGTGCGCGGGCGGATACTGGGCGGCTCGACCACCGTCAACGGCGGGTACTTCATTCGCGCCCGACGCCTGGACTTCGACCGCTGGGCAGCCGCCGGGAACCCCGCCTGGGCCTATGATCGCGCCCTGCCGTCGCTGCGCGCCATGGAGACCGACCTCGACCTCGGCGCCGGCCGTCTGCACGGCGGCGACGGCCCGGTCCGCGTCGCGCGCACCGGCTGGGAGCATCCCGCGGCCGAGGCGTTCCGCGCCGCCGCCCTGGCCGTCGGACATCAGCAGGACCCTGACAAGAATGACCCGGCCGCGCCGCCCGGCATCGGCCCGGTCCCCACCAACTCGGTGGCCGGGGTACGGCACAACACGGCCCTCACCTACCTGACTGCGCAGGTCCGGTCCCGCCCGAACCTGCGCGTGCGCGGCGGGAGCGCCGTGGTCCGGGTCAGCATCACCAGCGGCCGCGCCACCGGGGTCGTGCTCGCGGACGGAAGCGAACTACATGCCGGCGAGGTCGTCCTGTGCGCCGGCGCCCTGGCATCGGCCCACCTGCTTCTGCTGTCCGGCATAGGCCCCCGGGCCGACCTGGCGCGGGCCGGTGTGCCGATAGTTCGGGACGCCCCGGCGGTCGGCTCCGCGGTGAGCGACCACCCGCAGGTCGTTCTGGACTGGGCGCCGATGCGGGACTTCCCGGATCCGCGGGAGAACTGGCTCGGCGGATGCCTGCACCTGGCTTCGGGAGTCGGCGAGTTCGGCGTTGCGGGTGGCCCCGGCGATGTCGAGATCCTGCAGTCCCTGGTCCCGATGGCCGGCCTGATGAACGGCCGGGCCGGCGCCGCGGGCCAGCCGCTGCCGTTCCTCGTGGCGGCCCAGGCGCCTTGCCGGTCAGGCCGGCTGCGGCTCGTGTCCGCGGATCCGGAGATCCTCCCGGCCGTCGACTTCGGGTACCTCGCCGGGCCCGAACAGCGCGCACGGATGCGAGCGGCCGTCACGGCCGCGGCCACCGTTCTCACCTCGACCGCGATGGCCGCCTTCGGTCGGCCCGGGCCCGACTTTCCGGGCACACGGATCCTCGGCCGCGCCGTCGAACTCGACCGCTGGATCGCCGAGAACCTCGGCACCGCACAGCACACGTGCGGAACGGTGCCGATGGGCCACGCGGACGACCCCGAGCACGCCGCGGTCGACCAGCGTGGCCGGGTTCACGGCGTCGCGGCACTGCGTGTGGCGGACGCCTCGATCCTGCCCGACGCCCCGCTGCGCGGCCCCGCGAACACGGCCGTCCTGATCGGCGAGATCATCGCCGACGCGATGCGCCGGGCGCTGCCCTGAGGGCGGCCGATCCGAACACCGCGGCTAGCTGTCCGACTCGGGCGACGGCCGCCATTCCCGCCTGAGCAGCCCGTAGACCCACGAGTCTGAGACGTCGCCGTTGACGATGCAGTCTTCCCGCAACGTCCCCTCACGCGCGAAGCCCAGCTTCTCCAGCACGCGGGCACACGCCACATTGCGCGTGTCGGTCTCGGCTTGCACGCGATTCAGGTCCAGCGTTTCGAACGCCCATCCCAGCACGGCGCGCGCGGCTTCGGTCCCGTAGCCGTTGCCCCACACCGAATCGGTGTAGCAGTAGCCCAGCGAGCCGCTGCGGTAGTCCGAATCCCAGCTGTTGAAGCTGCACCAGCCGATGAACGACCCGTCGGAGACACGATCCACGGCCAACCGCGCTCCGGTGCCCTCTTCCGCCATCTTGCGGCATTTCTCGATGAACTTCCCGGCGCGCTCACGCTCGGTCCACGCGGGAGAGTCCCAGTAGCGCAGCACATGGGCGTTGCTCTGGAGCGCGAAGAGCTCGTCCGCATCCGTGTCTTCGAAGGGACGCAGCCGAAGGCGAGCGGTCTCCAACGAGGGGGTGGGCAGTGGCATGCTTGTGTTCCTCCAGCGACGGGCTTTCTCGGCGGGCCGGGCGGACGACGCATCGCGATCGTCGGCCCGACCGAGCGTATACCAGTGTATTGCCGGAGGAGATCGAGCCTTCCAGACTCCTCTGAGGAGCCCAATTCGTCGTGGCGCCACGGTCGGGCGCGGTCACCGCCACCGCCCGGCCTCCAGGTAGTCGTCGACACGCTCGAGCGCGGTGGGCAGCGAGTTGCGGCCCAAGCCCAGCCGCAGCCGGTTGTCGGTCATGTCGAAGACGGTCCCCGGCAGGAACAGGACGCCGGTCTCGCGCGCGAGATCCGCGACGAACTCGTCGACCGGGATCGGCAGGCGCAGGCGCGGGAACGCCATGGGACCGGCCTTGGGCGCGGCCCACTCGAAGGCGTCGGCATGCTTGGTGAAGAACGACTCTCCGAGCGGAAGATTCTTCAGGATGATCTCGCGGCCGCGCTCGATCAGGCGAGGTCCCGCACGCAGCGCGATGAGCGACAGGATCTCGGCCGGCGCGGAGGCGCACACGGTCGTGTAGTCCTTGAGGCGGCGGGCGGCGGCGGTGACCCGCTCGTCGCGCGTGGCCAGCCACCCGATGCGCAGCCCGGCGAAGCCGTAGGCCTTGGACATCACACCGATGCTCACCGCCCGATCGTCCAGGTCGCAGGCCGCGGGCAACCTCGTGTCGGGGTCGTGCTCCAGGCCGCGGTACACCTCGTCCGACACGACAGTGACCCCTGCCTCGCGAGCCAGGGCGAGCAGTTGGTCGAATTCATCGCGGCTCGGCAGCGCCCCAGTCGGGTTGTTCGGGAAGTTGACGAACAGCGCACGAGTGTTGGGCCGCAAAGCCTGACGGACGGCGTCGAGGTCCAGCCGCCAGCCGCCGTCCGCGTCGAGTTCGAGCGGCGTCACCGTCGCGCCGAGGGTAGGCGCGATGCGGAACAGCGATTCGAAGGCCGGCCAAGTGACCAGCGCGTGATCGCCCGGCTCCAGCAGGACGTTCGCGAGCAGGAAGATCGCCTCGGCGGCGCCGCCGCCGCAGACGGTGACCTCCCCGGCCGTCATACCGGTGTACTGTTCGATGATCGCCTCGCGCAGCAACGGGTGCCCGAGCGTGTCCGTATAGCCGAGATCGAGCCCCTCCCACATCGCCATCGCCTCGGGATCGGCGAGTTCCAGGAGTTCGCGCATCGACAGTCCATCGACGTCCGAGGCGCACGCGATGTACTCGACCCTGGCATCCCACTCGCCAAAGAACTGCTCGACCTTGCAGCGCGCAGGAATCATGGCATCCCCCCGACTGGAAACGGCACAGTTATCGCCTGAAAACAGAGCCCGCCAAGCTCCGCCCCCATCAGCGATCTTATCTCTCGGACCGGCCTTGCACCACCTCCGAGCCAGCATGATCAGACCTCGACGACCCCAGCTATGCGGGCACCCACCGTAATGCCGCAAGTGTGATGTTGAGGCGGCCGGCGCCCTAGGATCGGCCCGTGGAGGGAAGAACACAGGCACTCACGTGGCGCACGCGCTATACGACTGCGGGCGTCATGACAGTCGGGTTGGCCTTCGGGCTCGGGCCTGCTGCGGGAGTAGGGGTCGTACATACTCCGGCCGCGGCCGTGAGGCACTGCGTGCCCGCGGACCCGTCGCCCAGTTGCGAGATCGTGCTCGTCGTCAAAGCCGATGGGACGGTCAGCGTCAAGGGGGACGCGTCCGCCGGGCGGGGCGATGGCCAGGATGCGACCTTGGTGGGGATCGTCAACGACTCGCGCCAGACGGTTCACACCGTCATCGTGACCGAGCCGGGATCGGGACTGTCCGGATTCGACGGGGGCGGGATCTGCGGTGGAGGCCACGCCGCCTGGACGGGCTCCGCTCACTGCCCCTACGGTCCGACCGGTTACGAAGGACCGGGAACGTCGTTCGTCACCGACGCGTCGCTGCCGGACTCGGCGCAGATCGACTTCGCCCGCGGTCTCGCGCCTGGCAAGTCGGCGTACTTCTCGCTCAAGGGCGCTCTGACCTCGAGGCACACGACAGCGGTTCAGGGCGCGTTGGACTTCACCGTGTCAGGCTCGCTTCCGGTACAGGTGAGTTCGAGTCAGGATACGCACGCGACCTACCCGAACTCCGTCTGCTCGAGCAGTAGGTTCCATCAGTACGAGGCGGCTGCGACAGCGGTCGAGGCATACTTCGAGGAGGTCGACGCGCAGGACGCGGCCACGTTGCTGGAGCACTTCATCGAGGGTTCCGGGACTCCGGTGAGCTTCCCGGCGGGGTCCACCTTGTCACAGCAGTTGCTCTCCAACTCCCAGTTCGTGGCGTTGAACTCTTCCGCGCAACACGCTCTGGTGGACGCCCTCAAGCGAGGCCAGAACACTGTGGTACTCAGTCAACCGGTGCTACAGAGGATCCCGCTGTACCTGCCCAACGATCTGGAGTACTCGTTCGGAGGCACTCAGGGCTTGCAGGTCAGCGGGACCGGCCACCTGGTCAACGGCCACTACACCGGCACGCTCACCTACACGATCCAGGACAGCTACGGCTTCTCGACGAACGATCACTTCGTCGGGAACGTCGGCGACGACATGCGGTACCTGCAAACGAACTGCGGGGCTCCGCAGTCGGTCGGCGGCGCACGGTGGTTCCCGGCGTCGGTCACGATCAACATCCCCTTCTCTCTCGCCACTGGAACGCCGTAACCACGACCGGCAGGCGGAGGTGTATCAGTCCACTCAGCTACCAGTGATCGCCGCCACCGCATCGGTCAGGATGCCGAGCCCTTCGGCGAGTTCCTCGTCCGTGGCGTTCAGCGGCGGCAGGAGCTTCACCACCTCGTCGAGGGAACCCGACGTCTCCACCAGCAGCCCGCGGGCGAACGCCTCGTCCGCGACCCGCCTGGCCGTCTTCGGCTCCCGGAACGCCAGACCCCAGACCAGGCCGCGACCGCGCGGTGCGACGAGGTGGGCCTCGTGCCGCGCGGAGAGCTCGCTCAGCGCCTCCTGGAACATCAGGGCCCGTTCTCCGGTCTGCTTCTCCAGGGTGCTGTCCGCCCAGAACTCACGCAGCGCGGCGGTGGCCGTGACGAATGCCGGGTTGTTGCCGCGGAATGTGCCGTTGTGCTCGCCGGGCTGCCAGACGTCCAACTCGGTGCGGAAGAGCGTGAGGGCCATCGGCAGGCCGTATCCGCTGATGGATTTGGACAGGCAGACGATGTCCGGGGTGATCCCCGCGGTCTCGAAGCTGAAGAAGGGCCCGGTGCGGCCGCAGCCCATCTGGATGTCGTCGACGATCAGCAGGATCCCGCGCCGGCCGCACAGCTCGGCGAGGTCGGCGAGCCAGACCGGGCCGGCCGGGTTGACGCCGCCCTCGCCCTGCACGGTCTCGACCAGGACGGCCGCGGGCAGGTCCATCCCGCTGCTGGGGTCGGCGAGCATGCTGTCCAGCAGCTTCAGCCCGGAGACCTGGCCGTCGCCGAAGCCGTCGTAGGGCAGCCGCCAGGTGTGCCCGAGCGGTATGCCGGCGGCCGCGCGCTTGCCGGCGCTTCCGGTCACGGCCAGCGAACCGAGCGACATGCCGTGGAAGGCGCCGGTGAAGGCGGCCACGGTCTGCCGGCCGGTCACCTTGCGGGCGAGCTTGAGCGCCGCCTCCACGCTGTTGGTCCCGGTCGGGCCGGGGAACTGCACCCGGTAGTCCAACCGGCGGGGAGCGAGCACCCGCTCCGCGAACTCGGCGAGGAACTCCTCCTTGGCTGCGGTCCGCATGTCCAGGCTGTGGGCGACGCCGTCCTTCTCCAGGTAGTCGAGTAGAGCCCGTTTGAGCACCGGGTGGTTGTGGCCGTAGTTCAGGGCACTGGCGCCGGTGAAGAAGTCCAGGTAGCCGCGGCCGTCACGGGAGAACATGCGGCTGCCGCGGGCTTGGTCGAACACCACCGGCCAGTTCCGCGAGTAGCTGCGGACCTCGGATTCGATGGTGGCGCCGATCATGGTGTCTCCTCGGAAACGGGACTGGAAAAAGAGGGCGACGGTAAACGGGGAACTCGGCATGGCGTCGCGCGCCTCCGAAGTGCCTGTGGTCATTCAAAGCGGAATCTGCGGAGGCTGAGATTACCCCGAGCCCCCTCCCCGTACCTGGGTGGCCTTCGAGATCATAAGAACACAGGACGAGGCGAGTCAATCATCAGAGCCGGCCTGTATTTCAGAAGCAAGGAAATAGGCTCACAGAGTGGCAGATACCGGACTCGCCATCACCCTCTGCGTGCACGAAGTTACTCAAAATTCTGCTCAACCGATTCGGCGCCCGCTCGTCTGTGGTGGGTGGATGCGTGCACAACACGAAGTTTCTCGGGTTCGGATGCAACCTGCCTCCGACCCGAGGCGTTCTTAGTAGTGGCGACGACGTGCGCCGAGCGAGCAATGGAGTGATCGCATGGACGGGGAGCCAGGTCAGATGGCCATGGTGGGTAGTGCAACGGGCCGTCGCGCGGCGCATGGGAGGCATCACGATGCCCAGGACGCGCGGAGGGGCGCGAGCGTCACCTAGCCTGCAGTCTCGATAACCCAAGGGCCCCGCCACCACAGGGCCCGCTATAGCAAGACAACGAAGACACAGGCCGGGGCCTGCGTCCTATCAGGCATTCCATAATTTGCGGGGGGAACGAGACCGTCAAGCGTTGTGATAGCCTTCCGCCCACCTAAGGACACTTCATCGGGGGGTGTCGCTTTCACATCACACTGCTCGGAGTCTGGCTACCGGTCTGCCATTTTTGGAATTGTCACGGAACGGAGAGCATGAATAATCAGGCGCACCTCCCTGCGTCGTGGCCCAGCGTCTCTGTGGTCATCCCGACGTTGAATGAGGCCCGGAATCTGCCCCACGTATTCGCGCAGTTGCCGGGCGGCATTCACGAAGTCATAGTCGTGGACGGTCATTCGGCCGACGACACCTGTGCGGTCGCCCGGCGGCTGCGGCCGGACGCCAGGATCGTCATGCAGAACCGGAGCGGCAAGGGCAACGCGCTCGCCTGCGGGTTCTCCGCCGCCACCGGCCAGATCATCGTCATGCTCGACGCGGACGGATCGGCCGACGCGGGCGAGATCCCCGTCTTCGTGCAGGCCCTGCTCGACGGCGCCGACTTCGCGAAGGGCAGCAGGTTCGCCCCGGGCGGTGGCAGCAGCGACCTCACCCGGCTGCGCACCTGGGGCAACCGCCTGCTCATGGCCGTGGTGAACAGGACCTACGGCACGGCTTACACAGACCTCTGCTATGGATACAACGTCTTCTGGCGGCGGCATCTGCCCGCGCTGAGGCTGGATTCGACCACTCCGCCGCGCGACGGCGCGCAACGGCTGTGGGGCGACGGATTCGAGATCGAGACGCTCATCTCCATCCGCGTCACCGTGGCGCGGCTGGCCGTCGCCGAAGTGCCCAGCTTCGAGCACGCCCGCATCCACGGATCCAGCAATCTCACGGCGTTCAGCGACGGCCTGCGCGTCCTGCGGATGATCTTCAAGGAGCGCCGAACCCGCAAGGCGAGCACGGCCGCGCCCCGTGAGCACTACTCCGGTTCGGGAAAACTCGAGGAGTTTGCATCACTGCGGACTCCGACCTCGCGGGAGGCGGAGTGAACGGCACGACGCGGAGCCGTGGCCTGCGCGGCGCGGCGCGGTCGATGATCTTCCGCTTGCCCATCGGCGTGGAACGACGACTGCTCTTCGTCTACCACAACCGCAAGCTCCCCCACTTCACCAGGCCGACCACCTTCAGCGACAAGGTCAACTGGCGCATCCTGAACGATCGCAGACCTCTGCTCGCATGGACCTGCGACAAGCTGGCCATGAAGGACTACGCCGAGGGGGCCGGCTTGGCGGGCCTGCGCGTTCCACGGACGCTCTGGTCCGGCACGGACATCGGCGAACTGCGATCGGTCGAGCTGCCCGCGCACTGGGTCCTCAAGCCGAACCACCGATCCGGGCTCGTCCACTTCGGCAGCGGGCAGCCCGACCAGCGGGAGCTCGCGACCGTCACGGCCGACTGGCTCGACACCTTCGAGTCCAGCGAGATGCACGAGTGGGCCTACGGTGCGGCCCGCCCCCTGCTCCTGGTCGAGGAACTGCTGGGACCGCCGGGATCGCCGCCTCCGGACTACAAGATCTTCGTCTTCGACGGCGAGCCGGGCCTCATCGAGATGGTGAACCGGTTCGACGGCGATCAGCAGCGGCTGTACCGGACGGACTGGACGCCGCTCGAGGTGCTCTACGGCCCGCAGGGCATGGCCCCCGTGGCACCGCCGCCCCCGGGCCTGGACCGGATGCTCGACGTCGCGCGAGAGCTGGGCAAGCCCTTCGACTTCATCCGGGTCGACCTCTACGACCTCTCCGCGACGGACGGGTCTCTCGTCTTCGGCGAACTCACTCCCTATCCGTGCGGGGGCCTCGAGCGTTTCAGGCCGGCCTCGTTCGATGTCGAGCTCGGCAAGAAGTGGCAGCTGCCCGACCTGCGGCCGGGGGCGTGAGCCCGAACCATGCGTAAGGACCCTAATATGCATCAAGCGGACCGCCATGCCCTGCAGGCCGACTACGACAACCTCCGACTCCGCGGCGTTCCCGGCATCGATGCCGAGCTGCTGACCTTCTCCGTCATGCACGGCAACGGCAACGTGATCCTCGTCGTGGACGAGAGCCTCAGCGGCCTGTCCGCGCACGACGTCGGAAGCGGGCTCGCGCGGGAACTCTGCGAGTCGTTCACGGCGGTGCGCGTGGACGGAATCGCCTTCGTCCGGACCGTCGAGCGGCCGCTGCGGATGACCTATTTCGACCGGGACGGCACGAACGCCACCATGTGCGGCAACGCGCTGCGCTGCGTGACCCGGTACGGCAGCGAGCGAGGATACCTGCGAACCGAGGCGGACACCGTCATGACCGACGACGGGCCGAAGTGGGTTTCGGCCGCCGACGGCGCGATCCGGGTCGCGCTCGGAGCCGGGCGGGAGTTCCGGCGGGTCGAAGCCGAGCGGTGTTTCGTGTTCAGCGGTGTCGCGCACCTTGTCGTTCTGGTCGACGAGCAGCACGACCTCGATGCGATCGACGTGCCGAACGCGGGTGCCGCGCTGCGCTACGACGACCGACTGTGCCGAGAGCTGAATCATCCCGAGGGCCTGCACGTCGACTTCATGCAGCGGTACGAGGACGGCGTCCGCATCCGCACCTACGAGGTGGGGGTCGAGGACGAAACGCTGGCCTGCGGTACCGGGTCAGCGGCATCCGCGTACGTCGCGGGCCGGGTCTGGGGCCTGTCCTACCCGATCCGCGTGGTCGTGCGGGAAGGCGAGATACAGGTCGAGGAGACCGAGCACGGGCTGGTGATCAGCGGAGTCACCGAGCACCTGTTCGGCAATCTCCCGCCGATCGACGCGCCGGTCCGCCGGCGCGTGCCGGCGGCCGGCGCACTCGCGGCCGGAGGCTCCAGTGGCTGAACCCAGGCGCGTCTGCGTCGTCGGCCCCGGAACCCGGTTCCTGTCGGGCATCACCTACTACACCTACTCCCTGGTCGAGGCCCTCAGCGAGACCGGCCACCAGTGCTCGGCCGTTCTGATACGCAACCTGGTGCCGGCGCGCTTCTATCCGGGCCGTGCCCGGGTGGGGGGCGCCCTGACCGAACTGAGCATGCCGCCGGACGTACCGGCCTTCGACGGGGTCGACTGGTACTGGGGTTGGTCGCTGGTGCGGGCGATCGCGTTCCTGCGCAGGGAACGGCCGCAGGTCCTCGTCCTGCAGTGGTGGACCGGCGCCGTGCTGCACACCTATCTGATGCTGGCACTCGCCGCCCGGGCCCGCGGGGCGAAAGTCGTCGTGGAGTTCCACGAATCCCAGGACGTGGGCGAGACCGGGCTCCCGCTCGTCACCCGCTACGCGGACCTCGTGGGCCGAGCCCTGCTCAGGCTGACGACGGCGCAGGTCGTCCATTCAGACTTCGATCACGACCTGGTCCGGGCCAGGTTCGGCGTGGACGGGAGCGCGGCGCTGGTCCCCCACGCCGGCTACGACTACCTCCCGTCGCGGCAGCCGCTGAGGTCCGCGCCCGCCGACGTCGTCAACCTCCTGTACTTCGGCGTCATCCGGCCCTTCAAGGGCGTGGAGGATCTCGTCGCGGCCTTCGACCTCCTCGGCCGCGACGACCGCTTCTGGCTCACCGTCGTCGGCGAGACCTGGGAGGGCTGGGATCTGCCGAACCGGCTGATCGCCGCCTCTCCGCACCGGGACCGGATCACGTTCGTCAACCGGTACGTCACCGACGCCGAAGCGGCCGGCTACTTCGCCGGCGCCGACATCGTCGTGCTGCCCTATCACCGCTCCTCGTCCTCCGGGCCGCTCCAGATCGCGATGGCCGCGGGGCTTCCGGTCGTGGTGACGAAGGTCGGCGGCCTGGTGGAGGCCACGGCCCACTACCCCGGCGCCGTGCCCGCCGAGCCCTCCAGCCCGCAATCGCTCGCGGACGGCGTCCAGCAGGCGGCCAAGCTCGTCGACCGCCGCTTCGAGGGCGTCACGACCTGGGCCGACACGGCGCGCGACTACACCGAACTGTTCGACGGGATACTGCGGTGACCCTCCTGCGAACCGGGCCGGTTCCCGGCCGCGTCAGGGATCCGCTGGTCATGAACTCGATGTACCTGACGGCGACGACGGTCGTGACGTCGCTGCTCGGCTATGTCTTCTGGACGGTCGCCGCGCGGATGTACCCCGCGTCCGCCGTCGGCGAGGCCGGCGCGGGCGTCTCGGCCATGGCCTTCGCCTCTCTGCTGGGAGCCCTCGGCGGATCGATGACGGTGCTGGCCGAGTTGCCGCGCACCAGCCGGCCGCGCGAGTGGTCGGACGCCATCACCGCCCCGCTCGTGCTCACCTCGGCCACGTCGGCGGTGACCGCCCTGGCCGTCGCCGCGTTCCTCGCGCGGACGGGGCATTCGGCCTTCCTCTACCGGAACGGATGGTGGGTGGCCGCCTTCGTCGTCGGCGTGGTGGCCACGACGGCCTCCCAGGTGCTCGAGAGCGTCTGGATAGCGGAGCGCAAGGCGGTCTGGTACCTCGGCTCGAGCACCGTCTTCGCGGTGGTGAAGCTCGCGATCGTGGCCCTGCCGGTCTTCGCGGTCTTCGGGGCCGTCGGGATCCTCGCCGCCTGGTCCGCCGTGCTGGCCGCCACCACCGCGGGCTGCGTGCTGGTGCTGGTCCGCCGGTACGGCTACCGGCCGCGGCTGACCGGCCTGTCCCGGCAGGCCTGGTCGATGCGGGAGAGCCTCGCCGGCAACTACGCGATCAGCGTGGGCGATCAGGCGACGCTCTACGCGGTCCCGGTGATCGTCGCGCTCAAGGTGTCCCCGGAAGCCCTGGGCTGGTTCTACGTGGCCTGGAAGATCGGGGGCTTCTACGCGATCTTCGCCTCGGCCGTCGGAACCTCCACGTTCGCCGAGGGCAGCCATCGCCCGCACCGCGCGCTGCCGCTGGCCGTGGCCGGGCTCAAGATGGCCCTTCCGTTCATCGCCCTGGGCGCCGTGGTCACGGTCCTCGCGGGCCGCCTGGTCCTGGACGTCTTCGGCGCGCAGTACGCGGCGCACGCCTACACGCTTCTCGTCCTGCTGTCGTTGGGGGCCCTGCCCGACGCGGTGGTCACGATCTACCGCGGTGTCCTGCGCGTGCACAGGCGCTATCGGACCGCCGCGGGCATCTGCTGGGCCATCTCCGCCTCGCGGTTCGTCCTCACCGTCCCGGCCCTGGCCTGGTGGGGTATCGCCGGCGCGGGCTGGGCCTGGCTCGCCACCCAGACCGCGGGCGCGGTCTGGTGCGCGGTGGACCTGGCCGTCCACCGCGACGCATTGAACACCACGATCCCGGAGGGGGATTCATGATGCGGTGCCTGGTGACAGGTGGCTGTGGTTTTCTCGGCTCGGCACTGGTCCGCCGGCTGCTGGCGGAGTCGTGCGAGGTCGTCGTCGTGGACGACTTCTCCCGGGGCTCACGCGAGAATCTCGGACCGGACGACGACCGGCTCCGGGTGATCCGACGGGACGTCACCGACAGTCTGGACGCGATCTTCGAGTCCTTCCAGCCGGAGGCCGTCTTCCATCTGGCCGCGCTGCACTTCATTCCCGACTGCGACGCCGACCCGGCGCGCTGCCTGCGGGTCAACGTGGACGGCACCAGGTCCGTGCTGCGGGCCGCCGCCGGACTCCGCGGCCCGCTCGCCGTGGTGCTGGCCTCCTCCGCCGCGGTCTACGCACCGGCCGACGCGGCCCACCGCGAGCCGGAGGACGTCCCGGGCCCGGTCGACGTCTACGGGTACTCCAAGTTCTGGGCGGAGGAGTTGGCGTCCGGTTTCGCGGCCCGGACCGGGACCGCCGTGGGAATCGCCCGGCTCTTCAACGTCTTCGGCCCGGGCGAGACCAACGCCCACTTCATTCCGAGCCTGATCAGCCAGATGAAGGCCGGGCAGCGGGTCAGGCTCGGGAACCTCTCGACCAAGCGGGACTACGTGTTCGTCGACGACGTCGCCGACGCGCTGCTGCGGCTGGCCCGGCACGGCGCCGCCGGTCGGTCGGCGACGGTGAACATCGGGAGCGGGCGGGCCTACGCCGGGCACGAGGTGGTCGAGGCCCTGGCCGGCCTGGCCGCGGCCGACGTGGCTCCGGTCACCGACCCCGGGCGGCTCCGCCCGGTGGACCGGCCCGTCCTGCTGTCCGACCCGACACTGGCTCAGAAGCTGCTGGACTGGGCGCCCAGGACGTCGCTCATCGACGGACTGCGGGCCGCGTGGGACCGCCCGGTGGGCGCGGGGGTGACGCTGGCATGAGGATCGCCATGGTCTGCAAGCACTACGCCCCGTTCACCGGCGGCGTCGAGTCGCACGTCGAGGAGATCGCCAAGCGGCTGGCCGGCCGCGGGCACACGGTCGAGGTCCTCACCCACCACGACGGGCCCGGCCTCGCGGACACCGAGACGCGCGAGGGAGTCCTGGTGCGGCGGCACAAGGTCCCGGTGCCCAGCCTGCACTTCGCGCTCTCCCCGGCAGTGTGGGCCACGCTGGCCCGGAACCGGCACCGCTACGACGTGGTGCACGCGCACGGCTACCACTCCTCCGCCCCGCTCGCCGCGGCGATGGCCGGCGCCTCGCCCATCGTCTTCACGCCGCACTACCACGGCACCGGCCACTCGCCGCTGCGCAAGGCCATCCACATCCCCTACCGGGCCGCGGGGGCGGCGATCGCCGCCCGCTCGCAACGCATCATCTGCGTGTCGCGCACCGAGGCCGATCTCTTCCTGACCCACTTCCCCTCGGCCCGGCCGCGCGTCACGGTCATCCCGAACGGTGTCGACCTGGAACGGATCACCGCGGCCGAGCCGTTTCCCGGCACCGGACCGTTCGTCGTCACCGGCGGGCGCCTCCAGTCGTACAAGCAGGTCGACCGCATCGTCGAGGCCATGGCGTCGACACCGCCCGATCTGCGTCTGGTGGTCACCGGGGACGGCCCCGAACGCGGCGTCCTCGAAACACTCGCCGACACGCGCGGAGTGCGGGAGAAGGTCAACTTCATCGGGCGGGTGGAGACCGACGAGCTCTACCGCTGGTACGCCGGCGCCGACGTGTTCTGCTCCATGTCGTCCAACGAGGCGATGCCGGTCACCATCCTGGAGATGCTGGCCGCCGGAGCACGTGTCGTCGCCTCGGACATCCCGGCCCACCGGGATATCCGCGACCGCACCGCCGGGGCGATAACCCTGGTGCCCCTGGACGCCGCCCCGGAACTGCTGGCCGATGCCTTGAGGAACGCCCTGAACGAGGCGCCCGCCCCCGAGCAGCGGATCCCGACGTGGGACGAGGTCACGACGCGGACCCTGGAGGTCTACCGCGATCTCACCAGCACGGCGGTGGAAGCAGCGTGACCGAACGACCGGTGCGGGTGCTCTACTGGTTCACCCAGCCCACGCCGTACGCGGTGGCGCGCTTCAACGCGGCCTTCGAGCGTCCGGAACTCGAGTTCCACGCCGTCTTCTCGCGGGTGCGCGAGCCGGACCGGTCCTGGGACGTGGACGAGTCCGGGTGGAAGTTTCCCGCCTCCTACCTGGGGCGGATCAAGGTGCCGATCAAAGAACTGCGAGAGTTGCGCCCGGACGTGTTCATCCTGGAGAACGACCGCTGGAACCTGGCCCTGGGCGCGCTGGTCGGCTTCGCCGTCTCCCAGCGCGTGGCGTTCCGGGTGCTGCCCAACTTCGACGCATGGTCGCACCGCACATGGTGGCGCGAGCTCGGCAAGAACGTGCTGTTCAGAGCGGTTGACGGAGCCAAGGTCCCCGGTCCGGACGGGGCCGCGCTCGCGGTTCGGTACGGACTGCCGCCGGAGCGCGCCACCGTGGTCACCCAGTCGATCGATGTGGCGCACTACGGGAGAGCACGCGACATGCCGGCTCAGGAGCGCCGGCGGCGTCGCGCGGAACTGGGACTGTCCGGGTGCGTCTTCCTGTACGTGGGGCGGATCTGGAAGGGCAAGGGACTCGACGAGTTGTTCGAGGCCTACCGGCGGGTTCGCACGACCGGCGAGGACATCAGCCTCCTCATCGTCGGCGACGGCGTGGACCGCGAGCGCTACGCGGGCCGGGAGGCGGCCACGCCGGGCGTCACGTTCGCGGGATTCGTCCAGCCGGCCGCGCTGCCGGAGTGGTACGCCCTCGGCGACGTCATGGTCTTTCCCACCCACGGCGATCCCAACGGACTGGTGGTGGAGGAGGCACTCAGCGCCGGCCTGCCGGTGATCGTCTCCGACGCCGCCGGCGACATCAGGGCCCGTGTTCCGGACTCCGTCGGCCGTGTCTTCCCGGTGGGCGACGCGGACGCCCTGACCGAGGCGATGACAGCCCTGGCGGAACCGGAGGTTCGGGAGAGCCTGGCCCGCCGGGCGCCCGCCTGGGCGGCGTGGAAGAACGACGCACGCTACGCGGAGGATCTGGCCCGCTTCGCCCGCGACCTGATGGCGACCCCGCGCCGGCGTACGCCGCTGCGCTTCGCGGGCGCCACGGTCGGCCGGGTAGCGGCCGGGTGGGGACGGCGGAGCGGATGACGGCGCCCGCGGCCATTTCGGAAACCGCCTATCCTCCTGCGGTGCCTGACGCGACCCGTGGACGATGGGCCGCCCTCGCGACGGGGTGGGCGATCGGCGCCGCCCTCGCGGCCGACGGCGCGGGGGTCGTCCTGCTGGCGACGGCCAACGCCAGATCCAGAGCCGGGGCGTCCGGCGGCTATCTCCTGTTCTGGGCCGGACTCGCACTCATCTTCGTGCCGAGCGCCGGGTTCCTCCTGCTGTCCCGGGGCGGCCGGGGTGCACGGCTCACCGTGGCCGTGGGCTTCGGGCTCGCGCTGTATCTGGCGAAGGTCGTCTACGAGCCGACGGCGTTCACCTATCACGACGAGTTCGCCCACTACCGGAACGCCGCCAACCTGCTGGCCTCCGGTCAGCTCCTCGGCTACAACCCGCTGATCCGCGCCACCGGCTACTATCCGGGCCTGGCCGTCGCGACGGACGCGCTCGTGCGCTTGACCGGGCTTTCCGTCTACACCAGTGGCCTGATCCTGATCGGCTGCGCGCGGCTGATCCTGGTCGGGGCGCTGTTCCTGCTCATCGACGAACTCCTCGATTCCCCCCGGGCCGCCGGTGCGGCCGTCCTGGTGTACGCGGCGGGCCCCAACTTCCTCTACTGGGACGCCCAATACGCCTACGAGTCGCTGGCCCTGCCACTGGCCGTACTCGCCGTCTTCTTCCTGGCGCGCCGACGCGGCCGGCCACCGGGCACCGCCGCCGTCCTGTGCAGCCTGGCGGTGGCGCTCGCCGTAGTGGCCACCCACCACGTGACCGCTTGGGCACTGGCCGCGCTCCTGGCGGCCTGGGCGGCGGCCGGATGGTGGCGCCGCCGTCGTTCCGGCGGCGCGGCGGCGGAAACCGCGGAATTCGCACCGACGGTCCCGGCCGCGGCGACCTCCGGCGCGGCCGTGGCGTGGGTGGCGACCGTGGCACCGATCACCGTCGCCTACCTCGGCCCCGTACTGACGGGCGCGGCCGCGCAGGGCATCCGCCTCATCACCACGTTCCACACCTCCCGCACGCTGTTCGCGAACACCGGACAGGCCGCCACGGCCCCCGAATGGGAGCGGTTGGCCGCCGTCGCCGGCACGCTCGTCATCCTCGCCGCCGTCCCGCTGGCCCTCTATCGCAGCAGGCGAACCGGGCTGCCCGCGATCGCCAAGCTGCTGGCGTGGTCGTCGCTGGGGTGGATCGCGCTGCTTCCGCTGCGGTTCACGTCCGCGGGTCAGGAGACGGCGAACCGTTCCGCCGACTTCCTGTATCTGGGAATCGCCCTCTGCTTCGCTCTGCTGCTGGAGCCGTTGCTCGAGAAGTCCCGATGGCGCCGGATGCTGTCTCTCTGCCTCGTCGCCCTGCTGTTCGCGGGTGGTATCTCAGTGTCCTGGAACTTCTCGCAGCGGCTGGCACCCGACTACCAGGTGACGAACGGGGCGGCGGCCGTGACCCCGGATGATCGGGCGCTCGCTCAATGGATGCTCGCCACGCTGGGTCCGGGGCATCGCGTCGCGACAGACGCTCAGACCGGGCTGGCGCTCGGTTCGGTGGGCCGCCAGGATGTGCTCTCCTCGGCCGAGGACGGTGCGCGGACCTGGCTGATCTTCTATCCGCAGACCGTCACCAGCGGCGTGCTGGCCGAAATACGTCGATCAGACGTTCAGTACGTGGTCGTACAGGAGGACGTGCTCGACCTGCCGGCCGGCGTCACCCATATCGACGACTCGGAGCCGGAGGACTACTACGACTCCCGGCTGTCCGCCGCGTCGCTCGCCAAATTCGACGCGAGCCCCGAGTTCCGCGAGGTCTACGCGGCCGGATCCCTCCGGGTGTACCAGGTCGTCGGGTCGACAGGAGGCCAGTGATGATGACGACGAGTCAGCGCGGATTCCACCTGGCCTGTTCGGCGGTCGCCATCGCCTCGGCCGGCGCCGTCTGCGTCTCCTCAGCGGGGCCGGTCAGGCAGATCGCGGGCCTGACGCTGGTCGGCACCCTCGCCTGCGCGCTGTGGCTCCGTGCCCGTGCGAGCCTCGCCGCGATCGTGCCGGCGACCGGTCTGACCGTGGTCTTCCTGATCCTGGCCGGGCTCGCGCTCGCCGCCGCGCACGCTCTGAGCGCCGTTCCCGTCGCGCTCACGACGGCGGTCGCGACCTTGGCAGCGGTCTGGGTCGGCGCGCGTCCTCCCACCGCCGTACCCGACACCCGAAACACCTGGCACAGACCGGCGAACCTGCTCGCCCTCGCCGGTGCCCTGATCTTCGCGGCCGCGGCGGTCCTAGCCGTTCGCGGTTCGGCGGCCAGCGCGAGCGCCGATGCCGACCAGGCGTCCTCCGTCGCGATCTGGGCCTACCCCTCGGGCGATCAGCTTCGTGTCGGAGTGGAGCAGCCCGCCGGGCACGACGCCGTGACGCTGCGGATCGTAGTAACCGAGGCGGGCGCCACTATCGCGGTGTGGAACGACGTTCGCCTCACCCCGGGCGGGATCTGGCAGGCGCCCGCGCTCACCGTCACCGGCAAGGGTCCGGCCCAGGTGACCGCGCTGCGCGGAGGGACCATCGTGGCGAGCTTGTCGAGTCGATGAAGGGAAAACATGGAACGGGGCAATCCAGGGCTGAGGTTCGGGCTACGGATCGCACTGCGGATCGGATTGGCGATCGTCGTGGTCGCCGGGGGCCTCGGGGTGATGTCCATGGCGGCACGGCCTGACCCCGCAGCCACCCCGACCCGCGCACAGCACACCGACGAACCTGCGTCCACGCTGAACGGGCAACTCAGCGCCCTTCACCTCATCAACTACTTCCCGGCAGACGCCGGGTGGCAGTACATGTGGACCCGCTGGGAACCCGACCAGATCAAGGAGGACTTCTCGCGGATGGCGGGCATGGGGGCGAACGCGGTGCGCATCACCGTGTTCCCGGACGTGACGGGGTTCCCGACACCGAGTCCGGTCATGCAGTCCCGTCTCGCGCAGATCGTCCGCATGGCCAACGACAATGGGCTCGAGGTGCAGCTCTCCCTCTTCGATCAGTTCACCGACTTCACGGACATCCAAGGCAGCCTGACCTGGGCTCAGGACATTCTCACTCCCCTGACGAAGGACCGGCACCTCGCGTTCGTCGACGTGCGCAACGAGCTCGACGCCCCGTCGACGCTGGGAAATCCCCAGGTGTACCGGTGGCTGGATGCGCTGCTTCCCGCGGTCAAAAGTGATGTGCCCGGCGTCCCGGTTACCCTCTCTGTGACCGCACCGGCGCACATCACCACCCTGCGGTCGGCGCTTCGAGTCGAGCCCGACTTCTGGGACCTGCACTACTACTCCTCCGACGGGCTCGCCCACGCGACCATGGCGGAAGCCGTCGCGGCGGCGGCCCCGCAGCCGGTCTTCGTCGGGGAGACCGGCTTCGCGACAGCGGCGGAAGGCTCGCCACCGGGTCTTCCCACCGGAGAGCCCGCGCTCGAGGCATATCAGGCTCACTACTACCAGGCGGTCGAACAGGCGGCACTCTCGCTCGGCCTCGGAACCGCCTCCCCCTGGACCTTGTACGACTTCACCCAGGCCGCCATCCCGAGCGAAGAGGACCCCGACCAGTACGCCTTCGGGCTGCTGCACACCGACGGGACTCCCAAGGCCGCGGCGAGCGTCATCAGCACGCTGTTCCACACCGGAGACCTTGGCGACGATTCCAACCGCGACTTCTCCCAGGCGGTGACCACACCTCAAGGCACGCTCCCGGCGGTCTGGCGCCTGTGGGAACCTGATCAGGCCGACTTTGCGCTGGACCCGGCCGTCGGCCACGACGAGCCGGGCGCGGCCCGCATCTCGGACAGCCGGGGCTCCGACGGGGGCATGCCGGGGTTCTACACCGTCCCGGTCCAGCCGCAGATCGTGGCCGGACACCGCTACCGCGTGACGGCCTGGGTCCGCGGCCGGAGGGCGACCGGGACGACAGTGGTCAACGTCAGTTGGTTCAACGGTCTGGGCACCTTCATGAGCGGAACTGACTCCGCCTCCCTCAGCTCCGGCGACACCGACTGGACCGAACTGGAAGCGACCGGAACGGCGCCGCCCGGAACGGCCTTCGCGGAGGTCTGGCTCAAGAGCGCCGACGACTCCGGCACCGTCTGGTTCGACGACGTCACCTGGACGCCCGTTTGACGACAGGACCTTGACGCGGCGCGCAGCCCCTGCGCTTCGGTACCATCCTTCCGAAGGAGATCGACAATCGTGCGGAGCACCAGGGCCAGGGCGAGGATGCGACGTGAACATCATCCGGCGACTGCTGCTATGCCGGTGCGGCCACGAGCGAAGCGTCCACCGGCACTACCGAAAGGGTAGCGACTGCGCGCTCTGCGATTGCCCGCGCTGGTTCCCGCGCCCGAAGTCACTCGCCATCGCCCAGGTGCAGGATGCCGGCCTGGCCGATCGACGTACCGCTACGCCAGGGTCCGACGAAGCGCCTCGATGACCCGTGCGTCCTTCAGGATCTCGACGAGGCGCACGTCGTCCGTGAAGTAGTACTCCGCCTGCGGGAGTATCGCGGACCAGTACGCTCGGGTGCGTTCGGCGTAGTCCTCGGCCACGCAGATCGTCACCGGGCCGGCGTACGGGCGCGGCTCGTAGTGCTCTTGGGCGAACTGCGCCGCGGCCCAGAGCACGGTGAGTCGATAGAAGTCGTCCAGCCTGTCGGTCTGCTCGAACCAGGTGCGCCGCTTGAGCTCGTCCAATACGGCGGGCAGGTCGGCGACGCGGTCGTGCAGGCCGAAGCGGGCGCGCAGCATGCCGATCAGGTACTCGTAGTGTTCGGTGACACCCCAGCCCGGATCCAGTTCGGGCATTCCGGAGGGCAGTTCGAGCAGGGACAGCGACGCTACCCGCTCCCCCGCGGCGACGAGTTGCTGCGCCATCTCGAGCGCGATCACCCCGCCGGCGCAGAGTCCCGCGAGGCGGTACGGACCCGACGGCTGCACCGTGCGCAGCTGTCTGATATGGAAGTCGGCGGTCTCGGCCACGGAGAGGAACGGCCGGACGGCGGCGCGGTAGCCGACGGCTTCCAGGCCGTAGACCGGGCGGTCGCCGTGCACCTCGCGGGCCAGGCCGGTGAACAGCCGCACATGCCCGATTCCCAGGTGCACGCAGAACAACGGCAGATCGGAGCCCTCTTCGACGAGCGGCACGAGCGTGGACGGCGCCTCGGGATCCCACGGACTGATGCTGCTCCGCCACACCTGCGCGACGATGTCCGCCTGCTCGGCGGCATGCGGGTCCCGGCTCTCGCCGCGGGCGCGGGCCGCGAGGGCGGCAGGCGTCGGGTGTTCGAACACGTCGAGCGCCGTGATCGTGAGTCCGGCCGCGGCGGCGCGGTCGACCACCTCGACGACCAAGAGCGAGTAGCCGCCGAGATCGAAGAAGTCGTCCTCGGGCCCGGCGGTCACGTCGAGCAACTGCTCGAAGACATCGATCAGGGTCTTCACCGCGTCGACCGCGTCGACTGCGCCGTCCGCGGCAACCGTGTCCACTGCTTCAGCCATGATCGGCAGGATCTCCTATCACTGTCGGCAGGGCGGCGCGGTCGAGCTTGCCGGAGCTGGTCAGCGGCAGCTCGGCCGCGAATGCGTATCGGCTGGGCACCATATGCGCCGGTAGTACCGCCGCCGTGCCCGCCCTGAGTTCTCGGGCCTCCGGTGGTTGCGCGGGGTTCGCCGGAACGAGTGCGGCCGCCAGGATCTGAGCGCCGGCGCCCGTCGTCACGACGGTGACCGCCGCGTCGGCCACGCCGTCGAGCCCACGCAGCACGGCTTCGACCTCGCCGAGTTCGACCCGGAAGCCACGCAGTTTGACCTGCCGGTCCACGCGCCCGAGGTATTCGAACCCTCCGTCGGGCAACTGCCTGGCCAGATCGCCGGATCGGTAGGAGCGCCGGCCGCCGTCCCCGTCGACGACGAACCGCTCGGCGGTCAGCTCGGGCCGGTTGAGGTATCCGGCCGCGACTCCGGGGCCGCTCAGCCACATTTCGCCCTCGCGCAGCTCGATTTCGAGGTGCCCGAGCGGACGGCCGATCGGCGAACGCACCGGACCGGCGAGGTCGTCCTCGGTGAGCAGCTTGAACGTCGCGTGCACGGTCGTCTCGGTGATCCCGTACATGTTCACCAGCACGGGACGGGTGCCGGGCGGCAGGTCGTCCACGAAGCGGCGGGCCACGCCCAGATCCACGCTCTCCCCGCCGAATATCAGGTATCGAACGTCGAGCTCGGGACGACCGGCCTGGCGATACGCCGACGCGACCGCGCGGAAGACGGACGGCACCTGATTCAGCACGGTGATCCGTTCACCCGTCAGCACCTCGATGAAGGCGGCGGCGGACAGTGCGGCCCGATCGGGCACGACGACCGCCGTCGCGCCGGTCGCCCACGCACCCCACAGCTCCCACACCGAGAAGTCGAAGCTCGCGGAGTGGAAGAGCGACCAGCGGTCGCGTTCGTCGACGTCGAACAGCGGCAACGCGGCGTCGAGCAGCGAAAGCACGTTGCCGTGGGAGACGACGCAGCCCTTCGGACGGCCCGTGGAGCCCGAGGTGTAGATCACGTATGCGGGATCGTCCCGACCCGGCGTCCCGACCGGCTGCGTGATCGGCCCGGTGAGGTCCATCGGGACGGGCTCGGTCCGCGCCGCGTCCAGCCCGCAGGCGGCCGCCAGTTCCGGGCCGCCGATCAGCAAGTCGATCCCGGCGTCTTGCGCCATCGTGCGCAGCCGCTCGGCCGGATGGCCCGGATCCAGCGGCAGGTACGCGGCACCGGCCTTGAGCACGCCCAGAATCGCGACGGGCGTGCGGACCGACCGCCCTGCCTCCACGCCGATCAGGCTGCCCCGGCCCACGCCGCGTGCGGCCAGCCGTCCGGCCAGCGCGTCCGCGAGCTCGCCGACGCGGCGGTAGTCGAGCCGCTCACGGCCGTCGGCCAGCGCCACGGCCGACGGACGGTGCGCACGGATCCCCTCGTAGAGATCCGCAAGACTGTCGTAAGGCATCCCCGTAGCCCCCGTACTCAGTGGATCAGGTGCCGACGATGCCACAGCCCTGAGCTCGCGTCAATGCCCGGAAGTGCGAGTGCTGGAGCCGATTACGGCCTGGTAGAGTCCGCAGCACGGGAAGATCGCAATACTCACAACGTCCGAGGGGGACGGAGTGATTCACACGGGGTTCTTCGATGATCCATTGCTACGTCTCTATTGTGTACGGCCTGGCGAACGGACTCGGCTGGCCGGCGTCCGGGAGCTGACCCGGCCGGGCGCGCTCGCCCTCCGCTCTCAGGGCTCTGATTCAATCAGGCCGCTGCTCGACACGCTCGTCACGCCGCTCGCGCTGATCTCGCGCGTCGCGCTCGACCGCTACGGCGTGCTGCTCGGCGATCCGTACGATCCCCGCTTCGAGGTGGACGGGCGAGGCCATCCGACCGGGCGGGTGGCGCTCGCGCGCGGCCGGCTGCCGACGCGGCCGTCGGGCCCGGACTGGTTCGCGGAACTGGGCTGCACGCTGCATGAACTCGGCGCCGCGTTCAGCCGCGACACCGGCGTCGATCCGCTCGCGGTGCGGCACCGGATCGAGCAGGAGCTCGCGGATCAGTTCCGGTTCCTCGGCGCGCGGGCCGCGGCCGCGCTCGAGATCCAACCTCGTGCGAATCAGCACGCTGTGCTCTCCGAGGTGCTGCGCCGCGTCGAGGAGAAGGCCCGGCGCCGCCGCGCCGATCTGTCGGCGCCGCCTCCGGCCGTCGTGCTCGACGTCGACCTGTGCGCTCTCGTACCCCGTGAGCGTTCGATCACGGCGCTGCGCGAAGTCGGCGGGCGGCTCGGTATCGAAGAGTTCAGCGACGTACGCGCCTTCGAGACGCTTCCCACGTACCACGCGCCGTCGTGGAACAACTATCTGAGCTCGAAGTCTCTGCGTGAGCAGTACCCGAACATGGATTTCGACGCGGCGTACGAACTGTTCTGCCATGCCTTCTTCAACCCGTGGGACCGGCTCCGCACCGACGAGGCGGCGCCGGGCCTCGCGCGCTTCGTCTGGGAGGTTCACGACGTCGGCGGACGCGTCGTATTCCACACGGGCCGCCGCGAACGGGTCCGGCCGCAGACCGAGGACGTGCTCGCCCGCGCCGGGATCGCGCGGCCGCGTCTCGTGATGCTGCCGAACGACCGCGTGCGTCCCGTCCACGAGCTCAAGGCGGAGGGACTCGAGCAGTTCGCGGACCTCGACGTCGTCGCCGTCTTCGACGACCTCTGCGAGAACCGGCTCGCGATGGGCAAGCGCCTGCCCGAGGCGCTCTTCGTCGCCGTCGAACCGCGCGGATTCGCCGTGGAGCACGCGGAGGGCGGCGCTCCGGACGACGGCGCCCCGGTGGTCGCCGGGTTCGAGCGGATACCCGACACCGGCCGCGCCCGTCCGGCCGGGCGCGCGTTCGCCCTGTCCCATGCCCGATCGCTCGCCGAAGTGAATATCGCCGCCCTGTCCGATCACCGCCGTGCGGCCGCCCGTCACGCGGCGGCACTCTCCGAGGACCAGTCGCGGACGCTGGTCGCACGTCTGCTGGAGAACTCGCTCGCGGCCGCCGATCGTCTCGGTCTGGCCGCCCGGGACGCGATGGACAAGGCCGGCGCCGACACCGCCTGGGCGATCCACCACGTCCTGACCCGCGACCGCTTCCGCAAGGGTCCGCGCGGGCACTTCCCGCCGGAGAAGGCGGCGGCCGTGCTCGGCCCGTGCCTCGCGGACGGCGCGCCGATTCCCGTCGTGGTCCTCGGCTTTCCGGTCAAGCTGCATGACGGCGGGCTCAAGAACGCCGGTCCGCTGCCCGACCTGGCCGAGCTCGCCGCGCTCGTGCGGCTGCTCGAGGTGCGGCGCTCGGTCAGCCGCGTCTACCCGCCCGGCCTGCGTATCACGGTGCTGACCGACGGCGACCACTTCACGCCGCGCCCCGCCGAACTGCTGCGCGCCTACCACGGCAAACTCGCGGAGTATCACCGCATGGTCGACGACGAGGGGAACCTCGAGATCGCGGACGTCGAACAGATCGCGAGCCGCACCCTCGGCGCGGACGCGACCGTCGGCCGCGGACGTGCGATCGACGCGATCATCCGGTTGCTGGACGACGCGCTGACCGGCATCGACGTGACCGCAGCGGCGTTGCCCGCACTGGAGACGGCGACGGAGCGGGCCCGGCTCGCGCTGGACGGCCGAGCAGGCGGCAGGCCGCTGCCGGCATTCGCGGACATCTACCGTTCGATGCTCTATGCCGTGCCGGTCACGCCACCGCGCGGATTCGATCGCGGCACCTGGGCGCGGCTCGTATACGCCGACCTGCTCGGCGTCGCCGATCCCGCGGTGCCCGCGCAGATCCGTTCCGCGCGTCGTGAGGTCCTGGTCGCCGCATGGCACCGCGCCGTCCGCTACCTGGCCGTGCTCCGGGTCGATCGCGATCGCGGGTACGACGATTTCCGCCTCGTTCCCGGCTGCATCAGGTTCAGCTCCAACCCGCGGCCCGGCAGCCTGGGCTTCGCCTTCCTCGGCGGTGCCGGAGTGCTGCCCTGGCACGCGACCGCCGCGATAGACCCGCGCGGCCAGGTTTCGACCGACTTCGCAGTCTCGCTCTCCGACGCCGGGTACGTGTCCGTGCGGAGTCCGCTGCTCGGCACGGACCAGCCGTGGTTCATGGTGCCGAGCACCGCCGTGGACCGCGGCCGCCTCGATCCGGACGTCATCGCCTCCGTGCGTCTCAGGCGCCGATGAGCGCGCCGGCCACCACCTCCGAAGCCCGCGAGGTGCATCCGCTGCGCACCGGACCCGGCCGGCTGCTCGTCCTCGTCTCGCTGCTCGGCAGCGTCGGCTACGGGCTCTACACGGCGGGCAGTGCGGTCTACTTCGTGCGCGAGGTCGGCCTCTCACCGACGATGGTCGGCACCGGCTTGTCGGTGGCCGGATTCGTCGGGCTGTTCGCCGGTCTGCCGATCGGCCGCGTCGCCGACCGCCTGGGCCCGAAGCGCGTGGCGGTCGTTGCGGCCACCGCCCGCACGCTGCCGCTGGTCTTCGCGCTGTGGGTGACCGCCTTCTGGCAGGTGCTGCTCATCGTGCTCGTACTCGGTGTGGCCGAGTCGGGATGGACCGTGGCCGAGGAGGCGACGATCGCGCGGCTGACTGCCGGAGCCGGTCGCGTGCGCATCTCGGCGGCGCTGCGGGCTGTGTTCAACGTCGGCCTGACCGTCGGGTCGCTGCTCGCCGGAGTGGCGCTCGCGATCGGCACCAGGCGCGCGTACGACTCGCTGATCCTGGCGTACGTGGCGACGTCGGTACTCGGAGCGGTGCTCTACACGCGGCTGCCCGCCACCCCGGGGCGCGACATCGGCCACGGCCCCAGGCTCTTCTCCGGCGCGGCGCTGCGCGATCGGCCCTACATGTCGGTCGCACTCGTCAGCTGCCTGTCCACGCTCGGCGACACGGTGCTCAGCGTCGGCCTGCCGCTGTGGATCGTCTCGGACACCGCGGCGCCGCGCTCGATGGCGGGCTGGCTCCTGGGCATCAACACCCTGCTGGTCGCGGCGCTGCAGATCAGGGTGGCGCGGGCCGCTGACACGATGCCGGGCGCGATCCGCTCCCAGCAGGTCGCGCTCGCGGGCCTCGCGCTGTGCTGCGTGCTCGCCGGGCTCGCCGGCCACCAGGCGCGCTGGCCGGCGACGGCGCTGCTGCTGGCCGCCGTCGGGGCGCTGACCGTGGGCGAGATGGCCGGCCAGGGCGCACGTTGGACGATGCGCTTCACCCTGGCCCCCGCCGCGGCACAGGGTGAGTACGGCGCCGCCTTCCGGCTCGGCCTGCTCGTCCCCCGGGCGGCCGGGCCGGTGCTCGTCACGGCCCTGACCAGCGGCTGGCACCTGTCCGGCTGGCTCGTGCTCTGCGCACTGTTCCTCGCGGGCAGCGGGCTCACCGGGCCGGTCACGCGGTGGGCCGTGCGCACCCGGCCGCAGGAGACGGCATGACGAGCATCGTCGTGGTCTACGATCTCGGCGCGGCGAATCCCGTCGAGATCCGCACCGGCATCGGGCCGCTCGGCGAGGTCAGCCTCGCCCTGCCGCCGTCCCCGCACAATGCGGAGCTCGCCCCGCTGATCGAGCGTCTCGGCCTGCGGACACTGGCGATTCCCGAGGACCCGGCGCAGGCCGCCGAGCGCATCCGCGCGCTGAGACCGGACGCCGTGCTGACCTTCAGCGACCGCCGCGTCCGGCTCACGGCGCACGTCACCCACGCGCTCGATCTGCCCGGCCACGACCCGGGAGCGGCCGATGTCCTCACCGACAAGCTGCTGCAGCGCGACGCCCTTCGCCGCGCCGGAATCGACGCGGTCCGCTACGCCGGGATCCGGAGTGCCGCGGACTGGCCCGCCGCCCTCGCGGCCGTCGGCCTCCCGGCGGTGCTCAAGCCGCGCCGGGGCGAGGGCAGCCGGGACACGCACCTGATCCCGGACGAGGCGGCCGCCCGGACGCTGCCGACCGCCGAGGGCTTCGTGCTCGAGGAGTACCTGGCCGGCGAGGACCGCGGAGAGTTCGGGGACTACGTGTCCGTCGAGACCGTTCTCGCACACGGCCGAACGCACCACGTGGCCGTCACCGGCAAGTTCCCGCTGCTGCCGCCGTTCCGCGAACGGGGCCACATCTGGCCCGCGCCGATCGCGGACGATGAACGCGCCCGTCTCCTCACCCTCGTCGACCGCGCCGTCGCGGCCCTCGGCGTGCACACGGGGATCCTGCACACGGAGATCAAGCTGACGCCGGACGGTCCGCGCATCATCGAGGTCAACGGCCGGCTGGGCGGTCATATCAATGAGTTGTGCCTGCACGCGACGGGCAGGAGCCTGACCGAGGCGGCGGCGAGAGTCGCGCTCGACCGGCCGCCGTCCGCGTCCGAACTGCCGGACGAACGCTCGCTCGACGCTGTCTTCGGCATCCGCACGACACCCGCGCCGCGCCTGAACGCCACACTGGTCAAGGCGACCGGCGCAGCGAACGTGCGCCGAATCCCCGGCGTGCTCGCATACCGACGCCTCGTTCAGCCCGGCGACCGCGTCACCGACTCGGTCCAGACGCAGAATCTCGACCTGCTCGTCGCGACCGCGGCCACGAACAGGGACCTGCTCGGCCTGATAGCGCGGACGCAGCGCGAGCTGGAGTTCGTATTCAAGCCCGGTGAGGATGCGCCCTCTCGCGCCTACCGCGGCGACCAACTGGACGGCTCCGTCCCAAGATGACGTCCTTTCGTGCGCAGGCCCTGATTCGCCTCCGGCGGCCCGGCTACGCACGTAGTCCACGGATCTGTCGTAGCCTCTCCCGGGTGACGAAGCTTCAGCCGACCCAGACGGGCACCCGTGGCACGTTGAGCCGCTCAGACCTCAGGATGATCGTCGCCGCCGCGATCCTCACCGTGGCCTCGGCCGTGTCGAAGGGCGCGGGGGCGGTGGCGCCGTTCGTGATCTCGGCGCTCGCGTTGGCGTTGCTCGCCGCGCTGGTGGGGTTGTGCGTGGACCAGCTTGCCGAGCGGCTCGGGCCGGGCGGGACCGGCGTGCTGCAGTCGGCGCTGGGGAACCTGCCGGAACTGTTCGTCTGCGTCTTCGCCCTGCGCCAGGGGCTGACCGACGTGGTCACCTCGGCGCTGATCGGCTCGATCCTCGGCAACCTGCTGCTGGTGCTCGGCCTGGCGTTCGTGGTCGGCGGACGGCGGCACGGCACGCTGAGGTTCTCCGAACTGCGCGCGCGGATGGTCATGTCGCTGATGATCCTCTCGGTCGCGGCGATGTTCGTGCCCTCACTCGCGCACTACGTGGGCGCGGCCGCCGACAGCCACGAGGCCTCGCTCTCCCGGGTCACCGCCGTGGTGCTGCTGCTGATCTTCGCGCTGTCGGTCCCCGCTTCGGTGCGCCGCGAACAGGCGGAGGCGGGCGGCTCGGTCGCGGCCGAGCCGTCGGAGCAGCGCTGGCCGCTGGCCCTGGCGGTCGGCATGCTCGCCATCACGGGCGTGCTCGCCGCGTACGTCTCCGACCTGTTCGTCGACGCACTGCAGCCGGCCATGACCACCCTGCACATCAACCAGGTCTTCGCCGGTCTGGTAATCGTGGCGATCGCGGGCAACGCCGTGGAGAACGTGGTCGGCATCCAGCTCGCCTGGCAGGAGAAGTCCGACCACGCGCTCTCGGTGATCCTCAACAGCCCCCTGCAGATCGCGCTCGTTCTCGCACCGGTGCTGGTGCTGCTCTCCCCGGTGATCGGAGGCCCCTCGTTCACCCTGGTGTTCTCCCCGATGCTGATGGCCTCGGTCGGCATCTCGGTGGGCGCGGTGGCGTTCCTCACCTTCGACGGGCTCTCCGACTGGCTCGAGGGCGCCACCATGATCGGGCTCTACGTGCTGATCGCCGCAGCGTTCTGGTGGGGCTGACCGGCCGAGGAGGCCGTTGAGTCTCCGGCGCGGCACCCGCCGGACTTGACCGTAGGCGATCCACTCCGGGGTCCGACGTGCCGCGAGCCGGCGGTGTGTCAGCCGCCCGGGTCACCCGCGGTCTCGTTCGTCCCGGAACTCTCCGGTGCGGGGCGCGCCGCCGGATCGCTGGTCGGCTTCGGCCTCGGCGGCTCTGAGTTCGACGCGGCGGATCTTGCCGGAGATGGTCAGGGGCAGGGTGCTGAATTCCAGCCTGCGGAGGCGCTGATAGGGGGCCAGGTGCTGCCGGCAGTGCGCGAAGATCGAGCGGGCGGTGGTGTCGTCGGGGGGCCAGCCCGCCGCGAGTCGGACGTAGGCCTTGGGCACCGCCAGCCGGATCGGGTCGGCCGCGGGGATCACGGCGGCGTCGAGGACCGCCTCGTGGCGCAGGAGGACGCTCTCCAGCTCGAACGGGGAGATCTGGTAGTCGGAGGCCTTGAAGACGTCGTCCGAGCGGCCGACGAAGGTGATCCGGCCGTCCTCGTCCTGCGATCCGAGGTCCCCGGTGTGGTAGTAGCCGCCCGCCGTGGCCTCGGCGGTCAACTGCGGGTCGTCGCGGTAGCCGGCCATCAGGCCCAGCGGCGGGGGATCGAGCTCCAGGCAGATCTCCCCTTCCCGCGCCGGGCGGCCCGACTCCGGGTCGACGAGCACCACCCGGTACCCGGGTGCCGAGCGGCCCATGGAGCCCGGCTTGACCGGCGCGCCCGGGGTGTTGCCGACCTGCAGGGTGGTCTCGGTCTGGCCGTAGCCGTCGCGCACCGTGACCTGCCAGGCGCGCCGGATCCGCTCGATCACCTCCGGGTCGAGCGGCTCCCCCGCGCTCACGGCGGTGCGCGGCGGGGTGCGCAGCGCGGACAGGTCGGCCTGGATCAGCATGCGCCAGACGGTGGGCGGCGCGCACAGGCTGGTGACCGCGTGCCGGTTCATCTGGTCCAGCAGCCAGGCCGCGTCGAAGCGTGCGTAGTTGCACACGAGCACGCAGGCCTGCGCGTTCCAGGGCGCGAAGACGCTGCTCCAGGCGTGCTTGCCCCAGCCGGGAGACGAGATGTTGAGATGGATGTCGCCGGGGCGCAGGCCGAGCCAGTACATGGTGGACAGGTGTCCGACCGGATAGGACGCGTGCGTGTGCTCGACGAGCTTGGGCCGGGCGGTGGTGCCCGAGGTGAAGTACAGCATGAGCGTGTCGTCGGCGCGGGTCACGCCGTCCGGCTTGAAGTCGGTCGGGGCCGCGTCCGCCTCAGTGTAGGAGATCCATCCCGGCACGGGCGACCCCACCGCGATGCGCGTGTAGTCGCCCTCGATCCCGGCGAACTTGCCCTCGCCGCCGCTCGCCGCGATCACGTGCCGCACCTGGCCGCGCTCGATGCGGTCGCTCAGGTCCTCGACCGTCAGCAGCGGCGTCGCGGGGACGAGGACGGCGCCGAGCTTCATCGCCGCCAGGATCGTCTCCCACAGTTCGACCCGGTTCCCCATGATCACCAGGATCCGGTCCCCGCGCAGCACGCCGTGGCCGCGCAGCCAGTTGGCGACCTGGTTCGAGCGCCGCGACAACTGCGCGAACGAGCGGGTCAGCTCGGTGCCGTCGGGCTCGATGATCCGCAGGGCGGGCGCTTCGTTGCCCTCGGCGATCGCGTCGAACCAGTCCAGCGCCCAGTTGAACTCGTCGAGCCGCGGCCAGCTGAACTCGCGGTACGCGCGCTCGTAGTCGTCCCAGTGCGCGAGCAGCAGATCGCGGGCCGCGCGGAACGTCGTGGTGGCTTCGTGGGCTGACATGGCTCACGTCCTCTCAGTCGGAGACCGCGGCCGGACGAGCGTGCCCGGCCGCGCCGAACGGGCCGAACGGCCCTGCCGGACGACGGCCCACGGACCCTGACGTTCCGGGGCGGCGTCCGGCGACAGTGGACTGGACGCCGCGAAGGGAGTCCGCCCATGGGTACCACCGCCGCCGCACGAGCCGATCGGTCGGCGGATCCGGTGCTGCGCTGGCTCGCCCGCGACGCGCGGCGGCTGCCGGCGGACGGCGGCCGGCTGTCCGAGGCCGAGGCCGCGGAGCACGCCCGGATGCGTCACGTGAAGCGCCGCCGCGAGTTCGAGCTGGCCCGCTGGACGGCCAAGCAGGCCTTGGCGACGCTGCCCGGCTGCGACCTCGATCCGGTCCGGCTGGAGGTGCGCCGCCATCCGAGCGGCGCTCCCGAGGCGTGGGCCGACGGCCGCGCGCTGCCGGTCGGGATCTCGCTCAGCGACCGGGCCGGGCGGGCGGTGTGCCTGCTCGGGCTCTGGCCCGGCGCCGTCGGCTGCGATCTGGAACTGGTCGAACCGCGCAGCCCGGCCTTCGTGCGCCTCTACTTCACCGCGGCCGAACGCCGCTTCATCGGGGACGACGACCTGCGGGCGAACCTGCTGTGGTCCGCGAAGGAGAGCGTCCTCAAGGTGCTGCGGACGGGGCTGCGCCGGGACACCCGCACGGTGGAGGTGGCCGTATCCACCGAGGGCTCCGGCTGGTCGCCGCTGATCGCGCGGGTGGACCGGGCGCGCACCTTCACCGGCTGGTGGGCGCGTTACGACGACTTCCTGCTCACCGTCGCCACGGCGGCGCCGACACCGCCGCCGGCCTGTATCGACGACCCCTTCGAGGCCTTCAGTCCTGATCCGCACGTGCCATCCCCCGCTCCAGCGCGTCGATGAGGTAGGGGCGCAGGCTCGCGGCCGGGATGATCCGGTCCACCGAGCCGACCCGCCGCGCCCGCTCGATCGTGTGCACGTCGTCGAACTCCGCGGCGACCTCGCCGAGCTTCTCCGCGTGCACCCGCCGCCGGATCTCCTGGAGATCGGGGCGGGCCGCTCCGGCGACGCGCGGGTCGCGGTCGGTGCGCGCGGCCACCTCCCGGGCGAAGACGACCGCGGCCGCCGGCGCGCCGCCGATCACGGAGGCGAAGGAGCCGTGCAGCGCCGCGATCTCGAGGGAGGGGTTGAGCCGTTTGGAGAAGACCACGAACGCGCCGCCGTGGTACCTGGAGATCACCACGAAGACGATCGGGCCGCGGAAGTTGGTCACCGCCCGGCCGATCTCCGCGCCGTACTCCAGCTGCCAGCGGCGCATGGACTCCGGCGAGCCGTCGAACCCGGAGAGGTTGGCGAGCACCGCCAGCGGGCGGTTGCCGCTGGCCGCGTTCACCGCGCGGGCGATCTTGCGCGAGGACTGCGGGAAGAGCGTGCCCGAGGTCCACGCGGACGGGCCGTCGGCCGGCACGAAGCCCCGGCGCGGCAGCACGTGCGACTCGAGTCCGATCAGGCACAACGGGATGCCGCCGACGCGCGCGTCCCAGACCACCGCGGACTCCGCGTCCCGCCAGTGCCGCCAGCGTTCCAGCGGCTCGTCATCCGCGTCGACGACCGCGTGCATCACCGAGCGGATGTCGAAGGGCTGCTTGCGCTCGGCGTTGCGCTCGGCGGAGAACACGTCGCCGACCAGTTCGAACTCCGAGCCTTCGACGGGATGGTGCGGTGCCAGGCGCACGTCGCGGTCCGGCGGATCCGCGGTCGGCCGACGGCGCGGGAACCGCTCGCCCGGGACCGCATAGCAGTGTTCGTAGTGCCGCAGCAGCACGCCGCAGGCCTCGGCCACGGAGCGGGCGCCGTACTGTGCCTGGCCGTTGGGCCCCATGACGTGGTCGAGTCCGCCGATGCCGAGGTTGTCCTCCGCGGACACGCCGCCGGAGAAGTCGAGGGCCTGTTTGCCGGTCAGCACCATCGCGCCCGTGCGCACCATGATCAGGATTCCGCGGGTGTGCATGAGCATGGTGGACTCGGCGTTCCAGTACGGCTGAGCGCCGACGTTCACCCCGGTCACCACGACGTTGACCTCGCCGCCCCGCTGGGTGAACTCGATCAGCCCGCGCAGCACGGCGGCGATCCAGTCCATGTTCTCGGTGCCGCTGTCCATCGCGATCCGGGCCCCGGAGGAGACCGCGAACCATTCCACCGGGACGCGCAGCCGGGCCGCGAGGCGCAGCGCCGCGAGGATCCGGCGGCATTCCGGTTCGGCGAGGGCGCCCATGCCGCGGGTCGGGTCGCCGAGGATCGCCACCCGTGCCATCCCCTCGGGGATCTCGCGCGTGTAGTTGGTGACCACGCCGACGACGATGTTCGCGGCGTTGTGCCCCGGAGCGCGCTCGACCGGCGTCAGTTCGTCGGCTTCGCCCAGGTCGTGCTCGACGAAGTCGCCGCGCGGGAAGGCGCTGCGCGTCCCGGTCTTCGGAGTGAGCATGCGGATGATCTCGTAGGGGTAGGGGACGCCGACGCGCTGGGCGCGAAGCACGCGCTGCGCGTACTCCGTCAGCGGCCTGATCGGCGCGTCCCCGACCGGGAATTCGCGCACGAGCACCTGTTCCGCGCCCTCGACCCCTTCCAGGTGCAGCACGGCGTCGCGCAGCCGCCCGGCCTGGGGTATCAGCACCCGCAGGACGACCTTCTCCAGGTTCACGCCGAGCGCCAGCGGCCCGAACGGCCTGGCCAGATCGCGCCACAGTTCGCGCGGCACGTCGAACGGCGGACGCACGTAGAGCACGATGCGGTTGTTCCGCGGGCGCTCGCGGGGTTCGAGCCCGAGCATGGCCTGGTGCATGGCGGCCAGCGCCTGCAGGCCCATCCGCTCCAGCCGCGGCAGCGAGACCACCCGGCCGTCGGCGTCGCGCACCATGGTCAGATCCCGTACTTCGGCGATCGCGAAGAGCCGCACGTCGCCGGGATTCTCGCGGGCCGTGCAGTGGAACAGGAAGACGTCCTCGACGGACGGCAGCCGCCGCACCTCGAAGTTGGCGAGACGCCACAGCTCGATCCGCTCGGCCAGCGTCGGGTGCAGATTCCGGTGCAGCAGGTCCTCCTCGAACCCGGCCGCACCGTCGCCGCGCCTGCGGAAGCTGAAGTGCTGGGTGCGGCGGTGCTCTGGGCCCGCGCCGTGCTCGCTGGTCACCGTGACCTCGATGCGCCGCGGGGCACGGCCGAAATCGCACCCGTCCAGCGCGTGCTCGATCCGCGCGGCCATCGTGTCGGCGCTCGGCCGCGTCCCGGGGCTGCGGGCCACCAGGTCGACGATGAGTTCGCCGTCCGCGGCGGGCGGCCCCGCCAGATGCCGCGCGATCGCGGCGGCGGTGGCGCCGAGCTCCGCCAGCTCGATGAAGCCGGCGACCACGTGGCGGCGTTCGCCCTCGTGCTCGAAGTCGGCGGCCGCGAGCACCGTGCCGTCGCGCTCCTCGGTGCGGAGCGACGTCAGGACCCTGGTGTTGTAGAACCGGCGCAGGTAGACCTCGAGCAGCGCCCCGCGGTACGCGGGGTCCGCCTTCGCGGAGCGCGGCAGGAGCCGGCCGCGCAGCGGCTGCGGACACCACACGAGGCGCTCGACGAGCCGCTCGCGGTCCGGGCCCGGGCGGCTCGCCGCCTCCTCGAGCTCGTCGAGATCGTCATCCATCTCCCGATAGACGTCGGTCAGCGTCCGCTCGTGCAGCGGCTCGTCGAAGAAGCGGAACCGCACGTCGCGGGCGAGCTCGGCGACGACCTGGTGGCGCGGCCGGGCCGCCTCGGCGAGCCGGTCGAGCAGGACGCGCAGTCCGGGTCCGCTGGAATCGGCGAGGCGCTCGCGGTGCTGCAGGCGGCGCTGCAGGATCGCGGCCGCGATCGGCGCGAGCAGTTGGGCGCGCAGCGTGGAGGAGTGGAGCCAGAAGACGGCGTCCTCCAGTTGCCGGCTGCGCTCGAGGCCGTGGACGCCGTACCGGGTCAGCGCGCGTTCCAGGCGGGCGACGAACCGCGGCGGCAGTCCGGCGCGCGCGGGGTCGAGCCACTGCAGATACGAAAGCAGATACTCGTGGGCGCTGACGTCCAGGCCTCCTTCGGCGCCGTCTCCGTCACCGTCGTCGTCGCGGGCCTCCGGCTGCTGCCGGTCGAGGCCGCTGACGTCGGCGAACAGGTCGAGGAACTCCTCCTCGGCGCGCAGCAGCGCCGGGTCGCCGGCCGGGAGCGCGGCGTCGAGCCCGCGCCGGGCCGCGGTGACGCTCCGCACGGTCGCGGCGTCGAGGTCGTAGCCGAGCAGGTACCGGCGCAGCACGGCGTAGACCGCGTCGCAGCCCCCTGTCTCGTCCTCGTCCCGGGACGCCAGCGCGGCGAGGTCGGCGATGCCGCCGGCCGTCGCCGCCGCCGCGCCGGCCTGTTCGCGGATCCGCAGCAGCGCGGTACCCGGCGCGACCTGGGAGCCCGCGATCACCTCCAGACCCGTGACCTCGCCGGAGAACGGCGCGGCGAGTACCGACTCCATCTTCATGCTCTCCAGCACGAGCAACGGGTCACCCGCGGCGACCGTGTCGCCGACGGCGACGCGCACCGCCGCGACGTAGGCGGGGAACTCGGCCGAGACCAGGCCGCCGCCCTCGCGCTGCACCCGATGGCTCGCCCCGCCGACGTCGACGAGGAAGGAGGAGCCCTGAGTCGCGCAGATCAGGCGGCGGGTCACTCCCCCGCAGCGGACGCGGCGCTCGTATCGGCCGGTGCGCTCGACTTCGGCGTCGACCACGACGGTGCCGGCCGTGACCCGGTAGGTCCGCGGGCCGGTGCGGAACACCTCGAGGGCGTACACCCGGTCCCGGTAGCGCAGTCTGACCCCTAGTCCGGGTTCGCCCGCACGCTCGGGGCGGCCGCGCGAGGCCGAGGCGCGGAAGGCCGCCGCACGCGCCGCGTGATCGAGGTCGTACGCCTCGATACCCGCCTGGATCACGGCGAGCGGCTCGGGCGGGGCCAGGAGACCGCCCGCGGCCGTGATCCCGTCGAGCCAGAGATTGTCCGCCTCCCCGCTGCGCAGCTCCGGCCGGTCCAGCAGGAGGCGCAGGAAGAAGCGGTTCGTGGTGCCGCCGGCCACGATCACGGCGGTCTGGTCGAGTGCGCGCCGCAGCCGGGCCAGCGCCTCCGCGCGATCCCGGCCCCAGGCCACGATCTTGGCGATCATCGAGTCGAAGTCGGCGACGATCTCGTCGCCCTCGACGATCCCGGAGTCGACCCGGATGCCCGGACCGCCAGGCGGCCGCCACAGCTCGACCCGGCCCGGCGCCGCGATGAATCCGCGGTCCGGATCCTCGGCGCACAGCCTCGCCTCGACGGCGTGCCCGCGGACGGGCGGCGGCTCGCCCTCGAGCCGGCCGCCGCGGGCGAGGTGCAGCTGGTACTTGACCAGGTCGACGCCGGTGGTCTGCTCGGTGACCGGATGCTCGACCTGCAGGCGCGTGTTGACCTCGAGGAAGTAGTGCCGACCGGTCTCCGCGTCCACCAGGAACTCGACGGTGCCGGCGTTGCGGTAGCCGGCCGCCCGGCAGATCCGGATCGCGTCCAGCTTGATCGCGCGCTCGGCCTCGGCGCCGAGGACCGGGGAGCCGGACTCCTCGATCACCTTCTGATGCCGCCGCTGGACGGTGCAGTCCCGCACGCCGAGCGCCCACACGCCGCCGTAGTCGTCGGCGAGGACCTGCACCTCGACGTGCCGGGCCCGCGGCACCAGCTTCTCCACGAACAGCGTGGGATCGCCGAAGGCGAGGCTCGCCTCGGCGCGGGCCGAGTCGTACGCGCCGGCGAGCGCGTCCGGCCCGCGCACGACCCTGATACCGCGGCCGCCGCCGCCCGCCGCGGCCTTCAGCACGACCGGGTAGCCGATGCGCGCGGCGTGGTCGGCCGCGTCGGCGCCGTCGGCCAGGCCGCTCATCGAGCCCGGCACCACGGGGACTCCGGCCTTGATCACGAGGCGCCGGGCCGCCAGCTTGTCGCCGAGCAGCGCCATCGTGCGGCTGTCCGGTCCGACGAAGGCGATGCCCTCCCGCTCGCAGCGCCGGGCGAACCCGGCGCGCTCGGAGACGAAGCCCCAGCCGACCCACACGGAGTCGGCACGCGCCCGCAGCAGCGCCGCGATCACCCGCTCCTCGTCGAGGTAGGCCGCCTCACGGTGCCCGTCGACCGGATCCGCGACCGTGGCCGGGCCGAGGGACACGGCCTCGTCCGCCAGCCCCACGAACCACGCGTCGGCGTCCGCGTCGGTGTGCACGATGATCGAGGTGAGGCGGGTGTCGGCGGCTTCGGTCGCCAGTTCCGCGACGGCGTCCAGCGCCCGCTTGGCGCTCTCCCCGCGGTTGAGGATCGCGAGCCGGGTGATCGGCGGCATCTAGACCACCCCGATCAGAGCGCCTCGAATCTCGGCCGGAACCGGGCCGGGCAGCGGCGTGGCCCGGTAGCCCTCCAGCCGCACGATCACACCTCCCTCTGCGTCGAGTACCACGGCGTCGTACTGCTCTCCGCGGCGCTGGACCTTCGCGAACGCCGCCTGCTCGGCACCGGGCCAGACCCGGACCCGGTCGACGTGCCGCGGCAGCGCCAGCGCTCCGTCCTGCGCGGCTCCGACGAGCCCGGCGGTCTGGAAGCAGAGCTCGACCAGCCTGGGCGCGGCGAGCAGCGGCGCCCGCCGCGGCTCGTGGTCCGGCGGCAGTCCGTCGGCCAGGGCGGCGGCCGTCGCATGGCCCTGCTTCCAGGCGGAGGCGACCACCTGGTACGCCGGTCCGTGGAAGAAGAGCCGGTAGACGTCGGCGGCGGGAACCGCGTGCGCGGCCGGCCGCGGCGGGCTCTGCCTCTCCGCGCGCCCGGGCCGGCGGCCGAGCCGGACGGTCCCGGTGAAGTGGACGGTGCGCACCGTCATGGTCCCGCGCCCGTCCGCCCGGGGCATCGTGCGTTCCGCCTCGAGCGCGCACCGCGCGATCAGGCCCTTTCCCTCGGGGCTGAGCACCGCGCGCACGACGATCTCCCGCGGCTCGTCGCGGTAGAACTTCAGCGGCGCGCTGAACTCGACGTCCTCCACGTCCTCGATCAGCCAGTCCGGCGCGGCCAGCCGGGCCGCCTCGGCGAACGCCTCGATGCCCATGACCCCGGGCAGGACGGGCGTGCCGTCGATGCGGTGGTCGTCGAGGAAGGGCTGCCGCCTCGGGTCCAGCGTGGTGCGCACCGTCAGCCCGTCGGCCCCGAAGGACTCGACGGAGCCGATCATCGGACCGGCCTGCGCGGTCTCGAAGCGCTCGGGCAGCACGCCGCCGGTGTCGTCCGGCGGCGCGGCGAGTTCGCCGAGCCCGCCGGCCGCGACGACCTCGCCCGACTCCCCGGTCTCGGTCAGTTCGGCGCGCAGCCAGGCGATCGCGTCCTCGGGAGGCAGCAGTTCGATCCCGGCGCGCTTCATCACGGTGGGGATCGAGCCGCGCGCGGCCATGCCGATGCCGGCCCACGCGCTCCAGTCCACGGCCAGGGCGCGGGTCCGCGGCGCGGTCCGTCGCAGACCACTGATGCACTTGCAGAGGAGGTCGTTCGCGGCGCTGTAGTCGGTCTGGCCCGCGTTGCCGTACCGGGCGGCGACGGAGCTGAACGCGGCGATCACGCCGACCGGCAGCTCTCCGGCGCCGCGCAGCAGGTTGAACCAGCCGTCCGCCTTCACATCGAAGACGCGGTCGAACTCGGCCTGCTCCTTGTCCGGCAGCGCGTGGCTGGTCTCCATTCCCGCCGCGTGCACGAGCACGTCGATGCGCCCGGACAGCTCGCGGATGGTGGACAGCACCGCGGCGACCGCGACCTGGTCGGTCAGGTCCACCTGGTGGTAGTGGGCCGTCCCGCCCGCGGAGCGCACCGCCTCGACCGCCCGCCGCGCGGCGTTGCGCCGTTCCTGGCGGGAGAGTTCGGCCTCGATGAGCACGGGGGTCGGGCGCCGGCCCGCGGCCTTGATGCGCTCGGCCAGCACGAGCTTGAGCGCCTCGCGGTCCACGTCGAAAAGGCGCGCGTCCGCGTCGTCCTCGGCGGGGCACTCGGCCAGGTCCAGCAGATGGTAGGTGCCGGGCGCGTGCCGGGCCAGGTCAGCCACGATCGCGCTGACGATGCCGCCGGCCGCGCCGGTGACCGCGACGACCGACTCGGGACCGAGCGGCCGGCCGTCGCCGTGACGCGGCTCCTCGGCGACGCCGACGGTCCAGCGCATCGAGTCGGCGTGGCCGATCTCGACGCAGCCGGGGTCCGTGAGGGTCTCCTCGATCAGCGTCTGCGCGATCCACGCGGGCTTGCGTCCGCGCTGGAAGTCCACCAACTTCACGAGGCTCTCCGGCCGCTCGCGCCGGTACGCCTTGGCGAAGCCGGTGATCGCGCCGCCCAGGACCGCGGTCGCGCCCGGCTCGCCGTATCCGTGGCGGCCGCCGAACCGGGTGCCGGTGACGAGGAACGGCGACTGCTCGTAGAGAGCGCGCATGAGCCGGTAGAGCAGCTTGACGCGCAGGTTCAGCGCGCTGCGCCAGTCCGGCAGCTCCATCTCCTCGATCGGGCCCTCGTCGTCGAGCCCTGCGAGCCAGAAGACGCCGTGCACGGGGCCGTCGACGTGCGGCACGGCGCCGGGGATCAGCGACACGACCTCGCAGCCGCGCTGCTCCAGCCGGCCGACCAACTGCTTGGCGACGCCACCAGAGTCCGGCATGACCACGATCCGGCTGCCGGGACCGAGCGTGACGCCGGTCGGCTTGCACAGGTCGAGCGCCGGGCGCACCACCGAACGCGCGACACGGCGCAGCACCGTCACACCCTCCTGGTCAGGCGACTCGGGCTCGGCGGCTTGGACCGCCACCTCCTGCGGCGCAGCGGTTCCGAGCCGCTGCCTGACCCAACCGGTCACGTGGTTCAGCGTCGGGAAATCACGCAACCGCAGACCCTCGTCCCGCTCCAAATGGAACCGCTCACGCACAGCCGCGAAAACCTCAGCCTGCTTCACCGTATCCACACCCAGATCCGCCTCAAGATCCAGATCCGGCTCCAACAACTCCGGCGGATACCCCGTCGTCCGCGCAACGATCTCCACAACCGCCTCCGCCACCCCGTCGGACGGCTGGCCCACCGGCTCCGGCGCGACGGGTTCGGGGGTTCCGAGCCGCTGCCTGACCCAACCGGTCACGTGATTGAGCGTCGGGAAATCACGCAACCGCAAACTCTCGTCCCGCTCAAGATGGAACCGCTCACGCACAGCCGCGAAAACCTCAGCCTGCTTCACCGTATCCACACCCAGATCCGCCTCAAGATCCAGATCCGGCTCCAACAACTCCGGCGGATACCCCGTCGTCCGCGCAACGATCTCCACAACCGCCTCCGCCACCTCATCGGAAGCAGGTTCCGGCGCGGGCGGTTCGGGCACCGTGACCGCGGGAGGGGCCGGCGAGGCGTCGGCTTGCCTGTCGGTCGCTTCCGGGTCGGCGACGCGGAGGCGTCGCGTCACGATCTCGAGGCTCGCGGCGCCCTGGCCGCTGATCGAACCGAGCCAGCTGTGCCACGCCTCGGGATCGGCGATCCGATATCGGTAGCCGAGTTTGTCCGGGGCGCGGTGCCGGCCGTCGGGCATCGGTGTCCAGCGCAGGAGCGACATCGCGATCTGCGAGCCGAACCCCGCGGCCAGCCGCAGCGCGTAGTTCACCGGGTAGGAACCGCCGAGCGAGAGATTCAGGTCCCCGAGTTCGGGGTCGCGATCCTTGAAATTGGGCACCGGCGGGACGATGCCGGTCTCCAGGCCCTTGACGGCCACCACGTCCTCGATGCCGGCGCCCATCGCGTGGCCGGTGAAGCCCTTGGTGTTGGTGATGACGACCTCGTCCGCCAGCGGCCCGAAGGCGCGTCGCAGTGCGTTGATCTCCGCCGCGGCGCTGCCGCCGCGCGCCGGGGTGTACGTCTCGTGCGAGACGAACATCGTCTGGCCGGCGAGCCGGGAGCGCTGCACGCCGCGTGCCTCGGCCTGGAGCAGCAGTCGTTCCATGACCTGCGAGATGTGGTCGACGTCGAGGCGGGTGCCGTGGAACGCGCTGTTCGCGACGACCGTGGAGAGCACCTCGCAGATCGGCTGCAGGCCGCGCTCGCGGGCGGCCTCGGCCGACTCGACGATCAGGGCCGCGGCCCCGGCGCCGACGATCATCCCGTGCCGGCGGCGGTCGAAGGGCAGGGCCGCGTCCTGCACGGAGTCGTCGGTGGCCGCCGCGCCGGAGGCCAGGAACCCCGCGCCGATCCACGGCAGCATCGTGTCGCTGGTGGCGTCGTCCGCGGAGACGACGACCACGCGGCGGCAGCGCCCGGCGGCGATCCAGTCCTCGGCCACGGCCAGCGCCATGGTGGTGCTCGCGCACGCCGCGTTGACCTGCGTGTTGGGTCCGCGGGCGCCGATGATCTCGGCGAACTGCGAGTGCCCCATGGCCAGGGCGCGGAACAGGAACCTGCGATTGAACCGGTAGGGCCGCGTCTCCAACTCCCAGCGCAGTCGCGCGATCTGGCCGTCGATCTCCTGACCGGCCGGGTCTGATTCGGCGACGCGGTCGCGCACGGCCAGCAGCGCCGCCAACTGCTCGCGGCGACCCCGGTCGGTGAAGTAGCCCTCGAGGTCCTTCGCGAAGGAGTCGTAGGCCGGGAACGCGGAGGCGAACACGACCCCGGTGTCGTCGCGCATCGATTCCGGCAGCCCCCAGCGATCGGGCAGCCGGGTGCCGAGCGTGGTGGTCCGGTAGTGCATGACCAGCGGGATGCCGGCGTCGCGCAACGCGTCGAAGCCCGCGCCGATGGCCAGGCGGGTGGACACGTCGAGTGCCTCGTCGCGCTCCGCGTCGACACCGAACTCGGCGACCACGTCCAGCGGGGCGGTGCGCCCGGCCAGCTTGATCACCTCGGCCTCGTCCTCGATGGTCTCGAACGTCGGATCGGCCGAGGCGCTCTTGACCAGCCGGGTGATGCGCCGGTCGACCATCGCGCCGCGCAGGTCCCGCGGAACGCTTCCGATGAACTGCTCGCCGGCCAGGATCCGGGCCACGTTCGCGTCGTCGAAGACCCGCTCGACTCCGGGCAGCCCGAGTGCGGCGCCGGTGATGACGACCGGTTCGGCCGCCGACGCGTCGAAGGCCTGCGGGACCGCCGGTCCGGTCGCGGTGTCGGCGTCGGCACTGCTCCCGAGCACGCGCAGTCCCTGCTCGATCGCCCCGGCGAAGACCTTGCCGAGCTCGGCGTATCCGTTCGTGGCGACGCGCGGGGCCGGAATCGCGACCGGCTCCGGCTCCGGCTCCGACGCCGGCTCGGCGTCGGCGCGCGGGCCGAGTCCGGCGGCGTACAAGCCGGCGAGGGCGTTGGCGAACGAGGTCAGGCCTCCGGTCTTCGGGTGGTTGGTGAACAGCGCGAGGACGTCCTCGTGCTGCGCGCCGAGCACGTCCTCGGCGAAGCCCTGCAGCGCCTTCTTCGGCCCCACCTCGACGAATACCCGCGCGCCCGCGTCGTAGAGGGTGCGCAGGCCGGTGACGAACCGCACCGGGGAGGCGACCTGACGCCCGAGCAGGTCCACCATCGTCTCGGCGCCGGCGTCCTCGGGGTAGAAGAGCCCGGTCACGTTGGAGACGACCGGCAGCCGGGGCGGCGCCAACTTCAGCCGCCGCAGCACGGCCTTGAGCGGTTCGGTCGCCGGGGCGACGATCCGGGTGTGGAACGCGTGGCTGACCGGGATCCGCGTCGCCGTCATGCCTGCGGCCTCGAACGCGGAGACCGCTTGCAGCACGTCGGCGGTGGCGCCGCCGATCACGGCCTGTCCGGTGCTGTTGATGTTCGCGATGACGACGTATCCGTGGCTGCGCGCGACGATCCGCTCGATCTCCTCGAGCGGTCCGAACACGGCGGCCATCGCGCCGTTGTCCTCGAGCGCGAGGCTCGCCATCTCGTGTCCGCGCGCGCTGACCGCCTCGAGCGCCGCCGCGAAGGTGAGCGAGCCGGCCGCGGCGAGCGCGCCGTACTCGCCGAGGCTGTGGCCCATCACCAGGTCCGGGGTGAACCCGTGGGAGGCCAGCAGCCGGGTCAGCGCGAGGTCGGCGGTGAGCACGGCCGGCTGGGTGATCTCGGTCCGCAGCAGGCGCTGCTCCAGCGCCGCGGGGTCGTCGCCGAAGACGAACGAGCTCAGCGGGGCGTCGAGCAGCGGCGCCATGACCGCGTCGGCCTCCGCGAAGGTGTCCGCGACGATCGGCTCGCTCTCCCGCAGCTCCGCGAGCATGTTCGCGTACTGCGAGCCCTGTCCGGGATAGAGGAACGCGACCTTCCCCGGGGCGCCGCGCCCCAGGAAGACGCCCTGCGCGCGCAGCGCACGCCACATCGCCGGCGCGTCGAAGGCCGCGATCGCCTTGGCGGCCTTCGCGGCCAGCTCCTCCGGTCCGGCGTAGGCGATCGCCACCCGTACCGGTGCGGCGGACTTCGCGGGGTCGGGGGGAGCCGGCGCCCGCAGCGCGCGCAGCCCCGCGAGGACTTCGGCGTCGTCGCGACCGGCGACCATAGCGATGCCGCCCGGCCCGGGTGCGGCCTGGATGGTCCGCACGGTCGAGCGCGTCGGCGCGGCGGACGCGAACGAGCGCGCCGCGGCCGGCGGACGCCGCGCGCCGGGCACGTACTCCTCCAGCACCGCGTGATAGTTCGTGCCGCCGAACCCGAAGGCGCTCACGCCCGCGCGGCGCGGCAGGCCGTCGGGCGGTTCCGGCCACTCGCGCAGCTCGGTGTTCACCCGGAGCGGCGTGGTCGGCCAGTCGACGCCCTGGTTGGGCCGCTCGAAGTGCAGGCTCGGCGCCAGCCTCCGCTCGTGCAGGCTGAGCACGGTCTTGGCCAGGCCGGCCGCGCCCGCCGCCGCCTTCAGGTGGCCGATGTTGGACTTGACCGACCCGAGGGCGATCGAGCCGGGCGCGGCCCCCGCCTTGCGGAAGACCTCGTCGAGCACCTTGAGCTCGACCGCGTCGCCGACCGCGGTGGAGGTTCCGTGCGCCTCCAGGTACGTGGCGGTGCCCGGATCGCTGCCCGCGTCGAGCCAGGCCCGCTCGACCGCGAGCAGTTGGCCGACGGGGTTCGGCGCGGTGATCCCCTTGCCCTTCCCGTCGCTCGAGCCGGCGATCCCGGTGATGAGCGCGTAGATCCGGTCCCCGGCGCGCTCCGCGTCCGCGAGGCGCTTGAGCACGAACAGCGCGGCGCCCTCGCCCATCACGAAGCCGTCGGCGCCGGCGTCGAACGGCCGGGTCCCGGTCGCCGAGAGCGCGCCGATCTTGCAGAACTTGACGAACGCGCTCACCCCCATGTTGCGGTCCACTCCCCCGGTGATCGCCGCGTCGAAGTCGCCGGCTTGCAGTCCCCGGATCGCGGACGCGACACCCGCCAGGGCCGAGGCGCAGGCCGCGTCGGTGGTGAAGTTGGGTCCGCGCAGGTTGAACAGGTTCGCCACCCGGCCGGAGAGCACGTTGGCCAGCTCGCCGGGCATGGTGTCCTCGGTCACCGGCCGGAATCCGGCCAGGAACAGCCGCCGCGTCTCCCGCAGGACCGCGTCGCGCGTCCCCGGGTCGATCGCGGCGAAGGACGGGGCCGTGCTGAGGGCGCGCGCGAACACGGGGAAGGACAGGCGGGTGTTGGTGTCGTAGTGCTTGTCCCCGCCGAGCGCGTTGCCCACGATCACCGCGACCCGCTCCGCGTCGACCGCCCAGGACGGCCAGCCCGCGTCGAGCAGCGCGGCCCGGGCGCCGGCGACCGCCCACTTCTGGCCGTCGTCGAGCTGCTCGCCGACCGCGGGCGGGATCGGCAGATGCCAGCCCAGCGGATCCCAGTCGAACCGCCGCACCCATCCGCCGATGCGCGAGTAGGTCTTGTCGGGCACCGTCGGATCGGGGTCGTAGAACAGCTCGGGATCCCACCGGCCGGACGGGACGTCGCCGATCGAGTAGCGGCCCGCGGTCAGATTCGCCCAGTAGGCCGCGATATCGGCCGCGTCGGGGAGGATCGCGCTCATGCCGATGACCGCGATCGGTTCGTGCCTGCTTGTGTCCATCGTCGTGCCCTCACACTCGGGAGCGCCCGTAGAGCGCGTCTGCGACGAGGTCCATGTCCGCGAGCAGTCCGGCCTGAGCGCGCCGCACCTCGTCGAGCGGCAGTCGCGCCGAAAGATCAGAACCCTGCTGCTGCGCGCCGCCGGCCCAGCGCGCGCCCTCCTCGGCGACTCGCAGCGCCGCCTCGCGGGCGAAGATCCGGCTGACCGCGGCCAGCACGTCCGGGCCGAACCGGCGGTCGGCCTTGGCGCCGAGCGCGCCCTCGGCCGCCGCGGCGGCGCGCCGGGCCAACGCGGCCGAGCCCTCCGCGTACGCGATCAGCTCGCCGAGGCGCAGCAGCACGTGCTGGCTGCGGGTGAGCCGGCCGACGCGGCAGGCCTCGAGCACCGCGGCGAGGCAGTCGAGGGCGAGGGCGGCGATGTGCGCGCCCTGAGCCGGATCGAGCCCGCGCAGCGCGCCCGCCGCGTCCCGGTAGTGGGCGCCCCCGGTCTTGAGGTGCTCCTGCCAGCGGTCGCGGGCGACCGTCATCTCCATGATCTCCGAGGTGCCCTCGTAGATCCTGGTGATCCGGACATCCCGCTTGATCTTCTCGACCATATAAGGGCGCGTATAGCCGTAGCCGCCGTGGGCCTGGATCGCGGCGTCCGCCGCGGCGTCGCCCGCCTCGGTCGCCAGGTACTTCGCGATCGCGCCCTCGGTGTTCAGGCCGCCGGCGCCGGAGTCGAGCGCGGACGCGGTCTCCTCGACGAACGCGCGGGCCGCCTCGAGCCGCACCGCGTGCGGCACGATGAGCTTGTGCGTGAAGCCCTGCTTCTCGGACAGCGGGGTGCCGCCCTGGATCCTGGCGGCCGAGTACTCGATCGCCCGGTCGAGCGCCGACCAGCCGCCGCCCAGGCCGAAGGCCGCGACCATGAGGCGGGTGTATCCGAACACGAGCTGCGCCTGGACGAGACCGAGCCCCTCGCGCAGCCCGACCAGGTTCTCCGCCGGGACCACCACGTCGTCGAGGAAGAGCGCCGCGGTGTTCGACAGCCGGATCCCGTGCTTGTCCTCGGGCGGGGCGCTGGAGAATCCCGGCGCGCCCCGCTCCACGACGAACCACGAAGGTCCGCCGGGCGCCAGGGCCAGGACGGTGTACACGTCCGCGATCGATCCGTTGCTGATCCACTGCTTGCGCCCGTGGATCCGGTAGGAGGCGCCGCCGTCGATCGGGATCGCGGTGGTCAGCAGCGCGCCCAGATCGCTGCCGGCCTCCGGCTCCGTCGCGCCGTACGCGAACAGCGCCCCCTCCGCGCAGATCCGCGAGAGCCAGACCTTCTTCTGCTCCGGAGTGCCGCCGAACAGGATCGGGTCGGCGCCCAGGAACGTCGCGAACACGGAGGTCGCCAGCCCGATGTCGGTGCGTGCCAGGCGTTCGCAGATGCGGTACGCGTCGAACGCGCCGCCGCCCATCCCGCCGTACTCCTCCGGGAAGAAGGCCAGCTGCACGCCGAGATCCTCCCCGCACATCGCGCGCACCGTCTCCTCGGGGCAGGTGTCCTCGTGGTCGAGTTCCAGCCGCCGTTCCCCGGGCAGCGCGTCCTCGGTGAAGTCGTCGAGCGCGCCGAGCATCAGGTCGAGCGCGATCGCGTCCAGGCCGGCGGCGTTCACGAGCGCCTCCCGATCTCCTCGAGCAGCGCGGGGATGACCGAGAACAGGTCGCCGACCACGCCGAAGTCGGCCGTCTGGAAGATCGGCGCCTTCGGATCGGTGTCGATCGCGACGATCGTGCGCGAGCTCTGCATGCCGGCCCGGTGCTGGATCGCCCCGGAGATGCCAGCCGCGAGGTAGAGCTGGGGCGAGACGGTCTTGCCGGTCTGCCCGACCTGGTACTCCCGCGGATACCAGTGTTCGTCGGTCGCGCCCCGGGAGGCGCCGACCGCGCCGTGGAAGGCGTCGGCGAGCTGCTCGATGAGCGCGAAACCCTCCGCCGAGCCGACCCCGCGGCCGCCGGAGACCACGATGTCCGCCTCCGTGAGCGCGGGCCGCTTCCCGCCGGGCAGCGGCGTGTGCGCGACGACGCGGGCGGCGCTCAACTCGTGCCCGGCAGCGGGCTCGATCCGCTCCACGCGCGGCTTCGCGGGCGCGGCCTGCGAGCGGACCGCGCCGGGACGGACGGTGATCACGACGATCTCGCCCACCCCCTCGCTGCGCACGATCCAGGCGCCCGCCGCCACCGACTGCACCGCCACCGGACCCGGTTCGACGTCCACGGCGTCGGTGAGGATCCCGCAGTCCAGCCGGACCGCCACCCGCCCGGCGAGCCGCTTGCCCTCGGGACCGGTGCCGATCAGCACGGCGCACGGCTGCTCCCACCGGGCGGCCTCGCTGATCGCCGCCGCCTGCGCCGCGGGTTCCGCCACGTTCCCGTAGCAGTAGACGACCGCCGCGCCGTACTCGGCGAGTCGGCCGATCACCGCCTCGTCCGGCTCAGCGCCGACCACCGCGACCGGCTCACCGAGCCGCCGGGCGAGCGTGAGGAGTTCGAGCGTTGACGTGGTGAGGCCGTCTTTCGCGCCATTGTCGTTCCCGACGCGTTCGGCGAAGACCAGGAAAGAAGGCATGGCGGATCCCGAGGGCTAGGGTTGCGGAAGGAGTTTGCGGCCGGCGAGGAAGTCGGCCAGCGCCGCGGCCGCGACCTCCGAGTCGCCGATGATCGTGCCCGCGGCGCGAGCCGGCCCGGCGCCGATCGCGCGCACCGCGGTGGCTGCCCCGGCGGAGCCGACCAGCGCGGGCTCGATGCCGAGGTCCGCCAGGGACCAGACCTGCACGGGCTTGCGGCGTGCGGCGACGATGTTCCGGAACGTCGGATATCGGGCCTCGCCGATCTGATCGGTGACCGAGACCAGCGCCGGGAGGGCGGCCTCGATCTGCTCGACCGCGTGGTCGGTGTGCCGGGTGATGCGCACGGTGCCGTCGACGACGCCCAACTCGCCGGCGAATGCCAGCTCGGGCAGCCCGAGGCGTTCCGCGACCATGCTCGGAACCACGGACATCTCCGCGTCGGTCGAGCCCATCCCGCACAGTACGAGGTCGAATCCGCAGCGTTCGAGTGCCACGGCGAGCACCAGCGAGGTCGCGAGGGCGTCAGAACCGTGCAAAGCGTCGTCGAGGACGTGCACCGCGTCGTCGCCGCCGATGGCCAGCGCCTTGCTCAGCGCTTCCGTGGCCGAGGACGGCCCCATGGTCAGATAGGTGACCTGCTCCGCCACACCGGCCTCGCGCAGCCGCACGGCCTGCTCCACGGCGTACTCGTCCAGTTCCGAAAGCTGCCCGTCCACACTGTCGCGGGCGAGCGTGTGATCGGCGCTGAAGCCGGTATCGGCGGCGGACGCGGGTACCGACTTGATCAGGCATATGATCTTCATCCACTGCCTCCCAGCCGGAGTAGGGCACTACGCGGTGACCCTAGTCAGGGATCGCACTCGCGGACACGGCCATGAATCCCAGCCTCGTACGGACCTTGGGCCCTTTACCGCGGGCGACATTCGCAGTGGACTGGAATGCGCTTTCGCCCGCGGTCGCCGGGACCGCGAGCACGATCATGTCGGCCCTGGCGGCCCGCGCCGCGAAGCAGCACGACAGCGCACGACCAGAGGGTGTGACCCAAGTCACAGCGTCCAATTAGAATACCGAACCACTCGGTTTGGTTATTCCGAGCGGACGCCGACCGGCGCCCCGCTCACCGGAAGGAACACGCCCATGCGCTACGCAGTACTCGGCACCGGCGCCGTCGGCCGGACCATCGCCGCCAAGCTCGCCGCACTCGGCCACGACGTGGTCGTCGGCACCCGCGACCCGCAGGCCACGCTCGCCCGCAGCGAACCCGACGGCTACGGCAACGCGCCGTTCGCCGCCTGGCAGCAGGAGAACCCCCAGGTCCGCCTGGCCGCCTTCGCCGAGGCCGCCACGTCCGCCGACACGGTGGTCAACGCCACGTCCGGCGGCTCGTCCCTGGAGGTGCTGGCGGCGGCCGGTGCCGAGAACCTGGCCGGCAAGATCGTCGTCGACATCGCCAACCCGCTGGACTCCTCCACCGGGATGCCGCCGTCGCTCGACCCGGTCAACACCGACAGTCTCGGTGAGCAGATCCAGCGCGCCCACCCCGAAGCCAAGGTCGTCAAGACGCTCAACACCATGAACGCGGCCGTCATGGTCGACCCGTCCCGCGTGCCCGGCGAGCACACCGTGTTCGTCTCCGGCGACGACGCCGAGGCGAAGAAGCGCACCACCGACCTGCTCGTCTCCTTCGGCTGGCCGCGGACCGACGTCATCGACCTCGGCGACATCAGCACCGCCCGCGGCGCCGAGATGCTGCTGCCGATCTGGCTGCGCCTGTGGGGAGCCCTCGGCCACGCCGAGTTCAACTTCCACATCGCCGGCGCCCGCCGCAACGCCTGAGCAACCGGCCCGAAGCCCTTATCGTGGTGCGGGCATGGACACGACAGCGAAGACTCCGGGGCGCCCCAGAGACGCCGACAAGGAAAGCGCCATCCTGAGCTCGGCGCTGACCCTGTTGGCGTCGAAGGGCTATACGCGCATGACGCTCGATCAGGTCGCCGTGGCCGCGGGGGTGAGCAAGTCCACCATCTTCCTGCGCTGGAAGACCAAGGCCGACCTGGTCACCGCCGCGCTGGCGGCGGCGCGCATGGTCGGCGCACCCGCCCCGTCAGGCGACGTGCGGACAGACCTGGTGGCGATCCTCGAAGACTTCGCGGCGACCATCAACCGCGTGAACGGTATGGCCCTGATCGGCACCTGCCTGGCCGAGGAGGCCCACACGCCCGAACTGCTCGGCCTGCTGCGCGAACGCACGGTTCTGCCTCGACGGGCACTGCTGCACGCGGCACTCGAGCAGGCCCGCGACCGCGGAGAACTCCGCGAAGACGCCGATCTCGAAGCAGCCGCCTCGATGCTACTCGGGCCGTTCTACGCCGATTACATGGCACGCAGCGCACCTCGGTCCGGCTGGGCCGAACAGGCAGTCGATCTCGTGCTCGCCGGGCTGCGGCGCGTCGCCGATCAATAGTCGAGAGCGCGGCCAGGGATCACCGAGGTGTCGAAGGGCCGCAGTAGTCGGATTCAGGAGGTGGATCGCATGGAGCAGCCGGTCTCGACGCGTCCCGCAAACCCGCTCGAGGAGTTCTCGCTCGAGCAGTTGCGGCGGCGCAAGAGCATGAAGTGGCGCACGTATCCGGCGGACGTGCTGCCCCTGTGGGTGGCGGAGATGGACGTCCGCCTCGCCCCCGAGATCGCCGACGCGCTGCGCGACACCCTCGAAACCGGCGACACCGGATACCCGTACGGCACCGAACTCGCCGAGTCGCTGGCCGGTTTCGCCGCGCGGCGGTGGGGCTGGGACGGGGTCTCGATCGAGCGTTCCGCGGTCATCCCGGACGTGATGATGGGCGCGGCCCAGGTGCTTCGGCTGGTCACGGACCCCGGTGACCCGGTCGTCGTCAACTCCCCCGTGTACGCGCCGTTCTACGCCTTCATCACGCACGAAGACCGGCGGGCCGTCGAAGCGCCGCTCGGGGCGGACGGCCGGCTCGACCTCGACACGCTGGAGGAGACGTTCCGGCGGCTCCGGGAGCAGGCCACGACCGGCAAGATCGCCTACCTGCTGTGCAACCCGCACAACCCGACCGGCACGGTGCACACCGCGCAGGAGCTCTCCGGCGCGGCGGCGCTGGCACGGCGCTACGGGATCCGTGTCGTCGCCGACGAGATCCACGCGCCGCTCGTGCTGCCGGGTGCCCGGTTCACGCCGTACCTCAGCGTGCCCGGAGCCGAGGACGCGTTCTCGCTGATGTCGGCGACGAAGGGCTGGAACATCGCCGGAATCAAGGCCGCTCTCGCCCTGGCGGGACCCGACGCGGTCGCCGACCTGAGGCGGATGCCCCCTGAGGTCAACCTCGGCGCGAGCTACCTCGGCGTGATCGCCCACACGGCGGCTTATCGGCACGGGGAGCGTTGGCTCGACGCGCTGCTGTCCGGGCTCGAGGAGAACCGCGCCCTGCTCGGCGAGCTCATCGCCGAGCACCTGCCGGGAATTCGCTACATACGGCCCGAGGGGACGCACCTGGCGTGGCTCGACTGCCGCTCGCTCGGCCTGGACGCGGAGCACGAGGGGCCGGGACTGCCCGACGTTTCCTCGCTCGCCGGCCCGGCACGGCTCTTCTTCGAGCACGGCAGAGTGGCGCTGTCGTCCGGCCACATCTTCGGCACGGGAGGAGCCGGGCACGTGCGGCTGAACTTCGCCACGTCCAAGGCGGTGCTGACCGAGGCTCTCGACCGCATGGGGCGAGCGGCCGACCGCCACGCGCAGGCGTGACACCTCCCCCGAACAGCCGCCTCGGTTGTATCGCCAACAGCGTGCGGGACCTGATGGCGGCGGGCGAACTCGCGCCGCAGGACGTGCTCCCACCGGTGCGCGCTCTCGCCGAGAAGCTGAACGCGAACCGGAACACCGTGGCCGCCGCCTACCGGCAACTGGTGACTGCCGGGCAGGCCGAGGAGCGCGGACGCGGTGGAACGATCGTCGCCGGGCTGCCGCAACTGGCCGGAGAAGGAGCCTGGTTCGGCAGCGGACTGACGGACCTGGCCAGCGGCGACCCGGACTCCCAGCCGGATACTCGTCACGCACGGGGCGGTCGACGCGACCGAGCGGCTGCTGAACGCCTACCTGATCCACGGCGACTCGGTCGCCGTCGACGAGCAGGGAATGCGCGGACGCGCTGCGAGCAGAAGTCGTGGTTCAGCGACCCGCGCTTTGTGGACGCGGTCGGCGCCAAGGCGCTGGCTGAGGCCGTGATGAGGACCATGGACTACGGCCACGATCTGGACAACGAGGAGATGCGCGCTGAGGCGCACCGCTTCCTGAGCAGCGAGGCCCAGTGACTGCATCTATCGAGACCATCGCACCGCGGTTTCCCTGCGTCTGCTGCGGGCACCGGGTCTTCCGCGACGGTGTCGGCTCGCACGAGATCTGCCCGGTCTGTTTCTGGGAGGACGACCTCATCCAAACGCGCTGGCCCAACTACACTGGCGGCGCGAACGAACTGTCGCTGATCGAATGTCAGCGCAACTACCAGACCTTCGGCGCCAAGCAAGCACGCGTCATCAAACACGTGCGGCCGGCGGCAGAGTACGAACCGGTCGATGCCGGCTGGTACCCGCTCGGCCCGGCCTCCCTCGACTGCTTCGAACCCATCGGCGATCATTCGGAACGCTGGCCGACAGACCGGGACGTACTGTACTGGTGGCGCCCCACCTTCTGGCGCACCCAGCCACCACGTTGGGCCGGGTGGGGTGGCGCGGCGGACCTCACCGATTCCGAGAACTGGCGCGGTGGCTTCTACGAACTCGCCATCGAACTGGCCGACGAAAGCGATGAGCATCTCGCGCGCGTCTTGGCGGCGCTCTGGCACGTGGCCGGTATCGAGGGCTGCTACAGGCGCCGAACAGCAAGCCGCGACGAGTTCGAGGATGTGCCGTGTACCGTCGCCGCGCTTGAGCAATACGGCCACCTGCACGCAACCGTGCACCTGCCCACCGGACAGCGCGTCGTGTGCGGCGCCGTGGCCATCCGCGGCGCGGGCGGAACCGACTGGCTCGACTTCTACCTGCCCATGGAAGCGCTCAGCCGCGCCGACCAGCGGGTCGGGGCCTTCCCCTTCGTGCCGGACGGCGCTCAATCCGCGCTCGATTGGCGCCGCCCCATCGATGACTGGCTCGCCGAGATCGCCACGGCGATCTTCCAGACCGACCCCTTCCGGCTTGCGCTGATCGGCCACGAAGTCTGCGGGGAAATCGACGCCGCGAGCCTCGACGGCAGGATTCCGGACCAGCGCTTCATCGGCTACCTCCTTCCCCGCGGCAGCCAACTCACGTACACGGCCCCCAACCGCTGAACGGTTTCCGTCGGACCCGAACCTCTCTGGGCACGTACGCGGTTGCCCTGCGTCCGCACTGATCGTTTCCCGGCCCGGCGGGCATTCAGTGGCCGTGGAGTCGACTATGCCCCGAGGACTTGGGTGAGCTGGTCGATGAACTGTCGGCGCTCGGCAGGGCTGAGTGATGAGAGCAGTTCGGCGTTGGCCTGTTCGGCCAGATTCAGGCAGCGGTCGAGAGCCGCGGCGCCCTGCGAGGTCACTCGGATCGAGTTCTTGCGCCGGTCCCGCGGATCGGGGTCGCGCGCCACGTGCCCGGCCCGCTCGAGGTGGTTGAGAAGCAGCACCATGTCCTTGGCGTCGAACTCCAGGCGGCGTACCAGGTCCGCCTGCGACAGGGGGCCGTGCTGCGCGGCGGCGGCGAGGACTGCCAGATGCGCCAGGCTGAGTTCTTCCGCCGCGATGGCTCGGGCGACCAGATCCCGGCCGCGCGCGGCGACGCGCCCGGTCAGCCAGCTCGGCAGGGACTGGATGCGATCGAGGGGCCGGGGCTGTTCGGTGGTGGCCATGGGGGCATCCTACCGGAATTCATTGGACATCCCAACGAGTCTTCGCTACGGTCTCATCTCGTTGGGGTTCCCAACGTTCTGTCCCCTCGACATGCACGGAGGTGCGTATGCGTCGCATCCGGTACGAGGCCAATGGCGGCCCCGAGGTCCTGTTCCTCGAAGAGACCTCGGCGCCCGAGCCGGGACCGGGCGAGGTGCTGGTGGACGTCGAAGCGATCGGGGTCACGCTTCCCACGGTGCGCAAGGTGCGCGAGGCCGATGCCCCGGCGTCGCTCGGCGGCGAGGTGGCCGGAAGAGTGGCCGCAGTCGGCGATGGCGTCTCCGGCTTCGTCATCGGCGATCGCGTTACCGGGTTGTGCTTTTCCCACGGCTACGCGGATCTGGCGATCGTTCACGAGGCGATGGCCTCGCGCATCCCCGACACGGCGACCGCGGTGGAGGCTGTCGCGTTAGTGCGCAGTGGGCTGGTCGCGCGCGGTGTCTGCGAGGCGGGTGCGGTAGGCGACGGCGACTCGGTGCTGGTGACCGCGGCGGCCAGCGCGATCGGTTCCCTGGCCGTGCAGTACGCCAGGGCACGCGGCGCCGCTCGTGTGGTCGCGGCCGTCAGCAGCGCGCGCAAGGCCGCCTTCTCCCGGGACTGTGGCGCGGACGAGGTCGTGCTCTATACGGACGAGTCATGGGGCGAACCGGTGGACGTCGTGCTCGACGGTGTCGGCGGCGACCTGCTCAGTCCCGCAGTGCGGGCTCTGACTCCAGCCGGTCGACTGGTCGTCTTCGGTTCGGGCGGTGGCGTGATCGACGCGTACGAACTTCTCGCGCGCGGCGCCTCGGCGACCGGCTTTCAGATGGCTGCGATCGCCCGCGGCAAGCCCGGCCTGTATGCGCGCTGGCGCGACGAGCTCTGGGCTGACTACGGACTCGGGAGACTGCATCTCCACGTTCACGCGCAGATCCCGCTCGCAGAGGCGGCACGTGCACACGAGATCATCGAGTCGCGCAGCAATCTCGGCAAGGTCGTCCTGGTCCCCTGAACAGCAGCGCGATCCTCCCGCCCCTCAATACCCGCCAGGCCAGCGCTCTACTTCGTGAACGCCGATCCGCGTCGTCCCGGCTTACGTGGCCTAGCGGCGCGGTTCCCAGCGGAAGAAGGTGCGGGCGGCGAGGACTCCGAGTGCTGCCCACACCAGGCCGGGTAGCAGCAGGAGTGGCGCGTTCGAGAGGCTGCCGCCGTTCCACGCGGTCATGATGAGCTCGGTCAGTGCGCCGCCGGGGAGGGTGCGCTTGAGGGCGGTCAGGTCGCCGCCGGGGGCTTGGCTGAGGATCGCCCCGGCTAGGGCCGCGAAGAAGATGGGGATGGTCGTGTACTGCGCCTGTTCCGGGGACGCGGTGAGTCCGGCGGTTGCGAGTGCGAGTCCGGTGAACATGGCTTCCGCGAGGACGATCGCGGCGATCACGAGTGGGAGGTTCGCCGGGGCGCTCTGCGAGGCGAGTATGCCGAGTGCGACGGCGATCTGGGCGATGTTCACCGTGATCAGCGGTATCACGAGCCCTGTGAGGATCGACCGGTCGGAGATCGCGGCTCCGCGCATCCGCTTGAGGTAGAGCGTCTGGCGTCGGCTGGCCAGTGTCGTGGTCGCCGACACGTAGGTGCCCATCGCGGCCATCGTCACGACCTGGACGCCGGCTACGGAGCCGCCGGCCGCGTGGGGATCCCTGTTGAGATAGAAGGCGGCCCCGAACAGGACGGGGCACAGGATCGCGCAGACGGCGACGAGGCGGTTGCGGACGAGGAGTCTGAACTCTGCGATGGCGATGGCGTTCATGCCTTGGTCCCTTCGGATCCGAGTGCGCGGAAGACTTCGTCGAGGCCCGATTCGTGGACGCTGAAGCGGGCCAGTTCGTAGCCGTGGGCGTCGGCCCAGGCGTTCAGCGTCCGCACGTCGCGCTGGACGGTGCGGGTCCGGATCACCACGAGGCCGTTCTCCGTGCCGCTGACCGGGATCGGGATGTCGTCCACGGCGCTCGGCGGCACGAAGCGGATGGTCGTGACGCTGTTCGCGGTCAGGTCGGCGACCGTGCCCTCGCGGCGCAGGTTTCCGGCGTGCATCAGGCCGACGCGGTCGGCGTGCTGCTCGGCCTCCTCGAGGTAGTGCGTGGTGAGCAGGAAGGTCGTCCCGCGTGTTCGGAGGTCCTCGACGACCGCCCACACGGCGTCGCGGGACGCCGGGTCGAGTCCGGTGGTCGGCTCGTCGAGGAAGACCAGTTCGGGCGTGCCCCAGATCGCCATCGCGAAGTCGACGCGGCGCTTCTCCCCGCCCGACAACTGCGCGACGCGGGTCCGCCCCTTCGCCGTCAGGCCGACCCGGTCGAGCACCGCGTCGACCTCGTCGCGCCGCCCGGACACCGCACCGGCCAGCGCGACGCTCTCCCGGACCGTGAGCTCGGCGACGAGGCCGGATTCCTGCAGCATGATGCCCACCCGCGGCCGGACGCGCCGACGGTCGGACGGATCCCCACCGAGCACCGTGACCCGGCCCGAGGCCGGGGACCGGTGGCCTTCGAGCACTTCCAGCGTCGTCGTCTTCCCGGCGCCGTTGGTGCCCAGCAGCGCATACAGTTCGCCGCGTCGCACGGTGAGTCCGAGGCCCTGCACGGCGGTGTACGCGCCCTTCGCGGATCCCCTCCCGAGCCGATAGGTGAAGCTCACGTCCTGGGCTTCGATGACGGTCTCGTGTGTCGTCTCCCTCATGCGGTCCACGATCGGCCGAGGGCAGGTGGCGCGCGTAGTGCCCCGGTCTCACGGGCTCGTATGACGTTTGTCAGGTGAGACGGTGACAGCGCGCGGATCCGCGTGCAGGCCGGTCGGCTTAGGCTGAGGTCATGACGCCGGACAGCCACGAGGTTTGGTCGACTTCCGACGCCGGCTCACCGGCCCTGGATCGCATGCGCCGCTACACGACCTGGGTCATGGTCGCGGTCGTGGCGGGCTACGTGTGTCTGGTCACGATGGCGCAGAGCCGTTCCGCCGCCGTGTTCGCCGTCTCGATCGCGGTGGGCGCCCTGGTCTGCCGGCAGTGCGTGTACTGGGAGAAGGGGGCGCGGCCGGCCGTCGCGGTCCCGGCGCTCCTCGCCTCGTACGCACTGTCGTGGGTGGTCGCTGCGACGCACCGGAACCCGCTGGACGCGATCGCCTTCGCCCTGTCCGCCGCCCTGGTGACGAGCGTGCCGCCACTGCTGCGATGGTGGTGGAGCGCGGCGGCCCTCGGGCTGGCGGTCCTGCCGATGGCCGTCTTCGGGGACGCCCGGGCCGTGGAGGGCGTCACCCTCATGGGCGTCGCGGCCATCGCGACGGTCCGCGGCAACCGCTTCTGGTTCGGGCTCTACCTCGAGATCGACCAGGCCCGGCACGACACGGCCGAGCTGGCCGTCATGCGCGAGCGCTACCGGTTCGCCGCCGACCTGCACGACATCCAGGGGCAGGCGCTGCATGTCAGCCGTCTGAAGCTCCAGTTGGCCGACACGCTGCTCGACCGGGATCCGGAGCTCGCCCGCAGCCACGTCCGAGAAGTGAGCCAGCTGATCGCCGAGACGATCACGGAGACGCGGCACCTGGCCTACGGGGAGCGCGCCGTGACCCTGGCCGGCGAGCTGGCGAACTCCGAATCGCTGATCCTGGCCGCGGGCATCGGGTTGGAGGTGCGGGGACAGGCTCCGATCGGGCATCCGCTCGACGAGTTGTTCGCGCTCGTGGTGCGCGAGACCACCACCAACCTGCTGCGGCACGCGCATGCGGAGCACGTCCTCGTCGACCTCGGGCCGGACTTCGTGCGGATCGTCAACGACGGCGTGACGGACAAGACGCAGGCGCTCAGCGGACTCGCACGTCTCGGAGCGCGCTTCGCGGCCGTCGGCGGAACGCTGGAGACGCGCCGTGACGAGACGACGTTCACGACGGCGGCGCGGGCGCAGCCGACACCGGAACTGGAGGCCGCGCTGTGATCCGCGTTCTGATCGCCGACGACGAGACGCTGCTGCGCAGCGCCATCGCGAGCCTGCTGGCCATGTCGGAGAAGCTCGAGATCGTGGCGCAGGCCGCCGACGGAGCCGAAGCCGTGGCACTCGCCGCCGAACACGACCCCGACGTCGTGCTGCTCGATCTGGAGATGCCCGTACTCGACGGCATCGAGGCGGCCCGGCGCATCATCACGCGCCGCCCCGAGCAGGCCGTCATCCTGCTCACCCGGCACGGCCGTCCGGGAGTGCTGCGGACGGCGCTGGCCGCCGGAGTCCGCGGCTTCCTGCCGAAGTCGGTCGATCCCGGGGAACTGGAACGCGTCATCATCCACGTGCACGGCGGCCGGCGCTGGATCGACGCCGACATCTCCGCCGCCGCGATGATCGACGACTGCCCGCTGACCGCCCGCGAGCTCGGCGTCCTGCGCCTGACGGCGGACGGTCTCAGCGTCCGGGAGATCAGCGACCGCGTGCACCTCGCGTCCGGGACGGTCCGCAACTATCTGTCCTCCGCGATGCAGAAGACCGGCGGCGCCTCCCGCCACGCCGCCGCGCGCATCGCGACGGAGCGCGGCTGGCTGTAGGGCGCCGGCGTCCAGGACACCGGGTTTGTGCGCCGGGCACTGCCGAATCCCTACGTGGTTTCTCGGATGCTGCGCCGGCTGCCGTGACGGAACACTTCTCATGAGTTTCCAACTCGATGTTTCGCCTACCCACCCCGTTCGGCACAACAGATCGAGGTCTCATGGATCAGCAAGAAGAGAACTCCGGCTCCGAGTCCGGGTTCGTCCCCGACGCGTACAACCGCCCTGCCGCCCAGGCCGCGGCGGGCACGATCAGCCCCCTGCTTCGCCGCTGGCGTCTCCCGGCCGTGGTCACCACCATGGCGATGGCCGCCGCGTTCTGCCTCTACGACGGCTCGGCCGCGCACGCCTCCCACACCGTGAGCGCAGCCTCGCCGGTCGCGGCCGCGCACACCAAGACCTCGCTCGTCGGCGGTCACTTCGAGGACGCGGCCACCAACTCGAACGGCGGCATCCGCGGTTCGTTCAGCATGTACGACGGCGAGGGCGGCGGCGTCCAGTTCTGGTTCAACCCGACCACCGGCGACATGACGGTGGCGGTCGGCGCGGGCATGGGCGCGGGTGTGACCGGTACTCTCGGCACCTATGAGGCCGGTCAGGCACCGGCGCCCGGGACGTACCTGAACTCCACGGTCACGTTCGCGGCCGGTACCGTCGGCTCCGCCAACATGACCGGCAACTACTCGTTCGACACCGGCAAGTTCACCGGTTCGGTCAGCATCACGGTCGACGGCCGGACCGTGACGCTCAACTCGGACGGCACCACGAACTTCAACGCCTCGGTGACCATCGTCCCGGGTGCGCCCGGGTTCTCCGGTTCGGTCAGCCTCCAGGGTGTGTTCGACTTCAACTGGAACGACGTCGTCGACTACATCTACAACGCGCTCCAGGAGGCGATCCAGAGCTTCTTCTCGCTCATCAGCTCCGGGCCCAGCACCAGCAACGAGGTCGTGGACGACCCCGCCGACGAGGACGGCGGATCGGTGTCCGCCACCACCGACTCGAGCACGGGCGACGACGGGGACGACAGTAGCGGTGACGACAGCGGCGACGGAGGTGGCGGCGGTGGCGGTGGTGGCGGCGGCTGCGCCGTCACGATGACCGAACTGCCGGACCGGGCGAACACCACCACGACCTCCGGCTCGAAGTCGCTCAACCCGGCCGAGGACGAGGACGACGCCCCGGTCGACGTGTGCTGAGGCGCCGTCGCTAGCTCCGGGACGGGTCGGCCGTGGTGCGTCCGTCTGCGCACGTGGGTCGCGGCCGACCCGTCCCGGAAACCCCCTCCACCCGCGCAACCGACCACCACCCGCCGAACCCGCCGAAGGGGCGCGCGATGCCGGAGACCGTTGAACTCTCCCGCCGGTCCAAGGCCGTGCTGTACCTGGCCGCCGCGTTGATCGCACTGGTCACGGTGACGCAGCTGGCTGCGATGACACTGTTCAGCTCGCCGAGCAACACGCTCTCGCAGCAGGCCGCGCCGGCGCTGAACTGGTGGATCCAGCCGTGGCTCAAGCAGAACTGGAAGCTGTTCGGGCCGAATCCGCAGAGCGCGAACCAGACGATCTCCGCCCGGGTGCGCACCGCCGCGGGGACGGAGAGCGACTGGGTGGATCTGACCGCGATCGACTACGCGGCGGTGCGCCACGATCCGATGCCCAGCCACGAGAACGAGAACGAACTGCGGCTGGCCTGGGACTCGTACGCGCAGGCAGTGCCGGGCAGCCCGCTCTCGGACGAGCTGCGCCGATACCTGGTGAACTTCGTGGTCCAGCGGCTGGGAATCGAGGATCCCGGCCCGTACACGGCCGTACAGCTCCAGGTGACGAACACTCCGATGGTCGCGACCGGCGCCCTCGCCCCGCAGCCGAGCACCCAGACGCTGCCCTGGTGGCCGTTGACCGGACAGGACGGAGCAGGGCTGTGATACGACCGCTTTCCGCCCGGCTCGGGCGCCTGTTCGAGGATCTGACGCTCCGCCCGGTCGCGCTGTACGGCAGCGCGATGCTGCGGATCGGCTACAGCCTGGTGTACCTGGTCTTCCTGCTCCGGGAGTTCCCGCACCGCGAGGCGCTGTGGGGGCCGGACGCCGCTTGGACTCCGGCCTTGGAGCGGCAGTACGCCGCCCGGGAGGACTGGTACGGCTGGATCAAGTCCTGGTCCACGCTGCTGGCCACCCCCAGCGACACCAGGTTCGAGCTGAGCTACGCGCTGGCACTGGCGATCTGCGCGGCCATGGTGCTCGGCTGGCGCACGCGGCTCACCTCGGTCGCGTTCATGCTCGTGGTCACGACTTTCTCCGCGCGCGACCCGTTCCTGGACGACGGCGGCGACAACGTGCTCGTGCTGATGTCGATCTACCTGGTGTTCATCGCGTCCGGCCGACGGCTGTCCCTCGACGCCCGGCGTCCGTCGATCGAACGGAAGACCGAGTGGGCCGAGCTGCGGCGGCGGGTCGTGACCTTGGTGCACAACGCGGCGGTGCTGGTCGTCGGGTTTCAGATGTGCGTGATCTACGGCGCCGCGGCGCTGTGGAAGGCGCAGGGCGCCGCGTGGCAGAACGGCACCGCGCTGTACTACGTGCTGCACACCGACTGGTTCCAGGTCTGGCCGGGGCTCTCGGCCGAGGTGGCCGGGCACGCGACGACGATCGCGTTCATCGCGTACCTGACCGTGTTCGTGCAGATCGGCTTTCCGTTCGCGGTCTTCTCCAGGAAGCTCAAGTACGTGCTGCTCGTCGTGCTGCTCGGCATGCACCTGAGCATCGCCGTGCTGCTCGGCATCCCCGCCTTCTCCGCCGCGATGATCATCGGCGACTCGGTGTTCCTGCCCGACGCCTTCTGGCTCGCCGCCGGACGCTGCGCTCGCCGGGTCGCGGCACGCGGCCGAACACTGCGATCGCGACCCGCCGGACCGGTTGTCGAAGAGGGCTCCGACGAGAGCGGTTCGCCCGCCGGCGAGGCCGAGCCCGCCGCCGCCGCGTTCCCATAGATCCCTTGCGGCGCGTTGGACCCTCTGGTTCACTGACCCGGTTGATCGGCCGGTGGCAGGGGGTTCATGGACAGCGCGCCCACAACCGCGGACGGCTCCGCCGCGATCGGGCGGCGCGGGCCATTCGGAGAGGTCTTCGCAGGTCGCGGCGCCGAACTGCGACTCATCGAGCAGGCGCTGGACGCGGCGCACGCGCCCCGGGCGATCCTGCTGGAGGGGCCCGCGGGCATCGGCAAGAGCAGGCTGCTCGGGGAGGTCGGCGCCCGGGCCGAGCGTCACGGAATCAGGGTACTTGCGGGCAGCGCCTCCGAGTTCGAACGCGCGCTGCCCTTCGGCCTGGTGCTCGATGTCATCAATGACCTGAAATGGTCTGGCGCCCGGGACTGGGCCGGGGTCTCCGAGGCCGACCGCTTCCAGCTCTACCGCGAGATCCGCGAGGCGATCGCCGACCCGGGCCCCGGCCCCGGCACCCTCATCGTGCTCGACGACGTGCACTGGGCCGACGAGGCGTCCCTCGGCCTGCTGGAATTCCTGCTGCGCCGCCCGCCGACCGGACTGGCCGGGCTCGTGCTGTCCTGCCGCAGCGGGAGCTGCCCGCCCCGGCTCACCCGCGCGCTGCACGCGCTCGGCGGCGACCGCGTGGCCCGCGTACCGGTTCCGCCGCTGCGGCCCGCCGAGATCGACCTGCTGCTGCCCGGCCAGAACGCGTCCCGGCGCCGGCTGCTCGCCGAGGCCAGCGCGGGCAATCCGCTCTATCTCGGGCTGCTGTCCGAGCTGCCCGGGCACGCGCTGTCCGCGCTGGGCGGCGCGGCCCCGGTGCTCGACGAGACGCTCGCCGAACTGCTCGACGAGACCATCCGGGCCGACCTGGCGAGCCTCGGCGGCGACGAGGCCGCGGTCGTGCGGGCCGCCGCGATCGGCGCGGCCGAGGTCGGCCCCGACCTCGTCGCGGCCGTCGCCGAACTGCCCGAGGACCGCGTGCTCGAAGCCCTGGACGCGCTGGTGGCCCGGGGGCTGCTGGTCGAACGGCTGGGCCGGTTCCGCTTCGCGCACCCGCTGCTGCGCGCCGCCGCCTACCGGCTGTCCGGGCCGGGACGGCGAATCGGCGCGCACCGCCGTGCGGCCGAGTACCTGGACCGGGTCGACGCACCGCTGATGCTGCGCGCGCAACACCTGCAGCACGCGCTGCGCCCCGGCGACACCGAAGCCGCCGACCAGCTCGTCCGGGCCGCGCGCTCCGCGCTCGCCTCCGCCCCGGCCTCCAGTGCGCAGTGGCTCGGCGCCGTGCTGGCCGCGCTGCCGGACCCCGACGCGCAGGACACCGAGGAGGCCCGCGCCTCGCGTGTCGAGCTTGAACTCCTGTTCGCCCGCGCCCTGCTCACCTGCGGCCGGCTGGCCGAGGCCGAGGCCGCGCTGCAGAACCTGGCGGCCCGGCGCGGTTCCCGGCAGCGGGAGACGATGATGCTGCTGGCCCGGTGCACCCGGCTGCTCGGCCGGTCCCAGCAGGCGTACGCGATGCTCGAGGAGGTCGCGGCCGATCCGCGGGACGCGGACAGCGCCCTGGTCCTCGTCGAACTCGCCACCATCGACCTGATGAACGGGCGCTTCGACCGCGGGGCCGCGCGGCTGGCCCAGTACTTCGGCGGCGGGGAGTACCGCGAGGCGGGGCTCGCCGCGAACGTGCTGCTCGCCTTCGCGGCGGCCGGCCAGGGCAGCGCCGAGGCGGCGGTGCGCGGCTTCGAGGTCGCGGCCGCCGCGGTGGACGCGATGAGCGACGACGAACTGCGCGACATCATCGAGCACGTCGTCCCGGCGCTCTGCTGGGGCCTGTACGTCGTGGAGCGGCACGACCGGATCCTGGTGCTGCTGGTGCGCGCGGTCCGAGTGGCCCGATCCTGCGGCCACGCCTACGTGCTGCCGCATCTCTACACGCTGCAGGCGTCGGTCCTGATCCGGGTGGGCCGGCTCGTCGAGACGATCGCCGCGGCCGAGGACGCGGAGGAGACCGGCGAGGCGTACGGCTTCCCCGACGTGGTCGCGCTGGCCCGCTCGCATCGCATCAGGGCCCTGCTGTGGATCGAGGGGCCCGACGCGGTGCGCGGGCTGTGGGAGCAGGGCGGCCTGATGCACGTGCCCGACTCGACGCTGTTCAAGATGCTCGCGGACGTGATGCGGATCGAGGTCGGCCTGCTCGCCGGGTTCGCCGAGGCCGCCGAGGAGGGGGCCGGGCTGCGGCTGGACGCGTCCTGGAACGAACTGGCCGTGCTGCGCGGCGCCTATATGGCGCTGGCCGCGGAGGTCGCCCTGGGCCGCGACGACCTCGACGCCGCGTGGGCCGCGGCGGAACTGGCGGTGGACTCGGCCGTGGAGGTGGGCCTGCCCGGGCAGTCGGGCCGCGCCCGGCGCGCGCTCGGCTCCGCGTGGCTCAGACTGGGCGAGTCGGCCGAGGCGGCGGCCGAGGCCGAAACGGCGATCGACTGCTACGCCAGGGCCGGCATGCCGATGGAGCAGGGCCTGGCCCACCTGCTCGCGGCCGAGGCGTACGCTGGACTCGGCGAGCCGGACGAGGTGGCCCGGCACATCACCGCCGCCCGCGCGCTGTTCCGGACGCACGGGGCCGACTGGATGGACCAGGACACGGTGCGCGTGCAGCGCCGGATCTCCGCCCGCTGGTCCCGCCGCCCCGTCGGCCGCGACGGGCTCTCGAAGCGCGAATACCAGATCGCCGAACTGGTCGCCGAGGGCCTGGCCAACCAGGAGATCGCGGAGCGGCTCTTCGTCAGCACTCGGACCGTGGAGACGCACGTCAGCCGGGTCCTGTCCAAACTCGGGATCACCTCGCGCTCCCGGGTCGCGCGGCGGCTCGAGCTGACCCGGGACGAGGCCGGGCGTTGACCGCTGCGCATCAGCCGGCTGCGACGATCCTCCCGGAGAATCCCCGGGCTGTACGACCCTGAGAACAGGTCATCGAAGCGCTTCGACACTTCGTGCCCTGCGTTGGCACGAGCCACCCACCATCGCAAGCAGTGCCGCATGCGAACGGAGCAAAAGTGTCAACACGTCAGCTGATTCACCGTCTCGACCGCCCCGCCTTCGCCGGGATCCCCGATGCGGGCCGTCGTAAGTCCAGCAGTGGCAAGCAGGCCGGGTTCGACCGACTCGCCCTGATCGTCGCCGTCATCGCCGGGTTCCTGACCTTCGCGGCCCCGGCGCAGGCCCAGGTGTTCTCCACCTGCGCCCAGTGGGGCCAGTACACCCAGGGCAGCTGGACGATCTACAACAACATCTGGGGCGCGAACGCCGGCGCGCAGTGCCTGACTGTCAACAGCATCAAGTCCTGGTACGTCGACGCCGACCACTCCGGCGGCGGGGTCAAGTCCTACCCGAGCACCGGGGTCCAGCCCCAGACAACCCTGGCGCAGCTCGACTCAGCAGGCTACTGGTACAACACATCCTCGGCCCCCGTCGCCGGCAGCGACGGATGGGACTGGACCGGCGACATCTGGTCGTCCGGCAACCTGGACGAGATCATGACCTTCGCCAGTTGGTCCGGGACGGCGGGCGGCTGGGGAACGCAGATCGCGTCCAACGTGACCATCGGCGGCGTGCTGTACGCGTCGGTCTGGCAAGCCAACCCCGGCTGGAACGTCCTGCAGTTCATCCCCGCCCAGCAGAGCAACACCGGCAGCGTCGACGTCTCGGCCGTCTGGCGATGGGCCGCGTCGAAGAACCTCCTGCACAACACCACCCTGTCGTCGATGGCGTTCGGCATCGAGATCACCTCGACCAGCGGCGTGCAGAAGCAGTACTCGCTGAACTCCTACAGCGCCTGGTGGAGCAACACCTCCGGCGGCGGATCAACCATCTAAGCCGCGCGCATCGAGCGATCTCAGGAATCCCGAGCGCCGCGGGGTGTGCCAGCGGGCCACGCGCGCCCCGCAGTGCGCTGATGCTCCCGCGTGTCGGACAAGATCGATTGACGGGTCGTCACTTCCGGTGATTTCCTGGTTACCCCATACAATCGATCTTGTGCGACGCCCGGGCGCGCGCACTTCAGGGAGCCTCCGTGACCAAGCCCCGACTCCTGCTCACGCTCGCCGCCGCGGCCACCCTCGCGCTCGGAATCGCGGGCGCGGCCGACGCGTCCACCGCCAAGCCCGCCGGACCTGCCGTCCTGAGCGACGCGTGCTCCGCGACGTACTACGAGGGCAACACGCTGCTCGGCCCGCAGGACCTGCCCGACTTCGGCCCCGTCGGCTTCCAGCTGGTCGGCTACGAACGCACCGGTTTCCAGAGCCCCGCCGACTTCCTCGCCGAGTTCCGCAACGCCTCCGGCTGGATCTACCCGCCGGACAACGGCTACCAGCTCGACCTCTCCGGCAACCCGATCGAGTGGCACCAGCGCCTGTTCCGCGGGCAGGACATCGACCGCTACGGCAGCGTCTACGGCTCCTTCCTCGCTCCCGCCGGCACCCCCTACGCCCAGCGCGCGATCCCGCCGACCAGCCTGGAATCCACCCCGGCGGCGCCGTGCAACTACCACGACTACGTGGTCCTCAAGCCCTTCACCGTGGACGCGGGCCCGATCGCCGCGTGGTTCGACCAGCCCGGCGGCGGCCTGCAGTACCAGCTCGACGCCGGCCTCGTCTCGGGCGCGCCCGCCCAGCTCAATGTGCTGTGGCTGCTGAACAACGGCTACCTCGCGGAGATCACGCCGCAGGTGTAGCCGCCCGCGACCGCGGCGCCCGTCAGCCATGCTGACGGGCGCCGCGGTCGGTCCAGGCAGACCGGTCAACCATGCGGTCCCTGCACCTGGATCCCACCCGCAGGTAGGGCCGATGCCAGAGCCTTGACGGGCACACGAGTCTCGATTAATGTCCCCGCACGCAGTGATTGAGCGGTAAATCAACCACATCTCCCGTGAACTGCTCGATTCACTCCTCCGCCTCGCCGACGAGCTCGGCTACGAGGACGAACTCACCGCGCACGCCCGCACGACCGTCGAGCGCATTCCCGGGCCGTCGCTCGGCCGAGACGGCGCCATCCGCGAATGGCTCGACGACCCGGTCGCCGAAGACCCGCTGCACCGCCACCAATCCCACCTCTACCCGCTCTATCCGGGTACTGAGTCGCTGTCGCCCGAGCTGCTGGAGGGCGCCGCGCGAAGCCTGGATCCGCGCGGCGACGAATCCACCGGCTGGTCGCTGGTCTGGCGGATCGCGTTGCGGGCGCGGCTCGGCCAGCCGGACGCGGTCGGACGGCTGCTCGCGCTGCTCTTCCGGGACATGGCCACGGATCGCGGAGATTGGTCCGGCGGACTGTACGCCAACTTCTTCGCGGCTCATCCGCCGTTCCAGATCGATGCCAATCTCGGGTACGTCGCCGCCGTCGCCGAATGCTTCGTGCAGAGCCACGACGGCCGAATCAGCCTGCTGCCCGCCGTTCCCGAGCAGTTCGCCGCCGGAAGCATCACGGGCCTGGTCGCGAAGCCCGGCGTGCAGGTCGATCTGGACTGGGGTCCCGCGGTGCCCGGCGAACGGCGCGAACTGGTCTCAGCCCGGCTGACGCCGCTGACCCCCGCGAGCCGCGGCACACATCAGGTCGTCCACGGCGCCGCGACGTGCGTCGTCGACCTGGCGGACGGGCCCGTCGTGCTCGCGGAAGGTCCGTCAGGCACGCTGCGCTGGCATCCCGGTGCTCTCCCGCTCAATCAGGAAGGGGCGCAGCAGGGAGACGGCGTTGGTGGGCAGACGCCGCTCGTCCACAGCGTGCAGTAGCAGGTCGACGGCCTGCTGAGCCATCTCGCGCTTCGGGATCGCCACCGTGGTCAGCGCCGGCTCGGCGTCGGCGAGCTGCGCGATGTCGTCGAGCCCGACCACGGAGACGTCGCCCGGCACGGATCTCCCGGCCCGCTTCACCGCCTCGAGCACGCCGACCGCCAGGACGTCGTGCGTGGCGAAGATGGCCGTGGTGTCAGGCTGCTGATCGAGGACGCGTACGGTCGCCGCGAGCCCTCCCCGCAGCGAGGACTCCGGCGCCTCGACGGTCAGGCCCGCCGCCTGGGCGCGCGATCCGGCGAACCCGCGCCAGAACCCGGCCGCCCGTTTGGCGTGCGCGGGCAGTTCGGTGATCACCGCCGCACGGGTGTGCCCGAGCTCGCGCAGATGGCGGCCGGCCAGGAAGCCGGCGTGCTCGTAGTCGATGGTGACCACCGGCAGCGTGTCCGGAAGGTCGGTCTCCCAGGCGCACAGGGCGACCGGGAACTTCGCGTCCTTGAGCAGCGGCAGATGGTCGATCAGGTCGCGGTCGCCCGCGATCAGCAGCGCGTCCACGGATCTGCTGGTCAGGCTCGACAGGTAGCTGCGGGCCCGCTCGCCGTCCGACCGCGTGGTGCACAGCGTCAGGTGGTAGCCGTGGGCCTGGAGCACGTTCTCGACCTCTTCGACCACCTCCGAATAGAAGTAGCTCGCGACCGTGGGCACGAACAGCCCCATGGTCTGCGTCGAGCCGGTGGCCAGGGAACGGGCGACCAGATTGGGCGCGAAGCCGAGCTCCTCGATCGCCTGGCGCACCCGCGCCTCGGTCTCCGCCCCGAACCGGCCGCGGCCCGAGAGGATGTTGGACACCGTCTGCTTGCTGACCCCCGCCAGGTCGGCCACGTGCTAGCCTCTGCCTGAAGGACCGTCAGGGGAGACCGGGGACGCGCTGAACTGCGTCCCGGATTTCAACATGCTGCCAGCGGACCCCGCCGGTCCGGCTCCGGGTGCACCGCGGAGGATTCAGTGCGAGTCCCAGAATCCGTAGTGCGGCGCGGCGGCCTCGTCCTCGAGCAGCGGGCCGGTCACGTCGGTCGGCCGATTGCCCCCGGCGAACACCGTCCGGCAGGGGTGGTCGAGGGTCGGCACGTCCGGACCGGTTCCCGCGATGGCGATCAGGCGCTCCTCGGACAGGCCGTAGACGACCGTGCCGATCCCCGCCCAGAAGATCGCTCCGGAGCACATGGCGCACGGCTCGCACGAGGTGTAGAGCGTGTAGCCCGGGAGCTGGTCGTACGGGATCGCCCGCCACGCCTTGCGCACGAGGTTCGTCTCGGCGTGCCCGGTGACGTCGTCGCCGGTGACCACCGTGTTCTCCGCCTCCAGCACGATCGACCCGTCCGGCGCGACCAGGATGGCCCCGAAGGGATGGTTCCCGTGCTCGCGAGCATCGACGGACACCTGGATCGCGCGGCGCAGGAGCTCCTCGGTGGATGCGGTCATGGCGGTTCCTGTTCCAGAGACGGCGAAAGGCGGTGACGCTTCCCCTCGACCCTACGGCCGCCGCGGCAGATCTGTGTCCGGCCTCGCGGGTTAGCTGACGGTACGTTGTGCACCGCGAGTATGCGGAGTTTCGATCACCGCGCGGGGAGGCGGACGGTGAAGCGGGCGCCGGTGCCGGATGGGGTTTCGGCGTGGACGGTTCCGCCGTGTGCGGTGACTAGTTCGTCGACCACGGCTAGGCCGATGCCGGTGCCGCTGCGGCGTGGTGCGCTTGCTCCGCGCCAGAAGCGCTGGAAGACGTGCGGTAGGTCCGCCTCGGGGATGCCGGGGCCGGTGTCGGTGACGATGAGTTCCGCGACGGGCGTGTCACTGAGGTCGGTGACGGTGCGGGTGGTTACGGTCACGTCGCCGCCGGACGGGGTGAATTTCAGTGCGTTGGTCAGCAGGTTCGTGGCCACCTGGACCAGGCGGTCCTCGTCCGCGTAGACCTTCGCGGCCTCGAGGTGGGTGACGAGGTGCAGTCCGGCTTCCTCGAAGCTCGCGCCGAGGGCACGGCAGGTGCGCTGCGCCGCTGTGGCCAGGTCGGTGCTTGTGCGGGTGAGTTCGAGGCCTGCGGCTTGTGCGGCGGCGAGGGCGGAGAGGTCGTCGAGCAGCCGGTCCAGCCGCAGGATCTCGTCGTGCAGCGAGGAGAGCGCGGCGGTGTCCGGCTCGGCCAGTCCGTCGAGCATCTGCTCGCTGGCACCGAGCAGGATGGTGACCGGGGTACGCAGTTCGTGCGCCACGTCGGCGACCATGGCGCGGCGCAGGGCGTCCTCGCGCTCGAGTGTGGCGGCCATCCGCGTGAAGGCCTGGGCGACCTGCCCGATCTCGCCGGGGCCAGGGCGCAGGCGGGCGGTGGCGTCCGGCTCGCCGCGTTCGATCGCCCCGGCCGCCTCAGCGAGCGCGGTCAGCGGTGCGGCGGTGCGCCTACTGGCGATCAGCGCGGCGATCGCGGCGAGCAGCACGGCCACTGCGGCGCCGATCGCGAGATTCTGCAGGATCGCCCGCCCGGCCTGCTCGGCGGCGCTCTGCCCGGCGGCCGGGAACGTGATCAGCACGCTGCCGACGGTGCTCCCGTCGACGACTATGGCAGCACCCTGCGCCGTCATGGAGGTCGTCATGGAGGTCGCGCTCGGCGATGCGCTCGGGGTCGGCGCGGCGGGCGCCGTTGCGGTAGCGAGAACCGCTGCTTCCATGCCCATGCCCGGCCCGGTCTCGCCGTGGTGGCCCATGGGCGCGGTGGCGCTCGGCTCGCCGTCATGGCCCTGGGTCGCGCCCATGTGGTGGTCCATCATGGGGCTCGGCGAGATCGTGGCGACCTGGCCGCCGGAGGTGTCCACGATGACCAGCGTCGCGCCGTCGGCCTGAGCCAATGCCCTGGCGGCGGACAGATCGGCCTTGCTCCACGACCCGGCACTGGCGTACGCGTCGGACAGCGACGCCACGATCTGCCCTCGCGCCTGATCCCGCTGCTCGTTGACCAGCGCGCCGGTGTGGCTGGTCACCGAGTAGACCGCCAGGCCCGCGAGCAGACCCACCGCACCGATCCCGACCAGCGCGAACGCCGCGAAGAGCCGCCTGCCCAACGGCCCCAGCATCCGCGCACCCGACCTGGTCATGACACTCAGCCAACCGCGGACCGCGCGCCGAGCGGGAGGGCCGCAGGTCCCGGCGCGCACATGCCACGCGACCCTGCCGCCCCCGTCGGGCGCTCTGGTTCGATCGAGACGAGGGGAAGGAGCAGCCCGTGGCCGCCAGCGTGCTCATCGTCGAGGACGAACGCAAGATCCGCGAACTGCTGCGCTCCTACCTCGAAAACGACGGATTCAGCGTCCTGACCACCGGCTCCGGCGCTGAAGCGATCAAGCTCGCACGTCAGGCCAGACCGGATCTGATCCTGCTCGACCTCGGGCTGCCCGACGTACCCGGGGAGGAAGTCGCCCGCGAGGTCCGCGCGCACACCAACGCCGCGATCCTCATCCTCACGGCGCGCACCGAGACCACCGACCGGATCCGCGGCCTCGAACTCGGCGCGGACGACTACGTGACCAAGCCGTTCAGCCCTCGCGAAATCGTCCTGCGCACCCGCGCCATCCTGCGCCGCAGCGCCGGCACCGACTCCGGCGCCGACCACCCCGCCTCGTACGCCGGCGGCGCCCTGACCATCGACGAGGCCCGGCACCAGGCCACCGTGTACGGCGAGCCGGTCGAGCTGACCGCCACCGAGTGGAAGCTGCTCACCGCCCTGGCCAGCGCGCCCCGTCGCGTGTTCAGCCGCTACGAGCTCATCAACCGGATACGCGGCTACGACTTCGAGGGCTACGAACGCACCGTCGACTCGCACATCCGCAACCTCCGCCACAAGATCAGGAAGCTGCCGGACGACCCGAGCCTGATCGAGACCGTCGTCGGCGTCGGATACCGCCTGGCGGCCGCCCGCGACGTCGCTCCCAGGTCCGGGAGCGACGCCGCGGGCGAGTGACGCGGCCGGCCTACTCGTCGCCGGACTGGTCATCGGGCTCGCCGCAGTTCCCGTGCGCGTGGTGCATCATCGTGCTCGGCACCGAGGACGGCGACTGCAGGCACGAACCGTCCCGATCGCGGTCCCTGTCACGCGCCTGGTCCTGCTGGCAGGTCGGCGCCGTGCTCGAGCTCGTACCGGTCGGGGCCGCGGGCTGCGAATCCGTCGCCGCCAGCGCGACGCCACCGGCGAGGACCGCGGTCAACGGCAGCGCCGCCAACACCAGAATCCTGTGCTTGTTCCGCTTCATCGTCTGCCTCCCTCTTCGTTCCCTACGCCTTAAGCACACCGCCGCGGCGTGCAGACCGGGCCGCGCCCGTGTGCAGACCGTGTCGAGATGCGATCCGCGCCGATGCACGCCTGTGTCGGTCACCGGTCTGCCGGGGAGCGGGAGCGGATGCGTTGGTCGAGTTTGAGGGCGGGATAGCCGAGGGTTGAGGCGGCGCAGACGACGAGTAGTTCGAGTGCTGTCAGCGGGTGGGTGCCGAGCAGGTCGCGGAGGGGTGC
>Ga0310811_10000046_pt1 | contig 205993 bp, 186 predicted proteins | sample YCmetagenome_FD_207642 | JGI IMG/M metagenome (GOLD analysis project Ga0310811, IMG submission 207642) | Soil microbial communities from experimental microcosm in Duke University, North Carolina, United States - YC | ecosystem: Engineered > Artificial ecosystem > Soil microcosm > Unclassified... | reverse complement strand
CGGAATTCCACCTGGCTGGCGATCAGAGGCTCATAGCCGCGCCGTTTGAGTTCGAGGGCGAGGGCGATGAAGGGATTGAGGTCCCCCAGCGATCCCGCAGTCGAAATGACGACCTTGCGCCTCATGCGTCTCCCCGGTGAGGGCGGCCGCTTACTGCCGCGGCGATCAGCCAACGTTTCATGCCGTGGACGGATGCGTCAGCTTCTTGTCGCAAACCTGAGCCCAAAAGATCAACCGCCAAGATGTAGCCTGAACGAAACGCCACGGCGCAGCTTGAACGTTTCCGCATCTTCCCCGAACCCGCGTGATTTGCCGGAACCTTGGCCTTTCGCGCAAGTGGTTTAGTTCACCACGAGATTCTCGCGATTCGACGCCAAACCTCACAGGTGAATTGCGACACTCGTGTAAATCGCCTGTGAGGTGAGTGTTCCGCCCAGCTCTACCCGCCCAGGCGCGTGGCGATCTGGTAGGTGACGAAGGCGGCCAGATAGGCCAGCGCGATCATGTAGAAGAACATGATGATCGGCCAACGCCAGGCGTTGGTCTCGCGCTTCACCACCCCCAGGGTCGAGGCGCACTGCGGCGCGAACACGTACCAGGCCAGGAACGCGAGGGCGGTGGCCAGGGACCAGTGGCTGGAGAGCGCGGCGGCCAGCTGGCCGGGCTTGTCCTCGCCGATGGCGTAGACGGTGCCGAGCGCCCCCACCGCCACTTCGCGCGCGGCCATGCCGGGCACCAGGGCCACCGCCATCTGCCAGTTGAAGCCGATCGGGGCCAGCACCGGCTGGATCCAATGGCCGATCATGCCGGCGAAGGAGTAGTCGATGGCTGGTCCGGGCGCCCCTGCCGGCGGGCGCGGCACGCTGGCCAGGAACCAGATCAGCACCATCATCGACAGGATGGTGGTGCCCGCGCGCTTGAGGAAGATCTCGGCCCGCAGCAGCACGTTGCGCGCCACGTTCTTCGCGTCGGGCGTCTTGTAGGCGGGCAGCTCCATGATGAAGGGCTCGCTCTGGCCGCGCCAGAACACCTTGCGGAACACGAAGGCCACCGCCAGGGCGCTGACCGCGCCGGCGGCATACAGCCCGAACATCACCAACCCCTGCAGGTTCACGAAGCCCCACACGGTCCGGTTCGGGATGAAGGCCGAGATGATCAGGGTGTAGACCGGGATGCGCGCCGAGCAGGTCATCAGCGGCGCCACCAGGATGGTGGTCAGGCGGTCGCGCTTCTGGTCGATCACCCGCGTCGACATGATCCCGGGGATGGCGCAGGCGAAGGACGAGAGCAGGGGGATGAAGGCCCGCCCGTGCAGGCCCGCCCCGCCCATGATCCGGTCCATCAGGAAGGCGGCCCGGGCCATGTAGCCGAAGTCTTCCAGCAGGATGATGAAGAAGAACAGGATCATGATCTGCGGCAGGAACACCAGCACGCTGCCGACGCCGGAGATGATCCCGTCGGCCAGCAGGCTCTGCAGCACGCCCGGCGGCATGTAGGTGGTCACCTGCACGGCCAGCCAGTCGAAGCCGGCCTTGATCAGGTCCATCACCGGGGTCGCCCAGCTGAACACCGCCTGGAACATCAGGAACAGGATCGCCAGCAGGATCAGCACGCCGGCGACCGGATGCAGCAGCACGGAGTCGATCTTGCCGGTCCAGGTGTCGGGGCGCTTGGGCGGGAGCACCGCCTGGCGATGGATGCGGGCGGCCCGGGCGTGGGCGGCGCGGATCTCGCCGGCGTCCGGCGCATGCCAATCGGCCGGGCCGTGGACCTCGCCACGCTCGGCGGCCTGGTCGACCAGGGTCATGAGGTCTTCGATTCCGCGCTTGCGCGTCGCCACGGTGGTGGTCACCGGGCAGCCGAGCTCGCGGGACAGGGCGGCGAGGTCGATGTCGATGCCCTGGCGCTGGGCGATGTCGATCATGTTCAGCGCCAGCACCATCGGGTGGCCGGTCTGCTTCAGCTCCAGCAGCAGGCGCAGCACCAGGCGCAGGTTGGTGGCGTCGGCCACGGCCACGATCAGGTCGGGCGGCGGCTCGCCGGCCAGCTGGCCCAGCACCACGTCGCGGGTGACCTCTTCGTCGGGGCTGCGGGCGCGCAGGGAATAGGTGCCGGGCAGGTCGAGCACCGACACCCGCCGGCCGGCCGGCGTGGTCAGGAAGCCTTCCTTGCGCTCCACCGTCACGCCCGCGTAGTTGGCCACCTTGGCGCGGCCGCCGGTCAGGGCGTTGAACAGGGCGGTCTTGCCGCTGTTGGGATTGCCGACGAGGGCGATACGCAAATCGCGCCCGACGACGGGCGGGCTTACTGGGGCGTTCATTTCTCGAGCCTGACCAATACGCCCTGGGCCTCACGCCGGCGCAGGGCCACGCGCATGTCGTCCAGCCGCACGGCGATCGGGTCGCGGCCGATGAAACCCTCGTGCAGCACCTCGATGCGGGCGCCCTCCACGAAGCCGATCTCCAGCAGGCGCCGCTCCAGCTCCTCGCGCTCGGCTTCGGGCACGCCGATCATGGTCTCGGGAGAGACCGCCACCACTTCGCCGCGGTCGCCGCGCCGCACGTCGGCCAATCGCCTGACATCCTCGCCCGGACCGCCTTCGATCCGGACGCGGGACAGTTCGGCTTCGGCGGGCCGGCGCAAATGGACGTTCATCGACTTCCGGGTCTCCTGGGGCGGAGCTACATGCAATTCGTTATCAGATGCAGCTGCGCAAGGCAAAAGCAAGCGATCCTTGGGCCGGGCGGGGCGTTCGCCGCGGTTTGGGCGCAATGGCGCCGGGGCCGCTCGACAGCGCAATAAACCGACCAAAACGGGCGTGGCGATGCAATCGCCCGGGCGGCCGCTTCTGGTCTTATCGGCCCATCGCACCTGTCCACCCGCCTTGGAGCCCATCCGTCCATGAAACCCACCTTCCAACGCGTCGCCCTCGGGGCGGTCCTCGGCCTCGGGCTCGTCGTCTCGGCGGCGGCCCAGGATCGCGGACCTGGACCCGGCGGCCCGCCGGGCCCCGCGGGCCAGCGCGGCGTGGATCGGCAGAAGCTGTTCGAGGACATGAGGCACAGGCGCGAGCAGCGCCTGCACGACCTGCTGCAGATCAAGCCCGACCAGGAAACGGCCTTCCGCACCTTCGTCGCCTCGCTCGAACAGTCGCGTCCCCAGCGTGGCGAGCGCGGCCGCGGCGGCCCCCGCCGCGGCGGTCCTGCGGGCCAGGAGCGCACCCAGCTCACCGCCCCCGAACGGCTCGACCGCCGGCTGCAGCGCCTGGCCGAGGCCCAGCAGCGGCTGCAGAAACAGGCGGCGGCGGTGAAGACCTTCTACGCCGCGCTCTCGCCCGAGCAGCGCAAGGTCATGGACCAGTTGCCGGCGGCCGGCGTGGGCGGCGGCGGCGGATTCGGAGGTCACGGCATGTTCATGCGCGGACGTTTCGAGGGGCCGCGAGGCCGCTGATCCCTCCTTCCATTCAGGGATCCCACCCAGATCCTTGAACGCTCCCGGAGCCTGACCCGGGAGCTGTGCGGGCCGCAGCCGGCGAGTCTCCCCCCAAGGCCGAGCTGCGGTCCGCTTTATCTTTCTCTTGCGCCGTCGGCTCGCGCCTGCTCGAGCGCGTCTTGTTCAACCGGCGCCCTAGAGCCGCAGGTACTCCACCCGCGAGCCGTCGCGCACCTTCACGTGCAGGCCGGCCCACACCCCGCCGGCGTCGTAGTAGTCGTCCATCACCCCGTCGCCGGTCACAGACCAGCGGGTGACCTTGATCATCGACCCGTCCGCCGCCGGGATCATGTCGTCGGCCCGCGTGACCAGGGTCATCTTGAGCAGCTTGCCGCCCTGGGGGTCGAACAGCGGGCCCTGGTAGGCGAAGCGGTTCCAGTGGGTGAGGGGCGCGGCCTCGGCCGGGGCGGTGAAGGGGGCGGCGCCGGACGCCTCGATGCGCACGCCGTCGGCGGTGCGGCGGGCGCTCACCGTGTCGTGCGAGACGTTGGAGCTGGTGGTGCTTTCCATCGCCACGAACCGGTCCCCCTTCCAGCGCTCCACGATGTGCTGGGTGTGGTGGTAGACCGGCACCGGGCCGATGCGCACGGTGATCCTCACGTCGGTGGTCACCGTCAGGGTGTCGCCGTCCTGGTCGAAGCGCAAACTGTGTTCGCCGATCCGGGCGCCCTTGCGGTTCACCTGGAACGCCACCTTGCCATCGGAAGGGATGCCCGACAGGGCGGCCCGCGCCTGCGCCGGTCCCACCCAGGGCAGGGCCAGGCCCGCCGCTCCGCCGGCCAGGAAGACGCGCCGTTCCAGGCCCTTGCGCGTCTCGCCTGTCGCTTCCGCGGCGTTCCAACCCATTCTATCGTCCTTCTTGTTCAGTCCAGTCGGCTACCTAAGCCGCTGGCGGCGCCCTGGCTAGTGCGCCCGCCGTCGCGCCTTTCGCCGCACCACCTGCCGGTTCGGGGCGAAGGGCGATAGGACAACACGTGAACTGAGCGAACGGATGCGCGAAACGGGGCGATTATGCGGCGCATTTGTCGGTGTATCTCCGCATGGGCGCGCGCGGCAAGTTCTTGAAAACAAACCGTAATTATCGACTAAAATCAGTAGACTGATCTGTTTAAACGAAACTGTCTCAATTCCAATACACAGACTTCATTTGAGCCATTTATTTCACGATGATTAAAGCCCGCCCGGGGGTAGAGAAAGATTCGGCCGGACGAGCTGAAATCTATCCGACCACGTCATAGTCAAAGCCGTCGCGGCTCTCCCTGCGGCGATCGCGGCTGCGCGGCCGGCCCCCCTTTTGCAATGAGGGGATCGAAAGACATGTCTCGCACGCATCTCGCCCGCCTGATGATGGGCGCGAGCCTATTCCTGCTGGCCGGCGCCGGCGCCGCCCACGCGGCCGACGCCGCCGTCGACGTGGCCGCCCCCTCTGGCGCCGAGACGGAAAAGGCCGACTTCGGCACCAAGGTGCAGGAAGTGGTGGTCACGGCGACCGCCCCGGCCCTGGCCACCGCGCCGCAGAAGTCCAATCTGCAGACCACCCAGCCGCAGACCATCATCACCCGCGACGTCATCGAGCACTTCGTGCCGCAGACGGCCGACTACACCCAGATCGCCAACCTGTCGCCCAGCATCACCGGCGGCGTCGGCCAGAACGGGCCGGGCCTCAGCGAGTCCAAGACCACCCTGCGCGGCTTTGGCGACGGCAACTACAACATCACCTATGACGGCATTCCGTGGGGCGACGCCAACGGCCCGACGCACCACTCGACCTCGTTCTTTCCCGCCTCGACCATCGGCGGCGTGATCGTCGACCGCGGCCCGGGCAAGGCCAACGACATCGGCCCGGCCACCTTCGGCGGTTCGCTCAACCTGTTCTCGCCGGAAGTCAGCCACGCCCCGGGCGGCTCGCAGATGTTCACGGGCGGCTCGTTCAACACCTGGCAGTCGGTGACCAAGCTCAACACCGGCGACATCGCCGGGTTCAACAACGCCCGCGTCCTGGCGAACTTCCAGGAACTGTGGACCGACGGCTACCTGACCTACAACAAGGCGCAGGAGACCAACCAGATGGTGCGCGGCATCCTGCCGATCACCAGCAAGTGGACGCTGACCCTGTTCGGCAGCTGGAATTTCATCAAGATCAACACCAACGACAACGCCGGGGCGACCCTCGCTCAGGCCGCCATGTACGGCAAGAACTACGCGCTCAACAACGACCCGAAGTCGCAGAATTATTACGGCTACAACTTCGTTACCAAGAACACCTACTTCCACTATGCCAAGCTGGAAGGCGAGGTGCTGGACAACCTGAAGATCGAGTCCCAGCCCTATTACTACTATTATCAAAACGACACCCACTCGACGACCGACCCGACCATGACGCCGGCGCAATACGCCGATCCGGCCAACAACGGTCTGCAGTGGATCTCCGCCCCGGGCGCCAAGGCCTCGCGCCTCGGCGACATCCCCGGCTACATCAAGTTCAACCAGTACTGGGTGTATGGCGACGTCACCCGCGCCGACTGGACCTTCGCCAGCTGGGGCGACCTGAAGCCGGGCCTGTGGATCGAGCACACCCACACCCACCGCTATCGCTGGGACTATGACGCGTCCCAGGGCTGGGAGTACGCCGACTACCGCCAGAAGGCGGGCACGGCCGCCAATGGCATCGTCGTGCCGCAGAACGAGGAATACGACCAGTACTCCGGCTGGTCGCAGTACCAGCCGTTCGTCGACCTCGAGCTGCGCCCGACCGACCGCCTGACCATCACCCCCGGCTTCAAGTGGGTGAACTGGCGCATCTCGGTGTCGACCCTGGCCAACCAGAAGACCCGCACGCCGCTGAACGCCAGCAAGACCTTCCAGAAGGACCTGGAGTTCGCCACCGCCAACTACAAGCTGATGAACAACTGGTCGGTCTACGCCCAGTACGCCACCGGCATCCTGGTGCCGGACATCAGCGCCTTCCAGGTGCCGGGCCCCACGGCCAAGCCGTCGGCCGGGCCGGACCTCGGCAACCTGGCGCCGCAGACCTCGACCAACTACCAGGTCGGCACGATCTACCACGGCTCCAACTGGACGGCCGATTTCGACCTTTACAAGATCGACTTCAAGAACAAGATCGCCACCTTCACCGGCTCGGCGTCGACGCCGAACTGCCCGGTGGGCGAGACCTGCTACTACAACCAGGGCGGCGTGACCTACCAGGGCATCGAAGGCCAGGTCACCTACGCCTTCACCAGCTGGCTGTCGGGCTTCGCCAACGGCTCGATCAACGACGCCAAGGACAACGCCACCCACCGGCAGGTCAAGGGCGCGCCCAAGAACACCTTCGGCGTCGGCGTGCTGTTCAAGAAGGGGCCGTGGACGGCGTCGGTCATCGACAAGTACGTGGGCGAGCAGTGGGCCAACGACGGCCAGCCCTCCAACTTCCACATCAACGGCTACCACCAGGCCGACGTGGCGGTGTCCTACGCCTTCGACCGTTACAAGCTCGAGGCCCAGGTGCAGAACATCGGCAACAGCCAGGCGGTCACCAGCATTTCCCCGGTCGGCAAAGCCAACGTCACGGACCCGCACGACCAGTACTACTGGCAAGCGCCGGCCAACTTCCAGCTCAGCCTGAAGGTCGCCTTCTGATCTTCCAGGTCATCGTCTGGGAAGGGCGGCCCGCGAGGGCCGCCCTTTTGTTTTGAGTTTCCATTGAGAGGCGGGTGGCGGGGGGAAAACCGGGACCACTTTCCTCGACCGGCCTCTAACGGGTGTGGTGCGCCGGGCCGTGGTCGCGCAGGCCGCGCTCGACCAGCAGGCTCCACACCTGCTCGGCGGTCTCGGCGAAGGCGAACAGGTGGAGGTCGGTGGCGGCGATCATGCCTTCCTCCACCAGCATGTCGAAGTTGACCAGCTTGCGCCAATAGGCCTCGTCGAACAGCACGATCGGCGATTTCGCCGTCTTGCCCGTCTGCTGCAGCGTGATCAGCTCGAACATCTCGTCCAGCGTGCCGAAGCCGCCGGGGAACACCACTAGGGCGTTGGTGCGCAGGGCCATGTGCATCTTGCGCATGCCGAAATACTGGAAGCGGAAGGTCAGTTCCGGGGTGGTGTAGGGGTTGGGGAACTGCTCGGCTGGCAGGTTGATGTTGAAGCCAATGGTCGGGGCGCCGACGTCGTGCGCGCCGCGGTTGGCCGCCTCCATGGCGCCGGGCCCGCCGCCGGTGGCGATGACGTTGTCGCGCCAGCGGTCGACCGGGGCGAAGGCGCCGCCGCGCTCCGACGCGATGCGGCCGAACTCGCGCGAGGCCTGGTAGTAGTTCAGGTGCTTCTGCAGCAGGGCCTCGGCCTTGGGCTCGAGTTCGCCGCCGGCCGCCTTGCGGATGGCGCGGGCGCGCTCGGGGGAGGGGATGCGCGCGGAGCCGAACACGATGATGGTCGAGCGCACGCCCCACTCGTTGAGCAGGATCTCGGGCTTCTCGTATTCGAGCTGCAGCCGGACCCCACGCACCTCGTCGCGGTGCATGAAGTCGTGATCCTCCACCGCCAGGCGATAGCTGGCGGATTTCATCTGCGGCGAACTGTGGGACGTACTCTGGGGCATGGCGGTTCCAAACGGCGACAATTCCGGCTCAGCCTACACCGAAGCCGGACAATGCTAAGCTCGGCTTAAACGCGCCTCCCGGCCAAGGTTTCATCGCTGGCGGCCAGGCGCCGCCCCCGGTACTAATGGGCGATGGTTCCCGAGCACCGCTACATGATCGCCTTCCTGGCCGCGTCGCTGAACGCCGGGCGGACGTTCACTCACGTCTACGACCACGACGCCGGGCGCGAACTGGCGGTGGGCGGGATCGTGCGGCCGGAACGGGTGGAGGTGATCGACGGGCTGAGCGGCGCGCGCATCGCGGGCAAGCCGGACGCCCTGTTCCACGAGGGCTCGCGCTCGCACATCCAGCTCGAGATCGCGGCGGAGGGAGAGGGCTTCAGCGGCTACGACTATGGCTCGGCCAGCCATTTCCGCGGCCAGTTCCAGGAAAAGGGCGCGGTGGTGCAGCTCTACGACCACCAGACCGGGCGCTACCACGCCTTCCACGTGAGCTGACGCCGATGCCGAGGGGCCCATGCTCAGGGGACTGATCCTCCGCTTCCTGTTCGGCGTGGCCGGGCTGTGGATCGCCGCCCACCTCGTGCACGGCATTTCCTATGGCAGCCTCGCCAGCCTGCTGGCCGCGGCCCTGCTGCTCGGGGTGATCAATGCAGTGCTGCGGCCGATCCTGGTGATCCTCACCCTGCCGCTGACGCTGATCACCTTCGGCCTGTTCCTGCTGGTCATCAACGCCCTGACCCTGAAGCTGGTCACCCTGTTCCTGCACGGCTTCCACGTGCGCGGCTTTTGGCCGGCGGTGTTCGGCGCCCTGATCGTCAGCGTCTGCAGCTGGATCGGCCAGGTCCTGGTCGAGAAGCGGAGATAGGGCGGACAGAAAAAGGCCCCCGCCGAGGGCGGGGGCCAGTCTCCCTCCGTGGAGACGAAGATCTTCTGGAGCGGTCGGCCTAGTAGCAGACGCGGACTTGTTCGTAGCCGCCCCAGTAGGGGTTCCAGCGCGCCTCGATGCGGCAGCGCGGGGCGTAGTAGTAGGCCGGGGGCGCGGCATAGCCGTAGCCGTAGTAGCCGCCGCCGTAGCTGCCGGCGAGGGCCGCGCCGGCCGCCAGGCCGATCAGGGCGCCGGCGGCGGCGCCGCCGCCCCAGCCGCCGCCGCGATAGCCGCCACGGTAGCCATAGCCGCCGCGGTAACCGCCATAGCCGCCATGGTAGCCGCCGCCATGGTTGTAGCCGCCGCCGTGAGGCGCAGCCGCCGCCGGCAGGGCGGTGGCCATGGTCAGGGCGCCGGCCAGGGTCGCGACGGCCAGGGCGCCGGTGAGAATCTTCTTCATGGTCGCCTCCATCAGATCGAGGGAGCGGGCGGATCGCCCGACATTGACCCGAAGGTTAATGGCCCGGCCATGAACCCAGCCTGAATAAGCCTTTCAGGACAACGCCTTGGCTTTGCCGCAATTCAGCCGCCCGCGCCCAGGGTGGCGAACATCCCGACGGCCGCGAGCGCCATCACGCCGGTGGCGATCCAGCCGGTGATCGTCAGGGGGCGGGACAGGCGGAATTGGCCCATCGCCGCCCGGTGGGTGGACAGGTGCATCAGCAGGACCATCACCGGCACGGCCACCACCCCGTTGATCACCGCGCTCCAGAACAGGGCCTTGATCGGGTCGATCGGGGTGAAGTTCATCACCACCCCGGCCGCCACGGCCGCCACGATGGCCCCGTAGAACGCCTTGGCCCGGTTGGCCTTGCGCGCCAGTCCCACGTGCCAGCCCAGGGCCTCGCCGAGGGCGAAGGCCCCCGATCCCGCCAGCACCGGCACCGCGAGCAGTCCCGTGCCGACCACGCCCAGGGCGAAGATCACCTTCGCGAAGGCGCCGGCGATCGGCTCCAGGGCCTTGGCCGCGTCGGCCGAGGTCTGGATGTTGGTGACGCCGTGGGCGTGCAGGGTGGCGGCCGTGGTCACCACGATCGACAGGGCCACCAGGTTGGAGATGGCCATGCCGATGTAGGTGTCCAGGCGGATGCGGTGGAACTCGGCATGGGCCTGCCAGGGCGCGCGGTTCAGCGGGATGGCGCCGGGCCGCTCCTTGGTCTCCTCGACCTCTTCCTCGGCCTGCCAGAAGAACAGGTAGGGGCTGATGGTGGTGCCGAGCACGGCCACCACCACGGTCAGGTAGTCGGTCTTGAACTGGATCTTGGGCAGGAACAGCCCGCTCGCCACCTCGCCCCACGGGACCTTGACCACCAGGAACACCGCCACATAGGCGAACAGGCTGAGCGTCAGCCACTTCAGCACCGAGACGTAGCGGGAATAGCGCGAGAACACCTGCAGCAGGGCCGAGACGACGCCGAAGGCGGCCACGTAGAGCAACTGCGGCCCGCCGGCCACCAGCTTCAGCGCCGCCGCCATCGCCCCGAGGTCGGCGCCCAGGTTGATGATGTTGGCGATCAGCAGCAGGCTGACCAGGCCGTAGAGGAACGGCCGCGGATAGTGCTCCCGCAGGTTGCCGGCGATGCCGCGCCCGGTCACCCGCCCGACCCGCGCGCTGATCTCCTGGATGGCGCACATCAGCGGCCAGCTGAAGAACAGGGTCCAGCCCAGGGCGTAGCCGTACTGTGCGCCGGCCTGGGAATAGGTGGCGATGCCGCTGGGGTCGTCGTCGGAGGCGCCGGTGATCAGGCCGGGGCCCATGATCTTCAGCAGGGACGGCTTTTCCGGCTGCTTGACCGCCGCGAGTTCGTCGGGGGTGGAGGCGGGCAGGTCCGTTCCGCTCATCGGTCATCCGTGGACTGCATCAGGCGAAATCAACGCCCGCCTGGAAGGTTTCGATCCGGTCGGGCCGCCGACACAGGCCGGTCGTCAGGCCAACCAGGTCCGCGGGCGGGGGTAGGCCTCGCCCCGCGAAACGTAGATCAGGCCGAGGATGCAGCGAAGGGCGAACCAGATGTGGGTCATGGTCAGGATCAGCCAGCCGGCCACCAGCAGCGGCACGCCGACCAGGATCACCGACAGCGGGACGCCCCAGAGGAACAGCACCCCGGCGATGATCCACCAGGCGATGGCGATCCAGAAGGTGCGGATCTGAAAGGTGTAGTGGCTCTCCATCGCCGGGCCGGCGTGCTCGCGGTTGGCGTAGGCGAGGATCAGGCCGATCAGCACGGTGAGGCCGTTGATCAGGCCCAGCAGGTACAGGGCGTAGACCACCGTCGGCAGGGTGCGGTCGTCCTGGACGTTGTGGTCGGCGGCGGACATGGCCGGCACAGTGAAGCCAAATCCCGATTTGGGCTAGTGCGGGAGTCTGCTGCGCGCGACCGCCTTCGGCGACGTGAGTCCCAGGTCAGATCGCCTCGCCGCGGCTGAGGGTGATCTCGACCCCGGCCACCGCCGGAGCCAGGGCTTCGGGCTTCTCCACCCGCACCCGGGCCGACAGGACGCGGCCGTCGCGCATGCAGGCCAGGGCCACGCGGTGGGCGAAGGTCTCCACCAGCTCGATGTGCCCGGAGGCGGCCACCTCGCGCGTCCAGCCGACGATGTTCTCGTAGTTGATGATGTCGCCCAGCTCCTCGAAGCCCGAGGGGGCCACGTCGAGCTCGACCTCCACCACGAGCGGCTGGGTGCGGCCGTACTCGTGCTCGTAGACCCCCACCTCGGCCTGCACGCGGATGTCGCGCACGAAGGTCTTGGCGGAGGCCAGGCGCGCCTCGGTGGGGGCGAAGGGGGCTTTGTTCATGACCACCATCAGTCGAGAACGATGTCGGGCGTGCGCCAGGCGAGATGCTGGCCGCCGTCGACGGCGATCATCTGGCCGGTGACCGTGGGCGCGTCAACCAGGTAGAGCGCCGCGGCGGCGATGTCGGCGGGGGTGGCGCGACGCTGCAGGGGCGTGTGCTCGGCCTCGGCCTGGAACAGCTCCGGCGTCTGGTGGATCGAGGGCAGGGTGGGGCCCGGCCCGATGCCGTTGACCCGGATGCGCGGCGCCAGCCCCTGGGCCATGGTCTGGGTGGCCATCCACAGGGCCGCCTTGCTCAGGCTGTAGCTGAAGAACTGCGGATTGGGGTTCCACACCCTCTGGTCGAGGATGTTGATGATCAGCCCCGAGCGGTCCAGGGGCAGTGCGGCGGCGAAGCTCTGCGACAGCACCAGGGGGGCGTGGAGGTTGACCTCCATGTGCGCGCGCCAGCTGTCCGAGGCGAAGGTCTCGATGCGGTCGTCCTGGAACACCGAGGCGTTGTTGATCAGCAGGGTGACCGGCCCCAGCGCCCGATGCGCGGCGGCGACCAGCCCGCGGGTCTCGGCCTCCTCGGCCAGGTCGGCCCGCAGCACCTCGGCGCGGCGGCCGAGGACGGCGATTTCCGCCGCCGCGCCCTGCGCGTCCTCGCAGGAGTTGTGGCAGTGCAGGGCGATGTCGAAGCCGGCGCCGGCCATGGCCAGGGCCAGGGCGCGTCCGATCCGGCGTCCGGCGCCGGTGACCAGCGCCACGCCGCGCGCGGCGGAGGGGTCCGGCAAGCGGCCCTAGTCCACGCTGCCGAATTCGAACCAGTTCAGGGCGCCGACGGCGATGATGAAGATGGCGATGACGCCGATCGCGAGCATGGGTGACTCTCCGGAAACTCGACGCCGCTCTAGCGGGCGGGCGCGCCCAGCGCAAGGCTAGCCCGCCGCCAGCGCCTCTCGCCGCGCCCGCGCCGCCCCCGCCGAGGACAGCACGGCCATGCCGGCCGCCGCCGACAGGATGGAGGCCAGCACCACCCCGAGCCGCGCCTGGCTCTGGGCCTGCAGGTCCGTCTCGGGGAAGGCCAGAGTGCCGATGAACAGGCTCATGGTGAAGCCCGCGCCGCACAGCAGCGACAGGCCCCACACCTCCACCCAGGTGGCCCCGGTGGGCTTGCGCCCGAAGCCGAGCGTCACCGCCAGGAACACCGCCCCGAACACGCCGACCTGCTTGCCGAGGAACAGGCCCAGCACGATGCCCAGGGTCTGGGGCGAGGTGAAGTGGGCCCCGGTGAGGCCGTTGAACGAGAAGCCCGCCGCCACGAAGGCGAACAGGGGCAGGATGCCGTAGGCGACGTAGGGATGCAGGCTGTCCATGAAGTGGCGCAGCACGCTCTCCTGGCCGCGTCGGCGCGGGCCGACCGGCACGGTGAAGGCGGCCAGCACGCCGGCGACCGAGGTCGACACCCCGCTCTTCAGGGTGAAGGCCCAGGCCAGGGCGAAGCCCGCCGCATAGAACAGGAACGGCGCCGAGCGCCAGCGGCCCAGGCCCATCATGAACAGCAGGGCCGCCCCGGCGCCGACCAGGGCCCGGGGATGCAGGTCCTGGGAGAACAGGATGCCGATCAGGCCCACTGCGCCGATGTCGTCGGCGATGGCCAGGGTCAGCAGGAACACGCGCAGCGAGGCCGGCAGGCTCTTGGACACCATCGACAGCGCGGCCAGGGCGAAGGCGATGTCGGTGGCCGTGGGCACGGCCCAGCCGCCGCGCCCGCCCGCCCCCCAGCCGTTCAGGGCCAGGTAGATCACCGCCGGCAGGGCCATCCCGCCGACCGCGGCCAGCAGGGGCATGGCCAGGCGCCGCGGATTGGCCAGCTCGCCCTTCAGCACCTCGTACTTGATCTCCATCCCCACCACGAAGAAGAAGATCGCCATCAGTCCGTGCTTGACCCAGTTCAGCAGGTCGGCGGTCTCCTCGAAAGGGCCGATGCGCACGGTGAACGGGTAGTGGATCAGCCGGAAGTAGTCCTGCGCCCAAGGCGAATTGGCCACCATCAGGGCGGCCAGGCCGGCCGCGGCCAGGGTCAAGCCCGCAGCGGCTTCGGTCTTCAGGAATTCGAGGGTCGGCCTACGGGACAAGGCTTCGGCTCCAAACGGACTCGGCGCTCACCTGCAGGGCTAACATGCGGCCGGCGTGCTCGCCATGCTTGCCCGGCCGGCAGGGCGGGGTAAGGGAGGGCATGCCGGTTTCTCCCGCCTACCGCCCCGACCCGCGCTTCGACCGCCTCGGCCCCGAGTTCGCCGACCCCGTGCGCCCAGCCGAGTTCCCGAAGGCCGTGATCCGCTTCCGCAATGACCGGACCGCGGCGACCGTGGGCCTGGATGCGCTGGACGACGAGGAGTGGCGCGCCGCCTTCGCCAGGTTCGAGCCCCTGCCGGGCAACCTCGCCCAGCCCCTGGCCATGCGCTACCACGGCCACCAGTTCCGCACCTACAACCCCGAGCTCGGCGACGGCCGCGGCTTCCTCTACGCCCAACTGCGCGAGGCGGAGACCGACCGTCTGCTCGACCTGGGCGCCAAGGGCTCGGGCCAGACCCCCTATTCGCGTTTCGGCGACGGCCGCCTGACGCTCAAGGGCGGGGTGCGCGAGGTGCTGGCGGCGGAGATGCTGGAGGCGCTGGGCGTGCCCACCAGCCGCGCCTTCTCCCTGATCGAGACCGGCGAGGCCCTGCAGCGCCATGACGAACCCAGCCCCACCCGCTCGGCCGTGCTCACCCGGCTCAGCTGGAGCCACATCCGCTTCGGCACCTTCCAGCGCCACGCCTTCCTCCAGCGGCCGGACCTGGTGCTGGTGCTCGCCGAGCACGTGCTCGAGACCTACTACCCCGAGATCGTGGCCGAGGGAGCGGCGGGGCTGCTGCGGGCGGTGGTGGCGCGCTCGGCGAGCCTTGCGGCGCGCTGGATGGCGGCCGGGTTCGTGCACGGGGTGCTCAACACCGACAACCTCAACCTGACCGGCGAGAGCTTCGACTACGGGCCCTGGCGCTTCCTGCCCTACAACGATCCCCGCTTCACGGCCGCCTACTTCGACGAGACCGGCCTCTACGCCTTCGGCCGCCAGCCCGAGGCGGTGTTCTGGAACCTGCAGCAACTGGCCGGCTGTCTGTCGCTGATCGAGGACCGCGACGCCCTGGTCGAAGCCCTGAACGGCTATGGCCCGGCCTATCGCGACGCCCTGGCCGGGGCCCTGTGCCGCCGCCTCGGCGTGAAGCGGCGCTCGGTGGACGAGGACGTGGCCCTCGCCAACCTCGCCTTCCGCGCCATCGGCGAGGGCGGCCAGGCCCTGCGCTGGGAGCCGTTCTTCTTCGACTGGTTCTGCGGCCCGGCCTCCGAGCGGCGGGCGCTGGAGGGTCCGCGGGCGGCGCTCTACGACGGCCCCGAGTTCAGGGCCTTCCGCGACGCCCTGGCTGGTTGCGCGCCCGAACGGCCCGAGCGCCTGGAGCACGCCTGGTTCGCCCGCTCCGAGCCGGAGGAGATGCTCTATGACCAGGTCGAGGCCCTGTGGGCGCCCATCGCCGAGGCCGACGACTGGAGCGCCTTCGAGGCCAAGGTCGCGGCGGTGCGCGACGCCGGTGCGGCCTGGGCCTTCACCGGGTGAGGCTTTTCGGCAACGCCCCCTGAAAACCGGCTCGACCGTGGCGACGCACAGGTTGCGGCCTGGAATTGACGGGTCAACAGTTATGCATACAACATTTCATTGAACTTACAGCGTCGCCCCTGGGATAGGCTGGATTCTCCTGTTTTTGTTGGGTTTTTGTATACAATCTAAAGTTGTGCACCGAGCTCGCGCTGGGCGGGCCGAGATAATTACATATTATAATTATCGATGACGACGCACGGGAAGCCTGCCTAAGCTGCGCCAACAAGCTGCGGGCCCGCGAAGGCCCGGCGGCGATATCCATGGAGGGAACGACCCATGACGTCCAAGGACGGCAAGCGCACACTCTTGCTCGCGACCACCGCCCTCGGGGCCGTCGCCTTCGCCACTGCGGCCTTCGCCCAGACCAACGGCAGCAATTCCAAGGCCCTGGAAGAGGTGGTCGTCACCGCCACCCGGCAGACCTCGACGGTCAACAAGGTCGCCCTGTCGGTGTCCGCCGTGACGCAGAAGGCGCTGGACCAGCAGGGCATCCGCAGCGTCGCCGACCTTTCCACCCAGGTGCCGGGCTTCACCTTCCGGGTCACCGGCGGCGACAGCATTCCGCAGCTGTCCCTGCGCGGCATCGGCGGCAACGCCATCGCCTCGACCTCCGGCGGCGCGCCCACCACCGGCGTCTACATCGACGACATCGCGATGCAGAAGCGCAACCTCAACGGCGCGACCTCGGGCTCGGGCACGCCGGTGCCGCTGCTCTACGACCTCGACCGCATCGAGGTGCTGCGCGGCCCTCAGGGCACGCTCTACGGCGGCTCCTCGGAAGGCGGCACGCTGCGCTTCATCACGCCCACGCCCAGCCTGACCACCTACTCGGGCTCGATGCGCCTGGGCGTGAACACCATCTCCGGCGGCGGCATGGGCAACGAGGAAGGGCTCGCGCTCGGCGGCCCGATCGTCCCGGACAAGCTGGGCTTCCGCATCGCCGGCTTCCGCCAGGACCGCCCGGGCTGGGTCAATTCCTATTCCGAGTTCGACGGCCACCAGTTCGCCTCGGGCATCAACAAGGGCAGCGACTACTCCCTGCGCGCCTCGCTGCTGTGGCAGGTGACGCCGGCCTTCAAGGTCCTGGTGTCGGTCCACAACCAGACGAACTACGACCAGGACTCCTCGTCGGTGAGGACCTCGTCGCCCGCGATCAACGTGATCCAGCGCACCCTGGCCAACACCGGCGTGGTCAACGGCGTGACCTTCTCGTTCCCGGCCACGGTGTTCGGCGGCTACACCGTGCCGGCGACCTCGTTCCTCAACAACGGCGCCCGCAACGGGGTGGTCAACGGCCGCTACCTCACGCCCACCAACGTCATCTACCAGCCGTCGCCGCACCGGGTGGCCTTCACCATCCCCAGCATCACCATGGACTATGTCTGGAACGACAAGATCGACTTCAAGTCGATCACCGCCGACACCATGGACACCACCTCGGGCTACAGCTTCACCGGCGGCAACGGCGAGCGCAATTCGGTGCTGCCGTTCATCACCAACCAGCCCTGTCCTTCGGGCCCGGGCCTGATCACCCCGATCCTCAACCCGCCCGGCGCCTGCACGATCAACACGCCCTATCTGCAGTTCGCCGCCACGCCGACCGTGCCCGGCCAGGCCAGCCCCAACCCCACCGGCGCCCCCGGGCCGGCCGACATCGCCTCCAACTACTGGTACAACAACGGCCGCAACCAGGTGACCCAGGAGTTCCGCATCTCCACGGTCGACCCGTCCTGGAAGCTGCAGTTCGTGTTCGGCGGGTTTATCGAGCACGAGCTCGACACCATGACCCTGTGCGCCCCGTTCGGCGAAGCGCCCTTCGCCACCCTGCTGCGCGGCGCCAACGGCGAGGCCTACTACAACGGCACCCTGACGACGGCGCTCTGCCAGACGCCCGGCGCGCCGATGACCGACATCGCCTCGCGCACGGAGGAGGTCTCGGAGGACGAGCAGTCGATCTTCGGCGAGGCCAGCTACCAGCTGACCAGCAAGTTCAAGATCACCGCCGGCTTCCGCGCCACCAACTACCGCCAGGGCTTCTGGACGCGCTACGGCGGCCCGGTGGGCAGCGCCCCGGCCGGCTGGCTCGGCAGCGTCAGCGGCACCGGCGAGCAGGCCACGTTCGACGCCAACGGCAAGGTCGTCCCCACCAAGAGCGTCGAGACCAATCCGAACTCGACCACGCCCTTCCCGAACAACTATGCGGCGTGTCCGCTGAAGCCCGAGAGCGTCACCACCACGGCCCTCGCCATCGGCTACGCCAAGGCCGGCTGCCCCTACACCTACACGGTGGGCGTGCTGAAGGAGAACCCGGTCACGCCGAAGATCGGGCTGAGCTACCAGCTCACCGAGTCCGACCTGGTCTACGCCACCTATTCCGAAGGCCAGCGTCCGGGCGGCATCAACCCGCCGGCCTCGCCGATCCTGTGCGCGCCGAGCTTCGCCCTGCTCGGCATCACCGGCTCGCCGCCGACCTACCAGCACGACACGGTGAAATCGACCGAGGTCGGCGCCAAGTTCCGCCTGTTCAACGGCCAGGCCCAGATCAATGCGGCGGCCTTCCACATCGACTGGGAGAACGTGCAGTTCGTGGTGCAGCTGCCGTCGTGCACCGGCTATTCCTTCGTCGCCAACGCCGGCAAGGCGGCCAGCGACGGGGCCGAGCTGCAGTTCACCGGCCGCGCCCTGGGCTTCACGGTCAACGCCAACGTGGCCTACGACAGCGCCCGCTTCACCGAGACCGTCTACGGTCCGCACGCGCCCGGCCAGGCCCCGCCGGCCTCGGCCCTGGTGGCCAACAAGGGCGACAACCTGGGCATCCCGGACTGGACCGCCAATCTGGGCATCCAATACGACACCCGCGTCATGGACTTCCCGGCCTACGGCCGCGTCGACTACGCCTACCAGGGCAAGTACATGCGCGCGACCTCGCTCGGCACCGCCAGCTACACCGCCGCGCCCTACGTCACGCCGAACTATATCAACGGCAACGAGACCCACATCATGAACGCCCGGGTCGGGGTGTACTACAAGAGCCTCGAGATCGCCGGCTACGTGAAGAACCTGTTCGACTCGCGCGAGTGGATCAACCAGAACCAGGCCAACGGCAACTACTTCTATACCGGCAACACCGTGCAGCCGCGGATCATCGGCCTGCAGATGAACTACCGGTTCTAGGTTCGCTCCTCCCTGGGGCGCCTGCCGGCCGCGGGGCTGTCCCTCGCGGCCGGCTTTTTTCTAAAGGCGCTTGATCGTCATGATCGGCACGGGCGGATCGAGCATCTGCCCCTTCATGGCCGGCACGGGGGCGGTCTTGCCGGTGTGCATGGCCAGGATCTTCTTCACCACGTCCATGCCCTCGACCACGTGGCCGAAGGCGGCGAAGCCCTGGTTGTCGCCCTTCTCGCCGGGATGGGCGTCGAGGTAGGGCTGGTCGCTGGCGCAGATGAAGAAGTCCGAGGTGGCCGAGCCCGGCTCGTTGCGGGTCAGGGAGATGGCGCCGGCCTTGTGCCGCAGCCCCGTCTGGGTGGTGCTCTCGTGGGCGATCGGCGGGAAGTGGCGCGCGCCGGGGAAGGGGCCGCCCTGGATCGAGCCGCGGCCGGGGCCGGCGCCGATCGTGCGCGAGGCGCGGTAGAAGCTGCCGCCGTTGTACTTTCCGGTGTCGGCGTAGCGCAGGAAGTTGGCGGCGGTGATCGGCGCCTTCTTGTCCTCCAGCTCGACGACGATGGTCCCCTGGCCGGTCTGGATGGCCACCCGCGGCTTCTTGCCGGGTTTGGCGGCGGGCGCGGCCCAGGCCATGCGCGGCCCTAGCGCCAGAAGTCCGGCCGCCCCGATCAGGCGGCGACGTGCGATGCCTTCCATGCGTTCCTCCCTGGAGACGTGTGCGCAGGGCCATGCTTAGCGCGGGCCGGGGCGCGAGGGGAGAGCAGGCGCTACCCGCCGGCGCAGAACATCGCCGCCGCGATCTGGCCGAGGTCGTCGACCAGCACCAGGGCGTAGCCGGCATCGCCGGCGCGCACCAGGTAGACGTCGTGGCCCTGGCGGTCCTCGCCGATCAGGCGGGCCGTTCCGGAGCCGCCGAACCGCGCCGCCAGGGCCGGCTGCAGGACCGGCAGGGCCCTGTCCACGGCAGAGGCCATGGCCGGCGTCAGGGTCTTGGGCCGCACCTTCCCGGCCAGGGCCTCGTCGACGAACCGGCGCACCCGGCCGTCGAAGGCGGTCGAGACGACTTCCTCGCCCAGCCGGCGCTCGGCGTCCGCCACCCCGGCGGTCGGGCAGGCGGCGGCGGCGCGAAGGCCGAGCCGCGCCCCGCCGAGGCCCACGCCGTCGACATAGGCGGTGCGGTCGGCCAAAGCGCGCATGAGGTCGGCGCGGGAAGACGACGGCGGCGCATCGGCCGTCTGGATCGCCGGCGCCGGCAGGGCGGCCGCCGCCTCGGGCGGGACGGACGGGAAGGCGAGGGTGGGGGTCCGGCGTGTCAGGCGGACCAGCGCCTCGGCCTGCGGCGCATAGGCCGGCGCCTCCGTCAGGGCGGCGGGCGCGGACACCAGGGCCAGCTTGACCGGCCGAAGCGGCGACGGCGGCCCGGCCGCCGGATCGTTCCGCCCGCCAGCGGCCGGCGGGGCCGTGGCGGCGGCGATGGGACGGGCCAGGCCCTGGAGGACCCGCGCGGTGGCGGCCGGCGCGGCCGTGAACACGCCCGCCAGCACGGGCAGGGCGAGCGCGGTGGTCGCGGCGAGGGTCAGGGCCAGGCCGCCGCGCGCGCCCAGGGGACGGGGCGGGCGGTCCGCCATGATCCGGCGGATGCGCTGCTTGAGGCTCGACCCGCCCGCGGCAGCGGCGGCCAGGATCGGCGCGGGGGCCAGTTCGAGGCGGCATGCCTCGAGCAGGCCGCGGGCGTAGGTCTCCGGGTCGATGCCGGCGGCGACCACGGCCTCGTCGCAGGCCCGCTCGCGCTCGGCCATCAGCCGGCGCCCGATCCACCAGATCAGCGGATGGAACCAGAACAGGGCCTGGGCCAGCAGCAGCGGCAGGACGAGCAGGTTGTCGCGGCGGCGTGCATGGTGCAGCTCGTGCTCGAGCACCGCCTCCAGCTCGGCCGGCGTCAGATGTTCGGTCAGGCCCGGCGGCAGGGCCAGCACCGGCCGCAGGAAGCCGACCACGGCCGGTCCGCCCTTGGCCTGCGCCACGACCACCGGCAGGGGGGCCGGGACGGCCAGGGGCGCCGCCTCGGCCAGCGCCCGGGTCAGGGCCGCCCACTGGACCGCGCGCCGCGCCAGGATCGCGCCCGTTCCCAGCATCCAGGCCGCGCCGAGCCAGGGCGCGGGGTCCGGCGGCGCATGTCCGACGGGCCGGATCGTCGCCGCCGGAGCGGGCGCCGTCATCGGGGCCAGCACCTGCCGCGCGAGCTCCAGGCGCGGCGACGCGGGCGCCTGGGCGTGCAGTCGCGCCGCCATCCCGGCGGCCATCCAGGCGATCAGGGCGAAGGGGACCAGGAACTTGGCCGCCGCGGCGAACCACACCCAGAACCGCACCCGCGCGGCGTTGCGGCGCAGCGCCAGGGCGAGCAGGGCGGCGGCGGCGGCGAACAGGGTCGATTGCCAGAGGTGGTCGAGCAGCAACCCCGTCATGGCCTCACCCCTCCTTGCCCTTTTTCTTTCCGGCTAGTTCGCGCAGCAGGGCCTCGGCATCCTGCACGTCCTCGAGAGTCAGCTTCCCGGACTCGATCAGGTGCGCCACCAGGGGCTGGGCGCGGCCGCCGAAGGCGCCCAGCACGTCCTCGACCACCCGCCCCTGCGCCGCGCCGCGCGACACCGCCGCTTCGAAGATGAAGGCCCAGGAGATCTTGCCGGCGCGCCGCACCGCCTTCTTCTTCTCCAGGCGGTTGAGCATGGTCTGGACGGTGGTGTAGGCCGGCCGCCCGTCCTCGGGGAACTGCTCGTGCACGTCGCGCACGGACGAGGGCCCGCGCGACCACAGCACGTCCATGATCTTCAGCTCCAGCGGCGTCAGCTTGGGCGTGGCCATCCGTCAGCCGCCCGCCACCGCGTCGCCGCCGACGTCCTCGGCCAGGGCCTGCCGGATGGTGGCGATCGGCGCGGCGCCCGAGGTGGAGAAGGTCACCGCGGCGGGGACCGTCAGGCCGTGGGTGTTGTAGAAGCTGCGCAGCGTCAGCCGGTAGCGGATGTTGGCCTTCACCTCGCAGACCGTGCGGAACGAGCGGCGGTCCTTGCTGAGCGTCACCTGGCGCGCCCAGCGGCCGGGGCAGGGATTGGGCAGGTCGCTCGTCCCGTAGAAGGAGGCGTCGCAGGCCATCGGCTGGTCGAAGGTGACGCGGACCACGACGAGACCTGGCTTCACCACCGCGCCCTCGGCCGGGAAAGTGGCCACCACCCGGGCGTGCTGGGAGAAGGGCGACCGCTCGCCCTTGTCCGGCCGGCCGCTGCAGTCGGCCGGTCCGGTCCGGAACAGGGGGATGATCCCGCCTTCGCTGTCGCCGCCCACCATCCCCGGGGCGGGGTAGGCCGAGTGCATGTCCTGGGGATAGTAGCCCTGGCCCGAGGCCCCGCCGCTTGCGGCCAAGGCGCCCAGCGCGGCGGCGCCGGCGGCGGCGAACCGGGTGGTCCGATTGCGATGCATGATTAAGCTCCTCTCCGCCGTCAGCCGCCGGCGATCTCGGGCCCGCCGATGTCCTCGGCGAGGGCCTGCTGGATCGTGGCGATCGGCGCGGCGCCCGAGGTGGAGAAGGTCACGGCGGCGGGGACCGCCAGGCCGTGGGAGTTGCGGAAGCTGCGCAGCGTCATCCGGTAGGTGGTGTTGGCCTTCACCTCGCACACCGTGCGGAACGAGCGCTGGTCGCGGCTCAGGGTCACCTCGCGCCAGCGGCCGGGGCAGGGGTTGGGCAGGTCGCTGACGCCGTCGAACGAGGCGTCGCACGCCATCGGCTGGTCGAAGGTGACGCGCACCACCACCACGCCCGGTCGCACCACCGCGCCATTGGCCGGGAAGGTGGCGACCACCTTGGGCCGGTTCTTGTTCTGGGCCGAGCCGGCCATGCAGCCTGGATTGCCTGATTTGTTCGACAGGCCGGGGAAGCGGAACATCTGCGGGGCGTCCCTCGCGGCTTCGTTATACGCCCTGTAGGGATCGTAGGACTGGCCTGAATCGCCGTTGTTCGATGGGTTGTTCCCAGCGGCGCCCGGAGACCAACCGTTGTTCGCTGGGTTGCTCCTGGCCGCCTGACCGAACGCGGAGGCCGAACTCAGGGCGGCGAGGGCGGCGGCGGAAACGGCGAGGGCGGTGATCCCGGTACGAGACATGCACGAAGCTCCCTGAACGAAACTCCTACACTTGTCGTTGAAATTGCCGCAGGACAGGCGTCTTGGCAAGCGTCTTGCGACGCCAGCTGCACGGAAAGGTTGTCGGGAGGGGCCGGCCCCTAAGCCCCGTAGGCGATCATGAACACGTCGATGGCCGAGGCGATGGCGGCCTCGATCTCTTCGTCGGTGGGGGCGGGGCCGACGTTCCACAGGCGCCGGCGGTACATGCCGCCCAGGGCCATCTCCATCGCCTGTTCGGCGGCGCGCTCCGCGTTGCAGGACGCCTTCAGCCGGCCGTCGGCGATGGCCTGGTTCAGATAGGCCACCAGCCGCTTCTTGCCGCGCTTGGGCCCGGCCTCGTAGAGCGCCTCGCCGATCTCGGGGAAGCGGGTCGCCTCGGCCACCACGATGCGGTGGATGGTGATCACTTCGTCGCTGAGCAGTAGGCGGGCGAACCGGCGGCCGAGCTCGGTCAGGAAGTTGCGGATGTCCTGTTCGGGGACGTCGAACAGCTGGTTCTGCTGGATGTCGCACAGGTTCTGGATGACGGCGACGAACAGCTCGGCCTTGGAGCGGAAGTAGTTGTAGAGCGTGCCCTTGGACCCGCCGACCCGGGCGGCGATGCTCGACATCGAGGTGGCGGCGTAGCCCTCCTCCAGGAAGACCTGCAGCGCGATCTCCAGAATGGTGTCGCGCTTGAGGTCGCGACGGGGCGTGGCGATCACTACATTCATCGAACGGGCGTCGCTTTCGTAGGCGTGAGGGACCTTGACATCGCGTCGGTTCCAGAGCAATTGAACCTATCTGACCGTACAGTACGGTCAATAACAAAATCCTCAGGGGCCGTCATGCAGTTCTTACGTCCGCCCGTGCGGGTCGATGTCGCAGCCCGAATCGCCGGCCTGGCGGCGGCTGCGTCATCGCTGGCCCTGCTGACCGCGTGCGCGCCGGACATCGGCCAGCTGTCGCAGGTCAAGCCGCCCGCCGACTACGCGGCGCAGAAGGCCCTGGGCGAACCGACCGCGACCGCCTGGCCCGCGGAGAACTGGTGGACCGCCTACAATGATCCGCAGCTCACCGCCCTGATCGAAGAGGCGCTGAAGGGCGCGCCCGACCTTCGCGCCGCGCAGGCGCGCGTGCGCCAGGCCCAGGCCCAGACCCAGGTCGCCGGCGCGCCCCTGCTGCCCACCGTGAGCGCCGGCGGCAACATCCAGGAGACCGGGGTCGAGCTGAACGTCAAAGGCCTGCCGGCCAACATCAAGGACGCCCTGCCGAGCGACCTGCAGCCGTTCACCCAGCTCAGCGGCAAGGTGGCCTACGAGGTCGACTTCTTCGGCAAGAACCGCGCCGCCCTGGCCGCGGCCAGCTCGCAGGAGAAGGCCGCCGAGTTCGAGTTGCACGCCGCGCGCCTGCAGATCTCCACCGCCGTGGCCTCGGCCTACGCCGACCTCGTGCGCCTGACCGCCGACCGCCAGGCCGTCGAGGATGCGCTGAAGGTGCGCGGCGACTCCCTGGCCCTGGTCGCCGACCGGGTGAAGAACGGCCTCGAGAACCAGGGCCAGGAGGCCCAGTCGAGCGCCGAGCGCAACGTCACCCGCGGCGACCTCGCCGCCATCGACGCCCAGATCGAGCGCACCCGCCACCAGCTGGCCGCCCTGGTCGGCCAGGGGCCGGACCGGGGCCTGGAGGTGCAGGCCAATCTCGCCAGCATCAGCTCGCCCTGGGGCCTGCCGTCCAACCTGCCCGCCGACCTGATCGGCCGCCGGCCGGACGTGGCCGCCGCGCGCCTGCGCGCCGAGGCCGCCGCCCAGAGGGTCAAGTCGGCCCGGGCCGCCTTCTATCCGAACATCAACCTCAACGCCTCGGTCCTCGACCTGTCGTTCTCGCCGGAGAAGATCTTCACGCAGAACGTGGTGCTGGCCCAGTTCGGCCCGGCGATCAGCCTGCCGATCTTCCAGGGCGGGCGCCTGACCGGCGCCTACCGAGGCGCGGCGGCCGAATACGAGCTGGCGGTGGCGACCTACGACAAGGCCGTGTCCGACGCGCTCAAGGACGTGGCCGACGCCGTGTCGCTGCAGAAGGCCCTGGCCGAGCAGCTCGGCTACGCCGACCAGGCGGTGACCGACAGCCGCAAGGCGTACGATCTGGCCGTTCTGCGCTATAAGGGCGGCCTGTCGCCCTATCTCGTGGTGCTCACCGCCCAGTCCACCCTCATCGCCCAGGAACGCGCCGCCGCCGACCTGAAGGCTCAGACCCTGGCCGCCAACGTGTCCCTCGTGAGGGCGCTGGGCGGGGGCTTCATCGCCCCGGCCGTGGCCGAAACCTCAAAGAGTTCGAACGAAAAGGGATCCGCCCATGGCTGACGATCAAGCCGGCCCGCCGCCCAGCGCGGACAGGACCAAGCCCTCGCCGGCTCAGACCGCTGCTGACGACGCCCGCAAGAAGGCCGCGCGCAAGCGCCTGTTCGGCCTGCTCGGCCTCGGCCTCGTCGGGGCCGTGATCCTGTATGGCCTCTACTACTTCCTGGTGGCCTCGCACTTCGTGTCCACCGACGACGCCTATGTGGGCGCCGACGTGGCCCTGGTGACGCCGCTGGTGTCCGGCCCGGTCAAGGCCGTGCGCGTGGCCGACACCCAGGCGGTGAAGGCCGGCGACGTGCTGGTCGAGATCGATCCGGCCGACGCGACCCTGGCCGTGTCCCGCGCCGACGCCGAATACCAGCGCGCCGTGCGCATGGTGAACGGTGACCTCGCCACCCAGGACGCCCTGTCCGCCCAGGTCGGGGCCCGCGCGGCCGACGTCGGCCGCGCCAAGGCCAATGTCGAGGCCGCCAAGGCCGACGTGGCCAAGGCCAAGGTCGACTACGACCGCCGCCAGGCCCTGGCCACCTCCGGCGCCGTCTCGGGCGAGGAGCTGACCGCCGCCCGGGCCGCCTACACCAATGCCCAGTCGGCCAAGGCCGCCGCCGAGGCCGCCCTGGCCCAGGCCAACGCCACCCAGAAGGCGTCCGAGAGCCAGCTGATCGCCCAGCAGGTGCTGACCAAGGGTTCGGTGGACGCCAATCCCCAGGTCGCCGCCGCCCGCGCCGCCCTGAACACCGCCAAGCTCGACCTCGAACGCACCACCCTGCGCGCCCCGATCGACGGCATCGTCACGCGCCGCCAGGTGCAGGTCGGCCAGCGGGTGCAGGTCGGCGCGCCGCTGATGACCCTGGTGCCCACCAGCCAGGTCTATGTGGACGCCAACTTCAAGGAGGCGCAGCTGCGCAAGGTGAAGGTCGGCCAGTGCGTCGATCTGGAGTCCGACCTCTACGGCGGCGGGGTCAAGTACCACGGCCGGGTCGTCGGCCTGTCCGGCGGCACCGGTTCGGCCTTCGCCCTGATCCCGGCCCAGAACGCCACGGGCAACTGGATCAAGGTGGTGCAGCGCCTGCCCGTGCGCGTCCAGCTGCAGCCGGACGAACTGGCCCAGCATCCGCTGCGCGTCGGCCTGTCGATGAAGGCCAAGATCGACCTGGGCTGCACCCGGTAGCCGAACGATCGCGTCTCGGCGGCCGGCCGTGCGCCGGCCGCTTCCACCTAGGGCTTTAGTTCAGGAGGCCGTCATGGCCCGAGCCGCCGCCGCCGCTGCGCCGAACCCCTCCGCGAAGGGGGCGGCGCCGGACGACATCACCCTCCACGGCCTGCCGATGATCCTGGCGGTGATCACCCTGGCCTTCGCCAACTTCATGGTCGTGCTCGACATGACCATCGCCAACGTGTCGGTGCCCAACATCGCCGGCGGCTTGGCCGTGTCGCCCAGCGAAGGCACCTGGGTGATCACCTCCTATGCGGTGGCCGAGGCCATCACCGTGCCGCTCACAGGCTGGCTGGCCCAGCGCTTCGGCGCGGCCAGGGTGTTCGTCACCTGCATCGGCCTGTTCGGCCTGTGCTCGCTGCTGTGCGGCCTGGCTCCCTCGCTGGGCACCCTGGTCGTGTTCCGCGTCCTGCAGGGCCTCTCCGGCGGCCCGATGATGCCGATGTCCCAGACCCTGCTCCAGCGCCTGGTGCCGCCGAAGCTGCGGCCCCAGACCATGGGCATCTGGGCCATGACCACCCTGGTCGCGCCGATCATGGGCCCGGTGCTGGGCGGCACCATCTCCGACACCTTCGGCTGGTCGTGGGTGTTCTTCATCAACGCCCCGGTGGCCGTGCTGCTGGTGACCCTGGCCCTGCGCACCCTGCCGCTCAAGGAATCCACCCAGCGCGTGCCGGTCGACTTCATCGGCCTGACGTTGCTGATCGTCTGGGTCGGGTCGCTGCAGATCATGCTCGACAAGGGCGAGGAGCTCGACTGGTTCGCCTCGCCGATCATCATCGGCCTCCTGATCGTCGCCATCGTCGGCTTCCTGGCCTTCCTGATCTGGGAGCTGACCGACGAGCACCCGATCGTCGACCTGCGCATCTTCCGCCACCGCGGCTTCTCCATGTCGTGCCTGGCCATGGCCCTGACCTTCGCCGGCATGTTCTCGGCCAATGTGCTGATCCCGCTGTGGCTGCAGACCAACCAGGGCTACACCGCCTCCTGGGCCGGCATCGTCACCGGCTTCAACGGGGTGCTGGCGATCATCGCCGCGCCGATCTGCGCCCAGCTGGTGGCCAAGGTGGATCCACGGCGGCTGGTCAGCATCGGCGTCTTGTGGATGGCCTTCATCATGTTCTGGCGCTCGACGCTGGTGCAGGGCCTATCGTTCCCTCAGCTGGTCTGGCCCCAGCTCGCCCTCGGCCCGGCCATGCCGTTCTTCTTCATCCCACTGATGAGCCTGGCCATGGTCACCCTGGCGCCCAGCGAGTTGGCCGGCGGGGCGGGGCTGCTCAACTTCGTGCGGACCACCGCCGGCGCCTTCGCCACCTCCCTGACCACCACCGCCTGGACCAACTCGGCGGACGTCGCCCGGACCGCCTTCGCCGGCCGCCTCAACAACGCCGACGCGGTGGTCGGCCAGCTGCAGTCCTCGGGCCTCGGCCACACCCAGGCGCTGGGCATGCTCGAGAACCTGGTGCAGAGCCAGGCGGTGATGCTGTCCACCAACCACGTCTTCCTGGGCATCTCGGTGCTGATGGTCGTGTCGGTCGGCGCCATCTGGCTGGCGCCCAAGCCCGCGCCCGGCGCAATGACCGGCGGCGGGGCAGGGGGGCACTAGCGCCTGGAAGCGGGGGGCGTCAGGCCCGGTCGACGCCCACCGCCTTGTGGATGGCGGCCTCCAGCTGCTCGGAGCGGAACGGCTTGGCCACCACCGGCCGGTCGCGGTAGCGCAAGGGCACGCCGGCCTCGCCGTAGCCGGTGGCGAAGATGAACGGCACACCGCGCGCGGCCAGGCGCTCGGCCACCGGCTCGACGTTTTCGCCGGCCACGTTCACGTCCAGGATGGCCACGTCGAACTGCCCGGTGTCGGCCATGGCCACGCCCAGAGCCACGCGCGGCGCCAGCGCGGTGACGGCGCAGCCCATGCCCTCGACCATGTCCTCGAGCATGAGGGCGATCAGGGCCTCGTCCTCGACGAGCAGCAGACGGAAGGGTTCGCCGGGCGCGCGATCCCGTTTCATGACCCTCGCGGCATCCCTCGCCGCCTCGACCTTACGCACACCGTCGCCCCCCTCAAGGCTTGGTCGACAAAGCGACCCAACCGCCGAACGCGGCCTATATGGCCACGGTTCCCCCAGAACGCGAAGTTCTTGTACACAATTGACGCGGCTTGACGTGCGGACCATGTTCGCCGCGGATCAGACGGCCGGGCGGTCGCGTCCCTGCTCCGCTGAAGCTACGCAGGGCTTGCCCTGCGCAGCCTTGGGCGAAGTCGGGACGAGGAAAGTCCGGGCTCCACGGCGACAAGGCGGCGGGTAACGCCCGCCGGGCGCGAGCCCAGGGATAGCGCCACAGAAAGCAAACCGCCCTGCGAAGCTCCGGCAAAGCAGGGCAAGGGTGAAAGGGTGCGGTAAGAGCGCACCGCGTTCCTGGTGACAGGGACGGCATGGCAAGCCCCGCCTGGAGCAAGACCAAATAGGGACGGCGCGCCTTCGGCTTCGCGCCAGGGTAGGGCCGTCGCCGGCCTGAGCCGTCCGGGTAGGTCGCGCGAGCCGCACAGCAATGTGCGGCCTAGAGGAATGATCGCCGCCCGCCTGAGCCTGCCGGCGAAGGCGGGACACAGAACCCGGCTTACAGGCCGTCTGATCCGCATTTCCCCGCCAAATCCATCGCGCGAATTCGCGCTCAAGCAGGCCGCCAGGCCGGTAGCGCCACGGAAATGGGACCGAATGACACCGGAGCCTCAATCCGGCCCATATGCTTAATTTCTGTTCTATGTATGTTCTGTTTATAGTTAACAAGCCGAGCCGGTTTTGCAGGGGAAATGCCTGCGACGTCTTGGCAATCTTCGTTAAGTGTCATTGCGTCCCATCTCATCCCATGTTAACCCAATAGAGACTGCTTCGACGTCCTCGGGGGCTTGGCGACGGGGCAACGGGGAGGGCGGCACGGGGCCGTTCGGACCCGCAGGCGGTGACGGACGGGACGGGGCGAGTGTTTCTCTCCACCTTCGAGAAACAGTTGGACGCCAAGCGGCGTATCGTGGTGCCGGTGGAATTCCGCGCGGCCGTCGCCGGCCCTTTCGGCGGGGTGTTCTGCTTCCCCTCCATCGAAGCCGACTGCATCGAGGGCGGCGGCAAGCCCCTGTTCGACCGTTACCAGGCCCTGATCGAGGAGCTGCCGTTCGGCGATCCCCTGCGCCTGCCGCTGGAGACCGCGGTGTTCGGCGGCATGAACGAGCTCAGCTTCGACACCGCCGGCCGCATCACCCTGCCCGAAGCCCTGTGCGACATGTTTGGCCTGACCGACTGGGTGGCGGTGGTCGGTCTCGGCGACCGCTTCCAGATCTGGGACCGCGACGCCTTCCGCGCGCACCGCGCCGAGATGCTCAGGGCCGCCCGCTCGGGCCTGGCCGACCTGCGCCGCGCCCAGCGGCCCGCGACCACCAAGGGTGCGGCGGAATGACCGGTCCCCACGAGGCCCCGCACCGGTCCGTCCTGCTGGACGAGGTGGTCGAATCCTTGAACCTTCGGCCGGGTCGATCGGTCGTGGACGGGACCTTCGGCGCTGGAGGCTACAGCCGGGCATTCCTCAGCGCCGGCGCAAACGTGATCGCGATCGACCGCGATCCCACCGCGGCGCGTTTCGCCGCCCCGCTTCAGGCTGACTTTCCCGACCGCTTCCAACTCGTGCAGGGCCGTTTCTCCGATCTCGAACATCATCTGCAGGTCTGCGGGCTTCAGGCCTGCGACGGGATCGCCCTGGACCTCGGCGTGTCCTCCATGCAGCTCGACCAGGCGGACCGCGGCTTCTCCTTCATGCGCGACGGCCCCCTGGACATGCGCATGGCGGACTCGGGCCGCACCGCCGCCGACCTGGTCAACGAGGACGCCCCCGCCGAGCTGGCGCGTATCTTCTGGACCTACGGCGAGGAGCGCGCCTCGCGCCACATCGCCAACGTCATCGTCCGCCGGCGCCAGAGCCAGCCCTTCACCCGCACCCTCGACCTCGCCGAGACGGTGGAGAAGGCCCTCGGCGGACGGCGCGGCGCGCCCACCCATCCGGCCACCCGCGTGTTCCAGGCCCTGCGCATCGCGGTCAACGACGAGCTCGGCGAGCTGGAGGCCGGCCTCGACGCCGCCGAGCGCGCCCTGGTCCCGGGCGGCCGCCTGGCCGTGGTCACCTTCCATTCGCTGGAAGACCGCATCGTGAAGGCCTTCTTCACCGAGCGCGCCGGCAAGACCCCGACGGGCTCGCGCCACCTGCCGCCGGCCGACCGCGGGCCCGAGCCCACCTTCGACCTGCTGTTCAAGGGCGCGCGCGAGCCGTCCGAAGCCGAGGTCGCCGCCAACCCCCGGGCCCGCTCGGCCAAGCTGCGCGCGGCGCAACGGACGGCGGCCCCCGCCTGGAGGCTGGCCGCATGAACGGGTTCGCCGGCTTCATGGGACGGACGCTGCGCGGCGTGCGGCTGGTCGAGTTCGGGGCGGTGATCGTGCTCCTGACGATGGCCACGGGCGTGTACCTGGCCAAGGCCGCCGCCGGCCGCGAGGCGGCCGACATCACCACCGTCCAGAACCAGATCGACGACGAGAACAAGCGCCTGCGCCTGCTCCAGGCCGAGGTCGCCCACCTCGAGGAGCCCGAGCGCCTGGTCCGGCTGTCGGCCGAACTCGGCCTGGCCCCCGCCCAGCACGAGGGCTCGCCCGAGCAGCTCGGCGAGATCGCCCGCGCCGCCCTTGCGCCCGAGAAGGCCGGGAAGAAGCCCCAGGCGGTGGTCGCGCAGGCCGCGACCCCGGCGGCGGCCGCCCCGCAAACGTCCGCCAGCCAGACCGGAGCGCCGCAATGACCGATCTCGCCTGGCGCCCGCAACCGTTCGGCTGGCTGACCCAGGCCGTCTGGGCCCTGGAGCGCGCCTTCAAGAAGGCGAGGGCGGTCGAGCAGCACGACAGCGAGACGCGCCTGCGCATCTTCTTCCTGCTGGCGCTGTTCGTCACCGGCTTCCTGTTCCTGGCGATCGGCGCCGCGCGCTGCGCCCTGTTCGCCAAGCAGGACGGCAACGGCTACATCCCGCCGGTCGCCACCGCGCGCGCCGACCTCGTCGACCGCAACGGCCAGCTCCTGGCCGTCGACCTCGTCCACTACGGCGTCTATGTCGACGCGCGCGAGATCTGGGATACCGCCGAGACCGAGCGGGTGCTGACCAGGGCCGTGCCGGGGCTGCAGCTGGCGCGTCTGGACCGGGCGCTGAAGTCGGATCGCCGCGAATACCTGATCGGCGGCCTGACCCCTGACCAGAAGGCCAAGCTGGAGGACCTCGGCCTGCCCGGCGTGTCCTTCGAGCAGGAGCAGAAGCGCGTCTATCCGCTGGGTCCGACCGCGGCCCACCTGATCGGCTTCTCCGACAAGGCCGGCACCGGCCTCTCGGGGGCCGAACTGGCGTTGGACAGCACGATCAAGGAGAGCGCGGGGCGCGAGCCGGTGGCCCTGTCGCTGGACTTGCGCGTCCAGGCGGCCCTCGACGACGAGCTGGCCAAGGCCGTGGCCAAGTTCCGCGCCCTCGGCGGCATCGGCATCGTGGTCGACGTCAAGACCGGCGAGATCCTCGGCTTCTCCAGCCAGCCCGACTTCGACCTCAACCTGGGCGGCAAGGCCGCCTCGGACCAGATGGTCAACCGCGGCGCGGGCTCGGTCTACGAGCTGGGCTCGGTGTTCAAGGCTTTCACCCTGGCGGCGGGCCTCGACTCGGGCGTGGTCAACATGAACTCCACCTTCGACGTCTCCCACCCCATCGAGCTCGGCGGGCGGCTGGTGCACGACTACGACAAGGGGGACACGAGCCTGCAGCTGTGGCAGGTGTTCACCCACTCCTCCAACATCGGCGCGGCCAAGCTGGCGCTGCTGGCCGGGCACGACCGGATGCAGGACTACTTCAAGCGCTTCGGCCTCTTCGCCGCCGCCCCGAGCGAGCTGGTGGAGAGCGCCCGTCCGATCCTGCCGCGCCAGTTCACCGACCAGACCCTCGCCCAGATCGCCTTCGGCCAGGGCATCGCCGTCAGCCCGCTGGCCCTGGCGACGGGGTACCGCTCGCTGCTGGACGGCGGCGTCTACAGCCCCCTCACGATCAAGAAGCTGCCGGCCGGGACCGAGACGCAGGGCCGCCGCGTCATCTCGGAGGAGACCTCCGCCAAGATCCTGCAGCTCATGCGGCTGAACGTCACCGATCCCAAGGGCTCGGGGCACAAGGCGGAAGTGCCCGGGCTGTTCGTCGGCGGCAAGACGGGCTCGGCGCAGAAGCCGGAGCATGGCCACTACGGCAAGAACAACGTCTCGTCGTTCGTCGCCGTGTTCCCGGCCGAGGGGCCGCTGAACGCGGACCGCTACATGGTGCAGATCACCCTGGACTCGCCGCAGAGGACGCCGGACAGCTTCGGCTTCATCACCGGCGGCTGGAACGCCGCGCCCACGGCGGGCAAGGTGATCGAGCGCATCGCCCCGTTCGTCGGCGTCCGGCGCGCGCCGCAGACGCCGGCCGCCATCATCGCCGCCAACGCCAAGCCTGCCGCCAACGAGGTCGAAACCCAATGAGCGCCCGCCTCTCTGAGCTGCTGCGCGCCGACTTGGACGTCGATCCGGTGATCTCCGGCGTCACCGCCGACAGCCGCCGGGTGCAGCCGGGCTACCTGTTCGCCGCCCTGCCGGGGGCCAAGATCGACGGTCGCGCCTTCATGCGTCCGGCGGTCGAGGCCGGCGCCGCCGCCATCCTGGCCGGCGAGGCCCATCCCGAACTGCCCGTGCCCGTGGCCTCGGCCTGGGACGTGCGCCGCGCCTACGCCCTGGCCGCCGGCGCCTTCTACGGCGAGCAGCCCCGCACCGTGGTGGCCGTCACCGGCACCAACGGCAAGACCTCGGTGGCCGCCTTCTGCCGCCAGATCTTCGACGCCCTGGGCCACAAGGCGGCCAGCATGGGCACCCTCGGCGTGGCGCTCAGCCCGCGCGCCGGCGGCGAGCAGATCCTGCCGCCGGGCCTGACCACGCCCGACGCCGCCGACGTGGCCGCCAACCTCGCCGACCTCGCCCGCCGCGGGGTGACGCACCTGTGCATGGAGGCCTCGTCCCACGGCATCGACCAGCGGCGCCTGGACGCCGTGCGCCTGACCGCCGCCGGCTTCCTCAACCTGACCCAGGACCACCTCGACTATCACGGCACCATGGGCGCCTACCGCGCCTCCAAGCTGCGCCTGTTCGACACCATCCTGCCGCGCGCCGGCACGGCGGTGCTCAACGCCGACTCCGACGCCTACTCCGCCTTCGCCTCCGCCTCGCTGATGGCCGGCCACGGCCTGATGTCGGTGGGCGCCGAGGGCCAGGGGATCCGCCTCCTGTCGCGCGCGCCGGCCGCCAAGGGCCAGCGCCTGACCCTCGGCTACGGCGGCCGGACCTTCGAGGCCCTACTGCCCCTGGCCGGGGCCTTCCAGGCCTCCAACGCCATGGTGGCGGCGGGCCTGTGCATCGCCGCGGGCGAGGACGCCGGCGACGTATTCGCCGCGCTGGAAGACCTCCAGGGCGCGCCCGGCCGCCTGCAGCGGGTGGGCGCCGGCCCCCGGGGCGGCGAGGCCTATGTCGACTACGCCCACACCCCCGACGGCCTGGAGACGGTGCTGAAGGCCCTGCGCCCGCACGCCTCGGGCCGGCTGATGGTGGTGTTCGGCGCCGGCGGCGACCGCGACCGCACCAAGCGTCCGCTGATGGGCAGGGCCGCCGCCGAACTCGCCGACCTGGTCATCGTCACCGACGACAATCCGCGCAGCGAAGAGCCGGCCGCGATCCGCGCCGCCATCCTCGAAGCCGCCCCGGACGCCGTGGAGATCGGCGACCGCCGCCAGGCCATCGAGGCCGCCGTGTCCCAATTGCGCGAAGGCGACGTGCTGGTGGTGGCCGGCAAGGGCCACGAACAGGGCCAGATCGTCGGCGCCGTCACCCATCCCTTCGACGACGTCGCCGAAGTGGCCGCGGCCCTGGGCGTGCGCCATGGCTGAACCGCGGCCGTTGTGGACCTCGGCCGAGATCGAGGCGGCCGCGGGCGGGCGGCTGGACGGTCCCGCCTTCGCGGCCCACGGCGTCTCGATCGACACCCGCTCGATCGAGCCGGGCGACCTGTTCGTCGCCCTGGCCGGCGAGCGCGACGGCCACGACTTCATCCCCATGGCGCTGGAGCGCGGTGCGGCGGGGGTGCTGGCGTCCCAGCCGGGCGAGGGGCCGCGCGTTCTCGTCTCCGACACTCTGAAGGCGCTGGAGGCCTTGGGCCTCAAGGCCCGCGAGCGGGCGAGCGAGGCCCGCCGCGGGGCCGTCACCGGCTCGGTCGGCAAGACCAGCCTGACCCAGGCCATCAAGCTCGGGCTCGAGATGGCCGGCGCCGGCCACGGCTCGGTGAAGTCCTACAACAACCATATCGGCGTGCCCCTGACGCTCGCCCGCATGCCGGCCGACACGCGGCGGGCGGTGTTCGAGATCGGCATGAACCACGCCGAGGAGATCCGCCCCCTGTCGCGCCTGGTGCGACCGCACGCGGCGGTGATCTCGACGGTCGGACCGGTCCACACCGAGAACTTCGAGGACGGCGAACTGGGCGTGGCCAGGGCCAAGGCCGAGGTGTTCGACGGCCTGATCCCGGGCGGCGCGGCCATCCTCAACGCCGACAACCGCTGGTTGGAGCTGCTGAAGGGCGCGGCGGACCGCGCCGACGCCCGCACCCTGACCTTCGGCTCGGACGTCCATTGCGACGCCCGCCTGACCGGCTTCACCCCGACCGCGGGCGGGGCCGAGGTCGCCGCCGTGCTGCACGGCAAGGCCTTGCGCTTCCCGATCCTGCAGACCGGCGAGCACTGGGGCCTGAACAGCCTGGCCGTGCTCCTGATGCTGGAGGCGCTGGGCGTGGACCTCGACACCGCCCTTGCCGCCCTGGCCGCCTTCGAGCCCCTGAAGGGGAGGGGCGCCGAGCGCGTCGTCGCCATCGCCCACGGGTCCTTCGTCCTGATCGACGAGAGCTACAACGCCAATCCGGTGTCGCTGAAGGCGGCCCTGGTCACCCTCGGCCACCGTGCGGCGCAAGGTCGCAAGATCGCCGTGCTCACCGACATGCTGGAGCTCGGCCCCGAGGCGGCGCGCTTCCACGCCGAGGGCGCGCAGATGGCCGCGGAGGCCGGCGTCGATCTGGTGTTCTGCGCCGGGCCGCTGATGAAATTCCTGTGGGACGCCCTTCCGCCGACTCGCCGCGGGGGCTACGCCGAAACGGCGGCCATGCTCGCGCCGCAGGTCGTCCGGGCCGTGCAGCCGGGCGACGTGGTGATGGTCAAGGGGTCCAACGGATCGAAGGCGTCGGCCGTGGCGGAGGCCCTGGCGGGCCTCGACGTCCGTGACGCCTCCGGGGCCGCTCGAGGGACGTCCGGCTGATGTTCTACCTGATCTACAGCTACTTCGCGGCCGGCGACCACGGCGGGATGCCCCACTACATTCCGTTTCTCAACCTGGTGCGGTACCTGACCTTCCGCACCATCATGTCGATGGTCACCGCCCTGTTGGTGATCGGCCTGATGGGCTCGCGGTTCATCGACTGGATGCGCGCCAAGCAGGGCCGCGGCCAGCCGATCCGCAAGGAGGGCATCGAGCGCCACGTGATCGAGAAGGCCGGCACCCCGACCATGGGCGGCTTCATGATCCTGGCCGGCCTGGTGGTCGGCACCCTGTTGTGGTCCGACCTCTCCAACCTCTACGTCTGGGTCGTGCTGCTGGTGACCCTGTCCTACGGCGTGCTCGGCTTCCTCGACGACTACGCCAAGGTCACCAAGCAGACCACGGCCGGCGTCTCCAGCCAGGCCAAGCTGCTGATCCAGTTCCTGGTCGCGGGCGTGGCCACCTTCGCCATCATCCTGCTCGGCCCGCACGGCCCGAACGAGCCGATGAGCCTGTCGACCTCGGTCGCCTTCCCGGTGTTCAAGAACCTGCTGGTCAACCTCGGCTGGTTCTACATCGTGTTCGGCTGCGTCACGATCGCCGGCTTCTCCAACGCCGTGAACCTGACCGACGGCCTCGACGGCCTGGCCATCGTGCCGGTGATGATCGCCTCGGCCGCCTTCGGCATCATCGCCTACCTGGTCGGCAATGCGGTGTTCGCCCAGTACCTGCAGGTCCACTTCGTGCCGGGCCTCGGCGAGATCGCGCCCCTGTGCGGGGCCATGATCGGCGCCGGCCTCGGCTTCCTCTGGTACAACGCCCCGCCCGCCAAGATCTTCATGGGCGACACCGGCTCCCTGGCCCTCGGCGGCGCCCTGGGCGCCATGGCCGTGGCGGCCAAGCACGAGATCGTGCTGGGCATCATCGGCGGCCTGTTCGTGGCCGAGGCCCTCTCGGTGATGATCCAGGTGGCCTATTTCAAGGCCACCAAGGGCAAGCGCATCTTCCTGATGGCGCCGATCCACCACCACTTCGAGAAGCTCGGCTGGAAGGAATCCACCGTGGTGATCCGCTTCTGGATCATCTCGTTCGTCCTGGCCCTGGCCGGCCTCGCCACCCTCAAGCTGAGATAGGAGCGCGCGCCCCGTGATCCCCGTCCGCGGTTTCGAAGGCAAGCGGGTCGCCGTGTTCGGTCTCGGCCGCACCGGCCTGACCGCCGCGCGCGCCCTCGCCGCCGGTGGGGCCGAGGTCGTGCTGTGGGACGAGAAGGCCGCCTCGCGCGACGCCGCCGCGGCCGAGGGCTTCGCCCTGGAGGACCTGCAGACCGCCGACTGGAGCCGCCTCGACGCCCTGATGCTGTCGCCGGGCGTGCCGCTGACCCACCCCGAGCCGCATTGGACGGTGCAGAAGGCCAAGGCCGCCGGCGTCGAGATCGTCGGCGACATCGAGCTCTTCGCCCGCACCGTCAACGCCCAGCCCGAGCACAAGCGGCCCAAGGTGGTCGCCATCACCGGCACCAACGGCAAGTCGACCACCACCGCCCTGATCGGCCACGTCTGCCGCCAGGCCGGCCTCGACGCGCGGATCGGCGGCAACATCGGCATCGGCGTCCTCGGCCTCGACGACATGCACGGCGGCGCGGTCTACGTGCTGGAGGTCTCGTCTTACCAACTCGACCTGACCTCGTCGCTCAAGGCCGACGTGGCCGTGCTGCTCAACATCTCGCCCGACCATCTCGACCGCCACGGCGGCATGGACGGCTATGTGGCGGCCAAGCGCCGTGTGCTGCTGAACCAGGGCAAGGGCGACACCGCCGTGGTCGGGGTCGACGACCCCTGGTGCCAGCAGATCTGCACCGAGATCACCGCCGCCAACCGCCGCACCATCGTGCCGATCTCGGCCGGCCGGGCGATCGGCCGCGGCGTCTACGCCCTGCAGGGCGTGCTCTACGACGGCTCGGGAGAACGGGTGGTCGAGGTCGCCGACCTGCTCCGCGCCAAGTCGCTGCCCGGCCGCCACAACTGGCAGAACGCGGCGGCCGCCTACGCCGCCTGCCGCGCGCTCGGCATCCCGCCGGCCGAGGTGGCCGATGGCCTGCTCGGCTTCCCCGGCCTGGCCCACCGCATGGAGATGGTCGGCGTCATCGACGGCGTGACCTTCATCAACGACTCCAAGGCCACCAACGCCGACGCCGCGCGCCAGGCCATGTCGACCTATCCGCGCTTCTTCTGGATCGCCGGCGGCGTGCCCAAGGCCGGCGGCATCGAAGGCCTCGCCGACCTGTTCCCGCGCGTGGCCAAGGCCTATCTGATCGGCCAGGCGGCCGAGGCCTTCGCCGAGACGCTGGGCGCCGCGGCGCCCCACGAGATCGCCGGCGATCTGGCCACCGCCGCCGCCCGCGCCTTCGCCGACGCCCGCCTGGCCGGCGGCGAGCAGATCGTGGTGCTGCTGTCGCCGGCCTGCGCCTCCTTCGACCAGTTCCCCGATTTCGAGGTCCGCGGCGACGCCTTCCGCAGGCTGGTGCAGGACCTCGCCGAGCCGACCGGCGCCGCCCAGGGCGCAACCAGCAAGGGAGCGTCCGCATGACCGCCCGTCAGCCGCACGCCTTCGCCCGCACCGACCGCTCGCGCCTGGGCCTGTGGTGGTGGACCACCGACCACATCCTGCTGGGCGTGGTGGCGATCCTGATGATCCTCGGGGTGCTGCTGTCCTTCGCCTCCAGCCCGGCCGCCGCCGCGCGCATGAACGTCGGCGACCCCTTCCACTTCGCCGTGCGCCAGTGCGTGTTCGCCGCGATCGGGGCGGTGATCCTGTTGAGCGCCTCGGCCCTGTCGCCCAAGGGGGTCCGGCGGACCGCCTTCTTCATCTACCTGGGGGCCATCCTCGTGATGATGGCCCTGCCGTTCATGGGCCACAACGCCAAAGGCGCCACCCGCTGGCTGGAGTTCGGCGGCTTCTCCCTGCAGCCGTCCGAGTTCATGAAGCCGGCCCTGATCGTGCTGGTGGCCTGGATGTTCGCCGAGGGCCAGAAGGGGGAGGGGGTGCCCGGCGTGTCCATCGCCTTCTGCCTCTACGGCCTGGCCGTGGCCCTGCTGCTGGTGCAGCCCGACGTGGGCCAGACCATCCTGATCACCATTGCCTTCGGCGCGGCCTTCTTCGTCGCCGGCGTGCCCATGCGCTGGATCGCCGGCATGCTGGCCGCCGCCCTCAGCGGCGGGGTGGCGCTCTACTTCGCCTTCGACCACGTGGCCGCGCGGGTGCACAAGTTCCTCAGCCCCGACAAGGCCGACACCCACCAGATCGACCGCGCCCAGGAGGCCATCGCCCACGGCGGCCTGCTCGGCCGCGGCCCCGGCGAGGGGGTGATGAAGCGCCACGTGCCCGACCTGCACACCGACTTCATCTATTCGGTGGCGGCCGAGGAATACGGCCTGATCTTCTCCCTGTTCCTGATCACCCTGTTCGGCATTCTCGTCACACGCGGCCTCTATAAGGCCATGAAGCTGTCCGACCCCTTCGAGCAGATCGCGTCGGCCGGCCTGTTCGTCCTGGTCGGCCAGCAGGCCTTCATCAATGTGGCGGTGAACTTGAACCTGATCCCGACCAAGGGCATGACGCTTCCGTTCATCAGCTACGGCGGCTCGTCGATGATGGCCATGGGCCTGACCCTCGGCTTCGCCCTGGCGCTCACCCGCCGCCGCCCCGGCGCCTACGCCGCCACCGACAGCCTCGCCCGCGCGGGCGCCTACGCGTGATGAACCGCAAACTGGCCATCTTCGCCGCCGGGGGCGCCGGCGGCCACCTGTTCCCTGCGCGGGACATGGCGTCATGAATCGCAAGCTGGCCGTCCTGGCCGCCGGGGGCACCGGCGGCCACCTGTTCCCTGCCCAGGCCCTGGCCGAGGAACTCAACCGGCGCGGCTGGCGCGTGGTGCTGGCCACCGACGAGCGCGGCGCCCGCTACGCCGACAAGTTCCCCGCCGAGCACCGAATCCCGCTGTCGGCCGCCACCTTCAAGACGGGCGACCTGGTCGGTGCCGTCACCGCCGGCTGGAACATCTTCCAGGGGGTGATGCAGGCGCGCACCGCCTTCAAGGTGCTGGACCCGGCCGTGGTGGTCGGCTTCGGCGGCTATCCTTCCCTGCCGGCCCTGCTGGCAGCCATCACCACCCGGCGGCCGACCGTGATCCACGAGCAGAACGCGGTGCTCGGCCGGGTGAACCGCTTCCTGGCCGACAAGGTCGACGTGGTCGCCTGCGCCTTTCCCACACTGCAGAAGGCCGGCGCCCAGGTGCGCTCGCGCGCCCTGGTGGTGGGCAACCCGGTGCGCCCGGAGATCCGCGCCCTCTACGACGTGCCCTACGAACCGCCCACCGGCGAGATCCGCATCCTGGTCACCGGCGGCAGCCAGGGCGCCAGGCTCTTGTCCGAGCTCACCCCCCTGGCCGTGGCCAACCTGCCGGAGTCCCTGCGCGCCAAGCTGTCGGTGCAGCAGCAGACCCGCCGCGAGAACCTGGAAGAGGCGATCAAGGTCTACAAGAACGCCGTGGTTCCCGCCGAGATCGCGCCGTTCTTCCGCGATATGGCCAGCCGCCTGGGCCGCGCGCATCTGGTGATCGGCCGCGCCGGCGCCTCGACCTGCTGCGAGTTGGCCGTGGCCGGCCGCCCCTCGATCCTGGCCCCGCTCAAGATCGCCGCCGACGACCACCAGACCTACAACGCCAAGCTCCTGGCCGACGCCGGCGGCGCCGAGGTCGCGGCCGAGGACGTGCTGACCCTGGAGGTCTTCACCAAGGCCCTGACCAAGCTCCTGTCCGATCCCCAGCGCCTGACGCGCATGGCCGAGGCGTCACGGTCCGTGGCGGTTCCGGACGCGGCCGAGCGGCTGGCGGACCTGGTGGAGAAGACGGCGGGCAATGCTCCGCCGCGTTAGCGGGGGAGCTGTCACGAAGTGACTGAGGGGGCCTGCAACGTTCGCGCCGTTTCAACTCGAAGCGACCGACCCGCGCCCCCTCGGATGCTGCGCGCCACCTCCCCCGCTTCGCGGTGGAGGATTTCGTCCGCCGCCCAAATCAGCTAGGCGAAGGGCATGAAGCTTCGTCCCGTCCCCTTCGCCCTCGGGCCCATCCACTTCATCGGCATCGGCGGCATCGGCATGAGCGGCATCGCCGAGATCATGCTGCGCATCGGCTATGTGGTGCAGGGCTCCGACGCCAAGGCCTCGGCCAACACCGAGCGTCTGGAGAAGCTGGGCGCCAACATCTTCGTCGGCCATGACGCCGCCCACGTGGGCGAGCACGTCTCGGCGGTGGTCTATTCCACGGCGGTGAAGGCCGACAATCCCGAGATGGTCGCCGCCCGCGAGCGCCGCATCCCCCTGGTGCGCCGGGCTGAGATGCTGGCCGAGCTGATGCGGCTCCAGTCGTCGGTGGCCGTCGGCGGCACGCACGGCAAGACCACCACCACCTCGATGGTCGCGTGCCTGCTCGACGCCGGCGGCAAGGACCCGACGGTGGTCAACGGCGGCATCATCAACGCCTACGGCACCAACGCCAAGGTCGGCGAGGGCGACTGGATCGTGGTCGAGGCCGACGAGAGCGACGGCTCGTTCCTGCGCCTGAAGTCCACCGTGGCGGTGGTCACCAACATCGACCCCGAGCACCTCGACCACTACGGCACCTTCGACGCCGCGCGGAAGGCGTTCCGCGACTTCGTCGAGAACGTGCCGTTCTACGGCTTCGCCGTGGTCTGCCTCGACCATCCCGAGGTCCAGGCCCTGACGGCGACGGTGGAGAACCGCCGGCTGGTCACCTACGGCACCAACCCCCAGGCCGAGGTGCGGGCGCTGAACGTCAAGATGGGCCCGGACGGCGCCCGCTTCGACGTGGCCTTCGCCATCCGCGGCGAGGACGAGGCCCGGGTCGACGACATCCACCTGCCGATGGCGGGCATGCACAACGTGCTCAACGCCCTGGCCGCCCTGGCCGTGGCCCGCGAACTCGGCGTCTCGGACGGCGACCTCAAGAAGGGCCTGGCCGGCTTCGGCGGGGTCAAGCGGCGCTTCACCACCACCGGCGTGTCGCATGGGGTGCGGGTGATCGACGACTACGGCCACCACCCGGTGGAGATCGCCTCGGTGCTCAAGGCCGCACGCGCGGTCACCGAAGGCAAGGTGTTCGCCGTGGTCCAGCCGCACCGCTTCACCCGCCTGCGCGACCTGTTCGCCGAGTTCTGCGCGTGCTTCAACGACGCCGACGAGGTGATCGTGGCCGACGTCTATACCGCCGGCGAGCAGCCGATCGAGGGCGTGGGCCGCGACTCCCTGGTGGAAGGCATCCGCCGCCACGGCCACCGCCACGCCCTGGCCCTGCCGTCGGTGGCCGAGCTGCCGCAGATCATCGCGCGGGAGGCCAAGGCCGGCGACGTGGTGGTCCTGCTCGGCGCCGGCGACATCACCGCCTGGGCCTACGCCCTGCCGGGGCAGCTGGACGCGTTGAAGGCATGACCGACTGGCGCGACCGCCTGCCGGCCGTGCGCGGCCGCCTCGAGCGCGACGCGCCGCTCGCGCCCTACACCTGGTTCCGCGTCGGCGGTCCCGCCGACCTGTTGTTCCTGCCCGAGGACGAGGACGACCTCGCCGACTTTCTGAAGGAGCTCGATCCCGCCATCCCGGTCCTGCCGATCGGCGTGGGCTCGAACCTGCTGGTGCGCGACGGCGGGGTGGACGGCGTCGTCGTCCGGCTCGGGCGCGGCTTCTCCACGGTCGAGGCGCGAGACGACCACCAGATCTATGCGGGCGCCGCCGTGCCCGACGCCGTCCTGGCGCGCGAGGCGGCCAAGGCGGGGATCGCGGGGCTGGAGTTCTACCGCGGCGTGCCGGGCGCCGTCGGCGGCGCCTGCGTGATGAACGCCGGCTGCTACGGTTCGGAGACCACCGAGGTGCTGGTCGAGGCCTACGCCGTCACGCGGCTGGGCGAAAAGCTGACGCTCAGCCACGAGGACATGGGCTTCTCCTACCGCAAGTCCGCCGCCGCCCGTCGCGGCGGCCTGATCTTCACCGGCGCCCTGTTCCAGGGGACGCCCGACGATCCCGCCGCCATCACCGCCCGCATGGACGAGATCACCGCCCGGCGCGAGGCGTCCCAGCCGATCCGCCAGAAGACCGGCGGCTCGACCTTCAAGAACCCGCCCGGCGACAGCGCCTGGCGCCTGGTCGACGCGGCCGGCTGGCGCGGCAAGCCCTACGGCGGCGCCATGTTCTCGGACAAGCACGCCAACTTCCTGATCAACACCGGCGAGGCGACCGCCGCCGACCTGGAAGGGCTCGGCGAGCAGGTGCGGGCGGACGTAAAAGCCAGGTTCGGCGTCGATCTCGACTGGGAGATCAAGCGGGTGGGAAGGGCAGGGGCATGAAGACCTGGTCGGGACTGGTTTGCAGCGCGGTCCTGGCCGCAACGGCATTCGCCGCCCACGCCCAAAATCCGGCCACTCCCGGAACCGCCGCCGCCCTGGGCGACACCGCCGCGCGGCTGCGCGAGCGGGCGCTGTCGGGCTCGGGCGCCTACGACATCCTGGAGAGCCTGACCACCGAGACCGGCCCGCGCCCCGCCGGCTCGCCGGCCTTCGCCCGGGCCAAGGACTGGGCCATCGCCAAGATGACGTCGCTGGGCTTCAAGAACGTCCACGCCGAGCCCTTCACCATCCTCGGCTGGTACAGGGGCGTCGAGACGGCCGAGGTGACCGCGCCCTTTCCCCAGCCGCTGGTGATCACCGGCCTCGGCCGCTCGGTGGCTACCCCGCCCGAGGGGATCGAGGCCGAGATCGCCATCTTCCGCACCTTCGAGGAGCTGCAGGCCGCGCCGGCCAATTCGCTGACCGGCAAGATCGCCGTCCTGACCGAGCGCATGGGCCCCAACGACAGCCCGACCGGCTACGGGACCGCCAATCGCTGGCGGCGCAAGGGCCCGGTGGAGGCCGGCAAGCGCGGGGCGGTGGGCTTCCTGATCCGCTCTCTGGCCACCAAGGACGATCGCGCGCCCCATTCCGGCGCGCTCAACTACGACGACGACGCGCCCAAGATCCCATCCGCCGCCCTGTCCGGCGCCGACGCCGACCAGATCGAGCGCATCGCCAAGCGCGGCAAGCCGATCCGCGTCCGCTTCACCCTGCGTCCCACCATCGTCCCGGCGGCGACCACCTGGAACGTGGTCGGCGAGCTTCCCGGCCGGGTGACGCCCGACGAGGTGGTGCTGGTGTCCGGCCACCTCGACAGCTGGGGCCTCGGCACCGGCGCCATCGACGACGGGGCCGGCGTGGCCATCACCCTGGCCGCTGCGCACCTGGCCGGCGAGCGCCACCCGCGCCGCACCATCCGCATGGTGATGTGGGGCGCCGAGGAGACCGACTACGCCGGCGAGGCCTACGCCAAGGCCCACGCCGCCGAGGCTTCCAAGATCGTCATCGCCGGGGAGAGCGACAACGGCGCCCAGCACGAGGTCGGCTTCGGCGTGCCGGCCGGCGGCGCCGACCTGCCGGCGGTCAAGACCCTGGCCGAGGTGCTGCAGCCGCTCGGCGTGACGTTCAACCCGGCGCCGGTGCGCCAGGGCGGCGACGACATCGGCCACCTCGTGCCGCTGGGCGTGCCCCAGCTCGGCATGCGCCAGGAGAACAGCCACTACTTCGACATCCACCACTCCGCCGAGGACACCCTCGACAAGGTCGATCCGACGGAGATGGACAAGGCCGCCGCCGCCTGGGCCGCGACGATCTGGGTCCTGGCGGAGTCGGGCGTCGACTTCCGCAAGACGGCGCCGGCGGCGGCGGCGAAGTAACTGCAACATCGCGACCTCTCCCATTCGTGGCAGCGAATGGGAGAGGGGGTGAGCTCTGTGGCGGCCAACGATTTGGCCGCCATGCGAACGCCCGCAGCTTGCTGCGGGCTGGGCGGCCGAAGAGCCGATGGTGGTGAGGGCGGGCGGCCGGGACGCCGTTTCAGCTGCGAGCCTGACCTTTCCTGCATCGGCCCGCCCTCACCACCATTCGCTCTTCGCTCCGCTCGGCGAACGATCCCCCTCTCCCGCGAGCGGGAGAGGGCGCGTCGCAGGAACCGTCTCGGGCCACCCCCATTTCACCCCCATGCAGAGCCTCGCCGCCATGCGGCGCCGGATGCCGGGCCTGTTCGTCCTGGCGCGGCGCGAGATCGGGCCGATCGCCCTGGTGATGGCGGTGGGCGCCTGCCTGCTGGTGTTCCGCCATATCGCCGAGGAGGTGGGGGAGGGCGACACCCACACCTTCGACCGCGCCGTCATCTACGCCCTGCGCGCGCCCGGCGACCCGCAGCGGCCGATCGGTCCGGCCTGGCTGAACACCGCGGCGGTCGACGTCACCTCCCTGGGTTCGGTCACCGTGCTCGGCATCATCGTCGTCCTGGTGGCCGGCCTGTTCCTCAGCTTCCGCCGATGGCGCGAGGCCTTGGCCTTGCTGCTCGCCTCCGGCGGCGGCCTGGTGCTCACCGAGCTGCTCAAGGACCTGTTCCAGCGCGACCGCCCGCCCGCCGCCCTGCATGTGGTGCAGGCGATCAACACCAGCTTCCCGTCCGGCCACGCCACCCTCAGCGCCACCGTGTTCCTGACCCTCGGGGCCCTGATCGCCCACTTCGCCGAGCGGCGGCGGGTGCGGGTCTACGCCCTGGCGGCCGCCGTGATCCTGTCGCTGCTGGTGGGCTGCAGCCGGGTCTATCTCGGGGTGCACTGGCCGACCGACGTGCTGGCCGGCTGGTGCCTGGGCTCGGCCTGGGCCCTGCTGTGGTGGGGCGCGGCCATCGTCTGGGAGCGGATCAACCACCGCCGCCTGTCCACCGGGCCGGTCCGCCGCCTCCAGCCGGAGGACGGCGCCCTGCTCTCCGAGAGCGGCTAGGCGATGACTCCGGCCTCGCCCGTCCTGGGTCGGCCGCGCCGGTCCTGGCTCTCCTTCGCCCAGCGCGAGGCGGGCATGGTGGCCCTGGTGCTGGCGGTCGGCCTCTTCCTGCTGGCCTTCCGCCAGATCGGCGCGGCGGTGGGCGGCGGCGGCGCCCGCGCCTTCGACCAGGCGATCTACCGGGCCCTGCGCCCGCAGGCGTCCGCCGAGCACAGCCTGGCGACGGCCTGGACCAACATCGCCGCCAATGACTTCAGCGCCATCGGCTCGGTCAGCGTCCTGGCCTTCATCGTGGTGATGGTGTGCGGCCTGTTCCCTGCGCCGGCGTGGGGAGGCGGCGCTGCTGCTGGTCGCGTCGGGCGGCGGCCTGGCCCTCACCAATGTCCTCAAGGACCTGTTCCATCGGGCCCGCCCGCCCCTGAGTCCGCAGGTGGCGGCGGGGCTCAACGCCAGCTTCCCCTCCGGCCACGCGATGCTCAGCGCCACCGTCTACCTGACCCTCGGGGCCCTGATCGGCCAGTTTGGCCAGCGGCGCCTGATCCGCCTCTACGTCATGGGCGTGGCGATCCTGCTCACTCTGCTGATCGGCCTCAGCCGCATCTACCTCGGCCTGCACTGGACCAGCGACGTGCTGGGCGGCTGGTGCGTGGGCGCGGCCTGGGCGCTCGGCTGGCGGGCGGTGGTGCTGGGCTGGCGGCGGCGGCCGTCGCGACGCGACGAGGGCGGCCAAGTCCGGCCCCGTTCCTGATCGACGACAACCGGTAGCCGCCGAGACTTGGCCGTCGTATGCCTTGTATACGGCCCGCCAGAAGGCCGTGGCTCCGCCAAGTGATTTCAGGGAGACGCCCTCGTGTCCAAGCTCGCGCTCGGCCTGCTGGCCGCCACCGGCCTGATGGTCGCCTCCGCCGCGCAGGCCCAGCCCCGGCTGCCCCAAGCGCCGCCGCCCGAGGCCGTGGCCGATCCGGCCTGCGCCGCCCTGGCCGCGCCGGGCCTGTTCCAGGGCATGACGGTGACGAGCGCCCAGGGCGTGCAGCTGGGCGCCGGCTCGGCCTGCGAGCTGAAGGCGACCCTCAGCCCCGCGCCCGGCTCGAAGATCGGCGTGGTCTACCACCTGCCCAGGCAATGGAACGGCCGGCTGGTCGGCTATGGCGGCGGCGGCTGGGCCGGCAACGTGGCCTTCCAGACCGTGGCGGCCGACCTGAACCGCGGCTACGCCACCATGCAGACCGACGGCGGCCACCCGAGCCCCGCCGCCTTCGATGCCGGCTGGACCGCGCCGGACGGCAAGCCCGACGAGGTGGCTCTGACCGACTTCTCCTGGCGCGCCGTGCACCAGATGACCGTCACCGGCAAGGAGGTCGCCGCCAGATATTACGGAAGGCCGCAGGACAAGGCCCTGTTCATCGGCTGCTCCACCGGCGGGCGCATGGCGCTGATGGAGGCGCAGCGCTTCCCGGACGACTACGACGGCATCGTCGCCGGCGCGCCGGTCTACAGCCTCAGGGTCCAGTTGGCCGAGATCTACCGCGACTGGGCCTTCTCCCAGCCGGGCGCGGCGCTCAAGCCCGCCGACCTGGCCCTGGTGAACGACGCGGTGCTCGCCCGGTGTGACGCACTCGACGGCGTCAAGGACGGCATCGTCAGCGACCCGGCGGCCTGCCGCTTCGACCCGGCGGTGCTGAAGTGCAAGCCCGGCCAGGCGGCCGGCGTTTCCTGTCTCGCCGACGCCCAGGTGGTGGCCCTGCAGCGCGTCTACGCCGAGCACAAGGGCTCGGACGGGGTGGTCGCCATCTATCCCTACAGCCCCGGCAGCGAGCCCTTCTGGCCGACCTTCCAGAACACCATCGCCGATCTCAAGGCGGCCGGCGAGGCCCGCGACCTCAAGCTGCGGGCCATCATGTTCGGCGACCCGGACTTCAGCTTCGCCGCCTTCGACCCCGCCCGCGACAGCCCGCGCGCCCGCGCCCGCCCCTTCGCCAAGGAATACGAGGCCGACGATCCCAACCTGAAGGCCTTCCTCGGCAAGGGCGGCAAGCTGATCCTGTGGCACGGCCTCTACGACCAGGGGCCCAGCCCCTGGGGCACGGTGGCCTACAACGAGCGCCTGAAGGCCGCCACCGGCGCGCTGGCGGCCGCCGACACCCGCATGTTCCTGGCCCCCGGCGTGCTGCACTGCGCCGGCGGCCCGGGCCCCAGCCAGATCGACTGGCTCGGGGCCATGGACGCCTGGGTCAGGACCGGGACCGCGCCCGAACAGGTCACCGCCCGCACCCCCATCGGCGGCCCGCCCGGCGCCCCGGCGCCGGCCCGGCTGATGGTCCGCCCGGTCTGCGCCTACCCCGCCAAGGCCCGCTGGGACGGCAAGGGCGACCCCAATGCGGAGGCCAGTTTCGCCTGCCGGTAGGAGGCGTAGGATCGGGCCGGCCTTTCGGAGGACGACGTCATGGGTTTGCTCACCGACGAGGACAAGGCGCGGCTCATTCCCGCCGAGGACCTGCCTCACGCCACGCCGATCCCGACCCAGCTGGTGTCGAGCGACGAATATTTCCCCCTGCCTCAGACGGCCCGGCAGCGCGAGCTCGAGGCCAGGCTGCTGGAGATGGGCGACGTCATGGCGCGGAAGCTGGGGGTCTCGCGCCGCCGCTTCTTCCAGACCGCCGCCGGCATGGCGGCCGCCTATGTGGCCCTCAACGAGACCTTCGGCGCGGTGTTCGACGCCAGCCGGGCGGAGGCGCAGACCCCCGAGCGGGCCGACGCCCGCGCCAAGGGGCTCAAGGGCCAGTTCATCATGGACATGCACACCCATTTCCTGCGCGACGACACCCGCCTGACCGGCTTCGTCGCCATGCGCAACGCGGTCGGCAAGGCCGGCTGGAACAAGGCGCTGTCGGGCAGGGAACAGACCATCCAGGATTTGAAATTCGACAACTACATCAAGGAGATGTTCCTGGATTCCGACTCCAAGATCGTCCTGATCTCGTCGGCGCCGTCGGACATCAAGCAGGACTGGTTCCTCACCAACCAGCAGATGGCCGAGGCCCGGGCCAAGGTGAACGCCCGCTTCGGCGGACGGCGGCTGTTCTCCCACGCCATCTTCACTCCCGGCCAGCCGGGCTGGCTCGACGACATCGACGCCGCCATCGCGCTCAAGCCGGAGTCGATGAAGGGCTATACGATCGGCGACAACACCCACAAGGACGTCAGCCGCTACCCCTGGCGCATGGACGACGAGACGGTGGCCTACAAGGGCTACGAGAAGTTCGTGAAGGCGGGGATCAAGAACGTCTGCGTGCACAAGGGCTTGTTCCCGCCGTCTCAGGATCGGCAGTTCCCGAAGCTGCGGCCCTTCACCGACGCCTCCGACGTGGCCAAGGCGGCCAAGGACTGGCCGCAGCTCAACTTCGTCATCTACCACTCGGCCTACCGCCACGTGGGCGGCGATCCGGCCGTGGCCTTGGCCGAGTTCGAGAAGACCGGCCGCATCTCCTGGGTCAGCGACCTGGCCGACATCCCGGGCAAGTACGGGGTGAAGAACGTCTACGCCGACACCGGCCAGTTGTTCGCCTCGACCCTGGTGGCCGAGCCGAGGGTGATCTGCGCCCTGATGGGGATCCTCATCAAGGGCATGGGCTCCGACCACGTGTGCTGGGGCACCGATGCGGTGTGGACCGGCTCGCCCCAGTGGCAGATCGAGGGCCTGCGCCGGCTGGAGATCCCCGAGGACATGCAGCGGAAGTACGGCTTTGCGCCCCTCGGCGCCGCCGACGGCCCGGTCAAGGCCGCGATCTTCGGCGGCAACAATGCGCGGCTCTATGGCGTGGACGTGAAGGCGGCTGAGGCGGCCATGGCCACCGACAGGCTGACCCGGCTCAAGACCGCCTACGAGGAACGGGGGCCCGAGCCGTCGAACCTGAGATACGGCTACGCGGCCGGGCCGATGGACCACGGCGTCTTCGCCTGATGCGAGCGGGTCGAGGAAAAGTGCGGAGCGGTTTTCCGCCCGCGACCCGCTCCAGAGCGGACTCCAGGCGCCGCGTCCTGATCGGCCTGGCCGCCGCGGGCCTCGCCGGCGCGGCCGGCCCGGCCCTCGCCGCCGGACCCAGGAAACGCGTCTCCAAGACAGTCGCCCTCTACCAGGACCAGCCCCGGGACATCCGCTCCTGCGCCAGTTGCACCCTGTTCGTGCGGCCCGACCGCTGCAAGGCCGTGCTCGGCAAGGTCAGCCCCGACGGCTGGTGCAAGCTCTACGACATGGCCGACTAGACGCTGCGGCCCGTCGTCGCCGTTTCCCAGGGTCGCCCTTTCCCAGGGTCGCCCTTTCCCAGAGTCGCCCTTTCCCAGAGTCGCCCTTTCCCAGAGTCTCCCTTTCGCAGACTCGCGACACCCCTTATTCCCTGGCTGATCCACCCGGAGCCTGACCATGTCCAAGCCGCTCGCCGGCCGTCATATCGCCGTCCTGATGGGCGGGCTGTCGCCCGAGCGCGAGATCTCCCTGGTCACCGGCGAGGCCTGCGCCGAGGCGCTGGAGCGGCTGGGCGCCAAGGTCAGCCAGGTCGACGCCGGGCGCGATGTCGCAGACGTGATCGCCCGCCTGAGGCCCGACATCGCCTTCAACGCCCTGCACGGCGAGTGGGGCGAGGACGGCTGCGTCCAGGGCGTGCTGGAGACCGTGGGCGTGCGCTACACCCACTCCGGCGTGCTGGCCTCGGCCCTGGCCATGGACAAGCAGAAGGCCAAGGCGGTGCTCGCGGCGGCGGGCGTGGTGGTGCCCGGCGGCGGGCTGTTCAACCGCTTCGAGGCGGCCCGCGCGCACGTCATGCCGCCGCCCTATGTGGTCAAGCCGAACGCCCAGGGCTCCTCGGTCGGCGTGTTCCTGGTGTTCGAGGGCGCCAACAGCCCGCCGCAGGAGCTGTCCCAGCCGACCTGGACGTTCGGCGAGGAGGTGCTGATCGAGCCCTACATCCCCGGCCAGGAGCTGGCCGTGGCGGTGATGGGCGACAAGGCCCTGGCGGTCACCGAGATCGTGCCCCGCACCGGCTTCTACGACTACGAAGCCAAGTACGGGGAGGGGGGCTCCGCGCACGTCGTGCCGGCCCCGCTTCCCCCTGAAATCTATGAGAAAGCCCTGCGCCAGGCCGAGCTGGCCCATGCCGCGCTTGGTTGCCGAGGTCTTACGCGATCGGACTTCCGTTATGACCCTCTTAACCAAAATCTGGTCCTCTTGGAGGTCAATACCCAGCCCGGCATGACGCCTACTTCGCTCGCTCCCGAGCAGGCGTCCCACGTGGGGCTGTCGTTCGATGATCTCGTGCTTTGGATCGTGGAGGAGGCGTATGGTCGCGGTGGTGAGAGGGGAGCGCAGTCAGCCTAGCGCCCGCGCCCGGACCGCCTCCGCCCCCAGGGGAGCCGCCGCAGCGCGCAGGGCCGCCGGCCGCGAGGGCCAGGCCCCCGCCCGTCCCGCCAAGCCGCAGCGCGTTGGGCTCGCCCCGAAGCTCGCCCTGGCCGTCGGCGGCCTGGTGATCCTCGGCGGCGCCCTGGCCGGGGTGGTCTCCGGCCGCCACGACCGCCATCCGGGCGTGCGGCCGGTCCCGCCGGTGTCGGAGCACGCCTCGCCGCTCGCCCGCATGATGGCCCCGCTCGGCTTCCGCCTGGCGCGCGTCGAGGTGCAGGGCGCGCCCGAGATGGCCAAGGCCGACATCCTGCGCGCCGCAGCCCTCTACAAGGACATGCCGATCCTCGACGTGAACCTCGACGCCCTGCGCAAGCGGGTCGAGGCCACCGGCTGGGTCCGCGACGCCAAGATCGTGCGCCTGCTGCCCGACACCCTGATCATCGCGGTCGGCCCGCGCGCGCCGGCCGCCGTCTGGCAGCACCAGGGCGTGCTCAAGGTGGTCGACGCCGAGGGCAAGCTGATCGACGGCGCCGACCCGGCCCGCTTCCCGGCCCTGCCGCTGGTGGTGGGCGAGGGGGCCGCCGAGGAGGCCAAGAACATCCTGCCGCTGCTGCGCCAGCGCCCGACCCTGATGGCCAAGGTCGACGCCCTGGTGCGGGTCGACGGGCGCCGCTGGGACCTGCGCCTGAAGGACGGCTCGCTGATCCAGCTGCCGGCCATCGGCGAGGATTCGGCCCTGATCCAGCTCGACCAACTGGACCAGAAGCAGCGGCTGCTGTCGCTGGGTTTCGAGCGGGTCGACCTGCGCGACGCGGACGAGCTGGTGGTGCGGCCGCGGCCACCCGCTCCGGCGCCCGCGCCGGCGGGCAAGAACTGACAGTGGCGTTGGCCAATGATGTTTGGCCAATGATGTTTGTACGGGGGGCCTTCCTTGACGGGGGCCAGTTTGGGAGTCGGCGGAATGTCGAGGCTTGAGGATCGGCGGGAGGCGCGGGACGGGCTGAAGAGCCTGGCGCCGCGTCAGCAGATCACCGCCGCGCTGGATCTGGGCGCGTCCAAGGTCGCCTGCTTCATCATGAAGCCGGACGGCGTGCGCCGCGCCGACCGCACCCTGCAGCCCGCCGGCGTCGGCTACATCCAGTCCCGCGGCGTGCGCGGCGGGGCCATCGTCAACACCGAGGAGGCCGTGGAGGCCATCGCCCAGGCCGTGGAGCGCGCCGAGACCGTGGCCAATGTCCAGGTCCAGGGCGTCACCGTGGCCACCTCCGGCGGCCAGCTCGCCAGCCGCCGCGTGCGCGCCGAGGTCTCGCTCGCCCAGCGCCCGATCGCCGAGGCCGACTGCAACCGCGCCATCGCCGCCGCCGTGGCCCAGGCCAAGCAGCCCGGCCGCCGGCCGATCCACCTGCTGCCCATCGCCTGGTCGGTGGACCAGCAGAAGGGCGTGCGCGATCCGCGCTCCATGTTCGGCCGGGTGCTGGGCCTGGAGCTGCTGGTGGTGTCGATCTCCGAGTCCGCCTTCCAGACCCTCAGCTACTGTGTCGAGCGCGCGCACCTGCAGCTCGAGGGCGTGGTCGCCGCGCCGTTCGTCTCGGCCCTGGCCGCCGTCGAGGACGACGAGATGGACCTCGGCTGCATCTGCATCGACATGGGCGGCGGCTCGACCGCCGTCTCGGTGTTCTCGGGCGGTTCGCTGGTGCACGTCGACAGCCTGCCGGTCGGCGGCGCCCACGTCACCGCCGACATCGCCCGCGGCCTGTCGACCTCGGTCGCCGGCGCCGAGCGCATCAAGACCCTGCACGGCTCGGCCATCGCCTCGGCCAACGAGGACCGCGAGATGATCGAGGCCCCGCCCCGCGGCGACGATCCGGGCGCGGGCCCCGTGGTCGCCCCGCGTTCCCTGCTCAAGGGCATCATCGCCCCCCGCGTCGAGGAGACCCTGGAGCTCCTGCGCGAGCGCCTCAAGGCGGCCAATGTGGCGATCGAGCCGGGCGCGGGCGTCATCCTCACCGGCGGCGCCAGCCAGCTGACCGGCATGCGCGAGGTGGCGGTGCGGGTGTTCGACCGCCAGGTGCGCCTGGGCCGTCCGCGCAAGGTGCCGCACCTGGCCGACGCCGCCTCCGGCCCGGCCTTCTGCACCGCCGCCGGCGTGCTGCACCGCGCCGCCTTCGGCCCGCGCGAAGCGCCGGGGGCCGGCCGCCTCTCGGCCGGCGCGCGCCGGCCGCCGGGCATCGAAGCCGACGCCAACCCGGTCGCGCGCCTCACGGCCTGGCTCCGCGAGAACCTCTAGAGCGGGGCCGCCTAAGGCTTTCGCTTTCCAGCAATCTTCGCCCCGCCTTGAGACGATGGGCCCGCGGCCCCTCGCGACCAGCCGGTGCGCGACGATGCCGTGGTCCACGTCCGCCGCTAAGCTGCATCGTTAAGGATTCGCGCCCGGATTTCCGTCCGCGGCCGGGTTTTCCACAGCAACGTGGCCAGCTTGGCCCTTGAATCCATTAACAGCGCCGCTGGGCGACCGGCCGACTCAGCGTATGGGTTTAACACCTCCTTAAGGTTGGTGGTTTTTCATTAACCTTATCGGGCGGAGGAGCTCGGCGAGCGGGATCGCCGGGTGCGTTCGAGGATCGGGTCCAGGCCATGGCTATTTCACTCTCTGCGCCGCGCACCACGGAATTGAAGCCGCGGATCGTCGTGTTCGGCGTCGGTGGCGCGGGCGGCAACGCCGTCAACAACATGATCGAGGCGGGGCTCGAGGGGGTCGAGTTCGTCGTCGCCAACACCGACGCCCAGCAGATCCAGTTCTCCAAGACCAACCGCCGCATCCAGCTCGGCGTGCAGGTGACCCAGGGCCTCGGCGCCGGCGCCCATCCCGAAGTCGGCATGTCCGCGGCCGAGGAATCCCACGTCGAGATCGGCGAGCACCTCGACGGCGCCCACATGGTGTTCATCACCGCCGGCATGGGCGGCGGCACCGGCACCGGCGCGGCCCCGATCATCGCCAAGTGCGCCCGCGAACGCGGCATCCTCACCGTCGGCGTGGTCACCAAGCCGTTCCAGTTCGAGGGCCGCCACCGCATGCGTCTGGCCGACGCCGGCATCGCCGAGCTGCAGCGCTACGTCGACACCCTGATCGTCATCCCGAACCAGAACCTGTTCCGCATCGCCAACGAGAAGACCACCTTCGCCGAGGCCTTCGGCATGGCCGACCAGGTGTTGCACTCGGGCGTGCGCTCGATCACCGACCTGATGGTCCTGCCGGGCCTGATCAACCTCGACTTCGCCGACGTGCGCACGGTGATGACCGAGATGGGCAAGGCGATGATGGGCACCGGCGAGGCCTCGGGCGACGACCGCGCCCTGATGGCCGCCCAGAACGCCATCGCCAACCCGCTGCTCGACGAGATCACCCTGAAGGGCGCCAAGGCCGTGCTGGTCAATGTCACCGGCGGCCTCGACATGACCCTGCTGGAAGTCGACGAGGCGGCCAACGCCATCTCCGCCGAGGTCGACCCCGAGGCCAACATCATCTTCGGCGCCGCCTTCGACCCGTCGCTCGACGGCAAGATCCGCGTGTCGGTGGTGGCCACCGGCATGGACGGCTCGTCGATGGTCGCCCAGGAGTCGCGCAACTTCCGCTCCGTCACCGCCGCCGGCCGCAGGCTGTCCGACAAGCCGCCGGTTTCGGCCCCGGCGAGCGAGGAGCCGCCGCTCGCGGCCGCCGCCGTGGCGGCCATGTGCGCCGAGGAGCCGGTGGCCCTGGAGACCCCGGCCGAGCAGGCCTGGATGTTCGACGACGGCGCCGCGCCCAAGGCCGCCCCGGCCCAGCCCAGCCTGCTGGACGACGACCTCGGTCGCGCCAAGGTCGAGCCGCTGGCGGCCGAGACCCACAGCTTCGCCCATCCCGACGCCGTGGACGAGGAGCCGCTGTTTCCCTCGATCCATCCGGAGGACCGGCGCCAGCAGAAGGGCGGCTGGCTCAGCCTGTTCGGCGGCCGTCCGCGCTACGAAGCGCCGGCCCCGGCCGCCCCGCGCGAAACCCTGCGCGAACGTCCCGCCGCCGCCCCGATCCCGCAGTCGCGGACGGTCGCTTCGGCCCAGCTGGCGGATGAGCCCAAGAGCGACGAAGGCGAGGATCTGAACATCCCGTCCTTCCTCCGCCGCCTTGCCAATTAATCTTTATTAATCCGACGGTTAGCGGCGAAACATTCCGAAACAGGAAGTGTTTTGCTGCACCGCACAGCTTAGGTTACACGGGAGATGGGGGTAAAGGCCGTCTCCCCGCGAGCCGGCCCTCAAGTTGGAAAGGGCCGGCGGCCTTGTCTTTGTCGTATCAGCATACCCTGGCGGGCCCCGCCATCTGCGCGGGCGTCGGCGTTCACTCGGGCGAGCGCGTCCGGGTGTCGATCCGGCCGGCCCCCGTCGGCTCGGGCATCGTGTTCGTCCGCACCGACCTCGACCGAGACAACCGCATCCCCGTCACCGCCGAGGCCGTCACCCAGACCCGCCTGTGCACCGTCATCGCCAACGACGCCGGCGTCACCGTCGCCACCATCGAGCACCTGATGGCGGCCCTGGCCGCGCTCGAGGTCGACAACGCCGTCGTCGAGGTCGACGGGCCCGAGGTGCCGATCATGGACGGCTCGGCCCTGCCGTTCGTCCAGCTGCTCGACCGCGCCGGCCGCCGCCGCCAGGAGGCCGAGCGCCGCTTCATCGAGATCCTCGAGCCGATCGAGGTCGTCGACGGCGACAAGACCGTGCGCCTGACCCCCGCCGACCGTTTCGAGCTGGCCTTCGAGATCGCCTTCCCGTCCAAGGCCATCGGCCGCCAGCGCGTGGACCTGCCCGTCACCGAGGACAGCTTCCGCCACGAACTGGCCGACTGCCGCACGTTCGGCTTCCTCTCCGAGGTCCAGGCTCTGCGCGAGGCCGGCCTCGCCCGCGGCGGCTCGCTGGACAACGCCGTGGTCATCGACGGCGACCGCATCCTCAACCCCGAGGGCCTGCGCCGCCCCGACGAGTTCGTGCGCCACAAGGCGCTGGATGCGGTGGGCGACCTCTATGTCCTCGGCGCGCCGATCCTCGGCCGGTTCGAAGGCGTCTACGCCGGCCACGCGCTCAACAACCTGCTGTGCCGCGCCCTGCTGGCCCACCCCCGCGCCTGGCGCCTGCGCCCGGGCCCGGGCCACGCCCTGGCCGAAGCGGGCTAGCGACTCCACCCAACACCGACCGTGCGCGCCCTCTCCCGCTCGCGGGGGAGGGCGGGCATCGCCCATCGCCCTTCATCGAACGGGGGCCGTGACGATCGGAAGGGCGGGGAAGGGGGCAATCCTCCCTAGGTGCGCCGGGCGTCGTCAATCGCCATCGCCGGCTGGTGGTCGCGCCGACGCCCATTCAAGCAGCGCGTCCAACGCCGGGCACATGGCTTGGCCCCAGGCGGTGAGCCGATATTCCACCTTGGGCGGGACCTGCGGGTAGACGATCCGCTCGATGATGGCGTCCCGCTCCAGGTCCCGCAGTTGCTGGATCAGCATCTTCTGCGAGACGCCTGGGATGGCCCGCTCGAGCTCCGAGAAGCGAAGCACCCCGCGGTCGAAAAGATGGAAGATGATGATCATCTTCCAGCGCCCCTCCAGCATGCGGAACGCCGCCTCGACGCCGGAAGCCGCCATGTACGGCGTGACGTCGGACAACTTACCTGTAGGTGAGTACCCTACTTTTTTGTCAGTTCTTGCCATTCTCGGAGTATAGGCCCATCCCCTTGGTCGAGCCAGACACAGGAGATCGGCCATGACCGTGAAGCTTCCCGCTCCGGTCGAGCGCTACTTTCACGCCGCCAATGGCTGCGAACCGGACGCCGTGGCGGCGTGCTTCGCACCGGACGCCCAGGTCCGGGATGAAGGTCGAGAGCACCTCGGGCGCGAGGCCATCCGCGCCTGGGCGGAGGACGTCCGGCGCAGGTACATCTTCCATGCCGAGCCCCGCAGCCTGGAAGCGCGCGACGGGGCGCATACGGTCAGCGCCCACCTCACCGGCGATTTTCCTGGCGCGCCCGCGGACCTGCGTTACCGCTTCGTGCTGAACGGCGAGCAGATCGCGCGCCTGGAGATTGCCCTTCGCAAACCCGGCGCCGAATTCATCGGCCAGCGGGTCCTGGTGACCGGCGGCACGCAGGGCATCGGTGCGGCCGTGGCGCGCCGTCTACGAAGCGCTGGGGCGACCGTCTTCACGGTCGCCCGCTCGCGAGCCGACAATCTCGACCAGCCGGATCTCTTCGCCGCCGCCGATCTCGGGACGACGGAGGGCGCGGCCCAGGTGGTCGCAGCCGTCTTGGCGCGGCTCGGCGGGGTGGATGTCGTGGTCCACGCCGTCGGCGGCTCGTCTGCGCCGGGGGGCGGATTTTCGGCGCTGACCGATGCGCACTGGTCCGACGCCCTGGAGGCCAACCTGCTATCGGCGGTGCGCCTGGATCGGGCGCTGCTGCCCGGAATGATCGAGCGAGGCTATGGCGTCATCATCCACGTCTCTTCGATCCAGCGCCTGCTCCCGCTCTATGAGTCCACCCTCGCCTATGCGGCGGCAAAGGCCGCGTTGAACACCTACAGCAAGGGGCTCTCCAAGGAGCTGGCGCCAAAGGGCGTTCGCGTTTTGCGCGTTTCGCCCGGCTTCACCGAAACTGACGCCGCCACCCGCATGATCGAGCGACTGGCGGCGGCCGAGGGTGTTGGCGTGGATGTCGCCCGTGAAGGGTTGATGCAGTCGCTTGGCGGGATACCGATCGGCCGTCCCAACCATCCGGATGAGGTGGCCGATCTGATCGCCTTCCTGGCCTCTGATCGCGCCGCAACCCTGACCGGCGCTGAATATGTGATTGACGGCGGGACCGTGCCCACGGCGTGACCGGCGCGCCAAGCGGGGGCGCTCGCCTCGGCTTGACAGGGACGCTGCAGAAGTTCATGTTTTGTTCCTAATGCCTGACGCAATCACCACCGCCGTGACGACCGCCTCGCCTGACGCCGCGGCCTGTGGCGACGGCGCGGCGCGTCCGTTGGCCGAGCGCCAGATCGAGGCGCTGGGCGAGCTGGTCGACATCGGGTTGAAGATCGCCAGGGCCATCGAGCGTCAGGTGGACGCCGCGGCGGCCGAGCCGACCTCCGCCGCCGACCTCAACGCCGCCGCCATCGCCTACGCCCGCGCGGCGCGGGCCGTGCGCCAGGCGGTCATGCTGCAGGGCCGGCTGCGGGCGGACCGGGACGCCTGGAAGGCCAAGGCCGGAAGCCTCCGCTCGCGCCTGACGTGGATCGTCCGCCGGGCGGTCGAGGACGAGCACGACGACGCCGAACGGGTCGAGCGTCTCGTCGCCGAGGCGGCCGAGCGCCTCGAACAGGAGCGCTACGGCGATGTCCTGACGCGGCCGGTCGAGGCCGTCCTCGCCGGCATCTGCAAGGACCTCGGCCTCGATCCCGACTGGACCGCCCTGGCCGGGGATGTCGCCGCCGCCGAAGCGTTCGCCCGGGGACACGCGGGCGATGCGATGGTCGCCTCGCCCGCGGAGCCGGAACGGTTCGAGATCCGGTGGCTGGACGCCGAGGAGCCGCCGGCGCCCGTCCGCGACAGTTCCTAGGCGCCTCCACGCCAGAAGGCCGCGTTTGCGTACGGGCGTGGCTGGTGTAGAACCGGCGCAGAGTCCTGGGGGGCGCCCAAGGCTAGCCGAACCATGTCGATATCGAGGCCCAGCTCCGTGTTCAGTCATATCCGCCGGACATCCAAGGTTCTGGCCCTCGCCGGCGTCTGCGGCCTGGCCCTGACGGCCTGCGCCGGGCGCAAGGAAAAGCCGATCATCCAGACGCAGCAGCGTCCGGTGGAGCTGATCTACGCCACCGGCGCCGACCGCCTCGACAAGCGCCAGTGGGTCGATGCGGTGCAGTACTTCCACGAGGTGGAGCGGCAGTACCCCTATTCGGAGTGGTCGCGCCGCGCGATCCTGATGACCGCCTACGCCCACTACCAGGGCAACGCCTACGACGACGCGCGCGAAGACGCCGACCGCTTCATCAGCCTCTACCCGGGCAACCCCTCGACCGCCTACGCCTACTATCTGAAGGCGATCTGCTACTTCGAGCAGATCATCGACGTGGGCCGCGACCAGGCCGCCACCGAGCAGGCCCTGTCGACCCTGCGGGAGGTGGTGCGCCGCTACCCGAACACCCAGTACGCCACCGACGCCAAGCTGAAGATCGACATGGTCAACGACCAACTGGCCGGCAAGGAGATGGCGGTCGGCCGCTTCTACCTGCGCGAGGGCGACTCCCTGGCCGCGATCGGCCGTTTCCGCACGGTGATCGACCGGTACCAGACCACCTCCGACACGCCCGAGGCGCTCTACCGCCTGGTCGAGGCCTACCTCACCCTCGGCCTGACCGAGGAGGCCAAGCGCAACGCCGCCGTGCTCGGCTTCAACTATCCGGGCGAGCGCTGGTACTCGGATGCCTACAACCTGATGCAGGGCCGGGGGCTGCGGCCGCAGATCGTGCCGGTGAAGACCAAGCACTCGGGCGGCATCCGCCTGCCGTCCTTGCCGTCCCTGCGCGGCAAGGCCATCAAGCCGCCGACCACCTAGGGCGCGAGTGTTTTCCGGCCCCCGGGGTCCGACCGAGGGTCGGCCCGAGGATGAACGCCGTGGAGGCCGGTTCGCCGCCAGAAAGCGCGTCAATCAGGAATGCCTGCGCCATTGAGGCCGGCCAGATTCGCCGCCATCTTGCGCCCATGCTGATCGGCCTGGGCATCCGCGACGTCGTCCTGATCGAGACCCTCGACCTCTCGATCGGTCCCGGCCTCACGGCCCTGACCGGCGAGACCGGCGCGGGCAAGTCGATCATCCTCGACGCCCTCGGCCTGGCCACCGGGGCGCGGGCCGAGGCGGGGCTGGTGCGCCGGGGCAAGACCCAGGCGGTCGCCACCGCCGTGTTCGCCCCGCCGCCGGGCCATGCGGTGTGGGCCTATCTCGACGACAAGGGCATGGCCTACGAGCCCGACGAGGACCTGGTGCTGCGCCGGCAGCTGTCGGCCGACGGCCGCTCGCGCGCCTTCGTCAACGACCAGGCCGTGAGCGTGGCGGTGCTGCGCGAACTCGGCGAGATGCTGGTCGAGGTGCATGGCCAGCACGAGACGGTGGGCCTGCTCGATTCCCGCAACCACCGGCCGCTGCTCGACCTCTATGGCGGCTGCAGCGGCGCGCTGGAACAGGTCGCCGCCGCCTGGGGCGCCTGGCGCGAGGCCCGCGACGCCGCCGAGACCCTGCGCCGCCAGGCCGCCGCGGCCTTGGCCGAACGCGAGGACCTGGCCCTGCGCCTGGCCGAGCTCGACCGCCTCGATCCCAAGGCCGGGGAGGAGACCGCCCTGGCCGAGACCCGGGCCTTGCTGGGGGCCGCCGAGAAGACCCTCGCCGACATCGCCGCCGCCCGTGACGCGTTGGGCGGAGACGCCCTCGGCGGCCGCCTGGCCCAGGCCTTCCGCGCCCTGGAGCGCGCGCGCGAGCGGGCGGTGGGCGCCGGGGCGGGGGCCGACGGCGCCGCCGTGAAACTGATCGTCGCCGCCGCCGAGTCCGTCGACCGGGCCCTGGTCGAGGCCGGCGAGGCCTCCGCCGCCATCGATGCGGCCGCCGGCGCCTTCGACTTCGAGCCCGACCGGCTGGAGAAGGCGGAGGAGCGGCTGTTCGCCCTGCGCGGCATGGCCCGCAAGCTGAACGTGGCGGTGGAGCTGCTGCCCGCCGAGCGCGAGCGCATCGCCAAGGCGCTGCAGGGCGTGGAGGACGCGGCCCACCTGCAGAAGGCGGCCGACGCCGCCGCCGCCGCCGCCCGCGCCACCTATTTCGACGCCGCCCGCGCCCTGTCGGCCCGCCGCCAGGCCGCCGCCGAGCGCCTCGCCGCCGCGGTCAACGCCGAGCTGCCGCCGCTCAAGCTCGACAAGGCCCGCCTGCGCGTGGCCGTCGAGCCCTTGGCCGAGGAGCGGGCGGGGCCGTCGGGCCTGGACCGGGTGGAGTTCGAGGTCTCGACCAACCCCGGCGCGCCGTTCGGACCGCTGGGCGCCATCGCCTCGGGCGGCGAGCTCGCCCGCTTCGCCCTGGCGCTGAAGGCCGCCCTGGCCGGGCGCGGCAGCGGCGCGGCTCCGCTGATGATCTTCGACGAGGTCGACCAGGGTGTCGGCGGCGCGGTGGCCGACGCGGTGGGCCAGCGTCTGAAGCGCCTGGCGGGGGAGGGGCAGGTGCTGGTGGTCACCCACAGCCCGCAGGTGGCGGCCCGCGCCGAGGCCCACTGGCGCGTGGCCAAGGCCGGTGGCGCGGACGCCGTGCGCACCGCCGTCGAGGTGCTGGCCGCCCACGACCGCGAGGAGGAGATCGCCCGCATGCTCGCCGGCGCCGAGATCACCGAGGCGGCGCGGGCCGCCGCCAGGGCCCTGATGCATGCTTGAGTCCGCCGCCAAGCCGGTCGCCGACCTCACCGAGGCCGAGGCCGCGGACGAGCTCGCCTTCCTCGCCGACGAGATGGCCGCCGCCGACCTGCGCTACTATCAGGACGACGCGCCGACCCTGACCGACGCCGAATACGACGCCTTCAAGCAGCGCAACGCCGCCATCGAGGCCCGCTTCCCGCATCTGGTGCGCGAGAACTCGCCGAGCCTGCGCGTGGGCGCCGCGCGCGCCGCGCAGTTCTCGGCGGTCGAGCACGGCGTGCCGATGCTGTCGCTGGACAACGCCTTCTCCAACGAGGAGGCCGAGGAGTTCGACGCCCGCATCCGCCGCTTTCTGCGCCTCGGGGCCGCCGACGAGGTGGGCTACACCGCCGAGCCCAAGATCGACGGCCTGTCCTGTTCGATCCGCTACGAGAACGGCGTGTTGGCGAAGGCCGCCACCCGTGGCGACGGGCGCGTCGGCGAGGACGTCACCGCCAATGTCCGCACCGTGGCCGACATCCCCAAGCGCCTCCTCGGCTCGGACTGGCCCGAGGTGATCGAGATCCGCGGCGAGGTCTATCTCGGCCACGAGGAGTTCGCCGCCCTCAACGCCGCCGCCGCCGAGGCCGGCCAGCGCACCTACGCCAATCCCAGGAACGCCGCCGCCGGCTCCCTGCGCCAGATCGACAGCACGATCACCGCCCGGCGGCCGCTGAAGTTCTTCGCCTACGCCTGGGGCCTGCATAGCGCGCCGTTCGCCCAGACCCAGTGGGAGGCGCTCGGCAAGCTCAAGGCCTGGGGATTCTCGACCACGCCGCAGAGCGAGCGGGTGGAGAACGCCGCCGGCCTGCTGGCCGCCTACGCCCGCATGGAGGCCGAGCGGCCGCGCCTGCGCTTCGACATCGACGGGGTGGTCTACAAGGTCGACCGGCTGGACTGGCAGCAGCGGCTGGGCTTCATCACCCGCACCCCGCGCTGGGCCATCGCCCGCAAGTTCCCCGCCCAGCAGGCCCGCACGATCCTGGAGGCGATCGACATCCAGGTCGGCCGCACCGGCGCCGTCACCCCCGTCGCCCGTCTTCAGCCCGTCACGGTGGGCGGGGTCGTGGTGGTCAACGCCACCCTGCACAACGCCGACGAGATCGCCCGCAAGGACGTGCGCGTGGGCGACACCGTGATCCTGCAGCGGGCCGGCGACGTGATCCCGCAGATCGTCGGCGTGGTGCTGGACGAGCGTCCGCCGGGGGCCGAGCCCTTCGCCTTCCCGACCCACTGTCCGTGCCCGCTGCACACGCCCCTGACCCAGGAGACCACGGTCTCGGGGGCCGAGACGGTGGTGCGGCGCTGCACCGGCGAGTTCGCTTGTCCGTTCCAGAAGCTGGCCCACCTGCGCCACTTCGTGTCGCGTCGGGCCTTCGACATCGAGGGCCTGGGCGAGAAGCAGCTGACCGCCTTCTCCGAGCGCGGCTGGCTGGCCGACCCCGCCGACATCTTCGCCCTGGCCCGCGACGCCGCCAGGCTGGACGAGCTGCGCCAGACCGACGGCTATGGCGAGACCAGCGTGCGCAACCTGGTCGCCGGAATCGAGGCGCGCCGCCGCATCGCGCTCGACCGGTTCGTCTACGGCCTCGGCATCCGCCACGTGGGCGAGACCACTTCGCTGGCCCTGGCGCGGCACTTCGAGACGGTGGAGGCCTTCGTCACGACGGCCCGGGCGGCAGCGGGCCAGATGGCCAGCGCGGCCTATGTGGAGCTGTCGGAGCTCGACGGCGTGGGGCCCACCGCGCGCGATGCGATCCTGGCCTTCGCCCGCAGCCAGCCGGACCTGCTGATCCCGCCGGACGCCGCCCTGGAGGAGCGCCTGCGCCTATCCATCCCCCGCCTGAACTCGCGGGCGCGGGAGGCCCTGGCCAGGCGCTATGGCGACTGGGACGCGTTCCACGCGGCGGCCTGCGAGGCCGCCGCCGGCGTGCCGGGCGAGGCCTTCCTGGAGATCGCCGCCATCGACCAGGTCGGCCCCGTCGCCGCCCGCATGGTCGCCGCCTTCTTCGGCGAGGCGCACAACCTGACGCTGGTCGACAAGCTGCTGGCCGAGCTCACCGTGATCCCCGCCGAGCGGCCCAAGACCGACACCGCCGTGGCCGGCAAGACGGTGGTGTTCACCGGCTCGCTGGAGCGCATGACCCGCGACGAGGCCAAGGCCCAGGCCGAGGCCCTGGGGGCCAAGGTCGCCGGCTCGGTGTCCAAGAAGACCGACCTGGTGGTCGCCGGGCCCGGCGCCGGCTCCAAGCTGAAACAGGCCTCGGACCTCGGCATCCAGGTGCTGACCGAGGACGAGTGGCTGGCCCTGGTCGGCGGCAAATAGGGCTCGGCGATGGTCATCTATTCCACCGGCACATTCGACACCGGCCAGCACCTGCGCCGGGCCGCCATGCTGATCCAGCAGGGCCAGTTCGAGCAGGCCTGGACCACGGTGCACGAGGTGCTCAACGCCGAGCCGGGCAACGCCTCCGCCGTCCAGATGCGCGGCCTGATCTACGCCAACCTCGGCCACATGACCGAGGCGGCCGACGACTTCCGCACCGCGGTGGCCCTGACCCCCAACGACCCGGTGGCCCACAACAACCTGGGCAACGCCCTGCGCCCGCTCGGCCTATGGGAAGAGGCCCTGGCCGCCTGCGAGCGCGCCCTGGCCCTGGCGCCCGACTATCCGGACGCCCAGCTCAGCCACGCCAACGCCCTGCTGGACATGGGCCGGCCCGAGGAGGCCGTGGCCGGCTACGACCGCCTGCTGCAGCGCACGCCGCGCGATCCCCGCGCCCTCGCCAACCGGGGCCTGGCCCTGCGCAGCCTCAACCGGTCGGCCGACGCCGTGGAGAGCTTCGCGCAGGCCCTGGCCGTCGATCCCGGCAACCCCCAGATCCGCGCCCTGGCCGGCCAGGCCCATCTGGCGGCCGGCGACCTGAAGACCGGCTTCGCCCTGTTCGAGTCGCGCTGGTCGACGCCGACGATGGCCGGCTACCTGCAGAGCCGCCGCTTCGGTCGGCCCCAGTGGCTGGGCCAGGCGCCGCTCCAGGGCCGCACCCTGCTGCTGCACAGCGAACAGGGCTGGGGCGACATCTTCCAGTTCTGCCGCTACGCCGCCGTGGCGGCCGAACAGGGCGCACGCGTGCTGATCGAAGTGCTGAAGCCGGCCGTGGCCCTGATGCGCACCCTGAAGGGCGTCAGCGCGGTGATCGAGTTCGGCCACCCGCTGCCGGAGTTCGACTTCCACTGCCCGGTGATGAGCCTGCCGCACGCCTTCGGCGCGACGCTCGAGACCATCCCCGCCGAGGTTCCCTACCTGTCGGCCGACCCCGCCAAGGTCGCCAGGTGGCGGGAGCGCCTGGGGCCGGGGACCCGGCCGCGGGTGGGCCTGGTGTGGTCCAGCGGCGTGCGTCCCGACCAGCCGGAGCTGGCCGCCGCCAACGGCCGGCGCAACCTGCCGTTCGACAAGCTGAAGGCGCTCGCGGGCCTGCCGGTCGAGTTCGTCAGCCTGCAGAAGGGCGAGCCGGCCGAGGCCGAGTTCGCCGCCGTCGACCAGGCCGCCTGGGACGGCCCGCCGATCCGCAACGTGGCTCGGGATCTGGGCGACTGGGCCGACACCGCCGCCCTGATCGCCGCGCTCGACCTGGTGGTCACGGTCGACACCGCCATCCCGCATCTCGCCGGGGCCATGGGCGCGCCCGTTTGGCTGATGAACCGCTTCGACCCCTGCTGGCGTTGGCTGGAGACCCGGGCCGACAGCCCCTGGTATCCGACCCTGCGCCTGTTCCGCCAGCCGGCCATGGGCGATTGGGACAGCGTGCTCGCCGAGCTCCGCGCCGAGCTGGCGAAGACGTTCCCCGGCTGAGCCCTCAGAGGGGGGCGCAGACCGCTTCAAGCCAGGTTTGGGCCGGACCGTCGAGCTGCGGGCCGATCACCGCCCACACCCGCGCGTGGTAGGCGTCGAGCTGGTCGAGCTCCTCGTCGGTCAGCATGTCGGTCACCACCAGGCGCCGGTCGATCGGGGCCAGGGTCAGGGGCTCGAAGCCCAGCATCGGCCGCTCGCCGCCGGGGATCGGCTCGGCCGGCGTCACCACCTGCAGGTTCTCGATGCGGATGCCGTAGGCGCCGGTCTTGTAGTAGCCGGGCTCGTTGGACACGACCATGCCGGGCTGCAGCGCCACGGGCGAGGGCGCCTTGGAGATGCGCTGCGGCCCCTCGTGCACGCCGAGGTAGGAGCCGACCCCGTGGCCGGTGCCGTGGTCGTAGTCGAGGCCGTGCTGCCACAGGGCCATCCGCGCCAGGGCGTCGAGCGCCGAACCGGTCACGCCGGCCGGGAAGCGCACCCGGGCCAGGGCCAGGTGGCCCTTCAGCACCAGGGTGAAGCGCTCCTTCATCTCCTGCGTCGCCTCGCCGATGGCCACCGTGCGGGTGACGTCGGTGGTGCCGTCGAGGTACTGGGCGCCCGAGTCGACCAGCAGCAGGGAATTGGGCTCCAGCCTCCGGTTGAGCCGCTCGACCGGACGGTAGTGAACGATGGCCCCGTTGGGTCCGGCCCCGGCGATGGTGTCGAACGACAGGTCCTTCAGCGCGCCGGTGGCCTCGCGGAAGGCCTCCAGCCGCTTCACCACGGTGATCTCGTCCGGCAGGGTCTGTTCGGCCTCGCTCGCCAGCCAGTGCAGGAAGCGGCTGAGGGCCGCGCCGTCGCGGGCGTGGGCGTCGCGGGCGCCCTGGATCTCGGCGGGGTTCTTGCAGGCGCGGGGCAGGGCGGTGGGGTCGGGGCCGCGCACCACCTCGGCGCCGGCCGCCTGCAGGGTGTCGAAGTACCAGGCCGACGACTGGGCCGGGTCGATCAGCACCTTGAGGCCGCCCAACGCCGCCAGCGCGGACGGCAGGGCGTCCGGCGTCTCCAGAGTCACCTGGTTGCCGAGCCAGGCGGGCAGCTCGGGGGTGACCTTGGCCGGGTCGAGGAACAGGCGGGCCGAGCCGTCGGCCATCAGGATCGCCTGGGCCAGCGGCAGGGGCGAGCGGATCACGTCGCCGCCGCGCACATTGAACAGCCAGGCGATGGAGGCCGGAGCGGTGAGCACCGCCGCGTCGGCGCCCTGTCCGGCCAGGGCCTCGCCGAGCCGCGTCCGCTTGGACGCGGAATCCTCGCCGGCGAACTTGACCGGGTGGGGGACGACCGGCGCCTCGGGCTGGGCCGGGCGCGCCTTGCCCCAGGCCTGGTCGAGGGGATTGGGCTCCACGGCCCGGAGGCTCGCGCCGGCCTTCTCGGCGGCGATGCGCAGCCGCTCCAGAGAGTCGGGGCTGTGCAGGCGCGGGTCGTAGCCGATCACCTGGCCGGCGACGAGCTGGCTCTCCAGCCAGGCGGGCACGCCGCCATCCACCAGGTCGCGGATCTCGAACAGGTTCAGGTCGACCTGGTCGCGAACCTGCAGGGTATAGCGGCCGTCGACGAACACCGCCGCCTTGTCCTTCAGCACCACCGCCGCGCCCGCCGAGCCGGTGAAGCCGGTGGCCCAAGCCAGCCGGTCGTTGGCGTCGGGCAGGTACTCGTTCTGGTGCTCGTCCTCATGCGGGATGAGGAAGCCGTCGAGCCCCTGGCGCTCCACCGCCTGGCGGATCAGCGGCAGGTGCAGGGTCCCGAAGGAGGGATCGGCGTGGTCTTCGAAGGTCTGGCGCATCCGGAAGATTTAGGCCCGCTCGAGCGCGAGCGCCACCCACGCGTCTCTGCGGATGACGAAGCGCACGCGGAAGCCGCGCGACAGATAGGCCGCCTTCACCGCCCGCTCCTGGGCGCGCAGCAGGCCCGATAGGATGGCGATCCCGCCGGGCTTCAGGGCGCCCTTGATATCCTGGGCCAGGGAGATCAGCGGGCGGGCCAGGATGTTGGCGAACACCAGGTCGTAGGGGACGTGGCGCGCGACCAGCTGGTGGCCGAGGCCCGAGGCGTGGACGAAGCGAGCGTCGGCGCCGTTTACGGCGGCGTTCTCGCGGCTGATGCGCACCGACACCCGGTCGATGTCGGTGCCGACCGCCAGGGCCGAGCCGGTGCGCGCGGCGGCGATGGCCAGCACGCCGGTGCCCGCGCCCACGTCCAGCACCTTGGGGAAGCGCCGCGCCTTGAGCAGCCGGTCATAGGCCAGCAAGCATCCCACAGTCGTGCCGTGGTGGCCGGTGCCGAAGGCGGCGCCGGCCTCGATGCGCAGGTTCACCGTCGAGGCGGGTGTCTTGCCGCGGTCGTGCACGCCGTAGATGAAGAAGCGGCCGGCGCGCACCGGCGGCAGGCCGGACAGCGCCATGGCCAGCCAGTCGGCGTCGGCCAGCACCTCGCGCGCCACCTTCAGTCCACCGGCTTCGTCCAGCACCTGCTCGAAGCGGTCGGCCTCCTCGTCGGAGGTGGGGAAGGCGTCGATGCGCCAGACTCCCCTGTCCTCGTCCTCCTCCAGGATCGAGTAGGTGGCGCCCTCCAGCAGCGGATCGGCGTCGATCCGGACGGCGGCGGACTCGGCGTCTGCGCGCCGGCCGCGGGCGACGATCTGGAAGGCTTGGTCACTCATGGGGCTCGCCGGGGATTGGGCTCAAACGCGTTCGCCGACCACCGTGTACATGCGGTACTGGCCGTGCTGGTAGGTCTGTTTGTGGCGGGTCAGGGTGGTCCTGAAGCCCAGGATCCGCATCATCTCGACCGTGATCCCGGACGGCACCACGAACCAGGCGTCGTGCGACTGGGGCCGGTCGGCCCGCGGCAGGAAGGACAGGGCCATGGGGTCGCGCTTCCACGGGGTGCGGCGGTTGTAGTGTTCCTCGTGGACCTCGGTGATCACCAGGGTGCGACTGCACACCGAGGCCGCCTTGATCATCGCCCCCATCGGGTCTCGCAGGTGCAGCAGCACCGAGTTGAGGGTGACCACGTCGAAGGTCCCCAGCGAGGGGTCGATGTCGTAGACCGTGCCGTAGACGGCCTCGGCCTTGGCCCGCTTCGCCTCGCGCAGGAACCACCAGGCGTTCTGCAGACGGTGCAGGTGCTGGCGGCGGACCGCGTGGGTCTCGTCCAGGTCCAGGCCCTTGAACGGCACGAAGTCCCAGGGGCTGTCGTGGCTGAGGTCGAAGGCGGTGACCGCGGCGCCCTGGTCTTCCATCCAGAAGCTCAGGTGCCCGCTCGCCGGGCCGATCTCCAGCACCGAACGGCCGGCCAGGGGGATGTGGCCGAGGTAGTCGGCCTCGCGGCCGCGCAGGTCCCACTGGGACTGGATCACCTCGCCGCCCGGGAGCTCGGTCGTATGATAGAAATCGCAGTCCGCCAGGGTCAGGCCGGTGCGCGCCGGGGCCGGTTTGAACTTGCCGTTGGGGTTGACGGGCATCCGCGGTCCCTGCGTCGCGGCCCTCAGCGGGCGGCGGCTCCACTTACCGATCATGACGAGGGAATGAAAGTTTCTTGAGGGCGGAACCTGGCCTTCTCGCGTCCGGTTGCTGGCCGTGCGCGTTGTGCGGCGCCGAAGAGGGCCCGCGACAACTGACAGCCGAGGAGGCAAGCCATGGCCAACACAGAAGTGCAGACCGAGTTGAACGAGGCCGGCGACAAGGCGACGGGCGCTGCTCGCCGCACCGCCGAAGCCGGAGCCGGCGCCGCCAAGAAGGGCGCGGACGCCATGACCGACACGGCCAAGGCAGGGGTCGAGGCCGAGCAACGCTCGTTCACCGCCGCCGCCGACGCCGGCCGCCAGAGCGCCGCCGCCCTCGGCCAGGCCGCCCAGAGCTCGATGAAGGCCGGCCAGGAGATGGCCCGTCACAGCCAGGACATGGCCAAACGCGCCACCAGCCAGGCGGCGGACTTCTGGCGCAGCTCGCTCACGCCCATGAGCCAGCTCAGCGGCGAGTTCAACCGCTGGTTCGAGCAGATGTGGCGCGGCGCCAATCCCGCGGCCTTCCAGGGCGGCCTGCCTCTGGCCATGCTGGCGCCGTTCACCGGCCACCCACTGGCCGACATGCGCGAGACCGACCAGGGCTTCGAGCTGCGCGTCGATCTGCCGGGCATGAAGGCCCGGGACATCGACCTGCAGATCCGCGGCGAGATGCTGATCGTGTCGGGCGACAAGGCCGACGAGCACGAGGGCGCCCAGGGCGGCTACCGCTTCTCCGAACGCCGCTTCGGCCGTTTCGAACGCGCCTTCAGCCTGCCGCCGGGCGCCGACCGCACCCGGATCGACGCCCGCTTCGAGGACGGTGTGCTGAAGATCGAGATCCCGGTCTCGCCCGAGGGCGACCAGCCCCAGACGATCCAGGTGAAGAGCAGCGCGTCCCGCTAGTCGAAGTCGCCTGGCGGAGCCGGCGGGGCGGCGTCGACGAGCAGATCGTCGATGTCCTCCCGCCCGGCCTCGCCCGCCGCCGCCGGCTGGACGTCGAACATGTCCGGGCGCAGCCGGACGACGGGCAGGGGAGCGGGCGGGCCGTAGCGGGTGTCCAGGGCGGCGGTCTCGGCCGGCGCAGGAGCTGCCGCCGCGGCATCGGCGGGGAGCGGCCGCACCGGTTCGGCGGCCTGGGCCGTGCTGAACAGGATCTGGGGACCGCCCGGATGCTTGGCCCAGGGGACGTGGAGCAGCAGGCCGAACAGCAGGCCCGCGAGGGCGGCGATCGCGGAGCCGCAGAAAAGCTCAGGCGTAAGCCGTTGATCCATGAAGGAAACAGCGCGTCAGCCGCGCGCCGGTTCTAACGCGGCCATTAACTTTCGTCGGGAACCCTCCGCCAGGCTCAGGCGCGTTCGACGAAGCTGTCGATGACCTTCTTCTCGCCGGCCTTGTCGAAGGCCACGGTCAGCTTGTTGCCCTCCACCGCGGTCACCTTGCCGTAGCCGAACTTCTGGTGGAACACCCGCTCGCCGGCCTTGTAGGCGCTGGCCGAGGGCTCGGAGACCGCCACCAGCTTGCCTTCGCCCTCGATCACCTGGCTGCGCACGCGGGAGGGCTCGCCGAAGCCGCGGCCGCCGAAGCCGGTATTGGCCGTCCGGGCCTGGGCCCTCTGCCAGCCGGGCGAGGAGTAGCTGGAGCCGGAGAAGGAGCCGGGATCGTCCCAGCGCGAGGCGGTCTGCTGCATGCCCGGCCCGCCGCCGTAGTAGCCGGTCTCGGACGCCGCCTCGACGTGGGTGATCGGCAGTTCGTCGATGAAGCGGCTGGGCAGCTGGCTGGTCCAGCGACCGTAGACCTGGCGGTTGGCGGCGAAGGAGAGGCGCGCCTCCTCCTTGGCCCGGGTGATGCCGACGTAGGCGAGCCGCCGCTCCTCCTCCAGGCCCTTCTCGCCCTTCTCGTCCATCGAGCGCTGCGAGGGGAACACCCCTTCCTCCCAGCCGGGCAGGAACACCAGGGGGAACTCCAGGCCCTTGGCCGAATGCAGGGTCATGATCTGCACCGCGTCGTCGGCCCCGCCGCGATCGAGGTCCATCACCAGGGACACGTGCTCCAGGTAGGACTGCAGGTCGTCGAACGCCCCCATCGACTGCACCAGCTCCTTCAGGTTCTCCAGCCGGGTCTGGCTGGTGGGCCCTTTGTCGGCGCGCAGCATGTCGGTGTAGCCGCTCTCCTCCAGGATGGTCTCGAGCAGCTGGGCGTGGGGCGCCACCGCCGCCATCGCCCGCCAGCGGTCCATGTCGCGCAGGAAGTTGGCCAGGTTGGTGCGGGTGCGCGCCGGCAACTCGTCCGTTCCGACGATGCCGCGGGAGGCGAGGGAGGCCGACACTCCGTTCAGCCGCGCCAGCTGCAGGATCTTGGAGACGGTGGTGTCGCCGATGCCGCGCTTGGGCTGGTTGACGATGCGCTCGAAGGCCAGGTCGTCGTCCTCGGACTGCACCAGCCGCAGGTAGGCGTGGGCGTCGCGGATCTCGGCCCGCTCGAAGAAGCGCGGCCCGCCGACCACCGTGTAGGGGATGGCCATCATCACGAAGCGCTCTTCGAAGGCCCGCATCTGGAACGACGCGCGCACCAGGATCGCGGCGTCCTTGTACTTGCGGCCCTTGCGCCGCCAGCGTTCGAGCTCCTCGGCGATCAGCCGGCTCTCGGCCTCGCCGTCCCAGACGCCGCGCACCTGGACCTTCTCGCCGCCCTTGTCCTCGGTCCACAGGGTCTTGCCGAGGCGGCCCTTGTTGGCCTTGATCAGGCCCGAGGCGGCGCCGAGGATGTGCTCGGTCGAGCGGTAGTTGCGCTCCAGCCGGATCACCTCCGCCCCCGGGAAGTCGCGTTCGAAGCGCAGGATGTTGTCCACCTCTGCGCCGCGCCAGCCGTAGATCGACTGGTCGTCGTCGCCCACGCAGCAGACGTTCTGCCGGCCCTGGGCCAGCAGGCGCAGCCACAGGTACTGGGCCACGTTGGTGTCCTGGTACTCGTCCACCAGCACGTAGCGGAAGCGGTTCTGGTAGTCGGCCAGGACGTCGGCGTTGGCCGTGAAGATGGTGATGTTGTGCAGCAAGAGGTCGCCGAAGTCGCAGGCGTTCAGGATGCGCAGGCGCTCCTGGTAGAGGCGGTAGAGGGCCTGCCCCTGGTTCTTGCCGAAGGCCGCGCTCTCCTGCGGCGGCAGCCGCTCGGGCGTCCAGCCGCGGTTCTTCCAGTGGTCGATCAGCCCGGCCAGCAGCTTGGGCGGCCAGCGCTTCTGGTCGATGTTCTCGGCCTCCAGAAGCTGCTTGATCAGCCGCTCCTGGTCGTCGGTGTCCAGAATGGTGAAGCTCGACTTCAGTCCCACCAGCTCGGCGTGGCGGCGCAGGATCTGGGCGGCCACCGAGTGGAAGGTGCCGAGCCAGCGCAACCCCTCGGATTCCGGCCCGATCAGGTGGCCGATCCGCTCGCGCATCTCGCGCGCCGCCTTGTTGGTGAAGGTGACGACCAGCAGCTCCCACGGCCGCGCCTTGCCCTGCTGCAGGATGTGGGCGAGGCGGGTGGTCAGCACCCGGGTCTTGCCCGTGCCGGCGCCGGCCAGCACCAGCACCGGCCCCTCGGTGGCCTCCACGGCCTTTCTCTGCTCGGGATTCAGCCCGTCGAGGTACGACGCCGCGCCAGCCCCATGGGGCCCCTGCGGGCGGGCGAGGTCGCTGATGCGGACGGGCGGGGTGTCGGACAAACGCTTCACTTCCTGAATCGGGAACGAATGTAGCACGCCATATAGGCCGCGCCGCGGGAACCCGCCACGCCGCGGGCGGTTCTTCCCGCATGGAACAGGTCCGGCAGCCAAACCGACGACCTGGCGCACGCGGCGCCCTGGGATGGGCCGCCTTCGTCGTCATCGCGATGGTGATCACGGCGGCGATCATCGCCACCGCGATCCGCGGCAGTTTCTCGAGGACCGGCCCCTCGAGCGGCCTGCCCTCGCTGTCCGGCTCTCCAGCCCCGTCGCCGACGCCCACGCCCCTGCCCAAGCCGGGGGGCGCGCCGCCCCGAACCGAGATTGCTTCGCTATAGGCCATGGATGACTCGGACCGCGAGCGCGACCCTAACCACCGCGTCCCGACGATCCTGTGGCTGATGCTGGGTCTGGTGCTGGTGGTGCTGTTCGCCACCGTGGTGGTGCTGTTGGGAGGCCATGTCTCGCCTCGCGCCGTGGGCCCGCCGCCGGGCACGCCCTGAGCGATTGACGTCCCTGAGAACTGGCCCCCATCCTGCCGGCCACCGGCAGCAGACCGGACCACAGGGAGGATCGGATGACAGCAAGGCTGGTTGCGGCCGCGTGCGGCTTTGCGGCGCTCGCCTCGGCGTCGAGCGCTCAGGTTCCCGCCAACATCGCCGCGAAGGTCCGCGCGGCCGGGCCGGTGATGGACAGTTCGGTCGGCCAGCTCTACGCGCCGCTGTTCCCCAAGGAGGCCTGGGCCGGGGTCGCCATCCAGCGCGACATCGCCTATGGCGCCGATCCGCTGCAGACGCTCGACGTGTTCACCCCTGAAGGGGCCAAAGGGCTGCCGGTGCTGCTGTTCGTGCACGGCGGCGGCTTCGTCCGCGGCGACAAGCACGGCGACTTCTATCCCGACAACATCACCCTGTGGGCGGCCAAGAACGGCATGGTGGGGGTCAACATCGACTACCGCCTGGCGCCGAAGGACCCCTGGCCGGCGGGGGCCAAGGACCTGGCCGCGGCGATCGCCTGGACCCGGGCCAACGCCGCCAAGTTCGGCGGCGACCCGAACCGGATCGTGCTTCTCGGCCATTCGGCGGGCGGCAACCACGTGGCCGACTACGCCGCCCATCCGGAGGTGCGGGGGCCCGAAGCGGCGGCGGTCAAGGGCGTGATCATGCTCTCGCCGGCCTATGCCACGGCCCCGGCCGTCCGCCCCAACGCCTATTACGGCCAGGACGGCGACCTCGGCGCCGTGTCCGGCCAGATCAAGCGCCTGACGGCCAGCCCATACCCGCTGTTCTACGGCTATGCGGAATTCGATCCGCCGCCGATGAAGGCCACCGCCGCGGCCATGATCGAGGGCGTGTGCAAGACCCCGAGCCGCTGCCCGAAGTCGGTGGAGCTTAAGGACTCCAACCACTTCTCCGAGGGCATGGCTTTGGGCACCTCCGACCAGCAGCTGAGCGGGCCGTTGCTGCAGTGGATCAAGGCCCTGCGGTAGACTCTGTGTCGGAGCGGGTCGCGGGGGGAAAGCCGGCTTCCACTTTTCTTCGACCCGCTCAGAGCCGCATCGGCTCGCGCGGCACGATCAGGGCGTAGGAGGCGGCCGACAGGAAGGCGATCGCGGCGCCCGTCACCAAGGCCGAGGTGAAGCCGCCAGTCTCCTGGACCATGAAGCCGGTCACCATCGGCGCCAGGGCCCCGCCCAGGTAGCCGGCGAAGTTCTGGATGCCGCCGAGCGCCCCGACATAGCCCTTGGGCGCGGCGGTGGTGGCGATGGCCCAGGCCATGCAGGTGGCGCAGCCGTCGCAGAACAGGGCGGCCGAGATGTCGCCGATCGCCCAGCCGACGCTGGTCGCGTGGGCGGCGGCGAAGGTGAACAGGCCCATCCCGACCAGGCTCAGGCACACGAACGCCTTCTGGGTGCGGATCAGGGACGCGCCCTTGCCGGCGATGTGGTCGACCAGCAGGCCGCCGCCGATGCTGCCGCCGATCGACAAGGCGAAGGGGATGGCCGCCAGGTAGCCCGCGCTCCTGATCGACAGGTGGCGCTCGATCTCCAGATAGCCCGGCAGCCAGGTGGAATAGAGCCACAGGACGTAGATCACCCCGAAGTTGCCGGCCATCAGGCCCCAGGTCATGCGCTGGCCGAACAGCCGGCTCCAGCCCGCCGCCGGGGCCGGATGCGCCGCCTTCGGGCCCACACGCCGCCGGCGGTCGCGGTAGGCGGCCATCCACACCGCGGCGAGGCAGAGACCGAGGAGGCCCAGGGTGGCGAACATCCAGCGCCAACCGACCAGGGTCATCAGCAGGGTGAGCAGGGGCGGGGCCAGGGCCTGGGCGAGGGCCGGGGCGCTGTTCCACACCCCGGTGGCGCTGGTGCGCCGATCCATGCGGAACCAGTCGCGCACCACGGCGGCCGCAGCCGGGAACATCGGCCCTTCGCCGACGCCGAGCAGGGCGCGCACCGCCACGAACGGCGCGAACCCGGTCATCAACCCGCCGGCCGCCTGGGCCGCCGACCACAGCGCCAGCCCAAGGCCCAGGGCGCGCTTGGGGCCGATGCGGTCGAGCAGGGCGCCGATCGGCAACTGGGCGAAGGCGTAGGCCCACAGGAACGCCGACAGCAGGACGCCCATCTGCGCCACGCTGAGGTGCAGGTCGTGGCGGATCAGGGGATTGGCCACGGCCAGGGCCGAGCGGTCGAAGTAGTTGAGCAGGGCCGCCGCCACGATCAGGGCCACCGACCGACGCTGGGCGGCGCGGATCAGGGGGTGGTCGGCGCGCGGCGGCGTCGGGGCGGGCGAGGCCTTCAACATCTGGCCCATCGATGCGCCGGTTGAAGCGTCACCGCAAGCCTAGTGTCCCGAACCAGAAGTTCGCCGCCAGATCGGACTCGGCGCAGGGCGAACTTCTGGTTCGATCAGGACACTAGGAAGAGAGAATTTTCCTAGTGTGGCTTCTGATTCAGAAATTCGCACCGCGATCTCCATCATCAGGTGGCGAATTTCCGAATCGCCACACTAGCCCTGCCGGCCCGCCCAGTTCAGCGCCCGCACCCGGCAGGCCGAGGCCAGCAGCGAGTGGCCGCGGGCGGCGTCGATGCGGGCGATGAGTGCGGCGAGGCTCAGGCCCTCGGCCGCCGCCATGGCCTCCAGCACCGCCCAGAACTCCGGCTCCAGCGCCAGGGAGGTGGCGTGGCCGGCCAGCAGCAGGGAGCGTTTCTTGAGCAAGACCGGGGCAGGGCGCGGACGTCAGGTCTTCGAGCCGTCGTCGCGCTTGGCCGCGTCCAGCGCCTGCTTCAGCTTTTCGGCGATGGTCAGGGCCTTGGTCTTTTCGGCCCGAGTCTGGCCGAAACGGGCGCGATTCTCCTGGGCCTTGGCCGCGCGCCCGGCCTTCTCGCGGTCCTTGCGCGCCTTGTTCAGGTTGACGACGTTGTCCGTCATGGAGTGCGCCTCCCTCTGCATCGCGGCAACGGCCAAGCCGCCTTTTCAGTTGTGTAGCAGGACCCCGCAGCGGGCGGGGAAGCAAGAGGTAACACCCATGATCGAATCCTCCCAAATCAAGGAGCACATGGAAGTGCTGTCCTCCGACGGCAAGCACGTGGGCCGCGTGGACCATGTGCGCGGCTCTGAGATCGAGCTGGCCAAGATGGACCTGCAGGCCATGGGCAAGCACCATCTGATCCCGCTCAGCTGGGTCGACTACGTGGACGAGAAGGTCCACCTGAACCTCAACCGCGACGAGGCCGAGGAACGCTGGACCAAGGCCCACTGACCTTCGAACGTGCTCTGGCCGTGGGCTGGGCGATCGCCTAGCCTGCGGCCATGGCCGCTCCGCTGATCGAACTGGACCAAGTCGGCAAGTCCTTCGACGGCGGGCGCGCCTTCGCCCTCCGCGAGGTGTCCCTGAGCCTGCCGCAGGGCGGCTTCACCGCCCTGGTAGGGCAGTCCGGCTCGGGCAAGACCACCACCCTCAAGACCATCAACCGCCTGGTCGAACCTGGCCGCGGCGAGGTGCGCATCGACGGTCGGCCGGTGAAGGACCAGCCGGGGCCGCAGCTGCGCCGGGGCATCGGCTATGTGTTCCAGGGGATCGGCCTGTTCCCCCACCTGACCGTGGGCGAGAACATCGCCGCCGGCCCGCGTCTCGCCGGCTGGGACCGGGACCGCATCGTCGCCCGCATCGACGAACTGCTCGACCTCGTGGCCCTGCCCCGGGAAGTGGCGGAGCGGCGGCCGTCGGCGCTCTCCGGCGGCCAGCAGCAGCGGGTGGGCCTGGCCCGCGCCCTGGCGGCGGGCCCGAAGATCATGCTGATGGACGAGCCGTTCGGGGCGCTCGACCCGGTCACCCGGCTCGAGCTCGGCGACGCCTACCGCGCGCTGCACGAGCGGCTCGGCCTGACCACGGTGATGGTCACCCACGACGTGCAGGAGGCGGTGCTGCTGGCCGACCGGGTGGTGGTGATGAAGGACGGCCGGGTGCTGGCCGACGATGCGCCCCGGGCCCTGCTGGCCGGCCATGCCGATCCCGACGTCGCCGCCCTGATGGCCACGCCCAGGGTCCAGGCCCAGCGGGTGGCGGAGCTGATGCGGGGCGCGTCGGGTGACTGAGCAGCTGAACGCCGCCTTCGCCCTCCTGCCGTCCTACCTCGGCCAGCACGTGCTGCTGAGCCTCAGCGCGCTGCTGCTCGGCCTCGTGCTCAGCCTGCCGCTGGCGGTGCTGGCGGCGCGCCACGCCCGCGTGCGCTGGCCGGTGCTGGCGCTGGCCAGCCTGATCCAGACCATCCCGGGCCTGGCCTTGCTGGCCCTGTTCTACCCGCTGCTGCTGGCGCTCGGGACGCTGATCGGCCAGCGGTTGCCGGCCCTGGGCTTCCTGCCGTCCCTGCTGGCGCTGGCGCTCTATTCCATGCTGCCGGTGCTGAGGAACGGGGTGGCTGGCATCACCGGCGTCGACCCGGCCGTGCGCGAAGCGGCTGACGGCCTCGGGATGACGGCCGCCCAGAAGCTGCGGCGGGTCGAGCTGCCCCTGGCCGCGCCGGTGATCATGGCCGGGGTGCGGACCGCCGCCGTCTGGACCATCGGCGCGGCGACCCTGTCGACCCCCGTCGGCCAGCCGAGCCTCGGCAACTACATCTTCTCGGGCCTGCAGACCGAGAACTGGGTGTTCGTGCTGTTCGGCTGCGCCGCCTCCGCCGTGCTGGCCTTGGCCGCGGACCAGCTGCTCGGCCTGGTCGAGGCTGGGCTCGAGCACCGCGACCGCCGCCGGATCCTGGCCGGGGCGGCCGGCCTCGTACTCGGCGCCGTCGTGGCCATGGCGCCGCTGGCGGTGCACGAGCAGCGGCCCCGCTACGTGATCGGGGCCAAGAACTTCTCCGAGCAGTTCATCCTGGCCGACCTGATCGGCCGGCGGCTGGAGCAAGAGGGCGCCGCCGTGCAGACCCGCGAGGGCCTGGGCTCGGCGGTGATCTTCCGCGCCCTGGCCGCGGGCGACATCGACGCCTACGTCGATTACTCCGGCACCCTGTGGACCAATGTGCTCGGCCGCCGCGACATCCCCTCGCGCCAGGCCATGCTCGCCGCCCTGACCACCGAGCTGAAGGCGCGCTACGGCGTGACCCTGGTCGGCGCACTGGGCTTCGAGAACGCCTACGCCCTGGCGATGAAGGCGGAGCAGGCCCGCTCGCTGGGGGTGCAGACCCTGGCCGACCTCGCGCCCTCGGCCCCGCGCCTGACGCTCGGCGGCGACCTGGAGTTCCTCAGCCGGCCGGAATGGACGGCGATACGCCGGGCCTATGACCTCAACTTCAAGGCCGAGCGGTCGTACAACCCCACCTTCATGTACCAGGCGCTCAGGAGCGGGGAGGCCGACGTGATCTCGGCCTTCTCCAGCGACGGCCGCATCGCCGCCGACAAGCTCGTCACCCTGGCCGATCCCAAGGGCGCGGTCCCCGCCTATGACGCGGTGGTGCTGGTCTCGCCCAAGCGGGCGGACGACCGGCGGCTGCTGGAGGCGCTGAGGCCGCTGGTCGGCCGCATCCCGGTCGAGGCCATGCGCCAGGCCAACCTCAGCGTCGACCGCGACCAGAACAAGGCGACGCCTCGGCAGGCCGCCGCCGCCCTGGCCACGGCTATCCGTCTGGACTAGCCGCCGGAGGACCTGCCGTCCTCAGACATGGTTAACGAAGAATCGGCGAGCCTGCGGATCGATGAAGCTCCAGGCTCCACCGCAGCGCGCGCCGTCGCCCGACCGCACCGACCTCGATCCCGAGGACTGGGCGGCCGATCGCGCCCAGGCGCACCGCATGCTGGACGACATGCTCGACCACCTGCAGGGCCTGAGCGACGGCCCGGTGTGGCGGCCGATGGACAATCTGGCCCGCGCCGCCTTCGAGACGCGGCTGCCGCGGACGGGGCAGGGCATCGCCGGGGCCCACGCCGACTTCCTGGACCAGGTTCTGCCCTATGGGGTCGGCAACGGCCATCCGCGCTTCATGGGCTGGGTGCACGGCGGCGGCACCCTCGCGGGCATGCTGGCCGAGATGCTGGCGGCCGGGCTCAACGCCAATCTCGGCGGGCGCGACCACGCCCCCATCGCGGTCGAGCGCCAGGTGGCGCGCTGGATGGCCGAGCTGTTCGGCTTCCCGGCCACCGCCAGCGGCCTGTTCGTCACCGGCACGTCGATGGCCAATCTGATCGCCGTCCTCGCCGCCCGCACGGCGGCCCTGGGCCCCGATTGCCGGGTCGACGGGGTGGGCGAGGCCGGGGCGGGCCTGACCGCCTACGCCTCCGCCGCGGCCCACGGCTGCATCTCCAAGGCGCTCGACATCGCCGGCCTCGGCTCGGGCGCCCTGCGCCAGATCGCGACCCTGGACGACGGCAGCGTCGACACCCGCACCCTGGCCGAGGCGGTGGCGGCCGACCGCGCCGCCGGGCTCGATCCCTTCCTGATCGTCGGCACTGCCGGCTCGGTGGACACCGGCGCCATCGACGACCTCGGCGCCCTGGCCGACATCGCCGCCCGCGAGCGCGTCTGGTTTCACGTGGACGGGGCCTTCGGCGCCCTGGCCGCCCTGGCTCCCGAGCTGAAGCCCCTGCTGGCGGGCATCGAGCGGGCCGACTCCATCGCCTTCGACTTCCACAAGTGGGGCCAGGCGCCCTACGACGCGGGCTTCGTGCTGATGCGGGACGCCGAGCGCCACCGCGCCGCCTTCGCCTCGGCCGCGCCCTATCTGCAGCGCCGTCCGCGGGGCCTGGCCGCGGGCGAGCCCTGGCCCTGCGACTTCGGGCCGGACCTGTCGCGCGGCTTCCGCGCCCTCAAGGTGTGGTTCGCCTTCAAGGCCTATGGCGCTTCGGCCATGGGCGAGGCCATCGCCGCCACCTGCCGGGCCGCCCAGGCGCTGGCCGACCGCATCGACGCCGAGCCCGAGCTCGAACGCTTGGCGCCGGTGACGCTCAACATCGTCTGTTTCCGCTTCCGAGCTCTAGACTCTTCCAAGAGCGACGCGCTCAACGCCGAGATCGTCGTCCGCCTGCAGGAGGCAGGCCTGTTCGCCCCGTCCACCACCACCCTCGGCGGCCGGCTCTGCATCCGCGCCGCCCTCGTCAATCACCGCACCACGAGCGAGGACGCCCTGGCCCTCGCCGACGAGGTGCTCAGGCTGGGACGCGACCTGGCCGCTTCCGGAGAGTTTGCATGACCGCCTTCCCGATCCCCGAGGACCTGGCCGACCTGACGCCGGTGAGCGACCCCCTGGTCGAGCTGCCGAGCCAGGCCGCGCTGCTGCGCCAAGTGTTCGAGGGCGCCGACATCGTCCCCCTGATCCAGGCCGAGCTCGACAAGCTGCACAAGGACATCACCGACGCGGCGGCCTACGTCAGCCTGTCGCTGCTCTATCAACTCGCCGGGCAGAAGGAGAACGGCCTGGCCTGCCTGGAGGCCGGGCTGCACTACGCCAGCGCCTTCCGCCAGCCGGTGGAGGGGGCCAGCCTGCGTCTGCTGGCCCTGTGCGGCCGCGGCGACCTGATGACCAACACCCCGGTCGAGCTGCTCGTCGAGGGCCTGCCGGTGGAGGTGATCCGCCTCTACGTCGACGCGGCGGGCGAGCTGCCGGACTTTGCCCCCGACCACGACGTGGCCATCTTCGCCATCGGCGAATCCGACGAGACCCGGGCGGCGCTCGATCGCCTGCGCGGCGTGTCGACCCTGTGGCCCCGGCCGATGCTCAACGACCCGCTCGCCATCATCGACCTCGGCCGCGACCGCCTGTGGCGCAAGCTTGAGGGCATCCCGGGCCTGGCGATCCCGCCGACCGTGCGCGTCAGCGGCGGCGTGCTGATGGGCGTGGCCTGCGGCGACCGCGCGCTGGAGGACGTGCTGCCGGGCGGGGCCTTCCCGCTGATCGTGCGGCCGGTGGGCTCGCATGCCGGCAAGGGACTGGAGCGGATCGACGACGCGGTGGCCCTGGGCGCCTATGTGGAGCAGGCCCGCGTGCAGTCGGCCTATGTGTCCCGCTTCGTCGACTACGCCTCGGCCGACGGCCACTGGCGCAAGTACCGCGTCGCCTTCATGGCGGGCGAGCCCCAGCTGGCCCACATGGCGATCGGCGACCACTGGATGGTGCACTACCTGAACGCCGGCATGGCCGAGAGCTCGGAGAAGCGCGCCGAGGAGGCCGCGGCCATGGAGCGGTTCGACGAGGATTTCGCCGCGCGCCACGCGGCCGCCTTCGCCGCCCTGCACGAGCGCCTGGGGCTGGACTACTTCGCCATCGACTGCGCCGAACTGCCCAACGGCGACCTGCTGCTGTTCGAGGCCGACGTCAGCATGATCGTCCACGCCCTCGATCCGGTGGAGCTCTATCCCTACAAGCAGCCGCAGATGGCCAAGCTGTTCGGGGCGTTCGAGGAGATGCTGCGGGAGCGGGCCGGCCACGCCTGATCCCGGCTCCGTCGAACACAAAAACGGCCGGCGCGGTCACCCGCGCCGGCCGCTTCGTTTGTGCGTCGCCCGACCTTACGGCTTCAGCGAGCCGACATAGGCCGCCAGGTCGATCATGTCCTTCTGCGACAGGCTCGCCACCATCGGCTTCATGAAGCCGGCGGCCTGGCTGTTCCGCGTGCCGGTCTTGAAGGCGTAGAGCTGGCGGAAGATGCCGGTCGGATAGCGGCCGGCGAGCGGCGGGGCGATCACGCCGCCCTTCAGGCCAGCGCCGTGGCAGCTCTCGCAGGCGGGCAGGCCCTTGGCGGAGTCGCCCTTGGCCAGGGCCGCGCCGCGCTGGATTGCGCCTTGCGGCACGTAGGCGGTGAAGTTCACCCGCCAGTCGCGCAGCTCGAAGCCCTCGAAATTGTCCGGGCCCTCGATGATGCGCTCGCCGATCGGCTCCTTGGCGCCGTCCTTCTCGAACTCATAGACGAAGGCGTTCGGGCGGTGGGCCGGCACCTCGGCGGTCTCGACCACCTTCACGTGGTTCTGAGCCGGGTACTTGAGCTTGGAGAAGTATTCGGCGGCGGCCTTGAGGTCGGCGTCCGACCAGGCCTTGGCGGTGATGATCATGTTGCCCTGGGGCCCGTAGTGCGGGTCCATCAGCGTGCGGCTGTTGTTCTTCATGTCCAGCAGCTGGCGGTAGAGGTAGTCGGCGGGCATGCCGGCGAGGTCGGCGCTTTCGGTGCGGCCGGGGCCTTCGGGCAGGTGGCAATAGCCGCAGGCGAAGTTCTTGGTGCCGGCGCCGCCCTTCACCGCCGTGGGCATGGCCGGGTGGCCGTTCGGGAACCAGTCGACCGCCGTGGTGCGGTCCTTGACCTGCACCTCGGTGAACTTTTGGCTGGAGCCCTGCAGCGTCTCGATCTTGCTGGCGTCGGCCGGCTTGGCGGGCTGGTTGCCGGGGAACGCCCACAGGGGGGGCTGCTCGGCGGCCGGCTTGTCCTGGGCGATGGCGCCGAAGGCCGCCGCGGCGACGGCGAGGGCGCAGGCCCCCGCAAGGAGCTTGGCTTGGCTCATGGTTCCTCCCGCTGGGCCGTCCCGGCCCGACAACTATTGAGCGTGCAATAGCTATGGTTGACCCGCGGGCGCGGTCAAACGGAAAGTCGGCGTGGGCGGTTACCGGTCACCCAGGCGGGCGGTCAGCCAGGCGGCCTTGTCGAGCGCCAGCAGGGCCTCGTCGATCACCACCGCCGCGCCGCAGCCGCCCGGCGCCAGGGCCTCGACCGCCAGGCGGCCCGACAGGCACAGGCGCACCGCCGAGAGATCGGCGCCGCCCCGCTGGCCGCAATGCACGGGCTGGCCGAGCTGGATGCGGCGGCCCGCGCCCTCCCAGCCGGCCCATTCGCCAAGGTCCGCGGCCATCAGGCGCTGCACGCTCAGTGTCTCGACCGGCGTCAGCGACCGGCCGCCGCGCTTGAGCAGGAAGGGGAAGATGGTCTGAATGCGGTCCCACGACGGGGCGGCGCCGAGGCCGGTGCGCTCAAGGGGCCGCACGGCCACCGCCTCGAAGGCCTCGTCCTCGGCCAGACGCTCGCCGACAGCCTCGGCGAAGTCGCCGAAGAAACCGGCCACGGCGGCCGGGCGCAGGGCGTTGAAGCGCCGCATCTCCTCGAGCGCCGCCTCCCATCGCAGCACCAGGCCGAAGTTGGCGCCGGACTTCAGCGCAGGCGCGCCGCGCCAGCCCGCAGGCAGCTCGCCTTGGAGGCAGAGGTCGGCGGTGGCGCGGGGCAGGGCGGCGGCCTGGATGCGCTCGGCGGCCGCCTCGGGGACCAGCAGGGCGGCGGAGAAGGCCGGGCCGGTGACGAACTTGGAGCCGGTGATCGCCACCAGGAAGTCCTCGCGCAGGTAGGCGGCCACGGTGGCGGGCGCCAGGCGCAGCTGGCAGGCGTCGACCATCACCTCGACCTGCTCGCCGAAGCGCTGCTTCAGGTCCTGGGCGCAGGCGATGCTCGGCGAGATCAGGCCGGTCTTGGACACGTCCATGGTCACCAGCAGCACCTTGCGGCCGGTGCGCGCCGCGGCGGCGGCGATCGCGGCGATCTCTTCGTCGATCTCGTGCGCCGGGCGCAGGGTCCCGTCGGCGGCGCGGCTGCGGGCGGTCATGATCTGGGGCTGCAACAGGGCCGCCTCCAGGCTCGGGGCGGTCATGGCGGCGCGCAGGGCCGCGGTCGGTCCGACCCGGCCGCCGAGGGCCCCCACGACGCCCGAGCCGGTCTCGTAGGGCTCGGGCAGAATCACCAGGGGCGGGGCGGCGGCGCCGGCGGCCACGAGATGCAGCGCCAGGCGGTGCAGGTCGGTGCCGGAGGTCGACAGGATGGTCTTGAGACCCACGAGGTCGTTGAGGCCGAGCAGGCCGGTCAGCTTGGCGCGGATGCGCTGCAGCTCGTCGCGGTAGAGCTCGCCCTCGCTCCCACGCGCGGCCTCTTCCGACAGGCGCCCGGCGAGGCGCTCGACGGCGGCGAAGGCGGCGGTGGAGATGGTCGAGCAGGTGGAGGAGCCGAACGGAACGACCGCGCCGTCCGGGCGGGGGCCGCAGCCGTAGCGATTGAGGCCGGAGTCAGGATCGAGCGCCACGCGGGCGTCGCCCCCCGAGGTCAGCAGGGACGTGGCCTCGATCAGAGCGGACGGGACTGCTGGAGCTGGCGCCTGTTCCCGGATGTCGGCTCGGATCGCGGGGTCGACGACAGGCTGTCTAGCAGTGGCGGCCACGGGGGACTCCTGGCGTCTAGGATACGCCCCCGCACGTTGGCCCGCCGGGCCTTGAGCGATGGTTAACAGGCGGCGGCGTTAGGGCCCCGTGTCGCACCCCTGCGTCAAAAGGCCGGGCCTGGCCCCGGCAACGGGTACGGCGACGTAGCGGCTGTCGGCCCCGCGGCCGAGCCCGCGCACGATCTCGGTCGGCGCGCCTACCACGGCGAAACAGGCCTTCAGCCGGGCGGGATCGAGCCGGCGCTTGAGGTCGACCACCAGCCCGGGCTTGGAGAGGTCGGCGGGCGAGGGCGGCAGGTCGGCCCAGCGGTCGCGCTCGTTGAGCTGCACCGCGGGCAGGCGCAGGGCGGGCTGGGCCTGCAGCAGTCCGTCCACCCCGTAGCTGAGGGTCCCGATCCAGGCCGCGCCATGGGCCTCGCCCACGCCCTCGACCTGTTCGGCCAGGGCCGGCCAGCCGCGCAGGACGTCGGCCGGGTCGCCGCCCGGCAGGAGGCTCCCGGGCAGGCTCATGTAGCCGAGGCCGATCGCCGAGAAGGCCAGGCCGATCGGCGCGAAGCGGGCGAGTCTCGAACGCCAGCCCCCGTGGGCTTGCTTGGGCGTCCCTTCCGCCGCGAGCGCCGCCAAGAGGGCCGCGCCGGCGTAGAGCGGGACCGGCCAGTGCGCCTGCACCCGGTCGTGTAGGCTGTGGAGCAGGAGGTAGGCGGCGAACGGCAGGCTGGTGAGGAGCGCCATCCGGCCGATCCGGTCCCGGGTGGTCCACGCCCGCGCCGCGCCCGCTCCCGCCAGCACGGCCACGAGCGGGTTGAGCAGGACGAACTGGGCGCCCAGGAACTCGGCGAGGTAGCGGGGGGCGAAGCGGTGGGCGCCGACGCGCCCGAACTGCCTGGCGAAGGTCAGCCAGTGATGCTCGGCGTTCCAGGCGACGTTCGCCGCGAACAGCGCCGCGGCGATGACGGCGGCCAGCCACGGCCAGGGCGTGCGCAGGGCGCGTCGGCCCTCCGTCGTCAGGGCCAGCCACAGCACCGCCCCGGGGGCCAGGAACAGGGCCGAGTACTTCGACAGGCAGGCGAGTCCCGCCGCCGCCCCGGCGCCGACCCAGAACACCGGCGTCGCCTGCGCCCGCGCCATGGCCCACAACGCCGCCACCCAGAACAGGCTGGCGGGCACGTCGGGCACGGCCAGGATGGCGCCGGCGCCGATGGTGAGGGTTGCGTTGTAGAGCAGGGCGGCGGTGAGGCCCGAGCGCCGGCCGGGCAACTGCTGGCCGAGGTCGAACACCAGCAAGGTCGAGACCAGGCTCGCCGCCACCGGCAGCAGGCGCACGCCGAGCGCGGTGTCGCCGGCCAGACGCACCCCGGCCCAGATCCACCAGGCGATCATCGGCGGATGGTCGTAGTAGCCCAGCCTCAGGCCCTGGGCCCACAGGCGGTAGTAGGCCTCGTCCTCGGTCAGCGGTATGCCGCCGGCGGCCAGCAGGCGCAGGGCCGCGAGCGCGGCCAGCAGCGCCAGAAGGCCGATCCTCAGGCGGCGGCCATCCGCCAGCGAAGGCTCACCAGACGGCGAGGGCGGTGGTGACATAGTTCCAGACGGCGCCGAAGGCCGCGCCGGCGACCGCGGAGGTCGCGGGCATGCCGAGCCGGTCGTTGAGGAAGGAGGCCACGGCCACGTTGACGAAGAGGCCGGCGCCGCACAGCAGGCAGAAGCGGATGTAGGCGGTGACCAGCGCCAGCCCCTTCTTGCGCCGGTCGAAGTAGGTGACCGAGTTGTTGATGGCGAAGTTCGAGGTCATGGCCACGAAGGCGGCCAGGAGCTGGATCTCCCAGAAGGTGAGGGCGGTGGGCAGGTTCTCGAGCGCCAGGGCCACGGCCACGTTGACCAGGAAGCCGGTCGAGCCGACCAGGGCGAACATCACCGCCCGCGTGGGGATCATGCCGCCGGTGGCCTTGTTCATGATCAGGCTGAGGTATTCGATCACCACCCGTCGGTCGAGCTTGCTCTCGCCGGCCAGGCGGTCGCGGAACTTGTAGGGCAGTTCGGCTACGCGGATCGGGTCGGTCACCGAGGCCAGCAGGTCGAACAGGATCTTGAAGCCCTCGGTCGACAGGCGCGGCGCGGTGGTCTCCCACACCTGGCGGCGGGCCATGAAGTAGCCGGACACCGGGTCGGACACGTCGTTCTTGAGCACCTGCCGGCTCATCCAGGTGGCGAGGCGGCTGCCCTGCTTGCGCGTCTTGCTGAGGCCCGAGGCCAGGCCCTCCGGATCGAGGTAGCGGCTGGCCACCACCATATCGGCCTCGTCGTCCTGGATCAGGCGCAGCATGGTCGGCAGCAGGCTCTCGTCGTGCTGCAGGTCCGCGTCGATCACCGCGATCACCGGGGCCGACGAGGCCAGCGCCCCCTCGATCACCGCGCCGGCCAGGCCGCGACGTCCGACCCGGCGGATGCACTGGACGCGCGGGTCGGCCTGGGCGACCGCCTTGACCTCCTCGGCGGTGCCGTCCGGCGAGTTGTCGTCGACGAAGATCACCTGCCAGGCGATCCCCTTCAGCGCCGCATCCAGCTTGGCCACCAGCGGGCGGATGTTGAGCTTCTCGTTGAAGGTGGGCGACACCACGGTCAGCTCGACCGCCGGCGGGGCCTTGACGCGGCGCGGACGGGTCGGTGCGCTGGTGCTGATCGCGTCTTCCGCCAAGATCGGTCCTTCGAATCCTTGCCTTCCCATAGCCTCTGGCGCCCCGGGGCGCCAGTGAGGGCGCCAGCGACGACGCCGGTGAGGAGACTTGACGCAGGGCGCGCGAGCCGGTTCAGACGGGGGATGCGCTCATGGCTTCCCGCCCTTCAGGCCCTGCTGCTCCTGGCCGCCTCGCCGGCGCTCGCCCAGACGCAACCTGGCCAGCCTCAGGCGGCGTGGACGGAGCTGACCGGTCAGGGGGCGGAGGTGCGCGCCGCGGCCGGACCCGGCGGATGTCCGCAAGCGTCCGTCGACGGACGATCGGTGGCCATGGCGGTCCGCGCCCAGGCGAGCGCCGAGTTCCCGCAGGTGTGCGCCCTGGCCCTGCCGGCCGGCGCGGCGTCGGTGGAGGTGGACGGCCGGCCCGTGCCCCTGCCGGCCCCCGCCCGGCGCATCGTCATCCTCGGCGACACCGGCTGCCGCATCCAGAGCCTGAAGGTGCAGGCCTGCAACGATCTCAGGGCCTGGCCCTTCGCCGAGGTGGCGCGGCTGGCGGCCGCCAGGAAGCCGGACCTGGTGATCCACGTCGGCGACTACTACTACCGGGAAAGCCCGTGCCCCCTGGAACTCAAGGCCTGCGCCGGCAGCCCCTCGGGCGACCGTTGGGACACTTGGCAGGCGGAGTTCTTCGCCCCGGCCGCGCCGCTCCTGGCGGCCGCCCCCTGGGTGTTCGCCCGCGGCAATCACGAGACTTGCGATCGGGGCGGCCGCGGCTGGTTCCTGCTGCTGGACGCCGGGCCCAGGCCCGACGCCTGCCCGGCCTACGCCATCCCCTTTGCGGTGCGCACCGGCGATCTCAACCTCTATGTCGTCGACAGCGGCCCGAGCCCCGACCGCGGTCACAGCAGGGCCGACGTGGCGGCCATGTCCGCCCAGCTCGACAGGCTGGGCCCGGCGCTCGATCTCGGCCACGGCTGGATCATCACCCACCGCCCGGTCTGGGGCCTGGCGCCGATAGCGCGGCTGGGGCCTTCGGCGCCGTTCGCCGTCGCCCTCAACTTCACCGAACAGGACGCCGTGCGCGGCCGGACGCTCGGCGGCGTGCAGATGGTGGTGTCCGGCCACGTGCACCACTTCCAGGCGCTCGACTTCGGCCCCAGGCGGCCCGCCCAGCTGGTGGTCGGCACCGGCGGCGACATCGGCGAGAAGGCCGACCTGGCGCGGGTCTATACCGAGAACCGGATGATCGACGGCCTCAGCGCCGACGTGTTCAGCTTCTCGCGCTACGGCTACTACTTGATGGAGAAGGACGGCGAGGACTGGGCCGGGACCTTCCACGACGCAGGCGACCGGGTCCGCGCCCGCTGCCGCCTGCACGAGCGCCGGTTGATCTGCAAGGCCGTGCGCTGATCAGAACAGTCCCGCCAGGAGGTTGATGGTCAGGGCCAGCACCACGGTGTTGAACACGAATGACAGCGAGCCGTGGATCGTGCCGATGCGGCGCAGGGGCTTGGAGGTGAAGGAGATGTCGGCGGTCTGGCTGGCCACGCCGATGATCACCGCGAAGTGCAGGAAGTCCCAGTAGTCCGGCGGCTCGCCGCCCGGAAAGGCCAGGCCGCCGCGGTCGATGCGCCCCTCCTGGTCCTCGCAGGTCTCCGGCGAATAGTACTCGTGGGCGTAATGCAGGGCGAAGTTCAGGTGGGTGAAGAACCACGACATCGCGATGGTGGCGAAGGCCAGCGTCACCCGCAGGAGCTTGATCGGTTCATGATCGCTCTTGGCCAGGCTCAGTTCCTGGGCGATGGCGAACACGCTGAGCGCCGCGGCCAGCACCGAGAGGGTCAGCGTCAGGCCCCGGCCCTCGTCCTGAGCGGCCGCCCGCGCCTGGATCCGCTCGATGCCGCAGTCGCACATCATGCCGACCATCAGCGTGCAGAAGGTCAGGCCGGCGCTGTCCCAGATCAGGATGTTGCGCGTGCTGTCGCGCAGGGCGTTGGGCACGAGGTAAAGGCCGAGGGCCACCACGGTCCCAACGGCCAGGGAGGCGCTCAGCCGCGGGCGGTCGCGGAAGGCGCGGACGGTGGCGATCGGCCAGGGAGCCTCGGGCGTGGTCATGGGCGTCTACTCTAGGGCGGCGTCCTTACGGCGATTTCAACAGGCCGCGGGCGGCCCACCGTGACAGCGCCTGTGACGCATACTATCTGCTGCCCCAGTCTTAGCAGAGTCGCGCAAGCCTACCGCACCCAACCTCCGCTGGGAGATCCTGATGTCTGACAGCCCGCTGGAAGAGTTCGAGGCCCACGAGCACGCGGAACACGCCGAGCACGCCGCCCGCCACGGCGGCGGCTTGCTGGCGTGGGTGTCGATGACCATCGCGGTCCTGGCCGTGCTGTCGGCCGTGGTCGGCAGCCTGGAGACCATCGCCAGCGGCCAGGCCTTCACCCAGAAGAACGAGGCGGTGCTGGCCCAGGCTAGGGCGTCCGACGATTGGGCCTTCTACCAGGCCAAGAGCCTGAAGAAGCACATCTACGGCATCGCCGCCGACCAGGGCGGGCCCAAGGCCGACAAGTACCGCCAGACGGCCGCGTCCAACGAGGCCGACGAGAGCAAGATCCAGGAAGAGGCCAAGGCCCTGGAGAAGGAGCGCGACGCGCACCTGAAGGCGGCCGAGACGGGCGAGGGGCGCGAACACCGGCTGACCATGGCCGCGACCCTGCTGCACATGGGCATCGCCATCGCCACCATCGCCATCATCGCCCGGAAACGATGGCCGTGGCTGGCCTCCCTGGTGCTCGGCGCGGCGGGCCTCGTGATCACGGGCTGGGCCTACCTCTAGAGCGCGCTGCCGTCGGCGCGGACGCCGCGCGGCTGGTAGGGCTGGGTCGCGGTCGACGGCAGCATCTCGACGGCCTGGCCCCGGCGGGCCGCGATCGCCTGGCTCACGAACGCGCCTTCGGGGAAGCGGCGCGCCCGGCGGGGCGTGTTGTTGAACGGGAAGATGGCTCCGTCGTCCTGCGCCGGGGCCAGGGGATTGGGCGCGAAGCCCTTTACCAGCGCGCTGTTGCAGGTCAGCCCGACGGTGGCCAGGTTGTCGAACATCCATTTCAGCGCGGCGTCGGACAGGCCGGCGTTGGGATAGCCGCCGCCCACGTCCGAGTGGCAGCCCGGGAAGATGTGCTGGATCACCTGGTTCCGCTCGGCCCAGAAGGTCGGGCTGAACAGGTCGCGGATCTCGTCGGCGGCCAGGGCGTGGAAACCCCAGCCGACATGATCGCTGAGGTTGGTGTCGCAGATCGAATAGTCGAACACGGCCTGGCCGTTGCCATCCAGATGGGGCAGGCCCAGCGAGCTGACGGTGTCGAACACCCCGACCGCCGTGACCGGGACCGGGGGGGTGAAGTTGGCCTTGGTCACCTTGGGCAGTCCCGTGCCCAGGATGGAGCTGATGAAACTCGGCCGCCCGCTGTTGACCAAGTCGGGCTGGGCCTTGCGGTAGTTGTACCAGGCCGCCACCGCCAGCTTGTAGGCGTCGGTCTTGGCTTCGGGGGCATAGGTGCCGGGGGCCAGCAGACCGCGGCCGACCACGAAGCCCGCCAGCGCCCGCGCCGCCGTGGCGCCGCGGCTGAAGCCGGTGATGATGATGGAATCGCCGGGCTTGTAGTTGCGCGACAGGAAGGTGTAGCCGCGGGTGATCGGGGCGGCGATGCCGTCGCCGAACAGGTTGCCCAGGGTCTTCAGCATCGGATCGCCCTGGGTCCCCACGCCGGACAGGTATTTGGCCATCAGCGTCGGCGGCGCGCCGACCGACAACTCGCAGCCGCCGTCGGCGTCCGGCGGCACGCCGCCGCCTCCCAGGCTGTCGAAGATCCGCGCGATGTTGGTAGGGTGTTCCTGGGTCTTGGTCTGGTTGGTGCCGTCAAGGCACACGACGAGCGTGGTCATGCCGTTTCCCCCTCTGGGCGCCTGCGGAGCGACCTATGCTGTTCTATCGTGGGTTGAGTAACAACGGTCTCCGGCGCGGCCTACGGTGAAGTTTCCGTGTTCGCCTGTCCGGCGAACCGCAGGTCGGAAGCGCGCCGCGCCGCCTGTGCTATAGGGGGCGCGGGGGAGGGCCGCCCATGGGCGCCGGGAGCAGGTTCGCCAGTCTCTGGAGCAGGCCCTCGGCCGTGCTGGCGCTCGCCTGTTTCGCGCTGCACGCCCTGGCCAACGGCCGCTATGGCTTCTTCCGCGACGAGCTCTATTTCATCGTCTGCGGCGACCGGCCCGACTGGGGCTATGTCGACCAGCCGGCCCTGGTGCCGATCCTGGCGTCCCGGGCGCACGCCCTGTTCGGCGACGTCCTGTGGGGTTTCCGCCTGCTGCCGGCGCTGGTGATGACCGCGACCGTGGCGGGGAGCGCCGAATTCACGCGGCTGGTCGGCGGTGGGCGCTTCGCCCAGGGGCTGGCGGGCCTGTGCGTGCTGCTGGCCCCCATCCTGTTGCTGATGGGGGTGATCTTCTACACCGACATGTTCCAGGCCCTGACCTGGCTCGGCCTGGCGTGGGCGCTGGTGCGGCTGGAGCAGACCCGGGACCAGCGCTGGTGGCTGGTGTTCGGCGCGATCGCCGGCTTCAGCCTCAACACCAAATACCTGATCGCCTTCTTCGCGGCGGGCCTGGCCCTGGGCCTGCTCGCCGCGCCCCGCCTGCTGCTGGGCGCGCTGCGGCGGCCCTGGCTCTATCTCGGCGCGCTGTTGGCTGGGGCGATGATCCTGCCCAATCTCCTTTGGCAACAGGCCCACGGCTGGCCCTTCCTGGAGCTGGGCAAGGCGGGGATGGACGGCAAGAACCTCGCCCTGTCGCCGTCCGGGTTCCTGCTGCAGCAGGCGATCTATTCGGGGCCCTGGGCCGTGCCGGTGTGGGCCTGCGGGCTCTGGGCCTGCCTCGTGAGGCCGAAGCTGGCGGTCGCCCGCGCCTTCGCCATCGCCTGGCTGGCGCTGATGGTCATGTTCCAGGTCCTGCACGGCAAGCCCTACTATCCCAGCGCCATCTATCCGGTGCTGCTGGCCTTCGGCGCCCAGCGTATCGAGGCGTGGATGGCCGCGCCGCAGGGGAGGGGCGCGGCGCTGCGGGGCGCGTGCCTGGGCGCCGTGGTCCTGCTCGGGCTGCTGGCGGCGCCGTTCACCCTGCCGATCCTGCCGGTCGAGGCCTTCGTCCGCTACCAGAAGGCCATCGGCTTCATGCCCAACACCGGCGAGCACACCCGCGTCGCGGTGCTGCCGCAGTACTACGCCGACATGTTCGGCTGGCCCGAGATGGCGGCGCGGGTGGCCGCGGTCTACCGGTCATTGCCGCCGCAGGACCGCACGCGGGCGGTGTTCTACGGCGACAACTACGGCGAGGCGGCGGCGATCGACGTGTTCGGTCCGCGCCTCGGCCTGCCGCCGGCGATCAGCGGGCACAACCAGTACTTCCTGTGGGGGCCGCGCGGCCACGACGGCAGCGTGATGATCATCACCGGAGGCCGGCCGCAGCACTACGCCGACCTGTTCGGCCGGTTCGACGTGGTCGGCCGCATCGATCATCCCTACGCCCGGCCCTTGGAGACGGGCCGGCCGATCTATGTGCTGCGCGGCATGAAACAGCCGCTCGGGGCCGCCTGGCCGACGGTCAAGCACTACGAGTGATCAGCGCGGCTCAAGGCGCTCTAGGGTTTGAGGTCGCGCCAGCTGCGCTCCTCGAGCTCGACGCCGAACTTCCTGGCCGCCGCCTCGATGCGCTTCCAGGCCGCGTCGCGCTCGGCGTCGCTGACGCCCTTGACCTGGTTGAAGCGGGCGACGGCGTTGCGCACGTGCTGCGCATCTTCCAGCGGCTCCTTGCGCTCCTTGGGAAAGGCGTACTGCCCGCCCTTCATCGCGTTGCGCTCTTCCTGATCCAGCCTGGCCATGACGAAGCCTCCGCTCTTCGACTCACGAGGCTGGTGGAACGCCTCGCGCGGGCGATGGGCTCCGCAACGAAGAAGGGCCGGCGTCGCCGCCGGCCCTGCGAGACGGATGCAAGCGCCCGCGGCGCCTACTTGTCTTCCTTGGGAATGATGGTGTCGGGGCCGAGGCCGGTGATCTCGATCAGGGCGCCGTCGCCCTTGGTGATCTCGTAGTGGGGCTCGCCGGCGTTGTCGACGAGGAAGCCGCCGGCCGTCACCGCGGTGTTGGTCTCGGGATGGAACTTGGTCCCGGTGCCGACCCACAAGGTGCCCTCCAGCACCGTGATCATGCGGTCGTTGGGATGGGCGTGGGGCCGGGTGCTCCAGTTCGGCGGCCACTTGAGCAGCATGACGTAGTAGCCGCCCGGCTTCTTCGGGTCGCCGTACAGGACCGCCGACTTCACCTTGTCGCCGGTCCACTTGATGTCCTTGGGCAGGGTCAGGGCGATCGACTTGGGATCGACCTCGGCCTTGGCCGCGGCGGTTCCGATCAGGCAGCTCAGGGCGACGGCGGCCGAGACGACGGCCTTGTTCATGCGCATGCGGTTTCCTCCCGTTTGCCCCGACCTTAAGGGATGAGGGCGCCCGGGAGCAAAGGCTGTTCCTTGACCTCGGCCAGTTGCGTGGCGTTCCAGCCGCCGCCCAAGGCCTGGACCAGGTCGACCGTGGCCACGAGCCGCTGGCGCGCGGTCTGCAGGACGGTGCGGCGCGCCGAGAGGGCGGTGTTCTGGGCGACCACCACGGTGGTGAAGTCGACCTGGCCGGCCTGGTACTGGTTGTTGGCGATCTTCTCGGCCTCGTCGGCGTCGCGCGAGGAGTTGAGGTCGATGTTGTACTCGGCCTCCAGCACACGCATGGCGGCGATGTTGTCCTCCACGCCCTGGAAGGCGGTCAGCACCGTCTGGCGGTAGCTGGCCACCGACGAGTCGTAGGAGGCGCGGGCCTGGCGCACCTTGGCGCTGATGGCGCCGGCGTCGAAGATGGTCTGGGTGATCGCGGCGCCGTAGGACCAGCTGTTGGCGGTGGCGCTGATCAGCTTCTGCAAGGTCGAGGACTGGAAGCCGTACTGCCCGCTGATGGACAGGTCGGGGAAATAGGCGGCGGTCTGCACGCCGATCTGGGCGTTGGCCGCCTGCATCCGCCGCTCGGCCGCGGCGATGTCGGGGCGCCGCTCGAGCAGGGCGGTGGGCAGGGTCACCGGCACCGCGGGGACGGCGGGCTTCCAGTCGGCGACCTGGATGGTCAGGGCCGATGGGGGCTGGCCGGTCAGAACCGCGATGGCGTGCTCCAGCTGGGCGCGGGTGCGCAGCAGGTCCACGGCCTGGCCTTGGGCGGCTTCCAGCTGGGTCTGGGCGCTGAGCACGTCGCTGCGGGCGCCGACGCCCACGTTGTAGCGGTTCTGGGCGATGCGCAGGTTTTCCGCGTAGCCCTTCACCGTCTCGTCGATGAGTCGCTTCTCCTCGTCGGCCTCACGCAGCTGGAAGTAGTTGGCGGCGAGCAGGGTCTGGGCGGAGAGGGTGGCGTTGGCCAGGTCGCCGGCCGTGGCCTGGGCGGTGGACTTGGCCGCCTCGATATTGCGGCGGATGCGGCCCCACAGGTCCACGTCCCAGCTCAGGCCGAGGCGCGCGGTGTAGGTCTGGATCGGCTTGCCCGAGGTCCCGATGGCGCCCGAGGAAGTCGTGAAGCCGCTCGGGCTCTTGGAGTTGGTGCCCGAGCCGGTCCCGTTGATCGTTGGGAACAGGCTGGCCCGCTGCTGGTCGAGCAGGGCGATCGCCTGGCGGTAGGCGGCTTCGGACTGGGCCAGGTTCTGGTTCGACACCAGCACCTTGGCTTCGAGTGCGTCGAGCAGCGGATCGTTGAACACTTTCCACCAGTCCTGGCGCGACACCGCGTCGGACGGTTCGGCCTGCTTCCAGCCCTCGGCCTCCTTGAAGGCCATCGGCGTTGGGGCGTTGTTCGGCATGGCGGCCGGACGCTTGTAATCGGGGCCCACGGCGCAGCCCGCCAGCACGAGGCTGACGGCCGTCAGGCCGGCGAGGGAGGCGGGGAGGCGCATGCGATGACAGCTCATGGTGAGGTTTATTCAGCCGGATCGTGTCGTGATTATTTCGGTTTGTCTCATTCGGCCGGGTTCGGGTCCGGCGTCAGCCCGCCGGCCCGGCTCAGATAGGCCTCGTCGGACTTCCGGCGGCGGAAACGGTCCAGGTACATGTACACCACGGGCGTCGTCAAAAGCGTGAGGATCTGGCTCACCAGCAGGCCGCCGATGATGGTCAGGCCGAGCGGCCGGCGCATCTCCGAACCTTCGCCCCAGCCGATCGCCAGGGGGATGGCGCCCAAAAGTGCGGCGAAGGTGGTCATCATGATCGGCCGGAAGCGGATCATGGCGGCGTCGTAGATCGCGTCGCGCGCGGACAGGCCGCGCGAACGCTCGGCCTCCAGCGCGAAGTCAATCATCATGATCGCGTTCTTCTTCACGATGCCGATCAGCAGGATCACGCCGATCAGGGCGATCAGGCTGAATTCGGTGTGGAACAGGAACAGGGCCATCACCGCGCCCAGGCCCGCCGAGGGCAGGGTGGAGAGCACCGTCAGGGGGTGGATGTAGCTTTCGTAGAGGATGCCAAGCACGATGTAGACCGCCAGGATCGCCGCCAGGATCAGGTAGAGCTCGTCGCCCAGCGACTGCTGGAACACCTTGGCCGTGCCCTGGAACGAGCCTTCCACCGTGGCCGGCATGCCGATCGCGGCCTGGGCCGCCTTGATGTCGGCCTGGGCGTCGCTGAGCGAGGCGCCCTCCGCCAGGTTGAACGAGATGGTGGTGGCCGGCGAGGTGTCCTGGTGGTTGACCTGGGTCGGGGTGGCGCTGTCGGCCCACTTGGCGATCGCGGCCAGGGGCACCGGGTCCTTGGCGCTCAGCGACACGGCCGCCCCCTGGGAGGCGCCGCGCCCGGGCGGGGCCTGGGCTTCGTTGGCCGCCGCGCCGGTGTTGGTGTTCTGCTGCACCCCGCCGGTGGCGGTCGAGGGACGCAGGGCGGCGGCGGCGGCAGCCTGGGCGACGGCGGAGGCGCTGGCCGGCGGCGCGCGGCGCGGGATGTAGATGTACTGCAGGGCCGTGGGGTCCTGGGCGTACTGCTGGGCCACCTCCATCACCACCGAATATTGGTTCTGGGCGTTGTAGATGGTCGTCACCTGGCGCTGGCCGAAGGCGTCGTAGAGGGTGTTGTCGACGTCGCCCGCCGTCAGGCCGAGGCGCGCCAGCTTGTCCTTGTCGATGGTCAGGAAGGTCTGCAGGCCGCGGTCTTCCTGGTCGGTGTTGACGTCCTGCAGCGCCGGATACTTCTTCATCGCGTCGGACAGCTTGGTCGCCCAGCTGCGCAGCTCGCTCAGGTTCTGGGCCTGCAGGGTGTACTGGTAGGTCGCGTTCGACTGGCGCCCGCCGATTCGCAGGTCCTGCACCGGGTTGAGGAACAGGTTGGCCCCGGTCACCTGCGACAGCCGGGGCCTGAGGCGCGTCACCACCTGCTGCACCGGATCGCGCTGGTTCTTGGGCTTCAGGCCGATCTGGAAGAAGGCGCCCGAGGAGTTGCCGCCGGTGTTGGCCACCACGGTCTGGATCGCCGGGTCGGACTGCAGGATGGCCACGAAGCGGCGCAGGCGCTGCTGGCTGACCTGGAACGACGAGCTCTGGTCGGCCTGCAGGCCGCCCATCATCTGGCTGGTGTCCTGCTCGGGGAAGAAGCCCTTGGGCGCCTTGGCGTAGAGGTAGGTGGTCAGGCAGCAGGTGCACAGCAGGATGGCCAGGATGATCGGCCCGGAGTCGAGCGCCCAGGTCAGGCCCTTGGCGTAGAGGCCCTTCATCCAGTTGAACGAGTCGTCGGAAAGGCGGCCGAACCAGTTGCGTTTGGCGCCGGGCTTGGGCCGGCCGATGAGGTAGGCGCACATCATCGGCGTGGTGGTCAGCGACAGCAGCAGCGAGATCAGGATCGCCGCCGACAGGGTGACGGCGAACTCGCGAAACAGGCGGCCGAGGATCCCGGTCATCAGCAGGATCGGGATGAACACCGCGATCAGCGAGATCGAGATCGACAGCACGGTGAAGCCCACCTCCTGCGCGCCCTTCAGCGCCGCCTGGAAGCGGGGCATGCCCTTCTCGACATTGCGGGTGATGTTCTCCAGCACCACGATGGCGTCGTCGACCACGAAGCCGGTGGAGATGGTCAGGGCCATCAGCGACAGGTTGTTGAGCGAGAAGCCCAGCAGGAACATCACCCCGATGGTGCCGAGCAGGGACACGGTCACCGCCACCGAGGGCACCAGGGTCGCCCCGCCGCTCTGCAGGAAGAAGGCCACCACCAGGATCACCAGCACGGTGGAGATGGCCAGGGTGCGCTCGACGTCGGCGAGCGAGGCGCGGATGGTGATCGAGCGGTCGATCACCGGCTGCAGGTCGATGTCCTGCGGGATGGCGGCCCGCAGCACCGGCAGCTTGGCTTTGACCGCATCGACGGTCTGGATGATGTTCGCTCCCGGCGCGCGGCTGACCACCGCGGTGACTGCGTTCTGCCCGTTGACCAGGCCGGTGTTGTGGATGTCCTCCGGCCCGTCGACCACCTCGGCCACGTCCGACAGGCGCACGGCGCGGCCGTTGCGGTAGGCGATCACCAGGCCGGCATAGTCCTTGGCGTAGCGTCCGGCGTCGTTGGTGTAGATCTGGTAGCGCTGGGCACCCTGGTCGAGCACCCCCTTGGGCCGGTTGGCGTTGGAGGCGGCGATGGCGGCGCGCACGTCTTCCAGGGCGATGCCGTAGCGCGACAGGGCCAGGGGGTTGAGCTCGACCCGCACCGCGGGCAGGGCGCCGCCCTGGATGCCGACGTCGCCCACGCCCTTCACCTGCGCCAGCTGCTGCTGGATGATGGTGGCGGCGCTGTCGTAGATGTCCGTGCGGGTGCGGGTCTTGGAGGTCAGCGACAGGATCAGGATCGGCTGGTCGGCCGGGTTGAACTTGCGGTACTGCGGGTTGGTGCGCAGGGTCGCCGGCAGGTCGGCGCGGGAGGCGTTGATCGCCGCCATAACGTCGCGCGCCGCCCCGTCGATGTCGCGCGACAGGTCGAACTGCAGCTGGATCTGGGTCTGGCCCACGCCCGAGCGCGAGGTCATCTCCGACACGGCGGCCAGGCGACCGAGACGCTTCTCAAGGGGTGTGGCCACGCTGGTGGCCATGTTCTCCGGGCTGGCGCCGGGCAGGCGCGCCTGCACCGAGATCGCCGGCAGGTCGAACTGCGGCAGGGGCGAGACCGGCAGCTGGAAATAGGCGGCGATGCCGGCCAGGGCGATGCCGATGGTCAGCAGCGTGGTGCCGATCGGCCGGCGGACGAAGGGCGCGGACAGGTTCACGGGGTGATGTCCGCCTGGCCGGAGACGCCGTCGGGCCGCGCGGGCTGGTCGAGCCGGCGGGTCTGCTCCTCGACCAGTTCGGCCTCGCTCTGGCCGCGCCGGTTGCGCCAGCGCGTCGCGAGGTCGTCGAACATCAGGTAGATGACCGGGGTGGTGAAGAGGGTCAGCAACTGGCTGACGATCAGGCCGCCGACGATCGACACGCCCAGGGGATGGCGCAGCTCCGAGCCCTCGCCCCAGCCGAGCATCAGGGGCAGGGCGCCGAACAGGGCCGCCAGGGTGGTCATCAGGATCGGACGGAAGCGCAGCAGCGCCGCCTGGTGGATGGCCTCGCGCGGGCTCTTGCCCTCGTTGCGTTCGGCGTCGAGCGCGAAGTCGATCATCATGATCGCATTCTTCTTCACGATGCCGATCAGCAGGATCAGGCCGATGATGGCGATCACCGTCATGTCCTGGCGCGCCAGCATCAGCGCCAGAAGGGCGCCGACGCCCGCCGAGGGCAGGGTGGAGAGGATGGTCAGGGGGTGGATGTAGCTCTCGTAGAGCACGCCCAGCACGATGTAGACGGTCACGATCGCCGCCAGGATCAGCCACAGCTCGTTCGACAGCGAGGCCTGGAAGGCGTTGGCCGCGCCGAGGAAGGCGGTGGTCAAGGAGGCGGGCACGCCGATCTCCTGCTCGGCCGCCTTGATCGACGACACCGCCTCGCCCAGCGACACCCCGGGGGCGGTGTCGAACGAGATGTTGGCGGCCGGGAACTGCGACACCCGGTTCACCTGCAGGGGCGCCAGCTGCTGCTTGAGGTTGGCGAACGAGGCCAGCGGCGTGGGCGTGCCGGCCGAGGACCGCAGGTACAGGTGGCCCAGGCCCTCGGGACTGTTGATCAGCTTGGGATCGGCCTCGAGGATCACCCGGTACTGGTTGGACTCGGTGAAGATGGTCGAGATGATCCGCTGGCCGAAGGCGTCGTAGAGGGCGTCGTCCACGGTCGAGGCGGCCACGCCCAGGCGGGCGGCGGTGTCGCGGTCGATGTTGATGAAGGTCGACAGGCCCTCGCTCTGCACATCGGCGCCGACGTTGCGCACCTTGGGGTCGCGGTTCAGCCGGTCGACGATCTTGGCGGCCCACTGGTTGACCGTGGCCTGGTCGGAGCCCTGCAGCGAGAACTGGTACTGGGTGCGGCTGACGTTGGCGTCGATGGTCAGGTCCTGCACCGGCTGCAGGAACAGCTGCATGCCGGCCACGGCGTGGGCCCGCTCGCGCAGGTGGTCGAGAATCTGGTCCTGCGAGGCCGAGCGCTGGCCGCGGTCCTTCAGCTTGATCATCAGGCGGCCGATGTTGGCCGTGGTGTTGGAGCCGTCGACGCCGGTGTAGGAGGTCAGGTTCTCCACGTCCGGGTCCTGCAGGATGGCCTTGGCCATCTGCTGCTGCAGCCCGGCCATGCGCGCGTACGACACCGATTGCCCGGCCTCGGTGAAGCCCTGCACCAGGCCGGTGTCCTGGGTGGGGAACAGGCCCTTGGGGATCAGGATGTAGAGCAGGGCGGTGAGGGCCAGGGTGGCGACGGCCACCAGCAGGGTCGCCTTCTGCCGCCCCAGCACCCACTGCAGCGCCCGGTCGTAGGCCGAGATCAGCCGGTCGAACTGCGCGATCGTCCAGTGGCCGAAGCGGCTCTCCTTCTGCTGGTCGTGCGGCTTGAGCCACAGGGCCGAGAGCGAGGGCACCAGCGTCAGGGACACGATGGCCGAGATGACGATGGTCACCGCCAGGGTAACGGCGAATTCGCGGAACAGGCGGCCGACCACGTCGCCCATGAACAGCAGGGGGATCAGCACCGCGATCAGCGACACGGTCAGGCTGATGATGGTGAAGCCGATCTCCCCGGCGCCCTTCAGCGCGGCCTGCAGCGGCTTCTCGCCCTCCTCCAGGTAGCGGGCGATGTTCTCGATCATCACGATGGCGTCGTCGACGACGAAGCCGGTCGAGATGGTCAGGGCCATCAGCGTCAGGTTGTTCAGGCTGAAGTGCATCAGGTGCATGACGGCGAAGGTGCCGACCAGGGAGATCGGCGCCGCCACTGAGGCGATGAAGGTGGCCTGCAGGTTGTGCAGGAACAGGTAGATCACCGCCGTCACCAGCAGCACGGCCAGGATCAGCTCGAACTCCACGTCATGCACCGAGGCGCGGATGCCGAGGGTGCGGTCGGTCATGGTCTGCAGCTTGATCGACTCCGGCAGGCCCGCCGTCAGCTCGGGCATGATCTGCTTGATCTGGTCGACCGTCTCGATGACGTTGGCGCCCGGCTGGCGCATGACGTTGAGCACGATGCCCGGCGCCACGGTGCGTCCCTGTTCGCTGACCCAGGCGCCGAGGCGCGAGTTCTCCGGACCCTCGACCGCCGTGGCCACGTCCTTGAGCCTGACCGGCGCGCCGTTCTTGTAGGCGACGATCTGGTCCATGTACTCGGCCGCCGTCGACAGCTGGTCGTTGGCGTTGATGGTGTAGGCGCGGGTCGGGCCGTCGAAGGTGCCCTTGGCCTGGTTGGCGTTGGCGGTGCCGATGGCGGTGCGCAGGTCCTCCAGCGTCATGCCGTAGGAGGCGAGCGCCTGGGTGTTGGCCTGGATGCGCACGGCCGGGCGCTGGCCGCCGGCGATGACCACGAGGCCCACGCCACGGATCTGGGAGATCTTCTGGCCGAGCCGCTGGTCCGCCAGGTCCTGCAGCTGGGTCAGCGGCATGGTGTTGGAGGTCAGGGCCAGGGTCATGATCGGCGCGTCGGCCGGGTTGACCTTGGCGTAGACCGGCGGGGCCGGCAGGTCCGACGGCAACAGGTTGGAGCCCGCGTTGATCGCCGCCTGCACTTCCTGCTCGGCCACGTCCAGCGACAGGTCGAGGTTGAACTGCAGGGTGATCACCGACATGCCGCCCGAGCTGATCGAGGACATGCGGTTGAGGTCGGACATCTGGCCGAACTGGCGCTCGAGCGGGGCGGTGACCGTGGTCGACATCACCTCCGGGCTCGCGCCGGGGAACGAGGTCTGCACCTGGATGGTGGGGTAGTCGACCTCGGGCAGGGCCGAGAGCGGCAGGAACTTGAACGCGATCACGCCGGCCAGGAAGATCGCCGCCATGAACAGCGACGTGGCCACGGGGCGCATGATGAACGGCCTGGACGGGCTCATGACAGCCTCGCTCTAACTTTCGCGCAGGGCGCCGGGCGGGTCACCCGCCCTGGCCTTGCGCTGGAGATTGCGCCGCGCCGGGGGCCGAACCTTGGCCCTGACCCCGCCGGCGGAAGCCGCCGCCCTGGCCGCCCTGGACCTGCCCATTCTGGCCCCGGAAGCCGCCCGGGGGAAAGCCTTGCGCTCCCTGGGCGCCGCCTTGGAACTGGCCGCGCCGGAAGCCGCCGGGCGGGAGGCCTTGATCGCCGTCCGCCGCCGCGCCCTGGCCCGGACCGCGTTGGTCCTGGCCGCCCGCGCCCAGGCGCTTGCCCTGGGCCGCACAGGCCTGAGCCGCGTTGGCCAGGGGGATGGCCTCGCCCTGGGCGCGCGCGCGGGTGTCGGTGTCCGGCGCGGCGACGTTGGCCGCCTGGCCGCGCCCGCCCTGGCCCCGACCGCCCTGGCCGCCGCGGCGACCGCCGCCCTGGCCGCGGAACCCTTGCCCGCCCTGGCCGCCTTGGCCGCGGAAGCCCTGGCCGCCCTGACCCTGGCCGCCCTGACCCTGGCTACCCTGGCGCGGCTGGAAGCCGGAGCCGCCGAGCGGCGCCTGGCCGGGCAGGTTCACCTGGGAGCCGTCGCGCAGGCGGTCGCCGCCTTCGGTGATCACCGTCTCGCCGCCGTTCAGGCCCTTGGACACCGACACCGTCTCGCCGGTGCCGGGCCCGGTGGTGACCATCACCATGTGGGCGACGCGGTCCTGGCCGACGGTGAACACGAAGTCGCCCTGGGAGCCGTGGCGCACGGCGGTGGCGGGCACCACCACGGTGTTGCACAGGACGTCGACCAGCATGCGCACGTTGACGAACTGGTTGGGGAACAGGGCGCCCGTGTCGTTGTCGAAGCGGGCCTTGGCCTTGACGGTGCCGGTGGCGGTGTCGATCTGGTTGTCGAGCGTCGACAGCCGGCCCTGGGCCAGGGTGGCGCCGCCCGAGCGGTCGAACACCGTGGTCGGCAGCCCCGCGCCGGCGCGCTGGCGCCGGGTGATCTGGGGCACGTTGTCCTCGGGAACGGTGAACACCACGTCGATCGGGTCGACCTGGGTGATCACCAGCAGGGCCTGGCTGGCGGCGGTGATGTAGTTGCCCACGTCCACCTGGCGCAGGCCCACGCGGCCGGACACCGGGGCGGTGATCGAGGTGTAGGCCAGGTTGAGCTTGGCGTTGTCGACGTTGGCCTGGTCGGTCTTGACCGCGCCTTCGTCCTGCTTGACCAGGGCGTCCTGGGTGTCGACCTGCTGGGCGGCGATCGAGTTCTGCGCCAGGAGGGTCTGGTAGCGCTTCAGGTCCACGCGGGCCTGGTTCAGCGCCGCCTGGTCGCGGGCCAGCGTGCCCTGGGCCTGTTCGAGCGCGACCTTGTAGGGACGCGGGTCGATCAGGGCGAGCTTGTCGCCCTTCTTCACCATCTGGCCTTCGGTGAAATAGACGTCCATCAGCTGGCCGGCGATGCGGCTGGTGATGGTGGCGGTGATCGGCGGGGTCACCGTGCCGAGCGCGTCGAGCTGGATCGGGATGGCGCCGATGGTCGCCTGGGCGGTGCCCACGGTGATGTTGGCCCGGCCGCCGAAGCCGCCGCGCCCGCCGCCGCCGAAACCGCCGCCCCCGCGAGCGCCTCCGCCGCCCCGGGCGCCGGCGCCGCCAGGAGCGCCGGGCGGGCCGCCGGCTCCGCCGCCGCCGGGCAGATGGGTCAGTCCCCAGGCCACGCCGACCCCGATCAGGGCCACGGCGGCGACACCCGCCAGCAGCTTGGCGGGGCTCTTCCTACGGCGGTTCAGGTCGGGACCGGACCGTCCCGATCGAATCTCAGGCATTCAGGCTCCTGTCGGAGGGGCTGTATACAGCTCGTGTAGTCTCGGTCGCTGTGTGACGCCTCAAAGTGGCGTGGGCATTTCGGAAAAGCCACAAACTCTGCCGGGCACGTTGCAGCCTTGCAGCAAGCGACGCCATGGCCGGCGCCTCATGTACAGGGGAATCCACTGTTCGCCATGGGGAAATACAACGTTCAGCGGGGAAACAAGTCCATCTGGTCGCCTGGCTTGGCCGGGACCCGGAACCGACTGACATCCAATGACAAACGTTCGCGCTCCAGCCCCAGGCGCTTGCGCGCGGCCTTGAACCGCGCCTCGATCAGCAGGGCCAGCGGACCCTCGCCCCTCATGCGGCTCGACCACTGGGGATCGTAGTCCTTGCCGCCGCGCATCTGGCGCACCAGCGACATGACCCGCGCCGCCCGCTGCGGGCGCTCGCTCTGCAGCCACTCGCGGAACAGGTCCTTGATCTCCAGCGGCAGCCTCAGCACCGTGAAGTGGGCGCCCGACGCGCCGGCGTCGGCGGCGCGCTCCAGGATCGCCTCGATCTCGTGGTCGTTGAGCCCGGGGATGACCGGGGCCACACTGACGGCGCAGGGCACGCCGGCCTGCGAAAGCCGGCGGATCGCGTCCAGCCGCCGCTCTGGAGTGGCCGCGCGCGGCTCCATGGCCCGCGCCAGCTTGCGGTCGAGCGTGGTCACCGACACCGCCGTGCGCACCAGGTTGCGCTCGGCCAGGGGCCCGAAGAGGTCGAGGTCGCGGACGATCAGGGCGTTCTTGGTGATGATCGAGAACGGGTGGTTGAACCGGTCCAGCACCTCGATCACCTGGCGGGTGATGCGCAGGCCCCGCTCGATCGGCTGGTAAGGATCGGTGTTGCCGCCGATGTGGATCGGCCTCGGCTCATAGCCCTTGCGGCTCAGCTCCTTCTCCAGCAGGCGGGCGGCCTCGGGCTTGAAGAACAGCTGGCTCTCGAAATCCAGCCCCGGCGAGAAGCCGACGTAGGCGTGGGCCGGGCGAGCGTAGCAGTAGATGCAGCCGTGTTCGCAGCCGCGATAGGGGTTGATCGACTGGTCGAAGCCGATGTCGGGGCTGTCGTTGGTGGTGATGATCTTCCGCGCCCGCTCCAGATGCAGCACGGTGCGCAGCTTCTTGGGCGGCTCGTCGAGTTCGGTCCAGCCGTCGTCGAAGGCTTCGCGGACGAGGGATTCGTAGCGGCCGGTCGCGTTCGACCTGGCGCCGCGGCCCCGAGGTTGAGGAGATGCGGGTTGCTGGGGCAGGGGAGCCATGGCCCCAGGTTAAAAGGTCGACTCGAACGAAACAAGAACATTCGGAATTTTCGGCCAGCCATGTCACAACCGGCCGGTCCGTCTCGTCATGTCGTTCGCAACCCTTCGAACCGAGGAGAGACCCGCCATGACCCCGCGCATCAACCCCTACGCCGTCGCCCCCCAGCTGCTGGACGGGCTGATCAAGTACGCCCATTCGGTGGAGGCGATGGGCCTCGAGAAGAGCCTGCTCGAACTGGTCAAGATCCGCGCCTCGCAGATCAACGGCTGCGCCGTGTGCCTGCACATGCACGCCGAGGAGGCCCGCCGGCAGGGCGAGAGCGAGGACCGCATCCTGATGCTCGACGCCTGGCACGAGACCGGCCTCTACACCCCCCGCGAAAAGGCGGCCCTGGCCTGGACCGAGACCCTCACCCGCCTGACCGAGACCCGCGCCCCGGACCAGGCCTATGAGGCGGTCAAGGCCGAGTTCTCCGACGAGGATCTGGTCAAGCTCACCCTGATGATCAACGTGATCAACAGCTTCAACCGGTTCGGCGTCGGCTTCCGCGTGGAGCCCTACACCCTGAAGAAGAAGGCGGCCTGAGCATGGGCGGCCCGGACCAGGCCGGTGTCGGCGCGGCGGCCAGCTTCGATCCGCTCCGGCCAAGGCTGGTGCGGGTCGCCTACCGCATGCTGGGCTCGATGGCCGACGCCGAGGACGTGGTGCAGGAGGCTTTCATCCGCTGGATGGCCGCCGACCGCGCTTCGGTGGACCAGCCGGAGGCCTATCTGCGCCGCACCGTCGCGCGGCTTGCGCTCGACGTGCTGAAGTCGGCTCGCCGCCGGCGCGAGACCTATGTCGGCCCCTGGCTGCCCGAGCCGGTGGTGGAGTCGTCCGAAGCCTTCGCGGCCGAGGAGGAGGCCGACGACGTCACCCTGCCGCTGCTGCTGGCGCTGGAGCGGCTGTCGCCGCTGGAGCGGGCCGCCTTCCTGCTGCACGACGTGTTCGGCGTCTCCTTCGAGGAGGTCGCCGGCACGCTCGGCCGCGACGAGGCCGCCGTGCGCCAGCTGGCCAGCCGCGCCCGCGGCCACGTGCGCGCCTCGCGCCCGCGCTTCGACGTGCCCCGGGAGAAGGGCCTCGAGATCGCCGAGGCCTTCTTCACCGCCTCGCGCTCGGGCGACATGGCGGGGCTGCAGGCGATCCTCGCGGCCGACGTGGTGCTGCACGCCGACGGCGGCGGCAAGCGCCCGGCCGCCCTGCGCCTGATCGAGGGCCTGCACGACGTGCTGGCCACCCAGGCGGCCGTGGCGCGGGCGTTCGACAAGTATGGCGTGTCCAAGCTGGTGCGCTATGCCAGGATCAACGGCCTGCCGGGCTTCGTCACCCGTGAGGCCGACGGCCTGCTTCAGACCACCGCCCTGCAGATCGAGGACGGCCGCATCACCGCCATCTACGTGGTGCGCAACCCCGACAAGCTGGCGCGACTGGAGGGGACGGTGCACTGAGGGCGATCACCCTCACCGCGCCCGGTTCTGGGTGCCGTAGCCTTCGGTGATGTAGAGGGCGCTGGCCGGCTCCAGGACGTCCGCCGTGTGCCACACGCCCTTGGGAACGATGACGCACCGCCCCGGCGACAGTTCGGCCACGGCTTCGCCCTCCGGCAGCTCGAGGCGCAAGCGCATGCGGCCGCTGAGTTGGACGATCACCTCGTCGCCGGCCGGATGCCGCTCCCAGCCCTCCCAGTCGGCGTCGTGCTGCAGCAGGGACACCAGGCGACCCGTCGCCAGGATCGGCGGGATGTTGGCGAAGATCGCCGGCCCGGCCCCCAACGGCGTCGCGGCCCCGCTCGTCGCCAGGTGCAGGAAGTTGCTCGACAACTCGAAGGTCTCAACGTCCGCCATGATCGGCCTCCCACTTGGATCGAGACTCTACGCCGTGCGGCTCTTCCAGTTGTCGGCCAGATGCTGGGCCGTGCGCCAGGCCAGCGCCTGGGCGGTGAGCGTCGGGTTCCTCGAGCCGCTCGTGCCCATCACCGAGCCGCCGACCACGCCGAGGTTGTGGACCTCGTGGCAGAAGCCCCACCGGTCGACCACGTTGGTCGCGGGATTGTCGCCCATGCGCGTGCCGCCGTAGGCGTGGGTGGTGGGGCCCATGGTGCCCACCGGGTTCTTCTCCACGGCGATGGCCCCGGCGGCCCTGTACCACTGCGCCATCCTGTCCTGGAGGTAGGCGCCGATGCGCTTCTCGTTGTCCTTGTAGTCGGCGGTGATGCGGATCACCGGCTGGCCGAGCGGATCCTTCACCGTCGGGTCGAGGTCGAGCACGTTGTCCTCGTAGGGCAGGGTGGTCTTCTGCAGATAGGCGGTGTTGGTGCGGTCGGCGTTGGTCGCCACGAACCGCTTCCAGTCCGAGCCCCAGTTCCGCGCCGTCTTGCCGAAGGTCCCCATGCTCGCCGCCGCGATCGGCCGGCGGTTGGAATAGACGTACATCGAGCCGCCGCCGATGAAGTCGAGGCCGGCATGGTCGAAGTTGTCGTCGGCGAAGTTGTCCACCGCCGTGCCCTGGGCCGGCAGGCCGTACCAGTTGTTGATGTCCTTAGGGAACAGGGCCGTGACCCCGTCGAACTGGGCGTGGCTGAAGTAGTGGCGGCCGACCTGGCCGGCGTTGTTGGCGAGGCCGTTGGGATAGGCCTTGGACTTCGACAGCAGCAGCAGGCGCACGTTCTCGTAGACGTAGCCGGCGAGGATCACCGCCGCGGCGGGCTGGACGTAGGTCTCGCCGCCCTTGAGGTAGGTGACGCTCTCCACCCGCCCGTCCTTGCCCGCGTCGATGGAAATCACCGTCGCGCCGGTCACCACCTGCAGCCGCTTGGTGGCCAGGGCCTTGGGGATGGTCGACACATTGGTCGAGCTCTTGGCCGAGACGTGGCAGCCGCCGCGGTCGCACCAGCCGTGGTACATGCAGCCCGAGCGGCCCTCGTAGGTCTTCGAATTGATCGCCGCCGGACCCGGGAAGGCGTGCAGCCCCAGGCCCTTGGCGGCGTCGGCCATCATCTGGGTGAACTCGGTGCCGTGCAGGGCCGGCATGGGGTATTCGCGGGCCCTCGGCCCCTCGAAGATGTTGCCGGCCGGGTCGATCTTGCCGCCGATGTTGCCGGCCTTGCCCGAGACCCCGAGCTCGTACTCGACCTTGTCGTAGAACGGCTCCAGGTCGGCCAGGGTCAGGGGCCAGTCCTCGACCGTCGAGCCCTTGGGGATGCGGGCGGCGCCGTAGCGGCGGGTGGTCTCGGAGACGACCCTGAAGTCCCAGGGGTTCAGCCGCCAGCTCTGCGCCCAGTAGTGGATGCTGGTGCCGCCCACGGCGTTCATCATCGGGTGCACGGTCGGGCGGGGCGAATAGGGGGCGGAGGCGTTGCGCCGGTGGGTCGGCACCTCGCCGTTGGCCTTCTGCACCGACTGGGGCCAGCCGCGGTAGTTGTTGCGGATCTCGTCGGGGGCGAAGTCGGCAGGGGTGAGCCAGTTTCCCGCCTCCAGTCCGATCACTTCGAGGCCCGCGCGGCAGAGGGGCAGGGCGGCCACCCCGCCGGTGGCGCCGAGGCCGATGACGACGACGTCGGTCTTCTTCAGCCTAACGGTCATGTTCCGGGTCCCCCATGCCGGAGGCCATGTGCGCGTGGTCGACCGGGGCCGGGCTGGCCTGGGCCAGGCGGGCGCCCGAGCGGTCGAACATCGGGAAGTCGTAGGCCGACATGCGCACCTTCTGCAGGTGCGGGTCCATGGCCTGCTGCGGCTGGGTGACGCCCAGGCGAATGCCGGGGTAGCCGATCAGGTCCCAGCCGACGAAGCCGGCGTTGCCGCCGTAGTAGGGGTCGCCGAACGTACCCTGCAGGGTGTGGCCGCGCACCAGGCCGAAGAAGCCGGGATCCTCCTTCTCCAGCGCCATCAGCACCGTGTCCTGATCGGCTTCCGGCAGGCGGGCGAAGGCCTGGCCCTTCATTCGCTGGGCCCGGGCGTCGAGGCCGGTCAGGCCGGCGCGGTAGGCCTCGCGCGAGGCGGACAGGGCGCCGGCCAGCGAACGGTCGATGTAGTGCGCCGCCCGCGCCTCGCGCGCGCCGGGGCCGGTCTCGTCGGAGGGGATCAGGCGGGCGCAGAAGGCCTCCAGCACGTCGGCCTCGGTCGCCGACAGGGTCTCCAGGGCCTCGCGCCGGACCGGTGCGGCCGGCTGGGCCTGGGCGGCGCCTGCCCCCGAGGCCGCGGCGACCACCCCCGCGCCCCTCAGCAGGTCGCGCCGGTTGAGGCTCGGCCCACGCCGTATCGGAGGTTTTCCCGCCATGAGTCGCACTCCCTGGCGGCGGACTGGGCGCCGCCTTGGCCGCGACAGTGGCACGCACGGGCTCGCCGCCGCAAGCGAGCCGGGCCGGCTTGACCGTGCGCCCGACGCGGGCTTGATGGGGCCATGATCTCCGTTGTGATCGCGACCCGGAACGACGCGCTGACGCTCGTCCAGACCCTGGCGTCCCTGGTGCCGGCGGCCGTCGACGGCCTGGTGCGCGAGGTGGTGGTGGCCGACGCCGGCTCGACCGACGACACCCTGGCCATCGCCGACGATGCGGGCGCGCGAATCGTGCGGTGCGAGGGCCCGCCCGAGGCCCAGCTGCTGGCGGGCTGCAAGGCCGCCCGCGCCGACTGGCTGCTGCTCCTGGAGGCCTCGGTCTCGGTCCCGCACGGGTGGGAGGGCGCCGCCGGCCGTCACATCGGGCGCCACGGGGGCAAGGCCGCCTGCTGGGGCAAGAGCCGGCTCGTACCCTTCGTCACCCCGGCCACGGCGCTGCTGGTCCCGCGCCGACTGTTCGATCAGGAGAGCGCCTCGCCCGGCTGGCTGCGCCGGATCGGCGGCAAGGCCTCGGGATTGAAGATCAAGCGCTGAGCGGCGGCCGCCTCAATCCACGGTCGCCGCCACCGCCTCCTTGCGCGCTGCGTTCAGCAGGCGATTGAGATCCTCGCCGGTCAGATCGACCCGGTCCCAGTCGTGCCCATTGTCGATGTCGATCTGCAGCCGCTCGACCAGGGCGAGGTTCTGCGGACTGAGGTCGGCTAGCCGGCCCTTCGGCTGCTGGTAGAAGCCGCCGTCGTCGAGCTCCTCGTCGTCGACCTCCTCGATCGAACCCCACAGCCTGTCGCCGCCCAGCCTCGCGATGGCGCTGGGGACGCCCTTCTTGGGATAGAGCTCCATGCGGCCCGTCTGCGGATTGCGGATCTTGAACCAGAAGACTTCAGCCATGGCGCGCTCCTTCGCAGGCTGTGTTTCCGGAAGTGGAGCTGCATGATCGCCCCTGAGCGGCCAGGGCGGAAGAGGTTCCGTGCGGCCGTTAGTGCGCCCGCATCAGCCGGTCGCCCTCGCGGCCTTCGTCGCGGGCGGCGTCGAGCAGGCGGTCGAGATCGGCGCCGCTGAGATCGAGCCGGTCCCAGTCGCCGCCTTCGTCGACGTCGATCTCCAGCCGTTCCATCAGGGCGCGGTTCTGCGGACTGAGGTCGGCGAGCCGGCCCCGGGGCTGCTCGTAGAGGCCGTTGTCGTCGAGCTCTTCCTCGTCGACTTCCTCGACCGAGCCCCACAGCTTCTCGCCGCCGAGCCGCGTGATCGCGTCTTCGGTGCCCTTCTTGGGATAGGTCTCCACCTGGCCGGTGACCGGATCGCGCATCCGGAACCAGAAAACTTCAGCCATGCGTCCTCCTTCCCCAGCCCCGGCTTAAACGGCTTCGGGCCGAACAGGTTCGCCGTCAGTGCGGCCTTTCGGGCCGGTCGAGGCGTTCGGCGAGGGTGAGAAGGTCCTGCCAGGCGCGCTTCTTGGCCCCCGGCTGGCGCAGCAGGAAGGCCGGATGCAGGGTCGGCAGGGCGGGCAGCTCGAGGGCGCCGTCCTCGGAGCGCCACTCGAACCAGCGGCCGCGCAGGGAGAGGATGCCCTCGTCCTTCTTCAGCACCGACTTGGCCGCCGCGCCGCCGACCAGCAGCAGGGCCCTTGGCTTCACCAGGGCGACGGCGCGCTCCAGGAACGGGGCGCAGGCCAACTGCTCGGCCGGCGTGGGCGTGCGGTTGCCGGGCGGGCGCCAGTAGACGGTGTTGGTGATGAACGCCCGGCCTTCCAGCCCGGCGGCGGCCAGCATACGGTCGAGCAGCTTGCCGGCCCGGCCGACGAAGGGCTGCCCTTGCGCATCCTCGTCCGCGCCCGGCGCCTCGCCGATGATCATCAGCGGCCCTTCGGGATTACCGCGGGCGAAGACGGCGCGCTTGGCCCCCTCGAACCTCAGGCCGCAGCCGTCGAAGGCGGCGATGGCGGCCTCCAGCTGGGTCAGGTCCTGGGCTTCGGCGGCGAGCCGGCGGGCGTCGGCGGCGGCCACGGCGGCCTCGGGCGCGGCCTGCGCGGCGGGGACGGCCGGACGGGCGCCCGGCATGCGCGTGGGCGGGGCGGCCGGGCGGGGCGGCGGCTTCTGGCCCTCGGCGATGCGGTCGATCGGGGAATCGAGGAACGAGCCCTCGGCGCCGGCGTCGGTCCAGAAGGCGAGCAGGCTCTCCAGAGCGCGCGGGTCGGTCTCGGCTGTGTGCACTGTTAGATATGAATGATAAGCAATCCGGCGACTTTTCCTTGCGCCGTCGCCAGCTTCGGCTAAGTCGGCGGAAGGTTCAATGCCGGAGCCCGTGATGACCGACGCCGCCTCTATAGCCCGCGAAGCCATGGACTACGACGTGGTGATCGTCGGGGCCGGTCCGGCGGGCCTGTCGGCGGCGATCCGGCTGAAGCAACTGGCGGTGCAGGCGGGGGCCGAGGTCTCGGTGGCGGTGCTGGAGAAGGGCTCGGAAGTCGGCGCCCATATCCTCTCGGGCGCGGTGATCGATCCGAAGGCGCTCAACGAGCTGATCCCGGGCTGGAAGACCAAGGGCGCGCCGCTGGAGACCGCCGTCACCGAGGACCACTTCCTCTACCTCGGCGCGGGCGGGCAGCTCGACATCTCCTGGCTGCCCAAGCCGTCGTTCATGTCCAACCACGGCATGTACATCGCCTCCCTGGCCAACCTCTGCCGCTGGCTGGCCGCCGAGGCCGAGGCGCTGGGGGTGGAGATCTATCCCGGTTTCGCGGCCTCCGAGGCGCTCTACGACGACAAGGGCGCCCTGCGCGGGGTCGTGGCCGGCGTCATGGGCGTGGACAAGCATGGCAAGGCGCGCGCCGACTACCAGCCGGGCATGGAGATCAACGGCCGCTACGTGCTGATCGCCGAGGGCGCGCGCGGCTCGCTGGCCAAGGAGGTCCAGGCCAAGTTCGGCCTCTGCGACGGGCGCGAGCCGCAGAAGTACGGCCTCGGCATCAAGGAGCTGTGGCAGGTGCCCGCCGAGAAGCACCGGCCGGGCCTGGTGCAGCACACCATGGGCTGGCCGCTGACCAATGATGTCGGCGGCGGCTCGTTCCTCTACCACTTCGGCGACCGCTATGTGGTGGTGGGTCTGGTGGTGCACCTGAACTACGCCAACCCCTATCTGTCGCCGTTCGACGAGTTCCAGCGGCTGAAGCACCATCCTTCGATCGCCCGGCACCTGGAGGGCGGCAAGCGCGTGTCCTACGGCGCCCGGGCGATCACCGAGGGCGGCTTCCAGTCCGTGCCCAAGCTGGTCTTCCCCGGCGGCGCTCTGATCGGCTGCTCGGCCGGCTTCGTGAACCTGCCGCGCATCAAGGGCAGCCACAACGCCATGAAGACCGGCATGCTGGGCGCCGAAGCGGCGTTCGCGGCGCTGCAGGCCGGGCGGGGCGGGGACGTGCTGGAGACCTACGAAGAGGCCTACCTCCGGTCGTGGGTGCACGAGGACCTGAAGGCCGTCCGAAACGCCAAGCCCCTGTGGTCGCGGTTCGGCACGTTCGTGGGCGGCCTGCTGCTGACCGGCGTCGACCTGTGGCTCAACCAGCTTCTCGGCGGTTTCTCACCGTTCGGCACGCTCAAGCACGGCAAGACGGACGCGCAGGCCACGGGCCTGGCCAAGGACTTCGCCCCGATCGCCTATCCCAAGCCGGACGGGGTCCTCAGTTTCGACAAACTCACCTCGGTCTATGTCTCGAACACCAATCACGACGAGGATCAGCCGAGCCATCTGAAGCTGAAGAATCCGGAGGTCCCGATCGCGGTGAACCTGCCGGCGTACGCCGAGCCGGCGCAGCGCTACTGCCCGGCGGGGGTCTACGAGGTGGTCGACAAGCAGGGGACGCCGACTTTCGTCATCAACGCCCAGAACTGCGTCCACTGCAAAACCTGCGATATCAAGGACCCCTCGCAAAACATCGTGTGGACCACGCCCGAAGGTGGCGGCGGCCCGAACTATCCCAATATGTAACCCAGCTCGGTTCGGCGAGCTGATCGCGTCATGTTCCGGGCCCAGAGCATGGGGATGCTCTTGATCGGGACCGAGAAACGACGGAACCTTGAGGCCATGCGCATTTCCCCCCGCTTGCTGTTGACCACCGCCCTGGCCGCACCCCTGGCCGGCCTGACCCTGGCGGGGTGCGCCACCACCGGCTCCGCGTCCGGCCCGCTGGCCGCCACGCCCGGCGAGGACAGCACCGCGGTCGAGCGCAGCTATGTGGGCGCCTCCAACTACGGCCTGTTCCTGGCCGGCGAGGCCGCGTTCCAGGCCGGCCGCAGCCAGGACGCCGCCGACTACTTCGCCCGCGCCCACGAAGGCGCCGGCGACCTGCCGCCCGAGACCCAGGCCCTGATCCGCGAGAAGGCCTTCACCGCCGCGGTCATGGCCGGCGACGTCGAGCGCGCCGCCGCCCTGGCGCCGGCGCCCGATCCGGAAAGCGCCGCCTCGAACCAGAGGCTCGCGCGCCTGGTGCGCGCGGTCGACGCCCTGTCGGACAACAAGGGCAAGGACGCCGACGCCATCCTCAACGCCCCGGGCAAGGGCGCGGCCTATGGCGCGGGCATCAACCTGCTGAAGCCGTGGGCCGCCGCCGCGGCCGGCGACGCCAAGCGCTCCACCCTGCCGCTCGACGGGCCGACTCCGGCCCTGACCCGCGTCGCCGCCCAGTTCGGCCGCGCGCTCCTGCTGGAGCGGGCCAAGCGCTTCGACGAGGCCGAGGCCGACTACAAGACCCTGACCGGGGGCCAGTTCGCCGCGCTCTACATCATCCCCTACGGCGAGTACCTGCAGCGTCGCGGGCGCTGGGACGACGCGAAGGCGCTTTACAAGGAGGCCACCGAGCGCAATCCCGGCTCGCGCGAGTTCCGCCGGGCCCTGGCCCACGTCAGCGCCGCCAAGCGGCCGGCGGCCCCGGCCCTGCCGACCTTGCGCCAGGGCGCCGCCCAGGCCCTGACCGCCGCGGCCGAGATGTCGCTGATCGAGAAGCGCTTCACCGACGGCCAGATCTACCTGCGCCTGGCGATCCGCCTGGACCCGCAGCAGAACGAGGCCTGGGTGTTCCTCGGCGACATCCTGGCCCAGTCCGATGACCACGACGCGGCCCGCGCCGCCTACGGCAAGGTGCCGGCCTCCTCGCCCGACTGGGTCGACGCGCGCGAGCGCATCATCGCCAGCTACCAGGCCGAGGATGACCTCGACACCGCCATCCGCATGGCGGAGGACCTGGTCAAGGTCGCGCCGGACGACCGCGACGCCCTGGTGGTGCAGGCCGACCTCTACCGCGCGGCCAACCGCTTCCCCGACGCGGTCAAGGTGCTGGACAAGCTGATCGCGTCGGATCCGTCCGGCGCCGACTGGGCCGTCTACTACGAGCGCGGCACCGCGCTCGACCGCGCCGGCCGCTGGCCCGAGGCCGAGCGGGATCTGCAGAAGGCCCTGAGCCTGAGGCCCGACCAGCCCGACGTGCTGAACTACCTCGGCTATTCGTGGGTCACCCGCGGCGAGCGCCTGCAGCAGGCGGTGGGCATGCTGCAGAAGGCCTATCTGGCTCAGCCCAACTCCGGCGAGATCGCCGACTCCCTCGGCTGGGCCTACTACAACATGGGCGACTTCAAGCAGGCGGTGCAGCGCCTGGAGCGGGCGGTGGCGCTCGAGCCCGTCAACGCCGAGATCAACGACCACCTGGGCGACGCCTACTGGCGCGCCGGGCGCAAGACCGAGGCCCAGTACCAGTGGAGCCGGGTGCTGAGCCTCAAGCCCGGGGCCGAGCTGAAGGCCGCCGTCGAGCGCAAGCTGTCGTCGGGCCTCGACCCCAATCCCCCTGCGGTGGCCCTGCGCGGATGACGGATCCATCATCGTGACGCGGACCGCCTTCGCCGCGGCCAAGGTCAACCTGTACCTGCATGTCGCGCCCCCGACCCCGGACGGCTATCACCCGATCGCCAGCCTGATGGCGTTCGCCGACGTCGGCGACACCGTGTCCGGCGCCCCCGCGTCCGAGTTGGCGCTGGAGATCGGCGGCCCGTTCGGCGAGGGCCTGTCGGCCGGCCCCGACAACCTCGTGCTGCGCGCCGCCCGGGCCCTGCTGGCCAAGGCCGGGCGGCCGGAGGCGGGCGCCAGCCTCGTGCTGACCAAGGCCCTGCCGATCGCCGCGGGCCTCGGCGGCGGCTCCAGCGACGCGGGGGCGGCCCTGCGCCTGCTCAACGCCCTGCACGGCCTGGGCTTCGGCGACGCGGCGCTGGAGAGCGTCGCGGCTGAGATCGGCGCTGACGGCGCGGCCTGCCTGCGCGCGCGCCTGCTGGTCGCCGAGGGCCGGGGAGAGAAGCTGTCGCCGGCCCCGGCCCTGCCGCATCTGCCGGCGGTGCTGGTCAATCCGGGCGTGCCGTCGCCGACCGGCCCGGTCTACCGCGCCTACGACGCCTCGGGCGCGCCCGGGGCGGCCGATCGCCCCGAGCCGCCGCCGCTGCGCACCGTGCGCGCCGCCGCCGAATGGCTGGCCCGCTGCCGCAACGACCTGGAGGCGCCGGCCCTCGGGCTCGAGCCTCGCATCGGCGAGGTCCTCGACGCCCTCAAGGCCCAGCCCGAGGCCATGCTGGTGCGCATGTCCGGCTCGGGCGCCACCTGCTTCGCCCTGACCAACACCCGCGCCGACGCCGACGCCCTGGCCAGCCGCCTGTCGGCGGCCCGGCCCGGCTGGTGGGTCAAGGCCTGCACCCTGGCTTAGGCGCGCCTCCTTCTCCCTCAAGGGGAGAAGGCCGGGATGAGGGTGATCGCGCAAACTGGGCGGCATATGGCGCGAGAGGCGGGACCGCCTCCAGCACCACTTCGTCCCATGTCCTGCACCCACCCTCACCCAACCCTCTCCCCTCGAGCGAGAGGGCGATTGCTATTCAATTGGCGACGGCGACGATCGCAGAAAAAAAGCGGCGGAGCCGAAGCCCCGCCGCCGACACGCTTGAAACTTGAGGCGGTGGGAGGCCCGCCTGGGCAGGCCTCCGTCCCGCATCAGCCGTGCACGATTTCCCCGTGCAGGTTGATGTCCAGGCCTTCCACTTCGACTTCCTCGCTGACGCGGATGCCGATGGTGTACTTGAGCACGGCCAGGATGATGAAGGTGACCACGCCCGAGTAGATGAAGGTGGCGGCCACGTCCTCGAACTGCAGGATCATCTGGCCGACGTTGCCGTCGTGGATCCAGCCCTTGGAGGCCGAGTTGATCACGTTCGAGGCGAACACGCCGGTGAGGATGGCGCCGAGAGCGCCGCCCACGCCGTGCACGCCCCAGCAGTCGAGCGCGTCGTCGTAGCCGAACATCTTCTTCACGTGCACCGCCGAGGTGTAGCAGACCACGCCGGCGATCAGGCCGATGATCAGGGCGTCCATCGGATTGACGTAGCCCGAGGCCGGGGTGATGGCCACGAGGCCGGCCACCGCGCCGGACACCATGCCCAGCACCGAGGGCTTCTTGGCGATGATCCATTCGGCGGCCATCCAGGCCAGGGCCGCGCCGGCCGTGGCGATCTGGGTGGCGACCGCGGCCATGCCGGCCTGGACGTTGGAGGTCACGGCCGAGCCGGCGTTGAAGCCGAACCAGCCGACCCACAGCAGCGAGGCGCCGATGACCGAGTAGGCGAGGTTGTGCGGCGCCATGTTCTCGGTGCCGAGGCCCTTGCGCTTGCCCAGCATCAGGGCGGCCACCAGGCCGGCGGTGCCGGCGTTCAGGTGCACCACCGAGCCGCCGGCGAAGTCGAGCGCGCCGGCCTTGCCGAGCCAGCCGCCGCCCCACACCCAGTGCGCCACCGGGCAGTAGACCAGCAGCAGCCAGGCGCCCATGAACAGCATGAAGGCGGAGAACTTCATGCGATCGGCCAAGGCGCCGGCGATCAGGGCCGGGGTGATGATCGCGAAGGTCATCTGGAAGAACATGTAGACCGACTCGGGGATGGTCGGCGCCAGGGTCGAGGTGGCGTTAAGGCCCATCGGCCCGAGCAGCAGGTACTTGACCCCGCCGATCATGGCGTTGCTACCGCCGCCGTCTGTGAAGGCCAGCGAATAGCCGGCCACCATCCACAGGACGGTGATCAGGGCCGTGGCGCCGAAGCTCTGCGCCAGGGTGGCCAGGATGTTCTTCTTGCGCACCATGCCGCCGTAGAACAGGGCCAGGCCCGGGATCGTCATCATCAGCACGAGCACGCTGGAGGTCAGCATCCAGGCGGTGTCGCCGGTGTCGATCTTGGGCGCGGCGGGCGCCGCAGCCGGCGCGGCCGCAGCCGGAGCAGCGGCGGGCGCCGCGGCGGCGGCGCTGGAGCCGGCGTCACTGGCCGCCGCGGCCGAGGAGGCCGCTTGGGCGTGGGCCTGGAGCGGAGCCGCCAAGGGGGCTCCGAGGATCGCTGCGGCGAGGGCGATGGCCCCGAGCCGCTTGAATCCGAATTTGCCGAGAATGGTCATCATGTTCCCCTTGAAAACTCCTTAGAGGGCGGCCGAGCCGGTTTCGCCCGTGCGGATGCGCACGGCGTCCTCGACGTTCAGGACGAAGATCTTGCCGTCCCCGATCTTACCGGTGGCGGCGGCGGCCTTGACGGCCTCGACGGCCTTGCCCACCGCGGCGTCGTCGACCACCGCTTCCAGTTTCACCTTGGGCACGAACACCACTTGGTATTCGGCCCCGCGATAGATTTCGGTCTGGCCCTTCTGCCGGCCATACCCCTTGACCTCGGAGACCGTCAGGCCCTCCACGCCGGCGGCGACGAGCGCTTCGCGCACCTCGTCCAGCTTGAAAGGTTTGACGATCGCAATGATCAGCTTCATTCGCCTCGCTCCTGCGTCCGCAAAGGCGCGCCCCTCTGCTCTCATCTGTGTGCGCCGCGATCGAAAGGAGTCCCCGTTCGTCCGGCAGGGCGACGCTAGACACGACGCGGCCGCGGACCGCCCGATCGGCGGCGGTCCTGGGCAGGATTTGGTCACCGGCGCCTGATTTGTGGGCGAATGCGGCGCAAGGCGCCCTGAATTTGTGCGGAATCGCCGCCCACCGCCCTTTCGGGGGCGCCGCGGCGCCTGCTTCGCGGGCGATCGGCCGCGCCCCTGCTCAAGGATCCGGCCCTGTCTGGTCGTCGCCGCGCCTGCGGCCGGTGCGGCCCTTCGCGCCTCAGCGTCAGGCCCTGCGGAGTCTTTAAAGATCGCCCGGAATCACGGCGCGGCCGTCTATTGACGCGATGAATTGTGGCATCCATCAACCTATATTATTTTAGAATATCTTTGATCTGCGCAATTTTCGCCACGGTCGGACCAAAATTAAGTCGAATTGTACTTATTGTCTTTGTGCGAGTTCTGATCACGAGTTCGTGAGCGCGCGCAACCAAGGTCGTCTTCACGGGTATCCCAGCGCAGGAAGCGGGCCCCGTCCGCGGGACCGCCCGATCACCCAGTGAGGAAGCCATGCGCACCCGTCTCATGTTCGCCTCTGCGACCACGGCCGTCGCTCTGTTCGCCGGCGCCGCCTACGCCCAGTCTTCGAGCGCTCAGGGCGACACGGCGGTGAACCCGCCCTCGGCCAACCAACTGCCGCCAGGCGCGGCCACCGGCAATGCGGCGACCAATCCTGCCCAACCGTCCGGCCAGGCCGGTTCGGGCGACGCGACGGCCCCGGCCGCCACTGAACCGACGCAGGGCCCCTCGGGCGCGACCAGCCCGAAGCCCAGCGCGTCTGGCCTGAACAACTCCGACGCCGCCACCGTGGCCCCGGCCGCCGGCGCCCCGACCGAACGGGCGCCCGCCGCCGGCGCGGACCTGGTGTCCAACGGTCCGATCCCCGATACCCCGGCCAATCGGGCGAAGTACGGCCAGCCGCTGTCGCACGCCGGCAAGATCAGCAAGCCGGCGGGGAACTGAAGACGAGTTCGGGGGTTGCGGCGAAAGGTCTAGCTGCCGCCGTATTCCGGGTTAGAAATGGCGCCGCGCCGGGCCCCCGCCGGCGCGGTGTCATGCGAGGTGAGGTTGATGAAACTGTCTAGGATGATCGTCGCCGCGGCTTTGACGGCCGCTATCTGCACGCCGGCCCTGAGCGCTTCGGCCATGGCCCAGCCGGCCGCCCCTGCCGCCGCTCCTCCGGCCGCCGCCGCGCCGGCCGCCGGTGCGACCGTGAACATCACGCCCAGCGGCGATATCGTCCAGACGCTGACGGCGTCGGGTCAGTTCACGATGCTTCTGAAGGCGCTGGACGCCGTCAACCTGACCAGCGTGCTCAAGACGCCCGGTCCCCTGACCATCTTCGCGCCCACCGACGCGGCGTTCGCGGCGACCACGGTGGACATGAACGACAAGGCCGCCCTGCAGCAACTGCTGGTCTACCACATCATCAACGCCAAGGTGGACGACTCCAAGATCAAGGGCGCCAAGGGCCCGATCCCCTCGGCGGCCGGCAAGCCGATCTACGTCGACGGCTCCACCACTCCGGCCAAGGCCAACGACGCGACCATCGTGGCCGACGCCTCGGTGTCCAACGGCGTGATCCATGTGATCGACAAGGTGCTGTCGCCGAGCTTCACCCCGCCGCCGGCGGCGGAGTAACCGGCGCCCCTCCGGCGTCTGAAGCCGTAGTCTTGATGCGCTACCGCTTCGCTGCTCGAGCGCCCAATAGCGCATTCTTGATACGCTATCGCTTCGCTGCTTGAGCGCCCAATAGCGCATTCTTGATGCGCTATCGCTTCGCTGCTTGAGCGCCCAATAGCGCATTCTTGATGCGCTATCGCTTCGCTGCTTGAGCGCGGTGTCGGCGGGCCCTATGGTCCGCCGACCTTTTTTTGGGCTCCCGGATGTCCGCCGAAACGACCCCGCTTTCCTTCCAGGACATGATCCTGACGCTGCACGCCTACTGGTCGAAGCAGGGCTGCGCGATTCTGCAGCCGTACGACGTGGAGGTGGGGGCGGGGACCCTGCATCCGGCCACGGTGCTGCGGGCGCTGGGCCCCAAGCCCTGGAACGCGGCCTATGTGCAGCCTTCGCGCCGTCCGGCCGACGGCCGCTACGGCGAGAACCCCAACCGGCTGCAGCACTACTACCAGTACCAGGTGATCCTGAAGCCCAACCCGCCGAACATGCAGGACCTGTACCTCGGCTCGCTGGAGGCGATCGGGCTCGATCCCACCCTGCACGACATCCGCTTCGTGGAGGACGACTGGGAGAACCCCACCGTCGGCGCCTGGGGCCTGGGCTGGGAGGTGTGGTGCGACGGGATGGAGGTGTCGCAGTACACCTACTTCCAGCAGGTGGGCGGCCTGGACGTGGACCCGGTGGCCGGCGAACTGACCTATGGCCTGGAGCGCCTGTGCATGTACGTGCAGGGCGTCGACAACGTCTACGACCTGCGCTTCAACGACGCCGGCGTCAGCTACGGCGACGTGTTCCTGGAGAACGAGCGCCAGCAGTCGGCGGCCAACTTCCACGGCTACGACGTGCCCATGCTGCAGCGGCAGTTCGTCGACATGGAGGCCGAGGTCAGGAGCCTGCTCGGCCAGACCGGGCCGCAGGGCCAAGCCCTGGTGCTGCCGGCCTACGACCGCGTGCTCAAGGCCAGCCACCTCTTCAACCTGATGGACGCCCGCGGAGCCATCGCCGTGGCCGAGCGCCAGAGCTACATCGGCCGCATCCGCGACCTGTGCAAGCTGTGCGCCGAGGCCTGGCTGAAGCAGCAGACGGAGGCCGCGTGAGGCCCGCACTCGTTTCGTTGGCGGCCATCGCCGTCTTGCTGGCCGCCGCCCCTGCCGCCCTGGCTCAGGACGCGCCCGAGGGCCGCGTGGTGCGCGAGCGGCCGCTGACCGCCGAGGACCGGGCAGCGCTCAACAAGGACTTCGGCGACGCCGTCCAGGCGGCCCGCACGTCCCTGCCGGTGTTCTGGGGCCGGCTGGCCGAGAACCCCAACGCCGGGCCGGGCGACTTCCAGCTGAAGGTGGCGTTCAGGAGCCCGCAGGGCGGGGTCGAGGACATCTGGCTGTCGGACATCAAGCATGAGGGCGCCCGCATCTCCGGCCGGCTGACCTACGAGCCCGAGAGCCTGCCCAGCATGCACCGTTCGCAGATCGTGCCGATCGCCGAGGGCGACATCATCGACTGGACCTTCAAGGAAGGGCGCAAGCGCTACGGCCACTTCACCACCCGCGTGCTCGCCAAGGCCAATCCCGAGGAGGCGGCCAAGACCCTGGCCGCCCTGTCCGACAACCCGCTTCCCGCCGACGCCCGCAAGTAATGCCCCAGCTCCTGCTCGAACTGTTTTCCGAAGAGATTCCCGCGCGCATGCAGGCCCAGGCGGCGCGCGACCTTGAGCGCATGGCGCGCGAGCGGCTGGCCGAGGCCGGCTTCCTGCCCGAGGGGGTGAAGGCCTTCGCCGGCCCGCGCCGGCTGACCCTGGCGGTCGACGGCCTGGCCCCGGCGCAGTCGGACCGGCAGGAGGAGCGCAAGGGCCCCAGGGCCAATGCGCCCGAACAGGCCATCGACGGCTTCCTGCGCTCCACCGGCCTGACGCGCGACCAGCTGACGGAGCGCGACGGGGTGCTGTTCGCCGTCACTCAAAAGAAGGGCCGTCCGACGCCCGAGATCGTGGCCGAGATGGTCGACCAGATCGTGCGGTCGTTCCCCTGGCCCAAGTCGATGACCTGGGGCTCGGGCAAGCTGCGCTGGGTGCGCCCGCTGCAGCGCATCCTGTGCGTGTTCGACGGCGAGGTCGTGCCGTTCGACATCGACGGCATCCCGAGCGGGGACATGACCCAGGGGCACCGCTTCATGGGCGGCCGGCAGGCGTTCCGCGCCCGCACCTTCGAGCAATACGCCGAGGGCCTGGCGGCCAACTGCGTGGTGCTGGACGTGCAGGAGCGCAAGGCGCGCATCGTCCACGAGGCCCGCACCCTGTGCCAGGCGCGCAACCTGGAGCTGGTCGAGGATGAGGGCCTGCTGGACGAGGTCGCCGGCCTTGCCGAATGGCCCGTCCCGATCCTCGGCGACATGGACCCGGCCTTCCTCGACCTGCCGCCCGAGGTGATCCGCACCTCCATGCGCACGCACCAGAAGTATTTCGCCGTGCGCGATCCGGCGACCGGCAAGCTGGCGCCCCACTTCCTGGCGGTGGCCAATATCGAGGCGACCGACGGCGGGAAGGCGATCGCCGCCGGCAACGCCCGGGTGCTGTCGGCGCGCCTGAACGACGCCCGCTTCTTCTGGGACGAGGACCGCAAGGTCGCGCTGGAGAGCCGGCTGGAGAAGCTGAAGGGCGTCACCTTCCACGCCAGGCTCGGGACGATGTACGAGCGGGTCGAGCGGATCGCCGCCCTGGCCCGCCACATCGCGCCGATGGTCGGCGTCGACATGGAGTTGGCCGAACGGGCCGGGCGCCTGGCCAAGGCCGACCTGGCGTCGGGCATGGTCGGCGAGTTCCCCGAACTGCAGGGCCTGATGGGCGGCTATTACGCCCGCGCCGAAGGCCTGGGCGACACCATCGCCGACGCCGTCCGCGACCACTACAAGCCCGTGGGGCCCAGCGACACCGTGCCGGCCGCGCCGGCGAGCGTGGCCGTGGCCCTGGCCGACAAGCTCGACACGCTGGTGGGCTTCTTCTCGATCGACGAGAAGCCGACCGGCTCCAAGGACCCCTACGCCCTGCGCCGCGCGGCCCTGGGCGTGATCCGCATCCTGCTGGAAGGGCGCCTGCGCGTGCCGCTGCACCGCGTCGTGTCGGCGAACGTCGGCAAGGACCTGGGGGCCTTCTTCGCCGACCGCTTGAAGGTCGCCCTGCGCGAGCAAGGCAAGCGGCACGATCTGGTCGACGCCATCTTCGCCCTCGGCGACGACGACCTGGTGCGGGTGGTCGACCGGATCGAGGCGCTGGACGCCTTCCTCAAGACCGAGGACGGGGCCAACCTGCTGGCCGGCTACAAGCGCGCAGTCAACATCCTCAAGGCCGAGGAGAAGAAGGAACCGCTGCCCGTGGGCGAGGCCAAGTCCATGCCCGGGGCGCCGGACGAGGAGACCTTCCTGCTCGCCGCTCTGCGGCTGGCCTTGCCGGATTTGAAGATCGAGCTGGAGAACGAACAGTTCACCGAAGCGTTGGGAACCTTGGCGCAGCTGCGTGCGCCGGTGGACGCCTTCTTCGAGAAGGTGCTAGTGAACGCTGACGATGCTGCGGTGCGGCAAAACCGCTTGCGGCTTCTTGCGCAGGTGCGCGACGCCATGGGTCTGGTGGCGGACTTCTCGCTGATCGCGGGCTAAGTCCTCCCGTCCAAGCAAGGGCAGAGTGAGCGATGCTGGTGGATTCCAAGGTCACGTCCGGTTGGGTCTATGCCTTCGGCGGCGGCGGGGCGGACGGCGACGCCTCGATGAAGAATCTGTTGGGCGGCAAGGGCGCCAATCTCGCCGAGATGAGCGCGCTCGGCCTGCCGGTGCCGCCCGGCTTCACCATCACCACCGAGGCCTGCACCCACTACTACAAGAACGGATCGACCTATCCTGACGACCTGAAGGGCCAGGTCGACGCCGCCCTCGCCAGGGTCGAGGAGCTGGTCGGCAAGCGCTTCGGCGATCCGGCCAATCCGCTGCTGGTGTCGGTTCGCTCGGGCGCGCGGGCGTCGATGCCGGGCATGATGGACACGGTTCTGAACCTCGGCCTCAACGACGAGACCGTGCAGGGCCTGGCCAGGCTGTCGGGCGACGAGCGCTTCGCCTTCGACAGCTACCGCCGCTTCATCCAGATGTACTCCAACGTGGTGCTGGGCCTGGACCACCACATGTTCGAGGAGATCCTCGACGACGCCAAGGACCGGGTCGGCGCCTATGTCGACACCGACCTGACGGCGGACGACTGGAAGGAGGTCGTGGGCCTCTACAAGCAGGCGGTGCAGGGCGAGCTCGGCAAGCCGTTCCCGCAGGACGTGGGCGACCAGCTGTGGGGCGCGGTCGGGGCGGTGTTCGCCAGCTGGATGAACGACCGGGCCAAGTTCTATCGCCGCATGCACGACATCCCCGAGAGCTGGGGCACGGCGGTGAACGTGCAGTCGATGGTGTTCGGCAACATGGGGCCGACCTCGGCCACCGGCGTGGCCTTCACCCGCAACCCCTCGACCGGCGAAAACCGCCTCTACGGCGAGTTCCTGATCAACGCCCAGGGCGAGGACGTGGTGGCCGGCATCCGCACGCCGCAGTCCTTGACCAAGGCCGCGCGCGAGGAGATGGGCGACGAGAACCCCTCGATGGAGGAGGCGCTGCCCGAGGTGTTCATCCAGTTCAAGGCGGTGGTCGAGCGGCTGGAGCGCCACTACCGCGACATGCAGGACATCGAGTTCACCGTGGAGCAGGGCACGCTCTACATGCTGCAGACCCGCAACGGGAAGCGCACCGCCAAGGCGGCGCTGAAGGTGGCGGTGGACATGGCGGCCGACGGGCTGATCAGCCGCAAGGAGGCCGTCGCGCGCATCGAGCCGGCCTCCCTCGACCAACTGCTGCACCCGACCCTGGATCCCAAGGCCGAGCGCGACGTGCTGGCCACCGGCCTGCCGGCGTCGCCCGGCGCGGCCACCGGCAAGGTGGTGTTCGACGCCGACGAGGCCGAACGCCTGGGCCAGGCCGGCGAGGCGGTGATCCTGGTGCGCGAGGAGACCTCGCCCGAGGACATCCACGGCATGCACGCGGCGCGCGGCATCGTCACGGCCCGCGGCGGCATGACCAGCCACGCGGCGGTGGTGGCGCGCGGCATGGGGCGGCCTTGCGTCTCCGGCGCCGGCGAGATCCAGATCGACGCGCAGGCCGGTCGCTTCAGCTGCAAGGGCCGCACGGTGCAGGCCGGCGAGACCATCACCATCGACGGCTCCAGGGGGGAGATCCTGGCCGGCGCGGTGCAGATGATCGAGCCTGAGCTGACCGGCGACTTCGCCACCCTGATGAGCTGGGCCGACGAGATGCGCCGGCTGAAGGTGCGGGCCAACGCCGAGACGCCGCTCGACGCCTCGACCGCGCGCAGGTTCGGGGCCGAGGGCATCGGCCTCTGCCGCACCGAGCACATGTTCTTCGACGCCGACCGCATCGCCGCCGTGCGCGAGATGATCCTGGCCGACGACGAGGCCGGCCGCCGCGCGGCCCTGGCCAAGATCCTGCCGATGCAGCGCGACGACTTCGTGCAGCTCTTCACCATCATGAAGGGCCTGCCGGTGACCATCCGCCTGCTCGACCCGCCGCTGCACGAGTTCCTGCCGCACTCGGCCGAGGACCTGAAGTCGGTGGCCGAGGCCACCGGGCTGGACGCCGACAAGCTGCTGCGCCGGGCCAGGGACCTGCAGGAGACCAACCCCATGCTCGGCCACCGCGGCTGCCGCCTGGGCGTGTCCTATCCCGAGATCTACGAGATGCAGGTGCGCGCGATCTTCGAGGCGGCCGTCGAGGTCTCCAAAGCGGGTGAGGCGGTGAAGCCCGAGATCATGCATCCCCTGGTCAGCAAGGGCGAGGAGATGGACTACCTGCGCGCCCTGACCGACCGCGTGGCCCAGGCCGTGGCGTCCGAGACCGGCGTGACCCTCGAGTACGAGGTCGGGACCATGATCGAGCTGCCTCGGGCGGCGATCCGGGCCGGCGACCTGGCCAAGAGCGCCGAGTTCTTCTCGTTCGGCACCAACGACCTGACCCAGACCACCTTCGGCATCAGCCGCGACGACTCGGGCCGCTTCCTGAAGGCCTATCTGGACAAGGGCATCTTCGAGAAGGACCCGTTCGTGTCGATCGACATCGACGGGGTGGGGGACCTGATCCGCCTCGCCGCCCAGCGCGGCCGCGTCGAGCGGCCCGGCATGAAGATGGGCATCTGCGGCGAACACGGCGGCGACCCCGCCTCGATCGCCTTCTGCGAGCAGGTCGGCCTCGACTACGTGTCCTGCTCCCCCTATCGCGTGCCGATCGCCCGCCTGGCGGCGGCCCAGGCGGCGCTGGGGTAGCGCCGTTCGCGGCCTCCCCCGCTCGCGGGGGAGGGGGCACGCCGAGCCCGGCGTAAGCCGGGCGAAGAGCGGGTGGTGGAGAGGGCGCGGGCGCGCGCTCACGCCTTCAGCTGCGAACTGAATCGGTTCTGAGCCGGCGCGCCCTCTGCGCCCTCGGCTCTTCGCTTCGCTTGGCCGATGGTTCCCCTCTCCCGCGAGCGGGAGAGGTCGTCATTGCCGCCAGCTATTCACCCACCATTCACCTACCTTAAGGCTTCGCCTCAATACAGCCATGGTTCAGTCAAGGTGTGATGCCGGATAGACCAGGTTTCGACATGCTCTGACACAAGCTGTGTCTCAAATGCCTCAGGTCACGTCCATACATTCGTAGCGTGACAGTTCAGGGACAACCTTTCCGAATTTACGGTGTTTACTCCAGCAGTTCGCAAGAACACGTGAGGAGTAATTCGATGAAGTCTCTCATTATTGCCGCGGTTGCGGTGTCGGGTGTCGCTATGGCCGCGCCGGCCTTCGCTCAGACCGCCAGCGCCCCGGCGCCGACCCTGACCCAGCCGCAGGGCTATCTGAACCTCGGCTACACCTACCTGAACCCCTACGGCCACGACCTCGGCGAGGTGTTCGGCCGCGGCGGCCTGAAGTTCAGCCGTTACTGGGGCGTGGAAGGCGAGATCGGCGGCGGCGTTCTCGGCAACCACTTCGCCACGGGCCCGGGCATCAACAACCGGGTGAACCTGTCCGAGGGCATCCAGTCGGCGATCTACGGCGTGGGCTACCTGCCCCTGCCGGTGCTGGGCGGCGACAAGCTCGAGCTGCTGGCCCGGGCGGGCTATGGCGAGACCCCGCTGCACGTCCGCAGCGACTTCGGCCCCAGCGCCAACAACTCCAACAACCAGATCACCGTGGCCAACTGGAACTACGGCGCGGGCATGCAATACGCCCTGAACGGCAAGGACGGCCTGCGCTTCGACTACACGCGTCGCGACTTCCAGTACAAGGGGCCGGACAATCCGAAGGACATGGACACCTATTCCGTCGCCTTCGTGCACAAGTTCTGATCGTCGCTCCCAGGGGCGATCAGATGGCCTCCGCCGGAAACGGCGGGGGCTTTTTGCTATTCCCGCAACAGCGGCAGGGCCAGACCCGACACCGGCTTGGCGCTGAGCAGCTCGCGCTTGAAGCGGAACAGCTCGGCCGGCCGCCCGCCGGTGTCCACGTCGAAGCGGCCGAGGCCCTCCACCAGGTCGGCGCGCTCCAGGGCGCGGCGGAAGTTCTGCTTGTGCAGGGCGACGCCGGCGATCGCCTCCACCACCCGCTGCAGGCGCGACAGGGTGAATTCCGGCGGGGTCAGCTCGAAGGCCACGGGGCGGTATTTCAGCTTGCCGCGCAGGCGTCCAAGGCCGGTGGCCAGGATGCGGCGGTGGTCCGAGATCATCGGCTCGCCGAACGCCGGATCGAAGCGCACCGGCTCGGGGGCGGGGCCCCCCTTGGCGCGGGCGCGGTCGCGGGCCGCCTCGGGGGCGAGACCGGCCTCATAGAGCAGCTCATAGCGCTCCAGCACCCGTTCCTCGTTCCACGGCGCGTCGTCGAGGGCGAACAGCAGGCGGACCCGGGCCAGGCGTTCCTCGCGCCCGTCGGCCCAGGCGGTGAGGGCCGGGGCGATGGCCTCGTCGATGGCGTGGGGGCGGCCCTTGCGCCAGTCCTCCCAGGGGAAGAAGCGCCGCCAGGAGGACCAGGCGCCGCCCTTGGCGGAGGTGTCGACCGTCTCGCTGGTGAGGGCGAGATAGCCCACCGAGATCACCCGCGCGCCGCCGGCGCCGACGTCGGCCAGGGGCGCGTCGCGGCCCCGGTCGCCGAAGGTGTAGAGCTGCTCGACATAGCCGAGGTCGAAGCCGGTCTGTTCGGTGACGAAGGCGCGCAGGGCCAGCTCGAAGGTGCGCCGGCCAGCCGGGTCGAACGGACCGAAGGGCAGGCCGGCGAGAGTCTCCCGGCCGTCTTCATCGTGGCCGCGCACGGTCAGCACCCGGCCGTCGCCGTCCTGCACGGCCATGATCACGGCCGACAGGCCGATGACGATGCCGGCGCTGGACGCCCCGAGGGTCATGATCGGCCGCTCACGCCTTGCGTCTGCCGATGGGGGGCGCGGTCGGAAGTTTGGCCATGAGCTCTTCGAACCGTTCCACGTAGCGCCGCTGCGCCTCGGACGGCGACCACGGCTCGATCTGAAGGTGATAGCCGGACGGCGGGGCGCCGAACAGAGCCAGGGATTCGTCGTGATCGAAGCCGGCCAGCTGGGTGGCCTCGAAGAAGGCGCAGGCGTGGTCGGCCTTCTTGATCACGGCCTTGACCGCCTGGGGCGTCTTGGCCGGCAGGCCGAAGCGCACGTGGATCGCCGTCTCCAGCTTCTCCTCGAAGATCTTGTAGTCGATGCCGAGGGCCGCCTTGAACGGCGAGATCATGTCGCCGATCACATATTCGGGCGCGTCGTGCAGCAGGGCGGCCAGGCGCCACCTAACCTCGAGCCCGGGCGCCAGATGCAGCGCGATCTCCTCCACCACCATCGAGTGCTGGGCCACCGAGAAGCCGTGGTCGCCCACCGTCTGGCCGTTCCAGCGGGCCACCCGGGCCAGGCCATGGGCGATGTCGCCGATCTCGATGTCCATGGGCGAGGGGTCGAGCAGGTCGAGCCGGCGGCCCGACAGCATGCGCTGCCAGGCGCGAGGCTCCTTGCCCTTGGCCGCCTTGGCCGAGGAGCTTCGCGGGGCGGCCTTGCCGCGGATCGGGGTTTGACGCAGCTCTTTGGTCAAGAGATCGTTCCTGGATGCAGCTTCGCCTTCGCCCCGGGCCGTCCGGCCGTCAAGGGCGAAGCGGCGAGAAGCCGGAGGGCGGACGATGACCGCGACCAGCATTCCTTGGGCCAGGATCATGGCGCCGGTGGCCGGCGCCCCCGGCGACCAGGCCGTGCTCGAGGCCGCCGCCGCCGTCGCGGCCCCGTTCGGGGCCGAGGTCGCGGCGGTCTACGCCCCCGCCGACGTGGCCGATCTGATGCCCTGGATGGGCGACGGGTTCATGGGCGGGGTGCAGGTGGCGGCGGTGGAGAGCCTGAAGGAGGCGGCGGAGGAGGGACGCCATGCGGCCGAGGCCGCGTTCGCCGCCTGCGGCTATCCCAACAAGACCTTCATCGCCCTGGACTCGCCGGTCTGGTCGTCGCTGTCGATGCACAGCCGCCTGTCGGACGTGGTGGTGTTCGGCGCCGACGCCGCCCGCGCCCGCGGCCCCCTGGCCCAGGCCCTCCAGCAGATGATCGCGGCCGAGCAGAGGCCGGTGGTGGTGGCCCGGCCGGGGCTGGATCCGCAGGGGGTGATCGTGGTGGCGTGGGACGGCGGCAAGGAGGCGAGCCGGGCCATGCGCACGGCCCTGCCGCTGCTGCAGCGGGCCAAGGCGGTGCACATCGTCGCCTGCGCCGGCTCCTCGCCCCGGGTGTTCGATCCCGAGGCCCTCAGGGCGTTCCTGCGGGCGCGGGGCGTGACGTCGCAGGTCACCCTGATCGAAGGCGGGGGAGAGGTGGGCGCCCAGCTGCTCAAGGCCGCCCGCGAGCTCGGGGCCAACCTGTTCGTGGCCGGCGCCTACGGCCATCCCCGGCTGCAGGAGTTCATCTTTGGCGGGGCGACACGGGCGTTCCTCAACGCCGAAAGCCCGTCGCTCTTCCTCTCGCACTGACGCCCGTCCCGAACGGAAAGCGGGTCAGGTGATGTGCTTGGCGGACACCGGGTCGGAGGCGGGGAAGGTCTCTTCCAGGCCCTCGTCGAGCAGGTCCTGCTCGTGCGGATCGGCCTCGTCCTCGATGTCGTCCGCCGAAGCGCCTGAACCGGTCGGCTGGGGTTGGCCGCCCTCGAGGATCGACACCTCGGCGTCCGCCTCGAAGGAGCGCTCCTCCCACTGACGGCTGCCCTCGGGCTTGGTCGAAACGGTCTGGTCTTCGTCCTTCACGGCGTAAGCCTCCTGCTTGTTACCGCGCAGATAGCCGAGCTCGGCCAACTGCTCGTCCGACAGTTCGCGCGTGGTCTCGTATTTCTCCACGTCGTCGTCGCGGGGGTTGGTGATGGCGTCGATGTTGTCGACGTAGCTGAGGTTCGGCTCGATCGGCGCGGCCCGCTCGGCCGTGCGGTCGATCAGGCGGTCAAGGCCGGCCCGCGCGTCGGCCTCGGGCACGTCCTCCAGGTCGTCGTCGAGGCCGTCGTCCTCGTCGTCGTCCGCGTCTTCCTCGTCATCCAACTCGAGGTCCTCGAGATCGTCGTCGTCGTAGTCGTCGGCGGTCTCGTCTTCGTCCTCGTCGTCATCGGCGTCGCCCAGGGCCGAGGTGACGTCATAGACGTCGGTCAAATCGTCCGGGTCGCCGTCCACGTCGTCGGGGGCGGCGCCGGTGGGATCCTCGTCCAGGCCATGGGTCTCGTCGAAGACCTCGGCCTCGTCCTGAGGGTCGGATTGGTCGTCCCAATCGGTCTCGGGGGCATCGGGCATCGAGCGATCTCCTGCGGCGCGAAGAAGCGCGCTGGCTGGAATCAACCCGGGGGACGGTCATCCGTTCCTAGCGGAGCAGGCGATTGTCGAGGTGTGCGGACGCTCAGGCCAGGGCGGCCAGTTCGCCGGCGATCTCGTCCATCACCGCGTCCCACCGGCGCGAACCGGGCGGGGTGAAGACGCGCATGGTCGGATACCAGGGATAGCGGTCGCTGCCGAGCTTGGGCCAGGCGCCGGGGGTGGAGATCAGCCAGGTGGCGGCGCCGCAGGCGGCGGCGATGTTGCTGGTGGCGTTGGCCGGGCCGAGCACGAGGTCGAGGGCGCAGGTCAGGGCGGCGACTTCGTCGAGGTCGTCCTTCAGGTCCAGGCCGGGCGGGCGCCACAGCTGCACGCCGAACCGCTCGCGGGCGTAGTCGGTCTCCGCCGCCGTGTCGCCGTACTGCACATCGACGAACGTCACGCCGGGCGTGCGGAGCACCGGGGCCCAGGCCTCGAACGGCGAGAAGTAGCGCAGGCGGGCGCCCTCCAGCTTCAGGCTCTTCCACAGCACCCCGACCTTGAGGCCGCGAGGCGCCTCCGTATCCAGGACGGTCTTCCAGTGAGCGACGCGGGCCGGGTCGGCGGCCAGGTAGGCCGGGCGGTCCGGGAACGAGTCCACCGTCGGCCGGAAGCGCGGCAGCAGGGAGGCGATCGGCGCCCACAGGTCTATGCGGCTCATGTCGCCGACGAAGGGGGTGACGCGCACGGTGCGGGCCTCGACGGCGTAGGTCACGTGGGGGCCGACCTCGATCCCGGGGTAGGCGCGCTCGAACAGGGGCACGAGGCGCTTCTCGACCGCCAGCACCAGATGGCCCTCGGGCCCCAGGGCCTCGATCACCTCGGGCAGCAGGTTGGCGAACAGCACCTCGTCGCCCAGGCCCTGCTCGCCGACCAGAAGCAAGGTCTTGCCCCGCAGGTCGTCGCCCTTGGAGAAGCGGGCGCGGTCGATCAGGAAGTGGGTGCAGTCGGGATAGTGGTGCGACAGCCGCGCCTCGTAGGCCGGCCAGCCCTCTTCGAGCCGCCCGCGGGCGACCAGCATGGTCGAGCGGGCCAGCTGCATCATGGCGCGCTCGTGATCGGCCATCTGGCCCTTCAGGGCGTCCTCGCAGTCGACCAGGGCCGCCTCGGGATCGCCGAGCTGGAGCTTGGCCGTGGAGCGGTTGTAGCGCGCCTTGACGAATGTCTCGTCGAGTCTCAGCGCCTCGTCGAAGAAGGGCAGGGCGGATTCGAAGTCGCCCTGGTCGGTGAGCACGGTGCCGAGGGTGTTCCACAGCAGGGAATTGCCGGGATTGGCCTCGATCACCGGTCGCAGGGTCTCGATGGCCTCGCCGTAGCGATGGGCGTCGCGCTGGATGCACGCCAGGTTGTTGGAGGCCTCGATCTCGCCGGGGTGCTTGGCCAGGTAGCCGGCGAGCAACTGCTCGGCGATGTCCTTCATGCCCATGCGGTAGGCGAGGCGAGCGAGGTTGGAGGCGATCTCGTCGTGCTCGGGGGCCAGTTGCAGGGCCGCCTCGTAGCATTGCAGGGAGGTCTTGAAGTCGCCGGCCTTCTCCTGGGCGATGGCCAGGCAGTACCAGCCCATGCCGCAGCGCTCGTCCTGCTCCAAGGCGCGGGTGGCCCAGGTGGCGGCGGTGCGGTGGTCCTCGGCGCGCAGGCAGGCGACGGCCTGCTCCAGGAAGGGCTGCACGGACATGGCCTTGAGCTCGGCCAGGGCGGCGGTCAGGCGGCGCATGCCGTCGGCGGATCCGGCCTGACCGGCCAGGCCCAGGGCCACCCGGGCGCGCGCCGGGGCGGCGGCGGTCTCGGCTCCCACCGCCTTGGACGACAGCGCGAGGGCCGAGGCGGACGTGTGGGAAGGTCGGCGGGCGCTCATGCGGGCGAATCTCCAGACCCTACCTGCTTGGCCCGCGCATGATTAACGTCACGCTAACCCTGATCCTGCGGCGAAGTGCAAGGCGGCGTTAACCACCCGCCTCTAGCCTTGAAAACCTCCCGCGTGGCGACGACTGTGGCGACGCGGGTCGGGGGAATCGTCCGACGGCCCTGCGCTGTCGCCGGAGTAGGGGCTGATGCCGCTCAAGCTGTCGCTTAAGCCGGGGGAGAAATTCGTCCTCAACGGGGCCGTCGTGCAGAACGGCGACCGTCGCGGCGTGCTGATCCTGCAGAACAAGGCCTCGGTGCTGCGCGAGAAGGACATCATGCAGGCCGAGGAGGCCAACACGCCGGCCCGGCGCATCTATTTCCCCGTGATGATGATGTACCTGGACGAGGGCGGCGCGCCGAAGTTCTTCGACGAATTCGTGCGCCGCCTGAACGAGTTCATGGGGGCTATCCGCAATCCCGATGTGCTGGCCGACTGTGTGGCCATCTCCAAGCACACCATGGCGCGCGAGTACTACAAGGCGCTGATGCTGTGCCGGAAGTTGATCGATTACGAGGACGAGAGACTGTCGAATGTCGCTTCAGGCCTATCAAAGGGCGGCTGAGCAGGCCGAGGGCCCCAAGCAGACGGAGTACCGTCTGTTCGGCCTCGTCACCCGCGCCCTGATGGACGCGGCGCAGAAGGACGTGTCCGATGTCGGCGGCCGGATGCGGGCGCTGCACTGGAACCGCCGGCTGTGGACCACGCTCGCGGCCGATTGCGCCAACCCGGACAACCGCCTGCCCGTGCCCCTGCGGGCCAATATCATCTCGCTGAGCATCTGGGTCGACAAGCACACCTCGCAGGTGATGCAGGCCCAGGCGGCGATCCAACCCCTGATCGACGTCAACCGCATCATCATGCAGGGCCTCAGCGGCCAGATGTCGAACGGCGGCCAGGCCGGCGCCGACGGTCCCGCGCCCCTGGCGCAGTCGGCCTGACTATTCACGAAAAAGGGCAGGCCCGCGGGCCTGCCGAGTTCGCCATCCCCGGGGGGTTGCCCGGATTCTTGGCCGCGTCTCTTCGGCCAAGCCATGGGAGTCCGGAAGGCGGCCAGCGCCTCCCGGACCGATCGCTCAGAAGCGGTAGTTCATCTGCACGCCGATGACGCGGGGCGTCTGTTTGATGCCGCCGTAGTTGTAGCCGTTGAGGCCCTCGCCCTTGTTGAGCCACTCCTGCGAGTCGAACAGGTTGGTCACGTAGCCGGCGATCTCCAGGTCCTTGTAGTACATGCCGACCCGGGCGTTCATCAGGTGGGTCTCGTTGCCGTTGATGAAGTTCGGCGCCACGGTCGCATTGTAGGAATTGGTTCCCGGCCCAGTGCCGCGCATGTACTTGCCGGTATAGGCGTAGTCCACGCGGGCGTAGACCGGGAAGTCCATCAGGTTGGTGTCGTATTGCAGGCCGACGTTGGCCGTCCAATCCGGCACGCCGAGGTTGTCGCCCTCCTTGACCAGCAGCTTGTGCGACACCCCTGGGGAGTAGGTGTCCTTGGTGTAGCGGGCGTTGTCGTAGGCGACGTTGGCGTTGAGGGTGAAGCCCAGCGCACGGCCGGTGAACTGCACCTCGCCCCCGTCGGACGCCGCCGTGGCGGCGTTGCTGGTGTAGGAGAAGGCGCAGGTCGGCAGGCTTTCGACGAACTGCACATTGTCCCACACGATGTGAAAGGCCGCGGCGTTGACCTGGGCGTGGCCGCCGAACAGGCGGAACTTGCCGCCCGCTTCCATCGACTTCACCGAGTCACGCTCGTAGGTGCCGGGCGACTGGGCCAGGCCCAGGGAGGCCAGGTCCTGGGCGCACATCACCGGCGGCACGAACGGGTTGATGCCGCCCGGGCGATAGCCTTCGGCGTAGGTAACATAGATCATGTCGTTGGGGGTCAGCTGGTAGGAGGCGCCGACCTTGGGCGTGATCGGGTTCTCCTTCAGCTTGGTGTAGGTGTACTGGTACGGGCACCCGGCCTTGCCATAACCCTCCTGCGCCGCGGCGGTGACGGTGGACGCCGAAATATGCTGCGGGCACGCGCCGTAGTTGACGGCGAAGGCCGCCAGCGAGTTCGGGTTGGTCTCGATCCCGTTGGTGGTGTAGGTCGGCGCTCCGGTCCGCGGGTCGTTGCCGATGAAGTGCGCCAACTCGCCGGTGCTGGTCGAGCCGACCCAGCCGGTCGGCGCGGAGGCCACGGTGCCGCCGTAGATCTGCAGGAACTGCTGGTTGTAGTTCACCGCCCGCACGCCGGCCGTGATCTTGAACTTGTCGGTCACGGCGAAGGTGAACTCGCCGAACACCGACTGTTCGTCCTCGAGGATGTCGATGTTGCGCGTCGACACATCGTTCAGCGCAGCGCCGGGAACCTGTAGGACCGGAGCGGCCAGGGTGCCCTGGAACCACTGCTCGGGCACGCCGAGCACCGCCTGGGACATCTGCGGTTCGTTCCAGCTCGAGCCCACGTTGACGTGGTTGTGCGCGTGCTCGATGAAGGCGCCGACCACGAACTGCAGCCGCCAGGACGGGTCGGTGGTCGAGACCCGGAACTCCTGCGTCGTCTGCCCACGGCGGTTGTTGAAGAAGTAGTAGCCGAACGAATCGGCCGGGCCCGTGCCCGTGCCGCCGACCCAGGATTGCGGGATGTATCGCGCCGAGAACGAACACGTGGAGGTGAGAATCGGCGTCAGCAGGCCCGGGCCGGACGGGCAGGGCTGGTTGGCCCACAGGGCCGGCTGGTGGGTGATCGCCTGAGGGCGGGTGGTCGGCAGCGGACGCACATTGGATCCGCCGCCGGTGAAGGTCCAGCCGCCGGTGGTGGCGTCGTCGTAGGCGGTGATCGACTTGAAGTCGAGCTTGTCGTTCCAGTTGTAGTCCAGGGCCAGGCTGGGCACGGTGAAGATCGTGCGCCGGGGCGAACTGACGTACTGGACGTTGGTGGGCGACAGGTAGCGGCCCTGGGTGTCGCCGTTGCCCTCGCCGAGCCAGGTCTGGGCCGGAATGGTGAAGCCGGGCAGGACCCGCGCCGGGAATGAGAAGCGCACGCCGTTGACCGTGCCGGCTTCGCTGATGGTGGCGGTCGGAAGCGTCATGGCTGGCGACGAAGTGCTCACCGACGGAGTGTCGTTGGAGTAGTTCATCTGATGGAACACCGACACGGTCGCCTTGAGGTCGGGCGTCACTTGCCAGAGCACGGCGCCGCGCAGCGAATAGTCGTTGCCCCAGTTCACGTTCGAAGCGAACTGGTGGCCGTCATACTGCGAAAACTTGTCGGCCCAGCCGGGTGTGTCCTTGCGGTAGCCCGACACGCGGAAGCCGACCTTGTCCTGGATGATCGGGCCGCCGATCGCCAGCCCCTCTTCGTTGCCCATGCCGCCGCCCTGCATGGTCGACCAGCCGACGCGGGCCGTGCCGGAATAGGTGGTCAGGCTGGGCTGGGGCAGGATGAAGCGGATGGTGCCGCCTTCCGACGAGCCGCCGTACAGCGTGCCCTGCGGCCCGCGCAGCACCTCGATGCGGTCGAGGTCGTAGATCAGAGGCAACGGGGTGCCCGAGCCGGTCTCCAGGCCGTTGGCGTTGCGCGACATCACCGCAACGTCGTCGAGGTAGAGGCCAGTGGTCGGCGCGCCGCCGGAGGTGCCGTTCAGGGCGTTGCCGCCGATGCCGCGCAGGGTCAGGTTCGGGTTGTTGTCGTTGCCGGAGGTGCGGAAGGTGAAGCCGGGGACCTGGCTGGACAGGTCGGCCACGCTGCGGATGCCCTGCTGGTCCAGGTTCTTCTGGGTCACGGCCGACACCGACAGGGCGACCTTGTTCACCGTCGAGGTCTGGCGGGTCGCGGTGACGACCACCTCCTCGATGGTGTTGGATTGTTTGGCGACAGGCTTGGCCTGCGCGAACGCCCCCGACGCCAGGACCGAGGTGGCCAGGGCCGTGGATACGAATAGGCAAGCGCGATTTCGAGCGATCAAGAGTACTTCTCCCCTGGGTCGTTGTGTGCGGCGGATGCCGCTCCCCGGGGACGCTGACCCTCTCAGTCCACGAGGCCGCGCCGTGTGCAGCCCCGCTTGATGCTGGATCTGTGTATGTCACGGCGTGATATTGTGTCGAAATAAGTCATGTCGTGATATTGTTTGTCAACGCTCGAATGTTTCCGAATTGATACAATTTTGGCGTGTGTGATCGGCGTTCGGCGCTGGAAGCCTTCACAGGGGGCGCCGCTCGTCCCGCGGGTCAGCCGCCGGCCTGTCCTGGGCGGAACGCCGCCAGCTCCTCAGCGTCGATAACGCCATCGTGATTGCGGTCGGCGCGGTCGAACATCAGGGTCGGACCATCGACGAACTCCATGCGGCTGACGCGGCCGTCTCCGTCCTTGTCCAGGCCCTGCAACAGCCGCGAGATCCGGGCGGAATCCTGCCGCCGCCGCATCGGACGGCCCTTCGCATCGGCCGCGTCGACGTAGCCGTCCCCGTTGCGGTCCAGCCGCGCGAACAGGCGCAGGCGCGCGTCCTTGAACTCGGCCCGGGTGATCATCCCGTCGTGGTTCTCGTCGGCCCGGTCGAACAGCTGGTCGAGCTTCGGCCTCTGGGTCTCGCGGACCGCCCGGACGGCGAGGCCGACGCAGCCGCTGAGCCCGGGCGCGATCAGGACGAGGGCGATGGAGACGGACAGGCGCATGAAGCTCACTCCTTCGAAAAGGGAGAAAGGCGCGGGTCCGGGAGGGAAATCCGGCCCGCGCCTTTCGGCGTGGCCGCGGCAGGCGAAACGCGACCGCGCTCTGTCGGCGACGCCCGGGGGGAAGACGTCGCCGAAGCGGGCCTGTTGTGCGCCTCGGCCGTGTGGCCCGCGCGACCGGGCCGTGGCGGAGCGTAACGAAATGTTGCAGCGGCGATTTTCGGCTTTGCCGCCGGTCGGGACGGAGGGATTTTCCGATGTCGCCAACCATCGCCCGCCATGCAGCAGACCACCCTCATCGCCACCGTCGAGGACGATCCCGAGATTCGCATCCTGGTCAGCGACCTGCTGACCCGGGAGGGCTTCGAGGTCGCGCCCTGCCAGAACGCCGAGGAGCTCGACCGCCTGCTGGCGCGGCGCCGGGTGGACCTGGTCCTGCTCGACCTGATGCTGCCGGGCGAGGACGGCCTGTCGATCTGCCGCCGGGTCCGGGCCGGCCCGGACAGTCCTCCGGTGCTGATGGTGACGGCCAAGGGCGAGGACCTGGACCGGATCATCGGGCTCGAGATCGGCGCCGACGACTACCTGCCCAAGCCCTTCAACCCGCGCGAGCTGGTGGCCCGGGCCAAGGCGATCCTGCGGCGCACGCGTGAGGCGCACCACGCCGCCTCGGTCACGCCCGTGGACGTCTTCCGCTTCGCCGGCTGGACCCTGAACGCCGGCTCGCGGGAGCTGATCCCGCCCGACGGCCAGCCGGTGGAGCTGACCGGCGGCGAATTCGACCTCTTGCTCGTGCTCCTGACCCATCCCCAGCGCGTGCTGAGCCGGGACCAGCTGCTCGACTGGACCCGCGGGCGCAGCGCCACGCCCTACGACCGGACCATCGACGTCCAGCTCAGCCGCCTGCGCCGCAAGCTCGGCCAGGCGTCCCCGGCGGTGACGCTGATCAAGACCGTGCGGGGCGGCGGCTATCTGTTCGCCCCGGCCGTCGAGCGCGAGCGGGTCTGAGCGGTGAAGGGGCTCCTGGGCAGCCTCGTGGTCCGGACGGCAATCGCCTTCCTCCTGGGACTGGCGCTGCTGCAGGTGATCATCGCCGTCGCGGTGGTCTGGCCGGACGGCGACCCGGCGCTGCTGCGGCTGGTCTCGCCGCATGAGGCCGACGCCATCGCCGGCGTGCTCGAAACCGCCGCCCCGGCGCAGCGCCAGGCGATGCTCGACGCCTTGAACAATGGACAGCGGGTGGTGCGCCTGCTGCCCGACTTTCCCGCCAATGGCCGGTCGTCGGCCGTGGGCCGGCTGTTCGGCCGGCTCTCCGACGGTTACGCCGGGCAGCTGCACGGTCGGGACTTCAAGGTCCTGGCCAGACCGGAGTCCAGGCTCATCGCGCGGGGGGCGGCCGGCGTCCGCCTGGCGATCCGCCTGAAGACGGGGCAGGTCGTGCTGATCGAGCGGCCGCCGGTCATCCTCCGCCGCCTGGCGGCCCGCTTCGCCTTCATCGCCGGATCCGCGGCCCTGGTGCTGCTGCTGGTCATGCTGTTCTGCGTGCAGCAGATGGTGCTCCCCGCGCTGCGGCTGGCCCGCGCCACGCGCGAGCTGGCGGGCGACATCGGCGCGCCCGACCTGTTGCTGTCCGGAGCCGCCGAGATCCGCACGGCGGCGGCGGCGTTCAACGAGATGAAGCAGACCATCCGGGCGCTGATGGACGAGCGGACCCGGATGCTGGCCGCCATCGCCCACGACCTGCGGACCTATCTCACCCGCCTGCGCCTGCGGGCGGAATTCATCGACGACCCCGACCAGCGGGCCCGCGCGGTCCGCGACCTCAACGACATGGGCCTGCTGCTCGACGATACCTTGATGTTCGCGCGGGACGAGGCGAGGCGGGCGCAGACCGCGCGGGACGTCGTCGACCTCAGGTCCGAGATCGCGGCGATCGTCGAGTGGCGGCGCGAGGTGGGCGAACCGGTGGACACGCGCGTTCGCGCCGGGCCGCCGATGCTGGCCCGCTGTTCGCCGATGGCCCTGCGCCGCATCCTGGGCAATCTGACCGACAACGCCGTGCGCTACGGCAAGGCCGCCCACCTCGACGCCTGGCGCGACGACTCGGCTGTCTGGCTGGCGGTGGACGACGACGGTCCGGGGGCGCCGCCCGAGATGTTCGCCAGGCTGGTGCAGCCCTTCGAGAGGATGGAGCCGTCGCGGGGACGACAGACGGGCGGGGCCGGCCTGGGCTTGGCGATCGTCAAGGCCCTGGCGCGCAGTCAGGGCGGCGACCTCGTGCTCGAGAACCGCGACGTCGGGGGCTTGCGCGCCGCGGTGCGGCTGCCCGCGGGGGACTAGGTCCCGGACGGGCCCGTCCGGACACGCTTTGTCACCGCCCGGTCACGCGGCGGCGGCGGCGCGGCGCGACTGTATCTGCTCCACGCCGGAGGCGCTCATGGCCGCAGTTCCATCCCTTGCCTGGCGCCGGGTCGGCGGGCTCTTGCTGCTGGCGGTGGCGCTGATCCCGGTCCTGGCCCTGGCCGCCAGCCGCGGGCCGCCGCCGGGACTCGCTGAGCTGCTCGACGAGATGATCCGCCAGGACGGCGCGCCGGGCGTCACCGTCATGGCGTTCCGCGATGGGCGTCTGCTGTTCCGCCTGGATCGCGGCCGGATCGCGCCGGACGCGCGCCTGCCGGTGGCCTCGGCCTCCAAGTGGATGGCGGCGGCCCTGGTCATGACCCTGGTCGACGAGGGCAAGCTGTCGCTCGACGAGCCGATCGGCCCCCGGCTTCCCGAATTCACCGGGCCGGCCGGGGCGATCACCCTGCGCCAGATCCTGTCCTACACGTCCGGCCAGGGCAGCCTGAAGGGGCTGGTCGACGTGCGCCAGCCGCCGGACCTGTCGCTGCGGGAGTCCGCGCGGCGCATCGCGGCGCTGCCCCTGGCGGACCCGCCGGGGGCAGTGTTCAAGTACGGCAGCCCGGCCTTCCAGATCGCGGGCGCCCTGGCCGAGCAGGCTACGGGCCAGACCTGGGCGGCCCTGTTCGAAGCGCGCATCGCCCGGCCGCTGGGCATGAGCCACACGAGTTGGGGCGCCCCCCTGAACCCCGGCCTGCCGCCTGAAGCGGTGCGCAATCCGAACCTGCAGGGCGGCGTGGTCACCACGGCCGACGACTACGCGCGTTTCCTCGGCATGATCGCCGCGGGGGGCGAGTGGGGCGGGCGCCGCATCCTGTCGGCCGGGGCGGTCGCCGAGATGGCGCGGGCCCAGACCCTCGGCAAGTCCATGGCCTTTATGCCGGGCGGGGCCGAAGCGGGCCTGCAGTACGGGCTCGGCGAGTGGTGCGAGGCGGTCGGCGCCGACGGCGACTGCACGGTGGTGTCGAGCCCCGGCGCCCTGGGGACCTATCCGTGGATCGACCGGCGGAGCGGCGTCTACGGCCTGTTCTTCATGAACCGCCGGCTGCCGCTGGTGGAACAGCAGGTGCAGGCGGCGCGGCGCCTGATCGAGCAGGCCGCGACCCGGCCGGATCGTTGACCGCAACAGTCTGTCACCTTGCCTGACACGCCGCTCACGCCCGTGTTTCGCGCAACCGTGATCGTGGCGCCTCCACTCGAGGAGTCCCATCATGTCCTTTGCCCGAATCCGCTTCTGCGCCGGCCTCGCCCTGTTCGGCGTCGCTGCCGCGATCGTCCTGGTCGAGGCGCCGCAGGCGTCCGCCGCGGTCGTGGTCGTCCGTCCCTTCGTCCGGGTCGCGCCGCCGCCCGTGCGCGTCGAACCGGTCCCGGCGGCGCGGCCGGGATGGGTCTGGACCGGGGGCTACTGGCGCTGGTCGGGCCGCCGCTACGTCTGGGTCCCGGGGGCCTGGGTCGGCGCACGTCCGGGCTACGTCTACCGGCCGGCGCGTTGGGCGGCGGCGGGCGGCGGCTGGGTGTTCGTGCCGGCGGGCTGGGTCTACCGCCCCTAGCCGGTCAGGTCACGGCGCGGCGATCGGCGGCGAGGTCCAGGATCTCGCCGCCTCTTCTTGTGGATGACCAAGGGCGGTCAGCGCGGCCGGCCGAGGGCGATGCGGGCGGCGGCGAGAACGCCCGGGGCGCGGCGCATGTCGGACAGCAGCCGGCCCCACTCGCCCAGGGCGACGACGAAGGGGTTGCTCGAGACCAGCGGGTGGACCAGGCCGTAGCGCGGCGGCTCGTCGAGGCGCTTCTCGGCGAAGGTGCCGAACAGGCGGTCGAACACGATCACCGCCCCGCCGTAGTTCCGGTCGAGGTAGCCGGGATTGGACGCGTGGTGCACCTGGTGGTGGGCGGGGGTGTTGAGCACCCATTCCAGGGGGCCGAGTCGGATGTTCGCCTCGGTATGGAGGAAGAACTGGTACCTGAGGTCCAGGGCCAGCAGCAGGATAACCAGCCGCGGGTCGAAGCCCAGCAGGACCACCGGCAGGTAGACCAACCAATGGGCCGAGATCAGGTTGGTCCAGCCCAGCCGGATTGCCGACAGCAGGGTGATCTGTTCCGGCGTGTGATGCACCGCGTGGGAGGCCCACATCCAGCGCACCTCGTGGCTGAGGCGGTGCGACCAGTAGTAGGCGAATTCGACGGCCACGAAGCCGGCCGCCCAGGTGCGCCAGTCGCGCAGCGGCCAGTGCAGGGGCGTCAGGCGCGCGGCGCCGGCGAAGGCGGCGGCGAGGACCACCGAGCCCAGGCCCTCGAACACCAGGTGACCGATCGACACGCCGACCGAGACGGCGGCGCCCTCGAGGTCGTAGCCCTTGCGGCCGATCGCCAGCCGCCAGACGGCCTCGACCACGATGGCCGTCAGGGAGAGAAGCAGCAGGCCGGGAAAGTCGTGCGGCCGAGGATGCAGCAGATGGCGCATGGGTCTCGCTCGTGCAGGCGGGGGCCGGACCTGCGCCGGCCCCCCGGAGGACGCTCAGCTCAGTTGGGCGGGGTGTAGGTACCGGACGCCGAGCGGGTCTGGCCGTTCACGCCGGTGCGGCTCCGGTCGTAGGTCACCGAGCCGTCCGCGTTGCGCGTGGCCGAATAGCTGCGCTCGATGGCCTTGCCGTCGTTGAAGGTCGTGGTGCTCGACCCCGAGCAGGCGCCGGATCCGCAGGCGCCGGTGCGGCCGGTGTCGAATCCGGCGCCCCTGGGGCCCTGAAGCGTGCGTCCGGCCTGGTAGCCGCCCGCGCCGTCGGTTCGGCGGCCGGCGGCGTAGTAGCCGCCGTAGCGGCCGGCGGCGGCGGCGCCCGAACCGTGGGGCCCGCGCGCCGCCACCACGCCGCCGCGCCAGCCGCGGCCTGCCAGCACCCCCGCGTCGGCGACGCTGGCCGTGGAGGCGATCGCCGAGGCCAGCAGGGCCAGGGCGGTGAACTTGATTAAGACCGACATGAGGATTTCCTTTCCGAGGTGACCGGGATGCCGGCGAGGATGGCGGAGCTGCGAAACGGGTCGTTCTCGCGCCGATGAACAGCCGTGACGAAACGTAACGCGCGCCCGTCGGCCGAACGAAAAACGGGCCGGGACTCGTGGTCCCGGCCCGCGCGGCGGCGGCTCGATCTTGCCGTCGGGGTCAGCGGCTCCTGGCCTGGGCCAGGGCCGCCTGCAGTTCCTGCAGGGTGATCTTACCGTCGCCGTTGGCGTCGATCCGCCGGAAGCCGGCTTCCTTGCGGCCGGCGTTGGTCCACTCGTCGAGCGTGATCACCCCGTCGCCGTTGGCGTCCATTTTCTTGAAGGCCTGGGCCACCCGGGCGCCGCCCTGCGCGCAGGCGGCGCCCGGGAGCATGAGCAGGGCGGCGGCCGCCGCGGCGAGGATGACAGGTCTGATCATGAGGGCGCTCCGGTCTCGAGGGGGCGATCCTCAAACGCCACGGAAACCGGCCCGTGACCGCGCCGTGCCGGCGTGCAACGGATTGTAACCGCGGCCATCGACGGCCGCCGGTCTCAGCCGGCCGCTGCAGCGCCGCCCGGACGGGGAGGGGAGGCGGCAAATCTCGCCCTCGCCCTGCAGATTTTGCCGCCCTGCGCAGATTTTGCCGGCCGTTCTTGCCGCCCGGCTCCCGCTCTCAATTGGCGAAATCAAATTAAATCAATACCTTGAGGTTTTGGCCTGCCGGCCGCCTCGCCTGGCACGAGCCTTGCTGACCTGTAGTCCGAGCAAAATGCTCCCGACCGCCAAAATGGTAGTCGGCACACCTAAAATGGGATGGCTACAATGGCTCTCAACAGCGTCAACACCAACGCGTCCGCCCTCATCGCGCTGCAGAACCTGTCTGTGACGCAGAATGACCTGCAGTCGACGCAGAACATCATCTCCACCGGCAAGAAGATCAACACCGCCAAGGACAACGGCGCGGTGTGGTCGATCGCCCAGACCATGCAAGGCAAGGTCTCGTCGCTCGACGCGGTGCAAGACAGCCTGAACCGGGCGCAATCCACGATCGACGTGGCCATGTCGGCCGGCCAGCAGGTCTCGGACCTGCTCACCCAGATGAAGGCCAAGGTCCTGGCGGCCTCGGACACCTCGCTGGACTCCACCAGCCGCACCGCGCTCAACGAGGACTTCAAGTCCCTGCGCGACCAGATCGGCAAGGTGGTCGGCAACGCCGACTTCAACGGCGTCAACATGATCAAGTCTTCCGGCGTCACCGTCTACGCCCTGGCCAACGACTCGGGCACCACGCGCATGACCGTCGCGGCCGAGGACCTGTCGCTGGGCGGCCCCAACATCAGCCTGTCGGCCACCGCCTCGTTCAACACGGCCGCCTCGGCCAGCGCCTACATCGGCACCATCGACAGCGACGTGCAGCGGGTGAACGCCGCGCTGACCAAGCTCGGCACCGGCTCCAACGCCCTGGCCGATCACCTGAAGTTCGTGAAGAACCTTCAGGACAGCCTGACCACGGGCATCTCCAACCTGGTGGACGCCGACATGGCGGCCGAGAGCGCCAAGCTCCAGGCTCTGCAGACCAAGCAGCAGCTGGGCGTGCAGGCGCTGTCGATCGCCAACCAGTCGACCTCCATCATGCTCAGCCTCTTCCGCTAATCGTTGGACGGGCGGCGGGGGCAACCCTCCGCCGTCCTCCGCCTGATCGGAGGCGCCGGGCCCGGTCCCGGCGAACACGGACATGAGCAGCAACCTTTCCATCGCCACGGCCAGCGAGGGCCTGGGTTCGGACGGCGGCCAATCGTCTGCCCACCCGCACCTGCGCCGCCCGGCGGAGCCGGCCGACGCGCCGGAGGCGCAGGCCCCGGCTCAGGATCCCGGCCAACGCCTGGTCATCGAGGAGGTCGACGGCGCCTTGGTCTACACGGTCATCGATCGCGCCAGCGGCGCGGTGGTGGCCCGGACCTCGCGCGAACAGGTCACTCAGATGGGCGCCCGGCCGGACTACGCCGCCGGCGCCCTGATCCGGACGACGGCCTGAGCGGTCCAAGAGTTTGTGTGTGTGACTAAAATGGTGTGAGAGCCCGGCGGGGCGGGACCCGATCCTTCGGGAGCGGGCCCCGCCCCCAGGGTTCTTTCGGCCCGCCGCGATGTCCTAAAATTTATGGTTAAGCGTGCGGTAACCACGTTTGCCTAGCCTATCCTCCCGCGACGCCAAATGCGTCGGTCGCGATTCGCTGCGGCCAGTGGAGAAGGCATCATGACGATCAGCGTTCAGAACAACTCGGCCGCCCTGTTGGCGCTGCAGAACCTGAACCGCACCACCGACCAGCTCGCCAATGTCCAGCAGGAGATCGCCACCACCCTGGCGGTGTCGCAGCCCAAGGATAGCCCGGCGGTGTGGGCCACCGCCCAGGGCCAGAAGATCGACATCGACGGCCTGTCCGCCGTCACCCAGAGCCTGAACCGCGCCTCTTCCATCTCCGACGTGGCCCTGTCGGCCGGCCAGTCGGTGGTCGACCTGCTCAACCAGATGAAGCAGGACGCCCTGTCGGCCCAAGACCCGCAGCTCGACGCCAATTCGCGCCAGGCGTTCAACACCGACTTCGCGGGCCTGCTCCAGCGCATCGCCCCCACCCTGTCGAACGCCTCGTTCGACGGCGCCAACCTGCTCGACGGCTCAGGCGGCGACCTGCGCTTCCTGGCCACGGCCGACGCCACCCAGGTGGTGACCCTGCCGGCCCAGAACCTGTCGCTGGGCGGCGGCATCATCACCGTGTCGTCCACCGCCTCCATCTCCACCGCCCAGGCGGCCTCGGCGACGATGGCCCAGATCGACGCCTCGATCTCCAACGTCACCTCGGCCCTGGCCAAGATCGGCGACCAGGCCAAGCTGGTCAGCGCGCACAACACCCTGGTGCAGAACCTGTCGAACGTGCTCCAGGTGGGCATGGGCGACCTGATCAACGCCGACACCGAGGCCGACAGCGCCCGCCTCGCCGCGCTCAACGTGCAGCAGCAGCTCGGCGAGCAGTCGCTGAACATCGCCAACTCGATGCCGACCGTGCTGCTCAGCCTGTTCCGCTGATCTAACCGAGCGTCTCGACCGAAAAGACTCGCCGTCCGCCGGCGATGGCGCTCCCATTTGTCTTCCAATTGGGCTCGGCGATACATCGCCTAGGCCAGTCAACGAAGGATACTCGCTCCGCAGTTGTGGCCGGGGATCCCTTTGTGTCTCGAGACTGCGCCTGCGCTGCTTTGCGCCTTGGCGAAATACTTATTTTGAACGACCTTCGCCGCGGGGGTTGTCCGGTGCGTCGGACACGAATCGGGGGAGAGTCGCGATGCCGCCTGACGCCAGGTCCGCCGAAGCCATGCTCAAGGCTTACCAGGACAGGAGCCCGTCCGGGATCACCATCACCATCGAGGAGTGGCTGCGGCTGACCGACCTCGGCGCCCTGTCGCGGCGCACCGACGAGATGCGGGCCATCGACGACGCCTTGCGAGCCTATCACCTGGCCAAGGGCGCCGACGGCGCCTTCGTCCGCCTGAAGAACGCCTTCGACAACTGGGTCCGCTTCCAGCAGCGCCAGGGCAAGACCTGGACCCAGTCCGACCGCAACAAGAAGGGCGCCATCACGCGCCTGCACGACCAGATCGTCACGGTCGAGGCCGGCCGCAGCGTCGCCGCCATGAAGGACACCAAGGACTGGGAAGCGCGCCAGGAGATCCTCAAGGCCGAGCGCGACGCCCTGAGCCGGCTGTTCCTCGACCGCCAGATCGTGTTCAAGACCGCGTCCAAGAAGATCCGGCAGGCGGGCGCGGTTGGCATGCCCGGCCTCAAGGCCGCGCGCGCCGTCCACAATCTGGCGGAGCACGGCGCGAAGCTGGTCCAGCCGAGCGACGTCGCCGGCGCCTGCAAGCAGATCCTCGGCGAGACGCCGCCCGACGTTCTGTTCCACATGCTCGGCACCAGCTTCCACGAGTTCTGCTCCTCCGCCTCGACCATCCTCGGGGCCGCGGTGTCGCCGGCCAAGCTGTTGGTCGACATCGTCAAGTTCGGCATGGCGGCCAGCACCCGCTACAGCGGCGCCAGCGCCCGCTACATGTTCCGCGACGGCGCGGCCGACGCCTCGCTCAACGCCGTCCTGCAGATGATCGACGACGAGCTGATCATGATCGCGCTGGACGCCGCCAAACAGACCGGCTCGATCGTCGGTTCCGCCTTCGGCGCGGGCCCGATCGCGTCGGCGGCCTCGGCCGTCGTCGACGTGATGGTCAACATCAAGCAGTACCGCCGCATGGCCCGCGAGGTCGAGGCGGCCAATGCCGCCCTGGCCAGGAAGGACTGGAGCGTGGAGCTGTTCAACAGCTCGCCGGTGCTCGGCTGCTACTTCCTGCTGATGGCCGACACCAGCGTGTGGATCAATTTCTCGGTGCACGACATCGGCTCGCCCGGTTGGATGGACACGGTGGAGGCCATGCGCAAGCGCGCCGAGCCGGTGCGCGAGAAGGCCCGCGAGCTGATCCGCGCCTCCAAGATCGCCCTGTCGGGCACCGAGGGCTACAACGGCCTGGAGTGGGAGCCGTCCTGGCGCAACAACAAGCTGTCCTATCTGGCCAGCGGCGGCGTGATCCGCTCGTTGAAGAAGGCGATCATGGAAGACGGTCCCCGGCGGCCCGACAAGGACCGTATCGTCGGCTTCGGCAGCGCGGGTTAGGCGCGGGCCAGGGGAGGGCGGCCGGGCTGCAATCCGCCGCTGATTTCTCGCGGCGCTGAGATACACTGATCGGATGATCGACCTCAGGGACCTGGTTGCGGAAGACGCCGGTCGGCTGTTCGCTTGGCGGCGGGAGCCCGAGGTCAATCGCTGGATGAGCGATTCCCCGCCCGATACGCTGCTGGGGCAGCAGCGCTGGGTCGACGCCGTGATCGCCGACCCGGACCGCAGCGGCTGGATCATCACCTGGGCCGGTCAGCCGGCCGGCTTCCTGATGCTCAGCGGTCTGACCGACTGCAACCGGCGGGCCCAATGGGGCTGGTACATCGGCGACCCGGCCGCCCGCGGCCGCGGCGTCGGGCGGGCGGCCCAGGCCCTGGGGCTGGACAAGGCGTTCGACCAATTCGGCCTGGAGAAGGTGTGGGCCGAGGTGCTGGCTGACAACGAGGCGGCGCTGAAGGCGCAAAGGGCCTGCGGCTTCCGGCGCGAGGGGTACCTGCGCGCCCACGCCCTGAAGGACGGCGCGTTCCGCGACGTGGCCCTGCTCGCCATCCTGGCCGAGGAATGGCGCGCCAAGCGAGCCCAGGTGCGCAAGGCCCTGGCCCTGTCCCACCTGATTGCGGCCTGATCATCGGGCCGTCCGGGCGAGCGGCTCAATCCAGGCTCGTATCGGCCCGCTCACCCCCGCCATGGCCGTGCCCGCCGTGGGCGGATATTCCTGGAACCCGCCGCCGGGGGCGTGAGCGATCGTCGAAGACGGTGCGGCGCTCGCGAGATCGGGCGGCTTGTCTTGAAACCGACTTGGGCGCGTCGTACGGCAGGACATGGACCTTTTCTCTGACCGGCGGATCATCCTGGCGGCGGGCGGCGCGGCGGCGTTGCTCCTGGGCCTGGGCGCGGCCGCGCTGTTCGTGGCCCGCGCCCCCAAGTCGAGCGGGCCGCCGCCGGCCTCCAAGGGCGGGCTGGTGGTGGAGCAGAGCAGCGACAACGCCCCCGTCGACCCCGGCCGGCCGCTGCGCTGCTTCGTCGGCGGCCAGATGGTGGGCGAGATGACCCTGGCCGACTGCGCCAAGAAGAATGGCGTGGCCACCCGGGCGCTGGACCTCGGGGTCGACGCCACCGGCGGCCTGGCCGCGGCCAGCGACGCCGGCCCGGTGGTGCAGCCCCTGACCCCGCAGCAGGCGCTGCGGACCCCGACCCGGGGCCCGCCCGCGGCCCCGCCGGGCGTGGCGCCGACGGCTGCCGGGGCCGGAGCGCCCGTGGCCCCCTGCTGGCGGCGCGACGGCGACTGGCGCCGGCTGCCCACCGATCTCACGCTGAACGCCTGCGTCCAGGCCCTCTACGCCGGCCACTGCGTCAAGGCCGGCGAGGCCGCCTACGGCCGCTGGGGCGAGGAGACCCTGCGCCTGTTCCAGCGGCGCATCGAGGCCTCGGCCGACAACCGCACCTTCCGCCCCCTCGTCGAGCAGGGACCGAACTGCGCGACGCCGCCGATCCCCGGCTGACGGGGCCGCAACGCGCCGCTACACTAGCGCGATGACCTTGCTCCGCTCCACCGCCCTGGCCCTCGCCGCCCTGTCGTCCGCCGCCGCCCTCGCCGGCTGCGAGCAGAAGATCGAGGCGCCCTTCGACAAGGGGGTGTGCTGGCACGTGGTGCCGCTCACCGGCGGCAAGGTGAAGTTCAACAAGCTGTCGGAGAACCGGCCGAACCTGGAAAGCTGCGCCGCCTCGCTGGAGGGCATGCGCGAACGCTTCCTCGGGCTCGGCGGCACCCAGGAGGACGTGGTCGGCGCCTACCAGGGCAACTATCTGTTCCTCGGCCGCGCCGGGGTGTTCACCGGCACCAAGCTGAACGGCGCCCGCTGGCCCGCCCTGGTGCGCACCAACGACGGCCGCCTGGCCCCGCCGAGCGCGGTGGCGCAGTAGGGCCGGATGCCGGTTGCGTTGCTTGGCGACCGGCTGGCGGAGGGCCCGAGTTTGGCTTCGAGTCGGGGGGTTGAGTTATCCCCAACGCATGCTAGAACATTAAGGGAACATTAATTGACGCGGACGTCCCGGTCGCTAGGGTCCGAGTCGTGATCGCGCAGCATGCGCGTGGAGAGCGAGACGAGGGTCCGATGGCAGGTAGCGTGAACAAGGTCATTCTGGTGGGCAACCTGGGCCGTGATCCCGAGATCCGTACGCTCAACTCCGGCGACCGGGTGGCCAACCTGCGCATCGCCACCTCCGAGACCTGGCGCGACCGGGCCTCCGGCGAGCGCAAGGAAAAGACCGAGTGGCACCAGGTGGTGATCTTCAACGAGAACATCGTGAAGGTGGCCGAGAACTACCTGCGCAAGGGCTCGACGGTTTACATCGAAGGCGCCCTGCAGACCCGCAAGTGGACCGATCAGCAGGGGGTGGAGAAGTACTCCACCGAAATCGTGCTGCAGAAGTTCCGTGGCGAGCTGACCATGATCGGCGGGCGCGGCGAGGGCGCCTCGAGCGGCGCGGGCGGCGGAGACGACTACGGCGCGTCCTCCTCCTCCGGCTTCCAGCCCGCCGGCGGCCGCACCCAGGGCGCGGGCCCGCGCGAGAGCTTCTCGGCCGACCTCGACGACGAGATTCCGTTCTGAGCTGACGCCGGAGCCGGCGTGGACTAGGTTTGCCCTGTCGAACGGAGGTTCGCATGGGCAAGCCCGTTACCCTCAAGACCGGTCAGTTCCTGCTCCTGATCGTCTCTCTGCTGCTGATCGGGGCCGCGGGCGGCATCGTCGGCGCCGGGCTCTACTGGCATATCCACGGGTTCGCGACCCTGTCGGCGCCCGTGGAAATCCTGGGCCTCTTCGCCTTCATCGCGCTGGCGATCTGGAAATCCGTGGACGACTGGGCCGTCAGGACCGGGCACAAGCCGCTCGGCTACTGATCAGCCGAACCGCACCGCATAGACCGGCGGCAGCCGCGCGGGGGCTTCGCTCCAGTTTTCGCCGCCGTCCTCGCTGAACCACAGGCCGCCGGTAGTCGAGGCCATGGCCAGGCGCTCGCCGGTCTCGTCGACGTCGAGGCCGTGGCGGTAGATCAGATCGTAGCAGTTGTCCTGAGGCAGGCCGGCGGAGAAGGTGGCGAAGGTCTTGCCGCCGTCGTCGGTGCGGTTGACCACAAGCCTGCCGTCGACCGGATAGCGGAACTCGTCCTTGATCGCCGGGGCGAACCAGGCGGTGCCGGGCTTGGACGGATGGGCGGCGACGGCGAAGCCGAAGCCCGAGACCGGCGGCTCGACCTCGGTCCAGCGGGCGTAGCCCTCGGTCGAGGCGAACACCCCGTTGTGGTGCTGGATCCACAGGGTGTCGGGCGAGGCCTTGCAGCGCACCAGGCGGTGCACGTCCTGGTGGATCTGATCGTGGGCCTGCTCGGGCGGCAGGTAGGCGGCCCGGAGGCCCTCGCCGCCGAGGGTCCAGCTGTCGCCGCCGTCGGCGCTCTCCCACACACCGCCGGTGGAGACGGCCACGGTGATGCGGCGCGGGTCGTGCGGGTGCACCAGCACCGAGTGCATGCCCGGCTTGTCGTAGCCGCCGCCGAACCAGGTCTTGCGCCGCTCGTCGTCCCACAGGCCGCGCACCAGCGACCAGCTGTCGCCGCGGTCGGCGCTCTTGAACAGGCCGCCGGGGATGGTGCCCGCCCATAGCACGCCGGGTTCGTCCGTGCCCCCAGGCTCCAGCGCCCAGATCAGCTTCAGCGCCGGCGGATCGGCCTCGTCGGCGTCGATACCGGCGTAGGAGGGGGCGGCGATCTCGGTCCAGCTCTTCCCGCCGTCCTCGCTCCGGTGCAGCTTCACCCCGAAGTGGCCGAGGTCGAGCGCGGCGTAGAGCGTTCCGTCGCGCGGATCGGCCAGGGCCATCGAGACGGGCGAGCCGAGGAACGCGGTGTTCGCCACGCCCCAGCCCTGGCCGTTGCGGCGGAATTCGAACAGCCCCTTGCGGGTGGCGGCGAGCAGGCGGTCGGACATGGCTTTATCCCCCGGATAGGGCCTGGAAGACATAGACGTGGCTGGCGGCGCCGAGCGGGAGCTCCAGGGCGCGTTCGCGCGGGGTCATCACCCCGTCGACGAAGATGGCGATGTGCTTGCGCAGCCGGCCCTGGTCATCGAGCACATAGGCCTTCAGCCGCGGATAGCTGGGATCCAGGGCGTCCAGCATCTCGGCCAGAGTCGAGCCGGGACAGGCTTCCTCCTGGGTCGGGCCCACGGCCCGCAGGTGCGGGGTGAAGGCGATGCTGGCCAAATGACGCTCCGGCGGTAATCTCTGTCCCTGGAAGACGCACCACGCGGCGCGCTCCCGACACGCCATCGTCAAACAACAACGCTTTTTTGCTTCCGCGCCAAGCGTCGCCTCGGCGGCCGGCCCATCCCAGGAGATTTCGCCATGAAGACGTTCGATCTGCGCCGCAGGGATTTCGCCAAGACCGCCATCCTCGGCGCCGCCGCGGCCGCCGCCGGCCTGCCCGCCGTCGCCAACGCCGCCAGCGCCGGCCCGGAGGAGAACGTGGTGTTCTCCAAGGACGCCCCCGGCCACTGGGCCGGCAAGGAAGCCACCCACCTGCCGGTGGCCACGGTTCAGGACGGCATGCTGATGGTGAAGACCCCGCACCCGATGAGCGAGGCGCACTACATCGTCAGCCACAGCGTGGTGCTGGACGGCGGCAAGTATCTCGGCCGGGCGGTGTTCACGCCCAAGGACCAGCCGACCTCCACCCACGCCCTGCCGGTCGGCTACAAAGGCAAGGTGACGGTCACCAGCACCTGCAACCTGCACGACTTCTGGGTCGCCAGCATCACCGTCTGACGCGGGCGGGGGAGGCTCAGGCGCCGGCGATGAAGGCGGCGCGGTCGGCCGGGTCGTCCAGATTCTCGGCCAGGCGCCGGCGCAGGTCGGCCATCGACGCCGCCTGAGGCGCGGCCCGCTTGACCAGCACCGATGCGATCGGCCCGACGTAGCGGGCGAGCTCGCGCCTGACCCGGGCGAGCTCGCCTTCGGACAGCGCCGCCCCTGGAAGCGCGGCTTCGGGGGGCGGCGAGGGCGCCTCGCCGCCGGGGCCGGGGCTTCGCCTGCCGCCGGCGGATGCAGCAGGGTCGCGCGCACCTCCCGCAGGATGTCGTCGCGGCCCTGCACGCCGTCGAGCTTCGACGACAGCCGTTCGCAGACCTGTTCCACCGACACGGCGTCCTTCAGGGCGTCGCGCAGGACCCGTCCGGCGATCGGGCCGAGGTGCTCGGCCAGGCGCCGCTGGACGCCGGCCATGGTCGCGGCGTGCTCGGGGAGGGAAGGCCGCGGCGGCGACGACATCACCACCGTCCGGGCCGGGGCGATCACGGTGGCCTGCGGGTCCGCCGGGGCGGAGGCCTCGTCCAGGGCGCGCCGCACCGCCTGGGCCATGGCCGCGGCGGAGGCGAAACGCTCGGCCGGGGCCTTGGCCATGGCCTTGGCCACCACCGCGCGCAGGGCCTCGGGCATCAGGGGCCCGGCGGGGGCCAGCTTCGGCGGGTCCGGGGACACCAGCCTGGCCATCACCTCGTGCAAGGCCGCGCCGTCATAAGGGGTGCGGCCGGTCAGGAGCTCGTGCAGCACCACGCCGACGGCGTGGATGTCCGAGCGGGCGTCGGCGGCCTCTCCACGGATCTGCTCGGGCGCCATGTAGTCGGGCGTGCCCATCACCGTGCCGGCCTGGGTCAGTTGGGAGGAGGGCAGGCCGGAGATGCCGAAGTCCATGACCTTGATGCGGCGGTCGGCCATCAGCATCAGGTTGGCCGGCTTGATGTCGCGATGGGTGACGCCCTGGCCGTGGGCGCAGGCGAGGGCGTCGAGCAGTTGCAGCACGATCGCCCCGGCCGCCTGGGGGCCCATGCCGGTGTCGCGCGGCAGGGTTTCGTCCAGCGACCGCCCCTCGACATGCTCCATGACGAAGAACGGGGCGCCGTCGTGGACCCCGAAGTCGTGGACGGTGACGATGTTGGGATGCTGGCAGCGGCCCGCCGCCTGGACCTCCTGGCGGAAGCGGGCGAGATAGGCTTCGCGGTGCTCGCCCTTCAGGAGGTCCACGCGGACCAGCTTGACCGCCACGGGGCGGTCGATGGCCGGGTCCCGGGCCCGGTAGACCACGCCCATGGCGCCCTGGCCGAGCAGGCCGTCGACCTCGTAGCGGCCGATCGTTGCGGGCGTTTCGCCCATGGCGCTCTCCAGAGTTTCGCGGAGGGCTATTCGTCCAGCAGCTTGAGCGCCTGCACAAGGCTGCGGCGCATGCGGTTGAACGAGGCGGCCAGGGAGGCGATCTCGTCGTCGCCCTTGGCCGGCAGCTCGGGGACGTCCATCTTGCCGAGGCTGACCTCGTCGGCCATGGCGGCCACCGCGCCCACCGGCTTGACGATGAACACCCGGAGCAGGACGTTCATCGCCGCCACCATCAGCACGAACACCAGCACCAGCGCCGCCAGCAGGACCAGAAAGGTCTGGCGGGCATGCTCGAGCGGCACGCGCATGGGCACCGAGACGATCGTGGCGGCGACCGTCGAGCCCAGCTTCCAGCCGAAGCCGTTCGACGGGCCGTAGAGCGCCGTCATCACCTGCGGCGCGCGGTCCGGGGTGGAATGGCAGGTCAGGCAGCCCGCCTCGGTGATGCGGACGGGCTTGGCCACCGACAGCACCGGCCCCGCCACCGTCTGCCGCGTGGTGATCAACTGGGGCAGCTTGGGGTCGTTACGGAAGGTGTTGATGATGTCGCCTTCCCAGTCTGCGGCGCGGTCCATGGGATTGGTCGGGTTCAGGGCGGCGATCTTGTAGCTGTAGGCCGGCCAGTCCTTCTGGATGCGGCGGAACACGTTCTGCGTCGCCAGGAAGGGGATGGTCTGGGGCGCGAAGCCGTCGGGGCTCGCCCTGGCCAGCAGGGGGGCGATCTCCTGATCGGTGTAGAGGCTGACGCCGTCGCCCTCGCTGGCGATGAGCGCCGCCTGTCGCAGCACCTCCTGGCGCGCGTTGTCGTTGGCGATCTGCCAGCTGAGCGCCGCGGCCAGGCCGAGCCCCAGGAGGAACGCCCCGGCCATGGCCAGGTTGAACTTGGCTTGCAGCTTCATGACGGCCCCCCGAACCGCCCGCCTTCCAAGGCGGCGGCGACGGAACGATGTTAGGCACAGGGCCGCGCAGGGCGGCAAGGATCATCGCCGGCTCGCGGGTGCAACCCGTCAGGGCGCCCGCCGGGCCGCCGCGAGCCGCCGCTCTTCGGCTTGGCACGCCTTGGCGACCGTGTCGGCCTTGCCGAGGCCGGCCTCGATCGCCTCTTTCTCCTTCTCCGCCGCCTGGGGGGCGATGACCACCGAGCCGAAGTCGGGCAGGGTGAGGGGGCGGTAGGTGATCGCGGCCAGAGCCGAGACCCGCGTCCGGCGCGCGTTCACGGCCGTCGTCGCCAGGCCGCGGGCTTCGACCAGGGACGGCCGGGCGCGGGCGTAGCAGCCGCCGAGCTTGGGCGGCGGGCCGCCGGCCGACAGCAGGGCTTGCAAGGCGCCGGCGTAGCGGGCGAGGGCGGCCCGGGCGCTGTCCTGCGAACCTTGCTGGAACGCCGCGCGCATCGCCTGGGCGACCTCGGCGTCCGCCCGGCCGAGCCGGTCGCGCTCCGCCCGCACGCCGGCGGCGAACTGGCCGATCCGGGCCTGCTGACCGTCACCCGCCGCCGAGGCCGGCGGTCCCGCCAGCGTCGCCGCCGCGGCGACCCAGAGGCCGATGGACTTGAGCATGAGCGCCCCTCCTTGGGGGCTGATTAGAGCGCCGCGGCCAAGCCCGGTTCAAGTCCCTGCCAGGGAGGCGCGGGGGCGGAAATCCGACCCGTTCTTTTGCGCTGCGAGGTGGGGAATGCTAACAAGAGAGATGCGGGATGATCCGCGATTCCCGCATCAGATAAGCGTCTGACAATTCTCAGATTTTCCGAACTTTTCAGGTCACTGTGAGCGACGACGGCAGCATATCGACCCCGGAAGGGCCCGAGGATCGGCGAGGAGGCATCGCCCCGATCGCCATCGAAGACGAGCTGAAGCGCTCGTATCTCGATTACGCCATGAGCGTGATCGTCTCGCGCGCCTTGCCCGACGCGCGCGACGGCCTCAAGCCCGTGCACCGGCGCATTCTCTATTCGATGCACGAGCAGGGTTATGGCGCCGGCGGCGCCTACCGCAAGTCGGCCCGCGTGGTCGGCGACGTGATCGGCAAATACCACCCGCACGGCGACCAGGCGGTCTATTTCGCCATGGTGCGCATGGCCCAGCCGTTCTCCATGGGCCTGATGCTGGTGGACGGCCAGGGCAACTTCGGCTCGATCGACGGCGATATGCCGGCGGCCATGCGCTACACCGAGGTGCGGATGGCGCGCCCGGCCGAGAGCCTGCTCGCCGACATCGAGAAGGACACGGTCGAGTTCACCGAGAACTACGACGGCTCCGAGCAGGAGCCGACGGTGCTGCCCGCCCGCATCCCGAACCTGCTGGTCAACGGCGCCGGCGGCATCGCCGTGGGCATGGCCACCAACATCCCGCCGCACAATCTCGGCGAGGTGGTCGACGCCTGCCTGGCGATCATCGACACCCCCGACCTGCCGCTGGAAGACCTGCTCGACATCGTGCCGGGACCCGACTTCCCCACCGGCGGCGAGATCATCGGCCGCTCGGGCGCCCGCCAGGCCCTGATGACCGGCCGCGGCTCGGTGATCGTGCGCGGCATCGCCAACGTCGAGGAGATCCGCAAGGATCGCGAGGCGATCATCATCACCGAACTGCCCTATCAGGTGAACAAGGCCACCCTGGTCGAGCGGATCGCCGACCTGGTGCGCGAGAAGCGTCTGGAAGGCATCGCAGACATCCGCGACGAGTCCGACCGGCAGGGTATGCGCGTGGTGGTCGAGCTGAAGCGCGACGCCTCGGGCGAGGTGCTGCTGAACCAGCTCTACCGCTTCACCGACCTGCAGAGCTCGTTCGGCGTCAACATGCTGGCGCTGAACCGCGGCCGGCCCGAGCAGATGGGCCTGCGGGCCCTGATCGACGCCTTCCTCGCCTTCCGCGAGGAGGTGGTGGTCCGCCGCACCAAGTTCGACCTGAACAAGGCCCGCGACCGCGGCCACGTGCTGGTCGGCCTGTCCATCGCCGTGGCCAATATCGACGAGTTCATCGCCATCATCCGCTCGTCGGCCGACCCGGCCGAGGCGCGCGAGCGCCTGCAGGCGCGCGAGTGGCCGACCGGCGACATGCTGCCCCTGATCGGCCTGATCCAGGACCCGCGCACCGTCGTCATCGACGGCAACAAGGTGCGTCTGTCGGACGAGCAGGCCCGCGCCATCCTGGCCCTGACCCTGTCGCGCCTCACCGGTCTCGGCCGCGACGAGATCTTCGGCGAGGCCGAGACCCTGGCCGGGGCCATCGCCGGCTATCTCGAGATCCTCGGCTCGCGCGAGAAGGTGCTCGACATCATCCGCGAGGAGCTGCGCGAGGTGAAGAGCGCCTTCGCCGTTCCGCGCCGCACGGCCATCACCGATGGCGACGCCGGCCTTGAAGACGAGGACCTGATCCCGCGCGAAGACATGGTGGTGACCGTCACGCATGGCGGCTACGTCAAGCGCACGCCGCTGACCACCTACCGCACGCAGCACCGCGGCGGAAAAGGCCGCGCGGGCATGGCGACCAAGGAAGAGGACGCGGTGGTGCGGCTGTTCGTGGCCTCGACCCACACGCCGATCCTGTTCTTCTCCTCCGAGGGCCAGGTCTACACGCTCAAGGTCTGGCGCCTGCCGGTGGGCCTGCCAAACGCCCGCGGCAAGGCGCTGGTGAACCTGCTGCCGATCGAGCAGGGCGAGACCATCACCTCGATTCTGCAGGCGCCCGAGGACGAGGCGATGTGGGACCGCATGGACCTGATGTTCGCCACCCAGTCGGGCGGCGTGCGCCGCAACAAGCTCAGCGACTTCCAGCGCATCAACCGCAACGGCAAGATCGCCATGAAGCTGGACGAGGGCGACCACATCGTGGGCGTGCAGATGTGCACCGCCGACCAGGACGTGCTGCTGACCACCGCGCTCGGCCGCTGCATCCGCTTCGCCGTGGACGAGGTGCGCGTGTTCGCGGGCCGCGATTCCACCGGCGTGCGCGGCATCCGCTTGGCCGAGGGCGACAAGGTCATGTCCATGGCCATCCTGCGCCAGGTCGAGGCCACGCCCGACGAGCGCCGCGCCTATATGAAGTACGCCACGGCCCTGCGCCGGGCCAAGGGCGAGGCGGCGGATGACGCCGATGCTCCGGCGACGGACGATGGCGAGGATGTGGGCGGCGAAGCCGATCTCAGCGGCGAACGCATCGCCCAGCTGGAAGCGGCCGAGCAGTTCATCCTGACCGCGGACTCCGAGGGCTACGGCAAGCGCAGCTCGGCCTACGACTACCGGCGCACCGGCCGCGGCGGCCAGGGCCTGACCGCCCACGACATGTCGCGCGGCGGCCACTTGGTGGCGGCCTTCCCGGTGGAGCCTGGCGACGAGACCATGATGGTCTCCGACCAGGGCCAGATCATCCGCGCCTCGGTGGACCAGATCCGCATCGCCGGCCGCGCCACCCGCGGCGTGATCCTGTTCCGCACGGCGCAGGACGAGCACGTGGTGTCGGTGGAGCATCTCGAAGCGCCGGAGGGTGCGGTCGAGGCTTCGGACGACGGCGACGTCGCGGCCGACGACGGGCCCGCCGAGGCCTGAGGCGCGAAGGGCAGAGGACTTGGCGATGATCCGGACGGGGCTCTATCCCGGCACCTTCGACCCGATCACCAACGGGCATCTCGACGTGGTGCAGCGGGCCGTGAAACTGGTCGACCGGCTGGTGATCGGGGTGGCCATCAACCGCGACAAGGGCCCGCTGTTCACGCTCGAGGAGCGCGTGGAGATGGTCCGCGCCGAGACCGCGCGGTTCGGCGACGGCACCGAGATCGTGGTCCTGCCGTTCGAGACCCTGCTGATGCAGTTCGCCGAGGAGGTCGGGGCCGGCGTCATCATCCGCGGGCTGCGCGCTGTGGCCGACTTCGAGTACGAGTTCCAGATGTGGGCCGTGAACCAGCAGCTGAACCGCGACATCGAGACCGTGTTCCTGATGGCCGACCCGCGCCACCAGGCCATCGCCGCCAAACTGGTCAAGGAGATCGCCCGGCTCGGCGGCGACATCTCGCACTTCGTCACGCCCGGCGTCGCGGCCCGGCTGAAGGCCAAGATCGGCCGCGCCTCCTAGGGCAAACCCCCGCCTTGGCCCCGGGTCATTCGCCCGCCATGAAGGCCTTGAAGCGGTCGGCGTAGTCCGGATGCCAGCGCGACAGGGCGGGGCGGTTCTCCAGGATGTCTCCGAGCGCCCAGGCCATGCGTTTCTCGTCCACCTCGCGCGGGACGTCGTTGTCGGGGCAGAGGATGTAGAAATCCCCGCGAGCCATGGCCGGCAGCATGAAGTCGACCACCTGTTCGGCGGTCCAGGCCCCGGGGGGCTTTTCGGTGGCGCCGCGGGCGCGGGTCAGGCCGGTGAAGGTGAAGCCCGGGATCAGCAGGTGGGCCGTCACCCGGCCGTTCGTCTCCAGCAGGGCGTGGGCCAGGGACTCGGTCAGGGCCTTCAGCGCGGCCTTGCTGACATTGTAGGCCGTGTTTCCCGGCGGCAGGGTGATTCCCTGCTTGGAGCCCGTGTTGATCACGGCGCACGGCCAGTCGGCCGCCATCATGTCCGGCGCGAACACCTGCACCCCATGGATGGGGCCCCAGAGGTTGGTGTCCAACATCCGGCGCCAGGCCTCCTCGCCCGAGAACAATCCGGCGCTCCCTTCCCGGGCGGCGTTGTTCATCACCACCGAGACCGAGCCGACCGCGTCCGCCTCGGCCTTCAGCCGCTCAACGTCCTGGCGTCGGCCGACGTCGGTAATCACGGCCAGGGCCTGGTCGCCCAGTCCGGCGGCGGCGGCCTCGAGTCCCTCGGCGTCGATGTCGGCCAGCACCAGGCGCATGCCGACCTCGGCGAACCTCCTGGCGGCCGCCAGGCCGATGCCGCTGGCCGCGCCGGTGACGACGGCGACCTTGCCGGGCGCGAGGGCGGGGTGAAGGGGCATGGGGGCCTCCAGGCGTTGGGCGACGACGACGGCCTACACCCGCGCCGATACGTGGAGCAATCGCAACGCTGGCTGGGGCTTTGCGGGGGAGTCTGCTAGAACCGCCGTCTCGACCGCCGACCGGCGGCGGAAAGAGCGAAAAAAGGCTCTAGATTACAAGCGCTTGATTTGGGATCGCCGCCAGTGAAACGACTTGCCCTGTTCGCCGCCGCCGCCGCCACGCTGGTCGCCGGGGCCGCCTTCGCCGCCGACTCCAAGGCGTTCAAGCCCAAGCTCGACCCGCCCACCGCCGCCGACTGGCGCACGGTCGATCCGCAGAACCTGCTGGTGATCGACACCACAAAGGGCCGCATCCTGGTGGAGATGGTCCCCGAGGTCGCGCCGCAGTCGGTGGCGCGGATCAAGGAGTTGGCGCGCGAGCACTTCTACGACGGCCTGACCTGGCACCGGGTGGTCGACGGCTTCATGGCCCAGGGCGGCGATCCCAAAGGCGACGGTTCGGGCGGCTCGCCCAAGCCCAACGTGGCGGCCGAGTTCAGCTTCCGCCGCGGCGCGACCACGCCCTACGCCAAGATCACCACCAGCGGCGGCCTGGAGGACGGCTTCGTCAAGTCGCTGCCGGTGCGCGGCCAGAGCGGCGACCTGGCGGTGATGACCAACGACGGCAAGGTGGCGGGCTGGGGCCTGTGGTGCACCGGCGTGGCGGGCATGGCGCGGGCGGGCGATCCTGATTCCGCCAACAGCCAATTCTTCCTGATGCGCGACTTCAACGGCGCCCTCGAGCGCAAGTACACCGCCTGGGGCCGGGTCCTGGTGGGCGAGGACGTGGTCCGTGCGCTGAAGACCGGCGAGCCGGTGGCCGACCCGGACAAGATGACCTCGGTGCGCGTGGCCTCCGACCTGCCGGCGGACCAGCAGCCCAAGGTGCAGGTGGTCGACGCCAACGGCCCGTGGGTGAAGACCGCCGCCAAGTACGCCTTCGACGTCTGCGACATCGAACTGCCGGCCAAGCTGGTCAACTAACCTCGCCCGCTGTGGCTTTGCCGCACTAGACGGAACGGCGATATCCGCCGATACGTCCGCCCCATGTCGTCCGCCACCGCCAAATATCGGCTCACCCAACACCTCATGTTCCGAGGCGTTGGCGGCGTGCGCGTGGAGACTCCGGAGACGCCGACCTAGGTTCGGCTCCTTCCAACCTAAGTCCTCACCCGCCCGCCAGCGCCCCGCTCGCGGGCTTTTTCGTCTTTCCGGTCCGCCGTCCGGTCTTACCTTCCAGAGGGTCCCATGCCGATTTCGCTTCGGTTCCTGTTCATCGCCAGACCCGTGTTCGAAGCGATCAAGCTGATCCGCTTCGAGCCTGGTGTTCAGTGGCACTACCCGCGCCCCGGCGACGCCCAGCAGGCGATGCTGGTGCGCGAGCTGTCCAAGCGCCTGCCGCCGCACCTGGCGCGCGACGTGCTGCGCGACGAGTAGGGAAGGGCGCCAAACGAGGGGTTTTGGGCAGACAGACGCTGCGCGGGCGTCTAGAAGGGCCGGGAAAAATGGAGAGCCCTGGCATGGCCGATGATCCGGAAAACACCCTCATCCTGACCCTCGACACCGGCACGGTGACGATCCGCCTGCGCCCCGACCTGGCGCCCGGCCACGTCGAGCGCATCAAGGAGCTGGCGCGCGAGGGGTTCTATGACGACGTGGTGTTCCATCGGGTGATCCCCGGCTTCATGGCCCAGGGCGGCGACCCGACCGGCACCGGTATGGGCGGCTCCAAGAAGCCGAACCTGAAGGCCGAGTTCTCCGACACCCCGCACCTGCGCGGCGTCTGCTCCATGGCGCGCTCGTCCAACCCCAACTCGGCCAACAGCCAGTTCTTCATCTGCTTCGACGACGCCACCTTCCTGGACGGCCAGTACACCGTGTGGGGCGAGGTGACCGAGGGCATGGAGGCGGTCGACGCCCTGCCCAAGGGCGAACCGCCCCGCAACCCGGGCAAGATCGTCACGGCCAAGGTGGCGGCGGACGCCTGACGTCCGGGAGCATGAAGCTCTCCGACTTCGACTTCGATCTGCCCGAAGACCGCATCGCCCTGCGGCCGGCCGAGCCGCGGGACAGCGCGCGCCTGCTGGTGCTGCCGCCGGAAGGCGGGATGCTGGACCGTCAGGTGCGCGAGCTGTCGTCGTTCCTGAAGGCCGGCGACCTCCTGGTGTTCAACGACACCCGGGTGATCCCGGCCCGGCTGAACGGCGTGCGGGTGCGCGAGGAGTCGGTGGTGGGCGTGGAGGCGACCCTGCACCGGCGCCTGTCGCCGAGCCGCTGGACCGCCTTCATGAAGCCCGGCAAGCGGCTGAAGCCCGGCGACCGCATCCGCTTCGGCGAGAACCCGACGGGCTTTGGCGACCGCGCCTGCCTGCTCGGCGCGCTCGACGCCACGGTCCAGGACAAGGGCGAGGACGGCGAGGTGACGCTCGCCTTCGACCTGATGGGGCCGGACCTCGACCTGGCCATCGCCGAGCGGGGCATGATGCCCCTGCCGCCCTATATCGCCGCCAAGCGGCCGGAGGACGAGCGCGACCGCGCCGACTACCAGACCGTCTACGCCCGCGAGGACGGCTCGGTGGCCGCGCCCACCGCCGGCCTGCACTTCACGCCCGAGCTGCTGGCGACGCTGGAGGCGGCGGGGATCGGGCGCACGTTCGTCACCCTGCACGTCGGCGCCGGCACCTTCCTGCCGGTGAAGACCGACGAGGTGTCCGAGCACCGCATGCACGCCGAATATGGCGAGGTGAGCGCGGCGACGGCCCAGGCCATCAATGCGGCGCATGCCGCCGGCGGCCGGGTGATCTGCGTCGGCACCACCTCGCTGCGCCTGGTGGAGAGCGCGGCGGGCGAGGACGGGCAGGTGCGGCCGTTCGCGGCGGAAACCTCGATCTTCATCACCCCCGGCTACCGCTTCCGCGCGGCCGACGGCCTGATGACCAACTTCCACCTGCCGAAGTCGACCCTGTTCATGCTGGTCTGCGCCTTCGCCGGTCCCGAGCGGATGAAGACGGCCTACGCCCACGCCATCGGCGCCGGCTACCGCTTCTATTCCTACGGCGACACCAGCCTGCTATGGCGGAGTCCTTGACGGCGCGCGTTCTGATCGCAAAACCGGGACCACTTTTGCGGAATGCGCGCTGATGGCCAGTTTCCCCTTCCTGATCAATGCGGTGGACGGCGAAGCGCGCACCGGCGTGCTGAAGACCCCTCGCGGCGACATCAGGACGCCCGCCTTCATGCCGGTGGGCACCGCCGGCACGGTCAAGGCCCTGACGGTGGACCAGGTGCGCCAGGCCGGCGCCGACATCATCCTCGGCAACACCTACCACCTGATGTTGCGGCCGGGGGCCGAGCGAATGGGGCGGCTGGGCGGCCTGCACCGCTTCATGCGCTGGGAGCGGCCGATCCTCACCGACTCCGGCGGCTTCCAGGTGATGTCTCTGGCCAAGATCGCCAAGGTCACGGAGGAGGGCGTGGCCTTCCAGAGCCACATCGACGGCTCCAAGCACAGGCTGACCCCCGAGCGCTCGGTGGAGATCCAGGCCGACGGCCTGGGCTCGGACATCGTCATGCAGCTCGACGAATGCGTCGCCTGGCCGGCCAGCGAGGCGCGGGCGGCCGAGGCCCTGCGCCTGTCCGACCGCTGGGGCCGGCGCTGCAAGGCCGCGTTCGGCGACCGCGAGGGCCAGGCCCTGTTCGGCATCCAGCAGGGCTCGACCTTCGAACACCTGCGCCGGGAATCGGCCGAGCGCCTGGTCGAGGCCGGCTACGACGGCTACGCCATCGGCGGCCTGGCGGTCGGCGAGGGGCACGAGGCGATGTGCGCGGTGCTCGATTACGCCCCGGCCATGCTGCCGCCCGACCGGCCGCGCTACCTGATGGGCGTGGGCAAGCCCGTCGACCTGGTGGAGGCGGTGGCGCGGGGCGTCGACATGTTCGACTGCGTGCTGCCGACCCGCTCGGGCCGCCATGGCCAGGCCTGGACCTGGTCGGGCCCGGTCAACCTGAAGAACGCCCGCTTCGCCGAGGACGACGAGCCGCTCGACCCGACCATCGACTGCCCGGCCAGCCGCGACTACGCCAAGGCCTACCTGCACCACCTGATCAAGGCCGACGAGATCCTCGGCCAGGTGCTGCTGTCCTGGCACAACATCGCCTTCTACCAGGCCCTCACCGCCGCCATGCGCGACGCCATCGCCGAGGGCCGGTTCGAGGCGTTCCGCCGCGAGTTCAAGGCCGGGCTGGACGACCGCGAAGAGGCCTAGCAGGTGGCGCGGAAAAGAGAGGCTCGGCGATGACGATGTACGTGGCGCTGCTTCGGGCGGTGAACGTGGGCGGCGCCGGCAAGCTGCCGATGACCGAGCTCAAGGCGATGTGCGCGGCGGCCGGCTTCGGCAAGGTCAAGACCTACATCGCCAGCGGCAATGTGGTGTTCGAGAGCGACCGGTCCGAGACGGAGGTGAAGACCACGCTCGACGCGGCGCTGAAGGCCTATGCCGGCAAGCCGGTGGGGGTCCTGGTGCGGACCGCCGCCGAAATGGCCCAGGTCCTGGCCGACAACGCCTTTCCAGAGGGGCCGGGCGCCCGGGTGGTGGCGATCTTCCTCGACGATCCGCCGCCCAGGGACGCCCTGGAACAGGCCGTCGGCCAGGCGGACGACGAGAAGACGGCGCTCGGCAGGCGCGAGATCTATGTCTGGTACGGCGCGGGCATGGCCCACACCAAGCTGCGCATTCCGGCGGCCAAGACCGGCACGGCCCGCAACATGAACACGGTCGCCAAGCTGGCCGAGATGGCGGGGGCCCGGCCGTGATCCCCACCGACCCGATCCTCGTGCTCACGACAGGCGGCACGATCGACAAGCTCTATTTCGACGCCCTGAGCCAGTACCAGATCGGCGCGTCGGTCACCGCGCGCCTCCTGGAGCTCGGCCGCGTCACCCACCCGTTCAGGCTGGTCGAACTGATGCGCAAGGACAGCCTCGACCTGGACGACGCCGATCGTGCGGCCATCGCCGCCGAAGCGGCGGGGGCGCCGGAGAGCCGGATCGTGATCACCCACGGCACGGACACCATGACGGTCACGGCGGGGGCCCTGGCGGCGATCCAGGGCAAGACCATCGTCCTCGTCGGCGCGCTGGCGCCGGCCCGCTTCGCCGACAGCGACGCCCCCTTCAACCTCGGTATGGCCTTCGCCACCGTCCAGGTCGCGCCCCCCGGCGTCTACATCACCATGAACGGCTCGGTGTTTCCGGCGCTGGAGGTCGTCAAGGATCGGGCGAAGGGCGCGTTCGTCACCAAGGACTGAGGCGAGGTTCAGAGGGTTTCGCTCCAGGCCTCCAGGTCGCCCGTCCCGCCGATCAGCGCCAGGCCGGAGGCGATGGACTCGAACTCCCCGCCGCTGGCGATCCGGTCCTCGCCGAATCGCTCGCTGAACAGGCGGCGCACCGCGGGGACGAACGACGACCCGCCGGTGAGGAACACCTGGTCGATGGACGTCGCCTCGACGCCTGCCTCGTCCAGGGCCGTCTGCAGCGCCTTTTCGATCTGGGTCAGCTCGGGCGCGATCCAGCGTTCGAAGTCCGTCCGGGCGATCTCGGCGGCGATGTCGATGGCGCCGGCCTGGAAGCGGAAGGGCGCGTGGTCGGCGGCGGACAGGGCCTCCTTGGCCCGGGAGACGGCGCGATAGAGCGGATAGCCGTGGTCGTGCTCGATCAACTCCACGAACCGCTCCAGCCTGAGGTCCTGGGCGACGCGCGACAGCGACTTCAGTTCGCGCAGCTCGCGCGAGGATTTCAGCAGCGCCAGCTGGCTCCAGCGGGCGAAGGCCGCATAGTAGCGCGCGGGCACCGGCAGGGTCTTGCCGAGGCTGGTGTAGCTGGAGCCCTTGCCGAGCTCAGGCGAAACCACCTGGTCGATGATCCGATAGTCGAAGGCGTCGCCCGCCACGGCCACGCCCGAGTGGGCCAGGGCCTTGGACACGATCCGGCCGTCGCGCCGGTCGAAGCGGATCACCGAGAAGTCGCTGGTGCCGCCGCCGAAGTCCGCCACCAGCACCGCCGCGCTGCCCCGCAGCCGCCGGGCGAAATAGAAGGCCGCCGCGACCGGTTCGTAGACGGCGTGGAGTTGGCCGAAGCCCAGCCGGCGGAAGGCCCGCTCGTAGCGGGCCAACGCCAGGCCCGGTTCGGGATGGGCGCCGGCGAACTGCACCGGCCTGCCGATCACAACCGTTTCCGGCAGCGCCCGGAGCCTGTCGCCGGCATGGACCCTGAGCCGGGCGAGGAACGACCACAGCAGGTCCTCGAAGCTGTAGCGGCGGCCGAAAATGTCGGTCGACTGGAAGCTGGGGCTGGCGGCGAAGCTCTTGAACGACTGGATGAACCGCGTGTCGAGCGGATCCTCCAGGTATTCCTCGATCGCCCAGGGACCCGCCTCGACGACGCGGGGGCGCGCCGGGTCGGGGTGCTCGCGGAAACTCAGCACCGAACGGAACGCGGTCGTGGGCGCGTCCGGCGCGACGAAGGGCAGCACGACCGGAGCGCCGTCGCCCGTGTGCAGCGATAGGACCGTGTTGGTCGTGCCGAAATCCACGCCCAGAACCGGGGCCAGCGCCGCGCCCATGACCTACCCACCCGTGTTGGAACCCCGGGATCCAGGGGGCGCGGACGCTAGCGGCCGGGGCGGCCCAGGGCAACAGCGAGGGCAGGGCAACAGCGAGGGCGGGGCGACAGGGAGGGCAGGGGACACGCCCGGCCTGCGGCCGAGCATGTCCCTCAATCTCACGCCAGGTCGTAGCGATCGGCGTTCATCACCTTGTTCCACGCCGCCACGAAGTCCTGGACGAACTTCGCTTGCGCGTCCGAGCAGGCGTAGACCTCGGCCAGGGCGCGCAGTTCGGAGTGCGAGCCGAAGATCAGGTCGACGCGCGTGGCGGTCCAGCGTAGGTCGTTGGTCTTGCGGTCGCGGCCCTCGAAGGCGTTGTCGCCTGCCGCCGTCCACCCCACGCCCATGTCGAGCAGGTTGACGAAGAAGTCGTTCGTCAGGGCGCCGACGCGGTTGGTGAAGAGGCCGTGCTTGGAGCCCTGGGCGTTGGCGCCCAGCACCCGCAGGCCGCCGACCAGCACCGTCAGCTCCGGCCCGCTGAGGCCGAGCAGTTGCGCCCGGTCGACCAGGGCTTCCTCCGGCGCCATGAACTGCAGGCCGGCCTGGCGATAGTTGCGGAAGCCGTCGGAGGTCGGCTCCAGCGGCTCGAACGAGGCCGCATCGGTTTGTTCGGCCGAGGCGTCCATGCGGCCGGGCGCGAAGGGGACCTCCACCGGCGTCCCCGCATCCTTGGCCGCCTTCTCGATGGCCGCGGCGCCGCCGAGCACGATCAGATCGGCCAGCGACACCTTCTTGCCGCCGGGGGCGGAGGCGTTGAAGTCGGCCTGCACGCCTTCCAGCCCCTTCAGCACCATGGCCAGCTGGACCGGATCATTGACCTCCCAGTCCTTCTGCGGGGCCAGGCGCACGCGGGCGCCATTGGCCCCGCCGCGCTTGTCGGACTTACGGAAGGTCGAGGCCGAGGCCCAGGCGGCCGAGACGAGCTCGGAGACCGACAGGCCGGTGGCCAGGATCTTCGCCTTCAGGTCGGCCACGTCCCTGGCGTCGATCAGCGGATGGTCCACCGGCGGGATCGGGTCCTGCCAGATCAGCCTCTCCTTGGGCACGAGCGGCCCGAGGTAGCGCTGGATCGGGCCCATGTCGCGGTGGGTCAGCTTGAACCAGGCCCGGGCGAAGGCGTCGGCGAACTGCTCCGGATGCTCGAGGAAGCGCCGCGAGATCTTCTCGTAGGCCGGGTCGAAGCGCAGCGACAGGTCCGTGGTCAGCATCCTCGGCGGGTGCTTCTTCGCGGGATCGTACGGGTCGGGGATGTCGGCGGGGGCGCCCTTGGCCTTCCACTGCTTGGCCCCGGCCGGGCTCCGGTCCGGCTCCCATTCGTGCTTGAAGAGGTTCTCGAAGAAGGCGTTGCTCCATCGGGTGGGCGTCTCGGTCCAGATCACCTCGGGGCCGCCGGTGATGGCGTCCGCCCCGACGCCGGCGCCATACTTGCTGCGCCAGCCGAGGCCCTGGTCCTCGATCACCGCGCCTTCCGGCTCGGGGCCGACGAACGACGGGTCGCCCGCGCCGTGGGTCTTGCCGAAGCTGTGGCCACCGGCGATCAGGGCCACGGTCTCCTCGTCGTTCATCGCCATGCGGGCGAAGGTCTCGCGGATGTCGTGGGCGGCGGCGACGGGGTCGGGGTTGCCGTTGGGCCCCTCGGGGTTGACGTAGATCAGGCCCATCTGCACGGCGCCGAGCGTCTTGTGCAGCTGGCGCTCACCGCTGTAGCGCTCGTCGCCCAGCCACGAACCCTCCGGCCCCCAGTAGAGCTCCTCCGCCTCCCAGGTGTCGGGCCGGCCCCCGGCGAAACCGAAGGTCTTGAAGCCCATGGACTCCAGGGCGACGTTGCCGGCCAGGACATAGAGGTCGGCCCAAGAGAGCTTGCGCCCGTACTTCTGCTTGATCGGCCACAGCAGGCGGCGCGCCTTGTCGAGGTTGGCGTTGTCGGGCCAGCTGTTGAGCGGGGCGAAACGTTGCTGGCCGCCGCCCGCGCCGCCGCGGCCGTCGGCGATGCGGTAGGTGCCGGCGCTATGCCAGGCCAGGCGGATCATCAGGCCGCCGTAGTGGCCGTAGTCGGCCGGCCACCAGTCCTGCGAATCCGTCATCAGGGCGGTGAGGTCGGCGATCACCGCGTTGAGGTCGAGGGTCTTGAACTCGGCGGCGTAGTCGAACGCCTCGCCCATCGGGTTGGAGCGCGGGGCATGCTGGTTCAGCCCTTCCAGGCGCAGGCTGTCCGGCCACCAGTCGCGATTGCTCCTGCCGCCGCGTCCGTGCACCACCGGGCACTTGCCGGCGGAGTCGTCTTCAACCTTGGCGTCCATCTGTCTCTCTCCCGTCAGGATTGCGATCCATGCAGACCGTTCCCCCACAACCCACAGGCAACGCCTTATCGGCGGTCCTGTACAATTGATTGTCGCCATGGGGCGGATTGGGAAAATCTATGGAGGGCGGGACGGCCGCCGCACCTAGCCGGTGGGAATATTGACAGCCCGGGAGCGATCACCCCAGGGTTGTGTGTTGTTCGGGGCGTAAGGGGACACTGATGGGGCCGGTCGGGCGCGGCTGTACGACGGCCAGGGCGTTCGCGATTGTGTGCCTGGGTCTTTCTGGCCTGATGCTGGCGCCGGCGAGCGCCTTCTCGGCCGATGCGCCGTTTTCGGCGGACGATCTCGATCGGCTGTCGATCGAGGACCTCGCCCGGATCCAGGTGTCGTCGGTGTCCAAGACCGACCAGCCGCTGAGCGACGCCGCGGCGGCGATCTTCGTCGTCACCCACGACGACATCGTCCGCTCGGGCGCTCTCAGCCTGCCGGAGATGCTGCGGCTCGCGCCCAACCTGCAAGTCGCCCAGATCGCCGGCATGACCTATGCCGTCTCCGCCCGCGGGTTCAACAGCGGCGCGGCCGACAAGCTCCTGGTCCTGATCGACGGGCGCAGCGTCTACTCGCCCTTCCTCAACGGGGTGTTCTGGGAGGTCCAGAGAGTGCCGCCCGAGGACATCGACCGCATCGAGGTGATCAGCGGGCCGGGGGCCGCCCTGTGGGGCGCCAACGCGGTCAACGGCGTCATCAACATCGTCACGCGCAAGGCGGCCGACACGGTGGGCGTGGTGGTCGAGGGCGGCGGCGGTTCGCTCGAACAGCACCTGAATGCGCAGTTCGGGGCCCAGCTGCGGCCGGATCTCGCCATGCGCGTCTACGGCCTCGGGGCCTGGCGCGGCTCGGACCTCAACGCCGCGGACCGCACGGCGCACGACGCCTTCTCGACCGGCCAGGGCGGCTTCCGGCTCGACTGGACGCCGGGCCGCGATCGGCTGACCCTGCAGGGCGACGTCTACCGCGGGGGCGAGGATCAGGCGATCGAGCCGCGCGAGGCGTTCGGCGGCCAGAACCTGCTGCTGCGTTGGTCGCGGGATACCGCGGCCGGCTCGAACCTGCAGGTCCAGACCTATTACGACGAACTCTGGCTCCGCGTCCCCACCGTGGCCAGCGACGAGCTGCGCACGTTCGACGTCGACGCCCAGCACAGTTTTTCGCTCGGCCGTCGGCAGAGGATCGTGTGGGGCGGGGGCGTGCGGGTCGAGACGGACGATTTCCCGGTCGTCCCGGACAACCCCTCCAGTCCCGTGACCCAGTTCTTCAATCCCCGGCGGCGGACCCTGGTCATCGGCGATCTGTTCGGCGAGGACACCTTGACGCTGGCGCCCGGGGTCGAGCTGGTCGCGGGCCTCAAGCTCGAGAACGACGCCTACGTCGGCCTCACGCCCCTGCCCAACGTGCGCCTGTCGTGGAAACCGAACGAGGGCGGGCTCCTGTGGGCCGCCGTTTCGCGGGCGACGCGCGCGCCGTCCCGTCTGGACCGGGATTTCAACGAGACCCTGGGATCGACCGCCGTGCTGAAGGGCGGCGATTTCCGCCAGGAGGACCTGATCGCCTATGAAACCGGCTACCGGGCCCAGCCGACGCGGCGGCTGTCGGCCTCGGTCTCGCTGTTCTACAACGACTACCAAGACCTTCGCACGGTCGAGTACTCGCCTGGCCCGAGCCTGCCCGCCTCGTTCCAGAACGAGATGGAAGGCCACACCTACGGCCTCGAGGCCTGGGGATCGTACCAGGCGCTCGACTGGTGGAGGCTCTCGGCCGGCGCGAACTGGCTGCACAAGGACCTGCGCTTCAAGCCCGGCAGCAGCCAGCTGGGCGGGCTGGCCATCGCCGGCAACGACCCCGCCTGGCAGGCGTCGCTGCGGTCGTCCATGGATCTGCCCTATCAGCTGTTCCTGGACCTCGACCTGCGCGGGGTGGGGGACCTGCCTGAGCCGGCCTCGCCGGCCTACGCAGAACTGAATGCCCGGCTGGCCTGGGACGTCACCCCGTCGCTGGAGCTGTCGGTCGCGGGCGCCAACCTCCTGCACGAGCAGCACTTGGAGTTCGGCTCGACCGCCGCGCCCGTCCAGCTCGGCGCCTCGGGGGTCTACAGCAGTCGCAGCGTGGTCGTCAGCGCCAAGTGGAGGATGTGACGGTGGCCGCGCGCAGGGCGATCCTCCCTCCTCGACGCTGGCCGGGCAAACGGAGCGCCTCGTGGCGGGCCCAGCTTCTGGCGCTCGTCCTTCTCGCTCCGCCGGCGGAGACGCAGGCGGCGGCCAGCGACGGCTCCCTCGAGTCTGTCGTCAAGGCCGCCTACCTCTACAAGTTCGCGCCCTTCGTCGAATGGCCGCCGACCGCCTTCGCCAGCGCCTCCAGCCCGTTCAACATCTGCGTCCTGGGCGCTGACCCGTTCGGCGCGAGCCTCGAACAGGTCCTGGCCGGCCATCAGGTCCGGGAGCATTCGGTGCGCATCCGCCGGCTGCAGGCGGCCGATCAGCCCGACGACTGCCAGATCCTCTATGCGGCCGCCTCGCGCGCACAGGTCGCCGCGGCTCTGAGCCGGGTCAAGGGCGCGCCGGTCCTGACGGTCACCGAACAGAGCCTCGGGGTCAGCGGCGCCATGGTGCAGTTCTACGTCAAGGACGGCCACGTGCGCTTCACGCTCGACCCGGCCGCCGCCCAGGCCCACGGCATGATGATCAGCGCCAAGCTGCTCAGCCTGGCCGCCGCGATCCAGGCGGGGTCCTAGCCATGGTCCGGCGGTTGCAGCGACCGATCCTGGCGACTGCCGGCCTTGCGCCGATCATCGCCATCCTGGCCGCCATCGGGCTGGTGGTCGTGGGCGTGGGCCTGGCCCTGTTCAACGAGAGCCAGATCCGGCAGCAGAAGCTTCGGGAGGCCACGGTCCAGGCCGACATCCTGGCCGGCAGCGTCACGGCGGCGCTGTCCTTCGACGCGCCGCGCCAGGCGCAACAGTACGTCGACGCCCTCGGCGTCAACCCCGAGGTCGAGGCGGCCGGGGTCTATGACTCGGCCGGCAAGCTGGTGGCCGGCTATGGGCAGCAAAGGGGCGTCTCGCCGCCGCCCGCCAACCGCATCGGTCCGCCGCAGCTCCAGGCCAACCGGGTGATCGTCTCGCGTGCGGTGGCGGAAGGCGGCCAGGTGTTCGGCTCGGTGTACCTGCGCACGATCCAGGAGCCCGCCGCCCGCCGCGTCGCGCGCTACAGCGGCATCGGCCTCCTGCTCGTCATGGCCGCCCTGGTGGTGATCGTGCTGGGCGCGGGCAACGCCTCGCTGTCGGAAGCCCATCGCAAGCTCAAGGTCGAGATGGCCGAGCGCGGGCGCACCGAGGAGGCGCTCCGGCTCAGCCGCGAACAGGAGGCGGCGGCCCGGATCGAGCTGGCCGATCGGCGCAATCGCGAGGCCCTGCGTCAGTCCGAGCAGCAACTGGCGTTCGCCCTTGAGGCAGGCGGGCTGGGCAGCTGGGAGATCACCTTGGACAGCGGGCGGCTGCAGGCCTCGGACATCTTCCGCCACGCCTGCCGCGGGGCCCGTTCGGAACAGCCGCTCGACACGGTGGCGGGCCTGGAGGCCTGCATCCATCCCGACGACCGCGAAACCCTGCGGCGCGCCCTGGCCCGGGCGGCCGACGAGCGCACGGATCTGGAGGCCGAGTTCCGCACTCTGGCGCCCGCCGGCGTCGAACATTGGATCCTGCTCCGGGGCCGGGCGGCCTACGACGAGGAGGGCAGGGCGGCGCGCCTGGCCGGTGTGTCCCTGGACATCACCGAGCGCAAGGCGGCCGAGGAGCGTCAGCGGCTGATGCTGGCCGAGCTGAACCACCGGGTGAAGAACACCCTGGCCACCGTCCAGTCGATCGCCATCCAGCTCGGGCGGATGGCGCCCGACATCGCCACCTTCCAGAGCGCGTTCCTGCAGCGGATCGTGGCCCTGGCCCGGGTTCACGACATGCTCAGCAGCGTGTCTTGGAGGGGCGCGCAGCTCGCCGACATCCTGCAGCAGACCCTGGCCCCCCACGTCGCCGCGGCCGGAGAGGGCGAGCGCATCCGCATCGAAGGCCCTTCCGTCCAACTCGGCCCCAACGCCGCGGTCACCCTGACCATGGCTTTCCATGAACTGGCGACCAACGCGGCCAAGTACGGCGCGCTTTCGGCCGCGGACGGTCAGGTCCAGGTGACCTGGGAGGCCGACGATCCGCAGGCGCCGCGCCTGATCGACATCACCTGGCGCGAGGTGGGCGGCCCGCCGGTCGCCGAGCCCGCTCGCCGCGGGTTCGGCACGCGCTTCATCGAGCGGGGCGTGGCCCGCGAATTCGATGGGACAGTTAACCTGTCCTTCGAGCCGGCGGGTCTAGTCTGCCGGCTGCGCATACCTCTGTCGCTCAAGCTTCGGATGGCCGCATGACCAGCGCCGACGTCCTACTGAACGGGAAACGTGTCCTGGTGGTCGAGGACGAAGCCTTCGTCGCCCTCATGCTCGAGGCGCTGCTCGAGGGTTTCGGCTGCGATGTGGTGGGCGTGGCGGGCACGCTGTCGCGCGGGCTCGAATACGCCGCCGACGAGGCCCTGGCGATCGATGGGGCGGTGCTCGACATCAATCTCGGCGGCGAGAAGGTGTTCCCGGTCGCCCGGCGGCTGCTCGCCCGCGGCGTGCCGTTCATCTTCTGCACCGGTTACGGAGTCGCCGGCGTCCCGGGCGACTTCGCCGGCGTGCCGACCATCGCCAAGCCCTATCTCGAAGAGACGCTCAAGACCGCGCTGGTCGCCCAGATCGGCTGAGGCGCGTCAGTTCTGCGCCACGCTCGACGGGGTGCGGGGCGGCGTGGGGAAGACATAGGCCGGCTGGGCGGGGCCAAGGTCGACGCAACCTTCGGACTGGGCCAGGCCCTTGAGGTAGGCGCGGCGCGCCTGCCCCGCCGAGATGGCCCCTTGCACGTCCTTGGAATGCTGCTCGGCGCCGGTCATGTAGCGCACCCAGTTGCGCATCGGGATCCAGCCCTCGGTCAGGTCCTTCATCGCCTTGGCCCCGGCGCCGGCGGCGAATCCGGCCCCGCGGTCCATGGTGCTGCGCTGGACCTTGGGGGCGTCGAAGTCCGCGCCCAGGGCGTCGTCGAGACGGGCCAGTTCCGTGGCCAGGGCCTCGCAGGTGACCGGGGTGGGTCGCGCATAGGGGTCGGACACCGCCTCCAGCAGCACGTGCGGGATCTTGCTCCGCACAAGGTTGAAGTCCTCGAACGGCGCGTGCGCGGCCTCGTTGACCCCCTGGCGGGTGGTCCGCTCGGCTGTCTGCATGGGTTTCGACGCGCACGCCGCGAGCGCGAAGGGGGCGAGAAGGGCAACCGTGAACGTCAAGCGCATGGGCATGGAACTCGCCTACTCCATCTTGGGTCCCAGCATCGCCTTTCCTTCTTGTCCGGTCCAGGGCCTGCGCCTATGGTCCGCGCCGCTTCGCCCGAGCTTGCTTCGGGATCGCGGCGGGCCTGTAGCTCAGCGGTAGAGCATTCGACTTTTAATCGAATGGTCGAGGGTTCGATTCCCTCCGGGCCTACCAACCTTCCCGGACAGTCGGAAACGGCGCTTGGGAACCTCCTCCGGATTATTGTCGAATCCTTGACGTCGCGTCGGGCGGTGAATCCCCAGTGGCGCCGGGAGCCCGCGACGCGCGGCCGCGTTTCCGGGACGGTTTCTCCGGGTCGCACGAGAAAATCTCTATTGTCTATATTGTCTATAGGAAATATCCGGCCGTGGACCCCATGGCGCGGAACGACAGGACATGACGGTGATCGAGAGCGCAGGGCCGCTGCAGGTTGAGCGCCGTGGGACGGTTCCGCGCCGCCCGTTCCTGCGTCGCCGCTCGGCCATTCCCGGCTTCGCCGTGACCCTGGGCGTGACCCTGGCGGTGCTGAGCCTGATCGTGCTGATCCCCCTGTCGGCGGTGGCGATCAAGGCCTCCGGCCTGGGCTTTACCGGGTTCTTCCGCGAGGCCTTCACCGAGCGGGCGCTGCACGCCTACGCCCTGAGCTTCGGCGCCTCGCTCCTGGCGGCGACAGTCAACGGGGTGTTCGGCGTGCTCACCGCCTGGGCCCTGGTGCGCTACGACTTTCCCGGCAAGGCGGTGGTCGGCGCCCTGGTCGACCTGCCGTTCGCCCTGCCGACGGCGGTGGCGGGCATCTCGCTGGCGACGCTCTATGCGCCCAACGGCCTGATCGGCGCGGCCCTGGCCCAGCTCCACATCAAGGCCGCCTACAATCCTACGGGCGTGGCCATCGCCCTGACCTTCATCGGCCTGCCGTTCGTGGTGCGCACCCTGGAGCCGGTGATGCGCGACCTGTCGGCCGAGGTCGAGGAGGCGGCCGCCAGTCTGGGCGCCAGCCGCTGGCAGACCATCACACGGGTGGTGCTGCCCTCGCTCGCCCCCGCTTGGCTGACCGGAGTGACCCTGGCCTTCGCCCGGGCGGTGGGGGAGTACGGCTCGGTGATCTTCATCGCCGGCAACCGGCCGTTCAAGTCCGAGATCGCGCCTCTGCTGATCGTGATCCAGCTCGAGCAGTTCAACTACCGGGGCGCGGCGGCGATCGCCCTGACCCTGCTGATGGTGTCGTTCCTGATGCTGCTGGCGATCAACGCGGTCCAGGCCTGGACGAGGCGCTACCAATGAGCGGCGCTGCCACCAAGAAGGCCGTGCTGGCCACCCAGGACCCGCCCTGGGTCAAGGCCGTGGTGCTGACCACGGTGCTGCTGTTCCTCGGCCTCGTGCTGCTGCTGCCGGTGGCGGCGGTGTTCGCCCAGGCCCTCAAGCAGGGGCTGGGGCCGGCGCTGGAGGCGATCCGGGAGCCCGACGCCCTGTCGTCGATCCGGCTGACGCTGATGACGGCGGCCATCGCCGTGCCGTTCAACCTCCTGTTCGGCGTCTGCGCCGCCTGGGCGGTGGCCAAGTTCGACTTCCCGGGCAAGGCCTTCCTGATCACCCTGATCGACCTGCCGTTCTCGGTGTCGCCGGTGGTGGCGGGCCTGATCTATGTGCTGGTGTTCGGGGCCCAGGGCTGGTTCGGGACCTGGCTGACCGAGCACGACATCCACATCGTCTTCGCCGTGCCCGGCATCATCCTGGCGACCATCTTCGTCACCTTCCCGTTCGTCGCCCGCGAGCTGATCCCGCTGATGCAGGAGCAGGGGGTGAGCGAGGAGGAGGCGGCCCTGTCGATGGGCGCCTCGGGCCTGACCACCTTCTGGAAGGTGACCGCGCCCAACATCCGCTGGGGCCTGCTCTACGGGGTGCTGCTGTGCAACGCCCGCGCCATGGGCGAGTTCGGCGCCGTGTCGGTGGTCTCCGGTCGCATCCGCGGCCTGACCAACACCATGCCGCTGCACGTCGAGATCCTCTACAACGAGTACAACTACGTGGGCGCCTTCGCCGTGGCCGCCCTGCTTTGCCTGCTCGCCCTCGTCACCCTGGTGCTCAAGACCCTGCTGGAGATGCTCCAGCCGGATCTGCGCGCCCGTCACTGAGACACGATCCGATGGCCATCACCGCCCGCGACATCCACAAGTCCTACGGCCGCTATCCGGCGCTGAACGGCGTAAGCCTGGAGATCAGGCCGGGCGAGCTGCTCGCCCTGCTGGGGCCCTCGGGCTCCGGCAAGACCACCCTGCTGCGCACCATCGCCGGGCTGGAGTTTCCCGAGAGCGGCCAGGTGCTGTTCGACGGCGAGGACGTGACCTGGGCCGGGGCGGCCGATCGCAAGGTCGGCTTCGTGTTCCAGCAGTACGCCCTGTTCAAGCACATGACCGTGGCCCGCAACGTCGCCTTCGGCCTGGACGTGCGCAAGCGCAGGGACCGGCCGGACAAGGCCGCCGTGGCCAAGCGCGTGCAGGACCTGCTGGAGCTGGTCGAGCTCGGCGACCTCGCCAAGCGCTTTCCCTCGCAGCTCTCCGGCGGCCAGAGGCAGCGCGTGGCCCTGGCCCGGGCCCTGGCGGTGGACCCTGCGGTGCTGTTGCTCGACGAGCCGTTCGGCGCGCTCGATGCCGCCGTGCGCAAGTCCCTGCGCCGGGAGCTGCGCCGCATCCACGACGCCACCGGGGTGACCACCGTGTTCGTCACCCACGACCAGGAGGAGGCCCTGGAGCTGGCCGACCGGGTGGCGATCCTCAACCAGGGCCGCATCGAGCAGGTCGGCGACCCGGTCGAGGTGTCCGAGCGCCCGGCCAGCGCCTTCGTCGCCGGCTTCGTGGGCGAGGGCGCGCGGTTCGAGGGCGTGGTCGAGGCGGAGCTGTTCCAGTCCGGCCCGGTGACCGCCTCCGCGCCCGGGCGCAAGGCGGGGCCGGCCCAGGCCTTCGTGCGACCCCACCAGTTCGCCTTGGCGCAGGCCGGGGAGCCCGGTTTCGAGGTCAAGGTCGACCGCATCGTCGCCCACGGCCCGATCCTCAGGCTGGAGGCGACCGCGGAAGGCGGCCGCCAGCTCGACGCCGCCTTCCCGCGCGATCTGGCCGCCCACCTGGCCGGCCGCGAGCGGCTGCGCCTGCAGGTCAAGGGCGCGCACGTCTTCTCCGTGTGACCCGTTCGGTCTAAAGCTTGTTCGCATCTGCGAAGCCGCCTATTTTCCCGCGCCTTGATTGCAGCCGCGACCCTGAGGGCATGACCGTCACCCCGCGCCATTACCTGGACTTCGAGCGGCCGATCGCCGAGCTGGAGGCCAAGATCGACGAATTGTCCAAGATGTCGGGCGTGGCCGGCGCCGGCGGCATGGGCGCCGAGGTCGACGCCCTGCGCGCCCGGGCAGGCGACATGCGGCGCGAGGCCTACGCCAAGCTCGACGCCTGGCAGAAGACCCAGGTCGCCCGCCATCCGCAACGGCCGCACCTGAAGGACTACCTCGCGGGCCTGATCGACGAATTCGTCGAGCTGCGAGGCGACCGCAAGTTCGCCGACGACCAGGCCATCGTGGGCGGCCTCGGCCGGTTCCGCGGCCAGCCGGTGATGGTGATGGGCCACGAGAAGGGCCACGACACCCAGAGCCGCCTGAAGCACAACTTCGGCATGGCCAAGCCCGAGGGTTACCGCAAGGCGGTGCGCCTGATGGACATGGCCGAGCAGTTCGCCCTGCCGGTGATCACCTTCGTCGACACCGCCGGCGCCTATCCCGGCGTGGGCGCCGAGGAGCGCGGCCAGAGCGAGGCCATCGCCCGCTCCACCGAGCGCGGCCTGACGCTGGGCACGCCGATGGTGGCCACGGTCACCGGGGAGGGCGGCTCGGGCGGCGCCATCGCGCTGGCCGCCGCCAACCGGGTGCTGATCCTGGAGCACTCGATCTATTCGGTGATCTCGCCCGAGGGCTGCGCCTCGATCCTGTGGCGCGATGGCGCTAGAGCCCGCGACGCCGCAGAGGCGATGAAGATCACCGCCCAGGACCTCGTGAAGCTGCACATCGTCGACCGCATCGTGCGCGAGCCCGACGGCGGCGCCCACGCCGATCCCGAAGCCACCATCAGGGCCGTGGGCGACGCGGTGGAGGACGAGTTGAAGAAGCTGTCCAATCTGTCGCCCGACGAGCTGAGGAAACAGCGCGCCGAGCGGTTCTACGCCATCGGCCGGGCGGGCTTGGCCTAGCGTCCGTCCGCGGCCGGCCGGCGCAAACGCGATCCTGCTGGCCAAGGCCTCTCTTTCGTGTCCTGCTCTGCAGCCGGTGGGTCAATCAGCCTGCGAGGCCGAGCATGAAACCCGTCATTGCGCTTGCCGCCGTATCCGTCCTGCTGTTCGCCTCGGCCGCCCAGGCCGGCGACGCTGCGGTCGACGCGACCATCCGACAGTTCGGAGACGCCTTCAACAAGGGCGACGTGAAGGCCGCCAAGGCGCTCCATGTCGCCGCGCCGACCATCATCGACGAGTTCGCTCCCCACTCGTGGAGCGGGCCCAAGGCCTTCGACAGCTGGCTTGCCGATCTCACCAAGTCCGAAGCCGCCGAGGGCAAGACCGGCGGCCAGGTCGCGATCAGCACGCCGACCCGCGAGGTCATTTCCGGCGCCAGCGCCTATGTCATCGTTCCGGCGACCTACACCTTCAAGCAGAAGGGCGGCGTCATCCGCGAGACGGCCCAGATGACCTTCGTCCTCGCCAAGCAGGCCTCGGGCTGGAAGATCCGCTCCTGGACCTGGACGGGCGCGGAGGGCATCCCCGTCAAGGCCAAGGGCTGACCTCAGGCTTGCGCACCACCCGCGACGCTCATGCCCTTCGGCCGCTGCGCTACCGCCGCATCAGCCGGCCGGCGAAGTCCACCACGCACATGGCGCCGTAGACCCGGTGCGGGCCGCAGGCGACGCCGGCTTCGCGGAAGGCGGGGTTGAAGATGTTGGCGCGGTGGCCGCGGCTGGGCACGCCGGCGTCGACGATCAGCTGCAGCACCACCTCGCGCGGGTTGGCGTAGCCGTAGGAGATGTCCTCGGCCATCAGGCTGGCGAAGGCGCCGTGGCGGCGCAGGCGCTCGCCGAGGGATTCCCCGCGCGGGCCCTCGTGGCCGAACCCGCCCTGCGGGCCCTGGTAGTCGGCGTGGGACAGGGCTGCGTCCTCCAGGGTGGAGTCGGCGCCGAGCGGCGGCAGGGCCGGCTGGCGCATCAGGAAGTCGACCGCCTCGGCGTAGGCGGCCGGATCGTCGTAGGCGCCCGCGGCGCGCGACAGGCGCGCCGCGTCCTGCAGGGCGCGGGCATAGGCCTGGGGCTGGGTGCGCGCGAGGTTGAGTTCGTAGAGCACGCCAGAGTCGAGGGGGCGGTCGAGCGGCCGGTCGAAGGCGCGCTCGCGGGCGGCGGCGACGGAGGCGAGCAGCAGCAGGCAGGCGAGCCCGCCGGCCGCTCCCGCGATGAGGGACCTGGCCATGGACATTCCGTGTTCTGATTCCCCGCCGATCCCCACTGTGCCCGGCCCCGGTGAAGGATTGGTGAGCGGCATTGCTTAACCGGATCTGGGCTCGACCGGATCTGGGATCTTGGCGTTGGGGCGGGTTCCGGGCGGAAACCGGGTCCCACTTTTCCGCAACCCGCTTTAGCGTGGCGGCCATGACCGTGATGACCCATGCCGACCGGGCCTCGGCCGACCAGGCCATGGCCGATGCCTTCCGCACCCAGGCCGGGTGGTGCCGCCAGAACCACGTGGCCCCGTTCACCGCCGACCTGGCCGAAGCGGTCCTGCGCGACTTCGAGGCGGGCGGGCGATGGCGGCGGCTGCTGGGCGGCTGGCCGGGCGATCCGATCGCCGACGCGGCGGCGCTGCGGGCCATCGGCGGCGCCCACCGCCTGGCGCTGAAGGGGATCGAGCCGTTCGCTGGGGTGTTCGCGCGGCTCGACCGTGATCCGGCCGCGCTCGACGACGTGGCGCGGGCGGCGGCGGCCTGGCCGGAGATGCCGCACTGGCTCGAGAACCCACCCCAGACCAACGAGGTGATGCGCGCGGCGGTGTTCCTCGGCGGCTTCATGCTGGTGGCTCGGGCGCAAGGGATGCCGCTGCGGATGCGGGAGATGGGCTGCAGCGCCGGGCTCAACCTGCTGTGGGACCGCTATCGCTACCAGCTCGGCGACACCGTCTGGGGGGCCGGGGAGTCGCCGGTGCGGCTGCAGCCCGAGTGGCGGGGGCGCTCGCCCCGGCCGGCCGAGCTGGTGGTCGCCTCGCGCAAGGGCGTGGACCAGTTGCCGGTGGACCTAGACGATCCCGAGCAGCGCAACCGGCTGCTGTCCTACGTGTGGGCCGACCAGACCGAGCGGGTGGCCCGTGTGCGCGCGGCCCAGGAGATCGCCCGCCAGGACCCGCCGCCCGTGGACCGAGGGGACGCGGCCGACTGGGTCGCGGCCGAGCTGGGCGAGCTGCCGCACGGCCAGACCACGGTGCTCTACCACTCCTATGTCTGGTCCTACCTGCCCACGGCGACCCAGGCGCGGATCCGGTCGGCGCTGGCGGCGGCGGGCGCGCGGGCGGCGGCGGCCGGCGCGGGCCTGGCGCACCTCGCCTTCGAGAGCGTCGACGGCACGGAGAAGACCGCGCTCACCCTGACCCTGTGGCCCGGCGGCGAGCGGCGGGTGCTGGCCGACGCCCATCCGCATGGCCGCTGGGTGCATTGGCTGGCCGATTGACCCGCGGCGGCTTGGCGCGCGCTCTCAAATGATTAGTTAGGGCCGATCACCGTCGCGGAGCCAGGCCAGTGTCCACCCCCGAACTGCTCAGCCCGATCGCCCTGCGCGGCCTGACCCTGAAGAACCGCCTCGTGATCTCGCCGATGTGCCAGTACAGCGCCATCGACGGGATGGTGACCGACTGGCACCTGGCGCACCTCGGCCGCTTCGCCATTGGCGGGGCCGCGCTGGTGTTCGTCGAGGCCACAGGAGTGGAGGCGCGCGGCCGCATCAGCCCAGGCGACGTGGGCCTGTGGAATGACGAGCAGGCGCGGGCGCTGTCGCGCATCGCCGACTTCCTCAAGGCCAACGGCGCCGCCGCCGGCATCCAGCTGGCCCACGCGGGGCGCAAGGGCTCGACCCGCCGGCCGTGGGACGGCGGCGGAGAGCTGGGCGACGCGGACGCAGTGAAAGGCGAGGGGCCGTGGGAGACCGTCGCGCCGAGCGCCCTGCGCTTCGCCGACAACTATCCCCTGCCCAAGGCCATGAAGACCGCCGACATGGCCGAGGTGATCGTCGCCTTCCGCGAGGCGGCCAAGCGGGCCAACGACGCCGGGTTCGACGTGGTCGAGGTGCACGCCGCCCACGGCTACCTGCTGCACGAGTTCCTCTCGCCCCTCAGCAACCATCGCACCGACGACTACGGCGGCAGCCTGCAGAACCGGATGCGCTTCCCGCTGGAGGTGATCGAGACGGTGCGGGCGGTGTGGCCCGAGCAAAAGCCGCTGTTCGTGCGCCTGTCGTCGGTGGACTGGGTGGACGGCGGGCTGACCATCGAGGACACCGTCGAGGTGGCCAGGGCGGCGAAGGCGCTGGGCGTCGACGTGGTCGACTGCTCCTCGGGCGGCAACGCCCCGGCCCAGATCCCGCTGTCGCCGGGCTACCAGGTCCCGTTCGCCGAGGCGGTGCGCCGGGGCGCGGAGGTGGCGACCATGGCCATCGGCCTGGTCCTGGATCCCGAGCTCGCCCAGGCGATCGTGGCCGAGGGCAAGGCCGACCTCGTGGCCCTCGCCCGGCCGGCGCTCGACGACCCCAACTTCGCCCTGCATGCTGTCGCCGCCCTGACCGGGGAGCTCGACTACGCCTTCGCCCCGACTCCGGCCAAGAGCGGCCTCGATCGTCTGGCCCAGGGCCTGAGGCACATGAAGCGCTAGTGTCCTGGATCCGAAGTTCGCCTGCCGGTGGGATTAAGCGCGGAGCGAACTTCAGATCCGTAAAAGGACACTAGAATCATGATGTTGCTAGTGTGGCTGGAGATTTCGAAATTCGCTCAGCGGCTCCATCGAGCGTCGGCGAATTTCGGAATCGCCACACCAACCGCGTTTCCCCCGGGGGGCTCCCGGAAAGGAACTTGCGATGGCGGCCAGCGAGGCGGTGTTCGAGACCGACGTGCCGGCGAGGCTGGACCGGTTGCCCTGGAGCCGGTTCCACTGGCTGGTGGTGTTCGCCCTCGGCATCACCTGGATCCTCGACGGCCTCGAGGTGACCCTGGTTGGTTCGCTCGCTCCAGTGATCGCCAGCGCCAAGGGTCTGTCGCTCGACGACCGCCAGATCGGGCTGGCCGGCAGCGTCTATATCCTCGGCGCGACCCTGGGCGCCCTGGTGTTCGGCCGCCTGACCGACCGCTTTGGCCGGCGCAAGCTGTTCACCATCACCGTCGGCCTCTACCTGGTGGCCACAATCCTGACCGGCCTGTCGTGGAATTTCGCCGCCTTCGCCCTGTTCCGCTTCCTGACCGGCGCAGGCATCGGCGGTGAATATGGCGCGGTGAACTCGGCCATCCAGGAACTGATCCCGGCCCGGCGCCGGGGCTACACCGACCTGGCCATCAACGGCAGCTTCTGGCTGGGCGCCGCCCTGGGGGCGGTGGGATCGATCTTTGCCGCGGACCCGCGCCTGGTCGATCCGGCCCTGGGCTGGCGGCTCGGCTTCGTGATCGGCGGGTCGATCGCCCTGATCATCGTCTGGGTGCGGCGCTACATCCCCGAGAGTCCGCGCTGGCTGTTCACCCACGGCCGGCCGGAGGAGGCTTCGCGCATCGTCGCCGAGATCGAGGCCGGGATCATGCGCCAGACCGGACGGCCCCTGCCGCCGGTCCCCGAACGGGCCGCCCTGCGGCTGATTCGGCGCGAGGGGACGCCGTGGATCGAGGTCGTCCGCGTCCTCGTGGTCCGTTACCCCGGCCGCACCGTGCTGGGGCTGACCCTGATGGCGACCCAGGCCTTCTGCTACAACGCGGTGTTCTTCACCTACGCCCTGGTGCTGACGCGCTTCTACGCCATCCCGGCCCAGGCGATCGGCTGGTTCATGCTGCCCTTCGCGCTCGGCAACGTCGCGGGCCCGTTGCTGCTCGGCCCGCTGTTCGACAGCGTCGGCCGCAAGCCGATGATCGCCCTGACATACGGCCTGGCCGGCGTGCTGATGGCCGTGACCGGCTGGCTGTTCAGCATCGGCGTGCTGTCCGCCCCGGTGCAGACCGCGGCCTGGACGGCGATCTTCTTCTTCGCCTCGGCGGGCGCGAGCGCGGCCTATCTGACGGTCGGCGAGTGTTTCCCGCTGGAGACCCGCGCCATCGTCATCTCGCTGTTCTACGCCTTCGGCACGCTGCTCGGCGGCGCTGGCGGCCCGGCCCTGTTCGGCGCCCTGATCGAGACCGGCGAACGGGTCAGGATCCTGTGGGGCTATCTTCTGGGCGGTGGCCTCATGATCCTGGCCGCCGGGGTGGAGGCCCTCCTGGGCGTATCCGCAGAACGCAAGCCGTTGGAAGAGGTGGCCGAACCTCTGAGCCTGGCGCCCTAGGTCTTCGCCGAACGCTGATCGCGATACTTTATTTCGCTCGTGAGTTGAGTCCATATGGCTCCAGCCAAGCTCGGGTGGGGCATGCTCAAGTCGGTCGACATCCTGATCGGGTTCTCGGTCATCATGCTGGTGGTCAGCATCTGCGTGACCTTGGTCAACCAGCTGATCACCGGCATCCTCAACCTGACGGGGGTGCAGTTGCGCGACGGGGTCTGCTGAAGCTCAAGTCGGTGCTCGCCTCCAAGGACGACGAGAACCGCAAGGAGCGCCAGACCGCCCAGGACGGCGCCCACGGCAAGGACGCCCAGGCCCAGCCGGGCGCCCAGCTGATCACGCCCTAGCTAAAACGCCGCGAACAGGCGTTCGGGCGCCGCCTCCGACTTCAGCTGGTCGCAGGTGCACTGCCCCGGCGCCTTGTCGGGCCGCCAGCGCATCAGCTTCGCGCCATGGCGGAAGCGGCCGCCGGTGACCTGATCGTAGCGCACCTCGACCACCAGCTCGGGTTTCAGCGGCGTCCATTCCGCCGAGCGCCCGGTCGACCAGCGGCTGGGCCCGCCGGGCGCCGAGCCGGTGAAGCCGGGGCCGCCGGCCATCGCCTCCAGGCGGCGGGTGAGGGCGGGGCGCTCGGCGTCGGTGAGGGTCGAGGTGAAGCCCACATGGTCGAGCCGGCCCTCGGCGTCGTAGAGGCCGAGCAGCAGCGAGCCGACCAGCCGGCCGTCCTGTTCGTAGCGGAAGCCGCCGACCACGCAGTCGGCCGTGCGCAGGCGCTTGACCTTGAGCATGGCCCGCTCGCCGGGGACATAGGGCCCGTCCAGGCGCTTGGCGACCACCCCGTCGAGCGCCGCGCCCGTGCGCGCGAGCCAGCGGCGGGCGGCCTCGATGTCCTCGCTGCCCGGCGACAGGCGCACGCGTTCGGCCCGGCCGAAGCGGGCGTGGAGGGCCTCCAGCTCGGTCCGGCGGACCGACAGCGGCGCCTCCAGCAGCGAGCGGTCCTTGGCGTCCATCAGGCAGTCGAACAGGATCAGGGCGGCGGGATGCTCGGCGGCCAGCTTGCGCACGCGGCTTTCGGCCGGATGCAGGCGGGTCTGCAGGGCGTCGAACGAGAGCTCGCCGCCGACCGCGATGGTCAGCTCGCCGTCGATCACGAAGCGGTCCGCCGGCAGGGCCTTCAGCACCTCGACCATGTCGGGGAAGAAGCGGCCGAGCGGCTTGCCGGACTTGGCCTTGAGCTCGACCTCTGCGCCCGCCCGGAAGGCGAGGCAGCGGAAGCCGTCCCACTTGGGCTCGTAGCGCCAGCCGGCGCCCGCCGGCAGCTCGTCGACCAGCTTGGCCTCCATCGGCGGGAGGTCCAGGGGGATCGGAAGGTCGGCGAGCGACGCCATGGATCTGCAATCCGCGACGGCGTCGGGCGTTCCGCCGCGTTCCCGCCGGCGGGGGAATCGCCAAAGATGGCGGCGGAAGTCGAGGGCCCGGCCATGCAGTCAGATCGAGCGAACGCCGCGACCGTCCAGGCGCTCTGCGGCCAGGGCCTGGCGGCGCACCAGGCGGGCCGACTGGAGGAGGCCTGGGGGCTTTACGACCAGGCGCTCGCCCGCGACCCGGACAATTTCGACGCCCTTCGCCTGTCGGGCGTGCTGTGCCTCCAGATCGGGCGGGCGGCCGAAGCCGTCGATCTGATCGGCCGCGCCGTCGCCGTCCAGCCGGACGCGGCGGTCGCCCACGGCAACCTCGCCAGCGCGCTCAACAGGCTGGGGCGGTTCGAGGATGCGATCCGCAGCTGCGACCGGGCCATCGCCCTGGCGCCCGACCACGTCGAGGCGCACGGCGCTCGCGGCCGGGCGCTCTACCAGCAGGGCCGCCTGGACGAGGCTCTGGACAGCTACCGGCGCGCGGCCGCCCTGCGGCCTCAGGCGGCCGCCTTCTTCAATTGCGGGGTGATGCAGCGGGGCCTCGGCCGCCCGGACGAGGCGCTGGCCAGTTTCGACCAGGCCATCGCCCTCAAGCCGGACTACGCGGACGCTCATCACAGCCGCGGCGTGGTCCTGCGCGAGCTCGGCGGGCTGGAGGCGGCGGTGGCCGCCTTCGACCGCTCGATCGCGCTGCGGCCAGACCACCCGGAGGCGCACTATGACCGGGGCCTGGCCCTGCGGGCGCTGGGACGGTTCGAGGCGGCGCTGCGGAGCTACGACCAGGCCCTGGCGCTCAAGCCCGCCCATGCCGAGGCCCTCAACAACCGGGGCAATGTCCTGACCGACCTGAAGCGCTACGAGGAGGCGCTGCAGAGCTACGACGCGGCGCTGCGGGTCCGGCCGGGCTACGCCGAGGCCTGGAGCAACCAGATGCCGGCCCTGGCGGCGCTGAAGCGGCCGGAGGCGGCGCTCGCGGCGTGCGACCGGGCGCTCGCCCTGCGGCCCGAATATGCCGAGGGGCACAACAACCGCGGCGGGGCGCTCTACGAGTTCCAGCGCCTGGACGAGGCGCTGGCCAGCTACGACCGGGCCCTGGCGCTGGAGCCGGACTACGCGACGGCCCACACCAACCGCGGCGTGCTGCTGACGCAGTTGCGCCGCCTGGACGAGGCGATGGAGAGCTTCGACCGGGCCCTGGCGATCAGCCCGGCGGACCCGGAAGCTCACTTCCAGCAGGCGATGTGCCGCCTGGCCCTCGGCGACGACGACCGCGGCTGGCCGCAGTACGAATGGCGCTGGCGCACGCGGCAGTTCGAGGCGGCCCAGCGCGACCTCGCCGCGCCGCCGTGGCTCGGCCGGGACGACCTCCGCGGCCGCACGATCCTGCTGCACGGCGAACAGGGGCTGGGCGACGTCCTGCAGTTCTGCCGCTACGCCCCGAAGGTGGCCGAGCGCGGCGCGCGGGTCGTGCTCGAGGTCTTCCCGGTCCTGCAGCGGCTGCTCGGCCGGCTGGAGGGGGTGGCCGAGGTCGTGCCGCGCGGCGAGCCGTTGCCGCCCCATGACCTGCAGACCCCGCTGATGAGCCTGCCGCTGGCGCTGGGCGCGCGCCCGCAGGCGGACCCGGCGCCCTATCTGTCGGCCGATCCGGGCGACATCGCGCGCTGGGCGGCGCGGCTCGAAGGGGACGGCGCCCTGCGGGTCGGCGTCTGCTGGGCCGGCGGGGCCCGACCCGACGAACCCATCGCCCACACCATCGACAAGCGGCGGTCCTTGCCGCTGAAGGCGTTCGCGCCCCTGGCCGAGGTCGAGGGCGTGCGACTCTACAGTCTGCAGAAGGGGCCGCCGACGGCGGAGCTGGCCGACTGGACCGGCCCGGAGATCGTCGACCTGACGGCGGAGCTGAAGGACTTCGCCGACACCGCGGCCCTGGTCGCCAACCTCGACCTGGTGATCGTCTGCGACACCGCCGTGGCCCATCTGGCCGGGGGCCTCGGCCGGCCCGTCTGGATCCTCAACCGCTTCGACACCTGCTGGCGCTGGCCGGCGGACCGCGACGACACCTCCTGGTATCCGAGCGCACGCTTGTTCACCCAGGCGTCAGCGGGCGACTGGGACGGGGTGATCGCCCGGGTGAGGGTCGAGCTGGAGGCGTTGGCGGGTCGCGCGGGGCGCTGACGCCCGGAACAGATCGGCATCGCGCCACGGCGGGCAGGACAACACGTCTCCTTCCCCCTCGATGGGGGAAGGCCGGGATGGGGGTGCTTGGATACGGCTTCAGGAGAGTCAATAGAGGCGGGACAGCTTCTCGCGCTCTTCCATCAACCGACTGCCCGCACCCCCATCCAACCCTCCCCCCTGGAGGGGGAGGGCGATGGTTTTTTGGTTCCGGACGTCGCCGGAGCCTAAATCCGATCTGAAGATCTAGACCAGGCTGCCGTGGCAGTGCTTGAACTTCTTGCCCGAGCCGCAGGGGCAGGGGGCGTTGCGGCTGGTCAACTGCCAGCCGGAAGGCAGGGCGCTGACGGGCAGGGCGGCGCGCTCCTCGGCCGGGATGTCGGCGCCGAGGCCGGCCGGGTTGAAGCGCTCGTTCTCGCCGGTGTAGGGGTCCATGTGGACCTCGACCAGGCCGCCGAGGGGCGCGGGCGCGGGCTCGGGCGGCGGCTCCTCGAACTGGAACTCCACCGTCATCAGCCAGCGGGTCACGTTCTGGCGCAGGTCGACCTGCAGGCCCTCGAACAGGGAGAAGGCCTCGACCTTGTACTCGTTCAGCGGATCGCGCTGGCCGTAGCCGCGGAGGCCGATGACGTTGCGCAGGTGATCGAGGTGCATCAGGTGCTCGCGCCACTGCAGATCGATCATCTGCAGCATGAAGTTCTTCTCGACCTGCTTCATGTAGTCGGCGCCGATCATCTGAATGCGCTCGGCGGCGCGCTCGTCCGACGCCTGGGTGATGCGCTCGATGAACTCCTCGTTGGCGATGCCTTCCTCGGCGGCCCACTCGGCCAGCGGCAGCTCCAGGCCCAGCAGCGCCTGCACCTTCTGGTCCAGGCTCGGGATGTCCCACTGCTCGGCGTAGGCCTTGGGCGGCAGGAAGCGGTCGACCAGGTCGACAACGGTGTCGTGGCGCATCTCGGTGACGATCTCCGAGACGTCGGCGGCGTCCATGAACTCCTGGCGCTGGGTGAACACGGCCTTGCGCTGGTCGTTCACCACGTCGTCGTACTTGAGCAGGTTCTTGCGGATCTCGTAGTTGCGCTGCTCGACCTTGCGCTGGGCGGTGGCGATGGCGCCGTTCAGCCACTTGTGGGTGATCGCTTCGCCTTCCGCGACTCCGAACGTGCGCATGATCGCGTCGAGGCGCTCGCCGGCGAAGATGCGCAGCAGGTCGTCCTCGCACGACAGGAAGAACTTCGAATGGCCGGGGTCGCCCTGGCGGCCGGTACGGCCGCGCAGCTGGTTGTCGATGCGGCGGCTTTCATGGCGCTCGGTGCCGAGCACGAACAGGCCGCCGGCGGCCAAGGCCTGGGCCTTGGAGTCGGCGATCTCGACCTCGATCTCCTTCAGCCGCGCGTGCTGGCTCTCGGGCGTGACCTCCACGCCCATGGCCCGCTGCTCCTGGCGCCAGCGGCCGACCCGCATCTCGGCGTTGCCGCCCAGCTGGATGTCGGTGCCGCGGCCGGCCATGTTGGTGGCGATGGTCACCGCGCCCGGCACGCCGGCGTCGGCCACGATGTGGGCTTCCTGCTCGTGGTAGCGGGCGTTCAGGACCTGGTGCGGGATGCCGACCTGGGTCTTGCCGTCGACCTCGAACTTGTGCGCCTTCAGAAGCTCCGACAGGGTCTCGGACTTCTCGATCGACACCGTGCCCACCAGGATCGGCTGGCCGCGCATATGGCAGTCGACGATCTGCTTGACGATCGCCTGGTTCTTCTCGTCGCTGGTGCGATAGACCTCGTCGTCGTCGTCGATCCGGGCGATGGGGCGGTTGGTCGGGATCTCGACCACGTCCATCTTGTAGATGTCCATGAACTCCTGGGCCTCGGTGGCGGCCGTGCCGGTCATGCCCGACAGCTTCCCGTAGAGGCGGAAGTAGTTCTGGATGGTGACCGAGGCCAGGGTCTGGTTCTCGGGCTGGACCTCGACGCCTTCCTTGGCCTCGATGGCCTGGTGCAGGCCTTCCGACAGGCGCCGGCCGGTCATCATGCGGCCGGTGAACTCGTCGATCAGCATGATCTCGCCGGCCTTGATGATGTAGTCGCGGTCGCGCAGGTAGAGAACGTTGGCGCGCAGGGCCTGGTTGACGTGGTGCACGGTCGAGACGTTCGACGCGTCATACAGACCCGCCGAATCCTCGCTGAGGTGCCCGCCGGCCAGCAGCATCTCCTCGATGCGCTCGGCGCCGACTTCCGACAGCATGACCTGGCGCTGCTTCTCGTCGTGCTCGAAGGTCGCCGGGTCCTGGATCATCTGCCTCACCAGGGTGTCGATGATCCGGTAGAACTCCGAGCGGTCCTCGGTCGGGCCGGAGATGATCAGCGGCGTGCGCGCCTCGTCGACCAGGATCGAGTCCACTTCGTCGACGATCGCGAAGTTGTGCCCGCGCTGGACCATCTCGCGCGCGTCGTAGACCAGGTTGTCGCGCAGGTAGTCGAAGCCGAACTCGTTGTTGGTGCCGTAGGTGATGTCCGAGGCGTAGGCGCGCTGGCGGTCGCCCTGGGAAAGGCCGTTGACGATCACGCCCACGGTCAGGCCGAGGAAGCGGTAGACCTGGCCCATCCACTCGCTGTCGCGGGTGGCCAGGTAGTCGTTGACGGTGATCACGTGCACGCCCTTGCCGGCGAGCGCGTTGAGATAGACCGGCGCGGTGGCGACCAGGGTCTTGCCTTCACCGGTGCGCATCTCGGCGATGCCGCCCTTGTGCAGCACCATGCCGCCGACCAGCTGCACGTCGTAGTGGCGCTGGCCGAGGGTGCGCTTGGCCGCCTCGCGCACGGTGGCGAAAGCGTCGGGCAGGATGTCGTCGAGGGTCTTGCCCGAGGCCAGTTGGGCCTTGAACTCGTCGGTCTTGGCGCGGAGCTGCGCGTCGGTCAGGGCGGCGTAGGTCGTCTCCAGGGCGTTGATCGACTGGACGCGGGTCAGCATCCCCTTGACGGAGCGATCGTTGGAGGAGCCGAAAATCTTTTTGGCGAGGCCGAGCATGAAGGGTCCAGAAGTCAGGGCGTAATGGGCGCGTCGCGCACGGTGGACATAGCGCGCTCTAGCATCCAAGCGTAGCGCAAACGGTTGCGCTCGAGCCGAGAAGTGTAGCGCATACGATTGCGCGAACCCGTCGGAAAAACCGCTCGACTTGCACGCGCGCGAGACTTAAGCACCGGCTCTAGGCCTGTCAACGCGATGGCCTTTCCCTTCAAGGCTTTGTCTGCGGCGGGCGGGGCGTCCGTGACGGGTGGGGGGCGGAGGATGGGCATCCGGAGCAGGTCGGTTCTCGCGCTCGCGCTGGTTGCGGCGGGGCTCGCGGCATGCGCTCCATCGGCCGATTCCGGCGGGCCCCAGGCGGGCGACGTGGCGGTGGCCAAGGTCGGCGGCAAGACGGTTTGGAAGTCCGACGTGGCCCGCGAGGCGGTGGCCCAAGGGCTGATCGGGGAGGGCGAGGCCCTCGACGTCAATTCATCCCTGTTCCAGCGGGTGCTGGACGAAGTGGTCGACCAGAAGCTGCTGGCGGCCGAGGCGGCCCGGCGCGGCCTCGACAAGACTCCGGCCGCCCAGCGGCGGCTGGCGGCCGCGCGCGAGCGAATCCTGGGCGACATGGTGGTCGAGGGCGCGGTGAACAATGCGGTCAACGAGACCGCCATCCAGGCCCTCTACCAGGAACAGGTCAAGCTGAACCGCGGCGGCGACGAGTTCCGCGCCCGCCAGATCGTGACGCCCGACCCGGCCTCGGCCGAGGCCATCCGCAAGCAGATCGGCGCGGGCGCCTCGTTCGACAAACTGGCCGCGGAGCGCTCCACCGACGCCCAGACGCGCTCCTCCGGCGGCGACCTCGGCTATTTCACCCCCGAGGTGATGCCGGCCGCCTACGGCAGGATGCTGGCGGGCGCCCGGCCCGGCCAGCTGATCGGCCCGTTCCAGAGCGACGCGGGCTGGGTGCTGCTGAAGGTGGAGGACCGGCGCCGGCAGGCGCCGCCGACGCTGGACGCCTCGCGCCCGCAGATCGTCCGCTTCCTCACCTACGCCCAGGTGGGCGACCTGCTGAAGGGACTGCGGGCCAAGGGGGGCGTGCAGCTATTGACCGGGGCCGCGCCTGCGGGTCAAACAGCCGCGCCTTCTTCCACGGAAGCGAAGGCGAACGACGGCCTGAAGGGGTCCCTGTGACATGACCACGCCCCCGATTAAGAACGGCAAGACCGTCCCCAAGCCCGCCGAGATCGTCGGCGAGGCCCTGGAGAAGGCGTCCGACACCCTGACCGCGATGCTCAAGCGCGCCGCCCTCAAGCGTTCGGACCGGGCGCACGAGCAGGTGGCCCACGCCGCCGAGCCGGCCAAGTCGGCCGCCGCCACGGGCGCCGGCAAGCCCGGCCTTCAGATTTCGCCCTTGGCCGTTGACTTTCCGAAGATTCCACCGATCGGCGGAGTCGAGATCGCGATCGGCCGCGCCGGCTTCTACAAGCACGACCGGCCGGACCTGCTGATCATGAGGTTCGCCGAGGGCGCCAGCTGCGCCGGCGTGTTCACGCGCCACCGTGTGGGCTCGGCGCCGGTCGACTGGTGCAAGCGGCAACTGGAGGTGTCCGGGGGCGAGGACGTGCGGGCCCTGGTGGTCAACGCCGGCTGCGCCAACGCCTTCACCGGCAAGCCGGGCGCGGACGCCGCGCGCCGGGTGGCCGGGGCCGTGGCCAAGCGGCTCGACTGTCGGCAGCGCGACGTGATGCAGGCCTCCACCGGGGTCATCGGCGTGCTCCTGGATGACGCGAAGATCGCGGCGAAACTCCCTGAACTGGAAGGAAAACTGCACGCCGACGGCTGGGCCGAGGCCGGTCGGGCGATCATGACCACCGACACCTTCCCCAAGGGCGCCTACGCCACGGCGACGATCGACGGCGTCGAGGTGAAGATCGCCGGCATCGCCAAGGGTTCGGGTATGATCGCCCCGGACATGGCCACCATGCTGGCCTTCGTCGCCACCGACGCGGCCATCGCGCCCAAGGCCCTGCAGGCCCTGGTCAGCCTCTACACGCGCGAGACCTTCAACTGCGTGACCGTGGACGGCGACACCTCGACCAACGACACCCTGCTGCTGTTCGCCACGGGCGCCTCGGGCGCGCCGCGCATCGCCCGGCCTGGCGACGCCCGCCTGGCCGACTTCCGTGAAAAGCTCGAGGCCGTGCTGTTGGACCTGGCGTTCCAGCTGGTGCGCGACGGCGAAGGGGCGACCAAGTTCGTCAAGATCGCCGTCTCGGGCGCGGCCAGCCACGCTTCGGCGCGCAAGATCGCGCGCACCATCGCCGAGAGCCCCCTGGTCAAGACCGCCATCGCCGGCGAGGACGCCAACTGGGGCCGCATCGTCATGGCCGTGGGCCGCGCCGACGAGCCGGTCAGCCGCGAGCGGCTGTCGATCCGCTTCGGCCCGCTGCAGGCGGCGCTCGAGGGGGCCATCGCGCCGACCTACGACGAGGCCAAGATGAGCGCCTACATGAAGCAGGCCGAACTCGAGATCGGAGTCGACGTGGGCGTGGGCCGCGGCGAGGCGGCGATGTGGACCTGCGACCTGACCAAGCGCTACGTCGAGATCAACGGCGACTACCGGTCGTGACGCGCTCAAGTAGCGAAGCGGTAGCGCAAAAGGGCAGGCCGTGAGCCGTCTGCTGCTGGTCGCCGCCGCCGCCCTCGTCGACGCCGACGGGCGGGTGCTGATCTGCCAGCGCCCCGAGGGCAAGCAACTGGCGGGCCTCTGGGAATTGCCCGGCGGCAAGGTCGAGGCCGGCGAGACGCCCGAGGACGCGCTGATCCGCGAGCTCAAGGAGGAACTGGCGATCGACGTGAAGAAGGCCTGCCTGGCCCCGTTCGTCTTCGCCTCCCACGCCTACGAGAGCTTCCACCTCTTGATGCCGCTCTACCTCTGCCGTCGCTGGGACGGTTTCGTGCGGGCCCTGGAGCATCCGCAGATCGCCTGGGTGCGGCCGGACAGGATGGGCGACTACCCCATGCCGCCGGCCGACGAGCCGCTCGCGGCCTACCTCAGGGACTTCCTGTAGACCGGACCTGACCTAGTGCCCCGCTTCCATGCCGGGCCCTTCGGCCTTCGGCCATTCCCGCTCCGCCCCGAACGAGGGGGCCTGGTCGGCCTTGTAGCGGTCCACGCCTTCGGAGACAGCGAACTTGTAGGTCTCGATGATTTCAGGCTCGACGAACTGCATGCCGAGCTTGGCGAAGGTCGGCCTCAGGCGATTGGCCAGGAACGAGTCCAGATCCATCCGGGATTCCCAGACGTCCTGGACGCAGATGCCTTTCGCATCGAAGCCGCAGGCATGGGTGAGCATGCCGGTCTGCGGCTGATGTTCAAAGTCCAGCGCCTGGATGATGGCGTCGTATTGGGCCTGATCGATGTTGGGCGAGCGAAACGTCGTCATGACGGGCATGGCAGCCTCCTAGGACGGATCCGATTACGGGCTACGCGCGTCGGGACTCCTCGGTCGCACCTTGGGGCCACCGACTGCCGGCATTGTGCCACGGACCGCCCGGCGGCGCATCGATGTCGTTCCACCGAGCGAACAAGCTTCCGTTAGAGTCCTGACCGGGCCTGCGCCTAGGTGTCGATCTTGGGGCCCTTCGGCACGACCGGCTTCTTGGGCGCCGGCTGGCCCTTCTCGGGCGGAGCCGCAGGCGCGGCGCCCTCCGGCGTGTCGAACTCCTCGACCAGGAACATCCAGTCCCAGCTGTCGGAGAGGCGGAAGCCGCCGGCGTTGCGGATGTAGAGCGACACCGTCTGGCCGACCTTGATCTCCTTGCCGAAATAGCCGGCCACCTGGCTCTGCACCGGCAGCCACCAGTCCTGGCCGCCGGCGGTGAAGCGGTATTCGCGCTCGTAGAGGGCGGCGTAGCGATCGTTGCCGAGGTTGGTGGAGGCGAAGGCGGTGATGAAGGCCTGCTTGCGCTGGTCGAGCGGACGGCTCTGGCCGGTGTAGACGCCGCGGACCTTGGCCCCGCCGGTTTCGGTGGAGGGATTGAAGAACAGGTCGCCGGGGCGCTCGGGCTGGCGCTGCTGGCGGATCAGCTCCAGGTCGAGTTGGACCATCTGGGCGAAGCTGAGCGGCGGATAGCCCTGGGCCAGGGCCGCTCCGGCCGAGAGCAGGGCGGCGGAAAGCGCAATGATGAGGATGGCCCGGCGCATGCCGCCTTTAAAATCCTGAGTTGCGCGCGGGTTCAAGCGGGGAGGCGCAAAAGCCCTCCGCCGGCGTCGCGGCTCTAGCGGCCGATGAAGCTGTAGGGCGTGGGCTGGGGCGAGGAATGGGCGCGGTCGGTGATGGCGCCGAGGCCGATCAGGCCGGCGGTCGCGGCGAGGCCCGCCAGCAGCAGGCCGCGGCCCGAGGCGGTGAACATGTGCGCCCGTGCGCGTCGGCGGCGCAGGTGGGCGATCACCAGAGGGGCCCGTCCGATCTCTGCGTGCATGGCGAAGCTCCTCTCAACCAGCGTGACAATGGGCGAGGTGCAAGTTTTGTTCCCGACTCGGGAACCCGGCGCGCGAATGTGATGCGAGGTCAGCCGCCGCTCTTCTCGCCGGCGCTCTGTTCCTTGACGTGCAAGGCGTCGGCCAGGCGCATCTTGGCCGATCCAGGGCGCAGGGGCTGCTGCTGGTCGGGGTGCGGCGCCCAGCCGGTGAGGCTGACGAGGTCGAAGGTGGCGCGCACCCGGCCGTCCGGTTCCGAGAATCGCTCGTGGTAGATCTCGGCCGTCCGCGCCAAAATGGGACGGGTCAGGGGCTTGCGGGCGCGGTCGCAAAGCACGTTGCTCTCGCCCATGGCGCGCACGTCCCCGATCAGCTCCAGCGCGCTCGCGTAGCGGACGGTCACCCGGTCGAGGTCGGCGACCGGCAGGGCGAAGCCGGCGCGCTGCAGCAGGGCCGCGCCGTCGAACACGTCGGCGAAGGGCGAGACCCGCAGCCCCGCCCCGCCGAGCAGTTCGGCTTCCGCCTGGGTCAGGCTCTGGCGCAGCTCGGTCAGGGTGAGGCCGCCAAACAGGGCCCCGAGGAACAGGCCGTCGGGCTTCAGCGCCTGGCGGATCTGGATCAGGGCGCCGACCAGGTCGTTGGTCCAGTGCAGCGACAGCAGCGACACCACCAGGCTCAGGCTCTCGTCCGCGAACGGCAGGCGCTCCTCGTCGGCCTGCACCTTCAGGCCGAGATTCCGATCGGGGCGGCTCGACAGCATGCGCAGCGACAGGTCCGCCTCGATCAGGGCGCCGATCTTGGCTTTCGCCTCGCTTTGCGCCAGGGCGGCGGCGAAGGCGCCGTTGCGGGCGCCCAGGTCGACCGCGACGGGGAACTCGCGCATGATGGCCTCCAGGCGCTCGACGGCGTCGGCGGCCGCGCGGGCCTTCAGGAAGTCGGCGGCGCCATAGCCGGGCGCGGCGCGGTCCAGGCGGACGCGGTGCAGGGCGCGGTCGAACAGGCGGGGCGGGGCGGTCATGTCGCTTGAAGCTTTCACCGGACTACATGGGCCGGCGCTGGCGCTCCGCAAAGCGGGGCGGGCGGCGCAGGACCTGATCTTCCCTCACCACGCCTTCGACGCCGGGTCCAGGGCCTCGACGCCTGGCCTGACGCCGGCCGGCTGGTCGAAGATCGCGTTCCTGGAGGCGCCTGTCTGCGACGGCTGCGGCATGCCCTTCGATTTCGACATGGGCGCGGGCGTGCGCTGCCCCGCCTGCGAGGCCCGGCCCAGGGCCTTTTCCCGGGCGCGGGCGGCCTGCCTCTACGACGAGCATTCGCGCGACTTGATCCTGCAGTTCAAGCATGCCGACCGGCTCGACCTGGCGCGGCTGTTCTCCCTGTGGCTCGGCCGCGCGGCCGCCGACCTGATCGCCGAGGCCGACGCGGTGACGCCCGTGCCCATGCATCCCCTGCGCCTGATCCGGCGGCGCTACAACCAGGCGGCCGAGATCGCGCGGCCTCTGGCCCGGCGGGCGGGCCTCGCCTACTGGCCGGGGGCCCTGAAGCGCCGGCGGGCCGGAGAGAGCCAGGCCGGCAAGACCGGTTCGGGGCGGCGGCGCAACGTCCAGGGCGCCTACGCCTGTCCGCCCGGCTGGGCGGCGCGGGTGAAGGGCAAGCGCATCCTTCTGGTCGACGACGTCATGACCACCGGCGCCACGGCGGAGGCCTGCGCCCGGGCCCTGACCCGCGCCGGGGCGGCGGTCGTCCATGTCGCAGTGATCGCCAGGGTGCGGGAAAACGATGGCGTTTCTATATGAGCTTGCGACCTGTTCTTTCTGTCTTTAGAGGCGCTTCATGGCTCATGTGACCATTTATACCCGTCCCGGCTGCGGCTACTGCTCGCGCGCCCTGTCCCTGCTTCAGCAGAAGGGCGTGGAGTTCACCGAGATCAACGCCGGCTTCGATCCGGCCCTGCGCCAGGAAATGGTGCAGCGCTCGGGCGGCGGCTCGACCTTCCCCCAGATCTTCGTCGGCGACCGATACATCGGCGGCTGCGACGACATGATGCTCCTGGAGCGGCGCGGCCAGTTGGACCCGCTTCTGGCGGTCTGAGGACATCCCGGCATGACCACCCTCCGCGTCGCCCTGATCCAGACCCGGACGCCCGCCTCTCAAGGCGCGGCCCTGGAGCAGATCACACCCCTGATCCGTCGGGCGGCGGTGGGCGGCGCCGAGCTGATCGTCACGCCGGAAGGCTCCAACCTGCTGCAGCGCGACCGGGCCCTGATGCTGCGGGCGCTTCAGCCGCTGGAGCACGATCCCTTCGTGCACGGCGTCCGCGCCCTGGCCAAGGAACTGAAGGTCTGGATCCTGATCGGCTCGGCCTTGGTGGCCAGTTCTTTCAACCAGGATGGCAGTTCCGACAAGGCGGCCAATCGGGCGGTGCTGATCGACGCCGAGGGCGCGATCGTGAGCACCTACGACAAGCTGCACATGTTCGACGTCGACCTGCCCAACGGCGACCGCTACCGCGAATCCACGCTCTACGAGCCCGGCGTCGAGGCGCGGCTGGTCGACACCCCTTGGGGCAAGCTCGGACTGACCATCTGCTATGACATGCGCTTTCCGCAGCTCTACCGCGCCCTGGCCAAGGCAGGCGCCGATATCATCGCCGTGCCCGCCGCCTTCACCCGGCCCACCGGCGAGGCGCACTGGGAAGTGCTGCTGCGCGCCCGCGCCATCGAGAACGGCGTGTTCATCCTGGCCGCCGCCCAGGGCGGGCAGCACGAGGACGGCCGCGGCACCTGGGGCCACTCCCTGGCCATCGATCCTTGGGGCCGCATCCTGGCCCAGGCCGAGGGCGACGAGCCGGGCGTGGTGATCGCCGACCTGTCGCTGGAGGATGTGGCCTCCACCCGCCAGGCGATCCCCTCGCTCAAGAACGAGCGCCCCTTCGCGGGACCAAACGCGGAGGGCAGGGCGCCATGATCCGCTACGCCCTCCTGTGCGAGCACGGCCACGATTTCGAGGGCTGGTTCGGCGCCTCCTCCGACTACGACGATCAGCACGCGCGCGGCCTGCTGGAATGCCCGGTCTGCGGCTCCAAGGTGGTGCGCAAGGCGATCATGGCTCCAGCGGTGAGCGGCACCAAGGCGCAAGGGCCCGCGACCGGTCCGGCCCCAAGTCTCTCGGAGCCCGGGGCGCGGGAGATGATGATGCAGGCCGCCCAGGCCGTGCGTCAGCACGTGGAGCAGAATTTCGACTACGTCGGCGACGCCTTCGCCCGCGAGGCCCGGGCGATCCACGAGGGCAAGAGCGAGGAGCGCGGCATCTATGGCGAGGCGTCGGGCGGCGAGGTCAAGAAGCTGATCGAGGACGGGGTGCGGGTCGCGCCCCTGCCGCCGGCCCCGCCCCGGAAGCGCGAGATCAACTGATGCGTGGGACCAGTTGATGCATCTGGGGCCGCTCACCCTCGCGGACCTGGCCATCCTCGGCGCGGTGGCCGCCTACCTGGCGCCGATCGCCATCGCCAAGTACGGGGCGCTTGGCGCCTTCGACAACCGCAAGCCGCGCGATCCGGTCTTCTACCAGGACCCGTTCCGCGCCCGCGCCCTGGGGGCCCATCAGAACGGGCTGGAGGGCTTCGCCTTCTTCGCCGCCGCGGTGGTGATCGCTCAGATGCGCGCCGCGCCCCAGCACATCGTCGACGGCCTGGCGGTGGCCTATGTGGCCCTGCGGTTCGCCTATGCCGCGGCCTATCTGGGCGACGTCGCGCCCCTGCGCTCGGCGATCTGGGCCCTGGCCTTCGCCGCCAACGTGGCCCTGGTGTTCACCCCGCTCTGGGCCCGCTAGCCCGACGATTCGCCGGATCGCAATGCGAGGGAAACAGCGGCGCCTCACGTACTGTATACAAGATGCGCCGATGGGCGGGCGAATCCGGACCACGGCGCCAGGGATGGAACCATGCTGAAGACGATGAGCGCGGCCGTGCTGGCCGCCGGCGTGTTTGCGGCCGCGGCCTACGGGGCGGGGATGGCCAAGACGGCGCCCCAGCCCGGCAAGGCGGCGACGCCGACCGTCAACGACAGCATGACCCACGTCATGGCGGTGCAGGCCCAGACCATCTGGGACATCTCGAGCAAGGCCTTCAACGCCAAGGGCGACGGCCTCGACGCCCGAAAGCTCGACGCCGGCGATTGGAAGGCGCTGGGCGAGGCCGGGCGGCTGATCAAGGAGCGGGCGACCCTGCTGGCCACGGCCAAGCGGGTGATCGTCGCGGGGCCCGCCGAGCACATCATGGGCGAGGACGCCGCGCACGCCGGGGTCAAGAAGACCTGGGACGCGGCCAGCGTGAAGCAGGTCCAGGCCCTGATCGACGCCCAGCCCAAGAAGTTCGCCGAGCACGCCTGGACCCTGGCGCGCACCGGCGAGAGCCTGGAGAAGGCCGCCCGGACGCGCGACATCAAGACGGTCTACAAGGTCTCCGCCGGTCTCGACGAGGTGTGCGACGGCTGCCACCAGCCGTTCTGGGGCACCGACGAGCCGCCGCCGCCGCCGAAGGGGACGTCCATCCCGCGGCTTGTGGGCCGGTAACGAATTTCTGAAGACTGAGCCGTGGGCCGCCGCCGCCTGGCGACGGTCCTGGTCCCTGCGCCCGGCCAGATTCGGCGGCTGCCGAAATTTCCCAAATTGAAACAGTGGGTTGACGGCGGCAGGCCGCTACGGCTCAGCTTACCCCCTCAAGGTTGTTTAGGGCGACTTTGAGGCGTCATGGCCAAGTTGACGTGAAAAGCCCGTGAGAATTGGCGTTTATTGCCGCAGTCAATCCGCCGCGTGCGAAAACGACGCGCAGATATACGGGGGGATGCGTCAGACTGTCACCGCTCAATTCTAGACTAATTCCCTTAGGTCTGCCGGCCACGTGAACGGCGCAACTGTGCCTGTTTGCCCGCTTCGGCGACACCGACACCGCCGCTGCTCGATGCAGCGCAGTTAAGGGACTAGTATTCAGTGGCTATTGATCCGAACAACTTGCAAGGCACTGCGCACGTCACTTTCGACGACGAGTTCAACAACCTCAGCCTGTGGAACGGCACTTCGGGCACCTGGGCGACCACGTTCTGGTACCAGGATCCGACCAGCAGCAACGGCTCGACGCTTTCCGGCAATGGCGAGCAGGAGTGGTACATCAACTCCAACTATGCGGCGACGTCGTCGGTGAAGCCCTGGTCGGTCGCCAATGGCGCGCTGACCCTGACTGCCGCCCCGGCCAGCGCCGACATCAGCTCCCTGATCAACGGCTACACCTACACTTCGGGCGAGATCAACTCGTACCACTCGTTCAGCCAGACCTACGGCTACTTCGAGATGCGAGCTCAGCTGCCCGCGGGTCAGGGCTTCTGGCCGGCCTTCTGGCTGATGCCGGAGAACGGCGCCTGGCCGCCGGAGCTGGACGTGATGGAGGTGCTGGGGAACAACCCCTCGGTCCTCTACAACACCGTGCACAGCGCTGCGACCGGCGTCCATACCATGGTCGGCAATGGCGGGACGCAGGTGGCCGACATGAGCGCCGGCTACCACACCTACGGCGTGGACTGGGAGCCCGACTACATCACCTTCTACTTCGACGGGCAGAAGATCTACCAGGCCGCCACCCCCTCGGACATGAACAGCCCGATGTACATGATCGCCAACCTGGCGGCGGGCGGCTACTGGCCGGGCAGCGTCACGCCCGGCACGGTCGGCCAGATGAACATCGACTACATCCGCGCCTACGCCTCGGGCGCCTCGGCGGACGGGACGTCGGCGCCGCCTCCCCCGACCTTGTCCTCGGCCGCCCCCGCCGGTACGTCCTCCAGCGCCCCGGCGTCTACCGGATCGACGGGGTCGACCTCGACCAACGCCAACGGCGGCCAGACCTTCACCTCCGACAACAACGGCGACCACTGGACCGGCACGGCGGGCGACGACACCTTCAACCTCGGGCGCGGCGGCGACGTGGTCACCGGCGGCGGCGGGACCGACACCTTCCGGTTCGCCGAGGTTCCGTGGACCGCCGGCCACATCACCGACTTCGCCGGCCAGGACGTGCTCGACCTCGCCTTCCTCAAGACCTACGGCTACTCGGGCTCCGATCCGATCGCCGACGGCCGCGTCAAGCTGGTCGCCGACGGTCAGGGCGGGACCCAGGTGTGGGCCAACCTCGACGGCTTGCCGGTCGGCTCGGGGACCTGGCTGGTCACGACCCTCGACGGCATCACGCCGGCCAACCTCAAGTGGCAGGACGGCCATCTGGTCGATCCGCCCGCCGACTCGTCCAGCAGCGGAAGCTCGACCCCCACGTCCACCGGCGGCCAGACCTTCACCTCCGACAACAACGGCGATCACTGGACCGGCACGGCGGGCAACGACACCTTCAACCTCGGCCGCGGCGGCGACGTGGTCACCGGCAACGGCGGCAACGACACCTTCAAGATGTCCGAGGCGCCCTGGACCGGCGGCCACATCACCGACTTCGGCGCGGGCGACGTGTTCGACGCGTCGGCCATGCTGCAGCGCTACGGCCTGGACTCCAGCCACATGAAGATGGCGTCCGACGGGGCCGGCGGGACCCAGGTGTGGTTCGACACCGGCAGCTGGGGCGTCTGGCTGCTCGACACCCTCGACCACGTCGCGCCCTCCAGCCTGTCGCTCTCGAACGGGGTGATCACGATGAGCGGCTCCTCGTCGTCCTCGAGCGCTTCGACCTCGACCGGGGGCCAGACCTTCACCTCCGACAACAATGGCGACCACTGGACCGGCACGGCGGGCAACGACACCTTCAACCTCGGCCGCGGCGGCGACGTGGTCACCGGCAACGGCGGCAACGACACCTTCGTGCAGCACGAGACCCCGTGGACGCCGGGCCACATCACCGACTTCTCGTCCGGCGACACCCTGGACCTGACGGGGATGCTCAGCATCGACGGCTGGAAGAGCGGCGACGCGGTGGCCCAGGGCTTCCTGAAGGTGACCGCGGACTCCGCCGGCCAGGCCCAGATCTGGTCCCACCTGGGCAGCCAGTGGTGGCTGGTCGATACCCTCGACCACGTCGCCCCGTCGAGCGTGCACGTCAGCGGCGCCTTCATCACCGGCTGACGACCTTCGCACCGCGGCTCCGGGGCCACCCCGGAGTCGCGGCCGTCTGCCGAACAACTAATTTACAGGTTAAGTTCTGGGCGGCAGATTGCCTGCGAAGCAAAGCAGGTGGATTCATGCAGCAGCCCATCCTCGCCGCAGCGGCGACGCTGGCGGTCCTGGCGACGCCCGTGTGGGCGCAGCCGGGCGGCCCGCGGGGCCTGCCCAGCCCGGAGGTGATCGCCGGGGCCAGCAGCTTCAAGCCGCCCCATCTGGCGGACTATGCCCGGAAACTGGCGTCCCAGCCCGACATCACCGGCGCCTGGAAACCCCTCGACCCGGCCGACGCCGGCCCCGGTCCGCTGTTCGATCCCGAGCACGGGGTCTGGTCGGGCAAGCTGCAGCCGGGGGAGGCGACGTTCGGCCCGCTGCCGGGCACCTACATCAGGGACATCCCCTACAGGCCCGAATACCGGAAGCGGTACGAGGCCCTGGTCAAGGAGACCACCGAGGGCAAGTCGCGCGACACCTTCGCCGCCTGCTTCCCGTTCGGGGTGCCGCGGATGCAGGGCGCGACGCCGGTGTCGTTCGACATCGTGCAGGCCCCCGAGATCATCGACTGGAACAACAACTACGGCCGCAGCCAGAGGCGCATCTTCCTCGACGGCCGCCCCCATCCCGCGCCGGAGGCGATGGACCCGACCTATTCGGGCCACTCGATCGGCCACTGGGAGGGCGACACCCTGGTCGTCGACACGGTCAACCTGATCGGCGGCTACTACGACGAGACCCCGGCGCCCTACAGCGACAAGCTGCACATGGTCGAGCGCATCCGGCTGATCGACACCAACATCCTGGAAGACCAGATGACCTTCACCGACCCGGTGATGCTGGAGAAGCCGTGGGTGGTGACGCGCTACTACCAGCGCTGGTTCGGCCAGGGGCCGGGCGGCGGCATGCCGCGCGACAAGGTCCCGCCGCCGCCGCCCAACAAGGGGCCGTACGTCCAGGGCGGCGACAGGATCGTGCGCGACTTCTTCGAGCTGAACGACCGGCCGTGCGTGCCCAACGTGCGCATGGACGCGAACGGCTTCCAGGTGATGCTGCTGCCGGCCGAGATCGAGGCCGAGCAGGCGAAGGCCAAAGGGCAGGGTGCGAAATGACGGGACGACCGCTCGTGGCCCTGGCGGCCTTGGCCTTCGCGGGCCCCGCCCTGGCCCACCACTCCTACGCCATGTTCGACAACACCAGGCTGGTGGTGCTGCACGGCACGGTGATGTCCTATTCCTACGTCAATCCGCACGCCTGGATCTCGGTCAGCGGCAGCGCCGACGACGCCACGCCCGCCGCGCGCTGGGACGTGGAGGCGACCTCGCCCCTGGTGCTCGCCAACCTGGGCCTGAAGCCCGAGAACCTGAAGGCCGGCGACAAGGTGACGGTGGCCCTGCGTCCGCTGCGCGACGGGCGCTTCGGCGGCTCGATGGTGTTCGTGGTCACCGCTGACGGCGTCGCCCACGGGGCCAAGCCAGAGAACCTCGGCCTGGATCCGGCCAAGCTCAAGCCCTGAGGCGGGCGAAAACTAAGGAACCGCCCTTACGCTCGTGTCCAACGACTTTAATCAGTGGGAGTAGACCGCTTAGGGGCGGAGCTTTCTTTTAACTTCGACCTTCGGCAGGCCTTTTGGCCCTTCTATCCGCATCGTCGGCCGATGATCACAATACTTAAGACCGAGGTTCCTGATCCCGGGATCTTGTCGACTTGAGAAAATCTGCCTTTCCGAAAAATAGGCTCTTTGCCGATTCAACTGCATGGATCTCTCGCGATCGACCTTGAAGACTCCCGGAGCATCTTTGCTCCAGTGCATCGTTAGGCATCGGTTAGGCGAAAGAGGGAAAGATACCGACACTCGTCTGTTCTTGAAGCCGCCATCTCCACGGAATGGATGATGGCTATCGGGTGGGCTCACTCGACCTATTGGATTGTCACAAGAAATGAGCGGACGGTCAGGTTCCTCGACCGCCCATCCCATGTCATAAAATATCTCTGTTAGCTTGTCGCTTGCGCTGAGCTGGCCAAGTCCTGCATGTTGATCGACTTCGATAATGTAGTTTTCTGGATTGCGCGCGAAATTCCACGCTCGCTCAACTTCGTCGGAACTCGCGTTTTCGTTGTGTCGCCTCATAATTTTTTCGAATCGTTCTCGATCTTTTGTGAGTACATGAGAGATCATGGCGGCGCCGTGTCCGTGAACCATTGCTGCGTTACGAACCATAGCTGGCGTACGGACATGCAACACGGCAGCGAAATGCGAGAAATTCGCTCGGGCTTCGCCCTCCAGCCGTTCTCCCCTTAGCAAGCGCTCATAGGGGGTAACTGCCTTATCTTCGACGGATGATAGCCAGTCCTCAAGGCGGTCGTCGTGTGCTCCATCGACGTCCGTCAGAGTGTAAAAATTTGATTGAATGCAGGTCTCGGCTGGAACTGCGGCGTGCCACTGATCCCGTTCGGTGTCGAACGTCCAAACCATGCCGGGTGGACTTTCCCCCACAAAGTGTTGGAGGTGCAATCGGGGAACAGTGTGTTGGCGCTTGGGCCGAGGACTGTCTTTCAAGAAGCGAGGTTCCCTATCGACAGCAGGTCACTACGCCGCCGCGCTCTTGTCCACCGTCATCATGTAGTTGACCTGGGTGTCGCCCGACGGCGCCCAGCGGCCCGACAGCGGATCGTAGGAGACGCCGAACGGGCCGGCGATCGACACCGGCTCGCCCCGCAGGAACTCCAGGATCTCCGCCGGCTTGATGAACTTCTTCCAGTCGTGGGTGCCCGGCGGCAGCCAGCGCAGCACATATTCGGCGCCGACCACGGCCAGGGCGTGGGCCTTGAGCGTGCGGTTCAGGGTGGCGACGATCATCAGCCCGCCGGGCCGCAGCAGCTTGACGCAGTCCTTCAGGAACAGCCGGGGATCGGCCACGTGCTCGATCACCTCCATGTTGAGCACCACGTCGAACGGCGGTTCGCCCTGGGCCAGCAGGGCCTCGGCGGCGCCGGCGCGGTAGTCGATGTCCAGCCCCTGCGGCTCGGCGTGGGCGCGGGCCACGCCGATGTTGCGCGCCGAGGCGTCGACGCCGGTCACGGCGAAGCCGAGGCGGGCCATGGGCTCGCACAGCAGTCCCCCGCCGCAGCCGATGTCGAGCAGGCGCAGGCCCTCGAACGGGCGCGGCTGCTTGATGTCGCGGCCGAACCGGCGGGCGGCTTCGTCGCGGATGAAGCCCAGCCGCACCGGGTTGAACAGATGCAGCGGCTTGAACTTGCCGGTCGGGTCCCACCACTCCGCCGCCATGGCCGAGAAGCGTTCGACTTCGGCCGGATCGATGCTGGAGTGGGGCTCGCTGTCCATCGCTCTAAGTCCAGTACGCATTGCAGCAGAGGCCGGGCGCGGATATAGGGGCGCCCTTCGACGCCGAGATGGCCCGCCCGGGTCCGCACGGCAAGGGAAAACGCGTTCGGCAAGAACGCGGTTGGCGAAAACAAGGAGAGCGCGGGCGTGTCTCGGCTGGTGATGAAGTTCGGCGGGACCTCGGTCGCGGACCTGGAACGCATCCGTCGCGTGGGGCGGCTGGTGGCGGCGGAAGTCGCCACGGGCAAGCAGGTCGCGGTGGTGGTCTCGGCCATGTCCGGCAAGACCAACGAGCTGGTCGCCTGGACCGACGGCGCCGGCCCCTCCGCCCAGGGCATCAACCCGTCGGACGACGAATACGACGCGGTGGTCGCCTCCGGCGAGCAGGTGACCGCGGGCCTCCTGGCCATGACCCTGCGCAACATGGGCCTGCGCGCGCGCTCGTTCGCCGGCTGGCAGGTGCCGATCATCACCGACGAGGCGCACGGCCGGGCCCGCATCGACGACATCCCCGCCGACAACCTGGAGGCCGCCTTCGCCGCGGGCGAGATCGCCGTGATCGCCGGCTTCCAGGGCGTGACGCGGAACGGCCGCATCTCGACGCTCGGCCGCGGCGGCTCGGACACCAGCGCCGTGGCCATCGCCGCGGCGGTCAAGGGCGCCTGCGACATCTACACCGACGTGGACGGGGTCTACACCACCGATCCGCGCATCGAGGAAAAGGCCAGGAAGCTGGCCAAGGTCTCCTACGAGGAGATGTTGGAGATGGCCTCGCTGGGGGCCAAGGTCTTGCAGACCCGTTCGGTGGAGCTGGCCATGGCCCAGCACGTGCCGCTGCGGGTCCTTTCGAGCTTTGTCGAGCCGGGCGAGTCGCCGGGACAGGGCACTGTCGTCTGCGACGAGGAGGAGATCGTGGAAAAGCGGATCGTGAGCGGCGTGGCCTACAGCCGCGACGAGGCCAAGATCACCCTGTACGGCCTGCCGGACCATCCGGGCGT